>OBJZ01000006.1_pt1 | contig 468826 bp, 443 predicted proteins | sample 1481641 | NCBI WGS metagenome assembly OBJZ01 (sample SAMN02364493, study PRJEB22542) | human gut metagenome | isolation source: fecal sample | host: premature infant | place: USA: Chicago, IL | collected 2012-01 | reverse complement strand
AGTAGAAATGGTAAAAACATTGTATAGCATTTTACACAGGAGTCTGGACTTGACTTTCAGATATAATCGCTACAATTTATATCTATGTAATTGTTTTAACTTATTTAATACTTTCCACATTTTCATTCATTTAAACTTCACTTTTATTAATTTTTTTAATTCCTATTCCTGTAAAGCCATAAATAACTGCAATGATTGCACATATATAACAAGGAACGGTCCATATAAAGAAGTCATTAACACTTACATTTAATTGATGTGCATAGTATATACCTGATGTTCCCCAAGGTATTAAAGGCAATACCATTGTACTTGAATCTTCCAATGTTCGAGATAATACAGTTTGGGATAAATGTCTCTCTTCGAACATTTCTTTCATAAGTACCCCTACCATTATAATAACGATAGATGCGACACCAGCTGCAAAAACTAGCATGAGACAACATACTACTGTTACTAATATAAGTGTGCCAACAGAATTCACACCTTTTGATACTGTCTTTAATAAAACATCTAGACAACCGGCTTTTTCAACAATACCAGCAAATGCATACCCACAGAATATGGTCACGATAATTTCAGTCATACTCATCATGCCACCCTGTTCTATTAGTGCTTTGACACTATTTGAAACATGACTTTGATTTACCATAGTATGACTAAAACCATTAAAGGTTGCCTTGAAACCATCAACAATATTGAAATGATTGTTAAATGTTCCTACTAAAAGTGCACTTAAACTTGATATTAACATCGCAGGTACAGTAGAAATTTTTAATAGTAAGCATACTATAATCACAATTAATGGAATCCATACAAATATATTAATATTGTATACCTGTGTTAATTCATGAAGTAGTTGTTTAATTTGCTTAGGATTCGTATGACTTTGATATTTTAATCCTGCAAAAAACCAGACAATTAATCCAATGATAGAAGCAGGTATCGTAGTCCACATCATCGATCTAATATGTGAAAAGATATTGACTTTTGTAACTAATGCGGCTAGGTTGGTCGTATCTGATAGTGGTGACATTTTGTCACCAAATACTGCACCAGCAATAATAGCGCCTGCAGCCATACCACTTTCAATACCTAATTGATTTCCGATTGATATTAACGCAATACCAGCAGTTGATGCTGACCCCCATGCCGTACCAGTCGCTACTGACGTAATCGCACTAATGATAAAAGCAGAAACTAGAAAATAACTTGGATTTAAAAAATTAAGACCATAATAAATAAGTGCAGGTACAGTACCGGAGAACATCCAACTACCTACAATAATACCCACAGCTAAAATAATAAATATCGCCGGCATCGCTGTATTCAATCGTTTAGATATCCCTTCTTCCAAATCTTCCCAACGTAATCCTACCCGATAAGCAATACATGCTGCATAAGCTGAAGATATAAGTAATAAAACTTGAATAGGTATATTAAAGATGACAAATCCTGTTGTTACTACGATTACCATAACTATAATTGTAGATATAGACTCTAAAAAAGTTGGTTGTCTTTTCATATATCTAAACCCCTTTACTTTTCTTTTTGAAACAAGACCTCTTTCCTTTCCATATTTTTAAATCACTATTCTAAATCTAATTTATCTAATCCTAGTTCCTCAACTGTTAGACCATCTTCAAAGAAATCACGTTCTAAAATAGTAGAAGCAATGACAATCACTGCATCAATATTAGGCGTAGGTACATCAATCACACGTCCCAAGCTAGACCATAGTACTAAGCCATATGCAATGTCTTCTGTTAAATATCTATTTTCTACATGATTAGGACCAGGAATTTGAGAGAATACTGGACTCGTATTAAATAAACGATTTAACGGCTCATCCTCATCTTTACGTTCTAAATAGCCTCTTTGAATTCTAGATTCTTTAGCAGTTTCTAATTCAAATCCTAATTTACGCCCTAAATTCAAACGTTCTAATTCAATACCATGAAGTAGACGAACAGTATGCTTTGTAATCCCTTCTTTATATAGTGAGAATTCATCTGCATAATCAATACGTCCAACATTTAATAAAGTAGGCCCTGGATGTACCTCTGGGTTACCATTTTCTAAATTGGTTTTAAGTAAACTTTCCTCTTTAACCAAATTCGGATAAATTTGTGAAACTTTATCATAACTGTCATTTAATTCTTCTCGATTAAATGTAGAGAAGTATACTCTACGCACGTTCAATGATAAATCGACACGTGCTTCATTAAAATCAACGCGTGTACCATAAGTTAATGTATTAGCTTCAGCAAAATGAGGCATTACATCAATATGTCTATCTTCAAGTACATTCATAAAGCGTATAGATGCCATTGATGCAGCGATATTAAAGAATATCAGTTGATCATTTGTGACATGATAAGACATCACTTTTGCATAATATTCGATAAATGAAGATGGGATAATGACTTGTATAATATCTGCATCCTTCATCACATATTCAATATCATCACTGATATCCGTGAACTGAATGAATTTTTCTTCTCCTTCATTATTAAAATCAAATCCACCTTTTTCTATTGCTTTATTGAATTTTTCTAGAGATTGGTTACGACAATACAATTTAACCTCATGACCTTTATCCACCATGTCTAGTGCAGCTGTTACAGCACCATTACCTGAACCAATAATTGCTATTTTCATTAAAATCCTCTCTCTTTCTTAATCTTTTTCTTTCATTAAAAAAGCGGGACTGAAATGACTTTTATAAAAAGATTTCTTAGTCCCACTCTATTTTTCAATCTTGCTACAACTACTAAATACTAAAATCAAACATTATAGATGTAACAATCATTTTTAATTGGACATTTATGTTTAAATACTTGAATTAGGTATGATTAACGTCTCAATTATTTTCAACCCATTAACTTGTAATAATTTTATATATCCTTATTTTAAATGAATTAAACCTTTAAATGAACAATAACGTATATCATGTTATAAGTAAATCTAAAAACTTATTTATCAATTTATAATTATTTGATATAGTAAAGATGTAATAAATTTAATTTACATATAAAATGGAGGTAATACCATGACAGAACACAATCAGAATGATGTTTTACATGATCAATCTTCTGAAGTAGTTGATTCAGATAACCAAGAATCTCGATTAATGGCTATGTTAATCTATTTATTAAGTTTATTCAGTGGTTTTATTGGTCCGCTTATCATTTGGATAATCAAACATAAAGAATCTCGTTTCGTTAATAAAGCTGGTAAAAATTACTTAAACTTTGTTATTTCCTATACAATTTGGACAATAATTATATTAGTTGTTATGTTAGTTCCATTTTTTATCGGGTTAAGTATGGGTACTGATACCTCTATGACTGTAGGTTTTATTATCTATATCATTGGCTTTATTATTATGATGGTTTTAGCCTTTGTTTCATTTATTTTTACTATTATTGCATGTGTTAAATACTATAATGGCAATGAATACCTAATTCCACTTAGCATTAGATTTTTCAAATAATCTCTAACACATTTATTACAACTCTTTGTAATATTTATGATTGATGGTCATTTATTAAATTAATTATAAATCAGTGTGGATGCACTTTGTAAGCGTTACAAACTTTTATTACCATGATTCTCGTTTATTACAGCGAGCGTCATGGTTTTTTTAATTTAATTACGATGCTGTAACATTCCGCACAAGGTAATGATTTTCTGTTAAAGTTACTCTTGTCGTAAAAACGATAAAACTTAAATTGGTAAATGAAGATGATTTCCGGTTCGCTACGCCGTATCTTCTTACATAATAAAACCAAACAAAATTCGGGAGGATATTTATCATGAAAAAAATCGCAACTATTACTACATTAACAGCAGGCATTGGCGCTGCATATTTCGGTACAACTGCTCATCACGCAGATGCTGCAGAATTTAATCAATCAAATAATCAATCATATAATTATAATACAGCTCAAACATCTACTAGCAATACTACATCAGAAAGATCTGCTTCTGGTAACTTATATACAGCTGGTCAATGTACTTGGTACGTTTATGACAAAGTTGGCGGAAAAGTAGGCTCAACTTGGGGAGACGCTAGAAACTGGGCATCAGCTGCACAACAAGCTGGTTATACAGTCAATCATACACCAAAAGCTGGATCAATTTTACAATCATCAGCAGGTGGTTATGGTCACGTTGCTTATGTTGAAAGTGTTGGTTCTGACGGTTCAGTTACAGTTTCTGAAATGAACTATAGCGGTGGACCTTTCTCAGTAAGCACACGTACTATTTCTGCAGGTGAAGCAAGCTCATATAATTATATTCATATCTAATTCATATATGAAATAGACATTTAAAGTCTGTAGATGCTTTTAATTAAGCATTTACAGGCTTTTTTCTTTCTATAAATTATTCCCCTATTCACATCCTTTTTTAGAATATGCTTCCCTAATATTGAAATACATATATAATAAAACTTATTTTGAAAATGTATCTTAACGACATCAATTTCAAACTTTGCCCTATATCTTTAAATTTGAGAGAATATTCTTATTGTTATTTGATAAGGAGGACCTTTACATTGAAATGGTTAAAAGTCATTCTAGCAGGACTAGTTGAAATCATATGGGTTACTGGACTGAATAATGCTGATTCAATTTTCAGTTGGTTATTTACACTTATCTTTATCATTTTAAGCTTTTATCTCGTCATCAATGCTACGAAATCTTTACCAGTTGGTACAGTGTATGCGATATTCGTCGGCATTGGAGCAGCTGGTACTGTGATCGTCGATATACTATTTTTCAACCAACCTTTTACATTTATGAAAATATTATTAGTTACTTTATTAATAATAGGTATTATAGGTTTAAAGCTTTCCACAACGGATGATGTTGAAGGAGGTAGCAAATAATGGCTTGGGTGTATCTTTTAATCGCAGGTTGTTTAGAAGTGATTGGTGTTATATTGATGAATGAATGGTCTAGAACTAAACATAAAATTTTCATTCTTCTCATTGGTATTGCCTTTGTATGTAGTTTTAGTACATTAAAACTATCAATGATAGATATTCCTATGGGTACTGCTTATGCTATCTGGACAGGTATTGGTACAGCTGGGGGTACGATGATAGGTATGATCTTTTATCATGAATCCAAAAATATTATGAGAATTCTTTGTATTCTACTTATACTAGGATCAGTCATTGGATTACGTTTAATCAATTAATATATTATTCAGCTCATATGTTTATTCATTGTTTAGAGTATTATCTTTTTATATACTGTTGATAAAAGGAGTGATTAGGATGGAAAAAGTATTTATCGCAGGTGCAATTCCAGAGGTCGGTTTAAACCTTCTCAAAGAACATTTCGAAGTAGAAATGTACGATGATGAGGGATTAATTAGTAAAGATGCGCTAATAAATGGTGTTAAAGATGCCACTGCATTAGTAAGTTTATTATCAACTAATGCAGATAAAGATGTGATTGATAGTGCTAAAAATTTAAAAATCATTGCTAACTATGGTGCAGGTTTTAATAATGTAGATATTGACTATGCACGTGAGAAAGATATTGATGTGACAAACACACCGAAAGCTTCAACCAATGCTACAGCTGATTTAACCATTGGTCTTATCTTAAGTGTCGCAAGACGTATTGTTGAAGGCGACGAGTTATCACGTACGAAAGGCTTTGATGGTTGGGCTCCCCTATTCTTTAGAGGTAGAGAAGTTTCTGAGAAAACCATTGGCATTATTGGATTAGGAGAAATTGGTGGTGCAGTTGCAAAACGTGCACGTGCATTTGATATGGATGTTTTATATACTGGACCTCATCGTAAAGAGGAAAAAGAACGAGATATCGGTGCTAAATATGTTGATTTAGATACATTACTTGAGAATGCAGACTTCATCACAATTAATGCTGCCTATAATCCTGATTTACATCACTTAATTGATACTGAACAATTCAAAAAGATGAAATCTACAGCTTATATTGTTAATGCTGGACGTGGTCCAATCATTAATGAACAAGCACTTGTAAAAGCCTTACAAGACAAAGAAATTGAAGGTGCAGCATTAGATGTATATGAATTTGAACCTAAAATTACAGATGAATTAAAATCGCTTAAAAATGTTGTACTTACACCACATATTGGTAATGCAACATTTGAAGCAAGAGATATGATGGCTAAAATTGTAGCAAATGATACAATTAAAAAATTAAATGGCAAAACGCCGCAATTCATTGTTAATCCTCAACAGTAAAACAAAAGGCAATCCAAATCACATCATTGATTTGGATTGCCTTTTTACTTATACACTATTTTTCTTTAGATTTATAAAGAAATTTAGTTTGGTTTGAAGCAATTTTATTCGGTAATATTTTCATCATTGTATTTCTGCATTTGATCATCAAACTGTTATGATATTGTGCAATCTTTCCAATTTTACGTGATTTTTTAATCACTTTTGCTGTATGATTTACTCTTAATTTATCATATCTTTCTAATGCTTCATTGAAGTCATATGATTTTAAACAGTTAGCTAATACAATTGCATCTTCCATAGCTTGTCCTGCACCTTGACCCATATTAGGTGTTGTTGCATGTGCTGCGTCACCTAGTAAAATAGTACGCTCTTTAACGAAAGATTTTAGTGGTTTCATATCATAAATATCGTTTAATATAATGCCTGTTTCACTTTGTTTATCTAATATTTGTCTTACAATATTGGGATAATGATTAAATCGTGCTTGTAAATGTGGCTTACCAAATGATTGGTATTTGACATCTTTTTCTTTAGCGTTGATTATGATAAACCAATATGCTTGGTTATCAATTAATGGCACAATACCAACGCGTCCTTGTTTGCCCCAAAATTCTTTAGCTACATCCGTTTCATCTAAATGAATATCATCGACTAGCCCACGGAAGCATGTATAGCCTTGATATTGAACCTTGCTTTGGCTATCAATAGCTTCTCTAACAATTGAATGTATGCCATCTGCACCAATACATAAATCAAAGGCTTCACTTTCTTGTTCCATGAAATGAAGAATGACTTTTGAATTACTATTATCTATTTTAGTTACGCCATGTTTTAAATAAATGCTGTCTTGTTGTACATAAGACTGAATAATACTGATTAGTGTTTGACGAGATAATGTAACATTAAGTGTATCTCGTTTTAAATGCGCAGTCATCAATGGTTTATTATGCTCATCAAGCGTTTGCATTGATGTTAAATTCTGACCCGCATTTTTTATACCTTTCGCTAAATCGTGGTTGTGTAGTTTTTGAATGACATTGTCACCAATACCTATACCCGCACCCACTTCTCTAATTGCATCATTTTTTTCAAAAATTTTAACTTGATGACCTTGTTCTTGTAATAGTGCAGCCGCTGTTAAGCCACCGATCCCTGCACCGACAATTGCGATTTTCATATGATTCCACCTCAACATTGTGATTCTTATATATTTTATCACATCTCATACATTTACAAAATTGAGTAAACTAAAGATATGCTTGCCACAATAAAAAGAGTATACCGCTCGCTTTCAAGCAGATACTCTTATCAATTTATAATTTAAATGTAATAATCTTTTCGAACTTTGTCTTTTTTGATTCCAAATTGTTCGTAATATTTCTTCATTATTTTTGCTATATTGTCAGCCCAGTGGATGTCACTTGCATATTGATTCTGTCCTGGTGTTTTCGGGTTCCATCTCATTTGATAAAGTGAAATTTGTTGATTTTCAAAATATTGATTCCTTACAAATTTTGCTCCACCTAATATTGCCTTTCGTGGCGATGTCCAATCTTCCTTTTTGGCATAACTTTTACCAGTATGCACCGCATTCTCATCAAATGCACCGATACCATAAAAATTATAATAATTGTGTTTACCATCTTTGATTCCATGTGCCAATTCAGAGTCACCATTTCCAGTTTCCACAATTGCATGGCTGATTAAGTATATAATATTAACTTCATATTTATCTTGAGCATCTATAAAACTTTGCCCTTGATTCTCTAAAATCCCTTTTCCTTTAAGCATTTTATTAACTTCTTCTTTTGACATAGGTACTTTTTCGGAAATATCCATATATTTGAGTTTGTTATCGCCATGATGAATTGACATGGCCTTTTTAATATCATTTTCATTTGCTTTTTTAAACTCACCATGATCTTCTTTCATATTAAGTACGCCTTTATTTTGTTGACGTGAGACCGCTTCGTTAAAAGACACACGTTTATCATTATTAAATAAATTAGTATCAAAAATGATATACAGTATTCCGAAAACAATCAATAGTAAGAGGATAATAATAGTACTTACACGGGACTTACTCAATTTCTTCATTCAATAAAAGCTCCTATTTTAACTATTTAGACAAAACGACATATGCGATTACAATTGCTATGACAACGATAAAGAATGATACGTTAATTGCAATCTTCATACCTGTTCTATCACGAAATAGTACATTAAATATTACTAAACTAATAGCCAACGATACCGTAAAAAATGTGATGGCTAATATCAACTTCAACATTATTAAAAAGATGATACCAATCACTAATAAAACATTAGATACGATAGCCATAGCTTTTAATATATTGGGATTAATCATATGACACCTCTATTCACTTAAAATAATACTTATCCTACATGATACATGATTTAATTTGTAAATGTCGACATAAAGAAATAAGGTCAGAACATGTGATGGAAAATGAATCATCCATCACGCTTTTGACAAACCTGTTCATCAAAAGTTGTTTGTTCTGACCTCTTCTTATATCTAATCTTCTCGAGACATACCTTTTAATAAATTAAGCATATAGGTGATACTTCTATTCATATCATCATCTTTAAGAACCCCTAGCAAGCTTCGAACACTCGTTTTGGAATGGCTACTTGCTTGATTGGCTACATGCATACCTTTATTCAGTCTATTGAGCATCTCACTTAAGTCTTTAACATTTAAGTCGCCAAGTAAAAATACTAATGATGCCATATTAGATAATAATCCAGTATAAATATCTTTATTTAATTCGACTGCAAATTTATTAATAATAACTTGTCTACCTTTAATACCACCAGATAGTGCGTCTAACAATTTCGCTTCGTCTAAAACTTTAACTAATCGAATTGCTTTCATGATACTATCTTTATTCTCAGATATTGCATCTAACACTTCATTGAGATTATCTGCTTTGACTTGTTCATCTGATTTTTCCATGCGTTTAATTTGAGTTATTCTTTCTGCCATCAGTCATTCACCTGATTTCCTGGGAAAATATAGTCTGGACGCGCCCATTTTTTATCAACTCTGACACTATATTGTGGATTACGTTGTTTGTCTACACGGAAGTTAGTTGGGTTTAGCGGTGATTTACCACGTTTAGTTATCACTTCCATTCTTGCACTTGTACGTTTATACGATGGTGTATCTGTGTATGGATCTACATCACTATTAGTAAGTAAGTTGATTGCACCCATATTACCATTTTCTAAAGCATCATTATTTAAAGGAATGTAAATTTGTTTTCCACTTACGCGATCTGTAACATGTACCGTTAATGTAGCTTCGCCAGTTTCAGAAATTAATTTAACTTGTGCACCTTCATGAATACCTCTATCTTCAGCAAGTTCTGGTGAGATTTCTACAAAGGCATTAGGCACTTTATATTTAATCATTTCAGTTTGATATGTCATGTTTCCTTCATGGAAATGTTCTAATAATCTACCATTATTAACATGTAAGTCATACACTTCATCTTCTTTGAAGAAATTATCGAATGTTAATGGATAAAGTTTTGCTTTACCGTTATCAAAGTTAAATCCATTTAAATAAAGTAATGGCTCATCTGTACCATCTTTATGCACTGGCCACTGTAAACTATTAAAGCCTTCTAATAAGTCGTAACTTACACCTTCATATAATGGTGTCACACGTGCAATTTCATCCATAATTTCGCTTGGATGTTTGTAGTTCCAGTTAAATCCTAAACGATTTGCGATAAGTTGGAAAATTTTCCAGTCTGGTTTAGAGTCACCTTTAGGATCAAGTGCTTGGTATAACCTTTGGATTCGACGTTCAGTATTAGTGAATGTGCCATCTTTTTCTAATGACGGACTAGCTGGTAATACAACATCTGCATAAGTTGCTGTATAAGTTAAGAATTCGTCTTGAACAACCATAAAGTCTAGTTTTTCAAAGGCAGCTTGAACAAAATTGATATTAGAATCAACTATTCCTGTATCTTCACCATATAAATATAGTGAATTAATTTCACCATTATGAATACCTTCTATCATTTGATGATTATCTCGACCTGGTTTCTTATTTAATTCGACGCCGTATTCTCTTTCGAATTTCGCACGAACATCATCATCAACTACTTTTTGATAACCTGTAAATTGGTCAGGCATGCTACCCATATCGCTACAACCTTGAACGTTATTATGTCCACGTAATGGATATGCACCTGTACCTGGTTTTCTATAGTTACCTGTTACTAGTAATAAATTTGAAATGGCAGTACTTGAATCACTTCCGATATCTTGTTGTGTGATACCCATTGCCCAACAAATAGATACTGATTCTGCTTTAGCTACTTCTTTAGCAAAGTTAATCAAACGTGATTGAGGGATGCCTGTAGCTTCTTCTGCAAATGCCATCGTAAATGGTGCTAATGATTCATAATACTTCTCAAAATCATCTACCCATTCGTCTAGGAATGCTTTGTCATGCAGATCATGATCAATAATATATTTCGTTACAGCACCTAACCATACTAAGTCTGTACCTGGTTTCGGTTGATAAAATTCATCTGCACGTTCAGCCATTTCATGTTTTCTAATATCAAATACATGTGATTTTTGTCCAAATAATTTTTGAGCTCGTTTCATTCGTGATGCAATAACAGGGTGTGCCTCAGCAGTATTTGTACCAATTAATACAGTCATTGCTGCTTTTTCAAGGTCTTCAATACTACCTGAATCACCACCGTGCCCGACAGTTCTAAATAATCCTTTAGTAGCCGGTGCTTGGCAATATCTTGAGCAGTTGTCAACATTATTCGTTCCAATGACTTGTCGTGCAAGTTTTTGCATTAAATATGACTCTTCATTTGTTGCTTTTGAAGAGGAAATGAATGCCAAATGATCTGCGTCATATTTGTCTTTAATTTGTTTGAAATTATCTGTAATAACATCTAACGCTTCTTCCCATTCAACTTCATGAAATTGACCATCTTTACGCACAAGTGGTTTCGTCAAACGTTGATCAGAATTAATATGTCCCCAAGAGAATTTTCCTTTCACACATGATGCAATTTTATTAGCTGGAGAATCATGTGAAGGTTGTACTTTCAACACTTCTCTATCTTTAGTCCATACTTCAAATGAGCAACCTACACCGCAGTATGTACATACTGTTTTGGTTTTGTTAATTCTCTCTTTACGCATTTCCGCTTCAGAATCAGAAATAGCAAATAATGGACCATAACCTGGTTCAGCCTTTTTAGTTAAATCAATCATTGCAGCTAATGAACCTGGTTCAGTATCTGTCATATATCCAGCGTTACCTTCCATATTGACTTCCATCATGGCATTACATGGACAAACTGTTGCACATTGGCCGCATGATACACATGAAGATTCATTAATAGGTACATCATTATCCCAAATAACTCTAGGATGTTCACGATCCCAATCAATACTGATTGTTTCATTTACTTCAATATCTTGGCATGCCTCTACACAACGTCCGCACAAAATACATTGGTTCGGATCATAGCGGTAGAATGGACCATAATCTTTTTCATATGGCTTTTCTTTATATTCATAAGTTTGATGTTGAAGCCCCCACTCGTCCATCGTATTATGAATTTCACAGTCTCCATTGTTATAATCACACACTGTACAATACAACATATGTTTTTCTAAAATACGATCTAATGCTTCTTTTTGAGATGCTTGTACATGATCCGTAGTTGTATTGACTGTCATTGGTCTATCAATAGTTGTGCCACAAGCTCTTTCTATTTTGCCGTCAATTTCTACAGTACAGGTATCACAAGTTTGAATAGGCCCCATTGACTCGTTATAACAAATGGCTGGTACGAACGTATCTCTCGAACGTATAAATTCAAGTAAGTTGGTACCTGGTTCAACCAAATAATCTGTACCATCTAGAGTGACGATTAAATGTTCTTTCATATTTTCACCCCATTATATATAGTTCCGTATATGCTAACGTTATAATGTCTAACTTCCATCTATTTAAAATGCCCCACACATATATGTATAGATAGAATCAGTTTAATTGTATAACTTTAACCATGCAATGTTAAGTATTTTTAAAATTTAATTGATTGTTTAATGTGAGTATTTAAACCAATACAAATAATCGAATTAAAAAAAGACAATAGCGACGATTTTAAACTATCGCTATTGCCCTTAATTTAAACTGGTTATTATTTATTATGATATCGTTATAAATTCAAATTGTCTTTAAGTAAATTCGTGTTCTCTTGAAGTGAGCTATCGCTAGGTACAAAGTAATATAATCCGTCATCTTGTATGCCGCCTTGACCATCTAATTGATGTCTACTCACTGTATCATTAGCATCTTTATATTTACTTCTAATTGTATTGAGTTCTCCTAATGACAGATCTGTTTTAACATTCTTTTGTATTTCATTCATTAACGGTGCAAAATGTGTAATCGATGACGCACTAGTCATTTTATTAGCCATAGCTTCTAGAATGAGTTGTTGGCGTTCTTGACGGCCGAAATCTCCACCAGCACCTTCTTCTTTACGACTTCTAATAAAGCTCATCGCCTCTTCACCATTAACATGCGTTTTCTTACCTTTTTCAAAATGTATTCCGTTTGTTGTAAAGGTATCGTTACTTACAACATCAATTCCACCCATAGTATCTATCATGTCATGTAATCCATCCATATCGATCGTTGCGTAATGATCAATGGGAACATTCATTAATTTTTCTAATGAATTGACAGCCATATTAGGACCACCATACGCATAAGCATGTGCTATTTTTTCTGTTGTACCTTTACCAACCATTTTAGCTTGAGTATCTCTAGGTACACTTACAATCTCTGTTTTCTTCTCTTTTGGATTAATAGATAGAATCATAATCGTATCACTACGAGATCCGCCACCTTGCGCTTTACGTTCAGCATCCGAATCTACACCAAATAATGCTATCGTGAATGGATCACCATTTTTCAAATTAACTTTGCCGTTTCTTAAATGTGAATAATCTCTATTTAAAGGATTATGTATTTTATCTCCAGTAATAAATATCTTGGCAATGACATATATCATTGCTAATAGCGCTAATATAAATAATATGCCAACAAACCAAACTAAAATTTTAGCTGGTAGACTCATTCTATTTTTTTCTGTTCTGCGCACACCCATCATTCCTTTTCCATAATTACTTTACATGCTATATACCTTTATTATTATATAATAGAAAAATATTTTTACTATACTTCTAAAGTCTTATTATGCGAAATTTATTGTAAAAATATTAATCCTAATGGAATATGGAATAATGATTTTAATATCGAACATTATCTTATCTTTCATAACCCATATCACTATTTAAAATTTCAAGTACTGCGGAGTAACATCCTTCATTACTAATAATAAATGGCGCAGCTGTTGATAAATCTATAGGTCCACCATTTAACGCTGTCATTTTCAGCCCAAGTTCTTTCGCAAATAAAAATTGTGCGGCAATATCCCAAGGTTTAGGATTAGTATTGATATGTGCACCAAATTGACCTTTAATCACCCTAATTGAATCTAAGCCACAAGAACCAATAATTCTATGACTAAAAGACGCATCATATAATTGATGAATCGTTTCATCATTCATGACTTGTGTATTGAACGATAATATGGCTTCTTCTATATCCATATTAGGTGGTTGTTTCATCACTTGCGCATTATCAAATGCGCCTTCATTTTCAATAGCCTTATATAAATGTTGATGTGGGTAATCATATATATATGAAAGCTTAGGTTCGCCATCTACAAAATAACCTAAAATAATACAATAATCTTCCTGTTGTTTCACCAAATTAGACGTACCATCTATAGGATCCATAATCCAAACATGTCCTTGTCTAGGATCTATCTCATCATTATTTTTTTCTTCTGCAAATAACCGATGACCTTCAAGTTGTGTTTGTAGGAATACTTGAAATTCGTTTTGAATTTGTTTATCCACATTTGTCACTAAGTCAAAGCGATTTAACTTTGTATCTGTTTCCATTTCCGCGATTAAATTTGGGATGATTTGGTCTACGTTTTTCAACCATTTTGTTATCATTTCATCTATCTTGTGCAAATCAATGTTATGCATTAATAACACCTTCCTATATATCTAAAAATATTAATGATTTTATCATAATTAATTAAATTAAATGTGTTAATAGCTATAGTAACATGCCAGTGTCCATTTGCATCTTTTTACATAAAAAAATCGGCTAGTCTTATGCTAGCCGACAAATAGAAAGGAAAGTAAGTAATAAATATTGAAGATGTTTTAGTGTAACTCGAACGATTACCAGCTATCTGTTATATAGCTCTACCCCTTTGTTAATCGCTCCCCCTGTTACAAATAATATATTAACATAAAGCGTTTTCTTTTGTAAGCGTTTTCCAAAATTTTTTAGACCATTTTTTCACTTTTTAATCCAAAAATGCGCTATAAATGTCATCATTGTCGCTTATATGATATAATTATTGTAATATGTAATGTTAATTTGGAGGTGACTTTCATTGAATAAGTTAGAACGACAAAATCGCTTAATAACAGAAATACAACAAAGTAATAAAATAACTGCTTCTGAATTAGCCAAACGTTTTAATGTATCAAAACGTACCATTCTGAGAGATATTGATGATTTAGAAAATCAAGGTGTTCAAATTCATGCTTCTCATGGTAGCCAGGGTGGTTACAAAATTCAAGATGCACAAGCCAAAATTGCACTTACTTTGACTGATAGTCAATTGTCTGCGCTATTTCTTACCTTAAATGAAAGTCAATCTTATTCTACGCTACCCTATACTAAAGAAATTCAAGATATACTTAAACAATGTTTAACTTTACCTCAAACGCGTGTACGAAAATTATTAAAAAAAATGGATTACTATATAAAATTCGAAGATACCGCACAGATAACACTTCCAAATATCTTTTCCGATATTTTAATTTACTGTACTGAACGAAATGTCATGCTTGTAGATTTTTATGAAGACAATCAAACTATTGCGGAGAACGTTATCTTTATTGGTCTATTATGTAAAGATGGTCAGTGGCATGCTGTGGTATTTGAAATTGGACTAGGTTCTACACGAGAACTCCCTATTAAAGATATACAAGATATCTCCTACTCATTTGAAAAAACAATTAAAACGCATGATATTACGATTGATAATTATCAACAATTTTTAAACCCAACTGATTTACACGTGTAATCAGTTGGGTTTATTGTATATTACATAGAAATTGTATATATCGTGATTATAAATGATAATAGATTATTGAGCATATGAATCGTAATAGAAGACGCTAAATTTCTGTTTGACTTTAAATATACGAATACTAAAATAACTGCGAGTATAAAGTATGCACCAAATTCTAATGGTGATTTAGCATCACTTACATGAATTAGTGAAAATGTTACAGCGGAGATAATCCCCATAAAAATAAAATTAAATTTTTTTCCTAATTCACCTATAATGATATGTCTGAATACAATCTCTTCAACGATAGGCCCAACAATCACTATCAATATAAAAGTGATTGGTAAAAATAGAGGGGTCTTAAATAATTGATTTAATGCTAATTCATTCTGTGTTTCATTAAATTGCCATGATTGCGGTAATAATTCCATCATCCATTCATAGGCTTTTGACGCACAAATTGAGATAATGAACATCACAATTAAAAATTTCCAATGCTTTTTTATATAATTAATCCCATTCTTCAAGCGTTCTGAAAAGGAACTGATATGCATAAGGTAAAAACATAAAATGGCAATAACATAACTCATGGTTTGTGCAACGGTAGCAACCATCTCACCCATTAATCGATCTATATGTATATAATGCGTATTTAATATATTTACACCTATCCTTGAAAATATCATCATTGTTATAAAGATAATTGGTATTAAAAATAAATCTCTCCAAGCAATATCTTTAAAACGGTACCCTTTGTTCGAAAGTTTCATATCTATATTTCCTTTCTTTTTACATTTAACTACTAAGGAGGCTTTATGAATTCTCAAGAAACATTAAACCATATTGAATTAAAATTAACACAACTTATCACACATACTGAAATGCTAAAATATTACTTAGTATCACATTATAGCAAATTTGAACCATCATTAAATGAATTTAATACATTCATCATTAAAGAAAGTAATTGGATTAAGACAAATTCAACAAACCGCAACTGTACTTCTTTAAGTCATTTCACTCATTATCAAAATTTAATTGCTTACCTCGTCGAATACCCGCTTCATACTATTAATTATGGTGATATTTTTCATCATATTATCGAATACCAAAATATGATTTACCGTACACTTATTCAATTTAAAGATCACACTTTTTAATTCTACTTATTTCCCTCATTATATTTTTCGTATTTTATTCTCCAAAAGTACTATTTATTTTATTTATTAATATTTTTGTAAAAAACAAACCTAAATCTAAAATGTAAATTGTAAATGACTAATATTAGCGTTATAATCGGATATGATTAAGCTTATAAATGAGGAGGATGATCATGCTCGGTTTCTCGGTCTCGTTAGGAAGTAAATTAAATCAATCTTATATTCAATCAATGGTATCTCAGGGATACGATACTATTTTTACTTCTCTACAAATACCCGAAGAGGATGATCAACTTACACTGATACATTTTGGGGAATTGTGTCAGATATTATCTCAATATTCAATCACCTTTATTATTGATGTGAATCCTTCTTTACTTAATCACCACTTTTACAGTTTATTAGATCAATACGCTCATGGGGATTTTGTTATCAGAATCGATCACGACCTTAATATCAATCTTATTCATGATATACAGCAACACGGTTATCGATGTTGCATTAACGCAAGTACGATAACTCAAAGTGAATTATCCACGCTATATCGTCATTCAAATATTCAATCACTAGTATACTGTCATAATTATTATCCAAGGCCGGATACTGGATTAAGTGCGACATTTGTCGAACAACAAAATGCACTCATACATTCTTTTGATTCAATGGCAGATATATATGCCTTCATTCCAGGAACTGAATTAAGAGGACCCATTTTTAAAGGTTTACCAACTATCGAGGTACATCGTAATCAGCATCCTTGTTTCGCGGTTCATGAATTAGAACGTGTTGGTATCTCAAATATTATTATTGGAGATACTAGGTTTGATTTAAATTTAGCGCGTCAACTCTATCAAATGTGTGTCCAACGACACTTTGAACTGCGTGTTAATGTCACTGAAAATATCAATGATGACCTGTCAAATATACTATTTACTAAGCATCATTCAAGAATCGATTCGCCCGAACATATCATACGTTCTTATGAATCTAGACACTTAATTAATCAAACTATTGAAGCCGTTGGTATCGACCAAAGATTACCCGGAGATATTACTATCGATAATCATCTGAATGGTCGATATGAAGGTGAACTACAAGTAATTAAATCACCACTTCAAGGACATCCAAATATCAATCGTATTGCACGAATTTATAAACAGGATCAACCATTTATCCATTTGATAGCGCCAGGTGATACTTTTGAATTTAAATGTTTAAAGGAGCAATGACAATTGAATCATTTAACGACTGAATCACGTAATACAGAGACTATGCATTTAGATGAAATGTCAATTCAAGAAGCACTTCAAACGATGAATGACGAAGATCAATTCGTTGCCAAAGCTATAGAACCGATCATTCCTGAATTAACAAAAGTCATCAAAGAAGCGATATCTAAATTCAAGAAACATGGTCGATTGATATACATTGGTGCAGGCACAAGTGGTCGATTAGGTGTTTTAGATGCAGCAGAATGCGTACCTACATTTAATACTTCACCCGATGAAGTCATAGGTATTATTGCCGGTGGAAGTAAGGCTATGACAGAAGCTGTTGAAGGTGCGGAGGATAATGAAGAACAAGGGAAAGCTGATTTAAAGGCAATTCAACTATCAAAAGATGACATAGTGATTGGTATTTCTGCTAGTGGACGTACACCTTACGTTAAAGCCGCTTTAGCCTATGCAAACGAGGTTGGCGCCGTAAGCGTATCTCTTTCTTGCAACACAAACAGTGAGATGAGTAAGTTAACACAATATGTGTTGGAAGTACCTGTCGGACCAGAAGTATTAACCGGTTCAACTCGCTTAAAATCAGGTACAGCCCAAAAACTCATTCTCAATATGATATCTACCATGACGATGATTGGTGTAGGGAAAGTTTACGATAACTTGATGGTAGATTTAAAACCAACAAATCAAAAATTAATTCAACGTTCTATTCGAATTATTAAAGATATATGTGATTTAAATGACGAAGAAGCTAAGTTACTCTATGAAAAAGCCGATCAAAACATTAAAACTGCTGTTGTGATGTATTTATGTGACACAACTAAAGATGATGCACAAAACAAATTATTACAACATAATGGTGTGATTAAGCAAGCCATCAAAGGTTAAGGGGGCTAATTCTATGAGTAAAGAAGACAGACTCGCACAAGAAATCATCAATGCGGTAGGTGGAATGCGTAATATACAGCGTATCATGCATTGTATGACTAGAGTGCGGTTATCCATTAAGAATCCAGATATAGTTAATTATGATGAATTACATCAAATAGAAGGTGTCATAGGCATCGTTGAAGATGAAACACTTCAAATCATTGTGGGTCCCGGTGTAGTAGAGAAAGTGGCAGGACATATGGCAGATTATAGCCATGTACCGTTAGGTGAAGATATCTCCTATTCGGACAATCAAAGTTATCAATCTCAAGCTAAAGAACTTGCAAAAGAAAATAAAAAGCACTACCAAAAATCAAGAAAACATAGTAAATGGCAACGTTTCTTGAAATCAATTTCAAATATCTTTATTCCTTTAATCCCCGCTTTTATCGGTGCAGGTTTAATCGGTGGTATTGCAGCTGTGCTCAATAATATGCTTACTGCTCATATGATTTCTGGGGATTTTATGAAACAACTCGTAACCGTATTAAATGTGATTAAAGACGGAATGTTAGCATATCTAGCCATTTTCACTGGTATCAATAGTGCTAAAGTATTTGGCGCAACTCCTGGTTTAGGTGGTGTCATTGGTGGCACAACACTACTAACTGGTCTGACTGATGAAAATCCGATTAAAAATATTTTCACTGGTGAACCACTTGTTGCTGGTCAAGGTGGAATTATAGGTGTTATATTCGCTGTTTGGATACTGAGCATTATTGAGAAAAGACTACATAAAGTAACTCCAAATGCTATAGATATTATCGTCACACCAACATTATCCCTACTCGGAGTAGGATTATTAACTATTTTTATCATCATGCCAATGGCTGGGTTTGTATCAGATGGTTTAGTTCACGTCGTTAATTGGGTAATAGACGTTGGTGGTGTCTTTAGCGGATTTATCATCGGTGCATTTTTCCTTCCACTAGTAATGTTAGGACTTCACCATATTTTTACGCCAATTCATATTGAATTGATAAACAGTACTGGTGCAACTTATCTACTACCTATTGCTGCAATGGCGGGTGCAGGTCAAGTTGGTGCTGCATTAGCATTATGGGTTAGATGCCGACACAATCAACCACTAAGAAACACATTAAAAGGTGCCTTACCTGTTGGATTCTTAGGTATCGGGGAACCACTGATTTACGGTGTAACCTTGCCGCTTGGAAGACCATTCTTCACTGCTTGTATAGGTGGAGGTATTGGAGGTGCCGTCATTGGCGGTATTGGTCATATTGGAGCTAAAGCTGTAGGACCTAGTGGCTTATCACTATTGCCACTGATATCAGATAATATGTATTTAGGTTATATTGCTGGATTGCTGTCAGCATATATCGGTGGATTTATCATGACTTATTTATTTGGAACGACTAAAGAAATGAGAAACTCTAATAAACTGGGTGATTAAAATGACAAACATTTTATATGAAATAGATAACCAGTATCCCTATTTAACAAAAAATGAGAAAAAAATAGCAAATTATATTTTGAATGCACCGCACCATGTTGTGCAAATGAATTCTCAAGATCTAGCACAAGAACTTGATACAAGTCCATCTTCTATTATTAGATTTAGCAAAAAAGTCACTGAAGGTGGTTTTCACGAATTAAAAATTGGTTTATCTAAATATTTACCAAAAGAGACCACGGTCTACAATGTGGAATTAGTTGACAATGAAAGTACAGCATCATTAAAAAAGAAGATGCATTCTCGTGCTAAAGGTGCTTTGAATAATGCAAATGAAACACTAGACGATAAAACAATTGATCGTATTTGTGATCAATTTAAACAATCGAATCGCATTTTCATATATGGTTATGGCGCTTCATTTGTCGTTGCAACTGATTTATATCAAAAGCTATCTCGTATTGGAATGAATGTACAACTTGTACAAGAGACACATATTTTCACTACTATGTTAGCATCCTGTGATAGTCGAGATTGTGTTGTTTTTATTACTAATAATGGTATGCAAAGTGAAATGCAAGCCATTGCTAAAGTTGTAGTAGATTATCATATTCCAATTATTACAATTACAAGTTCTTCAAAAAATATTATTTCTCAGATGTCAGATATAGTACTAGATTATGGACAATCAGATGAAAATGAAATGCGAATGGGTGCGACTACATCATTATTTGCACAAATGTTTACGATCGATATCCTATATTATCGTTATATAGCTCTTAATTATCAATCATCGTTAGACTTCATTACACAATCAAAAATGGCATTAGATAATTATAGAAAACATCTTTCCAATATTGATTTCAAACATTAAAAAAGATACAGTTTAGACATTAATGAGTGTCTAGACTGTATCTTTTTCAATTCTATAGTTCGAAAGAAAAAAGAGGTTAGGACAAAAGCGTTTAGGATTTCCTACAGAAAATCCTACTTTAAGGACCCCGTTAATCGGTTCCCCAAAGCACAAAAACTTTATGTCTCAACCTCTTTAAAATCAAACTATTTTAATGTATTATTTTTTCTTGCCTGTTGTTCAGCTTTATTATATCTAATGAAGTAATAAATAGTAACGATAGCTAAGAAAATAATACCAATCACTACTGAAACCACTGTTTCTTTATTAAATAACATTCCAATTAAAACAATAACTAAAAATGCAATTGTTAAGTAACTTGCTACCATACCACCAGGCATTTTGAATGGATGGTTTTTCGTTTCTTCTGGATGTAATTTTCTAAAGCGAATATGGCTAAATAAAATCATAAACCAAGGAATCATACCAGGTAAAATAGATGCACTGTAAACATATACGAAAATGCTATCAGCACCTTTAATGAAAGTTGGTAATATCACATTTAATAATGCTCCAATTAAAATACCTGTAGAAATCGCTAATACTGTATATAATGGCACACCATTTTTCATTACTTTAGTGAATATCTTAGGTAATTGACCTTTACGTGCTAATGTATAAATCATACGGCTCGCACTGAAGATACCTGAGTTACAACCAGACATTGCTGCTGTTAATACAACAAAGTTAATTAATCCTGCTGCAAATGTAATACCTACTTTAGCAAATGTTGCTACAAATGGGCTACCGATGTTTCCTAATTCATCCCAAGGATAAACTGAAACGATAACGAAGATAGCACCAAGATAGAAAATTAATATACGCCAAATGACACCATTAACTGCTTTGACAATATTTTTTTGTGGATCCTTTGTTTCTCCTGCTGAAATACCAATTAATTCTACCCCTTGATATGAACCAATGACAATAGATAATGCAAAGAAGAATCCAACAATACCATTTGGCATAAATCCACCGTGTGACCATAAATTAGAAATACCAACTGGATGTCCGCCATTTCCAATTCCAAATAAAATTAATCCAAATCCTGCAATAATCATTAAAATAATTGTTACAACTTTAATCAACGCAAAACAGAATTCAAATTCACCGAACGCTTTAACTGACACTAAGTTAGCTGCTGTTAATAAAAGAACTGCTATAATTCCCGGTATCCAAGCTGGTAAGTTCGGGAACCAATAATTCATATATTCTCCTACTGCTATTACTTCACTCATACCAACAACAACCCATTGGAATATATTACTCCAAGCGGTCATATAACCTGCTGCTGGATGTATGTAATCACTTGCAAATGTAGCGAATGAACCCGTTGTCGGATTAATATATATCATTTCTCCCATTGCTCGCATAATTAAAAATAAAAATATACCCGCAATTAAATATGCAAATATTACAGATGGCCCAGTCCATTTAATGGTGCTTGTTGCTCCCATAAACAAACCTACACCAATCGTACCGCCAAGTGCGATCATTTGCATTTGACGTGCACTCAATCCCCTTTTTAATTCATTATTCTCCATAACAATAACCCACCTCTTTTTACTAAGATAAAATAATAATAATCTTATTTACGCAATTATACTATAAAATGACGAAATTGAAACAATATTTTAACAATTTATTGAAATCGCTTACAAAACTGGCATGGCAGTCTTTTGCAAAACCGCAATTTTACTACATTTGCAATAAACAACTGCCTTAAAAAATATTTAAAAAAAAGAAAATGATTCATGTTTTTTTACTTCGAAATAATCGTAATGGTCACTGTTTTTGTTTTCTAATATAGTTTTATTTAATCTCTAACTCATTTATGTTCTCAAGATTCTTTAACGTTTGTTCAATTATGGTTTATGATATACTTTTCATATCATCATTAAGGAGATCGTTATGAGTCAAACATTAATTAAAAAAGCACTAAAAATTTCAGCTATCTTTTTAATTATCTTTTTCTTACTCAATTATTTTTCAGTTAAAAACCCAAATTTACTACCACTCATTGGTAAATCTGTATTAGCTGCAGTTGCATTCTTTATCATTTATGTAGTTGCTTTTACAGTTTTAGATTCTCCAGAGAGAAAAATGAAATTTGGTACTACATTGCCTATAGCAATCATCATTGGTTTAATTATTGGTGCATTGATATCACAGATTCAATTAGGTGTTTTAATAGGTATTGTTATTGGTATCATTGCTGGTTTTATTTGGGAATATATTGAAAAACGAAATGGAGGTCAACATTAATGTCAGTTTTGATTGGCGTCATCATTTTAATACTATTAATTATCAGTTTTATACCGAATTATAAAGCCATGAAATTAGCAAAATCACAAGGTCAAAAGACAACACGTTTTGCCATAATGGTCGGTATCGATGCGATTTTAATCGTGTTAATTTTAGTTACATTATTATTAAAAATCATGTAATAATTTATTTCATATATGAAGAAACCCGTTTCAGATTGAGTTAATGATCTCAATCTGAAACGGGCATTTTTATAGTTTACCTTGTAATAATAGGAAATATCCAATTGTAGCTAAAATCAAATAAATCACTGTCCCCACTACAAATGATCTTACATGCACATGAAATGGAACACGTTTATTAAATATGGGTCCTAAGATTAAATTACCTATACCAATAATAAGTGGACCAGCTATAAAAAATAGTATCGTGTAAAACATGCCATACCTCCTATTTCACTTCAAAAAAGCGTTGCACAATGTCATCAAAATCAATATCTTTGGCAATATAGTTTACTGAAGTAAAATCTTGTTCTTCTGTCATGACATTCGTGTTGACGATAACATCCAAGCCAGCTAAATTGGCAGCAGTTGCACCATTAACTGAATCTTCTATTGCTAAACAATGGGTTGGATTATAATTCAACTGTTGCACCGCTGTTAAATAAGGTTCAGGATCAGGTTTGACATTCGAAACATCTTCTCTGCCTACAATGACATCAATATATTCGTCTAAACCTAATTTATGGAAGGTAGGAAGTATATCTTCTCTATGACTACTTGTTGCAATAGCCATTGGAATGTGACGTTGTTTTAAATATGCCATTAAATTTCCAATCGTTTCAACGATCGGAAGTTGGCTACTTGTATCATTATGTTCTTTATATATTGCTGCTTTCTTCTCTGAACCAAGTAATGATTCTAAATACTGATGAAGCTCAGTTGCTGCACCACCTATCGATCTACGATAAAAAGCTAACGATATAGGGGCTTCGTTGTGTTTTACTAAATGTTTATTGATGACATCGAAAAGATGTTTTTCTGTATCGATAATCGTACCATCAAAATCAAATACAACTGCTCTGTACATAATATATGTGCTCCTTTGTCTCTCTTAAGTTAAATATGTTCATTGATTCATATTTTAACATAATCAGACTTTCCATTTCCCTTAAAAGTGCATCAGAGACGTTTACTTTTAGAAGACCAGTATTTAGCAAGAATAGGACCTGAAATATTGTGTACTAAGCTGAACACTGCCCCCGGTACTGCAGCTAAAGGACTGAAATGAACAGTAGCCAGTGAAACTGCTAAACCAGAATTTTGCATACCCACTTCAATAGCAACTGCCTTTTTATCTGGATAATCCATTTTAAACACTTTAGCTAATAGATAACCAATTGTATATCCTAATACGTTGTGTAATATTACGACGACAAAAATAAGTAATCCTGTTTTTAAAATTTGTGCTTTACTACCTGCAACTACAGCTGCCAATATAAGTGAAATCGCAATAACAGATACAAGCGGTAATGCCGTCGCTGCTTTATGAGCAAATTGGCGCGCTACCTTTTGGAAAACAAATCCAATGATTATTGGAATCAGTACCACTTGAACAACAGACCACAACATACTTGTGAATGATACATTTAACCATTCATGCGCAAAAAGATAAATCAGTGCTGGTGTGACAAAAGGTGCAATCAGAGTTGAAACACTTGTGATTGCAACAGATAACGCCACATTCGCTTTAGCTAAGTAACTCATGACATTACTAGATGTTCCACCCGGACAGCACCCTACTAGAATGACACCAATCGCAATTTCTGGTGGTAAATGAAAACCTTTGGCAATCAGAAAGGCTAATGTTGGCATAATCGTAAATTGCAAAATCACCCCAATAATAACGGGTTTAGGTGATTGTAATACAATCTTGAAATCTTTTGGATCAATCGTCATTCCCATTCCTAGCATGACAATACCTAATAAGTAAGGGACAAATCCTCCTAATATAGCCATATGTGATGGAAACACAAAACCAATTATAGCTGCCACTAACATCCAAAATATAAATGTCTTAGTGGCAAATTGACTCATACGATTCAACATATAAACACATCCTAAATCGTTAATAATGACAAATATTATCACAACTCATAATTATGAACAATATTATTTTCAGAATTTTTCGATATTTTAAGGTGTATAAAGTCTTTGTAACGAGATTTTAATAAAATGCTAAACACCATGGTACACTTGATTTCGCTAGCTTTATATCCATATTCTTATTAACCTTCATTCAAAAGTCCTAGTGAATATCAAAAAGAAGCGTGGTACAATCAATTTAACGAAATAAAAAAACAAATATCCTACATAACTATATATTATTTGAGCCACGTACGAATGTTAGCAATTGGGAGGCATAACATGTTGATAGACAAATTTGAAACCTATATCATCAATATCGCAGATTTAAAATCGCGATCATCACGCAAATCTTTAACAAAGCTTTGTAAACAACTTAAGTTTTGTGAATCATTTCAATACCAAATCTTTAAACAACAAGGTATGTACGCTTTAGAAGTCAGCTTACCTAAACAACAACTACCTTACTTTATTAGCTTTTTAAGTTTCCATAACTTTACCATTTACCAAATTTTATCACCAAAGCAACTAGACGAATTACTTGATTCAGAACGTTTATACCAATCTGCTAAACGATTTGAATTATCTATCGATGGCTTACAAGACGCATTTATCAAAGACAAAGTGATTGATATTATGAATATGTATATGAATCACTATAATATTAGCTATACATTAAATAAAAATTGTGCAAGTATCATTTGTCCTCCTGATATTTTTTCTAAATTACTACATACTATAGCAACACGTAACATAGATATTCTTTCAGCAGGATATAAATCTAAAATGATAAATAAAGCAAGAATTTCATAATTCAACTATTTAAACACTAATTATAAAAGGGATTCCGAAACGATATTGTTTCGGAATCCCTTGTTTTAATTATTTTTCATCATTATCGTAAACTAAGTGTTCAAATGATTCTCTCACTTGTGGTACAGACATACCTACAACGACTTGTACACTTTTGCCACTTTTAACTAGGCCATGTGCCATTTGATTATGTGTAAAATAACTACTGTCTTCTACTTTATTTTCATCATTAACTGTTAATCTTAATCGAGTTGTACAATTAGTAACATCTTTAATATTTTCTTTACCGCCAAGTCCTTCTAAATAATAAGCTGCCTTATCATCATATTCATTTCCGGTTGACTGAGGTTGCGCCGTCTTGCCTTCGCCTTTTTTCTCTTTGTAATCTTGTTTAGAGAATAATTTAACTTCTTCTTCATTTTTACGACGACCTGGTAGTGGAATATCAAATTTCAATATTAAAAATCTAAATAATACATAGTAAATACCTACAAATATTAAACCAATAACCACTTGAATCACATATGTCATCCAATGTTCTTTGCCAAGTGGTATCCAGTTTGTAGCTAAGAAGTCTAAAACACCACCGCCCATGTTACCTACTAATCCAAATCCATACATAATTGTATCCATTGTAGCTGCCAGTAAAGCATGTAATACGAATAAATATGGTGCAATAAATAAGAATGTAAATTCTAATGGTTCAGTAATACCCGCAACAACCGCTGTAAGTGTTGCTGGTATTAACAATGCAGCCACTTTTTTACGATTCTCTTTTGGTGTTGTTGAATACATAGCTAATGCAATACCTAAACAGCCGAATACTTTTCCGTTACCTTGTAACATAAAGCCGTATGGGAATTGTTCTTTTAACGGTTTACTACTTTCTGCAAATTGGTTTAAATGTTGCAACCATTCCGCTTTGAGACCATGATTGACAACGACTGGACCAACTTCAATCGGTGCATAAATGAAGTGATGTAAACCTGTTGGGATCAACACTCTTTCTAAGAAATGATATAACCACACGCCTACATATCCTGATCCGATAATAAAGTGTTGTACTGACGCTATACCATGTTGAACTGTAGGCCATACGACACATGTAATTGCTGCAACAGGTAACATAACAAAGAATGAAATCGTCACTACAAATGTTAATCCTTGGAATACGCCTAACATTTCTGGAAGACGTTTACTATAATAACGATTATGAATCCATGTAATAATACCTGAGATAATAATACCGCCTAAAATATTAGTATCTAATGTTTCTATCCCGGCAATTGCTTTAAGACCAGTAACATTTTCAACGCCTTTTTCTAAATTGGCACCAAATGTATGTGGCCATTGCGTTAATATCGCATTAATAAATGTATTAAACATCAAATAGCCCATTAATGCAGCTAGTGCAGCATGTCCAGGTGCTTTTTTAGCCAAAGATAATGGTAAACCTACTACAAATACAATTTCCATATGGTTGAATATGACCCAACCACCTGACTCTATTACTGACCAAAATTTAAACCAAAATGTATGTTGGTCTGCTAAACCTCCCATAATTGTTGGGTTTTTAAATAATGTTGCAAACCCAAGTACAATCCCAAAGAAAGCAAACATCAAGACAGGTACAATCATTGCACTACCAAAACGTTTGATTGCATTCATTATAATTACCTCCACATCCCAATTTCGTTCTATTTCACATTGAAAATGAGTATTAAACCATTCCTTTCAATGTCTTATCTTGTTTCTAATATATAGTAAACGCTTACATCACTACAACGTCATTGACGCATTTTGAAAGTATTTTGTATAATCAGATTATGTTTTCTTATGATGAAAATTTTTTCAACACTAACAAATGAGGTGTCGTCATGTTTCTAGATGAACGTGTGAACGCGAACTTTAATCAACTCAATGACAATGATTTACAAATTGCAAATTTCGTTAATACCCATGTTGATTTATGTAAAAATTTGAAAATTCAAGACTTGGCGCAACATACACATGCATCAAATGCCACTATACATCGCTTTACACGAAAATTAGGATTTGATGGTTATAGTGACTTCAAATCATTTTTAAAATTTGAAAGTGAAAAGAAAAATCAATTGCCTTCTGACTCTATCGAATCATTTAGACAAGAAATTGAAAATACATTTAATTATTTAGATCGTATAGATTATGAACTATTAACTAATAAAATGAATGATGCTGGAACGATATATTTATATGGAACAGGTCGAGCTCAAATCAATGTGGCTGAAGAAGCACAAAGAATATTATTAACAATGCATAAAAACATCATTATTCTTTATGATGTCCACGAATTAAAAATGGTCTTAAACAAAACAGTATCGCAAGACCTTTTCTTTATCATTTCACTATCTGGAGAAACATATCAATTAAAAGAAGTGACTCAGTTATTACAATTGAGACAAAAATATTTTATCTCTGTCACAACGATGAAAGATAATTCGTTAGCCCAACAAGCAAATTATAATGTTTATGTATCTAGTAATACATTTTATTTAAATGATGGCACTGACTATTCAAGTTTCATTAGTTATCATATTTTCTTTGAAACGCTGCTCAGAAAATATAATGAACGCAAAGAGAAAGGCGACCTCAATTGATGCATTAGCCTATAAAGATAAAAAGCCAGTAAATGAGCTTTCTTAAGTTCATTTACTGGCTTATATAACTTATGTTTAAAACGAATTAGTTATTTTTTTGTTCTTCAATTTCTTCTAACACTGCATTCATTTTATCAAACATAAGTTCAAATCCATGTGCAGTGGAATCATGATATTCTTTCTTTTTCTGTTTGTATTCAAGGTTGGTTAATCTTCTTTCGCGTTCCATATATGATTGATAATAGAAGAACATTTGTGTGCCACCTGATTCACGTTCAAAGAATTCTACTTCTATAATATCCTCATCGTTACTTAAGCCTGGCATACCTATTGTCATTTTAATAAATTCATCCATGACTAATTCTTCGTATGTACCTTCGATAATATTTTGTTTGCCATTTCTACTATCAACGATACGATACTTACCACCTTCTTGGACATCTGCTTCAAATGATTTATTCGTACGTTTCGACGTCATAAACCATTGTTTAAGAATATCTTCTTTCGTCCAAGCTTCATAAATTGTTTCTGGTGAATATTTTAATAAACGTTCAATATCAATTTCTACATATTCATTTTCCACATTATACTTTGCCACTTTCAGTCACCTACTTTCACTCTTAATACTATTTTAACGTATTTGTTCAAACTTCCAAACATTTATACATTAAAAAAGATTGCGCTTCTACACATTTAGTCTAGTTTACCATTAAAACGCTGACTTAAAACATTTTCAATATTTATAATTCTATTTATCAACTAAAAAACCGAGACTAAAAAGTCTCAGTTTTTAATCATATTTATGCTTTATTTTTTAATTTCGGATACCCAATTAAAATAGCAATCAGCCCACATACTCCAAGCATGATTGGATAAATACTATAAGGTACAAGTAAGAATGGTGAGATACCAGCCACTCCTGCAGCTGAAATAACTTGAGGACTATATGGTAATAAGCCTTGGAAACATCCACCAAATATATCTAAAATACTAGCTGATTTACGTGGATCAACATCATATTCATCTGCTATATTTTTAGCTAATGGTCCTGACATAATGATTGAAATAGTATTATTAGCTGTTGCAATATCTGCTACACTAACTAAACTGGCAATACCTATTTCAGCCCCACGTTTAGATTTCACGCGCCCTCTAACTACATTTAACAACCAATCTATACCGCCATTATGTTGAATAAGTCCTACTAAACCACCAATTAATAGGGCAATCATCGCAATATCTTCCATACCTATAATCCCTTTAGATACAGCACTTAGTAATCCTTTCCAACCAAATGAGCCATCAATAAGACCAATGATTCCAGATAAAACTGTTCCACCAATAAGAACGATAATCACATTGACACCAACTAGCGCTAGAATCAACACCAATAGATATGGAATGACTTTAACTAATTGGAAATCATAACTTTTAGAATGATCCATGGAAATACCATTTGTTAGGAAAAATAGTACAACTATAGTTAATATCGCACCTGGTAAAACAATTCTAAAGTTTACTTTAAATTTATCTTTCATCTTCGTATGTTGTGTACGTACAGCCGCTATCGTAGTATCAGAAATCATAGAAAGATTATCTCCAAACATAGCGCCACCAACTACTGTAGCCATAGCTAATGCTGCAGAGACATCTGTTGCTTGCGCAAAGCCAAATCCTACTGGTGCAATAGCTGCTACTGTGCCTACTGATGTTCCCATTGAAATAGAAACAAACATACAAATGATAAATAAACCTACTATAATTAAATTTTCAGGGATGAGAGACAATCCCAAATTTACAGTAGAAGTCACGCCACCCATTTTCTCTGTAGTCGTAGAAAATGCGCCTGCTAAAATAAAGATAAGCATCATTAAAATAATATTTGAATGACCTGCACCTTTAGTAAACACTTCAACTTTAGTGGCAAATTTTTCTTTGCGATTCATCAACAAAGCAACGATTACTGTAATCGTTATCGCAACATTTAACGGCATCGTCGTGAAATCACCCGAGATGATACCTACACCTAAAAATAACAACATAAATAATAATAACGGAAATAACGCCCAAGCATTACCCTTTTTAGTTTCTTTCATCATTAGACCTACTTCCTTACAAAAAATACCTCTTTTCCTTATGATAAAGAAAAGAGGTCCATCTACAACGATTATCCCCTTATCTTCAAACCTAGACAGGTTACTGGAATTGGCACATGATTCAATGTTGCCGAAGCTTCATAGGGCCAGTCCCTCCACTTCTCTTGATAAGTGATTCATATTTAACGTTTACGTTACAAGATAATTCCTATGACGTCAATCATAAATTATAACTTCGTCGTAAAATATTTTTCATAAATAATTAATGCAACAGCAACTACGAATAACATTGCAATAGCTATACCAAAGACGATCCACCATTTTAAATAAAGTGATACAATCATTAAAATAATAGAAATGATCGTCATACTAATCATCAGTATTTTAAATTGTCGTTCACGTTGTTGAGAGATCACTTTATAATCTCGATGATTTTTCCTTTGTGTATCATCATCAATTTGTAATTTAGTTTCTATATAAAAAACAAACGCCATAGTTACCATTAGGATTAAGAAACCAATCCATACATGGGATTGTGATATTAGCACTATTCCGGCATAACCTAAATACAAACACCCCGCAATAATACCTAATAACCGGTCGATTGTTTGATTAATCCATATGATATTATTTTTAATATTTTTATTAACAAAATACAGATTTTTTAATGCATTGGTTAAAGCAAATAAAAGTATTAAAATGATTAAAAACCATTGATTTTTAGTAAATAACGAAAATATAACTATAGCGATTATACCTATTATGAACGGAGCAACCCTTATAAACCTATCTTTCACCATGTCATAACCTCCTTTAGATATAAGATTTAATTTGCATGTCCTCGTATAAAATGCCAATCCCTTAAATATATAGGGTATTTTTTAATTAAATTTCATTCTTCAAAAAGGTTAATAATTTTATATTTTTATTTTACATTAAACATATTTTTATTCCAAATTCATAATAAAATTGGATATAGTTATCATATAATTTGTCACAAAAAAATAGTCGATAAAGTATTAACACTTTATCGACCAACTTATATTCATTAGTTAATTTGAATACCGCCTGTCACACCGAAGACTTGTCCAGTTGTATAACTTGATTCTTCAGATGCTAATAGGACATATGTTCCTGATAATTCAACAGGTTGTCCTGCACGGCCAAGTGGTGTTTCCTTACCAAATTCAGGAATATTTCGTTGTGGTTGTCCACCAGTAATTTGTAATGGTGACCAAAATGGTCCTGGGGCTACACAATTGACACGAATACCTTTTGCGCCAAGTTCTTCTGATAAACTTTTTGTTAATGAGATAATTGCAGCTTTCGAAGCGGCATAATCATGTAAAATAGGACTTGGATTATATCCTTGAACAGATGATGTTGTTGTAATTGATGCACCTGGTTGTAAATATTCTAACGCTTTTTGTACTGTCCAAAATATAGGATATACATTGGTTTCAAATGTCTCTTTAAATGATTGTGTATCAAACCCTTGTATATCGTCATGGTATTGTTGATGTCCAGCTACTAATGTCACATTATCCAGCCCACCAAGTTGTTGATGTGCTTCTTCGACCATGTCATAGTTAAATTGTTCATCACGTATATCACCAGGCAGTAACACTGCTTTTTGTCCCGCTTCTTCAATCACTTGTTTAACTTCTTGTGCGTCTTTGTCTTCACTTGGAAGATAATTAATAGCAACATCTGCGCCTTCTTTAGCATAAGCAATAGCTGCTGCGCGTCCAATGGCAGAATCGCCACCAGTGACTAACATTTTATATCCTTTTAATCGACCGTGTCCGACGTATGATGTCTCACCGCAATCTGGTTCAGGTTTTAATTGGCTTTGCAAGCCTGGAAGTGGCTGCTCTTGTTGTTCATAGTCTGTTGATTTGAATTTATTTCTAGGATCTTGTGCTGACATTTCAAATTCATCTCCTCAATTTGTATATGTTCTCATATACCCAAGGTTATCCAGATGTTAATCATACTATCTTTATACAATTTATGGAGACTATTGATTCAGAAGACGTTTAGTGAGTGTCACAAAATATGTCGGCACTTTTTCTAAAATACGTTCATCAGGATCAAATAAAGGATGATGTAGATCATACTCACTATTAGATCCAATGAATGCAAATACGCCGGGATACGTTTCTGTATAACCAGAAAAGTCTTCACCAATTGTTAATGGTAAATCCATAATTGATACATGATAACCAACATCTTCTGCTACTTCTATCGCTATATCAGTTAATTCATCATCATTAATCACTGTTCCAGGAAGTCGTGTATATCGGCAATCAACTTGTAAATTAAATGTTTGTGCTAAACCATCAGCAATTTCATTCATTCGTTGTTCGATATACGCTCTATGCTCAGGTTTAAATGAACGGACAGTACCTTGTACATAGGCTTGATCCGCAATGACATTCCATGTATTTCCACATGAAATTTCACCAATTGTAACAACGGCATTATCAAATGCAGATAAATTTCTACTAACAATCGTTTGTAAACTATTAATCAGTTGACCTAAAGCCACCGTTGGGTCATTACCTTGTTCTGGTTTAGCAGCATGCGCGCCTTTTCCTTTAATATCAAATTCGAAACGGTCTACTGCAGATGTAATAGGACCTTTTTTAATTGCAAAGTCACCAATGTCCATCGTTGGATAATTATGGAAACCTAAAACTGCTTTTACACCGTCTAATACACCTGTAGCTACTACTTTTTTAGCTCCATGACCTAGCTCTTCTGCCGCTTGGAAAATGATTCTCACTCGACCATTTAGTTCATTCTCTTGGGCTTTCAATTGTGTTGCAACGCCTAATATACTTGCCATATGAATATCATGACCACATGCATGCATGACACCTTGATTGGTTGACGTAAATTCATGTTCGACTTGCTCATTGATAGGTAGCGCATCTATATCAGTTCTAATCGCAATCATTTGGTCCCCTTGTCCTATTTCTGCAACTAATCCTGTATCTAAAGGTAAATCTAAAATTTTTATCTCATGTGCTTCTAAAATACGTTTAAGTCGTTGTGTAGTTTCATATTCTTTCTCTGATATTTCAGGGAATTGGTGAAATGTTCGTCGCCAATTCACATAGTCTGTATAATCAGTCATTGTTATCTCCATCCCTTTCAACCTAAAAACTATTTTTCTATATATAGTAACATAATTGTCAAACTTTTCTAAAAATACACTGATCCTTTTACTATAAACAAAAAACCGTACCGACAATGTCGGCACGGTCATTTCAATGAACACTTTGTCTTAATCTAATGAAAATTCATTATCTACAATTACTCTACCATCTTTAATCACTTTTTGAGCATGGTTGATACCAAAGTGATAAGGAATATATTCATGGTTTGGCGCATTCCAAATAACGATATTAGCTTTGTCGCCTTCATTAATTGTACCTGCGTCTAAATCAATAGCTTTTGCTGCATTAACTGTTACCGCATTCCAAACTTCATTTGGTGATAATTTTAATTTCAATGCGGCAATGGCCATAGCTAATTGTAAGTTATTAGTAACACTGCTACCAGGGTTATAGTCTGTTGCAATAGCGATAGCACCATCATTATCTAGCATACCTCTCGCATCTGCATAATCATTTTTATCTAGATAGAATGTCGTAGCTGGTAATAATACGGCTACTGTGTCACTATTTTTTAATTTTGCTTTACCTTCTGCACTTGAAGCAACAAGGTGATCAGCAGAAATTGCATTTTCGTCAATAGCTAACTCTAGACCACCAAGTGGATCAATTTCATCAGCATGAATTTTAACTTTAAATCCTGCCTCTTTCGCTTTTTGCATATAATGTTTAGATTCTTCAACTGAGAATACACCCGTTTCACAGAAGATATCTGCAAAGTCTGCATATTCTTTTACTTCTGGTAAAAGCTCAATCATCTCATTTAAGAACGCTTCATTAGACTCTGCTTCTTTAGGAACCGCATGTGGTCCTAAGAATGTATGTCTCATATCTAAACCGTATTTCTCTGCTAAACGATTAGACACTCTTAATTGTTTAAGTTCATTTTCTTTATCTAAACCATAACCACTTTTACTTTCAACGCCTAAAACACCATGTTGAATCATTGTTAGTAAATCGTGTTCAGCTTTTTTAAATAAATCTTCTTCACTAATGTCACGTGTGGCTTTAACTGTTGATAAAATACCGCCACCAGATTCTAATATCTCTAAATAAGATTTACCTTGTCGTTTTAATGACATTTCATGTTCTCTTGAGCCACCGAAAACTAAGTGCGTGTGTGCATCAATCAATGATGGTGACACTACTTTACCTGTAGCATCAATCACTTGTTCAGCATCATATTTATCAGTATGTGGTCCTGAATATACAATTTTACCGTCGTTCACAACTACCGTACCATTTTCAATCACATCTAATTGATCAAGTTCCGCACCTTTTAAAGGACGATCAGTTGATTTTGGTAAAATAAGCTCTTTAATGTTTTGAATAATTAAATCGTTCATTATTTATCACCTGCTTCATCAATCATTGGAATTTTGATGCCTTTATCTTTAGCCGTTTGAATGGCCATGTCATAACCGGCATCAACATGTCTTACTACTCCCATACCCGGATCTGTAGTTAATACACGTCCTAATCGACGATCTGCACGTTCTGAGCCATCTGCTACAACAACCATACCAGCATGTAATGAATAACCCATACCTACGCCACCGCCATGGTGGAATGAAATCCAAGAACCGCCTGCTGCAGTATTAATTAATGCATTAAGTACAGCCCAGTCACCTACTGCATCACTTCCATCTCGCATACCTTCTGTTTCACGGTTTGGACTTGCTACTGAACCAGAATCTAAATGATCTCGTCCGATAACAATTGGTGCAGAAATTTCACCATCACGCACTAATTTATTAAGTGCTAGTCCCATTTTGGCACGTTCTTCATAGCCTAACCATGCAATTCTTGAAGGTAAACCTTGATAAGAAATTTTCTCTTTTGCTAGATCTAACCAACGAATTAATTTTTCATTATCCGGGAATAATTTTCTCATTTCTTCATCTGCACGTTCAATATCTTTTGGATCACCACTTAATGCTGCAAAGCGGAATGGTCCTTTACCTTCACAGAATAATGGTCTAATATATGCAGGCACAAATCCTGGGAAATCAAATGCATTTTTTACTCCGTTATTATATGCAACTTGACGGATATTGTTACCATAGTCAAATGCAACGGCACCTTGTTTTTGGAATTCAAGCATTAACTCAACATGTTTAGCCATTGAAGCTTGAGATAATTCTACGTATTTTTTTGGATCTTCTTTACGTAGCTTTTTAGCTTCTTCAACTGAATATCCTTGTGGTACATAACCATTTAATGGGTCATGTGCACTTGTTTGGTCAGTAATAATATCAATTTTAAATCCTTTGTCTAAAATAGCTTTGTGAATGTCTACTGCATTACCTACTAATCCTATAGATAAAGCTTCCCCTTTTTGTCTAGCGTCTTCAGCTAATTTTAATGCTTCATCTAAATCGTTAGTCTTGATATCGCAGTATTTTGTTTCGACACGTTTATCAACACGACTTTCGTCGACATCTACACAAATAGCTACACCATTATTCATAGTCACAGCAAGTGGTTGTGCACCACCCATACCACCTAATCCAGCAGTAAGTGTTACTGTACCTGTTAAATCACTTTGATATTCTTGATTACCAAGTTCAGCAAATGTTTCATAAGTACCTTGAACGATACCTTGTGAACCAATATAAATCCAACTACCTGCTGTCATTTGACCATACATCATTAAGCCTTTTTTATCTAATTCATTAAAATGATCCCAGTTCGCCCATTCAGGCACTAAAACTGAATTGGAAATTAATACTCGTGGCGCTTCTTCATGTGTTTTAAATACTGCCACTGGTTTACCAGATTGTACAAGCATTGTTTCATCTGCTTCTAAATCTCTTAATGTATTTTCAATTGCTTCAAAGGCTTTCCAATTACGAGCAGCTTTACCAATACCACCATATACCACAAGTTCTTCTGGGTGTTCCGCTACTTCTGGATCTAAGTTATTATATAGCATTCGTAGTACTGCTTCTTGTTCCCAACCTTTACATTCGATATCTAACCCTTTTTTTGCATGAATTTCTCTCATTACTATCTCTCCCATCCGAAATAATATCAAAATCCAAAATATATTAAGTTTCTCTTTAATCATTATCTTCTAAATATTCGTACTATTCAAAAGATAACAATCACTATTAATCAGGTTGTTACAACCATATTATATTATGCTAAGATATAGATAACAAATATAAATAAACTAATTATTTATAGATAAAAACTATGATATATAGGAGATGACCTATGAAAATCATTCAATTAGAATATTTTTTAGCCGTTGTAAAATACAATAGTTTTACGAAAGCCGCTAATTTTTTACATATTAGTCAACCTTCCTTAACTGCAGCTATTAAAAAAATGGAAGCTGATTTAGGATACGACTTATTTATGCGTACTACCAAAGATATTAAAATCACTGAAAAAGGGATTCAGTTTTATAAATATGCTGAAGATCTAGTAGAATCCTATCGTTCAACAGTTGAAAAAATGTATGATTTAAATGTGTCTTCGGAACCCCGTATTAAAATGGGCATTTTAGAATCCACGAGTCAATGGATGGCCAATGTCATCCGTGCACATCATAAGCGTTACCCTAATCAGCAATACCGAATTTATGAAGTGCATGATCAACATCAATCCATTGAGCAACTTACCAACTTTAATGTTCATTTTGCCTTAACAAACGAAGAAATACGCCATCAAGATATTACATCGATCGCATTATATAAAGAATCTTATATATTATTAACACCTAAAGATGCATTTCCAAAGCAAAAAACGATTCAATTGGATGACTTACCTTTAATTTTGCCGAATAAAAATTCTCAAGTTCGTAAACACTTAGATGATTATTTTAATAGAGTAGGTATCCACCCTAATATCATTATGGAATCTGATCGTTTTGAATCCGCTACTAATCTAGTCCATTTAGGTATTGGTTATGCGGTTATTCCTCGATTTTATTACCAATCATTTAATACACGGAATTTAGACTACATTAAAATACGCCCTAATTTAGGACGCAAAATTTATATTAATTATTTAAAAAAGAGAAAGCACTCTGAACAAGTACTTTCTCTTATTGAACAATGTATTGATTATTGGAATTTATAATAAGAAGTGATGCACTAAATTCGCAATCAGTTTCGCTGTACGATTGTCTTGATCGTATTTAGGGTTCATTTCAGCAATACTTACTGATTTAACCTTTTCACTTGGGACAATGCGTTTTGCTAATTCAAACACTGTATGTGGATAGATGCCTAAGACTGCTGGAGCACTAACACCTGGAGCAAAGGCACTATCTACAACATCCATACAAATCGTAAACATGATTACATCATGATCGTGAATAAAACGTTCAATCATATCTTTAATCGGTGGTGATACTTGATGTAATAATTCATCAGCATAAACAAATGATACGCCTTTTTCTTTAGCATAGTCGAATAAACCTTGTGTGTTACCACCTTGAGAAATACCTAATACCATGTAATCTGCATTGTCGTCTTGTTCTAGTATTTGTCTAAAACTCGTACCTGAAGTGGATTCACCTTCATCACGTGTATCAAAGTGGGCATCAATATTAATAACCCCAATTGACTCATTAGGATACACTTGTCTAGTCGCTAAATATTGTGCATAGGCGATATCATGCCCACCACCTAATAAGAATGTTTGCTTATGATTATGAATAGACTTAGCTGCTAATTCTGCAAATTCCTTTTGAGTATCAATTAGTGCGTCATGATCATGCTCGACATTTCCATAATCAACGATTTGTTCACATTGATTCAAATCTGGTAAGCCAGCGAACGCTTTTTTAATCGCATTAGGCCCCTCTTTTGCACCTACACGCCCTTTATTTAGTTCGACACCTTTATCAATCGCATAACCTAAGATACCAACACCTTTTTGTTTAGATGCTAATTCTACTTGTCTTAAGTCATTAAATTGGATAGTTTGAAAATGTCTAAATTGTTTGGCATCTGTTTCACTATCTAATCTTCCAGTCCATAAGCTTGGTTCAGCTAGTTGATACATTGTTCTTCCCCCTTGATTTCTTTGCTTTATCCTTATAATTAAAGTATAACTTTGGCTCACACTTAATTCAATGTTGTTCTTATATTCCCGTTTAACCTAAATTTAATTACGTTTATAATTCATTACTATTACATTTTGATGATAATTAAAATAGACAATTTATCTATCATCTTTTAAGATGTATAATTGTAAATAAAACAATAATTGCTTGTTTCCGTAATGGAGGTTACATAAAATGAAAAACAATCGAATTTCTGGGTTTCAATGGGCAATGACAATATTTGTGTTTTTTGTCGTGACAATGGCCTTATTCGTAATACTTAGAGATTTCCAATCAGCAATAGGCGTGAAACGTTTTGTATTCGACATTACAGACCTTTCTCCATTTATTGCAGCTATCATATGTCTACTTGTCTTTAAACATAAAAAAGAACAAATGGCGAGTTTAAAATTCACTTTTAGTCTCAAAGTTATTGAGCGTTTATTACTCGCATTAATCATACCTTTATTTATTTTCATTATCGGTATGTTCTGCTTCAATACATTCGCAGATAGTTTCATCCTACTACAAGCATCTGATTTATCTGTGTCAATATTCGCAATTTTAATCGGTCATTTAATCATGGCGTTTGTAGTAGAATTAGGTTTCCGTTCATATTTGCAACATATCGTTGAAACAAAGATGAACACATTATTTGCGAGTATTGTTGTAGGTATCATTTATTCTATCTTTAATGCTAATACAACATACGGTCTTGAGTTCGCAGGCTATCATTTCTTATATACATTTGCTTTCTCAATGATTGTAGGTGAGTTAATTAGAGCTACTAATGGTCGTACCATTTATATTGCTACACTTTTCCACGCAGCAATGTCATTCGGTTTAGTATTCTTGTTTAGTGAAGAAATTGGCGATTTATTCTCTATGAAAGTCATCGCCTTAGCTACGACTGCTGTTGGTTTAATTTATATCATTTTAAGCTTAATCATTCGTGCTATCTTTTATAAAAAGACGAATCAAAATTTAGATGAAGTAGAACCTAATAATTATTTAGATCATGTTAGCGATGATAATGACAATGATTATACTGAAACTAAGCATGATAATAGTAGAATTTCAGATAACCATGATCGTCATAAAGATACATTAGATGCTCAACATCAAGACAATAAGTATGACGCTCAAGATCATGGTCATGACTCTGAGTCAACTGATCATTTAAAAGAACATACATCATATAAACAAGATCGTCGTTCATCCGTTGTTTCTGATTTACAAGATGAAATCAAACAAACTGAAGAACATAGCCCTAACAACAAATATTAATTAATCAAGCCCGTCACATTCATATTAATGAGTGGACGGGTTTTTTTAACGTTTAAATGTCGAACCTAAATGGGTAAATTTAGTCAGGCAAAATTATATTTATTAGGAATGTTAAGATACTATAATATATTTCCTCATTCTTTAAGGAGTGGTTTGATGAATTTAGAAGAAAATAATAACCCTATTACAATAATTGGTGGTGGCATCGGTGGTTTAACATTAGCACGTGTACTATATGTGAATGGCATACCTGCTAAAGTGTATGAATCTGATGCATCACGTGACGCACGTACACAAGGTGGACAGTTAGATATACATGAATATAATGGTCAAGTTGCACTGGAAAAAGCAAACTTAATGGATGAATTCCGTTCTATTATTCAAAAAGGCGCTGACGCAACACGTATTGTAAATCAAAATGGTGAATTACTATTAGATTTACCTGACGACGAATCCAATGGCCGACCAGAAGTTTTACGTGGTGATTTAAGAAATATTTTAATCGACTCATTACCAAAAGACATGATTGAATGGAATAAAAAAGTAGACCACGTAGAAAAATTGGATAAAAAACAATATAAAGTTGTATTTAGAGATAACACATCTGTAACAACTGCTCAACTTATTGGTGCAGATGGTGCTTGGTCTAAAGTACGCAATATATTAACTGATATTAAACCACATTATTCTGGTTATACCTTTATTGAAACCTATTTATATGATGTTGATCGTCAATATCCTAAAACAGCTAACAAAGTAGGCAAAGGTGCAATGTATGCTCTATCACCAAATAAAGGTATAGTTGCTCATAGAGAAGCAGGCGATATTTTACACACGTATATTCAAATGAATTGTGATAGCGAATGGATAGATAGCATTGATTTTTCAAATGGCCAAGAAGCAACTAATACTATAGCTGCAGAATTTAAAGGTTGGTCACCAGAAGTCACTGCTTTAATTACTCAAGCGGATAGTTCTATTACACCTCGTAAAATTAATGCTCTACCTGATACACATCGTTGGAAACGTCAATCAGGTATCACATTAATTGGTGATGCTGCACATTTAATGGCACCATCTGGTGAAGGTGCTAATTTAGCAATGTTAGACGGTGCGGAATTAGCGGAATTAATCGCTGAACATCCAAATGATATTGATAAAGCTATTGCTTTATACGAAGAAAAAATGTTCCCTAGAAGTGAGGAAGAAGCTAAAGAATCTCATGAATTATTAGATATTTGTCTAGGTGCAAATAGTCCTCAAAGTTTAGTCGATTTATTCAACAGTGCACAATAAAAGTTGAATCATATTAAAATAAGCGTCTATAGTCGTTCTCATGAACGGCCATAGACGCTTTTGTTATTGAGTAAGAGTTAATTTTACTAGATATTATACTTGTCGATTCATCTTTTTAACACCTTGTTGTGTGCCGATAATTGCTTGGTCAGCCACATCAAGGAAATAACCTGTTTCTAAAACACCTGTGATGTGAATTAAAAATTCATGCATTTCATAAGGATCAATACCTTTTGGTAATGCACAATCTAAAATATAATTACCATTATCAGTCGTAAATGGGACATCATCCGTAACACGACGTTCTGTTGTCACGCCGTCAATTGTTTCTATTTTCTTAGCAACTTGATACCAATTAAATTTATCTACTTCAACCGGTAATTTAAATGTTTCACCTAGGTAGTTAACAACTTTGTTTTCATCAGCAATAACCACAAAGCGGTCTGCCATTTCATCGATTACTTTTTCTCTAAATAGCGCTCCACCGCCACCTTTAATAAGGTTAAGCTGAGGATCTACTTCGTCAGCACCATCAATAGCTAAATCGATTTTATCAATATCGTTTACATCAACAATATTAATATTTAATTCTTTAGCTAAAAACGCCGTCTTATTAGAAGTACATACTCCGATAATATTATAATGTTTTTCATCAATAAGTTGAGCGATTTTAGGCACTAATAATTCAATTGTACTTCCTGTGCCAATACCGAGCGTCATACCATCCTCGATTTGACTTAAAACATCATCTAGCGTCATCATTTTGAGTTGTTTTACATCATTCATCACGTCATGAGCCCCTTTTCTAAATCGTTTACATTTCTTATTTTACATGACTTTTTCAATTTAACATACCATAATCAACGTTTAATTTTTAATATATTTTAAAATCTTTCATAAAAATGAAATTCTATAGTAAAATACACTTCAAACAATAATTTAGGGGGGACCATGATGATACCAGTGTACGCCATTTCGACAGGAAAAATAGAATCACTTCAATACAAAGATGCCAAACCTATGCAATCAGCAATCAATAAACAACCTTTTAAAGATCAAATGTGGCTATCAAAATTAGGATTTGTTGATGATGAACAAGCTTATAAAGATCATGGTGGTCCAGATAAAGCCGTATGCTGTTTTAGTAAAAAGAACTATGACATGTATCGTGGTGATTTACTTGATATGCCAGAGTACGCCATGTTCGGTGAGAATTTGACAATTGAAGATTTAGATGAAAATGTCGTTTATTTCGGTAACCAATATCAATTAGGCGATGCAATTATCGAAGTTTCTGAAATTAGAGAACCCTGTTGGAAAATCCAAGCAAAGTACGGGCTTTCTGACTTGGTTAAACGTATGTCTCAATCAGGCAAAACGGGCTTTTATTGTCGTGTCATTAAAGAAGGATATGTCAGTCAACATCATCACTTAGAATTAATAAAGGAAGCCGAATTAGATACACAACTATCCGTCCAAACATTAAACGACATTTATTATAATGACAGAAAAAATGCAGACAGAATCGCATCAGCATTGAAAAATCCATATTTATCGTCTAAAAGATATGAGAAACTTGAAAAAATGTATCAACGTGCAACAAAATAAACAAAAAAATAAAACAATAAAAAGAGTAGAACAATTACATCGTAAAAAACGATGTTTATTCTACTCTTTAACTTATTTCTCATGAATTTGATAGCTCGTTTGTGAATAAAACATTTCATTCGCTTTTAATATTGATGAAGCTTGATCACCATATAAGTTAATATCATTTGGCAAATACTGTGCCTCGATTGTCAAACCCGAATGTGCTTTATAAATATTTGCATCACTTTTCCAGTTTTTCGGTTGATTAAATGTATATAATATGACGTAAGGCATATCCGTTTTAACATCTAATTGAAACTCATCATTATCTATTGATAATTGTTGTTCCCCTACTTTGAACGGATGATCTAAACCATTAAATTGAGACACTTGTTGTGATATCGGCTCATGGCTACTTTCAAAAATGTCTTTAAAATATATGGCGTCCTTATTAAATATCTGTTGTATATCTAACGTGTTGTCTGAACTAATCATATGATCCTCATTTAATGGATACATATTCAATTTAGAGCTAGACACTCGATGATTATCAATAACGTTATTATCTCGATTAAGATTAAAATAAACGTGGTTCATAGGGTTAAACAAAGTAGTTTTCGTTGATATAGCTTCATATTGAATTGTCCAACAATGATTCGCATCATATGTATGAGTGACTTTAATTTCCATATCCCCTGGATAATGATCATCTGCTTCTTTTAACGTTGTTTTGAAAATGATTTTGACATGTCCTAAATCGTCTACAACTTCATAGTCAAATAATTTAGAATCTAAACCATGACTACCACCGTGAATATGATGTTGGCCATCATTAGCTTCTAATTGATATGTTTCTCCTTCTAAATTAAAAGTCGCATTTGAAATACGACCACCATATCGTCCAACAGTCGCCCCAAATCTAAATGGATTATCAAAATAAAATTCATCCGCTTCAACAACATTCCCTAATACAATATTGTTGTCATGATATTTCCATGACACAATTCTCGCACCATAATTTGTAAACACAATTTTGGTTTCTTCATTATCAATTTTAATTAAGTCTACACCATATCTTTGATGCTCAATTTCAACATTCATTACATACTTCTCCCTTTCAAACACGTTTATTATGCCCGATGTGGTAACAGCATAATTAAGACGCCTATTAAACAGACGAATGCACCCAGTATATCGTATTTATCTGGCATATTCTTATCAATAAGCATAGACCAAACTAAACTCATAACGATGAATACGCCCCCGTATGCAGCATATACTCTTCCAAATGTCGGAAATGTTTGTAGTGTTGCTATCACACCATACAAGATGAGTATCACGCCGCCAATAACACCTAGCCACGATGGTTGGCCTTCCCGAAGCCATAACCATATTAAGTAGCCGCCTCCAATTTCACATAAACCCGCTAATATAAATATAAAAAAAGAATAAACCATCACAAACATTACGCCTTTCTGTTCATTATCTATGAAGCTTCACTTTATACAACATACATGAGTTCATATGAATTATCTACCTCTTAAATCCAAGACATGAATCTGATTGTCATTTCATTAAAACCTTAGTTATAAGTAACTCGGGGTAAAGAGTCACTGAATAATATAAAAAAATGTCGCTTGTGATGCCTATTTATCTTCTATTGTATTATATTAATTGGCTTGCTAATACATACATATTGTTACACTTTTTCTACTAATATGCCATAGTAAAATACAAATTAAAGAGGAAGAACGTTTTGTAAACTCTTACAAGTTTAATTTAACGCGCTTCCTCTTTTTTAATTATTTTTTCATTACCTTTTTAATGGTATTAAATAGTCCTTTTTCAAAAGTTAATACAGAATCTTTATATGTTTTAACGGCGATCCATAATAAAATAAACATCACTACAACTGATATTAATATACTAACGATGATTTCCCAAACTTGTAACTCAGTCGATTGGGCACGTACTAACAATTCAAAAGGTGCTAAAAAAGGTATAAAGCTAGTTATTTTTATTAATAAAATGTCAGGTTTAAACATACTGAATATCGCAATATAAAAAGCAATCATTGCAAATAAAGTTAATGGCATTAATGTTTGGTTAATATCTTCAATTCTTGTTGCTAAAGAACCTAATATTGCCGCTAGCAACACGTATGTTAATATTCCGATAATCATACATAACAATCCTACGATTAAAACTTGCCAAGTGATATGACTCATGGATACATGAAAGTCTTTTAACATTCGTTTTAAATCAAAGGCAAAGATACAAATGATAGCAACTACAACAATCATTACAATTTGTGTTAAAGCGACAGCGATAATCCCTGCAATCTTAGCCATAATATGAGTGATTGGAGATACACTCGTAATAATCATTTCAATGACTCTTGATGTTTTTTCTGTGGCAATTTCCATTGCAACTTGTGTTGCGTAATTGAAAACAATAAAGAACATCAACATTAGAATCGCATATACTAGAACTAAATTAAGTAGTTTTTGACCTTCATCCAGTTGCTGATCTTTCTTATCTGAGAGGACTTGACTGTCAACCTTACTTTGGGACTGTAATTTTTTCAAATCATTGTTACTTAAATGTAGTTGCGATGCGACTAGTTTAGATTGAATCGATGTCAGTACCCCATTTATTTTTTGCTCTTTTTCTTGTGAGACACTTTCTTTACTCAAGATAGTTGCTGATAACTGTTGTTTATCTTTCACCTTAATGATATAGGCTTCTTTTAACTTTTCATTTTTCACTTGTTTCTTCGCTTCTTGTTTACTTACCTTTTTAAATGAAGCATCTTCATCAATCACATTTCCTTGTTGTTTAATGGCTTTGTATATTGGCTCACTATTCGTTACGATACCGATTTGATCACCGTCACCTTTAAACATATCCATGATTTTGTCAGCATTGGATAATGCTATCATTAAAATAATGACAATCGCCATGAAGATGATAAAAGATTTAGATTTCACTTTACTTTTATATGTGAGTCCAAATGTAGCCCAAAATTTATTCATGTAAATCACCCACCTTATCAATAAAGATGTCTTTAAGGGAAGGTTCTAGTACTTGGAAGCGACGTACATAGCCATGTGAGATGACATGATGATATATTTTTTCTGCAACGGATTCATCTTGTATCGTCACTTTGATATGACGTTTATTTGTTTCAAAACCTATCACACCTTCAATATCAGCTATGTCAGGCATTGATTTATCAGTTTCAATGATAACTTGCTTATAACCATGTGAGGCTTTCACGTCATGTATGTCACCTGATACCACAAGTTCACCATGGTTCAAGATACATACATCGTCACATAACTCTTCAACATGTTCCATACGATGAGAACTATAAATAATTGTTGAACCTTGATCATTTAAATCTTTTACAGCTGATTTGAGTAATTCAACATTAACAGGGTCTAAACCACTAAAAGGTTCATCTAATATCAGTAATTCTGGTTGATGCAACATACTTGCTAATAATTGAATTTTTTGTTGATTACCTTTGGATAAGGCATCAATACGTTTATGACGATTTTCTGTTATAGCAAATCGTTTGAGCCAATAATCAATATTTTTCTTAATATCTGATTTAGACATCCCTTTAAGTGTTGCAAGATAAGTCAGTTCATCTTCCACAGTCATTTTAGGATGTAAACCACGTTCTTCTGGTAAGTAGCCAATTCGATTATACATTGACTGATCAATCGCATGACCATCATATGTAATGTGTCCTTCAGTAGGTTCGCTTAATCCTAATATCATCCTAAAGGTGGTTGTCTTACCTGCACCATTACGTCCTAAAAAGCCAAGCATTTTCCCTTTTTCAAGATGGATAGAAATATCATTGACTGCCGTAAATTGATTGAATTTCTTCGTCACATGATCAATATGTAATGACATGTTTACCTCCCCAAATAATATTTTTATTATTATTTAATATAACATTATTAGTTCTATTAATGAATTTAGATTTTGCAATATGTCAAACTTTACAATTATTTATGTAAGCACTATCATTAATTTTATCATAGAAGATTAAATTAAAGTTAACTTCTTAAAGATGATTAAACACGACATCAAATTTAAAGGGGATATATAGAATGAGTTATAGTATTGGTATCGATTACGGCACAGCATCAGGACGTGTCATTTTGGTAAATACATCTGATGGAAAAATTGTTTCAAGTTATGAAGAGACTTATCAACATGGTACCATCGCTGAAGAATTAGGAGGAGAAACTTTACCCCATAATTACTTCTTACAACATGCTGGTGATTATCATCACGTACTAGAAAATGGTGTTAAACACGTTTTAGAAGAAAGCCAAATTAATAAGGATGAGGTCGTAGGTATTGGTGTTGACTTTACTAGTTGTACAGTGGTCTTTTTAGATGAGAATTTCAGACCATTACATATGAATGAAGACCTATCTCATCATCCTCATGCCTATGTTAAATTATGGAAACATCATGGCGCTCAAGACGAAGCAACTCAAATGGTTGAAGCCAATGAGAAAGCTAATCAAAATTGGTTAGATTATTATGGCCATAGTGTAAACAGTGAGTGGATGATTCCTAAAATCCTCGAAGTAAAACATAAAGCACCCGAATTATTAGAACGCGCCCATTATATAATGGAAGCTGGAGATTATATGACAAGCTTACTCGTCAATCAAAATATCCGCTCTAACTGTGGTATAGGATTCAAAGGATTCTATGATGAAGTAAATGGCTTTAATTATGATTTCTTTGAAACCGTAGATCCAGAATTACCACAAATCGTCAAAGATAAATGCGAAGCACCTGTCATTCAAATTGGTGATAGCGCCGGGTCATTATCAGAATACTATCAAAACTTATGGGGACTATCTTCCAATGTACAGATTTCCCCTTACATGATTGATGCCCACTCTGGCGTTTTAGGTGCAGGTGCAATTGAAAAAGGTGAATTCACACCGGTTATAGGAACAAGCACATGCCACTTAATGTTAGACCCGAAACAAGAACCTATCCCTTCTATTACAGGTTCAGTTAAAGACGCTATTATTCCAGGGTTATATGCTTACGAAGCGGGTCAAGCAGCTGTAGGTGATTTATTTAGTTACTCTGAACGAATGGCCCCACAACATATCGTTGAAGAAGCAGCCAAACAAGATAAGAGCGTCTTAGAATATTTAGAAACACTTGCATCACAAATTCCTGTTGAAGACCAACACGTAGTTGTCTTAGACTGGCACAATGGTAATAGAAGTATTTTAAGTGATAGCCATTTAACAGGTAGTGTCTTTGGCTTAACATTGCAAACACCTTTTGAAATGGTTCATCGTGCTTACTTAGAATCTACTGCTTTCGGTACTAAAATGATTATGAAACAATTCGAAGATAATGATATTCCAGTTCATACTGTTTATGCTTCTGGCGGTATTCCTAAGAAAAGTCAATTACTCGTCGACATCTATGCTAACGTATTAAATAAAAAAGTTGTCGTCTTAGAATCTTCAAACGCAACAGCATTAGGCGCTGCTATGTTGGGCGCAAATGTGGGTGGTGCATATGATACATTAAGAGAAACCGTGCAACACATGAAACAGCCTGTTTATTATGAAAAACAACCAGATCCAGAAAAAGTAAAACATTATGAAAAATTATTTGATAAATATCAAAAACTACATGATTTATTAGGTCGTGAACATCCAGAATTATCATATATCCACGAAACAGAATAATTGTTATTAAATATAAATAGCTATACTTGTCGTTGATCATATTGATTCAACGCAAGTATAGCTATTCTTTTATGATTTAAGTTTTTTTATGAGTCAAATATATACGACACTTACTTTGAAATAAAAGCTAGCGTCATTATCGACACTAGCCTTTGAAGTTTAAATTTCATTTGTTGTATTGCGATATAACTTCGCTTTGTCAACTGGATTGTAATTCGGTTCGTTAACCGGTTCATTCACTTCATATTTAGGACTTGGCCCATATTGGTTGCCTTCATTTTTACTATCTAAGCAACTCACCACAATATTATAAACACCTAATACTAGACAGATTAAAGCGATAATATAATATGTGATTAATACGCCTACATTATCTATTAGACCACTAGCGTTAATAACAATATTAAATACATTCAATAATACCCCAATGACAAACGCAATGATTGGAATCAACATTGAACGAGAAGTATCATGGAATCGACGTGCTAAAATGGCCAAATTAGGTATTATAGTAGCCAATGAATAAATAAGGATATAAATAGTCCCTATAAATATACAAATAATTCCAATACCTAATGCGCCACTACTTTCATTAAATGCACCTAAGAATAAACTTGGGTAACCAATAATCATAAGTATAATGGCAGGGCACATAAAGATTAAATGCCATAATTGCATAAACCAATACTCGCTACGTCTAGATCTCCCTTTAAAATTAAAATAATTTGACCAAAATAATTTAAATGATGCTTTAAAACCAACTTTTTCTCTCATATTAGTGGCTCCCTTCAGATCATCAATTCAATTTATTTTATTACTCTTAATAACTCTGATACATTAATTAAGTAATAATATTGTTTCTATTGTCATTGTATCAAACAACAAGACTTTTAAAAATATAAATCAAAAAATATTTTAAGAAATTTTAGAATAAATTCTTATAACAAATATTTTTATAGAGGTGCCAAATTTATGGATTTTAAACAACGTAGCACAACGGACATAGCTAAAGCATTACTCGGCGTTCGCGTTATTTACCAAGATGAACACCAAACATATAGTGGCTATATTGTGGAAACAGAAGCTTACCTAGGTATTAAAGATCGTGCTGCTCACGGATATGGTGGAAAGCGCACGCCTAAAGTAACTTCTTTATATCAAACTGGTGGTACGATTTATGCACACGTCATGCATACGCATCTATTAATTAACTTTGTTACAAGAGATGTTGGTGTTCCTGAAGGTGTGCTTATACGCGCAATCGAACCTGAAGATGGTATTGAAGCTATGAAAATCAATCGTGGCAAAAGTGGCTTTGAAGTGACTAATGGCCCTGGAAAATGGACAAAAGCCTTTAATATTCCACGTTCAATTGATGGTGCTACTTTAAATCAATGCCGACTTTCCATCGATATTAAACATCGTAAATACCCTAAATCAATTATTGAAAGTGGACGTATAGGCATACCGAATAAAGGTGAATGGACTAACAAACCACTTCGTTACACAGTTAAAGGGAACCCTTATGTCTCTCGTATGAAGAAATCAGATTTTCAAAATCCTGACGATACTTGGAAATAAAACGATAGAGAGGTTGAGACAAAAAGTTTTGTGCTCTTGGAAACCGATTAACGGCGTCCCAAAATGAGCTTTTTGTCTTGACCTCTCTTAAAATATATCTTTATTGCACGTTGATATCCCCAGAGTCATTAAACAACTCGACGTTATTGTCCCCTTCTCCAATTCGATGACGCTTAAATTCTTTGTTATCTATGTTAGAATCTCCAGAATCATTATGTGCAATAAATGTAGTATTTTTAGGATGCTGTTGATAATTCAAAGTAATATCTCCACTATCATTTGATACATATAAGGGTTGATCTGGAACACACTTACTCAATTCTATATCGCCTGAATCATTTTCTATTTTGCCGTTGGTGAATTCGATATGACTTGTTGATATATCTCCAGAATCATTGTTTACTTTTAGTTTTCCTAGTTTACTATCTTTTAAGAAAATATCTGATGAATCTACCGTAACATCTGATTTCTTACTTATTATATTATCGATAGTGACATCACCAGAGTCACCTTTTACAGTTAATTGATCAATCGCTTTTGGAACTGTGATTACTAATTTGTGCTTTGTCATGTAACCAATTCTAAAATTAATATTTGATTGATGGTCTTGATCACTAATATGCCATTCACCATTTTTTACATCACTATTTATTTTCTTATCTGAGTTGCCTTTTTCTTTAATTGAGAACGTACTACCACGTTTGATTTCAACATCACTGTTATCAACATCTAGATCTATACTATTAATTTGTGCTTTATAAACTTTATTTAACTTAGTGGCATTGTCTTGCTTTGAAGCTAATGTTTTCCATTCTGAAAAAACGCCTATACCAAAACCAATACTTAAAATTAGTCCAAATATAAATAACGTTAAAACTAGCTTTTTCATGAATGAACACTTCCTTTCACAATTGAGATATTCCATTTTAAATACATAATCGTTAATTTAAGAATCCAATGACATAAGAAAATGCTAATAGCTAACAGCATTAAACCAACACCAAACATGAGACCACTCATATAAACATCATATAAAATAATAGAATTTACACCTTCGGTAATATATTTAATAATTAAAAATACTGGTGCACTTAAGAGTGTGATTGTAAATACAACTAAAGTAAGCAAAAACATAAAAATAAAGAATGCCGGTACTAATACAATAAAGAAATTAAGTAATCCTAAACCCATGACCGCTAAAATAGCACTCAAAATATTTTTTGCATTCTTTTTCTCATCAACTTTATCAATAGCCAATGAAGCATTTAATTCTTTAGCAATCATCTTTGGGTTTCCTAAATGTTTGGAAATCTCTTCTTCTGATTTACCTTCATTTTTACCACTTATAAAATGTGTTTCGTATTCATTATAGATATCCTTTTCCTCATCTTTATCCATATGTCTTAAATGACTTATGAGTTGTTTTAGATAAGTTTCTTTATTCATTGCGTTCACTCTCCTCTACAAAGGTATTAACTGCATTTGAAAACATTTGCCATTCTTCTTTCAATAATGCTAATCTTTCTTGCCCTTGATCAGTAAGCCGATAATATTTTCTCGCTGGTCCTTCGGTTGATGGTTGATAATACGTCGATAGTTCTCCGTTCTTTACCAATCTTCGTAACAAAGGATAGACAGTACCTTCTGCAATCGTCATATAGCGAGAAATATTTTGTACTAAAGAATAACCGTACTGATCTTCTCGTTTGATGATAAGTAAGACTATCAGTTCTAATGCACCCTTTTTAAACTGTGTGTTCATAGCTAGACCTCCAAAGTGTAATAATCAGTACTGAACATTACACAGTAGTAATTATCTATAATATAGCACTTACTACTGTACATTGCAAGGTACTAAATAATAGATAGTTTCAAATCATCATATTCTCTTCTTTCACATTTTTAAATTAATATAGATAAAAACTATTTTAGATTAATGATTAATAGGTATAAATATAATTGATATTAATTTCAAAACTAGATTTATTGTACACATATATGTATAATGGATATTGTGGCTTTTTATAACGCTTACATATTTTAATTGAATAGCACATAAACATAGGTTTTGGGATAACTTCTAAGGGGGAGTTAAAATGATTGAATTAGATGCTATTACCACACTGTGTTTAGCATGTATTTTATATCTTATTGGTCAAACGATCATTAATCATGTCTCGATTTTAAGAAGAATTTGTATTCCAGCACCAGTAATTGGTGGTTTAATTTTTGCTATTTTAGTAGCTGTCTTAGATTCATTTAATATTGTGAAAATTAAATTAGATGCCTCATTTATACAAGATTTCTTTATGTTGGCATTCTTCACAACGATCGGACTCGGTGCATCTCTTAAACTATTTAAAGTTGGCGGAAAGGTCATGCTATTGTACTTTATGTTCTGTGGCATTATGGCATTCTGTCAAAATGTGATTGGTATTTCATTAGCGAAGTTATTAAATATTAAACCTTTACTAGGTTTAACTGCAGGGTCAATGTCAATGGAAGGTGGTCATGGTAATGCGGCCGCTTATGGTAAAACCATTCAAGATATGGGGATTGATTCCGCTGTCACAGCCGCCCTTGCAGCTGCAACATTAGGCTTAGTATTTGGTGGTTTAATTGGTGGACCAGTCGTTAAGTTCTTAATTAAACGTTATAACCTAAAACCTGAACATAGTGACGATTCATTTAAAAATTATGGTGAAGTTGAATATAATCAATCACTTCATGAAAAATATAAACCTACTCAAATTTTCTTTATACAGTTCACAATCTTAGTTTTCTGTATGGCACTCGGTACATATATTGGTAATACATTTACTAATTTAACAAACGTGAATATTCCGATGTATGTAGGTTCAATGTTTGTCGCAGTATTCGTTCGTAATATTTCTGAAGCTGCTGGTTTCAACATTGTGGATCTAAAAATTAACGAACAAATCGGAGATATTTCGTTAGGTATCTTCTTATCATTAGCTTTAATGAGTATTCAGCTAACTGAAATATACTCATTAGCTTTACCATTAATCATTATCGTTCTTGTACAAGTTGTATTTATGATCTTGTTCTCTATTTTCGTTCTATTTAGAGGTTTAGGAAAAGATTATGATGCGGCAGTAATGGTTGGTGGATTTATAGGTCATGGTTTAGGTGCTACACCTAATGCGATGGCAAATTTAGATGTGATTACTAAAAAATATGGCAATTCGCCAAAAGCCTATTTAGTTGTTCCTATAGTCGGAGCTTTCTTAATCGACTTAATAGGTGTCATCATTGTTATGGGCTTCATACAATTTTTCCAATAATAAAATACCCGTACGTAATACATGCTCATGTCTTACGTACGGGCTTATTTAATTTGATTCAGTTAACCTCTTTGGATATCTAAACCACGTTGCTCAATCCAAGATAACAATTCAGTATTAAATATCATATCTTTATGGGTTAATTCATTGATATCTTTAGCATCTAGCATTGTCATTATTTTCTTCATATGATCTAAAAATGATTCAACGTATTCAATCGTTTGTGTTATACCGGCCTGCTCAACTTGATTTAAGAACGGACGTGACATACCTACTGCTTTCGCACCTAGCGCTAAACATTTCACAGCATCTAATGGGGTACGTAAACCTCCACTTGCAAAGACATTTAGTTTATCTTGAAAATCAGAACTTTCTAATAGTGATTCAACTGTTGATTGTCCCCAATTAGATAAATAGTCCATATCTTTATTTGAACGTCTCTCATTTTCAATATCTACGAAATTCGTACCACCACGTCCGCTGACATCGACATAAGTAACGCCTACATTAAGTAGTGATTTATATGTCTCTTTGCTCATACCAAATCCTACTTCTTTCACAATCACAGGTACATCTACTGCATTAACAATTGCTTCGATATTTTCCATCCAATTAGCAAACTCTCGATTACCTTCAGGCATAACTAATTCTTGAGGTGAATTAACATGAATCTGTAGCGCCTGTGCATCTAATAGTTCAACAGCTTTAACTGCTTTGTCTACGGGTACGTCAGCACCCACATTACTAAAGATAACACCGTCTGGATTCGTTTCTCGAACAATCGTAAATGATTCTGCCATTTTAGGATTTCGTAATGCAGCATGTGTGGAGCCCACAGCCATTGCAAGACCCGTTTCACGTGCAACAATCGCTAATTTTTCATTAATTTGTTTTGTCCATTCACTACCACCAGTCATGGCATTAATATAAACTGGGTATTTCAAATTAAAATCGGATGTCTTTGTCGTTAAATCTACATCATCCACATCAATATTTGGAATCGAATGATGAACAAACCTCACTTTATCAAAATCAGATAATGTAGCATCATGTTGCGCCATCGCTATTTCAACATGTTCATTTTTTCTTTGCTCTCTCTGAAAGTCACTCATTACTATACCGCCTTTTCCAAATGATTCATTTTATAATTACAAGGTTTAAAACCATTTTTTTCTTTTGAAGAAGATAATTAAAATAATTGAGATGATTAGCATGACAAATAGGCAAATAAAGTAGCCATAATGCCAATTTAATTCTGGCATATACGCAAAGTTCATGCCGTAGATACCTGCAATAAAAGTTAATGGTGAAAATATTACAGATACTAATGTTAAAATTTGCATAATATTATTCATTCTAAATGAAGTATAGGATTCGTAATTTTCACGTATTTCATTTGTCATTTCTTGGGATGTACGAATCACATTACGTTGTTTAATTAAATGGTCATCAATATGTTGTATGTACATAGAATGCTTTGTATCGATAATTAACTTACCTTCACTTTTAATGGTATCAACCAATTCTTGCATTGGAAATAATACTCGCTTTATCTTAATTAGATCAGAACGTAGTTGGAATACATTATCCATCACGCTTTTACTATAGCGATCATCTACATGTCTGTCCTCAAATGTATATACCTTATCTTCAATGTCATAAACAAAATTAAAATATTTATCTACCATGCTGTCTAATATATGTATCACTATATCCGCACAGTCCAAATCGGAAACATGATGTCTTTGATTATCTTGAACTACTTTTTTAAGTGATTCAAAACGTTTATGATGATATGTTACCAATGTATTACCTTGCAAGAATACATTTAACGCAATAGCTGCATAATCATGTGTTAATATACTGTGAAACACAATATATTGATAGTCATCATAAGCTTTATATTTCGCTCGAGGAATGCCATTAATCGCATCATCGATTTCTAAATAGTTAAAGTCAAAATGATTTCTTAAAAATTCATTTTCTTTCTCTGTTGCATCTTCAAAGTCATACCAAACAATGGTCGCTTCACTCGGAACATCTTCTATGCGACTCACCTCTGTTAATGGTTGGGAAGCGGTTTGGTATCGAATGGTCATCGTCATCTCTTTACCCCCTGATAAGCAATTCTTTTTTATTTTATCATGAATTGAATTACGTGTATGTCTTAATTTAATTTAGTAAAATAAGTATCAAGCAAACAATAAAGGAGTAATAGTCATGTCTCAAACATTTACTGTAAGTAAAACAGTGACAGAAGATTTTATCGATCACAATAATCATATGCATGATGCATATTATAATATCATTTTTAGTGATGTCATTGATGATTTTAATTATAGTCACGGTCTTTCTTTAGATGAACGTGCACAATATGAATACACAACATTCACAATTGAAGAACATACTAGTTTTTTATCAGAACTAACTTTAAATGAACAATATCATGTTGAGTTATATGTTTATGATTACGATTATAAACGCGTTCATTTCTTTTTAAGAATGGTTCGTCAAGATGGTGAAATTGCTGCAACCAATGAAGTCATGATGATGGGAATCGACCAAAATAAACGTCGCTCTGCTGCATTTCCTGAAGATTATTATCAACAAATCGAGCGCTATGCTCAACAAGAACAACAAACAATCGAATGGCCTAAGCAATTAGGACATCGTATTGGTATTCCTCATAAGGGGGATCAATCATGAGTGAATCTATCCGCTATACCATTCAAAACGAATTACTAGATTTATATGATGATGTCAAAGTAGGATTAAGTGATTTAAATGAACAAAAAGCGCTAACTATCAATGGTCCTGCTTCTAAGTTATTCAAACGTGCGACACGCATGAGTTATATACAAGGACAAAAGCAAGCCATAGATGAAATGAATCAACTACTTGAAACATATGATATTGATGAACAATTCCTTGAACACTATAATCAATTAGCTAGTCGTATAAGAAATGACAATATTGAAAAAGTCTTTTCATTTAGTAATTTGACTGATATTCCGAGTCACTTTGAAGAAACTATAGCTGATCTTTACTTTTCAAAAGGACAAAATTTCATTATTAAACATATCAATTCTATTATGGAATAAACAAAAACGATGAACAACGCCATTTGTTGCTCATCGTTTTTGTCATTTTAATTATTTTTAAGTGCTTTGGTAATTTGTTTAATCACTTTATGTGATTCTCGTATTGGATACAGTGGAAAATCATGAACCATTCTTGGATATTCATAGAACGTAATTTCTTGTCCCATCATTTCTAGTTTTTCTTTAAATAAATGCATATCTGGATTGATAATTTCTCTTCCTCCACCGATCATATAAACTGGTGGTAAGCCTTCTATAGGACCATATATTGGAGACACACGTTTATCGGTGAGTGATACATTGTCCGCCCAACGTTTCATAATCTCATTGACCCCGAAACGACTAATTAGGATATCTTTCCCTAAGAGTTCATCTGTGATGTCTTTATTAGATAATGTAGCATCTAATAATGGCGAGATTAAATATAATTGGCGTGGTACTTGTTCATTATTTTCAATGAGCGATTGAACTAAATTCAATGCCAATGCACCACCAGATCCATCACCCATCACAATTATATGTTCAGCTCCTACTTCATCCACAAGTTGATGATATACATCTCTTACTGCTTTTTCCGTATCTTCAATATGATAATCTGGCGCTTTAGGATAAATAGGTAATACAACTTCATGTATTGTTGAAAGTGTTAATTTATCAATAAATCTCCAATGAAATGGTGAGGGTTGTAATGTATTATAGCCACCATGTAAATACAATATTTTTCTTTTTGACTCATGTCTAAAGTTAAATCGAAATACTTGCATGTCCCCTAACATAAGTTTATCTAAATTCGCTTTAACATTTAATGTAGAGGGTTGCTTATGTTTTTTCTCATTTTCAACTTGTCTTTTTTCAAAAAACTTATCCACTGCTTCATCATTGTCGAAAAATATTGAACGATTGTGTAGAATATACTTGTTTACCACTCGGTTCATAAATCGATTCTTCATAAATAACTAAACCTACCTCTTTGCAATTTTTAAAATTAAAAAACAATTTGATTAAAAACCTACATTCGTAACTTAAAAAGGGATATAATTTAAAATATATTTTAATTTAGTCATGAATTTCATTTTATAAATTGTCTAATTTTTATTGTCTTTGATTATTCATTATTATAACAAAATAAGACTGGAAATGATAAATAAAGATATGACTATTTTCAAGGAGGCAACGTTATGACTAATCAACAAAGAAGATTAGAAAAATTTGATGATGCATTTCAAAATGAACAAATGCATCGTGGTAAGCAATATGGCAAGAAAAAACGTTCTTGGGTTAGTATGATCATTCAAATCATCGTACTAGTTTTAACTGCAATTACAGGTTATAGCATGTACAATCAACCTATCTTTAATATTGTATTTGCTAAACAAACTATCGATTTCCACCAACTTAAAAATTTCCAAGATACTGTAACACAAGTTGGTAATATTAATATCAATCTAGGTAATATAGATCAACTACAACAATCAATTGATCGCTTATTACTAGTGTTTTATGCCTTTTTCGCTTTATGTATCATTAGCATGATTATATCTATATTAACGATTATCTTTAATCGAAGTGCTTTAAAAGTTATTAACATGTTATTCTTGGCTATTATGTTAGTCATTACAATGTATTTTAGTTATATTATTCATACTTTAGCTGAAAAAATAGCAGATTCATTCAAACAATACTATTTATCTGTATCACCGGATCAAGTTGTGACTGAAGCTGATGCCATTCATAATGCATTAATTTTATTAGCTTGTAGTATTGGTTTATTAATCATTAGTCTATTCTTTAGAAACCGAAGAATTCGTATTAAATAATTAAAAAGAGCCAATGGAGTCATCTATAATAGGATAACCTCATTGGCCCTTTTTTAGGTGGTTTGAAAATTCACTACAACAAACTTCGTTTCCCTTTTCGGTTCGCCTTAGTTTTCCTAAGGCATAAGTGGCCCTAACAAACTTCGTTTGTAAGGGCCACTAAAAAATGGGATCGATATCGAAGTCGATACCGATCCCATAAAAATCATGCCCCCACAACACAATTTTTATCATCTTCTATTTATTACTTTTATTCATTAAGTCATGTCTCATTCAATTTGTCTTAGTCTTCTGCTCTTGATTTTGCTGCTGATACATCTGCTTTTTTCTTACTTTGTAAGAAGAAACTTAAAATAAGCGCTACTAAACTTATAATAGTTGCAATGATAAATGCATCGTTAATGCCTTCTACAGAAGCTAATTTGTTTACATATTGTAATAACACTTTCATGGCACCTTGTTCGCCACCAAATTGTTGTGCTAATTCACGCATATGGTCTTGAACCATTGGATTTGTTTTATCCAACTCTTCGCCAAATGCTGCAACATGATTTGTTGTTTGTGTAGTCATTACAGTAACAAGAATGGCAGTACCAATTGAACCTGCTAATTGTCTCATCGTATTCACAAATGCGTTACCATGAGAAATTAAACGTGCTGGTAATGCGTTCATACCTGCAGTCATGATAGGCATCATGATAAATGCCATACCAAATGAACGTAAGACATAAATACCCATGATTGATAAGTATGGTGTATCCATATTTAGCTTAGTTAATTCCCAAGTTGCATATGTCATGACACCAATACCAAATATAGCTAATGGTTTAATACCTATTGTATCAAGTAATTTACCTGCAATAGGACCTAAGGCACCCATTACTAATGCACCCGGAAGCATTAATAGACCTGAATCCAACGCTGAGAAACCACGTAGATTTTGTAAATAGATTGGTAAAAGAATCATACCACCATATAAACTCATCATAACAATCATGTTAATCACTGTTGTTAGTGTATATGTTGGGTATTTTAAAACTTCTAAATTTAACATTGGTGCTTTCATTCTTAATTCTCTAATAACGAATAAGGCAATGAAAATAATACCAATGATAAACATTGAAACAATTTCAGTTGAACCCCAACCTTTATTACCGGCTTCAGAGAAACCATATAATAATGCGCCGAACCCAATTGTACTGTAAATAATACCAGGTACATCGGCTTTAGGATTCGTTGTTCTTTGATAAAGTCTAAACCAGAAGAAACCAACTGCAATTGCAACAAGTCCGATAAAGAACATACCATAGAACATTAAATTCCAGTCATAATTTTGAACGATATAACCAGATAATGTTGGTCCGATTGCTGGTGCTAAAATCATAGCAATACCCATTGTTCCCATTGCTACACCACGTTTTTCTGGATGGAAAATCGTAACAATAACATTAGAACCTAATGGCATTAAGATACCAGCACCGATAGCTTGTAAAATACGTCCAGACATCATCACTGGGAAGTTCATTGAAATCGCACAGATTAATGAACCGATTGTAAAGAGTACTAAACCTATTATAAATAACTTTCTATAAGAATATTTATTAAATAGGAAGGCACTTATTGGTATTAAAATACCGTTAACTAACATAAATCCTGTCATTAACCACTGACCAGTTGATGCAGAAATATTAAATTCAGTATTAATTTTAGGTAAGGCAACATTTAATAACGTTTGGTTTAAAATAGCGATAAACATACCAAATAACATTGCCGCTAAAATCTTACCTCTTGTGATACCTTTACCGAAGATAAAATCAGATTGTTGATTTTTAATCTTCTCATTAACTCTAGCCTCTTCTGAGTTAGGGTTGATTGGTTTATGAACTTCGTCAACTCCGCTATCCTCATCTGATTTATGAGAAGTGTCTTCAGAACGACGTAACGTCCCATGTTCATTCTTTGTTGAATCATCCGATTCATTCATAGATTCGAAATGATGTTTTCTTTTATCATCTTCAATGTGATTAGAAGTAGAACTAAAATCGTTTGGAGATGATGTTTGTGACTCAGATTTTTCTAAATCACTTGCTTTAAATTTAGATTGATATGATTGACTCTCAGAACCTTTTGTTGAGCGTTGTTCCACTTTTTGGTTTTTCGTTTTTTTCTTACCTTTAGAAACGAAGAAATTAATCAAACCAAGAAGTATGAGCGCGATTAAAATATAAACAATAATGAAGGTCGTTGTCATTTAATGACCCCCTTAATTTTTATGAATTTTGACTTCAGCGTTCATACCTGGAACAACATTTTTAGATGGTTCAGAATCTAGAGAAATTCTAACTGGTACAACTTGTGATACTTTAGTGTAGTTACCATCACTATTAGATGAAGGCATTAATGAGAAGCTAGCTGCTGTAGCATCACCGATTTGATCGACTTTACCACTTACAGTTGCTTTTTGTCCGTCGATATCAACATCAACGTCATTACCTTTTTCAATATCAGCAACGTCTTTTTCATCAACGTTAGCAGTAATATATAGATCATCTAAATTGTACGCATAAGCGATTGGGTTCCCAGCTTGAGCCATTGAACCTTCCATACCATCTGTTTTAACGATTGTGCCATCTTTAGGCATTTTGATGCTCATCTCTTTAGATTGACCACCTTCGCCTTGAGCTGCTACTTCAGCTACTTTATCGCCTTTTTTAAGTTTCTCACCTTGCTTAACGTCAAGTGATTTAATTTCACCTGAAGCTGGACTTGCTATTTTCATTTGATCGCCATCTACTTTGGCGTTATCAGTACTAACATAGCTCGTTGCATTGTTCCAGAAGTAGAAACCTACTACTCCGATAACAATTAACACAATGATAGTAATGATATTAATTAATACCATTTTCTTCATGAATATATCCTCCTATTTGCTTTTAAAATTCACTTTATCTATTATAGATACATGTAGATAAAAAAAACACCGACACTTTAAAAAAATGTGTCGGATTGATGACTAAGGTGACTGCTTATGAAACGAAGAGCTAAATTTAAAATTATTCAAAGTATGATAAATTTATTAGATGAATATCCATTCGATGAAATTACGATTAAAATGATTTGTGCATATAGTGGCGTTAACCGCTCTACTTTTTATGATAATTATAAAGATAAATATGATTTATTGGAACAAATTCAAAATTATCATCTATCTAAATATTTAAAGTTACTCAAAACTTTATATAATAATTTTGAAAGTGTGCGCGTCGATAAAACTAAGTTATATAAATTCTTTTTAATTGTTACAAAGTATATAAAGCGCAAAGAATCATTCTATCGAGCTATATTTATTACATATCCTAATAAAGGATTAGCAATGAAATATTTTAATGCTACAAAGGTTGCTTATGAAAATGTGATTGAAGATTATCCAAATTCAATTCAAAATAAATCATTGTTCATCACCTATTCAATTGGTGGACAGGTTGGTGTCATATTTTATTGGTTACGCAATGGTTGCAAAGAATCTCCAGAAGTAATTGCTGAAAACTTATTAGCAAATACAATTAAATTACAAAGATAATTAAATTAAGCCAGAAAATGAGCATAAGCAACTCATTTTCTGGCTATTTTTATCTTATAAATCAAACCCATTCTTAAGATCGACGTTGTAGTCTCGTATAAATGGTTTGTAAAATAATCATAATCACTGCTGTCATACTAATAATCACCACATAAGGTATCACATTATGTTCACCCATCACATTAACTAATGATGACATAAGTCCTCCTAATAGAAATTGTACCAATCCTAATAAACTAGAAGCACTACCTCTCCCTCTTGTACTTTCATCCATAGCAATTGAAAAACCTAAACTTGCAACGGCTGTAACCGGTGCAACTAAAATAATAAAACCAATGACTAATATCCAAAAACTCAAATGATTTAGTAGTGTAATAGCAACTATCACAACGCCAAGCACTTGAATATATGTCACAATTTTCAACAGTTGTCGTCTCTCTATTCGATCGACAAGCACACCTACTAATTGGCTTGAAATAATTAATGTAATACCAATTGCTGCAAACATAATACTAAATTGTAGAGCTGACATACCATATATTTTTTGAATAATGAATGGTGATGCTGAGATATAAGTAAATAACATAATAAAAGAAAAGCCTTGGATTAACATAGGCAACACAAACTTAGGTGTCTCTAATAAATGTTTAAAGTTTTTAAACATTTCTTTAATACCATCACTATCTTTTTCATCGTCCTGTAAAGACTCAGGCACTTTGGTTAGAGAACCAATAACCATGAGTATGCCAAAGACAGTTAGTATAATAAATACCATTCTCCATACGGCTAAGCTTAAGATAACACCACCGATAGCCGGAGCGATAACAGGTGCAACACCATTTACTAACATGAGCAATGATAAAAATTTAGTTAACTCTTTGCCTTTATACATATCACTGGCAATAGCTCTTGAAATGACGGAAGCCGCCCCACCTGTTACACCTTGAATAAAGCGTAATGCAATCATTATTTCGATATTCGTGACAAAGACAATACCTAAACTTGCTAACGTATAAATGAACATTGATATCCATAACGGTTTCTTTCTGCCGGTAGCATCTGATATCGGACCTGCAAATAAGTTTCCTAACGCTAACCCAATCATAAATAACGATAATGTGAGTTGTGCATTAGACGTTGTGGTATGAAAGTCATTTTTGATTTCTGGTAATCCCGGTAAAAACATATCTATCGATAATGCACCAATAGCTGTTAGTGCACCTAAGATGATTACAAATATAGGGGGTTGTTTTTTTGATTGTACCTTTTGATTCATTTTTGAAACCACCTTAATATTTTTTAGCAAATGGCTTTATTTTTACATATATCAATATATTACGCTATACATTCTATTTTATGCAATTGGATTTTTATCCCTATAAAAAACAAACGCAGAACAGTGCCCGCTTCTATAATAAGATCACTTGTCCTACGTCCATCATTACTATTATTCATTTGATGCTTTAATTAAATTAAAATCATTACCTTTAGATGTTTCTTCTAATTCGTAGTCTTTATTAATCAATTGCCCATTTTCATTTATTTGTTGGATTGTCGCTTTAACTTTATCTCCACTTTGACTTGCACTTATGACTTGAGATGTTTGAAATGATACTAATTGATTATTCTCTAATTGATGTTTCATCGTGTCATATAATGATGAATTTTTCTTAAAGTAACTTGATATTAAGTCAAAGTTATTCTCATTCAATGCTGAATTTAATGCTAAAGAGTATCCGCTAAAAAATTGAGTAAGTTTGTTTTTCAAACTATTTTCTTCTTTTTCTTTTTTAGCCACGTATTTATCAATTTCATCACTATCGAAGTCTAAGGTAATTGTGGTATTATCTTTGAGTTTTGATGCTTTGATCGTCTTAGTTTCTGATTCGAAAGTTTTATCTTTAGCTGAACCTTCCGCGGAGACGGTAATATCTTCATTCTTAGGATATGGTCCATATTCTTTAGAATTTGAATATGATAACGTACGATCATTAATGATTACTTTTTTCGATTTATCTGTAAGTTTAGAAGCACCTTTTAATTTAATATTGAGATGTGCTTCATCAAAATCTTCAGTCACATTGACGGTCTCACTATTGGTAGCTTTAAAATCAAAGTCAAGTTTCCCACTAAACACACCATTTTTAGTTTCTTTAGTAGCATCTATACTATAATCACCTGGAATAAAATGGCCTAATGGCGTTGTTTTATCCGCTTCTGCAATTACTTTTTTACGTTTACCACCGGATTTAAATTCATATTTTGTATCTACTTTTGGTTTGACAACCGGTTGTTTCGTCGGTGCATTAAAACTCATATTATCAAATATAAGATATCGTGTACCATTTTTACTTACGCGTAACACATCTTGGCCATCTCTTGTTTGAATATAAGATGCCACGCTAGAATGACTCTTATTTAATTTATCAACTGTATTTCTGACATCTCTAATAAAGTTTTTAATTCCTACTTCTTTTTTAATATATTTAATATATGCATAAGCTTCATCAGGATCTACCTTATTATCTTTAGTACTGAGTAATGTAGCCACTTTTTGATTATCGTCATTGTCTATCGCATTGACTAATATTTTTGTTTGAGCATTAGGTGAATTAAAATTTCTTAAAAGGAAGAATAAAATGACCAATAAGATGATAATAAAAAATATAATGGCAACTGGTACAATCTTTCTAATCTTTATATTTGTTGTTTTATCTGAAGATTGATTTGTGTTGCTTTGATGCTGTTCACTATTATTTTGCTTACTTTTATGCTTTGTTTCTGTTTTTATTGACTGGCCACAATTTTGACAAGTGTGTGCATCCTTCTCCACAGAAGCACCACACTGAGGGCACTGTTTCATCTTATCACCTCTACTCAATTTCCAAACACTCGTCAGTTTAAAATAATTTCCATCTACGATTTATATCTATTGTTAAAAACGATTAATTTATTATTAATTTCAATAATTCAATCAATATACATTCTATTATTACAGATAATTTCATTATATAACTAAATGATTTCCAACAACATACATATTTAGTCTTATGACTAATCTACTATCAAATTATATTCCTAAAACTTCTATTATATATAGTGTAGATTTAATGATATTTAAGATAATTTAGAACTGTAATTTGTCATTCTATAATTAATAACTTCTAAGACATGTCTAACTTGGTCCAAATCTTCAGAAGAAAAATCTTTTGTAAAATCCATTGCGATATCATTAATCAATGTTTTACGCTTCTCCATGTATGACTTTCCTTTTTTAGATAAAGTTATAAACTTAAGCCTTTGATCGATATTAGCATTAGGCTTTTCTAGAACAACTAATCCAGCATCTAATAACTTACTAATTCTTCTACTCACCGCCGCTTTATTAACACCTTGCTTTTCTGTAATTTGACTTATTGTCATGGATTCATTATTAAGCATAGCTAGTACATTGGATTGTTCGACAGAAATGCCATATTCATTTTGTAAATCTTTCAACAATTTAGCCGTTAAAGTATTTACATTATTAATAAACATTTCTAAAAATGCGATATGATCTTCTAATTGTCTAGTCATATATATCTCCTCAAGACCGTGTTGATTTATATAAATTATTTATTTTTCATCCTATAAATGATATCAAGAAAAATTATAAAATGAAACCTTTAAAACAGTTTTATCACAATATCTTTTGAGTTGCTTATTTATTTACTATCAACTACATTTATATGTACATACAATATAGAGGTGTGCGCATGATTCCATTGATTTTAACGTTAGTAATCATCTTGATAATCTTGTCATTATTGATCAACCAATACATCACATTAAGCGTGACAGGATTTATTTCTACTATTATATTAGGTTTCTTTAATTTAATATTTCATCTCATTACCTATAGCATTCCGTATGAATTAATTATCCTTATGCTCATTTTAATAGCATTTTGTTTATTAAAACATCATGCTATTCTGTTTAATCAGCGTGGTCGTCATTTTATTAAGCAAATGTGTTTAAGCATCATGCGTTTAATATTATTTATGAGTGCTTGCTTCTATATTAGCCTGTCACCTTTAGTTATTATTAATGGCATTGCATTATGGCTAAGTTTGATCGGTTTTACAACATTATTTGCATTTCTTTGTTATCTCACGTGGTCATCCACATTTGGTTCACGTCATTTCAATCAATCAGTGGATTTAATTATTGTATTAGGAGCAGGTATATTTACTGAAGAAGTGACACCAATGTTAAAAGAACGATTGGACCGCGCACTTGAAATTTATCATTATTCTGAACATAAACCTAAATTACTAGTATCAGGTGGACAAGGTCCAGATGAACCTATACCAGAGTCAATCGCAATGCAACGATATTTGATTAAACAGGGTGTACCCAATGACAATATTTTATTAGAACAACAATCTACCAATACACACACAAACTTTGTATATTCTAAAGACATTATTCATGACTATTTCGTTAATATGCCAAAGATAGTATGTGTAACAAGCCAATTTCATATATTGCGGGCACTCAAATTAGCAAAAAATTTAGATATTCCAACTTATGGTGTTGGCAGTCATACGCCCTATCATTTCTTCCATATTGCTTTAATTAGAGACTTTTTAGGTGTGATGTATCAATATCGATTACTTTTAACAATATATTTTGCACTCACATTTTGGATAAGTATCATCATTTTATGGATTAAATAAAAAGTGTCTTATATACGTTACTTTTATGACGTACATAAGACACTTTTTTTATAAATATCCTATAATGTTATATGTTTTACAATCTTACCATCATCAAGATAAATCATTTTATCAGCATATTCAAATAATCGTTGGTCATGTGTGACCATAATCCCACACATATCATTATTTATAATTTCCTTTTTAATCATTTTTACAACAGATATTGCTCGTTGAGCATCTAAACTAGCTGTTGGTTCATCTGCTAGTAACAGTTTAGGATTATTCATCAATGCTCGCATAATTGCAACTCTTTGTTTTTGTCCACCCGATAACATATGAGGAAAGGCATTTAATTTGTCTGATAATCCAATGTCACTCAATAACTTCGATGCACGTTGATTTGCTTCCTTTTTTGACATTCCTGCTTCTCGTCCTACAATTGTTAGTTGGTCCAACACTGATAAATAAGGGACTAAATGTGATGATTGGAATATAAATCCAATATCCGTTAAACGGCGTTCAGTATTACGTTGAGTATTTGAAAATAATGGCTTTCCTTGATAATTAATCTCTCCTTTTGTTTGAGAAAGTAAACCACCTAGAATGGATAAAAGCGTAGATTTTCCTGAACCTGAGGCACCTGAAAGTATAATAAACTCTCCTGGTTCCACCGTGATATCAATATCTTTCAATACCTTTGTTTCAGTCTCTCCCTTACCAAATGTTTTCACAATATGGTTAACTTGTAATGACATTATTCTCCACCTCCAATTGCTTCTATAGGATCAACTTTAATAACTTTAATGAATGATAATAACGCACCGATAATAGCGACGATGATAAAAATACTAATTACTAAAAGATAGTTAATAGTAGTTAAGTGAAACGGCATTGTCACAGGTAAAATCATAGCAATACCAGCAATTATACCGACTGAAATGACTACGGATAATAATGTCACAATTAAAATTTGAAGTAATAAAGACGTCAGTAAATGTCTAGTTTTGATTCCAATTGCTTTTAAAATGCCAATTTCTGATATTTTTTGAATGGTCATGACATAGAAGAAAGCACTCAGAACGATTGCTGTAATAACGAAAAGGCTAATCACCATCATATTTAACGGTGCTTGTTCGGCTTGATAACTTGCAATGTTTGTTTTCAATTCGTCGGTATTCGTCACTTTGATGCCTGGAATATCGTTTAATTGTTTTTCTTTCTGTTGAGATAAAGTTTTAATTGGATAAAATGATGCATATTGTTTATTAATATCCTGGAATCCCTTTTGATCCATCAATACGATAGAGCTATGTGCATACATTGCATCATCAAGAATACCTGTGACTTTATATGTTTGTTGATGGTGCTTGAACTGAATAACATCCCCTATTTTAATACCTTCACCTGTCAGTTTTTGATTCACTGCAATTTGATTGTGCTTTGTAGGTAGTTGCCCTTCTTTCAAATCAAATTGTTGTTCTTGTGGAGAATACATTGTGAGTACATCTTCATCATTATTACCCGCCACTTCTAAACTTTGTAAATTCATTTGAGTAGGCTTTATGTTAGTCTCCTTATTAATTTTCATTTGCTGTTTTGGAGATAGTTGAGATTTTTCAATCTGAGGTTCTTTCATATCTTGAGTTATATAATGTGTTGATTTAAATTGATCGAACAAAGAAACATTTTCTCTAGCTAGTCCTTGTGCTAAACCACTAATAAATAGCACCATTAAGCTTAATAAGATTATGATTAACATGATTAATACATATCTAAACTTATAAAATTTAATTTCATTCCATGCTAATTTCATTCATACTCGCTCCTATACTGTGTTTGTTGATAGTTGTATCATAAGGAACATTTGTGAACTGAATATGAACTCAAGCATACATTGTTTTATAAAATTTATTCATTGTATAATAAAGTAAAAAGGAGTGTGGATATGAATCGTTGCCTAATTGTAGATGATGACCCTAAAATATTAAATTACGTCTCAATACATTTGGAAAGAGAACATTTTCATACATATACTCATACCAATGGTGAAGAAGCACTTCATTTTCTTGATAATCATCAAGTTGATATTGCAATCGTGGATATTATGATGCACGGAATGGATGGATTTGAATTATGTCATATGATTAAAGAAGATTACGATTTACCAGTTATTATGTTAACGGCGAGAGATGCACTAAGTGATAAAGAACGTGCATTTATAAGTGGAACGGATGATTATTTAACTAAGCCTTTTGAAGTAAAAGAGCTAATATTTCGTATTAAGGCTGTCTTACGTCGGTACCATATCCATACGGATGAAAAATTAACGATCGGGAATTTAACCTTACATCAAGCTTATATGGAAGTTGTTGTAAATGGTAAAACGATGACATTACCTAACAAAGAATTTCAACTTTTATTTCTATTAGCTTCAAATGAAAAGCAAATATTTTCTAGGACACATCTTATCGAAAAAATATGGGGTTATGATTACGAAGGTGATGAAAGAACTATTGACGTACATATAAAACGATTGCGACAACGATTACAGCAATTAGATTCAAACGTGACAATTAAGACAGTGCGTGGTCAAGGTTATAAGGTAGAACACCATGTTTAAAACGTTATATATCAGAATCGCTATTTATACCATTACCGTCATATTATTCAGTGCCTTTATTAGTTTTATTTTCACAAATATCTATTACCATTTTAATTTAAAGGCGTCTAATGATACGAAAATCATGACAACGTTAAAAGAAGCAAGAGATTTTGAGGGTGACAATCATAATAATCATCTTAATCATTACTTTAAACATCTTGGTCAAATGAATTATCAAATTATGACAGTTGATCAGGATGGTAAGAAAACATTCTATGGTACAAAATTTAGAAAAGATAACTTATCGCAATATCATATTAAAAGTGTGTTAAAGGGCAATGAATATCATGGTATTAAAAATAAGCCTTTCGAACTTTTTGTAACTGGCTTTTTCGATAATGAAACAGATAATACTGTAGGATTACAATTTAAAAATCATCACGAGAATGTCGCTGTCTTTATGCGCCCTGATATTGGAGAAACATTTAGTGAATTCAGACTATTTTTAGCAGTGCTCTTAACTTTATTATTATTAATCTCTATTTCACTTGTCATCGCTTCAACCTATGCCATTGTTAGGCCTGTTAAACAATTAAAACAAGGCACAGAAAGATTAATGAATGGAGACTTTATCACCCCTATCAAGCAGACCCGTCAAGATGAAATAGGTACACTACAATATCGCTTTGATACGATGCGTCAATCTTTAAAGCAAGTTGATGAAATGCGACAACATTTTGTTCAGAATGTATCACATGAAATTAAAACACCGCTCACACACATTAGACAATCATTAGTAGATTTAGAACATGCTAAGAATCAAAACGAACGTCAACAAAGCATAAATGATATCTATCAAATTACAAACCAGTTGAGTGAACTTACAAAAGAATTATTATTACTATCAGAACTCGATAATGCTCAGCATTTAACTTTCTCGGATCAAATTCAACTCGATCAATTAATCAATCGTATTGTGCGACATGAACATTACGCTATCGACCAAAAATCACTAATGTTGATGTCAGATTTAGAATCCACTTATTTCCTAGGAAATGAAAGATTGTTACATCAGGCCATTAGTAATTTAATTATCAATGCCATTAAATATTCAAATGAAGCATCACTGATTAATATCGAATTGAAACAAATAGCTCAAGGCATTCAAATAAAAGTTACAAATCAAGGTGATGTCATCGACACGTCAGAGCAATCTCATTTGTTTGAACGCTTTTACAAACGTAGTACAGATGACAATAGTAACGGATTGGGTCTAGCTATTACACAATCTATTATTCAACTCCATCACGGAAAGATACATGTTACAAGTAGCCATCAAGATGGTACAACCTTCACAATTATTTTGCCTAAAAATATATAATAATTTCAAAATCAAGAATTAAAGCTATGTGGTCAATCAGCAAAGATAATAACCACATAGCTTTATATATTAACCGTTTATCTTTATTTATCCTTTTCCAAATAATTATTATGTTTTAATGATTAATATAGAGGAGGTTACAACTGTGCAATTAAAATTATTTATTAGCCCTACTGAACAGAAACAATTTGTAGAAATCCATTCACCACAAATGGATAAAAATGTACAAAAAATAATTCAAACTGTTGAAGACATTGATCGTTTAACTGAAATAAATGGCAAATTAAATGAAGATATATTCCAACTAAAAATCGAACACATCACTAGCTTCCGTACTCAACAAAAACATGTTGTAGCAATATCAAATGGCAAAGTTTTCAATACTAAATACCGACTATATGAGTTAGAAGAACAACTCCCAAACACTTTTATTCGTATATCTAAGTCAGAAATTGTTAATCAAAATGCCATTATTAAACTACAGTTAGAAGCAAACGGATTAATACGTATGTATTTAAAGAACTTAGACGATGATTACACTTATTCCTCTAGAAGATATTTAAAATCAATAAAGGAGAGATTATCATTATGAAAAACATTTATAAGTCACTTTTCATTAGTTTAATAATTGGGTTATTGATATCTAATTTTTTCAGTTATCTCCATGCTAATGGACACTATCATCCATTGTCACCGTCTTCAACTATGGGAACCATTTATTACCATTATCTTTCAGAACCTATCATTATGTTGATATCAATGTCTATTTGGATGCTGATAGGTCTTTTATTTTCATTTAATAGTCTAATATTTAATGCTACCGATTGGAGTATTACAAAATCTACATTTATTCATTTTATTTGTAGTTATTTTCCATTTACTATCCTTGCAATCATAGCAGGTTGGTTCCCCTTAGAAATGATGAGTTTAGTTTCATACACCGTTATTTTTATAGGCATCTACATCTTGATATGGTTTATAAGTTACTTTAAAACTAAAAGAGAAATCAAAAATATTAATGAAAAAATTTACCAAATGAATTCTAATCATTAATAATAGCGCCTCACTTAATAGTAGTAAACTACTTATAAGTGAGGCGCTTTCGCTATATTATTTAACTTTTAAATGTTTAACAATTTCTTTATTTACTGCGTGATATACATCTTCATGTTCTGATAAGTTTAAACCGAATGAAGGTACCATTTCTTTAATTGCTGGCTCCCATGATTTAAAGTCATCTTTATAACATCTTTGAAGTACGTCAAACATGATATCTACAGCTGTTGATGCTCCTGGTGATGCACCTAGTAATGCTGCTAATGTACCATCTTCTGATGTAATTACTTCTGTACCAAATTGTAGGTTTCCTTTGGCATCTTTAGTATCTTTAATCACTTGTACACGTTGACCTGCCGTAATGACTTCCCAATCTTCATCTTTAGCATTTGGTAAGAAGACACGTAAATCGTCAACTCTTTCTTCATTTGAAAGCATTAATTGAGATACTAAGTATTTAGTTAAATCAAACTCTTTAACACCTGCTGATAACATTGTTATGATATTGTTTGGTTTTACTGATTTAATTAAGTCTAAGTATGAACCTGTTTTTAAGAATTTAGGTGAAAATCCTGCGAAAGGTCCAAATAATAGTGAACGTTCACCATTCACAAATCTCGTATCTAAGTGAGGTACAGACATAGGTGGTGCGCCCACTTCAGCTTTACCATACACTTTCGCATGGTGACGATTAATCACATCAGGGTTTTTACATCTTAAGAATAAGCCACTAACTGGGAATCCTCCGATATGTTTAGATTCTTTAATACCTGTTTTTTGTAGTAATGGCAAGCTTGCACCGCCTGCACCGATAAATACAAAGTCAGTTTCATAAGTTGTTACTTGATTATTCGTTAAATTTTTCACTTCAACTAACCAAGTCCCATTACTTTGTTTTTTAATATCTAATACTTCATGTTTATATTGAATTTCAACATTCTTTTGTTGTAAATTACTAAATAATTTTTTAGTTAAGGCACCGAAGTTAACATCTGTACCAGTTTCATCATAAGTAATTGCAACTGGTTCATCATCTGTTCTACCTTCCATCATCAATGGTACCCATTCAGCAATTTTGTTTCTATCTTCTGAAATTTCCATTTTACCGAATAATACATTTTTTTGAAGACTTTCTACGCGTCGTTTTAAGAATTCAACATTGTTAGTACCTTTTACGAAGCTCATATGTGGTACTGATTGGATGAAGTTTTCAGGATTTTCTAACTGACCTGTTCTAACTAAATATGCCCAAAATTGTTTAGAAATCTGGAATTGTTCATTGATTTTAATCGCTTTACTAATATCTACAGATCCATCTTTACCTTCTTTAGTATAGTTCAATTCACATAATGCTGAATGCCCTGTACCAGCATTGTTCCATACGTTTGAACTTTCTTCGCCAGGTTGATTTAACTTTTCAAATACTTTAATTTCTTTGTCAGGCGTTAATTCTTTTAATAATGTTCCTAGTGTTGCACTCATAATACCGCCACCAATTAAGATGACGTCTGTTTTGCTATGTTGTGTACTCATAACAAATACAGTCCCCCTTTTTAGTTGATTAATGAAACATCAAATGATCTAGACTTATATTAAAGCGCTTTCTAATTAGATAAAAAATAAAATCAATAATGTTATTCTTTTCTAAACATCATTTTGTCTTAGTTTTATTATTCATGAAATCTAGTCATAATCACTCAATCCATTACCTAAAACATGACACTTAAAACATTTTATATTGTACCATATCATGACTATTTTAATGAATACAATCACCTATTGTACAATATAATTACAATTAATCATCTTAGGTTAATTCAATTGAAATTAATATTTATCTATATTTCAACCAAATAGATGTTTTCTAAATATTGGTAATATATCTATTTTAACATATTCGTTTATCTATTTTGTAAACTATGTCATGATATAATAATTAAAAATTCACAAAACATAAGAGGTGTTCAAATGAAGTCGTTCACATTTTTCATGCATAATATCTATGCCATGGGCGGTACAGTTAAATCGATTTCGCAGCTAGCTAACACATTAGCTGAAAAGGGTCATCCTGTTACGATTATTTCAGTCTTTAGAGGCAAGGATCATCCCTATTTCAAATTACACAAAGATATCAAAGTACAAGTTTTAGTTGATTATCGTTTAAAACCAACTCATTTCAATGCTATTTTAGCAAATCGTATCAAAAAATATACACCCCTGTTAAAGCCTAAACGCATATCTCAATATGAACCTGGATTAAATCAATTTTCGAGTTACGTTGAGAAAAAGATGATTAAAGCGATCAAACGTGTATCAACAGATGTCCTAATTGGTACAAGGGCAAGTTTCAATATCTTAATTGCTAAATATCAGAATAAAAATGTTACTACCATTGCTATGGAACATATGAATTTCAATGCACATGATCAAAAATTCCAAAATCAAATCATTAATGCCTACCGCAATGTTAATAAAGTGACAACGTTGACTACAGCTGATCAAGCTATATATCAATCTAAACTAAAAACGCCTGTTTATGTCGTACCAAATATTGCTAATAATAAACGCATCGCTGCTCAAAAGAAAAATATTATTCTTGCAGCAGGCAGATTAGAATACGAAAAAGGATTTGATCTCTTATTAGAAAGTATCAGATTAATTCAAGATGATTTAAGACATTTAAATTATGAGTTACATTTATATGGTGATGGACAAGAGAAAGACCATTTAAAACAATTTATCGACCAATATCAATTAAAAGATATCGTACAACTTTATCCTGCCACACCATCCCTTAATCAAAAGTTAGCTCAAAGTAAAATCACTGTCATACCATCTAGAAACGAAGGGTTTGGTATGGTGATATTAGAAGCTATGGCACAAGATAACGTAGTTATAAGTTTCGATGGGAATACTGGCCCTGATTCAATCATTAAAAACGGTAAGAATGGTTACTTAGTTGCTCATGATGATACATCACAACTTGCGAAACGTATCGATTTAACGATGCATAATGATGATGAACTACAACACATTCTTCAAGAAGGACATGAGACACTTCAATCATATTCTGCAGAAGCCGTATATCACGACTTCATGAATATGTTCAATTAGCTTTCATTCATTAAATATCTTGTACTAAAAAAACTGATTTCTCGATCATCGAGGAATCAGTTTTTAAATGCTTATTTAATTTATTCTTACAATATCACAGATAATATAAATGTCCAGATACAAATGAAGATAAGTAATCCAACACTGTATCTTAAAGTCATTTTTAATAGTTCTGATTCTTTACCTACTTCTTTAACGGCTGCAGTTGCAATAGCAATGGATTGAGGAGAAATCAATTTCGCTGCTACGCCACCGACTGTATTAGAAGCGACCAATAATGAACCACTTGTACCAATTTGTTGTGCTACAGATGCTTGAATAGGTGCAAATAGTGAGTTGTTATTCACAACTGAACCGGTCATGAATACACCAATCCAACCTAGTATTGGAGATAATAATGGGAATACATCGCCTGTTTTTGCAATTCCTTGACCCATAGCACTACTTAAACCACCATATGTTGTAATTTTAGAGATAGCTAAAATAAAGCAAATTGTTAAAATCGGTAACCATAACTCTTTAAATGTTACGCCAAATAAACGCCCTGCGTCACCAAATCCAACTTTTTTAGACATTAATACAGTAATAATAATCGTAATTAAAATCGCTGTACCCGTTTGTCCAATCAGGTTCAATGATAATGTGATTGGTTTATGTGCGACTTCACTAAATGTTCCTGGCAAATTAAAGTTCAATACTAAGCTTGATAATTTACCTTTAGGCAAGAATAAATTTTTGAATGATGGTGAGCTCCAAATCATAACTATAATCGTTAAAATGACAAATGGACTCCACGCATATAATATTGATTTAGCACTGTGATGTTTAACTGGTTCAGGTTCTACATCTTTTTGAACTCTAAACGTATGTTTAGGTTGGAATTTTCTAGAGAATAATGCTAAAGCTAACATTGATGCTAATGGTGGAATGATATCTGCTAATTCCGGTCCATTAAATACGGTTAATAAAGCTTGTAATACAGTATAAGTAATTGATACAACTAAGATTGAAGGTAACGTTTCTTTAATTCCTTTGAATCCATCAATGATAAAGATTAATAAGAACGGAATGAAGAAGTTGATAATAACTAAAGTAAATACAGATGTTTGAGAAACGCCCATAGCTGATACATCACCAGGTAAATGTAAAGTATCTATAACACCAACTGGTATACCAATAGCTCCAAATGCACCTGAAGCCGCGTTTGCAACTAAGCATAACATAGCAGCTTGTAATGGTCTGAAGCCTAATTGTGCTAATAATAATGCACAAATCGCAATAGGCACCCCAAATCCAGCAGCCCCTTCTAAAAAGGCATTAAATGAAAATCCAATTAATAACAATTGAATACGTTGGTCTTGCGAAATACTCGTGATACTATCTTGAATCGTTGAAAACTGACCAGATTCTAGTGTGATTTTATAAAGTAATACTGCCATCATAACAATATAACCAATAGGAATAATACCTTGGAAGAAACCTTCCACAACTGCGCCTGAAGCAATACCTACTGGAAGTTTGAAGAACGGAATTGCGATTAACAGTGTTACAACTAATGTTGTCACTGCCGCATAAATCCCTTTCATTTTAAAAACAGTTAAGCATAATAAAAACAGAATAATAGGGATTGCAGCAATAATGCTAGATAACACTAAGTTATCAAATGGATTGAATGAATTTACTAACATAGCTTGACTCTTCCTTTACTATAAATTTTGTTGTCTCTAGCTAGATTTATATCAAAAATTAAATTATTAATATCTATGATTGTGACTTTTCATTAAATTATATTCATTTATTACTTGTGAACTTTTTCACAATTAAAATATATCATCTTCTAGTTAAAATTACAACATTGTTTTTATAGTTTTTCTCAATTATTTAATAATATTCTCAATCACTCATTCTTTTAAATTGTATTCGAATGTGAAAACGATTTTTTCATTAAAGATAAGTGCCGCATGATGTATTCATTCGACTCACGTGATAAAATAGGAAGAATAAATTTAGTCTAAAGAGGTCAACGATATGATAAAGCAAATTAATATTACTAATTTAGAAAATATAGATATTCAACTCACGAAAGCTTTAGATGAAGGCTACACTCATTTTGCCCCTTATTCGAATGACATGATGATTCATCAAAAAATGCTCGAGGCTGTAGAGTTAAAAAGTACTTCAATCATTGTTGATTATACAATCGACAAATCATATCTAAATGATTGCCGTTATTTTGGGCTTGAAACCATCGATTTTATAGACTGGGTGAAAAATATTAATCATTATCCAAATGTGATTTTTGAAATTAAATCAGCCTTGTCGCATTTAGAAAAATTCAATATTGAAACTATATTCGATTTAGCTTTAGTTACAATTTTAAAAGGCCAACTTGCTGTCGATGGACATGTCGTCTATGATTTCAAAGCACCAATGCAAACAAGCACAGAACTTTGGTCATCTATTGATAAAGATAATATAAGTAAAATCAATCAATTCTATTTAAATACGTTAGCTTATGAACATCGTCAAAAAGTACCTTTTCCTAAATTCACTTTTGATGACCATAGTGACTTAAGATATTCAGATTCAGTGTTATTAAGTACAAAATTCAAATTACCAAAATGGATGTTCAAACCATTTAAAAACCATTCATTAAAAAAGCATAGAGAAATAAGTTATATCTACGATAAAGATTCAACGGTATTGAAAGATCATGTTGTCTTTATTGGCTTTGATTATGGATATCGTGGCAATTCTAAATATTTATTTAGTTATTTTGTTAAGCGTAATCCAACTATCAAAACTTATTTTGTGACAAATGATAGACAAGGACCACATTTTATATCGCCTGATGATTCAGAGACCCAAGCGATGATTGAAACAGCTCGAGTTGTAGTTACTGAAAGCTATATACCAGATAACATCAAACCTAATGGTACTATTATTCAACTTTGGCATGGTACACCAATTAAAAAGTTATTTTTAGATAGTCGAGAACCTAATCAAAACTTAAATATTTATAATTACAGAGCTCGTAAATATAATAAATTAGCTAAACAAGATTATTTAGTTTGTGACTCTAAACTAGCTATGGATAAGTTCCATTCAGCTTTTCCAACACATCATACTGACGTGTTACCAATTGGTTATCCAAGAGTACAATATTTATTAAATAAACTGGATGAGTCTTCATTTCATGAACAACTTAAACGTGAATTGGAATGTGATTTAAATAAACCTGTGCTATTATATGCACCGACATGGGTTTCAGACCATCATGATGATGCATTATTACCGATTTCAGAACAATTATTAGCTAAATATAATGTCATATTTAAAGGACACGTTGAAAGCGAGCATATAGCTCATTTACCTGATGGCGTGATTTTACCCCAAAAAGGTATTGAAACACAGGACCTATTACTTATTTCTGATGTTGTTTTAACAGATTATTCTTCAATTATCTTTGATGCTTTAACAATAGATAAACATGTGTGTCTATACACACCGCATCATACTGAATATGTCGAAGAACGTGGTGTTTATAAAGACGTTATTAAAAGCTTATCTAATGTTTGGTATACCGATGCTGATTTGTTAACACGCGATTTATTAAATGATATGGTTCCTAAAAATCACAATCCATACATCAATAAGGATAACCAATCATTACAATACTTAACTCAATTAATTCAAGATGAACTAAAATAAAATTGGTTTTGATAAAAAGCGTACCACAAATAATGAGAGTTTGTGGTACGCCTTTTTCGTAATATATCTATTCAGATTTTTAATCTATTTTCCATAAGCTGGATCAACAACAACAGGTTGACCTTGACTATTTACTGTAACAACAGAATAAACACCATTTTGTTGTGGATCTTTGAAACTAAATACGTATCTGTAATTACCATTGTTACCTTCAATACCATAGTCATTATACGTTTTATTATGATTACCATATAAATTAGCTTCTTGTTTAGCAATATCTAAGGCAGTTTGGAAGTTTGGTAATTGTTTAAGTGCTTCTGATTGGTTCACATTGTCTCTTGTTAAGCTTCTTGCAACATTTGCTGCATTGGTACCATGATAAGGTGCTACATAACCGTTAGTACCTTGTGTAGATTGTGTACTTTGGTTTGATGAGCCTTGATCATTATTATTACTTGGTTGCTGATTATTGTTTGTAGCACTATTATTATTTCCATTCGCATTTTGTGCTTGTTGATCTGAACTGCTTCCATTATCATTGGATGTTGCTTGTTGGTTATGATCACTATCTTGGTTATTACTTGTTGAATTGCTATTGTTTGAAGCTACGTTATCATTTTTATCTTTGTCTTTGTTTTTATCGCCTTTATCTTTTTCTTTATCAGACGATTTATCCTTTGAATGATCATTAGACGCTTTATCTTTCTGTTCTGTTTTCGACTGATCATCTTTAGAACTATCTTTGTCCTTACTACTATCATCATTCGAACAAGCCGCTGCGCCTAAAACTAAGGATAAAGCTAACAAACTCGTATACAATTTCTTCATTAATAAAACCTCCTATAGTATATTAATAAACCATTCAAACATCTTCAGCCCATTATCAATGCATTTACATTGATAATTAAAAACATAAAAAAGGGCATAATATTTAATTACTTATAAATATTATACCCTAATTTTATTAATTTTTCGTATTATTTTAATAAAGATTAACCTTCTATATCTTTATGAATTAAATCTCCAATATATTGAGATGCTGTACCTTTATCAATTGAACAGAATCGATTATAAAATGCATCAATTTTATCTTGATAGTCATGTTGCACCTTATCTAAATCTTTAAGTTGTTTTGCTAATTCATAAGGTTCTGTGAAAATAGGACCTGGTAAATCTTTTTTATAATCCATATAGAAGCCTCGTAATCCTTTGTCATATTTATCAATATCATATGCAAAGAAGAATTGAGGGCGTTTTAAAATACCGTAATCAAACATAACTGAAGAGTAATCTGTAATGAGACAATCACTCACTAAGAATAACTCTGATACATCGTTATAATTAGAAACATCCACAGCAAAGTTTTCAAATCCTGTTAAATCAATCGCATTTGAAATTAAATAATGCATACGTAAAAGAATAACATAGTCATCGCCTAATTCTTGATATAAATTATCTAGGTCGATTTTTAGTTCAAATAAATACTTACCTTTACTTACGAACTCGTCATCTCTCCAAGTTGGTGCATACATAATGACTTTTTTATCTTCAGGGATATTTAAGTTCTTTTTAATTTCATTTTTAAACTCTTCATCATCTGCTCTATTTACTAAAATATCATTCCTAGGATAACCAATTTCTAACATTCTAGGTTCATCCATCCAAAATGCACTTTTGAAAATTTCAGTAGAATATCTGTTTGGAGAAATTAAATAATCCCATCTTGATGTTTCACGATTAAAGTTACGTTTATATTTAGGTGTCGTCGTACCTGGCATACGCACTACTTTCATATCGTTCGCTAAGCGTTTCAATGGTGTGCCGTGCCAAGTTTGAATGTACGTTTGATTTTCTTTCTTATTTAAATATAATGGTAATCGCGCATTTGAAACCCAATGACTCGCTTCCGAATACGCTTTATAATATGCCTCTGAATTTCGTTTAACTGTTTCCGCATTACCTGGAACCACATGGTTTTTCGGATTTTTAAAAGACCATACATAACGGTAATTTGGATAATATTTTTGCATATATTCATAAATATATTTAGGACTATCGCTGTAGTTTTTACCACCGAAAGATTCAAATACAATCGTTTCTGGCTTAACATTGTCTTCTTTATCTGTTAATTCATAAATTGAACGGTCTTTGTTCTTATTACGTAAAACAACATTTTTAACGTGTCTTAATGTTTTTCTGAATTGATTCACTTGGAATGCTTTTTCAGTATCTTCATTCATTAATAAAATCGTTTCAATTTTATTGATTAGATGTTGATGTTTAATCAAGTTCACATTTAAATAACGTGCAAGTTCAACAAGTGTTTCTTTATGTGCAGCATATCGTTTCTTAATATCATGATGTGTAGGATCAAAATCTCTCGCAATTTGTTGTTCTAATTTATTAATAATAAATGATTTAGTCTCTTTATGAGTGACACGTGCCATTGCATCGTAGAACATTTTGACATAATCTTCGAATAAGATGTCAAAGTCTTGTTCACTCAATGTTTTACCATCAAATGGATCATACACTTCTCCACGATAATAGAATGAGAAATTCGTAATTCTCATAAATTTATTAACATATTTTGAATACTCAATAACGAATGACCAGTCTGTATACACATTTAAATCTTCATTAAACTTTAAATCATGTGCTCTGACGATGGCCGTTCTAAAAATAATGTTACAAGCAGTTTGCTTTCTTAAAAATGAGTTAATGTTACGTTTACCATCAAAATAGTTAACTTTTACTTTGTCTAAGTCAACATATTGTGGCTTTTTAAGCATAAATGAATGCACAGGTGCAATTAACCCATCTGTATAATTAAATTTATCTAAGTAAAAAGTAATTGCATAAGAAGCTAATTCGTCATCTGCGTCTAAGAACATGAAATAAGGGGTTTCTACTTCCTTCATTGCAACATTACGTGCGTGGGCATGTCCTTGGTTTTCTTCTAATTTAATGTAATTAACTTTTTTATCATAATCTTTAAGAGATTCTTTCATCAACGCTTCTGTTTGATCTGTAGAACCATCGTTAACTATGATAACTTCAAAATCTTGAGTACGTTGTTGCTTAATACTTTCTATACAACTTTGAATATACTCCTCTGAATTATAGTAAGTGACAATAATCGTCAATGAATGCATCTAATACGTCCTTTCCAACGTTAAATCTTTTTATATTTATCTAATTATTTTAATCATAATTAAAAAATTAACGTCATCATTATATCTGACTTTGAACTGATATGCGAATAATTCAATATGTGATTTGAAATCAAATCATAGAAAGTTTAAATTATAATTCTTTTTCCATGATAATATCTCTATCTACAACATCACCTGTAATAAACTCATGGTGTCCTGTTTCAACAAATCCTCTTGATTCATAAAACTTAATGGCTTGAGGATTATGTTCCCATACGCCTAACCAAATTTTTGATTTCCCAAATGCTTTCGCCTTCTCAACAGCAAGTTCTATTAATTTTTTGCCTCTGCCTCCACCTTGGTGTGATTGATAAAAGTAAATACGTTGCACTTCTAAATAATCGGGACCATGTGGTTCAGTTTGTGCATCATCAACATTAAATTTTGTATACCCAACAATGTCGTCATCTTCAGTAAAAAAATAATAAAATGAGAGTGGTTCTTGTAATTCCTTTTTTAAAGTCTCAATATTAAACGCACTATCAAAGTACTTTTGTAAATTATCATCTGTATAATATGGTCCAAAGGTTTCATAAAATGTATCTATTGCTACTTTTTGTAATGATTCAACTTCTTCAATACTTACTTCCCTTATTTGTTTCATGATTACATAAATCCCCCTTTAATCGTATAGATTAACAATACTTTATCTTATTTCTTAAAAAAATTCATCTATTATTAATTATTTTCATAATCAAAGCAATAACTTTGGACTTCAAACATCTCGTTTTGATTCTAACGGTATTTAGCTTAAAAAAAATCTTTTAAAAAGTAAAATACTTATTGATAATCTTTATCAATAAGTATAAAGTTATAATTAATCAATCACACTCATAAAGGATGGAATTAAATGGAAAATTTGTTTGTATTAGGAATTACTGGACCTACAAGTCTTGTCATCATTAGTATTATTGCCTTAATCATTTTTGGACCGACGAAATTACCACAATTTGGACGTGCTATTGGGTCGACTTTAAAAGAATTTAAATCCGCAGCTGAACACATGGATGACGATTCTACAGACACACCCAGTAAAGCATCAAAATCACAACGTGAACAATCAAAATAACTCGACATTATTAGACCATTTTACTGAACTACGACAACGATTAGTACGTATACTGATTGCCTTTATTGTCGCAACAGTGATAACTTATCTGACGTCACATTGGTGGGTTAAACCCTTTTTACATTATATAAAACGGTCTAATGTGACGTTGCACACATTCTCGTTTACCGAAACTATACAAATTTATATTATGATTATATTTACGGTCGCACTTTGCATTATTGCACCACTGATTTTCTATCAACTATGGGCATTTATCGCACCAGGCTTACATCAACATGAACGCAAATTCATCTATAAATATAGTATCTTTTGTGCAGTTCTTTTTATTCTTGGCGTTATATTTGCCTTTTTTATTGGTTTCCCACTGATTATTAATTTTTCAATTAACTTATCAGATGCCCTTAGTATCGAACCAATCATAGGTTTAAAAGCGTATTTAGAAGAACTCATAAGATGGCTACTTGTCTTTGGGTTTTTATTCCAAATACCAGTTCTATTTTTAGGATTAGCACATTTTGGTTTAATTGATCCGCGCCAATTAGGTACTTATCGTAAATATATTTATTTTGCATGTTTTGTAGTTGCTAGTATCATTGCACCACCTGATTTAGTACTTAATTTATTATTAACGTTACCTTTAATTCTTTTATTTGAATTTAGTATGCTCATCGCCAAAATCACATATAAACAACAAAACATCTCGAACGAAGTCTAATATCTTCATTCGAGATGTTTATTTATTTCTTACGATTGTATAAAACAAACCCAAGGATAAGTATGATTAATATGACTTGAGCAATAATTGTTTCAACGCTTGGGTAGAAACCAATCCAACTTAATGTTGGTAATCCTTCAATACTATGCTGAGGCATATAGCCTAATAATTGTAATTTTTGAATACTTACACCTAACATTTTAAATGTCATGACAAATATTAAGATAGACAGTACTCTAAATATGAATCGTACAGGAATAAGTTTCACGATAAATCTAAATGCAAATGCGAAGATAATTAATATTATGATTGCTAATCCTATACCAAGAATAAAATCTTTTGTAGTAATACTACCAATCATTCCCATATAGAAGATAATGACTTCGACACCTTCACGTAATACTGAAATTAATCCAATAGTACCCAGTAATATTAAATTACCGTTACTCATCGCATTGTTATACATGCTCTGAATCATTTCATTCCAACGTTGGGCATTTGATCTTCGATGCATCCAAATACCAACAACATACATTAATACCACTGCTACGATACCTAAAATAGCTTCCATACCTTCTCTTACGACGCCATTATTACCAATCGTATAGATAAAGGTAATACCTAGTCCAATACTTAAAATAAGACCTAATAAGGCACCGCCTACTACACTTGACGTTCCTTTAACATCCTTAACTTTACGTGTCATCGTAGTTAAAGTCATGATAATTAATAATACCTCGATACCTTCACGTAGGAAAATAATCATGATATCTACAAATGAATACTCACCTTGTCCGACCGTATCTTTGATTTCTGAATTTAATTCTTGTAACCCTTTTTTCACACGGTCTTTATTAGATTGATCTAAAATACTTTGGTAGTAAGGAATTTTATCTTCTATTTTAGTATATAAACTACTATTTTTAGTTTGAATTTTACCTTCGACATATGGCCAGATTTTAACAAATTGCGATAAGGATGCATCTGCTTTATCTAAATCATTGTCATTGATACCAGCAATCGCTTTATCTAATTCTTCATTGAGTTGAGTAACTTTATACTTATCTGAGTCTGAATCTGATTGCTTTTGATCAACGGTATCAATGCTGTTCTTAAACGTTGACCATGCAGATTTAACTTTGTCAGTATCTAGTGGCTCTTTTTGAATGGCAACTCTTAGTTGCATTAAATTAACTTCAATTTGACCATATTTACCATCATCATAATTTCGAATGACTGTTTCATTACTCGTCCATATCGAATTTAAATCATTGTTTAATGATTGTAGTTCTGAGTGATTTTTATCTTTGATGGCTTTTTTCATTGGTGCGTCTTTAGCATCAACTGCTTGTTGTAATTCCTTAATCTTTCCTGAAGCGTCTTTAGAAGATTGTTGGTTTTCATAAGCTATAAGTGCTTTAGTCAGTTCACCAAGTTTGTCTGCTTTAGCATCGTCTGATGAAGCATGTTCTACTTCTTTCAACTTACTATTAACTTGTTTGCCTTCTTTGCTATCATTATTAATCTTTAACGCTTTAATTTCTTTTTTAACGTCTTTTAATGCTTTAGCTTTATCAGATTGGCTTTTATCTTTATCTGCAATTGTCGATTTCGCATCAGTAATCGCAACATATGTTTCGCTCATTGAGGCTGATTCGGCGTGTGCAGGTGTAAATCTGAAAATAGACAGCCCAATCATTAATATCACAACTATTTTAATTAAATAGTGTTTCACCTAGGTAGCCTCCCTTTTGTACGCCTGGCAATACGATAAATGTAGCAGTACCTCTATGCGTAATATATTCATTCAATTTGTCTTTATGACCTAGATGATTCTGTATATCAATAAATTGTTGTGGTGATTTTTGGAAACTAATAAATAATAATCCTGTTTCTAAATTGCCAGTTTTTTCGTTAGTACCCGCAGTATAATTATACGCACGTCTTTTAATTGAAGTTTTCGCTTCTCTTGCCAATCGTGCATGGGCGTCTTCTGGAATGACATATTCTCCTGTACTATCTTTAGCTTTTAAATCCAACTCATCAAATTCTTTTTTACCTGTTAACGGTGCACCTGAACCTCTTTTTCTACCGAAAGTAGCTTCTTGTTCTTCTAATGCAGTACGATCCCATGTTTCGATGTGAATTTGAATACGTCGAATGATACAATATGTGCCATTTTTAGCCCAACCGTCATTAATAAAGACATAATCTTTGTATTCATTCGTTTTACGCGGATTAACTGTACCATCCTTAAACGCCATTAGATTTCTTGGTGTTTCTTTACCTTTGACTGATACAAATCCGTTTTGTGACCATTTTACTTTGACTAAATCCCTAAACGGACGTATTAAGTTATGTACAGCATGAAATGTCACTTGCTCATCATTAGAACAAGCTTGAATCATGATGTCACCATCACTATAGTCTTCGTCTATTTGATCATTTGGAAAATGTGGTAAATCTTTATAGTCTTTTCGTATTTTGTCAGAAAGACCTAGCTTTTTCATAAATGATTTACTCACACCAAATGTTAAAGTCAATTTACTAGCGCCTAAACCAATTGCTTCGCCAGTATCAACGGGCGGTAATAAAGGATTCTTACTATCCTTTTCGACTGCATCGCCGTCAGTCATATTTGCCGCCATTTTAGTCCATTGTTTAAACATATCTTTAATGGCGCTTTTATCTTTAGATTTAAGTTCTAATGATACAAAATTACATGTTTTTTGAGTTGGTGTTGTTATGCCTGCTTGTACTTTGCCATAAAATTCATATGCATCTTTTTCTTCATCTTCTGGTGTATCAAACATTGACTTAAATGAAAATACACTTCCTGCTCCACTTGCGCCAATGACAACGCCAGCTCCACCAATACCCATCATTTTTAAAAATGAGCGTCTTGAAACAGATGACGATGATTGATTATCTACTTTACTCATTCTGTAACCACAGCCATCTTACTTAGTGGTTCTCCTAAAGAATTCACTGCATCTGAAAGTGCTTTTCTATCTTTCTTAGTTACATCGTTATAAGATTTGTATCCGTCTCCGTCTTTATATTTATCAAGTAATTCATTCACTTTATCAAAGTTCTTTTGAATATCAGCACTTAATTTTTTATCTTTTTTCTCTAATGTTGGTTTGAATAATTCATAAATCTTTTGTGCACCTTCGATATTAGCTTTGAAGTCATATAAATCTGTGTGAGAATAAATTTCTTCTTCACCAGTAATTTTAGACGTTGATACTTCATTTAATAAATCTACTGACCCCTGTAACATTAACTTAGGTGTAATATCTAATGTATCTGCCTTAGCGTGTAGCTCTTTAGCATCTTTTAATAATTGTTGTGCATCTTTCTTAGTTGTATCGTCTATTGTGTTATCTTGATATAATTGTTTCTCTATTTTATGGTAACCAGACCATTCTTTTTCTTTCTTTTCTTCTTTCATATCTGCCAAACGTGCATCAATTTTGGGATCTAAATCACCAAATGCTTCTGCAACAGGTTCTGAACGTTCATAATACATACGTACTTTAGGATATAATTCTTTCGCTTTATCCATATCATTATTGTCAATCGCATCTACAAACTGTTGAGTCCCTTTTAAGAATTCATCTAATTGTTTATCAGTATATTTTTCATATTTTTTAGTAGCTTCTTTTAATTCAGCTTTGTTTTCACTATTATTACTACTCTTACTAGAATTATCTTTACCACTGTCACTGTTATTGCCACATGCTGCTAAAAGTAAAGACGACGTTAATAAAATTACTGGTAATTTCTTCATTCCTACACCTCTTCAAATTTTTCATTTACCACGCTGATTTGACGCGCTATATATACAGAATATTTTTATCTATGTAATATCAATTGATAATCATTATCAAAATAATTATATGGGTCTATTTTAAATGTGTCAACAACAATTCTTTTCAATTTTTATGAGACAGTTTTTTTAACATTTTAATTTCTAAAACTTTATGCAATTTCACTTCGTTTTATATTAAAATAACTATGGCAATATTTTGCTAAATATAAATAAGGAAAGTAGTAATCATTTTAATAAGTAGAGGAACAATTTATAATGAAGGTCAATAATATTGAAGGAGTGACATGTTTTGACAGAAGAATTTATGGCTTATGTCGTAGATAGAGATGATGAAGGAAAGGTCTCTGCAGATTTTAAGCAAATCACTATAGATGATTTACCTGAAGGGGATGTGCTTATCAAGGTACATTACTCCAGTATTAACTATAAAGATGCATTAGCTACCCAAGATCGAAATGCGATTGTTAAACAATATCCAATGGTGCCAGGTATTGATTTATCGGGGGAAATTGTAGAATCTAATGCCCCAGGTCATTATGTTGGGGATAAAGTTATTGTGACAAGTTATGATTTAGGTGTGAGTCAATTCGGTGGATTCAGTGAATATGCTCGTGTGAAGAGTGAATGGATTATCGATTTACCTGAAGATTTAACTTTAGAAGAAGCTATGATTTATGGTACTGCTGGTTACACAGCTGGTTTAGCTATTGAGCGTTTAGAAACTGAGGGATTAACAATAGAAAAGGATAATGTATTAGTTAGAGGTGCCTCTGGTGGCGTTGGTATGTTATCAGTCCTAATGTTAGATAAATTAGGTTATGATGTTGTTGCTAGTACTGGGCGTAAAGATGCAACTGACAAATTGAAAACATTAGGTGCCAAGGAAGTTATTGATCGTTTACCTGAATATGATGGTAAAGCATTAGGTTCAAGAACTTGGCAGGCTGCTATAGATCCAGTTGGTGGCGAAAGTTTAGCTAATATCATCAATAAGCTTGATAATAATGGTAGTATAGCCGTTATCGGAATGACTGGTGGCACTCAATTCGAAAGTTCTGTCTTTCCACTTATTTTAAGAGGTATCAGTATATTAGGTGTTGATTCTGTCTTTACTCCAATTAAACTACGCAAACTCGTATGGCGTCGTCTTGCTAAAGATTTAAAACCAAAACAATTACATGATATTAAAGAAGTTATTGCGTTTGATGACTTACCAAATGGTATTGAACGCGCAATGAATCACCAACACATGGGCCGAATTGTTGTCGATTTTGGTGTTAAATAACATAATAGTATTACAAAGAAAAGGCGTCCTCGCTACATTGTCGCGGACGCCTTTTTACTATGTTTAAAATAAAATATACATTCCAGTTGAATGTGGTTCTGTAGATTGAAAACCAAATTTTTCATACAATTTATCAGCGGGATAATCCGCCATTAAACTTACATAAGTACCTTTCACTGCATTATCATGAACGTATTGCATTATGTGTTCCATAATTGTACGACCATACCCTTGTCCTTGATAATCTGGATGGACAGCAATATCCACAATTTGAAGTGCTGTTCCTCCATCTCCAACGATTCTACCCATACCTATTAATGACGAATCATGATATAAAGTGACATTAAAACAAGCATTAGGTAGTCCTCTTTGAGCCGCTTCGATGGACTTGGCACTCAATCCCGCATCTATTCTTAATTTTAAATAATCTTCTACAGACGGTGCTAAATGTTTAATATCTACCATTATGACTCCCCCAGATTTTTCATTTAAAATAAATATTGATTGATAATGTCTTTATTAGATTCTTTGAAAATATCATTATGACTTGAAACATAGCCTTCCGTTGGAGCGTCTGGTTGAATATATGTTTTAGCAAGATTGGCCGCGTTACCTGCATCACTAAAAGCACTCGCAATCAGGTGAACCTTTGCCTCGTGATGTACAATGTCACCACACGCAAAGATACCTGGAATATTAGTAGTTGTATTTCCAAAACCTTTAACACGATATTCATCGTATAGTTCAAATTGCGATGTACAATCTTTTAATAACGGATTCTCATGATCAAAGCCATGGCTAATAATGACGTCATCAAATGAAGCTATTGAAATATCACCATTCTCTACATTTTCTAATTTAACTTGGTGAATATACTTATCTTCTTCGTTACCTATTAGTTCACTAATTTGTGTATGTGGTATCAATCTTACATTTAAATCCTCTAGGACTTTAGTCATTGCTTCATATCCAGACACTTCTGGTTTTCTAAAAATAACTGTCACACTGTTCGCAATTTGAGCAATATCGCGTGCCCAATCTAATGCAGTGTTGCCACCACCAGAAATAAGAACATCTTTCCCTTTGAATCTAGCAAATGATTGCACGACATAATGTAAGTTCGTCAGTTGATATCTTTCTGCCCCTTTGATATTTAATGGTTTGGGATTTATAATGCCACCACCGATTGCAAAAATGACTGATTTAGAATGGAAGATGTGACCTTTTTCAGTTTCAACTTCAAAATGTCTTTCCTCCTTTTTTCTAATATCTATGACACGTTCATTTAAATTCACTTTAGGATTAAAATGTAACCCTTGTTGAATCATATCTTCTATAACTTGATAACATGGTTTCGGTGCTACACCACCTATATCCCATATGATTTTTTCTGGGTAAACTTGCATCTTTCCACCTAATTTATCTTGCACGTCTATGATTCTCACAGACATCCCTCTTAGACCAGAGTAAAAGCTTGCAAACAACCCTGCTGGACCGCCACCTATAATTGTAACGTCTTCCATTTTGCTTCCCCCTAAAATAACACTGTAAATAACATACATTTATACTTTAACTGAAAATTATTATCATTTAATACTTTTTCATTATACTACACGACCTATAACATATGAAGCAAATCACTCCATAAAAAAACTCGTGAGTCTGTATACTCACGAGTTCGCTTTAATCTCTCGGTTCTTTAATAATAGCTTGTCTTAATAAGAAAAATAGTATTAATAATGCGGCTAACATTGCCGTATGTCCCATTCCTGCAAAACCAGGGAAAGATGCTGGAACAGTTTTACCAATGACTTGATATGTACCTTTGACCGTCATCATACCAATTGTAACTAATACACCAATATGGTAAATCACGAAAAACCAATTAAATAAATAATAACTACTTAATTTAAAGACCTTTTCTAAAGGTAGTAATAATAAGAACATGAACATACCTAAAATTAATGTATGTGTATGGACTAATGATAATTGTGTATCACCCGTAAAATGATGAGCTTTAGTCAATTCTCTATAATAAAAACCACTAAATAACCCAATAATCATATAAATTAAAAATGAGTATAATAATCTGCGCATGATGTTTCCTCCCTCACATCTATATTATAGAACATATTTATCATTATGAAAGTGACAATACAACAACATCATGATTATTTTAAAATTTAAGTTATATTAAAAGAGGTAGAGAATTAACGTTGAAATATGTCGCTATGTCATTTAGCGATACTTCAATGGTTAAATACCTCCACCTCTAATTGAAATGATTATTTACGTGATTTCTTAAAAATCGCAATTAATGAAAGTAAAATTGCGACAATAGATACTATCCATAATGCAATCGTACTACCACTTGTAGTTGATGATTGATCACTATGTGAACCACTTGGATTTGCACCTTTTTTCACAGTTGTAATTGGTGCAGGATGTTCACTATCTTCTTTTCCATCCCATTTAACGACGTCACCGTTATCATACGTTTGAACAGCTTTCCATTTAAAACTGCCTTCTTTGTCAGGATTAGCGGCTACAATTGGAAATTCTATAAATTCATTTGGACCTATACCTTTTCCAGTTGCTTTCCATGTTACTTTTGTGATGTTTCCCTTTTTATCTTTTTCAAAAGAATGCTTAAACCCATCAACCGGCGCTACATTTTCAAGATTCACACCTTTGGGTACTGTTAACTCTACTTTAACTGTGTTGTCATTCTGTTCTACAGGAACACGTACGTCATATTTATCATATGATTTAGGTTCACTCTCATTAGGATTTAATGTGACATGTGCATCTGCTACTTTAAATAACCCTAATGCAAAAAATAAAATAAAACTCATTGATATTAATTTTTTAAACATAATTTTGCTCCTTAACCTGGAATATTAATTTGACTCATCATAACACCTATAAAAATAAGTATGATCCCTATTACCAATTCTGTAATCAATGTCATGCGGTTGACTTTTTGACGTTTACCAAGTGCTTTTGAAGTTTGATAAAATCCTAATGCCATCATAAGTATAGTACCGATGATTTTAACTAACATTAATGTTGTCCATGTTTGCATATTTGACCAAATCGCCAAAATATTGGTTTCATCAATTGCCATTAACACACCTGAAATGATAATCATCGTTACCGCAATCACATTTACTTTAAATAGCATTGAGCGAACTGTCTTCATTTGATTTAACGATTTCTTAATCATTGCATACCATACGAGATATACAAGTGCGCCTAACCAGAGCGTCATACCTGCTATATGTATCGTCCTAATCACAATGGACCAAATCGGAAATGTTTGTGACCACGCATGACCTGACATCGCTATTGTTAAAATCATTACAAATGAAACAAGTACATACCATATGCGATCCATATTTCTAATTATGATTAACGCATATAATAATATCATTGCAATTGAGCTTAAAATAAATGGAAATTGCATTAAAACCTCCATATTAAGCGACAAAATATCATCTACTACGTCAGAAGTTAAAGTCATCATGTAAAGCAATAATGCCATTACATATGACATCATCAACATAAATGCAATACCAAACTGTTTTGGAAATAGATCAAACGACTTCAATTGCTTTCGTTGGGCTATACGATTCAACCAAAAGAAACCAACTAATATAATCGTAGCGCCTTCCGCAATATATCTCATAACACCAAACCAGAAACTTGGTTCTTCATAAAAGGCATTAGATGTATCTATATCTTTCGCAGTAACTTTACCAACTGAAAATTCAAATTGGTCTCCAACTTCATGTCCATCGGCCGAAATGGCTTGCCATTTAATTGTATGTGTACCTTTGCCGACTTTGTCAGTTGAAAATGCTAACGTTTTAGACCATCCAGACGTCGATGGTTTCACTTTACCTAATTCTTTTCCTTTATCATTGTATAATGTGATATTGGAATACTTAGAGTTAACAGGTTCATTAAACTCTAATTCAATCTCATTAGGCATGTGTTTTACAACGCCATTTTGTTTAGGATTCGTCTTTTCCAAAGTTGCATGAGCTGAAGCTTCATTCATCAGTGATGGCATCAACGAAAGAAAACAAATCATTATTAAAGCAATAACGATTTTTGGGTACCTTTTAATATGTACCATCGAATCCCCCTATCTTTATTACTTCAACTTTCTTTCCACATTACATCATAACGATTACCATTATCATTCACAATAATATTAAAAATTGTTCACGAATTAGACAAAAAAGAGGTCAGGACAAACGCGTTTAGGATTTGAGCAGAACCGAACGATGATAAAGAACTACTTCCTTATTCATAGGTTAGTAGTTCTTACAAACTCAATAGTTGAGTTTGTTCATTTGAATTGTTTTCCAAATTTTGTCGAATCGTGAGCGTTTGCCCAACTTGCATTGTTTGCAGAAATTGGAATACCAATTTCTCTATGTTGGGTCCCTTCTGCCGATAATCCTGCTTTTGGGACGCCGTTAATCGGTTTCCCAAAGCACAAAAACGTTATGTCTCAACCTCCAATTGAATACTAATGATTATTCTTCTAATAAAGCTTCTTTATCTACTGTTAGTTTATTTCTTAATAAATATACAATTAGCATTGCTGCTAAAGCACATAATGTCTCAGCAATTAATAATGACCATACTACACCAGTTAGACCGAACAAACTATTCATAACGAATAACACTGGAATAATGACTGTTCCTTGTAAAATAGCCATTATCGTTGCACCACGTCCTTGTCCAGTTGCTTGTAACATACCAGTAAATAAGAATCCAATACCATTTAATAGTAATGATGTCATTGTAACTTGTAGCATAAATGTTGCTAGACTAACAATGTGTGGATCAGTACTAAATAATTGAATAATTTGGTGTCCAAAGATGAACACAACTACCATACTTACTGCAAAGATTGCAAAAATAGATACTATAACTGCTTTAACTGTATCTTTCATTCTTGATTTATTAGCAACAAAGTTATAAGCAATTAATGGTACAACCCCTTCACTTAACCCCATAATAATTAATTCTGGGAATTGTACTAATCTAAATTGAATACCATAACTAGCAATCGCATAGTTACCATAAGTAGCTAAGAATAAGTTCAATACTAATCCAGTTACACCCATAAGTACTACCATTAAGAAAGCAGGAATACCAATTTTGAAAATTTCTGCCATCATTTCTTTTGTAGGTTTGGCAAATTTAATATTTACAGATAAAGAATCAATTTTTTTCATAAAATAAATGATAAAGAAGACCGCAGCTACTAAGTTTGAAATTGCTGTTCCTAAAGCTGCTCCAACCACATTTAAATCAAATCCAAAAATTAATATTGGATCTAAAATCATATTTAATACAACACTTGCTAACATACCAGCCATTGATACAAATGGTGCGCCAACAGCACGTGCAAATTGTTCTAAAATAAAGAATACAATAACAAATGGTGCACTTAAGAACATAATTCTTAAATATTCACTTGTGAAATGAATGGTTTCACCATGTGCTCCTAATATTTGAGCAATTTGATCTGTAAATGGTATTGTAATTAATGCGATGATAATACCAAATAGTAATCCACCATATATTGAGAAACTACTTACATATTTACTTTTACTATAATCTTTGGCACCCAGTAGTCGTGAAATATACGTTCCACCACCAACTCCAAATAAATTACCAAATCCCATCAAAGCTGCAAAGATTGGCAATGTTAATGAGATAGCTGAAATCATATGACTATCATCTAAAAATCCTATGAAATATACATTTAAAATCCCATAAATTACACTTAATAAACTTCCTATCATCATTGGCAATGAGAAATGCATCATTGCTTTAAAGATTGGTGCTTTTTCAAAAAAATACAATTGTTCGTCTTTCATTATTCTTACTCCCTTTTTCGTTAGATGACTAACAGTTAGATTTCTAACTATATCTTGAAAAATAATGTGGTTATTATCAATAGCAATAACCACGCATTATTCTAAGTTTTTCATCATCTGTTCTAAATATTCTTTTAATTTTATTTTATCTTCTTCGGCAAAATTTAAAATCATTCGCTCTTCAATTTCATCAAAGACCTTTGTAAATGACTCGACTAACGTTATACCTTCATCAGTTAGTTTCAAAATTTTACTTCGTGTATCTTCTGGATTTACCTTTCGATATACTAAATCTCTCTTTTCGAGATTTTTTAATATACTACTAACTGTTGAGCCTTTTCTATCGAACGTCTTCATGATGTCCTTTTGTGAAATGCCCTTTTCTTGATGTCGATAAATGTAACCTAATGTATGACTCTGTTCTTGAGTAATTCCAAAATCATCTAACCTTCGATCCGCATAGTTTTTCATTTGGTGCGCTAAGCTTCTTAATAAAAATTGATACGTTAATTCCATCGCTTCACCTCATTTAGTTAGGTATCTAAGTAATATAATAACATGCTTTTTCAAATTTACAACCGATATATTAAAGTTCTAATTTTCTGATTATTAAACAGGTACATAGACCTATAAATAATAAAAAAGCTAACTCAAAAATGAGCTAGCTTTATAAATCTTCATTATTATAATGCAGTGTAACCACCATCAACAGTAATGACTGATCCTGTAACGAATGATGACGCATCTGAAGCTAAGTAAAGCGCAGCACCTTGTAATTCTTCAGGAACACCTGGACGATTCATTGGTGTCATGTTCATCCAAGTATCAATCATGTCGCCACCTTTAGCGAAATAATCTTTAGTTAATTCTGTTTTCATGTATCCTGGTGCAATAGTGTTGACACGGATATTATGTTTAGCCCATTCGTTAGCTAAACTTTTAGTTAACATGATAACAGCTGCTTTAGATGTATTATATGCTGCTTGTGGTTGTGGTGTGTTAACAATAACACCTGACATTGATGATGTATTAACGATAACACCGCTTTGTTGTTTACGGAATACTTCTCCTACAGCGTTCGTTACTAATACCATACTATTTAAGTTAACATCCATCGTTTTTTTCCAACGTTCGTATGGCATATCTTCAAAATCAACATGTTCATTAATACCTGCATTGTTAAATAAAATATCGATATGACCAAAAGTATCCATTGTTTCTTTTACCATAGCGTTAACTTGATCAATATTTGTGACATCTACTTCACAAGCGATTGCTTTGTTACCTGTTTCTTCTTCGAATTCTTTAGCTGTTTGTTGACCAACTTCTAAATTCATATCAGCAATCACAAGATTAGCACCCGCTTCAGCTAATGCTTTCCCCATGGCTTTACCTAAACCAGACGCACCTCCTGTTACAATTGCAACTTTATTTTCTAATTTAAATTTATCTAATACTGACATTCAATCCATCTCCTTATGTTTGTATATATGCTCATTTTAGAATAAATCGAGTTAAATTCATAGTGCAAACGCTTACTTTAGTCGATAAATATTTTTCATATTACACTTATGAGATAAAATTGAAATTTATTTTGCATAAATGAACACTCATATTTACTCGACAGTATTTCCAAAGGTTCTTCAATTTATTCAAAATTTTACATTTACATAATCTTAATATTCACAACACAATGACTTAAAAATTGATTACTACCCTTTAACAAGACATAACTATACTATTAGAAAACTTTGTATAGTTATGTCTCTTGAAATCTTGCTTTACAAATACATAACATCTAGGGGGATCATATGGTTATTTCAAAAAAAACTCGCTTCAGCTACTTTAGGTATTCTTATTGTTGTTTTATGTGCTGCAACGTTTTTAGATCAATCTATTTCTAAACATTTAATGGATCAAAACTCTTTATTTGGCACTATTTTCCAAAATTATGGACTCTTCCCACCCACATTTGTACTTATTATATCTATGATTATTTTTAACTATTATGTGTTTAAGACATTTAAAAATAGATTGGCACAAGCTATCATTTTAATTGTATCTTTTGGTTATACATTAATTAAGACTAATGCATTGGTATCTGAAACAGTTCAATACATGATGTCTACATCAGAAAATATTAAAAAGCATAAACCTATGGGTATGGCAAATAACGAAGGAAACACTGGTGAAGCTTTATCAATTGGATTAAGTTTCTTAATTTCATTCATTATCTTAATCATTATTGCCTTAATTTGTTATCAATTTTGGTTAAAACGTATTGATATGTCAGAATTAGAAAGACTATTTAAAGTCTCTATTGTTAGCTTTATGGTATTACTCATTGGCCTAGAACTTGTAGATAATATGAAAGAACTGTGGGGACGTGTTAGACCATATGAAATTGAGGATAAAACTGGTCATTTTACCAATTGGCTTACAATTAATGGTAATACGGGACATAGTTCCTTCCCTTCAGGTCACACTGGCAACGGTGCTTTCTTCATGTTCTTTGCATTTTACTTTAAAAAACTATCAACAAGACAATGGATGTTTATCATAGGATTAATCTATAGTGTATTGATGGCTCTAAGTAGAATCAGAATAGGCGCTCACTTTACAAGTGATGTCACTATGAGCTTAATCATCATGTTTAGTTTAATGTTAATCGCTGATTTCCTAATCAAAAAGTTAACAGCCAATCATATAGCGGAACACCCCGATTAAAGAACAGTATATTTTTGATAGTAGCTTGAGACACTTAAATGATGTCTCTGGCTATTATTTTAGTCCCTATAAATTGACTTTGCCATTTCTAAAAATGCATTAGCACCTTTGGATAAATGATTGAGTTTGTCATATTTATAAGCTAAAACAACATGATTTGCATACTTAGATGTATCGAGTTTGATAAATTGTCCTTTAAACTGAGGCATGCTATTTTTAACACTTTCGGGGACATATGTCATGCCTAATCCTTCATTAACTAATCTTAATGCATTATCCACACTCATTGTCTCCATCACTATGTGTGGTGTTATACCATCATTTTCTAGAATTTGATCTGTAAGATGTCTTAACGCCATGTTAGGTTTCAATAAAATAAAATGGTCACTTTTGATAACATCATGTATGTCTTCCACATTTTTATCCTCACTTTGATGACTTAAATGCGATGAATAATCAGGTGGTAATGCTAAATAAATCGCTTCTGAATATAAAACATCATATTTAAAAGTCCCTTGATAAAACGGTAATATCGTTAATGCGATATCTATTTTATTATCTATAAGAAGTTGTTCAATTCGATGTGACGGCTCTTCTATTAACTTTAATTCTATACCTGGATACGCTTTTATAAATTCAGGCAATATATCATATAACGTGTGCGCTGCTAATATAGGATTCACACCTATTACTAATCTTCCCTTTTTCAATGCTGAGATGTTCTGTAATTCTTGTTTCATTTCTTTATATGTATATTTGATTTGATTCATATAATCCAAATAACGTTCTCCTGCATACGTTAATGTAATTGGATTACTATCTCTATTTATCAGTGTTACCCCTAATTCTGATTCTACTTCTTTAATAAATTTACTCAAATAAGGCTGAGAAATATATAAATGTTTGGCTGCTTGAGAGATGCTCCCAAAGCGTCCAACTGCCTCTAAATATTGAACTGAATTTGTATTCATCATTTAACTCACCACTTTCTCTGTATAACCATTTGGTTATGGTTTTAATATCTCAATAAGTCTTTTACAAATCACACTTTCAGGCAGATAATAGTAATTGTCATCAAATCGACATAAATTAATACTTAAAACAATTGAATAGTTATCTCTAAATATACACAACTTGTAGTTCTTCTTTAGAATTGATTTTCAACACTTCAGTTAGGCGTATTATTTATTATAACTTCTTTCACAATTTATTTACTATTAAAACAATATTCGACCTATTCTAGGTCAAATATCACATTTAGGAGGAATTATGTATGAATAGAAATGTCATCGTTACAGGCTCTGGCCAAGGTATTGGTTATGCTATCGCACAAGCATTTGATCAACAAGGTGATCGTGTATTCATTTTTGATATGAGCAAAGACGCAGCTGAATCAGCAGCACAATCATTAAAAAAAGGTGTTGCCTATCAAGTAGATGTTACGGACGAAGCGACTGTTAAAAATGCTATTAATGACGTAACTAATCAATATGGTGCTATCGATGTTTTAGTTAACAATGCAGGTATTCAATATATCTCTAAAATTGAAGACTTCCCATTAGACAAATGGAACCAAGTTATTGGAGTTATTCAAACAGGTACGTTCTTAATGACTAAACACGTATTACCAAGCATGAAACAACAACAAAAAGGCCGTATTGTAACTATTTCATCCGCACATGGAGAAATGGCTGATCCATTCAAATCAGCATATGTAGCATCTAAATTCGCACAAATTGGTTTCACAAAAACGATTGCGCTTGAAACAGTAGATGATGGTATCACTGCAAATGCTGTATTACCTGGTCCAGTTCGTACAAAATTAATCGAAAATCAACTTGCAAAATTAGCAGAACAAGATGGTACTTCTGAACAAGAAGCAATGGAAAAACACATTACAAGTAAATCGCCAATGAATCGCTTATTAGAACCTTCTGAAATTGCGGATACTGTTGTTTTCTTAGCATCAGATGGCGCATCTGCTATCACAGGTGAAACAATCAGCGTATCTGGCGGTTCAAACGCATAATTCATTATTAACATTTAAGAAAGAAGGAATTTTAATATGAGTCAATTACAAGAACAATTAATTGGTACATGGGCATTAGTAAGTTATCAAGATGAAGATGAAAATGGTAAAATTTTCTATCCCCTAGGTAAAGATGCAACTGGTTTTATTATGTATAATCCAGATGGTTATATGTCAGCTCAATTGATGCAACAAGGTCGCCCTGCATATGCATCTGGTGACCTTCACACAGGTACTAAAGATGAAATGGCAGAAGCTGCACACGGTTATTTAGCTTATGCTGGTAAATATGAATTAGATGAAGAAAACCAAACCGTTTATCATACGATGAATGTAAGTATGAATCCAACTTGGTTAGGTGATACACAACCACGTGTATTCAAACTTGATGGCAATACACTTAGCATTGAAAATGGAAACAACCCTAATCAAAAACTCGTTTGGCAACGTGTTAATCATTAATATTCAGAACATAAAGAGCAATCCCAGTAATAAGGGATTGCTCTTTTATATATATACATAAAAACACTGTCAATAAGCTTTGAAAGCTTATCGACAGTGTATATTTAAAGTTTAACTTTATGATGGTACTTCAGTACGTTTTGTACTATGTTTTCTAATTGCTGCTGCTAATAAACTAGACACAGTACCGAAAATCATAAATCCAATAAGCATCCACATTGTTGAATTTAATTCAATATGGTGATTCATATAAATGATTTCTTTTAAGCTTGTAGCATAATGTACGAATGGATTCCAATCTACAATATAACGTTGATAGAATTTAGGTAACATTTGTTTTGGTAACATTACCATTTGCATACTAAAGAACATTGCAATGAAGAAGATTGGTACTGATTTCATACCTAACCAAGTCATTGTTCCTAGTATTAAACCAACAAATCCCATAATCGCTAACGCTACGAAGATTGCAACACGGTTTGGATGATCGAAATCAAATCCAAGTGCGCCTCCCATAAAGTACACATATGCAAAGCTACCAGCAAATGCTGCAATCGCTGTAAATACAATTTGTCCTACAGAAGCAATTAAACGATGTGCAATTTTAATATTGCCACTTGTTCTAAATGCGAAGAATAATAGTACTGAGATAACAATTGATCCCATCCAGATTGGCATAAACATTAAGAATGGTGCGTTACCGCCACCTTGATGATCTTTTACTTTATTGATTTTTTCATTATCCACTTTAACAGGGTTAGTTACAGAATCAATATCTTTAGCATCAACTTTAACATTTTGTTTTTCTAATGTTTGAAGACTTTGTTTTGTAATTTGTTTATTAATATTGTCGCCCATACCTGACAATACATTTGTAGCCATTTGAGAACCTTGTAAACTTGATCCTTGGCTCACAATTGTTTTCAATTGTGCTTGTTTGACATCAACACTTTGATTGCCCATTTTTTTAGCCATCATTTGTGCTTGTTGCGCTGGCACTTCACCAGATTCAACTTTTTCTTTCATTTCAGCTTTTTTGCTGTCCATGACTACTTTTTGAGTTTTACTCATAGCATGTTTAGAAAAATCTTTTTCAAATATAGCAGCGCCATAATATTTTTCATTTTCCATGCCTTTTTTAGCATCTTTTTCACTATCTACTTTGACCCATTTGATTGCTTTAGAATCACTATCTAATAATTTATCTTCTAGTTTGTCACCAATATTCATCTTTTTACCTTGAATAGATGTACCTTCATCGTGGTTTACAATTGCGATAGGCATATCTTTAGGTTTAGGGTTAAACGCTGGATAAAATGCAATTGCAAAAATCATTAATATTAAAATGATTGCGATTGGTGTCAACCATAGTAATTTGCTTTTAAATATATTCATAACTTTTCCTCCCTTGAAGCAATTCAACATTGTGTTGAATATTTATCACTTTTCCAATTATAATGAGTTTAAATAAATAAACAACAATCAATTAATAGAAAAACGTCCGTTATTGAACACAATGATGAATATTGTCTATTAACTAAGGGAGGTTTTACATTTTTGAAAGAAGATAGACGCGTTCGCAAAACCAAATCTGCAATTAAGCACGCTTTTATACAATTATTGAAAGAACGAGGCCTTGAAAATATTACAGTTCAAGATATTGCAGATAAAGCTGACATCAACCGAGGTACTTTTTATTTACATTATGAAGATAAATACCTACTTCTCACTGATATGGAAGATGAATGTATTGATCAAATTTCTAAATTCACTCAATTCTCAGAGATTCAAGGCGATAATGTTGAAATGATAGCGACATTATTTATCGATAAAGTGTTGCGTAACATTATTCAACATGTGTATGATAATTTAGACTTTTACAATACTATTTTGAGTTTAGAAAGAAAAAGTCGCTTAGAAGAAAAAATAAGTGATTTGATACAATATAATATGAAAAATCAAATCAGTGTTGATAATGAAATTGAAGGTATTCCTGAAATGTATTTTCATAGTTACGTATCTGGTGCTACAATATCTATCATTAGGTATTGGGTATTAGACACAAACCGTATCTCTGTTGACGAATTAGTTACACACATCTTTAAGATTATTTATTATGGCCCACTAAGGATTATGGCCGAACAGAGATATAACCATTTGAATTAAACACATTGCTCGTTAAACATAGTGATGCGTTTGAAAAAAAGCTTTGAAAGGACTTTAACAAATGATCACTGCATATAAACATTCAAATCAAATGAATAATGAAATTATTGAAACACCTATAGATCAACAACCATTATGGATTAATGTCGTTGAACCTGATAGAGAAGAAATCGAATATTTAATGGACCACTACAATTTACCTGAAGATTTTATACGAGATCCTTTAGATTCAGAAGAAAGTGCACGTATCGAATATGATGAAGATACTGGATATTCTCTCATTATTATCGATTTACCATTAATCAATTCTACTAATCGTAGTGTTTTATCTTTTATTACGATTCCGCTTGGTATCGTCATTGGAAATGGTATCGTTATGACAATTTGTGATGCTGAAAATGAATTCTTAGAGAACTTTTCAAGACAAGATAATATTAATCTAAAATTTCATAGTCGCTTCGCTCTAGAAATATTAACCACTATTGCGAACCATTATAATAGAAACTTAAGATTACTTAATAAATCAAGAATCCGTATTGAAAGAGAATTAAAAAATAATATTACAAATAAACAACTTTTCAAATTAATGGAAGTCGAAAAAAGTTTAGTCTACTTTTTAGCCGCATTAAAAGGTAACGATACCATTATTAAAAAATTATTCCGTTTACCTGCTATTAAACGATTTGAAGATGACGAAGAGTTACTTGAAGATTTAATCATTGAAAATAACCAAGCCATCGAAACTACTGAGTTACATCAACGTATTTTAGAAAGTATTACAACATCCTATGCGTCACTATTATCTAATGATATGAACACCATTATGAAAACTTTAACCATGTTTACGGTTTTACTAACCCTACCTACACTTGTATTTAGTTTCTTTGGTATGAACGTTCCATTACCATTAGATGATCATAGTTATATTTCTTGGATTATCGTTGTTGGTATCTCACTGATACTTGTTGCGATTGTCAGTGTATACTTATGGCGAAAACAGAAGTTATAACCAGTTTTAAATATAAAAAGATGGACAGTACTAGAGGTCAATATACTCTAACTGTCCATCTTTTTTATGTTTATTGAACTTCTTTATATTTTTTTCTTTTAGATAAGACAAACGTTACAACTACAGATACTACAAAGGCAATGACCATGCCAATTAGATAATGTAACCAACCACCATGATTAGGATTGATTGAAATAAATCCTGGTATACCTGCAGTCCCCAATGCAATCGCTTTAACTTTAAAGAATGAAATATATGCCGCACCTAGTCCAGAACCAATGATTGCACCAATAAATGGATATCTTAATTTTAAGTTAACACCAAACATTGCAGGCTCTGTGATACCTAAAACTGCTGAAATACCTGCTGCTGAAGCAACACCTTTTAATTTTTTATTATTTTTTATAATAAAGAATGATGCTAAAGCTGCCCCACCTTGTGCCATATTAGACATCGTAGCAATTGGGAAAATAAATGAACCACCCGTTTTAGCTTGATCTGCAATCAGCGTTGTTTCCACTGCAATAAAGCTGTGATGCATACCTGTAATAACAATAGGTGCATATAATAAACCGAAGATTAATCCTCCAATAGCACCACCGAATTCATATAACCAAGTTAATCCATCAGATAACCAATAACCTAGTTGTCTTGTAATTGGGCCAACAAATAAAAATGTTAAAAACGCTGTGATAAAGATAGATAACAATGGTGTTAATAAATTGTCCAATACAGTTGGTACTACTTTACGCAACCACTTTTCAATTGTTGCTAATATATAAGCTGCCACAAGCATAGGCAATACTTGTCCTTGATAACCCACTTGGTTAATATGTAATCCAAATACATCCCAATGTGGAATCGCCTTACCTGCTTCTACTGCCTTGGGAAAATCATAGGCACTCATTAAACTTGGGTGTACTAAAATCATACCGAGTGCAGCCCCTAAAAATGGATTGCCGCCAAACCTTTTAGCAGCACTAAATCCAATTAATATAGGTAACAATGTAAATGGCGCATTCGCAAATATATTTATCATATCTGCTAATCCTGCAAATTGACTGTGTACCTCAATTAAAGATTTACCCGCATAAAATAAATCTTTTGCAGTTAATAGATTGTTTAATCCCATTAATAAGCCACCGGCTACGATAGCTGGAATAATCGGTACAAAAATATCTGATAGCATTTTGACAAATCTTTGTATTGGATTCATATTTTTAGTCGATTTGTCCTTCACTTCAGATGTTGTAGATGCTTCTTTACCTGTGATATTTTCCATTTCGTTAAATACTTTGTTGACAGTTCCAGACCCTATAATAATTTGATATTGTCCACCAGTTGAAAATGTTCCTTTAACAACATCCATTTTAGATAATGCTTCTTCATCAACTTTACTCTCATCATTCAAAATTAATCTTAGTCTGGTTGCACAGTGGGCCATTGAATCTAAATTTTCTTCACCACCAATGGCATTTAGTATCTCTTCTGCAGATTGTTTATAGTTCATTTGTCTAATCCCTCCCATTTTTAGAACCGGTTCCAAAATAACTACTTTAATTGTAACCGGTTCCAATTATTAAATCAACACTACCTTTTCACTTTTTGCGTAAAGGGAGTGGGACAGAAATAATAAAGAACCACTAATCATTGATTATGTAGTGGTTCTTACGCATTAGCCATAGCTAATGTGTACTTTAAAATAGGAATACATGAGTGAAACTCATGCATAAGAAATACTAATTTCTAAAGAAAAAGAATGACTTTACAGTCAACTACTGTCTATATATAAATGTAACTTGAACTATATATATTTATGTCCCAGCCTGTAATGTCGTTGACTAATTATGATTAAGGGTATATATGAAATACTAAACGTATAGGAGGGTACAAATTGAAAGAACGCGGACGCATTGAACAATTATGGCGAGAAGAAAAATATCGTGTTTTACTACATAGTCAAAAACAATATGACGCTATTCGAGAAAAGCTAAAGACTCAAACCTCTTACGAGGAAATTCGTATGATGATTGAACACGCTATCACTATTGATCCCAGTCAAGGTAGTGTCATAAATGCATATGATCATATGTGGGGATACTTTAAAAAGTTGGCTACTGACGAAGAAAAGCAAAAGTCTCAAACATTGAAACAACAATTTGTTAACCATGAGGTGTCCATTCATGATTTAATGTCATTTTTAAATGTATTAGCTAATAAATATGAGGTACATTACATACAACAAAGTACTGTATTAAAAGAATAAAAAAACAAACGTTCCATTTTTTAAGGAACGTTTGTTTAATTTTGTGTCGAAAAGGTACGTCACCTTTAAGACACATTAAATGTACATTATGTTTAAATTCTAAAGAAAGATTAATTCTAAGTTGTATCACCAAATAATAATAAACAATAAATAGGACTTAATGCTATAACATCCAGTGAAAGTTATTGTCATGCTTCATATAATTTGTTTTCACTTCGGGGGGAGTATTTCAAATTAATGATTATAAATTATCGCTACTTAAAAATTGATGCTTCATCATACTTTAATTTTCAGAAGATGTGATTTCTCAGGATGCTACCTATTTCTTTATTGGTTAATATCAGCTGCACATTCTAGTTACTATATCATATCGATTTCAAACCAATGTCATAATGCCTTAACACATATGCTATATGTGTTATGAAGAAATAGGAATTGTATGCGTTAAATCTTGATGTTTATTCTTATTTTAAGTTGATTATTTATTTCACTAAATATGGCGTATGTGATTCTGTGTTGTCTCTCTCTTTTGTTGTTATATCTAAGATGTGTATAACGTACATTTAAAATCACAGATTAACAATCCAGGAATTAAATTTTTTAAAATTCTGTTGGATTGAAATCTATTATTATTATCTACTAAATATTTCATTCTCACTCTATTTAAAATTTCCAAATACTCTCTACTACATTTCTAATTTCTCATTTGTATTGTAAACAACACAAAATTGACTACGTTTTCACAAAAATTGCTATAATAACTTTTATTTTTAACTATTACTATTTGAATGAAAATCTATTATAATAAATATTATTATTCAATCGCATATTAAATGACTTAGACTATGAATATTCTCATATATATTCAAATCGAACAATTTATAAGTGATTATTATATTGTGATACTAAAAAATAAGAGGAGTCCCTTCACATAACATGTCATGCCATTTAACCCTATCCACTCAACATCAAACGCAGCCATGTCGTAATATTAATCAAATCATCATACTGTTTTCATTAAGTCATGAATTGAGCATTAAAATAAATGGTGAACGTAAAGATTTAGATGCTCATATTGCAATTATTAACCATGGAGACATATATGAAATAGAAAATGCGACACATTTAGTTCAATTAAGCATACCTATTTTTTATTTCTACATCGAAGATACATCGTTTTTTCAATGTTACTTTGACAGACATTTATTGCAATCAAGTGACTATATCAAAAGATTATTACTTCAACTTTTACAACAAGATTCGAAAAATAATATTGACCAACAAGTGTGCCCTAAAATCATCCAAACATTATATAAAGAAGCAGTAGTAAAATTAGAAGACGATTATATACCTAATATGGCAGTCAACTATCCTTTATTTGCAAATTGTCTTCAATTTTTAGAAGAACATTTAAGTCAACCTATTTCTTTAAAAGATGTCGCTACTCACAGTAGTATTTCTGAGTCTTATTGTTCTAATTTATTTAATCGATATTTGAATATGAATTTTAAAGACTACTTTACAAGTCTAAAATTATGTCATTCTATTCAACTACTTATGACCTCTCATTTATCAATTAACGCTATATCCGAAATATCTGGTTTTACTAGTCATACCAATTTTACGAATCAATTTAAAAATTATTTACAATTTAGCCCTAAACAATACCGCACATATATCAATCAAATTGATACTATGCCACAATTAAATATTGGCGATTATGATCATGCAGCTTTTTTACCACTCATAGAAAAGTTTAATTTCAATGATCAATTAACTACAGAAATTACGAAAATTGATATTGAACATTTTGATCCTAAAGATCATTCAAAAGCTTCCAAAGCATTTATTCGACTCGATAATTTCAATGAATTGTTTCACTTCACCTTTAATGATTATTTCGATATAGATTTTTCATTTTTACCTGAACCGGTCATACTTATCAACGACATTAAGGACTTAACAACCAATCAAATCAATTATCATTTATTATATAGATGCTTTGATAAATTATTCGAACGACATATTGGCTTAGCAATGACCATTAAATCCAAAGTGGACTTTAAAGCAGTTAATCAATTCATCTTAACATTTTTACAAGGTCATACCGACTATCAACTCAATAAAAAGACAGTCAAACTAATGCTAATTTTTGATTCAGCAACAATGACGATACATGATATTCATCTATGTCATTTGAAGATTAAAAATAAAAATAGAGATATCAAATATGGTGTAACTATAGATGGATTATTGCATCAACATCAAACTTTAGATAAAACATATGATATTTTAAGACGACTACATTTTGATTATTATTTACTCGATATCGAAAATATAGAAACGACATCCTTGTTGATTAACAAAAGTAAAACATATAATCGAACGACTTCGCATTTCGATAATTATAAACAATTTATAATAGATTCAGGTATAGAATCTACACGTTTTGTGTATGATTATTTATCTTTAAAATGTTTTAAATATACTAACAATGGTGTAAATCCATTACAACTCGCTGACTTAGTTTGTCATATTATTGCACTATTACGCTATGGTGGTGGCATTAGTTACCAATTGATTGCCACTGGTTCAATTTATATTTCTCTTTTTAATGAATTCGGTAATGCACTACCCCTCATTCACATTTATAAAATGGCACATGCATTTGTGGATGAACCTATTCAAATTTCTAATAATTACATCATGAGTCGAAAAGATGGCAATTATCATTTTATTTTATTTAATAAAATCAACGATCGCTATTTATCTGATACACATCTAGAATTCATATTAAAAAATAACTTAAAAGCAAATTCATTAATTACAGTCCAAACGTTAAATAATGAACATGGCACTATTGATAATTTATTACCTCAAAACAGACAACAACTGTTTCTTGATAAGGAGATGATTGAACAATTAGACCGTTCTAATCATCCTAAAACTGAATTATCACTCCTAGAACTTGATAATCAAGACATCAAGATCATTTTAAAACACGACGAAGTGAAGTATATCTGTATTAAACCCAATTAATGATTTAAATATAACTATGGCTAAAGTTTAACAATGATGATTTATGGTTATAGTTATCATTAAGGAGATGATTATATTGGATAATCAAAAAGCAACTGAAGCGATTGAAAAAGTATTAGATCATTCTAAAGTAGGTGTACTATCTACAGCTTATAATAACAAACCTAATAGTAGATATATGGTGTTTTATAATGATGAATTAACGCTTTATACTAAGACAAATGTCAACTCAATTAAAGTTGAAGAAATTGAAGATAATCCTTATGCGTACATTTTATTAGGTTATAATGAAACAACTAATCACAGTTTTGTTGAAATTGATGCAACGATTGAAGTTGTCAAAGATCAAAAAGTCATTGATTGGTTATGGGAAACGCAAGATAAATCATTCTTTGATTCTAATAAAGATCCTGAATTATGTGTATTAAAAGTAACGCCTAAGTCTATCAAACTTATGAATGACAAAGATTTAGATACACCTTTCACAATTGAATTATAATTATAATGTGAGTTTGGGACACAATTCCAAAATAATAGCACAAAGATGATTTAAAGTTTAGAATCATTTTTGTGCTTCTTTTATATTTATTATGAGGTTTACACATGTAATTTAATCCATGCCACTAAACTCATTTAATGAAGTGCTTATGTAAAAAAGGAATCACATGACTTAATACGCACACCAATGGAAGCTCAAATACTTATTTGTCAATATTTTTACGTTAATGAACCACAAATACGTATATTTTATGAATTTTTCAATTAATAATAAACACTTATATTTTGAATTTAATTGCAAATTACTCTAATTTTCTGTATAAATGAAATAGAAAACAACAATACTAAAGGAGAATATATAAAATGAAGAGTAAAAAAGGACTTGGTTTTGGTCTTATCGCAATTATGTTAATTGTATGTATTGTTTTAGTTGTCGTAATGATGGCTGGTGGCAAGAAAGAAACATACTATGGCGTTATGAAAAATGATACTACAATTGATAAAATGATTAGTGAAAAAGACGAAAAAATTGAAAAGAATGTTAAACTTCCTTCAGATGCAAAAGTATCTGTTAAAAAAGAAGATTTCGTTATGATTACTAAAAATGAAAAAACTGGCAAAATTGCAAAAGTGAAAAAAGTAGATCATGATGATGTACCTCACGGATTAATGACTCAAATCCATGATATGGGACATATGCATATGTAGTTAAAAAGGAAGCAAGTCCTGATGACTTGCTTCCTTTTCTTTGTATATATATTTGTCGTATTCTCATAAGTCTAACCATTAAAATGGAAGTACGTTTAAGGATCACAGTAGCTTGCGCTACTGCGTAAGAAGTACTAACCATTAAAATGGAAGTACTTCTTTAAATGCATAAGGGCCCCTAATCGCTAATGCGATTTTCTTCTTCGGTTCGCCTTAGCTTGCGCTAATGCATAAGAGCCCCTAATCGCTAATGCGATAAGGGGCTCTAAAAATGTCAGATTTGTTATTTTATAGTGATTTTAAATACTCTTGGCCTTGTTTCTTATCATATAAGTTTTCCCATTTTGCGATAACTACAGTTGATAAAGCGTTACCCATAACGTTAACGACTGTACGTACCATGTCTAATAAACGGTCAACTCCTATGATTAATGCAAGTCCTTGAGCTGGTAATCCCATTGCACCTAATGTTGTTAATAAAACAACGATTGAAGTACCTGGAACTGCCGCCATACCTTTTGATGTAAGCATTAATGTTAACATTAACACAATTTGTTCTGTTAACGTTAAATGCATACCATACATTTGTGCGACGAATAAAGCAGCGATTGACTGATACAATGCTGAACCGTCTAAGTTAAATGTATATCCAATTGGTATAACAAATGATGTAATTTCTTTTGGTGAACCAAATTTTTCCATCTTTTTCATCATTACTGGTAATACAGCTTCTGAGCTTGATGTTGAAAAGGCTAAAAGAATTTCACTTTTTAGTATTTTCATAATTGAGAAAATACTTATGCCACACATTCTTGCTACAATTCCTAATACTACAACTACAAAGAATACCATCGCGAAGACGACAACTAATACAAGTTTAAGTAGAGGAAGTAAAGCTGATGCACCAAATGTAATAATTGTTGTACAAATAAATGCAAAGACACCTAATGGTGCTAATTTTAAAATTTTGTTAATCATCCAGAAAACTGCTTCTAATGTACCATTTAAGAAAGATTTAACTGGTTCTGCTTTTTCACCGATGGCAGCTAAGCCTAAACCGAAGAATACAGCAAAGAAGATGATTGGTAATAATTCTCCTTTAGTTAAAGCTTCAAAAAAGTTTGTAGGTACAATGTTTACAATGGTATCAATAAAATGGTTACCATATGTAGATTGTTCTGCAGCGTGTGCAGATGATTGATATTTAGAAATATCGCCCTTTGGTAGTTTTGATGGATCAAGTCCAGAACCTGGTTTAAACAAGTTACCGAAGATAATCCCAAGACCAATAGCGATTGTTGTTATAATCTCAAAGTAAAGTATTGTTTTCCATCCATAGCGACCTACGGTTTTCGACTCCCCTACGTTCGAAATAGATAACGCTAAAGAACAGAACACAACTGGAATAACGATCATTTTAATTAAATTTAAAAAGACGTCTCCAAATGGCTTTATGTAGTTAGCCGCTTCTTCATTTCCATATAATATAAGTCCAACGACAACACCTAGAACCAACGCAATTAATACTTGCACTGGAAGGCTAATTTTTCTCTTGAATAGAGCCATATTGCAAACTCCCCTTCATCTGACATCACTTAATTATATCAGATAACTTAAAAATAGCTATAATTTTTTAAATAACAAATACAAATAATTGTGTTGAAATTTCTAAATAATTGTGAAACCAGAGTATTTTACTACGGTTATTTTTTTCACTTTCATTGTTATAATCATAATTCTAGCCTAATATCAAACTTACACAATAAGAAAAAAAGGTTACCGATTTTTTCAATCGATAACCTAAAATTATTTAGATTAATTTGAAGGTTTATAATTTTTATTAAAGTAATTGTGTTTGGCACTTTTTAAACTTTTCTTAGTTTCAGTATCAAAACCTTCTGCAAAGATACCTTTTCTTGTACTTATCGGCTGTATGACATAAGTTACTTTAGGCTCGTCTTTATAAATAACTTCCTTATAATAGACACCTTTTTTAGCGCTATACAAAGTTTCTTCTTTTTTTATCTTATCTTTTAAATGATGTTCTTTAAGATAACTATCGACCATTTCAATATTTTTATGGCCTTGATATGTTTTAAGTGCGAAGAAAAATGCAAATGCTAAAACTAATGAAATGATTAATATAATAGCGATTCTAATTAATTTCTGTTTCCTACTCATTTTATAGACTCCTTTTGCCTTATCTTAATTAGTATGAACGAAAAGCATACATTTTTAAAGTCTTATAAAACTTTTGTAACAAAATATTCTTATCTGAATTTTGCACTTAAAAATTTTGTTCAAGTTTATTATAGATATTGTCTAACATCTTCAAGTGGTAAACGTACTGAGTCATGTGCTTCTTGTGCACCTTTACCTACTGCAATAGCTACCACAGGTACAAAACGCTCACTATCTAAACCTAACACGTCTGCAATATTAGCTTTATCAAATCCACCGATTGGATTCGTATCATAGCCATGAGATTTAGCTACAAGCATGAATTGCATAGCCATTAAACTACTATCAATATTGACGATATCTTTCATACCTTCTCTAGATAACCCTTTATAATGAGGAAGGACCCAACTTAACATTTTATCTTTAATTTCTTCAGTCATATGTTTCTTACTTACTGCGTCACTATAAATTTGTTCAGCTTTTTCATAATTTTTCAAGTCACCAAAAACAATAATCATCGCGGACGATGTATTCACTTGTCTTGAGTTCATCCCAAATGAGGGTAAGATTTTTTCTTTACCTTCATCCGAATCTACTACCATTATTCTCCACGGCTGCATATTTACGGATGATGGTGCCTTAGTTGCTTTTTGAATCATTTCATCCATTTCTTCGTGACTAATTTTATATTCAGTATCAAATACTTTTACAGATTTTCTTCCTTTTAATACATCATCAAATTTTGAGATTCTTTCCATTAAGTTCTCCTCTTTCTTTATAAGTCGTTTGATATTTCAAAACAATTAATTTTTATTATAATTTTGTAATTTTTAAATGAAAAGCAATTTGCCTATATCACTTCAAACGGCACTTGACAAGTCATACACTTCATAATATTGTTAGCTTAACAAGGAGTGATTTAATGTATGTAGAAAATAGTTATTTAAGCAAACAATTATGCTTTTTATTCTATGTTTCATCAAAAGAAATAATCAAAAAGTATTCTAGTTATTTAAAGGAATACGAACTCACGTACACTGGTTATATAGTGCTAATGGCGATTGAAGAAGATGAGAAACTTAACATCAAAACTTTAGGTGATAGAGTTTTCTTAGATTCAGGCACTTTAACACCATTACTAAAAAAATTAGAAAAGAAAAATTACGTTGTTCGAACTCGTGAAGAAAAAGATGAAAGAATTCTTCAAATTTCACTGACAGATCATGGTAAAAGTATTAAAAAACCATTATCTGAAGTGTCATTAAAAGTATTTGGCGAATTTGATATCGACGTTAACGAAGCTAAAGAATTAATCAACCATCTTCAAATGTTTGTTTCTAAAAACTTTGATAAATCCACGGAAAAGTAATACTTCTATAGAGAAAAAGACAAAAGTAAACTTTCCCTCAACATTCATATCTTTCTTTTATTCATGTAAATCCAAGTTATGTGAACCAATGTTTCATATTGTAAGCTTTTGTCTATATTCTCTAGAACGAGTAATCACTCCATGAATCCTTTTTACTTTACCTCACCCTAAACAGTACATATAATGAATTTACAATTAAATATGATTCAAATTTAGTTAATCAAAAGGAGCGAATAGTATGCCTAGTAACGACTTCTTTAATAATTCATTTTTGAAAAATGACCCTACTGATATGTTTAGAGACTTAGGTAAACAAGTTTTTAATCAGTTTTCAACACAAGCATTTCCAGCTAATTTATATAATGAAAGCGATCATTATTTAATAGAAGCTGAACTTGCAGGCGTTAAAAAGGAAAATATATCATTAACTTTTGATCATCATACATTAACGATTAAAGCTAATAAGTATTTAGAGCCTCATAATGGACAAGCACAATTGAATGAACGCTCTAACGGAGAACTTGTGCGTCGATTTGAATTTGAAGATGTAGATAAAGATTTAATCAAAGCAACATTTGAAGATGGCGTCTTAAATATTCGCTTACCTAAACAACAACAAGAATCTGAAGACGCAACAACTATTTCTATATTATAAATCAAAATATAACACCCTCGTCACGGTATAACCATGATGAGGGTGTTATTTATTTATGCTTCTTTTTTATTTAAATGAACCATTGTGATTAATGCGATAAGTCCAAAAACAGCTAAAAAGATAAATGCTAAATGACTTGAACCAGTCATACCTGTAACATATGTGATTACTAATGGTGGGAAAAAGCCACCAAGCCCCCCCATCATTGATACAATACCATTTGCTGATCCAGCTTCTTTCGCAAAATATGAAGGTACTAATTTAAAAATAAGACCATTACCAATACCTGCACATACACTTATCATTAAACATCCAATGGTAAATAATGCGATGTGATTAGAAAATCCTAAAATTAATGCACCTATAATCATAATGACAAAATCTACCATCAGAACTTTAACTGCATTTAATTTATCACCTAGTATACCTCCGACTGGTCTCAAGAAAGTCGCTAAAGCAATAAATATACCTGAACGAATACCTGCATCTACTTTATCTATACCAAAATGTTGTACAAGATAGTTTGGCAAAAATAGTCCAAAGGCTACAAACGCACCAAATGTAATAAAGTACCAAAGACTTGTATAGTATAGTTTATAATTTTTAAATAAGATTTTCATTTGAGCTATTAGTGGCACTTTTACTTTAGGCTCACGATTATCCCCAAATATAAACATTAATACTGCAAATATAGCAATAATAACCAAATAACTTCTAACCGTTGCTTGCCAACCAATAATCCCTGCAATTGGCGGTGCTAAAAAGGATGAAATGGCTGTCCCTATATTTCCCATACCATAGATACCATTTGCTAATCCTACTTTATCTTTTGGAAAATATTTTGGAATTGATGTAACACCTACAGAGAAGATGGCACCACCAACACCAAGAAAGAATCCAGATATCATCATCATTTTTGGTGATTGTGCTTGTCCTAAAAAGTAAATTGGAAATAAAAGCACTATAAAGCTACAGAAAAACACCCATTTGGCTCCAACAATATTAGTTAAATAACCAAAAGGGACACGTAATATTGATCCTAAAATTACGGGTATTGCTAAAATAATGGATAGTTGTCCCGCTGATATTTTAATGTCTTGAGAAATAAACGGCATTAATGGAGAAATAATACTCCAAGCCATAAAACCAACCACTAAGCTAAGTGTTTGTAATGTGAGTTGAAATCCACCTTTTGTCTTGTCCATATTTTCACCCTCGTCGAATTCATTTATTTATTAGTACTATGTGGGCCTGCCTTTTAATAGCAGTATTAATGAACATAGAACTAATCTTAATTTGATTTTATCTACTTTGTGAAAAACTGAACATTAGGATAATCCCTTATTTATATAAGTAATTCCCCTATTAATAGGATCACAGTAGCTTTCACTACTGCGTAAGAGGGTGAAGAACAGAAATTTTACATTTCGTCTTTCTTCCCCGGCACATGATGACTAGGTGAGTTACAAGTATCACGTAGTAACTTACCAGTCATCCACTGCCCCTAACCATTAAAATGGAAGTACTTTTAATGTGTGTTTTATGTGCTTCTACTGTTTTCACTGATACAAATAGTTTTTCTGCTATTTCTTTATTACCGTAGCCTTTTGCTATTAATGGCAATATCTCTAATTCCCTTTTGGATAACACTTTGAATGGATCTGATGTATCTGTATATTCCTGATTACTACTGTTTACAAATTCATTGACTAATGAGGTTGTTAATTTCATATCCACATATGTCTCACCATTATAAACCGTTCTAATAGCAAGCAATAGTTGTTCATCAGGTGCGTTTTTCAAAATATAACCTTTCGCACCGTTCCTCAATACATGAAATAAATACTCTTCATCATCATACATCGTTAAGATTAAAATCTTAGTTTCAGGAAAACTTTCATGAATTTTACTCGTTGCGATAAGTCCAGATTCACCTGGTGGCATACTTAAGTCCATTAATAGCACATCAGGTTTAAACTCCATGACTTTTTGATAGGCTTCTACACCATCAGGAGCGGTAGCAACTACTTCCATATCCTCTTGATAATTCAATATCATAGAGAAACCGGTTCTAACAACTGCATGATCATCGGCAATAACTATTTTCAACATTATTCCCCCAAAAATTAATTTACAGTGGTACTTCTAAAGTAATAATCGTTCCTTTACCTATATGCGTTTCTATGTTTAAATTCCCTTCAACAAGTTCTGATCGCTCTTTCATTCCATATAACCCTAGTCCAGATCCTCTTGGCTTGGAAGATGGATCAAATCCTTGTCCTCGATCAATAATTTCAGCGATTAAAGTCAATTCATTTTGCTGAATAGTGACTTCTACTTCACTAACACCAGCATATTTTAAAGCGTTATATACAGCCTCTTGAACAACTCGATAAACGACTGTTTCCACTTCACTATCAAATCGATGATTGACAATGTTAGAAACATAATTGATTTGCATACCATAATTTTCTTCGAATTGTTTAAAATACGATTTAAATGCTGCCTCTAGTCCTAAATCATCAAGGGATGCAGGACGCAATTCAACTGATAAATGTCGGACATCATCAACGAGTTGTGACATTAATCCTTCAATATTTTTAACATCATCTAATATCTTCTCTTTATCTTGTTGATATTTTAACAAACGTAATTGAACATCAATATTCAACATTTCTTGAATAACACTATCATGTAATTCTCTAGATATACGCTTACGTTCATTTTCTTGTGCAGAAATTGTTTTTCTCATCATTCGACGTTGATTCATTTTTTCTTGTCGTTCAATTTGAGGTGCAACATCTTGCAAAGTAAATGCGTTGATGCCTTTAACCGGATCAATTGTAATGTAAGAAGCTGTAAATGGTGCGATTTTTCTGTTTTTTGTTTTCATAAATACTTGGAATTGAGAGTGATGAGGTTGTTCTACATCTAAAAAGCAATCTTTGCATGACTGTAAGTCATACTCATTCGTGTAACCCTCGCATCGTCTGCATATCGCATTTGTCATCGCACTATAATTTTCTTCTTCCGAAATGACCTCTTTAGCTGCTTCATTCATTGCTATGACTTTTCCGTTATTATTTACAAAAACAATCTTCTCATTTGTACTTTCAAAATAACGTCTTAACAACACTTCAAGTTGTTCATTATTAACCGTCAAGTTAATCACCTAAATTTCTTCATTAAATATCCCTAATTGTTCATAAATATCTATATCATACACATTTATTGGTAATGGTTTATGATTTCTTTGGCCAAACAACATGACACCATACACTTGTTGTTGATACCAAAGTGGAATCGCTATGACCGCGGTTAAATTTTCACTGAGTAATATAGGAAACTTAACCTTTTCATCAGGTGTTAAAGCCATGTCTACATTAGCAATTACCATTCTCTTTCCCGTTTTCATCACATTACCAGCTAGACCTCGCCCTTTACGCAAAATAATCAATTTATATCTATCATTCTTATTGCCTGACACATATTGCCATTTTATAGGTGAAAAGGTGCTCGCTGATTCATAAAAAGCTAACGCTGCAAAATCAAAACCTTGTTCTAATCTAATTCTATCAATATTTTCTTGAAAATTTTGGCTTTCAAACATTGAATCTGGCATCATACTATTTCCACCCTTGAATTACTATAGTTTATTTTTTCGGTAAATAATGTACCTTCTATTTGTATATGATAAGGGTACACTCCATACATGAACTAAACGCGTAAATGGCCAACACGCAAAAATGGTAAACCCTAATAACATATGCAATTTAAATTGCAATGGTACATTGGTCATCAAATCTGCATGAGGTTTAAACATAAAGAGTTGTCTAAACCAAACTGAAATGGTTTCACGATAATTAAATTCGATATGCATCATATTCGTAACTATTGTAGAGTAACATCCCATGAAGATAATGATTAATAAAAGAATATTAACAAAAATATCTGAAAATGAACTTAAACGTCTCACATTTTTGATTGTAATTCTTCTAGCGGTAAGTAACAACATACCTATTAACGTCATTATACCAAAAATACTACCAATATATACTGCCCCAAAATGATACATATGTTCACTAACACCTAATGAATCCATCCAATATTTCGGTATGACAAGACCAACGACATGTCCAAAGAAAACGGGAATTACGCCTAAATGAAATAGTAAGCTTCCCCATTTCAATCTCTTTTTTTCAATTAATTCGCTAGACTTTGCAGTCCAAGAAAACTGGTCATACTTAAATCTAGCAATGTGTCCGATGATAAATATAGCGATACATAAGTATGGATATATGACCCATAAAAATTGATTAATCATGCAGAGCCACCCCTTCTGGCACTTGTAAACATAATTTCAACGTCTTTCTTAATGCTTGAATGACATAACCATATGGATGGTTGAGTTTTCCAAGTTCATTTGCCATGACATATGTTCCATCTTCAATAATCATAATGACTAATTGAATATTTTCTTCTGCCCTTTCATCACCACGCCATTCTATAGTTTGTAAAAATTGTAGCATCAACGGTAGATAATCTGACAGTTCATTATCTACCATTTTCAAACCAAACATTTCGTACAATACTTTAAGTTTTGCTAACATTTGCCCTCGCTCTTTTTGCGTATCAAATTGATTATATGTCATATATAAAGGGGCTTTTTTGCTAAAATCAAAGGTATCTGTATATATTTGTTGAATTTCAGATAACGTATATTGCATCATCTGTTCTCTAAATGCTAATAGATCTTGATACCCCGGATGACTAGGATCGATAACTTCGTTAAATATATTTTCATTAAATGTCTTTTTCTCAGGGAAGCATAATTGCATTGCGATATATCCTAAACTGTCTTGATATCGATATAAATTGTCAAAGTTAATCACGGAAAATCCCTCCATAGAAACGCTCGTTATAAATGTCTTGACCTGACTTGTCCGTAGCAACTGCGACGCCGCATCCTTCACAATTCACACCAAAGTTTTCGCCACCATAACCTTGCGAACCTTGAGCGTGATACGTATCTAAATAAGTTTCTTTATGTGTTGTCGGTATCACAAATCGTTCTTCATATTTGGCTAAACCTAATAATCGATACATATCTTTCGTTTGTCGTTCAGTAAGACCTAGTTGCGTTAGACGTTCAACATCAAAATCTTTTTGAGTCACCTGTGCTCTCATATAACTTCTCATCATAGCCATTTTTTGTAGTGCTTGTTTGACCGGCTTAGTGGCACCTGCTGTAAACATATTCGCTAAGTATTCTATCGGTAAGCGCATTTCTTCTATGGCAGGAAAAATCATATCCGGATTTTGTTCTGAATTTTTACCTTCAAAGTAACTCATAATTGGACTTAATGGTGGACAATACCACACCATTGGCATTGTTCTATACTCTGGATGCAATGGGAATGCTAATTTATATTCAATGGCTAATTTATAAATCGGTGACTGTTGTGCCGCTTCAATCCATTCATGATTAATACCATCTTTTTCAGCTTGTGCAATGATTGCTTCATCAAATGGGTCCAAGAATAGTTCCAATTGCTTTTCATATAATTCTTTTTCATTTTCAGTTGATGCCATTTCTTCTACTCTGTCAGCGTCATATAATAATACGCCTAAATATCTCATTCGACCTGTACAAGTTTCTGAGCAAACTGTAGGCATGCCTGCTTCAATTCTAGGAAAACAAAATGTACATTTTTCAGCTTTATTCGTTTTCCAGTTAAAATAGACTTTTTTATAAGGACATCCAGTCATACAATAACGCCATCCACGACATGCATCTTGATCAACCAAAACGATGCCATCTTCATCTCTTTTATACATAGCACCTGATGGACAAGACGCAACACAGCTTGGATTAAGACAATGTTCACATAATCTTGGTAGATACATCATAAATGTTTCATCAAATTGAAACTTGATATCTTCTTCTATCTTTTGAATATTAGGATCTTTAGGCCCAGTCACATGACCACCAGCTAAATCGTCTTCCCAGTTAGGTCCCCATTCAATATCCATATTTTCACCAGAAATAACAGAGTAGGCTCTTGCTACTGGAGAGTGTTGACCTGCCTTAGCTGTTGTTAAATGCTCATAGTTATAATTCCAGGGTTCATAATAATCTTGAATCAATGGCATATCAGGGTTATAGAAAATCTTTCCAAGTGCTATTTTAGACCACTTACTACCAGATTTAAGTTGTAATTTCCCTTTCCGATTCAATACCCAGCCGCCTTTATAGTGCTCTTGATCCTCCCAACGTTTGGGATAACCTGTACCAGGCTTTGTTTCAACATTATTAAACCACATATATTCTGCACCAGGTCGATTTGTCCATGTGTTTTTGCAGGTAACGCTACAAGTGTGACAACCTATACATTTATCTAAATTCAACACCATTGCTATTTGCGCTTTAATCTTCAAGCCAATTGACCTCCTTCATCTTTCTTACTGCTACATATACATCTCTTTGATTTCCAATTGGTCCATAATAATTGAAATGATAACTAATTTGAGCATAGCCACCTATGAGTTGTGTTGGTTTCAAATGAATTCGTGTTGGTGCATTGTGTGAACCACCTCTAGTATCAGTAATTTCAGAACCAGGTGTTTGAATATGTTTATCTTGTGCATGATACATAAACATAGTACCTTTAGGCATTCTGTGTGAAATGACAGCTCTCGCTGTAACGACACCATTTCGGTTATATACTTCTAACCAATCGTTATCCTGAATGTCATGTTCAACTGCATCCTCATCAGAAATCCATACTGTTGGTCCACCTCTAAATAACGTCAACATATGTTTATTGTCTTGGTACATAGAGTGAATATTCCATTTGCCATGCGGTGTTAAGTATCGCAATATTAAAGTGTCAGTACCGCCTTTAATTTGCTTATCCTTAGTACCAAATACCATTGGTGGTAATGTAGGTTTATAAATAGGCAAACTTTCTCCAAATTGTTGGAAAATCTCATGATCAATATAGTAACTTTGACGACCAGTTAACGTTCTAAATGGTACGAGTCTTTCTATATTTGTTGTAAATGGTGAATAACGTCGTCCATTTTTATTTGAGCCAGGGAACACTGCTGTTGGAATAACTTCTCTAGGTTGAGAACCAATATTTAAAAATGTTATTTTTTCAGACGCACGTTCACTTGAAATGTCAGTTAGCGTCATACCTGTTTGTTTTTCTAAATCTTGATAAGATTTTTGTGATAATTTGCCATTTGTAGCTGATGAAAGATTTAACATTGCATCTGCTACATTTCGAGCAGAGTGAATTCTAGGTTTATCATTTTTGATAGATTTAGGATCTTTATCATTCCAAGTCCCTAGCATACTTTTTAATTCTTCGTATTGTTCCTTCACGCTAAAACTAACACCATGCGCCCCTACTTTATCTGTCTCTAATTTCGGTCCAACAGAAACATACTTATCATAAATTAATGTGTAATCACGTTCTACGATGGTAAAGTTAGGCATTGTTTTACCTGGTATGGCATCTATCTCACCTTTAGACCAATCTTTTACTATACCTAATGGTGTGGCTATTTCTTGTTTAGAATCATGACCTAATGGTGTTGTTACGACATCTTTATATGTACCTGGTAGATAATCCTTCGCCATTTCTGACACTACTTTAGCGAGTGTTTTATAAATATCCCAATCGGATCGAGACTCCCACAATGGATCTATGGCTGGATTAAATGGATGAACATAAGGATGCATATCAGTAGAAGAAAGGTCATGCTTTTCATACCAAGTTGCTGCTGGTAAAACAATATCTGAATATAATGGCGTCGCTGTCATTCTAAAATCGAGCGATACGAGTAAATCTAATTTACCTGTTGTTTCTTCTCTCCACTGAATTTCATCAGGTTTATCATCTTCGTTTGGTGATGCTAATAATCCTGATTTTGTACCTAATAAATGTTTCATAAAATATTCTTGTCCTTTAGCAGAACTAGAAATTAAATTAGAACGCCATACGAATAATGTTTTAGGATGGTTTTTTCTTAAATCAGGATCTTCTACTGCAAATTTTGTTTCCTTCGTTTTCACTTCATTAATCGCACGTTGTAAGATGGCTTCATTTGAATCATCACCATTTTCTTTGGCTTCTTCAGCGAATAACAAACTATTCTTATTAAACTGTGGATACGAAGGCAACCAGCCTAATTTAGCTGCTGTCACATTGTAATCAGCTGGATGTTGATGTTTTATATGCTTCGCTAAAGGTGATTTCAATTTATCAACATTTGATTCTTCATACTTCCATTGATCTGTTGCGAAATAGAACCAACTTGTCCCATTTTGTAAGCGTGGAGGCCCTTGCCAATCTTTAGCAAATGCAATCGTATTCCATCCTTCGATAGGTCGACATTTTTCTTGTCCAACATAGTGTGCCCAACCACCACCATTGACACCTTGACAGCCACATAACATAACTAAATTTAAAATAGAACGATAAATTGTATCGGAATTAAACCAATGGTTGATACCAGCTCCCATAATAATCATTGAGCGTCCTTCTGTGTCTATAGCATTTTGAGCAAATTCTTTTGCAACTTGAATGACTAGGCTAGATTTTATACCTGTAATGTTTTCTTGCCAGGCAGGCGTATATTTAGAATGTGCATCGTCATATCCCGTTGCTTCTAATTCATGATTAAAACGTTTGATACCATATTGACTTATCATCAAATCATATACAGTAGTAATATATCTTTCATCACCATTAGCTAATTTAATCTTCTTAGTAGGTATAGGTCGTTCAAAGACACCGTCGCCATTGCTATCAAAATATGGAAATTGAATTTGTTGTAATTCAAAATCACTTTCATCCATGGATAGACTAGGTTGAATATCATTGCCTGCTTCATCTTCTAATTTAAGATTCCATTGTTTACCATCTTCCCAGCGTTGCCCCATCGTACCATTTGGAACAACTAGTTGATTTGATAAGTTATCAAATAACACAGGCTTCCATTCTCCGTTTGTTGTATCTTGTCCAAGATCACTTGCTCTTAAAAATCGGCCTGCTTTCAAACCATTTTCATCTTGATCTAACATTAATATAAAAGGCATATCTGTATATTGTTTAGCATAATTAATAAATCGTGAATTAGGATTATTGATATAATATTCTTGTAAAATAACATGTGTCATTGCTTGAGCAACTGCAGCATCAGTACCTGGATTAGGCGCCAGCCAATTATCTGCAAACTTTACATTTTCAGCATAATCTGGTGCGATAGAAATGACTTTAGTTCCTTTATATCGTACTTCTGTCATGAAATGTGCATCTGGAGTTCTTGTTAATGGTACGTTTGAACCCCACATAATCATGTAAGCAGCGTTATACCAATCACTTGATTCAGGGACATCTGTCTGTTCCCCCCATATTTGAGGTGATGCTGGTGGCAAATCGGCATACCAATCATAAAAACTCAACATTTCTCCACCCAACAAATTAATGAATCGTGCACCAGCTGCATAGCTCACCATAGACATCGCTGGAATAGGCGTGAATCCTGCTATTCTATCTGGACCATCTTTTTTAATGGTATATAGTAATTGAGCAGCGATAATATCAGTTACATCTTTCCAATTTGATCGTACATGACCACCCATACCACGCGCTTGTTTATAACGTTTGGCTTTTTCTTCATCTTCTACAATAGATGTCCATGCAGCAATTTTGTTTCCATGATTTTCTTCAAGTGCTTCTTGCCATAATTCTAAGAGCTGCCCTCTGATATAGGGATATTTAACTCTTAATGGACTATATTCATACCATGAAAATGAGGCACCTCTTGGGCATCCTCTCGGTTCATATTCTGGCATATCTGGACCACAACTAGGATAATCTGTTTGTTGATTTTCCCATGTTATGACGCCATTTTTAACAAAAACTTTCCATGAACAAGACCCAGTACAATTCACGCCGTGGGTAGTTCTCACTTCTTTATCGTGACTCCAACGTTCACGGTACATTTTTTCCCATTCTCTGCTTTTACTTTCAAGTACTGACCAATTACCATTAAACTTTTCAGTTGGTTTAAAAAAATTCAATCCAAATTTGCCCATAAATATCCTCCTAGACCTTTACTTCATCTATGCGTTCCAATCTTTTCAATTAGATTGTACATTTTTTCACAATATTTATATATTAGGGAATGTCCTAATTGCACTTATAAATTCCCTACTACAAAAAAGCAGTGCCTATTCTAGATAGACACTGCTTTATCATTAATATTCATTTTGTGCTTATAATTCAATAAACTGATGTGTATACTGCTTTAACACTGATTTGTATAATGCTTGTTGAGAATAATGATACGTCTCATCTACTTCTATCATGCATCCATAACCTTGCTCATATAGTAATTCACATTTTTCTAATGCTTGGTTTCTATCGCCTTTTACAATATATATTTTTTCTTTATTCTTAGTCTTAATTTGGGGTTGTGAATAGCTGATGATATCTCCAATGATACAAATGCCTGGTAATCCTTCTACTTTATACTGGTTTAACTTTTGTTCGATATTACTTATATTTCCAGTCAATACTTGTTCATCAAAAAGTGAGGCACGGAAAACAATTGCGATTGGGTAATCATACGATGTATACTGTCTGATTTGCGAAATAATTCTAGGTAGTCGTTTAACCCCCATATAAACAGCTAGCGTTCCTTTATTTATTAATGTACTGATATCAATGTCATTATCTTTTGAATCCTTAAAATGACCTGTTGAAAAAGTAACGTTTTTAGCTATACTTCTCATTGTTAGACCTAAGTTCATGGATTGTGCTGCTGCACTTGCCGATGTTATCCCCGGCACTATTTCAAAGTTGATATTTAATTCAACTAAAGCTTCTACTTCTTCTTGGACACGTCCAAATATAGCAGGGTCGCCTCCTTTAAGCCTAACCACATGATGATGTTTACTTGCCGCTTCAATCATTTTTTGATTAATGGCCTCTTGTTGAATATGTTTAGTATATGGTTTCTTACCAACATCAATGATTTCTATATCTGGTTTAGCATATTGCAATATAAAGGGATTAACCAATCTGTCGTATAATATAATATCTGCATTTTCAATGAGTCTTTGCGCTCTTTTAGTTAATAAATTAGGATCACCAGGACCTGCACCTACTAAGTAGACAGTTCCGTATCGATTTAAAGGCATATAAAAATATCTCCATCTACGACTTCTACTGGATACGTTTCTACACAACCAGTATCTGGTTCCTGAACATCACCTGTCTTAAGATCAATTTTTTGGTCATGTAAAGGACAATAAACATAGTTTCCACTAACAGTACCTTCTGACAAAGGCCCCTCTTTATGAGGACAAATATTATTGACTGCAAATATCTCTCCTTCATTTGTTAAAAACAAACCAATCTCTTTATCGTTTACGAATACTTTCTTACCAATTAATGGTGTTAACTCATCTATACGGGACACTTTAATTTTCTCCATATGTTTCATGATTAAACCCTCTCAACTTCAAAGATTTTTTGTGATGCTTTATCATTTACGATTGCTTGCCAAGGTTCCTCTTGGATCGCTTGTTTCGCTTCCATCACTCTATCGAAAAGTGCTTGTTGACGTTCGGGGTCTAACAATACTTCTTTCACATTTTCAAAACCAAGACGTTCTAACCAAGGCGCAGTTCTTTCAGCATATATTCCAGTTTCACGATAATATTGCATCAATGCACCACAAATACGAATCACTTCATCTTCTGTTTCTACAGTAGTTAGTAATTGTCCTTTTGTTACTTCAGTACCGCCATTACCTCCGATATAGAGTTGGAAACCATTTTCTACTGATATCACACCAAAATCTTTCACACCAGATTCTACGCAACTTCTAGGGCATCCTGATACACCCATTTTGAATTTATGTGGGGTATCAATATATTCAAATGTTTTCTCTAATCTAATACCAAGTTGAGTCGTATATTGTGTTCCAAATCTACAGAATTCTTTACCAACACAACTTTTAACTGAACGTGTTTTTTTACCATAAGCTGAAGCAGAACGCATGCCTAAGTCTTCCCATACGCTTGGTAGTTCTTCTTTTTTCAATCCATATAATCCCACACGTTGAGATCCTGTAACTTTAACAAGTGGTACATTATATTTTTTAGCGACTTCCCCTAGTCTAATAAGTTGATCTGCATCTGTAACACCACCGCGCATTTGGGGGATGACGGAGAATGTACCGTCATTTTGAATATTTGCATGATAACGTTCATTGGCAAATCGTGATTCTTTTTCATCTTTATGCTCATATGGATATATCATGTTCAAATAGTAGTTGATAGCTGGACGACATTTTGGACATCCATTTTTATCTTTGAAGTTGAGTACATGTCTCACTTCTTTAGATGTTTTGAGTCCTTTTGCTCTAATTTGAGTAACAATTTGATCTCGTGATAAATCCGTACAAGCACATATACCAGTTGGTTTAGAGGCTATAAAATCATCACCTAATGCATATTGTAGAATGTCTGCGATTTGGCCTTTACATTTCCCACATGAATTTCCTGCTTTAGTCATTTTTGTAACTTCAGCTACAGACGTTAATCCGTTTTTAGTAATCGCTTCTACAATTGTGCCTTTATTGACACCATTACAACCACAAATTGTTTCGTCATCTGCCATATCCTCAATAGATACATTGGCAGCTTCTCCACCTTTTGTTAATAAAGAGACCAACGTATAGTCTTCGATAGATTCGTGCTTTTTCATCATGTTATAGAAGCGAGAACCATCATCTGTATTCCCATATAACACTGCACCGACAACTTCTCCATCTTTTAAAAATACTTTTTTATAATTATTATCGATACTATTAAATATCTCTATACCATGAATATCGTCAGTTTCTTCAATAATACCTGCACTATATAAATCACACCCTGATACCTTTAAAGAGGTAAATGTAGTAGAGCCATGATAACCATTAGTTTCCTTATTTGTTAAATAGTCTGCTAAAACGATACCTTGTTCATATAATGGTGCAACTAAACCATATACTTTACCTTCACATTCTGCACATTCTCCCACAGCAAAGATATTTGGATCATTTGTTTGCATAAATTCATTAACGATAATACCTCTATTAACGTCTAAACCAGCCGCTTTAGCTACCTCAGTATAAGGTCTAATACCTACCGCCATAACAACTAAGTCCGCTTCTAACACACGTCCATCTGCTAATCTAACGGACTCAACATCTTCATGACCGAGAATTTCTTGGGTATTCGCTTGTAATTCAAATCGCATACCTTGTTGTTCCAAATCATTTTTTAGCATTTGACCTGCTTTTCGATCCAATTGCATTTCCATAAGCCATTCTGCTAAATGTACTACGGTTACCTCCATACCTTGGTCTAATAACCCTCTAGCACATTCTAATCCTAATAGGCCCCCACCTATAACAATTGCTTTATGTTTAGTTTGAGCTATCTCCATCATGCGTTTAGTATCATCAATTGTTCGCCACCCAATAACACTTGGTAAATCAGATCCTGGAATAGGTAAAACAAATGCTTTTGAACCTGTGGCAATTATACATTGATCATATTCAAAGGATTGCCCACTCTCAGTTAAAACTGTCTTTTTTTCTCTATCTAATATCGTCACTGGATCGTTATTAACCAATTTAATGTCATGTTCTGCATACCAGTCATATGAATTCATGATTGTTTCTTCTACAGTCATTTTATTTTGTAAAATATTAGATAACATGATTCTATTATAATTTGGATAGGCTTCTTTACCGATAATGGTAATTTCAAAACGTTGCGGATCTCTATCCAAAATTTCTTCGATAGTTCTCAAACCAGCCATGCCATTTCCTATCATCACTAATTTGTTTTTAGTCATATATATGCCCCTTTATCACTATAGATAAGTTATTTAAAGGATTGGATATAAAGGCACATGTTGTTATTTTTAAAATTGGAGTGCTTCAAGACGTTCTCGTATAATAAGTCTCAATGCGTCATCAAAATTGATTGACGGTGTAATGTGTAGTTTACAATGAATATCCATGTCATCAATGAATCGTTTTACTTTATTGACCAATCTTCCATCAAATAAAAAGAGTGGCACGATAATTAATTCATCATATTGTTTTGATATCTCGTCTAAATCATTCCTGAATGTTAAAACGCCATATAAAGCTCTTGCATATACAGGTCGCTTCGAGTCGATGGTTTCCACAAATGCTTTAAGTTCATCATGTGCTTTTGTAAAACGGCCGCTACCATTACCGTGTGCAATAATAACCGTTGCTGTCTTGGAGGCTTGATCAGCAAGATGCACATCCTCTATTCTTCTTTCTACTAGTGATTTCATATAAGGATGTGTGCCTAAAGGTTCACTCATTTGACTCGAAATTTGAGGATACTTTACTTTCATCTCTGATAGTATGTTAGGAATATCGCCAATATAATGCATCGCTCTAAAAATAAGTAACGGCACAATTCTAAATTGTGTGATTCCTTTTTCGATCATCTTTTCCATTGTTATTTCTAAACTCTGTGTGTCACTCTCTAAAAATGCTAATTCGTAATGGTACTCTTCATCTTTTAGTAAAGTTGTAATGAATTCTTCTAAGGCTTTATTTTGATTTCCTTTTCTCATTCCATGTGCCACTAAAATGTTGCCTACCATAATACCAATCCTTTCAACTTGAATTGTAAACTAATTCGTAGAGTTTTTGTGATTAATTTCACATTTTTAGTGAAAATTAGGGAATCCCCTTATACAAGTTATATACACAACATATTAAAATATTTAACTTTGTAAAAAGAGATGTATAAAGATTTAAATTACATGTAATAAGATATATAATTAAAATATTAGTGGTTAATATATGTACTACTTCAACTAGCACCAATTTCAAATACATAACGAACGATGCAATATGTACGTGCCATATTAACGACTTAGTAAATTTTCATGATTAGACAATGGAGAGGAGTAAACGACATGAAAAGATTTACTATTCTGATAATTATAGTATCCTTTATTTTAGCAAGTTGTAACAATAATGCAACAAATAAAAAAGATACGCTTAATGTTGAAATCCCATTAAAAACAACATCAATTGCGCCATATGAAACGGATGTACCTGTGAAAATCGGTGCATTAGAATCTTTATTCAAAATGTCTAAAGATGGTAAAGTTAAACCCCTATTGGTTAAATCCTTCAAACAAAAATCTGATGATACCCTTACCCTAAAAATTAAAGATGACATTCATTTCCAAAATGGTCATAAATTAACTGGAGATGCTGTCAAACGTAGTCTAGAACAAGGTGTTAAAAAGAGTGACTTATTAAGTGGATCTCTACCTATTGATAAAATCACTGCAAAAGGCCAAGAAGTGACAATCAAAACCAAGGAACCTTATCCTGAATTAAAATCCGAATTAGCGAGTCCATTCGCAGCTATTTATGACACACAAGCGAAAGGCAAAGTTTCGGATCAACCAGTTGGTACAGGCCCGTACCAAATTGACAAATATCAACGGTCACAAAAGATAGAGCTATCAAAATACAAAGATTATTGGCAAGGTACACCTAAATTAAGTAAAATCAATGTCACATATCATGAAGATGGCAATACTCGTGTCAACCATTTATTATCTGGCAAATCAGATTTAACAACAGATGTACCTATCGCTCAAATTAATGATGTTAAAAAATCTAATAAAGCGAATATTCAAAGTACATCTGGTTTCAGAACTCATTTATTACTTTATAATCACGACAGCAAAAAAATGAATAAAAATGTTCGAGAAGCATTTGATGCAGTTATTAATCGTAAAGAAATTGCTAAGAATGTGTCCAAAGATTATGCCAAACCAGCCTCTGGACCATTTAATGATCGATTGAAGCATATTAAAGGTAGCGAGGTTCAGCCACAAGACATTAATAAAGCGAAAAAGCTATTAGCCAAAGAAGGCTACACTAAAGATCATCCTTTAAAAATCAATATGGTTACTTATGATGGTAGACCTGAATTACCTAAGATTGGACAAGTTATTCAATCTGAAGCTAAAAAAGCAAACATTGAAGTAAAATTAAGAAACGTAGATGATATCGAAGGATATTTGAAAGATAAAGATGCATGGGATGCTTCTATGTATAGTTACTTAACAGTTCCTAGAGGAGATACAGGTTATTTCTTTAATACTGCTTACTTACCAAAAGGCGCAAATAATAAAGGTAATTATGACAATAAAGAGGTTACTCAACAAATCAAACAATTAAACCACACATTCGGTCAAACAGAACGTGAGCAACTAACGAATCAAATATTGAAAACGTCAGACAAAGACATTCCAAATAGTTATATAACGTACAATGACCAAATTGACGGTGTAAGTAAAAATGTGAAAAACTTCAATGTAACACCAGAGTCTATTTATCTAATTGATTACAAAGTAGATAAAAAATAATAAATCCTCGAACTTTTAATAAAATTAAAATAGCCAGTAAATGAATGTTTCAATTCATTTACTGGCTATTTTTAACTCTTTGTGATGACTTTTTTAAAATGGTGGTTGTCCTAGAATCTTTTCTTCAAAGCGTTCAGGAATTAATATTTTCCTCATAATCACACCTAAATCACCGTCATCGTTTTCATGTTCAGCATATATTTCATATCCTCTTTTTTCATAAATACTTAATAACCAAGGATGTAATCGCGCGGATGTTCCTAATGTGACTGCTGAGGCCTTTAATGTATCTCTTAAAAAATCTTCTTCTACGTATTTTAACAATTGACTACCATAGCCCTGTCCATCGAATTCTGGTTGTGTGGCAAACCACCAAACGAACGGATAACCAGAAATACTTCTGACACTCCCCCAAGGATATCGTACGGTAATCGTTGAGATGATTGTATCGTTCAATTCTAATACAAATGTTGTATTATGTTTGATGTTGTCTGCTACCATTTCCTCTGTGGCATTCACTGATGGCCAATCAATGCCTAATTCCCTTAATGGCGTAAAGGCTTCATACATAAGTTGATGAATCGGTACAACATCATTTTGATCTGCAATTCTTATATTCACGTTACTCATTCTCTTCACGTCCTTCGTTTTCTCTATTCATGACATTAAGCGTAAAAAGAAAAACGACAAGAGTCAATCAACTTGTTTGATAACTCGTCATAAAAATTAACAGGCTAGGACATAAATATATTTCAAGTTACATTCATATTTAGGCAGTAGTTGACTTACACATATGTGTTCCTATTTTAAAGTACACATTAGCTGTGGCTAATGCGTGAGAACGACTACATAATCAATGATTAGTGGTTCTTTATGATTTCTGTCCCACTCCCTTACACAAAGATCATTATTTTAATTGTGAACGTTGACCATTTAAATAAGCATAAACTAATCCAACAAAGATACCGCCACCAATATAATTACCTATTAAAGCAAATACAATATTTTTCAAAACGCCTAAACCTGACATTCCATCAATATTGAAAAATAGCATACCTGAGAATAAACCGGCATTAAAGACAACGTGTTCATAACCCATGAAGACAAACACAACTACTCCACAAGCAATAAAGAATGCTTTGGTTAATCCTTCTTTAAATTGCATAGATACAAAGATACCTATATTAATAAAGAAATTACAGAAAATACCTTTTACTAATATATTTAACCATGTTGATGCTTCTGTTTTCTTTTGTACAGTTTCAGTTAGTGCATCCGTCATTTCTGGAGTCATTACATGTGCATATTCCATTAAGAAAAATAAGATGATTCCACCCAGTACATTACCGATAAAGCAAAATGTAAATATCCATATGACTTTATTCAAACGTATTGCTTTATAATACCAACCTACTGTTAGATACATAAAATTACTTGTTAGTAATTCTGAATTCGTTAATACAATTAATACTAAGGCTAAACTAAATGCAATGGCACCAAGCAAATTAATTAAGCCATCAATTTGTGTAGCAGCAAATTGTGTTTTAATAGCTAGCATAAATACCGTGACAATAGATAACAAGAATCCTGCCATCATTGCTTTTAACGCATAACGCATAGGTGTTTGATCAGCCATGACTTCTTTCATTTGCGCTTGGCTTACTACCGCTTCCATAATAGACTTAGTTGCGTATGTATCTTCGGTAGTTTTTCGATTTTCCATCATATTCTCAATTACTCCCATCTTTTTAAAATCATTTATTTCATATTCATTATATGAAGAAATAAAGATGATGAATAGTGGTAATTTTTTAACAAATGATAAAATGCTTTTTAAGTTATTTATAAATATTTGATAGAATCAGTTTTACATTTCAATTTAATGATTGTCTCATCTAACATTTCCCTTTTGACTTTACCAATTAATCTAATAAAAACTAAATAAAAAAACTGAGGCAGACACTCAACCATTGTCCCCACCCCAGTCCATATTTAAATATTAGCGATCCCATTATTTTCGTTTTAATTTTGAAAAATAATGTAATCCTGATGCAAAAATACTATACCCTAATAACGTTCTTAATATAAAACGTACATATTGGTTAGCAAAACATTTGGAATTAATGACAACCGCCGAAATAAAATGAGTTATTGAGTATAATCCCAACACGATTAAATATCGTCTTTTCATCAAATCAACCTCTTTTAAATAAGATTCCACTTCAATAATACACCCATTTACAAATCCACAGTTGGTACAATTTATTTACAATTATGATTTCAATAGTTTTTCTAATTGGTCCAATGTTGAATTCATACCTTCTTCGACGCCCATATCAAGCGCTTGTTGAGCAGCTTCTTCCGAAGGTAATACAGAAGTTGACGTCACTGTAGTTTGATTAGGTTGCTTTTCCTCAAATTCAATTACAATATGCATACCTGGCATATTAGGATCTTTGTCGCCATCTGGTGTAGCGAAAAAGTCTAAGTATTCAATGTAATTAGGTTTTTCAATTTTTTTGTATTCTGAACGCGTGTAACTTGTCATATCGGGCGTGTGTATAGCAAAAAATGCATGTCCTCCTTCTTCTACATTAAATTCAAATACTTCCGTAGAAGCACCTTCTGGATGAAACCATTGTTTAAACAAATCTTCTTGTGTATATGCGTTAAATAGTTCATGAATCGTTCCTGTGAATGTTCTTGAAAAGATAATTTTATTTTTTTCAACTTTAATAGTCATAGATATTCTCCTAAATTTTGATAATTTAAAACAAATCTATCATAGCAAAATAGAATAGAAGTTACTAAAGATTGAACCATAAAAAGCACCTCAACATGCTAGAATCAAGTTCTAACATCTGAAGTGCTCTGTATTTCTCAATATATTATTTAGTGTTCATGTTCGTGTTCATGCTCATGGTCTTCATCTTTTACTTTAATTTTACTATTTAAAGCCTTTTTAATGTTTTTAATGTTTTCTTTCATTAATGATTGGTATGAAAGACCTTTTTCATTTTGTTGTTCTTTAGTTACAGATTCCATATTGTTGAATTTTAATGGTTTCGCATCTGTTTCTTTTCTAATTGTATCAGTAATCTTATTTGATACATTTTCTTCATATAAAATGTATTCTACTTTATTCTTTTTAATTTCTTTCACAATGTTTGTAAGATCCTTTTGTGATGGATCTTCTGCACTCATATTTTGAACGCCTACTTGTTCGAATCCATAACGATTAGAAAGATAACCTAAAGATTCATGAGAGATAAATACTGCATTACCTTTTTTACCTTTAGTCGCGTCTTTCATGTCTTTATCAATATTCTCTAAATCTTTGTTTAATTTTTTATAGTTCTTTTCATAATATTTCTTATGATCAGGGTCTTTTTTCACAAGTTGATCTTTAATTTCTTTAGCGAATGTTTGGTCCATCTTAGGATCTAACCAAATGTGTGGGTCATATTTACCATGATGGTGATGTTCTTCTTCGCCATGATGTTCTTCTTCACCTTCATGATGATGATCTGCTAATAAATCATTTTTGCTGATTTTATCTTGTAGAGATAATTTTTTATCATCTTTTTTAATTGTTGAAGCCACTTTTTTAGCTACTGGGTCTAAATCGTCACCAGTATAAATGAATAAATCAGATTTTGCCGCACTCATCATATCTTTTTGAGTAGGTTCATAACTATGTAAATCTGCGCCCGCTGGATAAATTGATTTAACATCTACATATTTACCACCAATTTGTTCTGTAAATGATTTTAACGGATATACTGTTGTATTAACTTTTAACTTATCTCCTTTTTTATGATCATCACCGTTGCCACATGCAGCAAGTGCTAATATCATAAGAGGAATAAGTAACAATAAACTTAATTTTCTTTTCATGTCGTTCCTCCTAAATAGTAATTATTACGATTAAAAATTATATACCTTACTCTCGTAAAAAACAAGCCTATTCAGACAACTTTTTTATCATTCATATCTTTTAAATATTCAAAATTATTTCATCTTATATGACCATACCCAGTGTCACCTTTAACTATCTAGTTATCCATCATCTTCATCAAATTTTTACAATATCCATAAAAGGTCGAGATTTGATGCTATTGCATATTGGAAAAACGATTCATCGTCGTCCAAAATGCAGGCATAAATCCCGACCTCATTATATAAATGATTTATTTTGATTGAAGTAATTTATCATATTCTTTAAAGTGATATGGATCTTCCACTTTTTTGCCATTGATAAACACAGTTGGCGCTGTCTTAATATGATGTGCTTTTGTATCTTTCTTATCTTTATTTGCAGCTTTCCATGCGGCACTATTTTTAGTTTTATATTCTGACTTTATTTTTTCTTTTTGATCTGCAGAAATATTCAAATGATCAATCTGTTGGTCAACTACTTTTTCAGTAATCCACGCTTTCTTTTCATCTTGTTGATGCTCAAACATTAATTTTTGAAATTGTAAATAAGAACGAGGTGCAATATTTTGAACTGCATGTCCTGCTCTTGACCCTATAATTGAATCTTTACCTAAAAATGCCATATTAACGTATTTAATTTCCGCTTTATGGTTGTTTAAATATTTCTCTTTAAGTTTAGGCATCACATTCTTTTCAACCTTTTTACAATATGGACATTTAAAATCACCATAAATAACAATGAGTGGTTTACCGTCTTTAGTAGCTTGAGGCGATTTCACATCTTCTTTACCACAACCGCTCACTAACACGATGATGAAACACAAACATATTATACTGATTAATTTTTTCATTGTTGCTCCTTATCACTTATAGCAGGCTAGCGCATATTTTCTTCTTTGTAATCTGGATCATGTTCTTGATAATAACCTTTTGAGTTAAAGTTTTCTTTATATTTAGCCTTTTTCCCCTTAAACTCATAAGTGTAATAATGGACTTCTTCATCATCACTTAAAGGTTTATACGCTAGGATAACGTATTTTCCTTTATCATAAACATAGATATTAGCATCCTTTTTATCAAAGTGCTTCACTTCGTCGCCAGCATCTCTTTTTGCTATTTTAGTTTGTTTCTTTTCTTGTAACTTAACCGCTTTATCAATTTTATCTGTATATTTTCCACTACTACATCCGACTAGTACTAGTGTTAATACACTGATCATCACTACGAATTTCTTCAATATGTTCACTCCCGATAATATGACTCATTTGAGATGAAATCTTATTTTAAATCATGTCATCTTTCACTCTAGATTTTATCATAGAATCCAGAGTATCACAGTATCAATTCATACAAAAAACACAATTTTAAATTAATTTTAAAAATAAATAGAATCTATGATTTTATCACATCATACAAAAGTATGACGCTATTTTTTATGATATGATGTGTAATGATAGTAGTATTTTGATAATATAATTATTGACGATTCATTAATTAGTTTTTATTTCTAGAGGGGAAGATATATATTGAAATTTGTAAACTTAACATCCGAAGAATTCGGTAAATTTACTACAGAACATTTTTCACATTACACACAATCAAGCATTCATTATGACAATCGACGTGAAATGCGTGGAGACGTTCATCTTGTCGGTGTTAAAAACGATAAAGACGAGGTCATTGCTGCTTGTCTGTTAACTGAAGCACGTACATTAAAATTCTTTAAATATTTTTATACACACCGTGGTCCAGTCATGGACTATAATAACTTATCACTAGTACATTTCTTCTTTAAATCTTTAACTTCATACTTGAAGAAACATAATTGTTTATATGTACTTGTTGATCCTTATATTCTTGAAAATTTAAGAAATGCTGATGGTGAAATTTTAAAATCATACGATAACCGCGCTGTTATCAAAACTATGGAAGATTTAGGCTATAAACACCAAGGTTATACAGTCGGATATGATATGATGAGCCAAATTCGTTGGCTTTCAGTCTTAGATTTAAAAGGTAAATCAGAAGATCAATTAATGAAAGAAATGGACTATCAAACACGTCGTAATATTAAAAAAACTTATGAAATGGGTGTAAAAGTACGCACATTATCTATAGAAGAAACAGGTACATTCTTTGATTTATTTAGAATGGCGGAAGAAAAACACGGTTTCAAATTCCGTGATGAACCATACTTCGAAGAATTACAAAAGACATATGGCGACAACGCTATGCTTAAATTAGCCTATATCGATTTACAAGAATATCTCACTACTCTAGAAGACAAACACAAGGATTTATCAAAACAACTTCATGACGTAGAAACAGCTTTAGAAGAGAATCCAAATTCTAAGAAAAATAAAACGAAGCATACACAAATTAAACAACAATACGATAGCAATGAACGTAAGATAAACCAAACTAAAGATGAAATTGATAAAGAAGGTCAAGTATTGAACTTAGCCGCTGCAATATATATTTATAACGACCATGAAGTATATTACTTATCTAGTGGTTCTAACCCAAGATATAACCCTTATATGGGCGCTTACCGTTTGCAATGGGAAATGATTAAATTTGCCAAAGCACATCATATTGATCGTTATAATTTCTATGGTATTACTGGCGACTTTAGTGAAAACGCTGAAGATTATGGCGTTCAACGCTTTAAAGAAGGCTTTAATGCTAATGTATACGAATATATCGGTGACTTTGTTAAACCGATTAAACCATTGTTTTACCATGTAAAAGAATTAATTGAAAACAGAAAAAAATAAGTATACTAAAAATCCCAGTGAAACTGAATTCACTGGGATTTCTTTATCTTATAAATACTATTGAATGACATTTAAGAAACGCTTAAGTTCATCTGTTTGTGGACGATTAAATATATCGTCGGGTGTGCCCTGTTCACCTATTTTACCTTCATGAATAAATACAATTTGGTTAGATACTTCTTTAGCAAATCGCATTTCATGTGTAACGATGACCATCGTCATACCTTCTTGTGCTAAATCTTTAATCACTTTCAATACGTCATTAACAAGTTCAGGATCAAGTGCAGATGTTGGTTCATCAAATAGCATGACTTTAGGATTCATAGCTAAAGCTCTAGCAATTGCTACACGTTGTTGTTGACCACCAGACAATGCATGTGGACGTTGATCTTTCACATGTGTTAAGCCAACCTTTTCTAGTAGCTCTAGTGCTTTTGTTTTAGCTTCAGACTTACTTTGCTTCTTAACAGTAACTAAACCTTCCATGACATTCTCAAGCGCAGTCTTGTGTGGGAATAGATTATAACTTTGGAACACCATCCCAGACTGTTTACGTACTTCAATCTGTGATTTCTTGTCCTTAGCTGTATACGTTTTACCATTAACATAAACTGTACCTTCTGTTGGAATCTCTAAAGCGTTCATCATACGTAAGAGTGTTGTTTTACCTGAACCAGAACGTCCAACTAAAGTTACAACTTCGCCCTTATCGACTTTTAAATCGATACCTTTAATCACTTCTGTTTGATTAAATGATTTATGAATATTCGATAATTCGATCATGAGCGATACCCTCTTTCAATGTATGATTCATAAAAGCTTTGAATAACTGAAATGATGAAACAAACTACCCAATACATTAATGCAACTAAAAGATAAATCGTTAAATATTCATAAGAAGTTGAAGCAACTTCCTGTGCTTTACGGAACATTTCAGCTACTAAGATAAATCCTAATAAAGATGTATCTTTAATAAGTCCTAAGAATGTATTACCTAATGCTGGTATTGATACGCGAATGGCTTGTGGCAGAATAATACGTTGTACAGTTTGGCGATAATTCATTCCGATTGAATAAGCCGCTTCTGTCTGTCCTTTTGGTATAGAAATAATACCACCACGAATAATTTCAGATGCGTACGCACCCACATTAAGTGATAGCCCTATAATAGCTGCGATAACTGGTGCCAATGTCCATTGATTATCAGCATCGTTTGTTAAGAGTCTTCCTAATTCTGGAATACCGTAAAAAATAATAAATAATTGAACAATCATAGGCGTTCCACGAATGATTGATACGTATACTCGTGCAATACCTTTTAATATTTTACTTGTAGAAATACGCATTAAGGCTGTAAATAAGGCAATGATTAAGCCTAATACAAATGTTACAAGTGTGATTGGGATAGAATATTTCACTAATCCTTCTAACATAGGTCCAAATGCTTGCTTTGCAGCGTCTAAAGCATGAAGTTGTTCACTATTCAGGTTTAGAAACATCTTGACCAAACCATTTCTTACCTATTTTTTTAAGTTCGCCATTCTCGTCAATTTTCTTCAATCCATCATTGAATTTTTGTACTGTTTTATCATCAACTTTTTTAGAGAAAGCGAATGCTGATTTATTTTTCTCAGCGTCACCTTTAATTGCTTTGATTTTAGCGTTAGGCTTTTGCTTTTTATAATCTAAATAAGAGAGGCTATCGTTAAATGTAGCATCTACACGATTAGATAATAATAAGTCCATTGATTGGTTAAATCCATCAACTTTTGTGATTTTAGCGCCTTTATCTTTAGCTAATTGACCATAGTTAGAAGTAAATGTTTGTGCTAACTTTTTACCTTTAACATCATTGAATGATTTAATATTTTTTTCATTTTCACGAACGACTAATACCGCACTTGAATAAGTATAAGGATTAGAGAATTTGTATTTTTTCTCTCTATCTTTATTAATACCTACTTGGTTGGCAATGACATCAAAACGACCTGCATCTAGACCTGCAAACATTGAGTCCCAAGATGTTTCGTTAAATTTCAATTTAAGTCCTTCTTCTTTCGCTACTGCTTTAATAACATCAATATCGTAACCAGTTAACTTATCTTGCTTATTGTGGAAAGTGAAAGGTGCGTATGTACCTTCAGTACCCACTCGAATTGTATTGTCATCTTTACTACTTGATTTACTATCTTTGTTTGAATTGTTACCACATGCTGCTAATACAAATACTAATGCAATGACACAAAATAAAAGTCTTTTCATTAAACTATTCTCCCCTAATCTTATTATTCTAATCGGAATAAAAACATTTTAATCCTTAATGGGTAGTAAGTCAATAACTAGTTACTGGCTTTTGACTGTCATCACAACTCTGATTAGCTATTGTTCGTCTGTCGATTTTGTATTTTTCTTTAACATAAATGAACATAAAAAGCTCACTACTGTAATTAAAACGGCAAATAAGAAACCAGCGTGATAACCATGTAATAACGTATCTATTTTAATCTGTCCTAACATCTCGCTACGTTTCATGCCATCATAATCACTCATATTAGGTGAATAGTGTTTACTTGCTTGCGTTAAAATAGTAATTAAAATTGCTGTACCAATTGATCCCGCAATTTGTTCTACTGTATTAGTCATGGATGAACCATGCGCGTTCATTTCATATGTTAATTGGTTCATTGTATGCGTCATCACAGGCATTAAACCTAATGCGATTCCTATCATACGTATGCCATAAACTGTTGCTAACATCACTGAACTTGTATTTTCATCCATAATGACAAAATAACCAGTAGTAATGATTACAATCATCATACCGATGAGTGCTAAAGGTTTTGCACCGAATTTTTCATAAAGTCCCCCTGATGTGAATGACATAATCGCCATCACAATGGCACCAGGTAGTAGAATTAATCCGGAGTCTAAAGGCGTACGATTTAATAAATTTTGTACGAACATAGGTAACACTGTTTCAGAACCAATCATGGAAACCATGGTAACTGCCATAATTAAAATACCAATGGCAAATTGAGTGTTTTTAAACACACCAAAGTTTAATAATGGCGTTTCAAGTTTAGATTGTCTCCAGATAAATAAGGCAACAAGTATCACACCACCAATAATAGTAGTTAGAACGATAGGATCATTCCAACCATCGTGAGAAATTGAACTTGTTCCATATAACAAACCACCAAATCCTAAGACAGATAAAATGATTGAAATGATATCAATAGGTACTTTGATTGTTTCGCCCACATTTTTCACTGTAAATAGGGCAATGATAAATGTGATGGCAGCAATAGGAGCAACCACATGGAATAGTGATCTCCAATTTAAATACTCAACTAAATACCCTGATAATGTTGGTCCAATAGCTGGCGCAAGTCCAATAACTAAACCAAACATTCCCATATATTTACCACGTTCATGTGGTTCAAATATATTCAAGATGGTTGTCATCATGAGGGGCATCATGATACCTGAACCTAATGCTTGAATAATTCTTGCTATTAATAAAATAGTAAAGTTAGGACTAAATCCACCTAACATAGTTCCTAAGAAAAATATAAAAATACCAACTAAGAAAACTTGTCTTGTCGTATATCGTTGGATAAATAATGCTGATAATGGAATCACTACCCCATTAGTTAATAAAAAAGCTGTTGTCAGCCATTGTACTTGTGAATATTCAATGTTGAAATCTTTCATAATACTAGGTAGTGCTGTCGCTAATAAGGTTTCATTAAGCAAACCAAAGAACCCGCCTAGTAACATCGTAATCATCATTACTAATTTTGCTTTAAGAGACACTAATACTCCTCCTTACTTTCCTTTTCTTTTATCACAACATTATACAGTTGTTGAATGTAATATGCATTTTTTTAGTTCAAAAGGTTCTATTTGTACAAATCGTAATAATTACTATTTACATTTTTGAAACTTTCCGCCATAATATAAACAGATAAAGGAGGTCATATTATGAAAACAGATTTACAAACCGCACGACGTAATTTGAACAGTCCCAATATTAAAACAAGAAAACGTGCTTTGAAAATTATCAAACAACATAAAAGAGCAAAGTAATCCTTCCCTATTTCAATATATACATTTACAAGAAAGATGATACTTTCATTTGATGCAAAACATCATATTGCTAGACATCATTAATTCACATTAATATTACTCCACAAAAAAGGTCACCTATTGATGCAAGCATCAACACGTGACCTTTTATTTTTGACTATAAATAGTATTTGTCTTTCACTTCTAAATCATCTGTTAATTCGTATACTAATGGTGCTCCTGTTTTAATTTCATAACCGATAATGTCTTCATCTGATACATTTTCTAAATACTTGATTAGTGCTCGGATTGAATTACCATGTGCTGAAACTAATACAGTTTTATCATCTAATAAATGTTGAGAAATTTGATCTGTCCAAATCGGTACCACACGTTCTAACGTATCTTTCAAACTTTCAGAATACGGCATCATTCTATGATCTAAATGACGGTATCTTCTATTTTTCAAATATTCATTACGTTGTTCTTCACTTTCTGCAGGCGGTTGAATATCGTAAGAACGTCGCCATTGATGAACTTGTTCTTCACCAAATTGTTGTCTTGCATCATCTTTATTTAATCCTTGCAACGCACCATAGTGACGTTCATTTAAGCGCCAGCTTTTATATACTGGAATCCATTGTTGTTTTGATTGTGCTAAGATATACTGCGTTGTTTCCAATGCGCGTGTTAATAATGAAGTAAAGGCAACATCTATTTCTAACTGATTCTCTAATACTTTCTTACCTGCTGCAGTTGCTTCTTCAATACCTTGCTCAGATAAGTTAACATCTGCCCATCCTGTAAATAAATTTTTCGCATTCCATTCACTTTGACCATGACGACATAGAATTAATTTTGGCATCATTTAACACCTTCCTATTTATATAACAAACTATCTTGAAGGATAGCTGATATGTATATTCAATTAAAAAAAACTCGTTTAATAAATCGATTTATTAAATTTTATATCTTCATTATAGAACTACCATATAAAATTTCAATCATTTACAGTTGCTATTATGTTGTCATTTTTTGACATATTTTTATTTCTATTGCAATGAATGTATTCTCACTAACATGTATGTCATCATTTTTTTATTTTCATGTAACCTATGCAAACAATTGAGGTGTTATAGTATGCATTACATCTTTAGAACATCATAAATTCAAATGATACATTCAGACTCATATCCTTGGGGGATATCAATTTAAGTCGAATATTATTCACTAACTAAAGGAGTTAACTATAATGAAAAAATCTATTTTAGCAATTATCGCTACAATTTCTATAGGTGCTACAGGTATGGAAGCACATCAAGCTCATGCAGCTGAAAACAACCAATCGTCACAACAAAGTTATTCAGAAAGTAATGAATCTACAAGTAGTGTTTATCAAGAGTTCATAGATGCAGGCGGTACTAAAGCATTGTGGGACAGTATTGTTATACCAGAATCAGGTGGTAATCCTAATGCATCAAACGGACAATATCATGGTTTAGGTCAAACGAACCAATCTTGGGGCTATGGTTCCGTTGAAAACCAAACTAAAGGTATGATTAATTATGCTAAAGAACGTTACGGCTCAATCGATAAAGCTATTTCATTCAGAGAAGCTAACGGTTATTGGTAAGCTGTATATATTAAAAAAGCGTCGAATAGAATCTTAATTGATACTATTCGACGCTTTTACTATATTATTTTATTGGTGTGATTGATGTATTTCATTTTCAGTAGCTTCATCTATTTTTGGTTCAGGATGTACATATACTGATGATATACCTTTCTCATGAAGATGTGATTCAACTTTATCACAAATTAAATGTGCTTCATTAATAGATAAATTAGGTTCAACTACAATAGTCACATCTAAAAAGATACTACTACCATGATAACGTCCTTTAATACTTCGAACGTCTAGCACGTCATCCACTTCTAAAATATCATTACGATATTCTTCTAAATCCTTTTCATTAAAACCATCACTTAATGTAAAGATAGATTCTTTAAATATTCCAAAGCCAGTATATATAATTAATAAACCTAATATTGTTGCTAAAACAATATCAATAATAGGAAATCCGATTTGTGTAAATACCAAACCTACTGCAGTACCAATACTGACTAAGCTATCTGATAAATTATCTTTAGCAGCAGATTTTAACGAACTACTATTTGTTTTCTTTGCTAATTTATGATTAATGACATAAACGCCAAGCATGATGAGACCACTGACAATACTAACTAGAATTGTAATCGGACTTGGTACATGTTTATCATGGGTTAATAATCGAGGTGCATTTTCAATGACAACTTGTATCCCCACAAACATAATAATAAATGATACTAATAATGTTGAGATATTTTCAGACTTTAAATGACCATATGGATGATTTTTATCTGCTGGTTTAATAGAAATTTTCAGTCCAACAATAACAGCAATAGAGACCACTATATCTGTCATATTATTCAATGCGTCCGCTCTGACTGCTGCAGAATTATATATAAATCCTGTCACGTATTTAGCTATTGAAAGAATAATATAAACAACTAAACTTAGATATGCCCCACGTTGTGCAATTTTCAAATTTTCATTTTGAGACATGACAATAGACCACCTTGATTTCCTTTAGTAATCATAGTATGAATCATAAAAAATGTTTTTACAACGTTTTTTAATTTCTATATTTTTTATATAATTAAGCTAATTATTTTTTTAGATTTGCCTAAAAATCAACCTGCTAATCGCTAAGAAAAAAAGTACTTTTTCAACTCAATTTCAAATTAAAAACCCATCAATTTATATTTGATCACATAAAAAATCTCACAAATGATATTCACTACTCATTTGCGAGATTATAATGTTATGCATGATTGAAATAATGATGATTACTCAAACGTCAATCTTTTAAAATCCATTTTGATAATATGAATGTAATAGGTATCGTAATGATCAACCCAGCGAATGGTGCAATTTCTGATGGTATATTGAACCACTGTACAAATACATATAACAATACAGTCTGCATTCCCATATTAACGACTTGTGTCAAAGGGAAGCTAATAAATTTACGTAGTGTAGGTTTAACTTTATATACAAAGTAACAATTTAAATAGTAAGAAATGATAAAGCTTACTAAAAAGCCAGTAACATGACTAACTAAATAATTTACATTTAAAAGTTTTAGTAAGAGTAAATACACTACATAATAATTAAATGTATTCACCCCGCCTACAATAATAAATTTTATTATCTCAAAGTGCGTTTGAGTCAATTTCATACTTAATCTCCTTCAAGTTTTGCCATGTTCGATCCATACGGTACAATTTTCAATTTAACATTCTGTGGTATATCATAATATATTTTAAATAAATTGTGTTGTATATCATTGCGAGGCGTTGCTTTTTTAAGCATATTTTCAAACGGCAACTTCTCAAGTACGACCACATGTTTAATATGTTGTGTATCTAATTGATGTTTAATAGAATTTAACCGTTGTATATGTGTAAAATATATCATACTAAAAGTCACAATAAATATCATAGATAATCCTAATGCTAGTGCTCTTATCCCAATATGTAACGATTTCATATTAATTCCGCTCTGAGTCATTAATAGTAGTAAATACAAGGCCCATAATATATAAATAGTATAGAAGTTACCTGCCGTTATCGGAGACACTACAAGTAATGGCACAGTGACTAATAATATAGATCCAAGTGTATAGTAACCTAACATTCTCATAAACTGTGCTTTAAAAATGATATAAGTTGCAATAAATAACGCAATGTAGAACCATCCACAAATCATTAAATTTAATAAAGCGACACTGAGTGACCCTTTTAATTTATAAAATTGAAGAAAATCATATATAAAGAATTTATAGAAAGGCAAAATAGCGATACTGACTACCAAAACTACTTTCCAACGTAATATCCAATGATTGAAAAAGGTATTTTTAAATAATAAATATATTGTTATAAACGCAATCACGGTTAATATTAAATATTGATTAATGAAAATATATTCCGGTAATTCCTTAAATATAGTATGTAATATCTTATGTTTCAAACCTTGATTATCTGAGAACCGTAAATATTCGTTGCCACCTCTGTAAATACTGATATATATCGGGTTAATAAACATGAGCATACCGCCTATTAAACTTAACATAAAGCCCATGATTAAATAATAATTGATATGTCGATTTCGAATGACAAAGATGACATTCCCAACAATCAAAATCAACATATTATAAAGTGTTAAATTTTCAACAAACAATTGCCCTATTAAAGTGGATATTAAAAACAAACTTATCCACGTAGTATTGAGTTCTTCCCATTTATATATAGATACTACAACTACAAATAATATCAATATCGATAACACTGTACTAGGTACATAACTAAAGAAACCTGCGAAGTTACCATACGTATCTCTATAAATGATTCTTGGCATCATTAAAATGACTATAAACGCAATGATAATATACGTTCTACGTTGATATTTGCCAGTCATGATAACTAATAAATAGACCATACTCATTGATATAACGGCATAGAGAAGATATCTTAAAACACTGATTTTCATAGCTATTAATTCTAATAAGTTATCTAAGTATCTCCCATTCGTGTATTCAATAAGTCCTTTATACACCGTTAAATTATGTGCAATTGCCCATTTGAAATCATCTCCTGACAAAGGTGTTAGAATACTAATTAATAAATAAAAAAGAAAAATGAAAGTACACCATACGTATAATTCATTCAATTTAAAGTTGATCTTGTTGTTCATGTCTAAGTTGTTCACCTTACCTATATAAATATTACGCTATATTATTATACTATTATAAATTATATTTTCCATATATAATGTTGTATCTTTCATCCATGATTAATTGATCACTGATAATGTTTTATCTTTTGTTTTCAAGTTGACTCTTTTACAATAAAGATAATCAAATCGATGAGGAAGTGTCGTCCAATGAAAATAGTCATCGCACCAGATTCATTTAAAGAGAGTATGTCCGCAAAAGAAGCAGCGGAAGCGATACAAGAAGGATTTTCCACAATATTACCATCAACCATTGAATATGATTTAATTCCCATGGCTGATGGTGGCGAAGGTACAACTGAAGCCTTGATAGATGCTTTAAACGCTAAAATAATAACAACAACCGTAAAAGATCCACTCTACCGAGACATTAACGCTAATTATGCTTACTCACCACATCAAAAGATAGCAATAATAGAAATGGCCGCTGCATCCGGCTTAGATTTGTTATCAAATGAAGAACGAAATCCATTGAAAACCACTTCTTTCGGAACTGGGCAGCTTATTAATCATGCTTTAGATCAAGGTGCTCAAAAAATTATACTTGGTATTGGTGGCAGCGCTACGAATGATGGCGGCGCAGGCATGTTACAAGCATTAGGCGTAAAATTTACAGATAGCAATGGGCACTCTATTGAACCAGGCGGAATACATCTTCTTGATATCCAAACCATTGATACAACACAGTTAAATTCAAAATTAAAAAACATAGATATGAAAGTAGCTTGTGATGTGACTAATCCATTGTTAGGTGATAATGGTGCTACCATGATATACGGTCCACAAAAAGGCGCCACAACAAAGATGATACCAAAGTTGGATACCGCTCTAAGCCATTATCATGATAAGATAAAATTACAACTAGATAAAGATGTTAAAGACATACCTGGTGCAGGCGCAGCTGGTGGCATGGGCACAGCCTTATTAGCATTCTTGGACGTTCAATTATCTAAAGGTATTGATGTGGTTTTAGAAGAAACACATTTCAAATCTAGAATTAAAGATGCAGACTTAGTCATTACAGGTGAAGGCAAATTAGATTACCAAACGATTTTCGGTAAAACGCCAATTGGTGTTGCTCAAGTTGCTAAGCAATTCAATCTACCTGTTATAGCCATTGGTGGTAGTTTGGGCGAGCGATACGAAGCAGTCTATGATCACGGTATAGATAGTGTCTTTAGTATCATGAATCAACCTATGGATCTACAATACGCACTGGATAATGGACCTACCCTTTTAAGTCAAACTGCACACAATATCGCCCGTTTATTAAAATTAAACATGTCTTTTGATTCATAAATAAGCTAACCCAATAATGATGAGGTGAATGAAATGAAGAGAACTGATAAGTATAAAGAATCGTATCGTTATGATGACCAATACCAAAATCATCGTAGCCAAAGTGAAGAACGTGAATACAGAAATCAAAGTCAATATCGTGATCAAAATGAATTTAACGATCCAGAACAACACCCTGAACGCTATTACAATGGTAGAGATTATAGAAGAGAACAAGAGTTACAAGAAGAAAACCAAAAAACACGTAAATCTAAAAAATGGTTAATCGCTATTATCGTTATATTATTAATTATCGTGGCTATTTTCGTAACGAGAGCAGTGTTAAATCACAACAATAACAAAGTAAATAACGACCCTAACGTCTCTCAAAACTATAAAAAAGAAGTCGAAAATCAAAACGACGATATTAATAAACAAGTGGATACAGCTAAAAACGAAATTAAACAAAATAAAAATAGTCAAACTCAAATTAATCAATTACAACAACAAATTAATAACTTAAAACAAAAAGAAGAAACTAATGCAGATTCAAAACTCACACAATTTTATCAAGACCAAATCGATAAATTAAAAAATGCAAATAATGCACAACAAAACAACGAGAACCAAAACAAAGTAGATAGCATGCTACAAGACATCAATACAAAATTTGATAGCATTAAAACTAAAATTGACGAACTCCTTAATGGTTCCGGTAATTCAAAAAATCAACAACAATAGTCATCAACCATAACAGGCTTACATGTACTTCCATTTAGAAATACATGTAAGCCTGTTTTTGCCATTAAATTTTAAATATTGTTCTGTTTCAGTTTATTAATTTTAAATTGTAAAACTATTACTATCGATATTAGTGAAATAAATATTAAATGAAATGACAATCTCATTAATGCAAATGGTAATTCAAATAATATAGCTTTCCACATTAAATTTTTAGGCATATCCCATAAACCTGGAGTTAAAAATAGTTGGAAAGCATTTTGATGTTGAAAAATGTTAGATAAGTAAGTAGCTAAATAAATGATACATACAGAAGTTATTAGATTAACTATCCTTTGATAAAATGCTAATTTAGATTCATTATCCGAAAATAATTCATCATTACCATCCCGTTTCTTTTCCCAGTACTGATTGTTAACACCATGTGGTCTACCAGAAATATGATCCCATCCACATTCCTCATGTAAAGTGACATAATCATAAAAATCTCGCTTTTTTAAAGAACGATAATCTACCCTGACTACGTAATTTTCATCAGTTTCTATAAATTTATAAAATCCAAAAGTTGAAAAACTAACTAATTTATAGCCTTCATCAAGAATATTGTTAATCCATTTTTCTTCTTTAATTGGGTTTAAAAACATTCTGAATTTAGTCATTTTTTTCAATTTGATCACTTCCTGATTCATAAATATTCACCATTCTACGTAACCTATCATTTTCAATTTCTAAAATTTCTTTGCCAAGCTGAGTTATTTTATAAACCTTTCTACGTTCCTTTGATTCGCTAATCATGTTTATATATCCATTCTTTTGTAAATTTTCTAGTGCGCCATACAAAGTCCCTGCTGCAATATTTACATCACCATTACTCATTTCGTTAACTTGTTGCATAATTTTATAACCATGTGCTGGCTTGACTAATGATAATAAAATATAATGCATCGTTTCTGATAAAGGTAGCAGTTTGTATCTTTTCATAATAATCTACCTCACTTTCATTATATAGTTCTACTGTACAGTTAAACTATATAGTTAAACTGTATAAATGTCAAATACATAAAAATTTAAATTACTACATACAAATATGGTTAAAACATATATAATTTGTTCTATAACTTCTTTAAAAGGAGAATGATTATGCAAAATACAAGTGCCAAGCACTTCCCTTTCATATTAATTATCATTTTCGGTGTAATGACTACCTTTGGTCCTTTATCGATTGATATGTATTCACCATCGTTACCGAATGTGCAACATGCTTTTAGTTCAACGACATCTGAAATTCAATTAACGATTTCTTTTGCAATGATTGGCTTAGCACTTGGACAATTTTTCTTTGGTCCGTTATCAGATGCATTTGGTCGAAAAAAAATTGCTTTAACGATTCTAGTTATATATATGCTTGCATCCTTAATTGCGGTATTTACGACAGACTTATATTTCTTTCTATTTTTAAGATTGCTTCAAGGTTTAACAGCAGGTGGCTCTATTGTTATTGCAAAAGCATCTATCGGAGATAAATTTAGTGGTGACGAAATGGCTAAGTTTTTAACGTCACTTATGGTCGTTAATGGGATTATTACTATCATTGCACCATTACTCGGTGGATTCGCTCTAACCATATCTACTTGGAGAAGTATCTTTGTCATTCTGACAATAATCACAATCATCGTCATTATCGGCGTATTGATGAAAATGCCATCAACAGATCAATCCGAACGTAAAATATTAAACTATGGACGTATTTTTAAAGATTTTGGTCAGTTGTTAAAGAAACCATCATTTGTGATTCCAATGTTGTTACAAGGATTAACTTATGTCATGTTATTTAGTTATTCAGCCGCATCACCATTTATTACGCAAAAAATTTATAGCTTATCGCCACAACAATTTAGTATGATTTTAGCAGTCAATGGAATCGGCTTAATTCTAGTAAGTCAAATTGTGGCACTATTAGTTGAAAAGTTGAGTCGATACACGCTATTAATCTATTTAACACTAATCCAAATCATTGGGGTCGTATTGATTATTTTAACGTTAACAATGCATTGGCCTATTTGGATGTTAATCATCGCTTTCTTTTTAAATATAAGCCCGGTTACGTCTATCGGACCGTTAGGCTTTGCACTCGCTATGGAAGAACGAACTGGTGGTAGTGGCAATGCTTCAAGTTTATTAGGCTTATTCCAATTTATTTTAGGCGGTGTGATTTCACCATTAGTTGGTCTTAAAGGTCAATTTGACGCTTCACCATACCTAGTAATCATTTCAGTAACGGCAATATTATTAGTCATATTACAAGTCATTTATTTCAAACTTAATCCAACTAAATATCGTTCATAAAATAAAAAACGCAAGTGTGATGCTTTCAGACCTATAAGTCTGAAAGCATCTAACACTTGCGCTTTTTTATGATTTATTTTGTTCTATGGGTAACCAAATTTCAGTAATATAATTGTCGTCTTGCGTATCGCCTTCAGGATACAATTCGAAAAACGGTGCACGCTTTAACTGAATATTCTCAGTTGGAATCAATTCCTGATGAATTTGACGCATCGCTTGTCTAATGGATTGAGGTACTTTCCCTTTCGCATTGACCACAAGATAATCATTATCCTCTAGTTGATACGTTTCTAAACCGTCGTTTGGATTGGTCTCACAAGACACCCCAATCATATAATTCATTTTACCATCTTGTTGTGGTAAACAAAGACCAAGCAACCCATTAAGTGCTAGGTCACTTTTTTCTGCAAGTCTACGATCTAATCCCATAGACGTCACATCTTCCCAAAAATCAGGAATATTACTTTGAGCATGACCGCCACTTTTAAATTGACGTGTCACGCCAATAATATGTGTCGCTTTCATACTTTTAATTTGATAATCCATCTTTGACTCCCCTTAAAAATTTCTACTCCCATTTATTTATAACCTATCTTGGGATTGAATAACATTAAAATGATTATTTCTAAACATATCATTATCCAAAAAATGGTGCACGGTATATAATATTGAATATTATTTAAAGTGTATTTAAGTCGAAGGAGATTAACGATGAACCAAACTATATTACCTGTTAAACCGATGAGTCAGTTATTTCCAATACCAATGATTATGGGCTGTGAAGGCGTATCAGCGTCTATGATGCTTCACTATAATGAACAACCTGTTAAAGCTACAGACATTATGAAAAATTGGCCCACCCACCCAAACAATCCATATAAAGGTTATGTTGGTCATCATTTACTTGTTAAATTTGGCTATCACCAAACCATTTTCCCAAAAGCCTATGTTCCGTTTTTACAAAAATACAACTCACATATCATTGACGGCACAGGTACTAGCTTGGCTGAATTAGAAAAGATCATTGATAAACGACAACCTATTGTGATTTATCATACGAGTTTAGGTGCTCGACCAATGCGTCGTAGCTTCAAATTTGATGGTCGTAAAATTCGTCTGGTTTCGAATATCCATGTCACATTAGTAATTGGCTATGATGATCAACACTATTATTATATAGACCCACTATGGAGTCATATAAAGAAAGGTGTTATTGTTCCAGCTATCTTCCCTAATCAAAAACAAATCATTAAAATTAAGAAATCTAAAATGGAACGCAGTTTTAATGCCCCAGGGCGCATGTGTTTATACGTTGATCCTAAATAATCAATATCAAAAACACTTCGCTAACACCCACTATTATTTTGAGTGTTAGCGATTTTTAAATGATAAAGTCCATTAGTGCATGATTCATTTCCTGAGAAATATCATCTGTACGCCATTGACGTTGATATCCTAAACATGGACATAAATAGTGTATACCCTTATCCATCAAAGTTTTTCTAAAATGAACGTGCCCCATAATACTATATTGAATATTGTTAGTTTGGTATATATGATTGAAGTCTTTGGTTCCGATATAAGCATTAAAGAAATCAAAAATACGATGTGGTGTTGGCACTACGAAAGCAGGATGTGTAACAACATGTGTTACTAAAATAATCTTACGTGTGCCAACTTGTTCTATATCCGCTTCCACTTGTTGCGCCGCTTGTAATGACAAATCTTTATCCGTCATATCACAATCCATTCTCACTTTATCTTGCCAAGTTGCACCATAATGTTTACCTCGTTCTAATTTCTCGAATGAAAATTGGTCATTAGCAAATGAGTAATCATACCATCCTGTATGCCCCACTATTGCCCAATCATCATTAATAATATACGGTTGTTTAATCAAACACGTGTCTTGTTGTGTATAAATGTCGAAAATGTCTTGTGAACTTTTATCTGTACCATCAGACCATAAATCATGATTCCCAGGTACAAATAATATTGGGATATTTAGCGTTTCTTTTAAGTCATTGATAAATTGAATCACTTGTCGATAGTCATTTGAAATGTCACCTGCAATGACGAGTAACTCTATATTTCTTTTGATTACCACATCAACTAAACTATCCAAATAATGTTGCACGGTTAATTTGGGGTGTCGATCAACATGTAAATCTGAAATCGCACCTATTCTCATTTTACATTCCTTCTTCACATATTATTTATCATTGTTAATCATTATTACATATCTCTTTTTTGATTCAAAAAACTATGATTGATAATCATTATCACCATATCATTTCAAAAATTATTATTTTATCTTTATAATAGTTATGTTTTCGAAAATTAATTACTATTGAAAGTACCCCTATTTAACAGAATTATGTGATTATTCAAAAAAGTCATAAGTAATATTTATCATACAAAGCCTAATAAATGTATTTACTTATATTTTGAAAATTAATTGCTTTATTACAACTATTTCTATAGTATTAATAAAAAGAAAACGCTTTCACAAAAAATGTTTATTTTGCTTTCCTGAGGAGGAACATTATGGCAAGACAACTACATAGAGAGTTGAATAACAGACATATCCAATTAATTGCAATTGGGGGTGCAATTGGTACGGGGCTATTCTTAGGTTCTGGACAGACGATTTCACTTACAGGACCTTCTCTGTTATTCACATATATGATTATCGGAATGATACTTTTTGCTTTTATGCGTGCTTTAGGGGAATTATTATTAAGTAATACGAAATTCAATTCATTTGTTGATATAGCCAATGAATACATCGGACCTTTCGGTGGTTTCGTGATTGGTTGGACTTATTGGATTTGTTGGATTGTTTCGAGTATGTCTGACTTAACAGCAATGGGACAATATTTCGCCTTTTGGTATCCACAAGTACCTCACTGGCTAACAGTATTATTCATTGTATTAATTTTAATTTCGTTTAACTTACTCGGTGCAAGACTATTTGGAGAATTAGAGTTCTGGTTCTCAATTATTAAAGTAGTTACAATTGTCGCTATGGTTATTGTAGGTTTAGTATTGATATTCTTTTCTTTCAAAACACATTACGGGCATGCATCATTTACTAACCTAGTTAAACATGGCGGTATGTTCCCACATGGTGCATTTGGGTTCTTAATGTCATTCCAAATTGCTGTGTACTCATTTATAGGTATAGAATTAATTGGGGTTACAGCTGGGGAAACAAAAGATCCTCAGAAAACGATTCCTAAAGCTATCAATAACGTACCTATTCGTATTTTATTATTCTATATTGGTGGACTACTCGTTATCATGTCCGTCATTCCATGGAATGGTATCGATCCAGATAGCAGTCCATTCGTGAAATTATTTACATTGATTGGTATTCCATTTGCCGCTGGTATTGTTAACTTCGTAGTATTAACAGCTGCCGCTTCTGCGACAAATAGTGGTATTTATTCAAACAGTCGTATTCTATTCGGCTTATCTAAACAAGGTCTAGGACCAAAAGTGTTAAGTAAAACCAATTCAAATGGTGTTCCTTACTTATCAATGTTCGTGTCATCATTTACTTTATTGGTCGCAGCACTACTTAACTTTATCTTTCCAGATGCCATTCAATTATTTATATATGTCACTACGCTATCGACAGTATTGTTCTTAGTTGTATGGGCAATGATTATTGTTTCTTATATTATTTATGTTAAAAAGAATCCACAAGAACATAAAGACAATAAGTTTAAATTGATTGGAGGACAAGCTACAGCATACGTTGTATTAGCATTCTTTGCGTTTGTATTCATTTTATTATTCTTTAGTGATGATACTAGAGCTGCTATCTTTATTTCACCATTCTGGTTCATCTTCTTATACTTCTACTATAAAAAGTATAAAAATAACGCTAAAGACTTAGCTGATAAGCAACGCTTATCTGATCAAAAACACGTAGAAAACACATAATAATTATATTATTATAAGGTATAATCGATTTTGTCGATTATACCTTTTTTTGTCTAATTTGTTTAAATTGTAAATGTGAAAATATAAGGTAGAATAATATATATCATTATTACAAGGAGATTTCTATGGAATTATTAGAAGCTTTTATTATCTTTATAATTGCAGTAGTGATTAGTTCGATTATACATAATCGATTTCCTAAAATCCCTACTGCTTTTATACAAATCGCGTTAGGTGTGGCCATCTTCACCTTACCTATCCCCATTCATTTTGATTTCGATTCTGAGGTCTTTATGATGGCTGTCATTGCACCTTTACTATTCGTTGAAGGTACGCATGTTTCAAGAACGAAATTACTTGAATATAAAAAACCAATTATTCTAATGGCTATGGCTTTAGTATTTACTACCGTTATTGGTGTAGGTTTCTTTATTCATTGGATCTGGCCTAATTTACCAATGCCAGCTGCCTTTGCTATTGCAGCAATTCTATGCCCAACAGACGCAGTTGCTGTATCAGCTATCACAAAAGGGAAAGTCTTACCTAAAGGATCAATGTCCATACTTGAAGGTGAATCACTTTTAAATGATGCTGCCGGTATTATTTCATTTAAAATTGCTGTTACAGCTTTAGTCACAGGTGCCTTTTCAGCTGTAAATGCGATAGAGCAATTTATCGTGTCTACAATTATTGGTATTTTAATTGGAATTATTGTAGGTTCAGTGGTTGTCAGATTACGTATTTACTTAACTGCTAACAAAGGTATGAAAGACAATAATACTTTAACATTCATTCAATTACTTACACCATTTGCTGTTTACTTTATTGCAGAGTTGTTCCATGCATCAGGCATTATCGCAGTTGTTGTTGCAGGTCTTTTACATGGTTGGGAACGCGATCGACTCATTCGTGCACAAACTGAACTACAAATGAGCTACTCGCAAATTTGGAATACGTTGAGTTATGCCCTAAACGGATTCGTATTCGTGGTATTGGGATTCATCGTTCCTGAAGTTGTCATCCAAATCATCAAAGTAGAACCAGATAATATTAAATTCTTAATATTGATTAGTTTGCTTATTGCACTAGCTATTTATGTTGTTCGTTTTATCTGGGTGTTCTTACTATACAAAGATTTCTATTATCCAAATCACTTACAACGTTACTTGGAAGACACGGATATCGCTGAAGAACAACCACCAAGCCGTATACGTTATTCATTTATTATGACAATGTGTGGTATACACGGAACAATTTCATTATCCATGGCCTTAACATTGCCAACGATTATCAATAACCACCAAACCTTCGAGTATCGAAATGATTTATTATTCATCGCTTCATTAATGGTACTTATCAGCTTAATAATGGCGCAAGTGGTATTACCTTTCATCACAGAATCAGAGAAATCAACAGAAAATGAAGGTATGACCTATCAATCAGCAAAAATTTTCATTATGCAAGCGGTTATAAGTCGCCTTAAAGAACTATCTGAAAAGAATAAAGACATTGATTATAGACCTGTATTAACACAATATTATGGAGAAATGTCATTCCTAATTAATGCAGAACCAGATAATCAAAATACTAAAGAATTACATCGTTTAGCAGAAATTGCTGAGGAAGAAGAAACTGCCACATTAGAAAGACTTATCAATAAAGGCAAGATCAATTCACAAGAGTTGAATAACTATAGAAATGTTAAAGAACTTACTAATTCCTATAAAGAAGCTTCTTTTGTAAAGAAAATTTCACGCTTCTTTAAAATGTTCTATCTTCGTTTTAAAGCAAGAAAGAATTTACGTAAACAAGAGTATGATCGATTTAAAAAGGAACATGCTCATAAAGATCATGTCTCACCAAGCAAATCAAATCAAACTGAAAATAATTCGCAACATCACAATGAAGAAGCACAACTTGACCGTACAGAAATGTTAAAAGTTTATCAAAATGATTTGAAAAAGGTGCAACAAATTTTACGTATCGTTAATCATCATATTATTTTACGTATGCAAAAAGAGCAAAATGCTTCAAACGTGTTAGAAGTAAGTTTAGTTGTTGATCAATATCACACCTTATCTCGTGCCTTACGTAATCGACGTAAAGGTAATAAAAATAAAGATAAATCAAACCAAACTTCTAAAGAATTAACAACTGAAGCGCAACAAAATATTCACCTCCAAGCTATTTATGCTGAACGTGAATATTTAGATGCTTTAATTAAACGTAATCAACTATCACGTAAAGTGGCAAGTCAATTACGGGAAAATATCAACTACAATGAAATAGTATTTGCAGAGAAATATTAACTATATGTCTCAAACTAAAAGCCGTCGCACTTATTAAATAATTGATGAGTGCGACGGCTTTTTAATTTATTTTTTTAGTTTAAATGGAATTGTACATAATATCACGTTCTTTTGATAAATTAAATGCATTTTTAATCGTAAACTCGTTTGGTTGTGTAATAAATGATGCCAAGGTTTCTTAGGAATAAATTCCGGAACAACCACCGTGATTAAATAATTTTGATCTTCGGCTTTACGATGTATTTTATCAATAAATCGTGATATCGGTCTGATGATACTTCTATATTCTGAATGTAAAATAATAAGTCTAACGTCAGGAAAGTGTTGCTTCCATTTTTCTTGGAATGCTTTTTCATCTTCATCACCAAATGAAACGTGCACTGCAATCACGTCATTATTCGCTAACATTTGTGCATAATAAATTGATTTATCAACCACAGTCGTAATACTCATAATCGGTACAATCGCTAAACTACGATCTACTACTGGTACGTCATGGACATCTAAATCAGAACGTAATTGCTCTGCGACATTACGATAATGAATTTTAATTCTTACAAATACAGATACGAAGAATGGTAAGAATAATAAAATGGGCCAAACATGACTGAATTTAGTAATCAAGAATATCATAAATACTACAAATGTAATCGTACCACCTAATGTATTAACTGCTAATTTAGCCTGCCAACCTTTTGGTCGTTCTCTAAACCATTTTAATACCATACCAAATTGCGCTAATGTAAATGGAATGAACACACCTACTGCATATAATGGAATTAAATTTTCAGTTTTACCTTTAAATAAGATAATTAATATAATCGCAAAAATACCTAACACTAGAATTGAGTTAGAATAACCTAATCTGTCCCCTCTAACTGTAAACATTCTAGGCATGTATTTATCTTTAGACATAGATGCCGCTAACATTGGAAATGCTGTAAAACCAGTATTTGCTGCTAATACTAAAATCAATACTGTTGTAGCTTGTACAAAATAGAATGCCACATTGTCACCAAAGATTTGTGTTGCTAATTGTGATAGAACTGTAGTCTCAGTCTGTGGCATAATGCCATATACATAAGCTAATCCTACGATACCTACTAATAGGAATGCTAAAATACTACCCATTGTGACTAACGTTTTTACAGCATTTTTAGGTGCTGGGTCTTTAAAGTTTGTCACCGCATTTGAAATAGCCTCTACCCCTGTTAAAGAAGAAGCCCCTGAAGAAAATGCTTTTAATAGTAAAAAGAGTGTCACGCCGTGTACTGCTGTTCCTACTGAAGATTGCATATGGGGTTGAATGTCACCTGTTGCAACACGCCACGTTCCCACTACAATTAATGCAACCAATCCAATTATGAATAAGTACACTGGATAAGATAACACAGTAGCCGATTCAGTTAGACCTCTTAAATTTAATATCAAAATAACTAATACTAATAAACATGCTATGAGTACTTTGTAATCATATAAATTTGGAAATGCAGCTACAAACGCATCTGCACCGGAGGATATACTAACTGCTACGGTTAAAATATAATCGACCAATAACGAACCACCAGCAAGAAGTCCCCATTTCTCTCCTAAGTTCGTTTTTGATACCATATATGCTCCGCCACCTTTAGGGTAAGCATATATCACTTGGCGATATGATAATATCAATGCAGCTAATAAAATCAGAACGCCTGCAGCAATAGGTAATGTATACCAAGACGCTACTGCGCCTACAACAGATAATGTAATTAATATCTGTTCTGGACCATAAGCTACTGATGATAATGCATCTGATGATAAAATGGCTAATGCTTTAAATTTAGTGATTTTTTCGTTTTTCAAGTCCCTATTCTTTTTGGGACGCCCAATTAAAAGTCTTTTAATTTGATTAAACATAACACTACTACCTCTTTGTATGTTGATGGATAAACTATACTCCCAACATTGAAAATTGTATAGGTTAACACTATATCTTTTTACTAACTATATACTACTTTAGAGTATTATAACACTTTTTATTCATTCATTTTTCTAATCATCTGTTATTCATAAAATAAATCCTTTAACTCGCTAAAACATTTCAAAACCTGCTATAATAAATTACACAAAATTAACAACGACACAACATTAAATAATAAAGGATTAGAATCATGAAAAAGAAACCATTCATCATCACTGTTTTAATGATGATTGCCATACTCATTGCTGTGATCATTACGAAACATTTTTGGGCATATAATAAAAATGAAACATTACTCACTCAATCGTCTCAAAATTATATTGATACAATTGTAAAATCAGACATGAAATCTGGCGATATACCTGGCGCTTCAATATTAATCATAAAAGATAACAAAGTCTTTTTAAATAAAGGTTACGGTTATGCAAATGTCGAGAAGAAAATTAAAGCAAAGCCTACAACACGATATGAAATTGCATCAAATACCAAAGCATTTACAGGATATGCCATTTTAGAATTAGCTAAAAATGGCAAACTTAGCCTTAATGATCATGTATCTAAATATATTCCAGGCTTTTATATGAAATACGATGGTAAAAAACAAGACATCACGATTAAACAATTGCTTGGTCAGAAAAGTGGTATACCCGCAGATATTACAAGTGAGGATCAAACCGAGGTATATGGTGACTCTATCAAAAATTTAGTTCAAAGTATCAAAGGCAAGGAACTCAATCATAAACCTGGAGACACATTTGAATATTCCAATATGAATTACGATGTATTAGGTCTCATTATTCAGAACGTATCTAAAGAATCTTATAACACGTATATTAAAGATCATATTTTAGAGCCGCTACATATGGAACACACAACATTTAAAAAGACAAACTCTAAAAATAAGCACGAAGCCGTTGGTTATGAACAATCAGGTGGAACGATTAAAAAAAGTGCACCTTCATTCAATATTGGCGATACACCTTCAGCCTTTTTAATGTCTAATACAAAGGATTTAGAACATTGGATTAAAATGCAATTAGCACCATCATCTAAAACAAAAGATATTGTTAAAGCCTCTCAAAAAACAATAAATGAATCACAAGGTGAAGATGATGCCAATGGTTATGCTGCTGGATGGTTCACTAATTCACACGCAGATTATGTATACCATACCGGTACACTTGATAACTATTCATCAGTTATATTGCTCAATCCTAAAAAATCATATGGTATCGTCGTATTAGCAAATATGAATTCTAATAAAGTAACACAACTCGCTGACCATTTGAATGCACAAGTCATGAACCACAAACACTATACAACGATTGAGACAAAAATAGATCAAGCTCACAATATGAACGTCATCATCTCTATCATATCCATGATAGGCGTTATTATAAGTCTCTACTTTATCTTACGTCGCTTATTTGCCATCAAACACGGCAAATACATGGTCCAAAGAAGCAAAGTTTCACTATATGCTTTTATTTTAGTCATGGTAGTATTCGTATTAATAAGTGTTGCGATTTATTTATTACCGTACTTTGTCTTAGGCAATAATAGTTGGTCGTTTGTGATGACATGGTTACCTGCACACGCAAAATGGGCTTTATTTAGCTTTTATAGTTGTATCATCTTAATTACTATATTACTTGTAATCATCATTTTAAGTCAGAAACGCACACTTCATTCTAACTAACATTTATGTTTAAAAAATGAACAGTTAAGAATAAGTAACCAAAACGATGTTCAAAGTTTGTTATATTAGATTAAAATTGTATGTAATGATTGATTTCATACCTTTAAAACAAAGATATTTCATATGAAAAGGAAGTCAATGATGGCCAAACGAATTTCTCTATTATTAATCACTGTTTTATGTTTATCAGGATGTGACTATTCAAAATCTGATAATCGTACAGGATTGTTTTATAATACATTTGTACAACCTATGGATCGGTTATTACATTTATTTGGCCGATTATTTAATTATAACTACGGTTTAGCTATTATAGCTATTGTCTTAATCGTGCGTTTTATTTTATTACCATTTATGCTTATTCAAGTAAAAAATATGCATATCATGCGTGAGAAAACGAAGGTCGTTCAACCTCAAATTGATAAAATTAGAGAGAAGATTAAAGAAGCAGATTCTCAAGAGGAACGAAACGCAGCAAATCAACTATTGATGAAAAAATATAAGCAATATGGTATCAATCCATTTAAAAATATTATCGGTTGTTTCCCTGTCATTATACAAATCCCTATCCTTATGGGATTATATATGAGTTTAAAATATCCAAGTAGTGATGGTATTACAAAATATCCACACTTTTTATGGTTTAATTTAACCGAACCGAATATTATGATGACGCTAATAGCAGCACTCATGTATTTGATTCAACCTTTAGTGAATTCAATTCATTATCCTAAAAATGAACGTAAAACGTATTATGTGATGATGATTTTATCACCTATCTTCATTACTTATGCATCTTTACATTCCGCTTCAGCTTTAGGACTATATTGGTCGTTAAGTGCGGCATTTCTAATCATCCAAATGCATTTTGCGCATCGTCATTATGCCAAGGTTGGACGGTCAGAAGCACAACAACTAAGACAATCATTAGAGCAACATAAAGAACAACGTTAAAACTCATTCATAGTAAAAAGCACGACTTAAACCATTAGGCTAAGTCGTGCTTTTTCATATACGCTATTTAATTGGGTTCATTCCATCTTTCCAAGTTGAGTAAATTAATTTACCACCTTGTGCTTTGAACTTATCGTTAGTAATACCACGTTCAAATGGTTGTGCAGGTTGAATGTTAATTTCTGGATCAACATTTAATTGTTGTTTATACCATTCTGCAAAATCTGATCCTTTAACAGGCTCGTCATCTGCCACGTTATAAATACCATTATCAAAGTTTAAAGCTTGAATTGACGTTTCAACTGCATCATCTAGATGTACAAATGATGTAACACCATCTGATAATGTAACGTTACCATCTACGAATTGATTGTATATCATACCATCTTTACCGTACCATGTACCAGGTCCGTATAACCAACCAAATCTTAATACAACATATTCATCCATACGAGATGTTTCTTCCTCAAGTCCAATTACACCATCAACTGTTACTTTACGGTCACCACTTGATTCTAAATCTAATGGTGTTTCTTCTGTAGCAAGGCCTTCCCCTGCTTCGTACATAAAGCCTATACTTTGTGCGATGACTTTTTTAACATTGTATTTCTGAGCTGCATCGATTAAGTTTTTAGAACCTTCGACACGAACTTTAGTATTGGCTGCCATATCTACATTTTTTAAATCTGTAATTTGATTAATAATAATCTCTGGTTGGAAATCCGCAATTGCTGATTCAATCGTATCGTATTTCAAAATATCTCCGACATACGCTTTGACATTTGCTGATTCTAATTTATGTTTACCATTTTCAGATGTTGTAAAGCCAGCTACATCGTGACCTTCTTCTAATAATCTTTTTGTTAATTTGGTACCGATTAAACCAGTTGCACCAGTTACAAATATTTTACTCATAGTCTCACCTTTTCTCTATTTATATAGGGGGTATTTAATTACTTGCTAGACGAGTGTACAAAATCTATCGTATTCATCCAAATAATATGCCCAAGCAATTCTGAAAACCTTTCTTCTTTAGGTAAATCTTCTACTTTAGGTGTTAATGATAATTTTGGTAGTAGGTATTCATGAAAGGCTATGTTTACTAACACACCAAAAATACTTCCTCTTAATACTTTTACTTGAGGACATTTTTCTGCAAGTAGTGCATATCCTAATGCATTCGCTATAGAAAATCCATAATGAACACCCATTATTGTGAGTGGAATCTCATTACCGTTATAATGATAACTTGCATGTTTAACATTCTCCGGTAAATCTAATTGATGAAGCATTGTCATTGGTGGTGGCTCTTCATCACGCTCTGGCGTTCTAGGTGGTAATAATGCTTCCCAACCCATTTTAACAGCGCCTCCTAAGAAGCCACCAACCAGACCAGTCATAATTACTTTCTTGTATGATATAGACATACAAACATCTCCTTAAACTTATCTTTCCTTTTATCATTACCCTTTCATATATACTTAAGACACAATTTATAAATCCTTTTTAAGTATTTTCATGTCTTTGAGCAATTTTCCATTGTCATAAATAGGCTGTTCATATTGGCTAATAAAGAAATTTTTTCTAATATCATAGTCTTCAAAGCCTAATCGATAATAAAAGTTGAGCGTACTTTCAGTGTCACTAGTACCAACATACATTGTCATGTTTCGATATTTATTAAATAACCATGTCATTAGGTAAGTACCTTGTCCTTTTCTGCGATATAAAGGATGAACAGCAATGTTTTTCAGCTCTATCTCTGCATCAGATAATTTTTCTACTGCTGCAATAGCTAGTGTTTGGGATTGGTGATGATCACTAAGTAAATAGACCTGACATTGATTAATATATTGTTCTATTGCCTGTTTTTCAGGATCTGCTAATAATAGTAAATTCATATATTTTTTGACCACCGTATTTTCTAATTCATTAACGATCATATACTCACCTCAAATATTAGAATGTCACACGTCATTTTTCAGTTTAAAAAAGCTTATAAGCAATTCATGGATTTTGCTTATAAGCTTAATAAAAGGTTTCTTACATTTATTGTGCATCTAATTGTTGTTCTTTAGCATGAATCATATTAGCTACGAAATGATTGACTGGTGCATCGATATGGTGTTCCATTCCCAAACGAGCAACCGCACCATTAATATAGTCAATTTCAGTTTTACGATGATTGTTTATTAAATCTTGGTACATCGAAGGATAATGTGGACCTACTTTATCATTTAAGTCGATGAGATATTCAAACACTTCATCTAAGTTCAAATGTACATCATCAATCGTTGCTACGTGCACAATTTCCTGGGTAATTTTATAAATAAGGTTTTTAGCATCATCGCTTTGATTTAACGTTGCTAAATTACATTCTAAAATTGTACATAGTGCATTGGCTGTCCCATTCACACAAATTTTCTTCCATATAGATTGATGTAAATCATCACTCAATACACCATTTAGCTCTGCCTGATTCAAAATGTCTACGATTGTTTTTACGTTATCAGTACCCTCTGTAACTAATGCACCTACTTCAACTGGGCCACTACCCATTAGATGCGTATAACCTGGACTTTCGATACCTGCTGTCCAAGTTGTTACACCTCTCACAATTTGTGGTAATTCGACATATTGCTCAATCAAACGCTCATGTTTTAGCCCATTCATCGTACATACTACGATGGTTGATTGATTTATATGTGGTTGTATATAATCTAACACCTCTTTAAGCTGCATTGATTTTGGAAATAAAAATACAACATCATATAACACATCTTCAGGTATGTCTCTAGAATCATACATTGGTATTTCTAAATGACAATGTTCACCATTAATATCTATGTGTAATCCATTCGTTTGAATTGCCTTAACATGTGATTCCCAACTGTCTATTAGCGTTACATCATATCCATTTTGGAATAATTTAGCACCAAATCCACTTCCTAATGCACCTGAACCTGCAATAGCTATCTTCATTCCAATCCCTCATTCCTCGATAAAGTTACCTTTAAAATACTATTTAAGACTAACATCGTCAATGAACATAACTTAATTTTCATAATTTTCTAACATTAAAATTAATGCTATAAAAAAGGTCGAAACTTTTTCGTTTCGACCTTTCACTAGTAATTATAAATTTCTTGCTTTCTTTGGAACTAATAATAAAATGGCGAAGAATGCAATGATGGCAATGACCGCATTTAAAATCACACCCATAAAGCCGCCTAATTCCATATTCATTTGTGATGCAAACACACCATATATTGTTCCTGAAATAGCAACACCAAATGCATTACCTAAAGATGATGCCATTTTATAAACACCTGAAGCAACACCCACTTTTTCGTCAGGCGCTTGTGCTACAGCTGTATCTGTAGATGGAGTGGCATAGATACCTAGGCCAGTACCAAATAATAAATAACCAATGACACTAGACGTAATATACCAAGGTTCTGGTAAAAACGTTAATGACAGTAATACTAAACCAAGTGCAGTAATTCCGCTACCCATTAATAACGGACGTTTAGGACCAAGTGCTTGTAGTATTTTTTCACCTACACGAATCATAATTAATACTGCTATCAAATAAGTTAATGAAATCATACCTGTTTGTGATTCATTAAAATCTAATTGTTGTTGATAGTAGGTATTAACAACAATGAGTGTCCCACCTGCAACACCATTCAACATAAAGTTAGAAACTGTTGCACCACTATATCCTTTATTTGAGAACAAACTAAAATCTACTAAAGGATATTTAATCTTATTTTCATAGATAATAAAGCCGATAAGTGAAACAATGAAAACCACGATTAGACTTAAAATAATGGGTGAGAATAAGCCTAGTTTAGATGTTTGCGTAATAATCACGTTGATACTTAACATACAAATAATCAAGATCATTAAGCCAACAATATCGAATTTCTTTTTCTCACCATTTTCAGTGATAACTGGTTCAGCTTTTGTTTCAGGTGTATGTTTAATTAAATACATTGATAATAATGTTAATACAATAGAAACGATGAAGATGGTTCTCCAACCAAAGTGCGTTGACATTAAGCCACCAAAGAGTGTACAAATACCACTACCACCCCATGATCCAATTGACCAATAACTTAACGCTCTTTGTCTCGCTGTACCAATATAATATTGGTTAATAATAGCTAGTGTTGCTGGCATAATACATGCAGCAGACAACCCTTGGAATATTCTTCCAGCAATTAAAAATGGTGTAAATGGCGTGATAATAATTAACAAAGAACCAATAATATTTAAAATTAATCCAATATATGTGACTTTCACACGACCAAATTTGTCCGCAAAGTCACCGGCACCTACAATAAATAAGCCTGACATTAAAGCTGTAAGACTGACTGCTATGTTAATCGTACCGATATCACTTTGATATGTAGATTGCAAAGGGACAACTAGATTCACAAGTGTTTGTGCGAATAACCAAAAGGTAATCACACCTAAAATGATACCAAGAAGAAGCCTATTATCTCCTTCAAATTCTCTTGAAGCTTTGTTCATAAAATATCAATTCCTCCTACAAAAAACACTTTCCAACTTTTACTTACTTGGTTTTAAATCGACTTAATGCTATGACCTTTGATTTAATAACAATCTCTTTCCTTCTATTTGTCTAAATTATTAATCTGTTTATATAAATCGATTTAATACTTCTTTACCTTTACCCTTTAATTTCTTTTAATATTTAGAATATTTGTATATATAAATCTATATTTTACACCAATTACTTTTATTTTTCCATAACGTCTTGAACTATACAAATGATAGTATTATCGTTAAAAATAGGTAAGCGTTTTCGATTTGATAATACGAGGATTTGTTAAATTGATAACGATGATCCCTATTAATTATTTTGAAAATTGTCACTGAAATGACGAATTCAATATACAAATTAATATGAAATGTATTGTATAATCACTTGTGAATTACTTCACAAAAGATTCGTTTGAAATTTGCAATTTAAGCTTTATTTATTTTTTTAAAACCTAATAACAAGTCAGTCGCTTTTTTTGTTTTAAATGAGTAAGTGAGTCGTATTTTTGACAAATCCAAACGTTCTTACCAAATCATTTTATACAAATAGAACAGGAGGAATGTATGTTATGGCTAACTCACCTTCTCAAAGTGAACGAGTTCAACATACATCTGGAAGAGTGTATCATTTCTTCCAACAGGCTTTAACACTTGCAGTTATTTTATTTATTTCCAAGATCATTGAAGCAGTCATGCCTATCCCAATGCCCGCTTCAGTAATCGGTTTAGTTTTATTATTTATAGCTTTATGTACTGGCATTGTTAAATTGGAACAGGTTGAATCCGTAGGAACTGCTTTAACGAATAACATCAGTTTCTTATTCGTTCCAGCTGGGATTTCAGTTATCAATTCATTACCGATTTTAAGTAAAAGTCCAATACTGATTATCTTACTTATTATTATTTCAACTATTTTCTTATTAGTATGTACTGGTTATGCATCTCAGTTACTTGTGACTAAATCACTATTCCCAAGTAAAGAGAAAAATGAAGAAACTAGTCGTATAGGAGGTTAATCATGGCGGACTATTTAGGTATTAATACACCCTATTTCGGTATTTTATTATCATTAATCCCATTTGTTATAGCTACATATTTTTATAAAAAGACAAATGGCTTTTTCTTACTTGCACCTTTATTTGTAAGTATGGTTGTAGGTATTGCTTTCTTAAAATTAACAGGTATTAGCTATCAAAGTTACAAAATCGGTGGCGACATTATATATTTCTTCTTAGAGCCAGCGACAATCAGTTTTGCTATACCTTTATATAAAAAACGTGATGTGTTAAAAAAATATTGGTTACAAATATTCGGTGGTATCGCATTAGGTACAGTTGTAGCTTTAATATTAATTTACTTAGTTGCTTCATTATTCCAATTTGGTAATCAAATTGTTGCATCAATGTTACCTCAAGCTGCTACAACAGCGATTGCTTTACCAGTATCTGAAGGTATCGGTGGAGTAAAAGAGTTAACATCATTAGCTGTTATTCTTAATGCTGTTGTTATCTCTGCGCTCGGTACTAAGATTGTACAATGGTTTAAAATTACCAATCCAATTGCACGTGGTTTAGCGTTAGGTTCTAGTGGTCATACACTAGGTGTTGCAGCCGCAAAAGATTTAGGTGAAACTGAAGAATCAATGGGTAGTATTGCCGTTGTTATCGTTGGTGTCATCGTCGTCGCAATTGTGCCAATATTAGCACCTATTTTATTAGGTTAAATCATTTAATATAAGATAAGAGGCCTGAACAAAAATCATAGTTCAGACCTCTTTTTTATATTTTATTTGATTTGTTGTGGTTGATGTTCAAATTTCTTTTTATTTTTACGAGTAGGATCTAATCGTTTTTCTAAAAATCTTAAACCTAAATCAATTAAAATGGCTATTAATGCAATAGGGATTGCCCCTGCAAGGATGAAAGTCGTACCGTCTGTTGAATTGGTACCTCGGATGATAATATCACCAAGCGTTGGCGCTCCGATAAATGAACCAATTGCCACAATTCCAATTGCTACAACGAGCGCAATACGTATACCACCAATGATGACTGAAAGAGATAGTGGTAATTCAATCATACGTAAAACTTGGTTTCTCGTCATACCCATGCCTTTACCAGCATCTTTAATATTCTCATCTACATCTACAATGCCCGTGTACGTATTCTTAATAATTGGTAATAATGAATATAAGAATACGGTAACAACTACTGTAGTTGGACCAAGTCCCATCGCTAACATTAAAATGGCCAACATGGCAATGGCTGGAACAGTTTGAATGATATTAGCAATCGTGATGATTGGCCATGCTAATTTTTTATATCGTGCAATGACAATACCAATCGGTATCCCAATGATACATGCAAAGAGCACACCATATACTGACATAAGTAAATGTTTAAAGAATAGTTCCATTAGGTAGCCAAAGTTTAATGAGTAATATTCAATAATAGATTGGAATAAATTACCTTTCATGATTATTGACCACCTTTCTTACTATTTTTGTCGTTTTCGAAATAGTTATGTTTTTTCAAGTATTCTTCAGCAATGATAGCTGGTTCTTTACCTTTACCATCTGCTTCGTAATTTAATTTCTGCATTTCTTTTGTTGACACTTTACCTTCTAACTTTTTCAAGGCCGTATCAATTTTCGGATTATCTTTAATCACTTTTTCAGTCGCTAGTGGACTACCATCATATGGTGGGAAGAATTTACGATCATCTTTTAAGATTTTTAAATCATATGCTGCAATACGACCATCAGTAGAATATCCTACAGCAACATCTAATTTTTTATTTTTCAGTGCATCATATACTAGTCCAATTTGCATTGGTCGTGCACTAGCAAATTTGAATCCATAATCTTTAACGAATGCTGGATAGCCATCGCCTGCTCTATTCATCCATTGCGTATCCATACCTAATCGTAATTCGTCTTTATGTTTTTCTAAGTCTGATACTTTTTCTAAGTGATATTTCTTAGCTGTTTCTTTTGTCACCATAAACGCATACGTATTCGCAAAACCTAATGAATTATAATACTTTTGATCATATTTTTTCTTAAATAGTCTTTGTGACTCTGCCATGGCTTTTTTAGGATCTTTCGTCGGTTTGGCATCCAATACACTTGTTAATTCGGTACCTGTGTATCTTACCGCAGACATATTGACGTCACCGCGCTGTAATGCGTTATGTTGAATAATACTAGAACCTAAGTTACCTATAATTGTAGGTTTAATTTTGCCTTTAGTTTCATGTTCAATCATTAATTTTTCCATATTAGCAATGATTTTAGTTTCACTCGTCTCAGTTGTTGTAATTTTTACATCATTCTTTGAATTGCCGTCCCCTAAACCTGGCAAACTACACCCAGATAATACTAAGAGGGACAACGCAATAAGAATCACTGTATATTTGATATGTTTCTTCATATTGATAAATCCTCCCTTTTCTTATCTAGATACTTTTAAACCTTTAGGTACTGCCCATTTTTCAACTAATGATAATAAAAAGTCGACAATTAGTGCTAGTAACGTAACTAATATTGCTGCACTAATAATCATTGGTGGTTGATATAAATTCAATCCGTTAAATACTAAATCACCAAGACCACCTGCGCCGACATAACTCGCTAATGTAGCCCAACTAATAACATATACACTTGAAAGGCGTATACCACTAATAATCATAGGTAACGCCAATGGCATTTGAACATCTTTCATTAATTGAAATTGTGTCATTCCCATACTTTGTCCAGCTTGTATTACATTTTTATCAATGTTTTTCACGCCGAGTACCGTATTATTTAATATTGGTAATAAAACATAGATAAACAACGCCACAATCGCTGGTGTCTTCCCTACACCAAAGATAGGTATCATAATAGCTAATACTGCTAATGTTGGAATAGTTTGTAAAACACCCGCAATAGTTAAAACTACATTGGCCGTTTTCGTTGTTCTAGACAATAGGATGCCTACCGGAACAGCTACGACGATTGCAATCAGTAAAGCAATGATAGAAATATAGAAATGTTCAATCGTCTTAGATACGAGCTGACTTCCATATTCATTCAAGAATGCTTTCATTATCGCTCATCTCCCGTTTCATGCTTATTCGCCTCTTCTGTAACACTAGCATCATTTTGTTGATGAGCTTGATGTTCTGAATTTGCTATATCACTATTAACAGATTCGTCAGAAGGTTGAGTTAGTTGTGTGTCGCTTGCTTCACCCCAAATAGAGTCATAAACGATGTCAACTAAGTTAGCACGTGTAATCAAACCAATGAGGATATTGTCGTCATCAACAACTGGAATATTTCTAACATTACGTTTTAAAATTGTACGTACTGAGTCTTGTAATTTCGAATCGATATGTACTTTATAAATATCACGTTGCATCGTATCAATCAGTTCTTTTCTTGCACGGAGTCCTTGATTGATATCCTCTATGTCTAAAAATCCTAATAATTTGTGATGGTTGTTTACAACAAATATGGTATCTACACGTTTCTCTCTCATGATATTGACCGCATCATTAAGTGAATCATCTGCGTGTACTGTGATCGGTTTAATCATTGCGCCTTCAACCGTTTTCATATTTGGTCTATCTTGAATCAATCTATTCTGACCAATAAAGTCTTTTACAAAATCATTTGCAGGATTTCTTAAAATATTGTCAGGTGTATCGAATTGTACGACTTTACCTTTCGACATAATACAAATTTTATCGGCCAATTTAATAGCTTCATCCATATCATGTGTCACAAAAATAAATGTTTTACCTAATTTTTGTTGAAGTTCTTTCACTAAATCTTGCAATGTATCTCGTGTAATTGGATCAAGCGCACCAAATGGTTCATCCATTAAGATGATGTCTTGTTCAGCCGCAAGGGCTCTTACTACCCCAATACGTTGTTGTTGACCACCAGATAGTTCAGCCGGATAACGGTCTAAATATTCGACTGGTAGGTCTACAAGTTTTATGAGTTCTTCTGCCTTTTGGTCTTTCTTTTCTTTCGACCATTTTAGTAATTTCGGTACAAGTACAATGTTTTCTCTAATAGTCATGTGAGGCATCAAACCAATTTGCTGAATGACATAACCAATACTTCTTCTTAATTCAACTGGGTTCATATTACGTACATCTTTGCCGTTCATTTGAATTTGGCCATCTGTTGCTTCAATCATTCGGTTAATCATTCTTAAAGCAGTGGTTTTACCGCTACCACTTGTCCCAATAAAGGCGATAAATTCACCTGATTCAATATCAAGCGTTAAATTATCTACTGCCTTTTTATTCCCAGAGTAAATCTTGGTTAAATTCTTAATGCTTAACATGATTGTTTTCCCCTTCCATATTGTAAAAAATGACGAATTAATACGATGACAATTAAAAAAGGCCTACAGAGCAGTTGTTAACAAAATAAAATATTAGTTGAACAAGAGCACGAAGGCCTTTCTTTTAAAATTTGTAACTACGATAAAATGCGAATCACACTTCATTAATGTTGTGCTCCCAACACTTAATGCTATTTTAATTGCACGCATATTCGACAACGATATAAATATATACCCTATATAATTTTAGTAAACCTATTGCATTTTTACAAAATTTAACTGTTCACCCTTAACATTTTTATAAAGTTCTTATTTCAATTGATTAATTATATAAAAGGATAAATATGCTTAGTATTTTATAACCTAATGAATTATGAAAATTATTTTAAGAAAAATTGACAATACATTGAATTATACTTTTATGTTACACATTTATAATTTTTTATTTCATTTTTGTGCTATGTTGAGCTTGTAACCAAAATATAGACAAAGAAGGGTTTTATATGAGTCAAGAAAGCAAAGTATCAGTTGTAACAGGCGGTGCACAAGGCATTGGGTATCAAATCGTTAAACGTTTATTTGATGATGGATTCAAAGTTGCCATTGTGGATTTCAACGGAGAAGGCGCAATTCAAGCGGCACAATCTTTAACACAAGATGACTCAAAGGTTTTAGCCATTAAAGCTGATGTAGCCAATCGTGATGATATATTTAGTGCTATAAATCAAACAGTTGAACATTTTGGTGATTTCCATGTTTTAGTGAGCAATGCTGGTTTAGGACCCATGACACCGATTGATTCCATTACTCCTGAAGACTTTGACAAAGTATATGGCGTCAATGTCAAAGGTGTTTTATGGGGGATTCAAGCCGCACATGCACAATTCAAACAATTAGGTCATGGCGGAAAAATTATTAATGCTACCTCTCAAGCTGGCGTAGAAGGTAATGCAGGCTTATCACTTTATAGTAGTAGTAAATTTGCTGTGCGAGGTTTAACTCAAGTTGCTGCACGTGATCTAGCACATGAATCTATTACAGTAAATGCATTTGCGCCTGGTATTGTTCAAACACCAATGATGGAAGGTATTGCTAAGAAAACTGCTGAAGAAGCTGGAAAACCTGAATCTTGGGGTTGGAAACAATTTACAGATCAAATCGCTTTAGGCAAACTTTCACAACCTGAAGATGTATCAAATGTTGTTAGTTTCTTAGCTGGCAAAGATTCAGATTATATTACTGGCCAAACGATTATTGTTGATGGTGGGATGAGATTCCATTAATCCTCTTTATTAAATGCTTAAACACTCATAAAAATAAGAAGAGGGACAGAAATATATATTTCAAGTTACATTCATATTTAGGCAGTAGTTGACTGTATAGTCATTCATTTTCTTTAGAAATTAGTATTTCTTATGCATGAGTTTCACTCATGTATTCCTATTTTAAAGTACACATTAGCTGTGGCTAATGCGTAAGAACCACTAAATAAATGATTAGTGGTTCTTTATTATTTCGGTCCCACTCCCTCTTGCTATTTGTCATGCATACCTTTTCCTTCTAAAATGTGATTAATATATTTGTCCACTCTTTTTTGTCTGGTATCTGCTCGTTTGGCATCACCAATATGATGCAAGTATTGACGTTGTCTTCCAGGTGTTAATTGATCGAACGCTTCTTTTAATTCTGGCATCGCATCGAATTGTTGTTGTAATTCCTCTGGCACCTCAAAATCTTCTGTTTTCTTTAATTCAACTTGTTTACCAGACTTTTCAATGTCAATAGCTTGTTTCACATAATCAATAATTTCTTCTTTACGTGATTGAATTTCCTCTAAAGTTGTAAATCGTAGCTGTCTTGCGGCTTGTACATTTTTAGTTTGTCTAATTAAAGTATTTTTAGAATCTTCAATAAGTGCACCTTTAAAGAATAAAAGTGCTACATACGTTTTAAAACCATGAATAAGAACCACATTTTTATTATTAATAGTGTAACAAGGGTGCATCCATTTATAATCTTCGTCCAACTCGTCAAAATCAACTATAAGTTCTCTTAAATAGTTATATTCTTCTTTCCATTGACTATCTTTTTTCAAAAATTTTTCTACTTCCAAATTGTTATTTTTCTCTACCATGTCATTGCCCTACTTTCTATTGATTCTGCCATTTCTCCACTATTATAAACTATAATATTAAAAAAACTAATTTTATACATTTAAATAAAAATTACAATATACACATTTGACTAATATTTTAACTAGCGTATAATAATGGCGTAGTATTTTCAGAATATAAAAGAATGAGGAGTCAATATGGCAAATAAAAATGAAACAGAATCGAATAACAGTAAGATTAATCTGCCCCAGTTAGTGTTACTCGGATTAGGGTCATTAATTGGTTCAGGCTGGTTATTTGGTGCTTGGGAAGCATCGTCAATTGCAGGACCAGCAGCTATCATTTCTTGGATTATTGGATTCGTCGTTATAGGAACCATCGCCTATAACTACATTGAAATTGGAACTATGTTCCCACAATCTGGTGGTATGAGTAACTATGCTCAATATACACATGGTTCATTACTCGGTTTCATAGCCGCTTGGGCAAACTGGGTATCACTCGTAACAATTATACCTATTGAAGCAGTTTCAGCTGTTCAATATATGAGTTCTTGGCCTTGGGATTGGGCTAAACCGATGGGTAGTTTAATGAAAGATGGTTCAATCAGTACAACAGGTTTAATCGCTGTTTATGCTATTATTATTATCTTCTCTTTATTAAATTACTGGTCAGTTAAACTATTAACTTCATTTACAAGTTTAATTTCATTCTTCAAACTTGGAGTTCCATTATTAACAATTATTATGTTAATGATCTCTGGCTTTGATACAGGAAATTATGGTCACTCAGTAGGTACATTCATGCCTTACGGTAGTGCACCAATATTCGCAGCAACAACAATGTCAGGTATTATTTTCTCATTTAATGCATTCCAAACAATCATTAATATGGGATCAGAAATTAAAAGCCCTGAAAAGAATATTGCGCGTGGTATTGCTATTTCACTTACAATTAGTGCTGTGCTTTATATCGTGTTACAAAGTACATTCATCACTTCTATGCCACAGTCAATGATTCATGAACATGGTTGGAGTGGTATTAACTTCAACTCTCCATTTGCTGACATGGCCATTTTATTAGGTTTAAATTGGTTAGCCATTTTACTTTATATTGAAGCTGTAGTGTCACCATTTGGTACTGGTGTATCATTTGTTGCTGTAACTGGTCGTGTATTACGCGCCATGGAAAAAAATGGGCACATCCCTAAATTCTTAGGTAAAATGAACGAAAAATATAAAATCCCACGTGTTGCAATTGTGTTTAACGCAATCATCAGTATGGTAATGGTTACACTATTCCGTGACTGGGGTACGTTAGCAGCAGTTATTTCAACTGCAACATTAGTTGCTTATCTAACTGGTCCAACGACAGTTATTGCATTACGTAAAATGGGTCCTAAGATGACACGTCCATTTAGAGCTAGAATTTTAAAATTCATGGCCCCATTATCATTCGTTCTTGCGTCACTAGCTATTTATTGGGCCATGTGGCCAACAACAGCAGAAGTTATATTAATCATCATTTTAGGTTTACCAATTTATTTCTTCTATGAATATAAAATGAATTGGAAAAACACTAAAAAACAAATCGGCGGAAGCTTATGGATTATTGTTTATCTCGTCGTACTTTCATTCCTATCATTTATTGGTAGTAAAGAATTCAAAGGTTTAAACTGGATACATTATCCATGGGATTTCTTAGTTATCATCATCGTTGCACTTATTTTCTATCAATTAGGTGCAATTAGTTCATTCGAAAGTGTCTACTTCAGACGTGCTAAGAAAATGAATAGTAACATGGGTGATAAACTTAAGAAACGTAAACGTCGTGAGAAACGCGAAAAAATCGCTGAAAAACGTCAAGAACAACAAGATAAAGAAGAAAAACGCCAAAACAAAGAAGAATAAACTCATAAATCAAATTAAAACTGCTAACGATTGTAAACATCGTTAGCAGTTTTTTTATACATATAGCTGACTTTAATCATTTATTATATAGTGTTATTAAAGATGACTTTGAAAGGACGATTGACAATGATGGTTAACATAACTTTAAATAACCGTATCGTTAAAGGTATTTATAATAATGAAAATGATATTGACGCATTCCTTGGTATTCGTTATGCCGATCTCAAATATGGTCGATTTAAACATTCTGAATTGATTACATCATTGCCTAAATCGGTAGACGCAACCTTTTTCAATAACATCCCCCCACAACCGTATAACCAACTTGAAGATTTTTTCTCAAGTGGTGTTTACTTTCATTTCAATCAATTTACACAAGATGAAGATTGTTTATATTTAAATATATGGCGACGTCATCACTCTCAAAATAAAACTCGACCTGTCATCATCTATTTTTACGGTGGCGGATTTGTCAATGGCCACGGTAGCGCTGAACTATATCAACCTCAATCTGTCGTCGAACAAGAAGATGTGATTGTCGTCACATTTAACTATCGATTAGGTTCTTGGGGATTTTTAGATTGGTCCTTTTTCAATTCAAATTACGAATGTAATAATGGGCTTTCTGATCAAATCAATGCGATCAAATGGGTACACCACCATATTAAAAATTTCGGTGGAGATCCTAATAACGTTACGTTAATAGGGCAATCTGCAGGGAGTATGAGTATCATGGCTTTGATGCAATTGCCAGAGACAGAATCCTATTTCCATAAAGTCATGTTATTAAGCGGTACATTGCGCTTAGACAGTCGAAAGATAGGCTATGAAAAAGCACAAAATTTTAGTGAAATCATAGCGGAAAACTACCCTAACTCAACCATAGATTCATTAACTACAGAAAATATCATGAATATCATGAATTTAGACCAAACAACTCGTGGCCAGTCCAAAGGTTTAGAATTAATTTACGCACCTATTCAAACATCATCAATGACAATGAATAATCCCAATTTCTCAAAGCCGATATTTGTTTCTTATACTCAAAATGAAGGTGATATTTATATAAAAAATGAATCTCGAAAGTTATCACCTGATCGCTTTGTTAAAGCTATGGCTTTTAATGGTGTAGAAATAGAAATCAGTGATGCCATTAGTGCGCAACAACAATCTACATGTATTACTGACTATATTTTTCAACAACCCGCACATGACTTTTTGAAAAGCATCAGTCATAATCCCAACAGATGGCTAGCTTCCTTTCAATGGCACCAACCAAATAACACTTATTATCACTCTGCTTATCATATATTAGATATAGTCTTTTGGTTCGGTCATTTGGACATTTTAAAAGCTAATGGCTTAGATGTCACGACTCACGAACGTGAATTAAGTATGAAAATGATTCACGACCTTGCATACTTTGCAAGATTTAGTAAGATGCCGTGGCTACCATATCAAGTGGGTCATACAACACCACATATTTATGACTAAAAAAGGAGTAGGACAGAAATAAATTTTTAAGAAAATATTATTTCTGTCCCACTCCCTTTCATTATGCTTCTTTTTTAGCAAAGTGAATATTCTTTAATGTAAGGGTAACGACTAATCCTAGAAAGCCAATCAAGGCACTTGTGTATGTCACTGCATGTACTGATAGATGTGATACGACTAAACCACCGATTATACCACCCATTCCGATACCTGCGTTTAAGCTAGACATGTTCCAACTCATCACCTGGCTTGTATCTCCTTCAACATGTTTTATAAGACCACTCTGCACTGCAGGATTCGTACTCCATTGCATAATATTCCAAACAAATAATCCGATTAATAACATGATCGTACCTGATAGAATGAAATTTAAGACAAGCATCATAACGATAAATATCGTAATAGAGATGATTAACCAACGCTTACTTGTCCATTTATCTGCAAAGATACCTCCCAATGATGTACCTATCACACCAGCAACACCATTAATTAGTAATGCCAGTGATACAAATGACATTTCATGGCCATTTGATAAAATCAGTGGATTAATATATACAAATGTGACTGAGTTCGCTACTAAAATTAAAAATGTAATTATAATGAATTTTGCTACTTCAGCTGGACGTAATACTTTAGATATTACCTGATTAGAATGGTCAGCGTCTGTATGATTAGCATGACTCAGTTCATGTTCTTTAGGTAAATACAACATCATTAGTATACCTACAATGACACTGACAGCCACAATAAATATAAAAGTAAAACGCCAACCTACCCAATCGCCTATTAATGTTCCAATAGGTACACCAAATACATTGGCACCACTAAATCCTGAATAGACAACACCAATCATCTTACCTCGATTTTTAGGTGAAGTTAACATTGCAGTCAACGCAAGTACTTTAACAATAATGAGTGATGCTGCTGCAGAGGACAGAATACGTCCTATCACTAAAATAGTGAAATTAGGCGCTATTGCTATAATTAAATTCCCTATAATAAAAGTCACTAATGTCCAAAGTAATATCGATTTAGCTTTAAAACGTTGCGTCACTTTAACCAGAATCGGTCCACAAATGGCAAATGTTAAAGCATATAACGTAACAAGTTGGCCAATGACGGCTTCAGATACATGTAAATCTTGGCTCATTAAATTCATAATACCTGCTACCATCATCTCGACCATACCAACGATAAACACACTAAAAATGAAAGTAACGATACGCATCATCGACATTTTTCATATCCCCCTTTCATAAATTTTTCAATGTTTATAGCATAAAAAAACAGCTACAAACCCATTTAACTAAGATAAGTAACTGTTTCATTATATAATATTTTTTCATTATTTTGTTTGTCAGGAAATCAAAAGTTTAAAACTTTTCTTCATTAACTTGACTTAATGTCTGTATTTCTTGCTATTAATTGGTGTCTTGCATTAAAGAATTGGCCGTAGCTCATGTATGTAGCAAGGAGTGCAGACATAATCGTAGCTGTTGTATGGATAAATACCACTAACAATTGAAATTTAATAGCTTGTAATGGCGGCACCCCACCGATAATCAATCCTGTCATCATACCTGGTATAGACACAAGCCCATATGTTTTAACGGAATCAATCGTTGGCACGATAGCTAATCTAATACTTTCTCTAATTGATGATTTAGAAGCAAGTTTCGGTGTCGCTGCTAATGTTAATTTCGATTCTATTTCGGAAACATCTTGTACAAATGCACGATCTAAATTTTGATAGGCTAAATTAATCGCAATTAAACCATTATTGGCTAACATCCCACCTATTGGAATCACTTCATTAGCAGTAAAATCAATGGCCCCTGTTGCAATCGTACCTGCTAGTGGCAATGCAGTACCTACAAATATTGCAACAAATGAAATCCAAAACACATGATGCATCACTGGGGATGCACGTTGAATGGTATTCCAAGATGCATTAATGATTATCACTAACACACATAAGATAAGTAACCATTTATCATTTATTTTAAAAATATAATGTAGTAAGAAGCCAAGAATGAGCAATTGAATGGTCGCTCTTATCGTTGCTACCACTAAATCTTTAATAATATGTAAGCCTTCCTTATAAGAAATGAGGATAGGAATAAACAGTAACAACGCTGTTAAACATAATGCCGTATTACTCATGTTGATTCAACTCCTCTATCTTAGCAATTTCACCATCAATGATTGTCATTCTCTTTTGAAAATGTCTCATACTTTGGTCATCGCTATGTGTAATCCATAAAATCGCTATACCTTCTTCAGCCATTTTAAAAATAATATCTTCTACGCGTTCTTTATTATGTGTATCTAAAGCACTTGTCGATTCATCTAATAATAAGACTTCGGGTTCAAACATTAATTGTCGTGCAATTGTGATACGTTGTTTTTCCCCTCCTGACATATGTTCAATTTCTGCAGATAAATCATAGTCTCCTAGGCCTACTTTTTCTAAAAGGTTAAGTGCTTTATCTTTATCAAATGCTTGGTTTCTCGCTTCTGAAGGAAACTTCATATTATCTTCAATCGTTGTACCAATCATCTCACTTTGTTGCATTAAGTAACTCACCTTCATACGAATACTTTCAGGTGTGTAGTCATGATAAGGTTTGCCGTTTAAATACAATGTGTCCAATGTAGGTTCAATCAAATGATTAAGTTGCTTTAAAAGTGTACTTTTGCCACTTCCTGAAGGGCCAATAATCGCTATAGTATCACCTTTATCCACCTTAAAATTAATATCCTTTAAAATTGTTCGGTGATCCGCTTCGTAAGTTAAATGTTCAATTTCTAATAACATGTTACACGCTCCTTTAAATCCCATTACACTACTCATTCCCGTTTTCCCACGTTAAATAACAATATAATTAATTTTTATGATAATTTAAATTATAAAAAAAGAGAATGTGCTTTTATACACATCCTCTCATTATTTATTTCTAAAATTTTATAAAGTAAATAAAATCACAACAAAAGATATCGCGTTGTTAATCATATGCAGGGCTATTGAAGCTGCTAAATTACGTTTCGTAAGATGATAAGCAGCTACGAAACCACTTGCCATAATTACATAAGGTCCTAATTCAAATGGAGATTGCGCTTCTGTCACATGTACCCCTGCAAACATCAGAATCGAAACCACATACATCAAACCATATGTTAATTTCTTACCTAACTCGTGAATTAATAAGTGTCTGAATAACAGTTCCTCTACTATAGGTGTCACAATGACAATATCTAAAAACAATACCGGCCACATCCATGCAGAAGTAAACATTTTTTCTAACATTTTATTATTTTCTGTATCACTAAACTGATATTTCTCTGGTAAAAATTCAACCATTATACCATACAACATATTCAATATGTACATGATAACGATAATGATGATTAAAGTTACTATATATTTTTTAAGATCTTTCACTCTTTGAATAGCTAATGGAATAAGTGTCTTTCGATGCATTAAATAAAATAATAATAGGACTAAACACATTCCAATGAAACCAAATACAGTAGCAAAATTGATACCAATCTCATTAATCCTACTATCAGATTTGATTTCCAGTGACATCGCAACGATGGCACCAATCATCATACCAATCATCGGAAATACGTATTGTCCCACAATGAGGTAAGCAACTATAAGCCAGAAATCTCTTTTAACTATCTTCTTGGACGCAAATTCATTTTTGTGTTGCTGTGAATCTAAGGGTTGTTGTGTGGATTGGTTTTCCATAAAAGACTCCTTTTCACTCTTGAATTAGTTTTACATAATTAACATTTTGAATACCATGATGATAAATAACACGCCTTGTATCCCCGACTGATAAAGATATGCGGCGGCTAGATTCATACCTGATTTAATATAAATCAATGTTGAACCTATTGCCATTATTAAAAATGGTAACATTTCCCACACACTCATCATATCGTACACATGAACCAAAGTCTCAATCATAATAGAAAGTATGATAGTCACAGTAGTAGGCCATATCTTACTTAATTCATGTATGATGAGATGCTTATAAATGATTACCTCCACCATTGGACGTAAGATAACCATTGAAATCATGGTAAAACATAGCGCTGATGGATAATGAAATAATCCCTCAACTCTTCTTTCGTATTGAGTTGGCCCTATACCCAATATGTTAAAGAGCCATCGCAATATACACATTACTATCATTACACCGATAATCATTAACAATATATGTAAGGTCTTGTTTCGTGCAAAATGAAATTGCCTTTTCATGACTTGAGCAATATCAAATTTATGCATCGCAAAAAAGATAAATAATACTAAAAATTGAGCTAAGACAAATCCTATGCTCAAAGATAAGTTATATAAAAACTGGGCTGGTGGCTTTTGGGTGATCATAGCTGTTAATCCTAGTGTGCCAAACACTACGATAATAGGTACCACCATTTGAAATAATATGTATAACGGTATCATTAAAAAATCTTTTTTCATGATTTTGGGTTGGTTCCAAATGTCATGTTGTCTTTGTTGTTGGTTCATGTGTCACCTCCTCCATCGCATTCTATCATAATTACTTTATCATTTTATTATTCATATTAATACATTATTTAAGTTAAATTTCCTTATATAAATATTTCATAAACTTATACAATTAAAATTCTACAATATAAATTTAACCGGTTTCATTGTAAAACATAAAGAAAAGTGTATCATAGTGTTGGAGTAATGATTAAGGGGGGCATTTTAATGAGTGTATTGACTACAATGCAGTTTATCGTCAACATCATTATTATGATTTTTTTATTGGGTGCATTATTGCTAGGTATCATCTGGCTAATCAAAGATAAAAGACAAACACAACACAGTGTGTTAAGAAACTATCCACTATTAGCACGTATTAGATACCTTTCAGAAAAAATGGGACCTGAACTTAGACAATATTTATTTTCTGGTGATAATGAAGGCAAACCATTCTCTCGTACAGATTATAAAAATATTGTATTAGCGGGGAAATATAATTCAAGAATGACTAGTTTTGGGACAATGTCAGATTATAAAGATGGTTTTTACATACAAAATACTATGTTTCCATTACAAGCGAGTGAATTAAAAGTTGATAATACGACACTACTTTCAACTTTTATTTATCAAATCGAGAATGAACGCTTATTTAGTCGTGATGAGCATCGTAAAGGCAAACAGATTGATCCGTTCTACTTAACTGATGACAATGCAGTGGTTCTTGGTGAACATCTAGAACATCCTTATAAAATTAAGCGTTTAGTCGGCCAATCAGGTATGAGTTACGGTGCCTTAGGTAAAAACGCTATCTCAGCATTATCTAAAGGTTTATCTAAAGCTGGTACATGGATGAACACAGGTGAAGGTGGCCTATCAGATTATCATCTTAAAGGTGATGGTGATATCATCTTCCAAATTGGACCTGGGTTATTCGGTGTTAGAGATAAAGAAGGTAATTTCAGTAAAGAACAATTTAAAACAGTTGCCGAACGTAAGAATGTACGTGCTTTTGAATTAAAATTAGCACAAGGTGCAAAAACTCGTGGTGGACATATGGAAGGTAATAAAGTAAATGAAGAAATTGCTAAAATACGTAATGTAGAACCATTTAAAACCATTAACTCACCAAACCGTTTCGAATTTATTCATAATGCTACAGACTTACTCAATTGGGTAGACGATATACAACAGTTAGGCCAAAAGCCTGTTGGATTTAAAATTGTTGTCAGTCGTGTTGAAGAGATCGAGACACTAGTCAAAACCATGGTGGAACTCGATAAATACCCAAGCTTCATCACTGTTGACGGAGGTGAAGGTGGCACGGGGGCAACATTCCAAGAACTTCAAGATGGTGTTGGATTACCTTTACTAACCGCCCTACCTATTGTTTCTGGCATGTTAGAGAAATATGGCGTACGAGATCGTGTGAAAATTTTCGCATCTGGTAAACTGATCACACCAGATAAAATTGCTATTGCTTTAGGATTAGGTGCCGATCTAGTTAATATCGCGCGTGGTATGATGATTAGTGTAGGTTGCATCATGAGTCAACAATGTCATATGAATACATGTCCTGTAGGTGTTGCTACAACTGATCCAAAGAAAGAAAAAGGATTAATTGTTGATGAAAAGCAATACCGTGTAACTAACTATGTCACTAGTTTACATGAAGGTTTATTTAATATTGCTGCAGCTGTAGGCGTATCAAGTCCAACAGAAATCACTGCAGACCATATCATTTATCGAAAATTAGATGGTGGCACACAAACCATCCACGATTACAAATTAAAATTAATTTCATAATAAAGTGTATTTATAAGGCGATCACTTAACAAGTGGTCGTCTTTTTCTGTGCTTTTATCATAGACACTTATCTATATAGATGATAATCTATATATGTTTTGGAGGTCATTATGTCATATCAACAATTAGCATCTATATTAAAGGTACTATCTGATGAAAATCGATTGGAAATTCTAGATATTTTATCATGTGGTGAATTATGTGCGTATGATTTACTACAACATTTTCAAATTTCCCAACCTACCTTAAGTCATCACATGAAAGTTTTAGTTACATATCAATTTGTCTCAATCAGAAAAGAAGGCAATAAACGTTTTTATCAATTAAATCATGAATTTTACACACAAATCATTGATAATTTAAAACTTATTAATACAACACATGATCAATGTGTATGTCAGTCAGTGAAACGAGGTGATCAATCATGATGACCATTCTTGCTATCGTCATATTCCTTATCACACTCGTCTTTGTAATTTGGCAACCTAAAGGATTAGATATTGGTATTACTGCTGTCATTGGTGCCATCGCCGCAATCATTACAGGTGTTGTTAGCCTTTCAGATGTGGTTGAAGTAACTCAAATTGTTTGGAATGCCACATTAACCTTTGTTGCAATTATATTAATATCGTTAATTCTAGACCAAATCGGCTTTTTCGAGTGGGCAGCATTGCATATGGTGCGAGCATCTAAAGGTAATGGTCTCATGATGTTTGTTTTAATCATGGTTCTCGGTGCAATCGTCGCTGCTTTCTTTGCCAACGACGGAGCCGCATTAATCTTAACTCCTATCGTTTTAGCTATGGTTCGTCATTTAGGATTCAATGAGAAAATGGTCTTTCCATTTATTATTGCCAGTGGATTTATTGCAGATACGACGTCGCTACCAATGATTATTAGTAATTTGGTTAATATTGTCTCAGCCGATTACTTTGGCATAGGTTTTGGTGAATATATGAGTCGTATGATGATACCTAACATATTCTCATTAATTGCCAGTATCGTCGTTTTATGGATTTATTTCAGAAAATCAATTCCAAAACGTGTCGATACCACTCATATCAATCATCCGTCATCTGCCTTAAAAGATTTACGTCTATTCCGAATCTCTTGGATTGTCCTTGTAGTATTGATGATTGGTTATTTTGTAAGTGAATGGCTACAAATACCTGTTTCATTGATTGCAGGTGCCATTGCTATCATATTTGTATTACTCGCAAGACAATCGAATGCTGTTCATACGAAACAAGTCATTAAAGGCGCACCATGGAATATTGTCATCTTTTCAATTGGCATGTATTTAGTCGTTTTCGGCTTGAAAAATGCCGGTATCACAACTATATTAGCTCATACACTTTCAAACATTTCAGTTCATGGTTTATTCGCTAGTATTATGAGTATGGGCTTTATTTCAGCTATTCTTTCTTCAATTATGAACAATTTACCAACTGTCTTAATTGATGCGATTGCAATTGGTCAGTCAGGCGTATCTCATTCACTCAAAGAAGGTATGATCTATAGTAATGTGATTGGTTCAGATTTAGGTCCTAAAATCACACCAATAGGTTCACTTGCGACATTATTATGGTTACATGTATTAGCACAAAAAGGCGTCAAAATTTCTTGGGGAACATACTTTAAAACAGGTGTCGTAATCACCATTCCAGTCTTATTCTTCACGTTATTAGGACTATATTTAACACTAATCATTTTTTAATAAGGAGTTCTAAGCATGGCAAAGAAAATCATTTATTTCATCTGTACTGGTAATTCGTGTCGTAGTCAAATGGCTCATGGCTTTGCTGACAATATATTAGATTCAAATTGGGATGTATATTCAGGTGGTATTGAAACACATGGTGTGAATCCAAAGGCTATCGAAGCGATGAAAGAAGTCAATATCGATATTTCACATCATACATCCGATTTAATACAACAAGATATTCTAGATCGTGCTGATTTAGTTGTTACATTGTGTAGCCATGCAGATCAACATTGTCCAACATTGCCACCTTCAGTTAAGAAAGAACATTGGGGTTTCGATGATCCAGCTGGTAAAGATTGGTCAGAATTCCAACGTGTTAGAGATGAAATTAAAGCCGCTATTGAAGACTTTAGTCAAAAGCAATAGAACAAATAAAATTAAGAGCCAGTACATGCGTTGCCATTTGCATGTACTGGCTCTTGTATTTTAATCATCATGATCGGTCATATTACTTTTTTCTTTTAAACCGTTACGTTTCATTTGGCTAACGGTTTTATCTAAACTTACTTTATTATTTTTACCTTTAACTGATACAAAGCCTAATTTTTTCTTCAATTGATCGATATCGGCTTTTTCATAATCGATATCTATATGTTCAACTGCTTTATCATCTTTGTAATCAATTTTGAATGATACACCTTTGTCACCTTTAAAGGCCTTCTCATCTTTCTTTAACATGTCTTTGGCTTGATCTTTATCAATACCTAAATCATCATATTTCAAAGTACCTATTGTAGATTGTTTCAGTACTTCGTCTCCTTTATATGTGAGCGACGTAATAATCTGTTTACCATTAACGTCACCCTCGAACGTTTTCGTTTGCTCTTTACTACAAGCAGCTAGTGTGATTGCGCTTAATGCGATAACCACTATAAGTGAAACTAGTTTTTTCATATGATCGCCTTCTCTCACCTGTTTGTTGGGGCAATGGTACCATTACCTGATTTATTATTGATATTAATATACCCTTATTCCATAAACATTTCCATCAATACATATCAATAAATGTGCTATGTTAAACTATAAGTAACTAATGATTGGGAGGATGATGGTATGACTGATTCAATACAATTACTGAAAGAACTGACTGCCGCCAATGGTATTGCAGGTCGAGAAATGCAAGTTAAGTCTATAATGAAAGATTATTTATCACCAGTTAGTGATGCGATTGTAGAAGATAATTTGGGTGGCATATTCGGTAAAAAGACTGCAACAAATGGTTCTAAATCTATTTTAATATCAGGACATATGGATGAAGTGGGTTTCTTAGTAACCAAAATTGATAAAGATGGCTTTTTATCTTTTAATCCAATTGGTGGTTGGTGGAACCAAGTGATGCTTTCTCAAAAAGTCACTGTTACAACAGATGATGGTAAAGCATTAAGAGGTATTATTGGTTCTAAGCCACCACATATTCTTTCACCTGAAGAACGTAAGAAAACCGTAGATATTAAAAATATGTATATCGATATTGGTGTGAATAGTAAGGAAGAAGCTGAACAAGCCGGTGTGTCTGTTGGCAATATGGTCACACCATACAGTGAATTTGAAACACTAGCGAATGATAAATATATGACTGCTAAGGCATTTGATAATCGATATGGTTGTGCATTAGCTATCGATGTTCTCAATGAATTAAAAGATGAAGCTATAGATATTAACTTATATTCGGGTGCCACAGTACAAGAAGAAGTTGGATTACGTGGTGCGAAAGTGGCTGCACAAACTATTCAACCTGACTTAGCCATTGCAGTAGACGTGGCAGTCGCATTTGATACACCAGGCATGTCTGGTCAAACAAGTGATAGTTATTTAGGTGGTGGCCCTGTTGTCATTATGATGGATGCTTCAAGCATTGCGCACGAAGGATTGCGTCAACATGTCAAAGATGTCGCCAAACAACATCATATCGACGTTCAATGGGATACAACGCCAGGTGGTGGTACAGATGCAGGTAGTATCCATGTTGCGAATGAAGGTATACCTACTATAACACTGGGCATCGCCCTGCGTTATATGCACTCTAATGTATCAGTGATTCATAAAGATGATTATGATCGTTCGGTACGTCTAGTTGCTGAAATTGTACGATCATTAAATGATCATACTTATAACAATATCAAATGGTAAGGTAATCCTTTGGGAGGTGACTTTATGAGACTATTTGGCGCTTTAAAATGTTCTCATTGTCAACGTGAACTTAAAGAAGATGAGCCTATCTATATTAAAGTTAAAGGTAATGATCTTCATGGATATACTCACTTAAGCGGTTGGGCCGACCAACAATATAAGTTATGTGAAGCATGTGCGAAACAACTTAAATAGTATTTAAGCCAAGATGTCTGCTATTTCCTGGGACATCTTGGCTTATTATTTTTAATAATTTTGCTTTATTATTTGATTGATTTTTTCCAACTATCATCACTTAACATTTCACCTGGCCATGTGTACGCCATCACGCCACCGTCAATACGAATCGTTTCACCTGTAATAAATGAACTATCATCAGATGCTAAGAATGTTACTAATTTACCTACTTCATCTGGTGTACCTAATCGTCCTAATGGTGTCACCCATTTTTGATTTTCACGGAATGTTTGACCCGCTTCATCTTGAGCCGTACCAGCTAAATTATCTACTAATGGTGTTTCTATTGTGCCCGGTGCAATCGCATTAGCACGGATATTGTCACGACCATATTCAATAGCAATGGATTTCGTAAAGTTAATCACTGCACCTTTAGCAGCATTATAACCAGAACGATAAAGATCTGCTGCTTGCCCAGAGAATGAAGCTGTATTAATGATTGAACCACCATTATCCATCATTAACGGTAAAAGGAATTTCGTTACTAAGAATGTACCTCTCATATCTACACCCATAATTTTATCAAATACTTCAACTGGGTATTCATGAATACGTCCTGCACCATTATCAACACCCGCATTATTAAATAGTACATCTACATGCCCGAATTCTGATTTAATCTGATTAGCAAACGCTTGAACTTGTTGTTCATCAGAAATATCTACTTGAAATGCAGTCGCTTGTCCACCTTGTTGTTTAATATCTTCAACTGTTTGATCTAATTGATCAGAAATGTCTAAAGCCAAGACGTGTGCACCTTCTTGGGCTAATACATTGGCAGAAGCTTGACCAATACCTGTACTTGCACCTGTCACAACTGCGACTTTATTCTCTAAACGTTTCATATAACGTCACTCTCCTCAATATTTTGCTAAAATGAAATCTTACTATTGTTGTTCCACTTTCATAATAGGACTAAACGCCGTTATGACAATGATAGCGTTTTAATTCAAAATGAATATTTCATATCTCGCACATACACATCGAATTTACATTTACTAACGAATCATATATACTTCTTTTTAAATTTCAGAAAATTCTTATCATTATATGTAATATTTGCTATACTTTTAGATAATTTAACTAAGGAGTGGTTCATGAATGGCAACAAACTCAAAACAAAAACCATCAATCGTTAGTAAATTTTTAAATGGGGTCGAATGGGTAGGTAATAAATTGCCTGATCCGACGGTACTCTTCTTCTTAATGTGTGTCGGCCTTGCTATTATTACATGGTTCGTCTCTTTATTTAATGTTTCAGTTAAACATCCAGGTAACGGTGAAACTATTCATATCAAAAGTATTCTCAGTCATGATGGCTTTGCCATGATTATGAATGATGCTATTAAGAACTTTTCTGAATTCCCTGCACTTGGCCTCGTATTAGGTGTCATGATTGGTATTGGTGCCGCTGAAAAATCTGGGTATTTCGATAAACTCATGATTTCAGTAGTAAACAGAGCACCAAAGAAGTTAATCGTTCCTACCATCATTTTAATTGGTATTGTCGGAAGTACAGCTGGTGATGCAGCAACGATTATCTTACCACCTTTAGCGGCTATGCTATTTATCAAGATTGGTTATCACCCTATCGCAGGTCTAGCAATGGCATATGCATCAGCTGTGGGCGGATTTGCTGCCAATTTAGTCGTAGGTATGCAAGATGCGTTAGTCTATTCATTTACTGAACCTGCCACAAGAATCGTCTCAGATCATATTAAAACCAATGTGGCTATGAACTGGTATTTCATTGCGGCCAGTGTAGTTGTGTTATTACCTACCATCCACTTAGTGACAACAAAGTTAATTATTCCTAGGCTTGGTAAATATGATGATTCAGATGCACACGATGACATGGAAGAGACGTCTTCTCACATCACACCTATAGAGAAAAAGGCATTATTTTGGGCAAATATGAGTTTTATCGTCTTACTTGTATTACTCATCATTTGCGCTATCCCAGAACATAGTTTTTTAAGAAATGCTAAAACAGGTAGTCTACTTGATGATGCACCTTTAATTAATGGTGTCGGCCTCATTATCTTAGTCATCTTCTTAGTACCGGGCGTGATATACGGCGTCTTAAGTCATGAAATTAAAAATACTAAGGATTTAGGACAAATGATTACTGATTCAATGTCATCTATGGGTTCATTCATTGTCATTGTATTCTTTGCAGCACAACTACTCGCATTCCTAGAATGGAGTAACCTTGGTGTGATTACAGCAGTCAAGGGTGCCAAATTACTACAACATCAAAATGGTATTGTACTGATTATTGGTGTCATCTTCCTAAGTGCACTCGTCAATATGCTAGTGGGTAGCGCCTCTGCTAAATGGGGTATCTTAGCACCTATCTTTGTGCCAATGCTCATTTTAGTCGGCTTCCACCCTGCCTTTACACAAGCTATATACCGAGTAGGTGATTCCATTACCAATCCAATCACACCAATGATGCCTTACCTACCGTTGTTGTTATCTTATGCTCAAAAGTATGATAAAAACATGAAACTCGGCACCCTACTTTCAAGTCTAATGCCATATTCAATCGCCTTAACGATTGTATGGACACTATTCACACTCATTTGGTTCTTACTAGGTATTCCAGTCGGACCTGGTGGACCACTACATGTAAAATAAATAGAATGCATCATCTTAAAGCCACTTCCAACAGACATGGAAGTGGCTTATTTTCAAGTACAATTAATAAAGAAAACATGTTGAACTTAGACAATCTTTTTTGATTTACAAAAAGATGAAATTTTCTTAGAAAAATACCTTAAAATTCTTTTCATTTTATATAACTCATGTAAAATAAAATTAAACAGGGGTATGACAATTGTTCCCATAAAACATAGGAGGCAGTGATGGAAGAACGTATTGGTTTAATAGATATTGGTTCAAATACCATTCGTCTTGTTATTTTTGGATTTGATAAAGACACAGGCTTGAATGAAATACTGAATATTAAGACACCCGCACGTCTAAGTCAGTATTTAACTAAAGATAACGACATGAACGATGAAGGGATTCAAGTACTTACAGACGCGTTAAGTAGCTTTAATAAAGTAGCAACGAAATTCAAAGTAGACGAATTACATCCAATTGCAACAGCAGCGATTCGTCAATCAAATAATCAACAAGATATTATCAAAAAAGTTAAAAAAGACACAGGGGTAGAGATTAAAATTGTCCCTGAAGAAGATGAAGCGTTTTACGGTTATTATGCCATTTCGCATACAACTGATATTGAAAATGGTGTCTCCGTCGATATCGGGGGCGGATCTACAGAGGTCACTTTATTTAAAGATAAAAAATTAAAGGCTGCACATAGCTTTCCATTTGGTGTTGTCTCACTCAAACGTCAATTCTTTGGTGATAAAGATCATAATGATAAATCAGCGATTAAAAGTATGGAGAAATTCTTATCAGAGCAATTCGGTCAACTTGACTGGCTTAATGATCAAGATGTCGCACTCGTTGGCGTAGGTGGCTCAGCACGAAATGTAGCTCGAATTCATCAATCAGAACATTCTTACCCTATCGGTGGCGTTCATAACTACACGATGTCCGATAGAGATATCGAGGAAGTCTATGATTTAATTCGAAAAAGCTCAAGAGACGACTTAACAAATCTAGACGGATTAAGTCGCGACCGTGTAGATATTATCTTACCTGCCGTTTCAGTCTTTAAAACACTATACAAGAAAGTGGATGCGACACAATTTACATTCTCTAGAAAAGGTATTCGCGAAGGTTATGTAATGAATCTCATTCTCCAACGTTATCCAGAAGAATTTTCAAAAGATAATGTAAGACAAGATGCTTTACGCCATTTAGCAAACGAATATCACATTGAAGAAAGCAGTGCTAATCGTCGTCTTAAACTAGCAGAATCACTATTATCACAACTATTAAAACGTTCAGATCTTAAATTAAGCGACAAAGATAAAGAGCTCTTCGTTGAAGGTGCGTATCTTTATTATCTAGGTAGCTTTATCGATTCTGATTCAAGTTCACCACATACCTACTATCTAATTGCTAACTCAATGATCAACGGCTTTTCACATAAAGATCGTGTGAAGTTAGCATTACTTGCAAGTTTTAAAAATAAATCACTACTTAAGTTCTACTGCAAAGAAACACATTGGTTCGGTAGTAAAGAGACCGAAACGATTCAATCCTTAGGTGGTATTATCAAATTTGTGAATGCACTCAATATTTCTCATACAAGCTTTGTTGAAGAAGTTGAACTCAAAGCGAAGAAAGACGATAAATATGAGCTTCACGTGTTCTACAAAGGGGAACCCATCGCCGAAGAATATCAAGCAAATCGTCAGAAAAAGCATATTGAAAAGATATTAAAAGGTAAAGTAACGATCGTCTTTACAAAATCTTAATAATTGTATGATATTTTTAAACTATATAAGTATATAAAAAACGATGAGGTGTTTTAAGCGTATGCAAACTCAATTGGGAGAAAAGGATATTAATTTACCACAATACTATAACAACCGGGAGTTAAGTTGGTTAGACTTTAACTATAGAGTTTTAGAAGAAGCCTATGATTTTAGTAATCCACTACTCGAGAAATTAAATTTCGTATCAATTTTTAGTTCAAATTTAGATGAATTTTTCATGGTGCGTGTTGCAGGACTCAAAGATCAGGTCAAAATGGGCTATGATAAACCTGAAAACAAAGCACAAATGACACCTCAAGAGCAATTAGAAGCTATTAAAAAGAAAAATACAGAGTATGTTAACATTCAATACAATCGCTACAATGAATTAATTGAAGAGTTGCGTAACTATGAAATTGAAATGGCTCAACCTGAGGACTTATCAGAATCTCTTTTAACTAGACTAGAGAATGAATTTAAAACGAAAATTCTACCTACATTAACGCCATTAGGTATAGATGCCTATCATCCATTTCCAAAATTGAATAATAAAAGTTTAAATATCTTTGTAGATATCGATACGGAAGATGCAATTAATTCAGCAATTGTTCAGATTCCATCATTAATACCTAGATTTTTAACTTTAAACGAGGGGTATAAGCAATATGTGTTAATGGTTGAAGATGTTGTTACATTCTTTATTAATCAACTGTTCGTTGGTTACGAAGTATTAAACACATTTGCTTTCCGTATCACAAGAAATGCAGATTTAACAATTCACGAAGACGGTGCAGAAGACTTATTAATTGAAATAGAACGCTTCTTAAAAGAACGTAAAAGTGGTTCGGCCGTGCGTTTAGAAGTGGATGGTCGTACTGCTGTACGTGAAGATATTGGTTGGATTATGGATCAACTCGAAGTTAAAGATGACGACGTCTATTTTGTAGACGGTCCTTTAGATTTAACTTTCTTATTTGGTTTAGTTGATCACTTATCTCACAAGTTAAGTTATTTAACTTACGATAAATACACACCGCAAGTGCCTCGTTCACTTGGCTATAACAACATTTATCAATTAGCTTTGGAACGTGACATTTTCTTCCATCATCCTTATGAATCATTTGAACCTATTGTCGATTTTATTAGAGAAGCTGCCGAAGATCCTAATACCATTGCGATTAAACAAACGTTATATCGTGTAAGTAAAGATTCCCCTATTATCAAGAGCTTGAAAGAAGCTGCCGAAAAAGGTAAACAAGTAACGGTACTTGTAGAATTAAAAGCACGTTTCGACGAAGAAAATAACGTTCATTGGGCACGTATGTTAGAAGATGCGGGTTGCCATGTGATTTATGGTATGACTCATCTGAAAACACATAGTAAAATCGCATTAGTCGTGAAGAAAATTGCTGGTGAATTAACATCATTTGTACATCTTGGTACAGGAAACTATAATGACAAAACTGCAAAATTATATACTGATATGGGTATTATTACGACGAACAACGAAATTGCAGAAGATGCGATTAACTTCTTTAATTACTTAAGTGGCTATTCGGTTAAACCACAATATAACAAGTTGATTGTGGCACCATTTGATATACGAGATGTCTTTATTGATCGCATTGATAAAGAGATTAGTAGTCATTTAGAACATGGTAATGGGAAAATCATGATGAAGATGAACTCATTAACAGATAAAGCGATTATTGAAAAATTATTTGAAGCATCACAAGCTGGTGTGAAAATCCAATTAATTATTCGTGGTATTTGTTGTTTAAAACCAGGCATCCCTGGCATCAGTGAAAATATTGAAGTTGTAAGTATCGTTGGTAGATTACTTGAACATTCTCGAATTTATTACTTCCATAATAATGGAGACGAACGTATCTACCTATCATCAGCCGATGTAATGACACGTAATATGATCAAACGTGTAGAAATCTTATTCCCTGTTGAAGATAAAAACATTGCCGCACGTTTATTAGACTTTATGAACTTACAGTTATCAGATAACCAAAAAGGTCGTTATCAAGATCAATATGGTAATTATCATTATATCGAAAATAATTCGTCACCATTAAATTCTCAAGCCTACTTGATGCAAATTGCACTTAAATATGGACAAGAATTAAAACGTCAAAGCGCGCAACCATCTGGTCGTGCCGTGCGTTCTAAACGTGGTGGCAGTTGGGTCAGTCGTTTACGCGATACGCTCAAACGTTAATATGATATATAAATTAAGGGTTGGAACGTCGTCGTTCCAGCCCTTTTACTTATTTTTCAGGATATTCATACCAATGTTTTAAAAATTGATATAGTACTTCACTATATTTTTTAAGTTCTTCATTTTGTATTTTTTCATTAACGCTATGCGCTTCTTCTAGACTGCCCGGTCCATATAAGATGGTTGGAATATCAAAATGTGCAATCCAACCACCATCAGTCACTGTCGTACTCATACCATGTCTTAATGGTGCTTGATGTACTGTTTGGTGTGCTTGTTGTAATTGATGAAAACCAGGGTGATCTACTGGGACGGTAAAGCTAGGGAATATTTCTCCCTTATCTTCAATCATAGATGTACCGCCCCACTCAAACTCAAGTGGATTGTCCTTTAGCCACACATCAGCTTGCGCCACACGATTTAAATAATCTTCGATCTCAGTTACTACATCTTCGTATGACTCATTTGGTAAATAATGTACTGTAATCCATAATCGACATTCATCAGCAATAAATGCTGGGTGTCTGCCACCTTCAATCACAGCAGGGTTAATGGTATTGGCCCCTGCTGGCATATCTGGATAATGCTTCATTACAGCCCAATGTCGTTCGAGTTCATTCAATGCTTGGATGATTTTAGTCATTTTTTCAATGGCACTCGCACCAAATAATCCACCACCTGCGTGAATCGTTTGATGACGGGCACCATCATGTATTGTATTTTTACTTTTAACTGTAATCCAACCTGTAATGACACCACCCTGTCCTAGCACTTGATTCTCACTAGTATCTAATACAAGCGCTAGATCACCTTTAGGTCCTACTTCACACGCACGTTTAGTACCTGCTTCACCTACTTCTTCACCAACCACTGACTGAACAATAATGTCACCTTTAGGTCGATGTCCTTCTTGATGTAATCGTTCTAAAACATAAAATAAAGATGACATGCCACCTTTCATATCACTGACACCTCTACCATATAACCAATCTTGGTGCTCCGTAAGTTGGAATGGTGGATACGTCCAGTATTGATCATCTTCTACAGAGGCAACATCGATATGACCGTTTAAAATTAATTTAGGTGCTTGGGCATCTGTGCCTTTAAGCGTGCCAATGACCACACTATCATGCTCATACATTGCTTCACGTTGTATGGTAAAGTCAAGTTGTTTTAACAATTGTACGATATCATCTTGTAATGGATCTGTGTTCCGACCTGGTGGACTTTCCGTATGATAACTGACTAACCATTCTAATAACTCAAATTGACGTTGATTCAATTTACATCCCGTCCTTCATGTAAAATGATTTTATAAAAACGTTTACAATTTAAGTCTATCATGGTTAGGATTTGAATTAAATATTATACAGGTCGTACAGTTACTTCGTTAACATTCACATGACTAGGTTGTGTTAATGCATAAATGGCAGCATCAGCAATATTTTGCGCTTCTAACTTTTTACGACCATTAAAGTCGTAATGCTCTGTTAATGGTGTTTCAACCATACCTGGTGAAATGCTAGTGACTTTGACACCTGTTTTAGCTAATTCTTTTTCTAATCCTTGAGTGATTGTATGCACTGCCGCTTTCGTAGCACTGTATATCGCACTACCTTTCGTTACTTCAAATCCTGAAATAGATGCGATATTGATAATATGACCACTTGATTGTTCTAATAATGTTGGTAATGCCGCTTGTACTGTATATAACGTACCTTTAATATTCACATCAATCATTGAATCCCAATCTTCTACTTTATAATCTGTGATTTTAGAGGATTTCATTTGACCTGCGCTATTTACAACGATGTCTAATCCACCAAAGCTTGTTTTAGCAGTATCAATTAATGATTCTACTTCACGTTGATTAGTTACATCTGTAGCTACCACTTTAACTTGATTGCTATCAAATTTTGTAGCAACTGCATTGAGTTTATCTGTATTTCTTCCAGCTAAAACAACTTTAACACCTTGATTTCCTAGAGCAGTTGCGATTGCTTCACCAATACCGCTTCCTGCACCTGTAACGACTGCAACTTTATCTTTTAATTGATTCATCTTCAAAACTCCTTTTTATTTATCATTATTTTATAATTACCAATGACACTACTAAGTTAAACGTTTGTGAATTCTTATCATTACTTAGCATGTTTCAAACATTTGAAAATCATGATTGTAAAAATCATTTATAAGTTATAAAGTTAATATGTAACTATCATACATGTTTTGGAATTATAGGGGGCAAATAATGACTTTTCATGATCGTATATTAAAATTAAGAGAACACAATCACCGCACAGCATTTGAATTTCGTTTCGAAGACTTATTTAGTAAAGAAGAATGGTTAGATATGTCTATCGCTGATCAAAAATCTGCAGAAAAGCAATTCCAACGTGACATTAATCAAATGAGTGATGTCAGAATGCCATTCGCTAGTGCAGATAAAGCAAAAAACAAAATGTTCAATCTTATCTATGCCTATAACGGTATCAAAAAGAACTTTAAAGTCGTAGAAGACCAACAACATTCAAAATAATTCAAAAAAGACCGTACCTCATTTGAGATACGGTCTTTATAAACATTTCCAGAATTATACGGGGGGTATAATAATGATGCCTTCAATTGCTCACCAATGAAGGCAAGGTGTTAATTTACGATTAGGAGTCAAAATGAATTAGTTTGTCACTAATGTTTTTCGTTCTAAGCCATAGTAGTATAGTCTTTCAGCATCGATATAGGGGATTGAATCGATAGTTAAATAGCCATCTTTAATGTCGCCAATAATACCTTGGTTCACACCGGTATTGACATAGATTTCATAGCTACTTACATCAGAGAAAACAAGCTCTTCAATTACTTTTCTCACTTTTATCACTCCAACATGTCTTATTCCTTACAATTCATATACTACACCATTTTTCAGAAAATAAAAGGTGTTTGTGATTGTTTTCACAAAAATATCACTTTTTAAAGATTGTAAAAATAATGTCAACTTTCATATAACCTCTACCGTTGCAAGATCAATCGTGATTTGAATGATTCATTTCTATTTTTTACTAACTACTATCTCTTTATTTTTTATTCAATCCTCATTATTTAAAGTCTATTCCATAACTGAAGTGAAAAAAGCTGTCATTTGTTCTGCAGCGTCTTTACTAAACATCACTTCTAAATTATCTTGAGATTCTTGAGCACTTTCTTTGGAAACAGCATACATCTCTTGTTCATATTGTGCAACTGCAGTATCTAAATCTTGAGATTCTTTGATTGCATTGGCTAATAAATAGGCATCATATAAAGCCATATTGACACCTTCACCTGCAAATGGACTCATTAAATGGGCTGCATCACCAATCAGTGTGACGTTACCAATACTTTCCCAAGTAAATCCTATTGGCAATTTATAAATGCGTCGTAATAGCATATCATCACTAGCATATTCGATATAATGTTTTAATTCTGGTGACCAATCTGCAAAGTCTTGTTGTAATAATTGTTGTTTAATTTCATCAGAAGACATCGCTTTATATTGATCCAATTGATTCACATCCATTAAATATGATACATAAGCTTTAATACGTCCGTCACCATTCAATTGTCCTAATATTGCCTTATGATCACCAAATGCCATCATTTTTCCATTTTTATTGAATTGAGCTAAATCTGGATGGTCTTCTTTAACATTATTAATATTTAATTCAACCATTGATATATCATTATATTCTACATCTACATCTGTAATATGGTTTCGAACTTTAGAAAAGGCACCATCTGCACCTATAACTAAGTCAAATGTTTGTGATTGTCCTTCTTTAAACGTTACTTCTACTTGACCATTATCAAGTTGATTTAAATGACTAAATGTATAGCCATATTGTACCGTAGAAGGTGCCAATTGATTCATGATAATATCACAAAGTTCTCCACGATCGATTTCAGGACGTGAGCCTTCACCTTCAGCATCTTCTTCAAATAAGATAGTACCATCTTTGGATACGACGCGTGTGTCTTCACCTTCATAACGTGCTAAATCTTTAAATGCTTGATAAATATTCGCTTCCTTCAAAGCAAGTTGACCACTATCATCATGAATATCAAGTGAACCACCACGATCTTTGTTTACATTAGGATCTGCTTTTTCATAAATAGCAACTTCGTGCCCTTGTTGTTGTAATAATAGACCAAGCATTAATCCTCCAGGTCCGCCACCCATAATTCCAATACGTTTTAACTCTTTCATATTCAACACTCCTTAGCATTTTTGACTATATTTAATATTGCTCGTTGATTGCTTATCTTTGTTTGTTTATTTAGTTAGATATCTAACTATTTATTGGATGTTGTCATTCTATTCCTTTTATTTGTAAAGTGCAAGTATTAAATACAAATTTTTATATTTAATATTAAAAAGGAGAACTAAGCTCAATAGATAGCTTAATCCTCCTTGCTCTGAAAGTATCTTTACTCTTCTTTTGAAAAAACATCGGCTATATTTGTATCATTTTTAATTATATTTTGAGCTGTTTCCCAACTATCATGTTCGATATCAAGGATATGTCTCAAATATGCCCATGTCGTATGTTGTAGTAAATCAATTCTTTGTGGGTTTTCGTCAGTAGTTTCCTTTGCCTCATATCCAGCAATACCACCAAGTGAATGTTCTGCATCATATAATTTTAATAAACTTTTCTTCCCTGGACTTAGGTAATAAGGATCTTCCATCCATTCAGGTCCTAAATGAGTTAATGGCGATTGATCTTTATCACCGACCACAACAAGTGCTGGTTTCGTCATATATTGAAATGTTGGATTTAAAAACGGCATATGGTCTTTTGCAAATTGAGTTAAATTGTCGCCACCTTCTCCAGCTGTCGCTAATAAAATCCCTCATTTTACTCTATCATCTGATAAGTCCGTCGTCTCTTTAGTATCAGGGTACATGACTTGTAAACCTAGTAAGTTTCCAGCCGTTTGTCCACCGAATGAATGACCAATTGTAGCTATTCTATTCTTATCTAACCTTCCACTTAAACCTGGAACTTGCGCTTCAATATATGATAGATGGTCTAAAATTGATTTTAAATCTTCGACTCTATGACGCCAAATATCTGGTTGTCTAGAATCATCCTGAGCTAAACCTATTGTTCTAGAATCTAAATGTGTCCCTTGAATTACGACAAATCCATGTGATGCCCAAAAATCAGTAAGTGGTTCATATGCATGCATAGATGAACCAAATCCATGCGCAAATAAAATAATAGGTAAATGCTTACCTTCAGATGGCATACTCACCTTAACCTGTAATTCCTCTCCACGATTAGATGGGGTAGGAATAGAAATTGGCTTAATCGTCATCATTGACACTTCATTATTTATGTCAAATTTAAATTCATTCATTTTAAATACCTCTCGATTTATCTTGATTTTCATTATTTTGCAATAAGTATAAAAAATATACTTATAATTGGAGTTTAAATTCATATTTACCTAAATGCAAAAATTTTACCTTCTTATATATTTTAAAGTACAAAAAGAAATGTCTTGAGGTTTCTATAATAGATAACATCAAGACATTTCCTTATTTTAATATCAAGTTTTCTAATTTTATAAAATGAGTAAATATGGATTTTCGATATATTTAGCTAATACTTTTAGGAATTCTGCTGCGCCTGCACCGTCTAATATTTGATGGTCGAATGTTAAACTTAGTGGAATTCGAGACACTTGTTTAACATTGCCGTTATCCATAACAACTTCTTGTGCTAATGCGCCTATACCTAAAATACCTGTTTCACCAACATTTAATATTGGTGTGAAGTATTCAATTTCACTTGCCCCCATATTCGTAATCGTAAACGTAGCGCCTTGTAATTGTATATCATTTGTTCTACCTTCACGCACCGCTTCAGAAGACTGTTTAATTTCATTGGCAAGTGCACCAACACTTTTAGTATCTGCTTGTGTGATAACGGGTACCATTAATCCATCTTCAAGTGATGTTGCTATACCTAAGTGGACGTCATCATATTCCGTTAATGTGCCATTTTCATAACGTGCATTAATAGCGCCATAATCTTTAAGGGCTAAGACCACTGCTTTAGCAAGTAATGTTGTGACAGTTAATTTAACATCTTGCCCTGCGTTTTGTAGCTCACCTTTTAATTTATCTTTAAATTCTAATAGGTGATCAGCATCTACTTTACGATGTAACGTCAACTGAGCAGTATTTTGAAGACTTTGTCTCATATTTTGAGCAATATTTTTACGCATTGGACTTAAGCCTTCACCGACATTTCCTGCTGCTAAGTTTGCAGTTTCAGATGTATCTTGTTGCGATTCGCTAGACTTATGATCTGCTTGATCATAACCATTTTCAAGTACACGTTGGATATCTAATTTAGTTATACGTTGATTACCACCTGTACCATTAATACGTGTAATATCTAGGTCTTCTTTGTCAGCCATTTTACGTGCTAATGGAGAAATAAATAGACGTTGTTCTTGAGATGCGTCTTCTTGACTAGGCTGCTGAACTTTGACTTCTTGATTTGCATTTCCGTTATCTGCATCACTTTCTTTTGCTTCATCATTAGTTTCATCTTTAGAATTATTTTCTTCAGATTGTTGCTGCGTTGATTCGCCTTCTTCTCCAATAACACCAAGCACTGCTTTAACTTTTGCTTCTTCTCCTGCTTGTACATTGATTTTTAATAATGTACCTGATGCTGGTGCTTCTACGTCTTGTGTTAACTTTTCAGAACTAATTGTGACAATACTGTCTCCTTCATTGACTGTATCACCTTCTGATTTAAACCATTCTTCAACAGTTCCTTCTTTCATTGTCATTCCTAATTTCGGCATTATAATATTTTCACTCATGCTTCACACCCCCCATACTTATGATTTAGCTTGTTTCAAATCATCGATTAATTCTGATGCGACATCTAAAACTTTATCTGTATTTGGTATATAAGCTTCCTCTAAGTTAGCTGCAAATGGTACTGGTGTGTCTGGTGCAGTGACCTTTTTAATTGGACCATCTAAATAATCAAATCCAATATCACCAATCACTGATGCCACATCACCAGCTACATTACATTGTGGGTTAGATTCATCGATGACGATAAGTCGCCCTGTTTTCTTAACTGAATCTAATACTGTATCTTTATCCCAAGGTGATACTGAGCGTAAATCAATCACTTCAACAGATACATTGCTTTCAGCCAATTGGTCTGCCGTTTCTAAAGCGACAGCTACCATTTTACCTATAGCTACAATGGATAAATCGCTACCTTCTCGAACAACATTGGCTTTACCAATTTCTACCTTATAATGTTCTTCTGGCACCTCGCCTTTTTGACCTAATAGTGTTTTATCTTCAGAGAATACGACTAAATTGTCATCCTCAATGGCAGCATTTAATAATCCTTTAGCGTCGTATGGATTAGATGGCACAACGACCTTAACACCTGGAATTGCAGCAAACATATTATATAGTGATTGTGAATGTTGTGCCGCTGCACCTGCGCCTGCACCATGTACAGTTCTAACAACTAATGGAATTTTAGCTTTCCCACCAAACATATAGCGCATTTTTGCCCCTTGGTTCAAAATAGGATCCAGACCAAATCCAATAAAGTCATTGAACATTAACTCTGCGATTGGTCGTAAACCAGTAGCTGCCGCACCAACTGCTGTACTTAAGGTAATATGTTCTGCTATCGGTGTGTCAATAACACGATCACGACTATACTTTTTAGCCAAACCTTTGGTTACACCAAATACACCACCAAATGTATCATCATCTTTGATATGTTCCACATTGGCACCACCAGATACATCTGTACCAATTAAAATGACATTGTCATCCTTTTCCATTGATTGATCAATTGCTTCGTTGATTGCTCCCATAAATGTTAACTTACGATTTTCACTCATAATGATATCCCCCTTTGCTTATGCAAATACATCTTTATATAGTGATTCGACATCTGGTAACTCACTTTGTTCTGCGTATACAACTGAATCTTCAACTGCTTGTTCTGCAGCTTGTTCAATTTTCGTTGCTTCCTCTTCCGTTAACCAACCTTCGTTGATTGCTACTTTTCTAAACTCTTCTGTAGCATTTTTATCTGCATTACGATCATTAGGTGATTTAACCTTTTGTTCATCACCTTCAAAGTGACCATATTTTCGATACGTATCACATTCGATCAGTGTTGGTCCTTCTCCATTTTTAGCTCGTTCAACCGCTTCTTTAGCAGCATTTCTCACTTCAATCACATCCATGCCGTCCACTCTAACACCAGGCATGTTATACGCTTTAGCACGTTCTGCAATGGTTTCAGACGCACTAGCATAATCATGTGTTGTACCTTCAGCGAATTGGTTATTTTCACAAACAAATATCACTGGTAAATTTAAAATAGATGCAAAGTTTAATCCTTCATGGAAATTACCTTCATTAGCTGCACCATCACCAAAGAAACATACGGCAACATTTTCTTTTTTCTGATTTCTAATGGATATACCTGCACCCGTCGCAAGGCCAAAGCCACCACTTACAATTCCATTGGCACCTAACATACCTTTGTCGATTTCGGCTACGTGCATAGAGCCACCTTTACCATGGCCAAGTCCATCTTTCTTACCCATAATTTCAGCCATCATGCCGTTTAAATCACAACCTTTAGCAATTGCATGACCATGTCCACGGTGTGTACTTGTAATATAATCATCATCTTCTAACAATGACATGACACCCGTAGCAACTGCTTCTTCACCCACATACAAGTGAACGAATCCTGGAATTTGACCATCACTAAAAATTTTATGCACTTTTTCTTCAAAGTATCGAATTTCATTCATTGTTTTATAAATCCAACGTGCTTGTTCCTTTTCCATAGTCATTTCCTCCCCTTTAACCGATTCAAAACATCACATTTTTGTCACAAAATTCAGAAATTTAAATGTAAATTACATGTGTATAGCTTTTTTAAATAATGCATCTGCACCTTCACCTATTGCTTCTAATAAAGATGGATGAGGTTGGATAATTTGAGATAGTTCATTCATTGTACCTTCTGAAGCTTTGACACCTAAAACCTCACCAATGAGATCTGTCGCATGCGGTCCCACTATAAATGCGCCCAAGATTTCATTGTATTGCATGTCTGACACTATTTTAATAAATCCTTGAGGCTCGCCTTTAATCATTGCTTTCGCATTACCTTGAAAACTTGATTCAGTAACTGCTACATCATATCCTGCGTCTTTCGCCTGTTGTTCTGAAAGCCCAACGGATGCCGCTTCAATTCTTGTATAAATACATCTTGTAATTTCATTCGGATTAACAGGTTTTGGATTTAAACCAGCTAACTTTTCGGCTACTACCACGCCCTGTGCACTTGCAGTATGCGCCAATTGGTAACCTTTGACTAAGTCTCCAATAGCATAGATATGGTCGTTACTTGTCTGATTAAACGCATTCACTTGAATGAACGAACCATCCATATCGATATTAAGTGCGTTTACGACTTGTGTATTTGGCTTTCTACCTGTCGCAATTAATAATTGATCGAATTCAACTGCGTCACCGGTTTCAAGTTGAATAGCAGAAGATGTTACTTGTTTAATTTGCGCTTGTGTAATGATATGAGCACCTTGTTCTTCTAGATGTGCTTTCAAATATTCACGTACTTCTTCAATTTCAGTCAATAAGATATCATCAGCTACTTCAATGATCGTCACGTCTACGCCTAAATCAGCCATGGATGATGCTAATTCAGTAGCAATCACACCACCACCAATAACGGCTAAACGTTTCGGTAATGACTGTAGATTAAAGAAGGTATCTGTCGTTAGATAATTTACATCTTCGATACCTTTAATAGGCGGAACAAATGGTTGACTGCCTGTTGCTAATATGATGTCTTTCGCCTTCAGTGATTGTTGATTCACTTCAATTGTTAGTCCATCTTTAACCACAGCTTCTCCTTGAATCAGTTCAACGTTATTCTTCTTAAGCAATTGTGTTACGCCACCGGTTAATGTATGAACGATATTGTTCTTATGTTCAAATAAACATGAATAATCAATATTCAAATGATCCGTTGTGATACCTAAATCATTAGCAGCATGGATTTGATGTACTTGAGACCCAAACTCAAGTAACGTTTTAGAAGGAATACAACCCACATTCAAACACGTTCCCCCAACATGTTGCTTTTCAACGATTGCGACTGATTTACCAAGTTGTGCCGCTCTAATTGCAGCCACATAACCACCAGGTCCCGCACCAATCACTACAAGATCATAGTTACTTGCCATATCACATCCCCCTTCCATATCATATTCATAAAAGCCATTTAATAATGAAAAGAAAACCCAAAAGAAACAAGAAAATAAAAAGCAAAGAAAATATTATAGATTGTGTAAGCGTTTTCTTATTCCTTTAATTACATATTACAACTAAAAGGATATTTGAGCAAATGAGAATAATAAAATAAATATTATTTAGGAAAATAAAAAAGTAAGATGAACAATTCGTTCACCTTACTTGGAATGATAAAACTATTAATTTTCAGTTATATATCTATAAATATCGTCTTTAACTGCTTGATGCATAGAAATTTTCATTGTTACCACGGAATTACCATTAGGCATTATATCTTCTTCTTCCGTACCTTCAATATAATTTGCTGTACCTAAATAATAGAAATACTTGCCATCATCATCTTTTTTCTTAACAAAAATATACATCGTTACATTATCTTCCGCATGTTTCAGTATATTTTGTACTTCAGGAGAGGTAATCTTTCTTGGAGAGCGCGTATACCATTTCAATTCATCCTGACTCAAAAATTCATCTTCATATTTTGTATTATCACTTATATCTTCATGTTTGTCATAAGTTATAAATATAGGTAATGTCTGATGTTTCATTTTATATCCATTAATTGTACCTGACTCATCACTATCCCAATTTAACAATTTCACGAAATCTTCTCTAGAATATTTGTTGTAAATAATCATTTTATTTCCACTATCTTGATATCGCATATTATTGTATTTAGATAGATCGATCAAATCTAAAAAGTATTTCTTAAATAATGGTTTCTTTAAGGCACTAGAAAAATCATTTGTTAGCTCTACGTTTTTATCATTAATAGCTATAAGGGGACTTCCATAAGTATCTCCAATTGTTGCTTTAAATAATGTAAAATCTAAGACTTTTAATGATGTCATCACATCTTTTTCAGTTATATCATCATTTTGATATCTCATACTTTCAATTAAATTATCAATTGAAGTTTCGCCTTCGACTAAAGTTTCTAATACATCAATATCCACCTTTTTTAATCCTGGTGTTAACTGTCTAGATAAAAATGTTAAATTCTTAAATTCATTAATACTTAATGTATCTTCAATATATTTATTTTTAGTTAAAAATTCATGATAATTTTTGTATTTAGAAAAAATAACACTTGGGTCCACTGAATTTTGTCTAATGAAATCCATTAACATAGGTTGCTTACCTATTCTTTTCTTAACCGTTTCATATGCTTCTCTTAATAATTTTGGTTGATTAAGTTTAACAGCATCTAAAGAATCATAAATTCTTTTTTTAGCTATTTCTTCAAAGTTAATTGTAGAAACACCATTCAGTTCGCTATTAGTTGTTAAGAATCTTTTATAATTATCCTTATTTTGAGATTGATCACCTGATAAAGCAACCGGTATTAAGTAATTTGTTTTATAGTTTCCTATAAAATCAATTACTGTAACATAATCCTTATTAGAACTTTTTCTTAATCCTCTACCTAATTGTTGAATAAAAATGATGCTTGATTCTGTAGGTCGTAGCATTACAACTTGATTCACTTCCGGTATATCGATACCTTCATTAAATAAGTCGACAGTAATAATATAGTTGATTCCCCCATTTTTCAAGCGATCAATTGTAGTACTTCGTACATTGATATTATCTTTACCAGTCAAACCAACAGAAGGGATGCCGTAGTTAGTTAGTTTTTCTGCTAACTCATATGCTTCATCTCTCCGACTAACAAAAATCAGACCCTTTAATTCTTCTCCAGAATAACCATAGTAATCTGTTTTTTCTAAAATGTTATTTAATCTTTCATCAGATGTTAAGTTCTTTAAATCAGTAACATCCTCATTTATTTCTCCGTTAAGTGAATAATCCGTGACCCCAAAATAATGGAATGGGCATAAAATTTCACTTTCTAAAGCCTCTTGTAATCTAATTTCAAAAGCCACATTATAATCAAATAATTCATATATATTTAAATCATCTGTTCTTTCTGGAGTTGCTGTCATACCTAACATAAACTTAGGTGTGAAGTATTTAAATACTTTCTGATAACTGGCTGCAGCCGATCTATGTGCTTCATCAAAAACAATATAATCAAAATGATCCTTTGCAAATTCTTTATAATTTTCATTATTAGATAATGTTTGAATAGTAGCAAATAAATATCTCGCTTTGATATCTTTATGTTTCCCAGTTAATAGTCCAAATTCTTTTTCATCAATATGAGGCATTACTTTTCTAAACTCTTCTTTAGCTCTATTTAAAATACCTTCATTATGTACTATAAACAAGAACCTATTTGGATTGAATGCCCTAACATCTAAGGCACATAATATTGTTTTACCAGTTCCTGTAGCCGAAATAATTAAGCTTTTTTCTTTCCCTTCTTTTCTAAGAGCCTCTAAACATTTTAATGCTTCTTCCTGCATTTTATTAGGCTGAATATCTATAGCATTTTTATAATTTTCTGTAGATATCAATTGTTCCTTTTGTATTTCTAATACTTTCTTTATTGACTTATACTCAAACGTTTCTTGATATTCTTCAACCCAACTTGGTGTCAGTGGTATACTTTCGTCCCACAGATCATTAAATTGTGATTTCACATTATGAACTAATTCACCATTTCTATGCGTTGATAAAAGAATATTGTGCTCATAGTTAATTTTCAATGCATTGGAAGTTAAATTTGAGCTACCAATGATCATCGAAGAATAATTGTCATGATCAAAAATATAACCTTTGGCGTGAAATCCTTCTACATCTGTTAATCTTACCTCAACATTTTCTAATTTAAGTAGCTCATAATACATTTTAGGACTATTAAATCCCAAATAATTTGAAGTAAGTATTTTTCCTTTTATTCCTTTTTGGTTTAAATCATATAAATAAGATTTTAAACTAGCTAAACCACTTTCAGTAATAAAAGCCACTGATATACTAAAAGATGAGCACTTTTTTAATTCTTGTACTATTGTTGATAAAACATTTTCTTTTTTATTATTAATTAATAGCTTAGGCGTAAAGTTACCCTGATGCGATACATCTTTATCGATAAAACCTTTATATAGCGATTGTGTAAAATCTTCGATTAGCCTATTCATAGCTATTCCCCTTCTATTAATAATTTAACTGCTGGAACATCAGCTGGAGCCCATTCTATTGAATCAAGTTGATTAATTAGTAACCACTTTATCTCCTTATGTTCTGTTAAAGTAGGTAATTGTTGATTTAAATGACATTTAAAAGTTGTTAAATTAACAATACCAAAATCATATTCATGTTCTGTAGTTGTCAATTTTTCTTTGACTGAGATATCACACTTCATTTCTTCTTTAATTTCTCTAATTAACGCTTCTTCTTCTGTTTCCCCTTTTTCAATCTTCCCACCAGGAAATTCCCATAATAACGGGAGACTCATATTTTCACTTCTTTGTGCACATAAAATTTTGTTATCTGAATATATTACTGCGCCAACTACATTTATTACTTTTTTCATAACTATCACCTTTTAAATTTGTTTATATATATTCATTCTATCAAATAAATTGAATATAGTAATTTATCTAATGAAAATTTAAGATCAATACTATATTTAATCATAAAAAACTGGACAGATTGTCTTATCTAGGTTTCTGTTTGTTATTTTTCAATTATTACCAATCTATCATTTTTTCTTAACTTTTTAATGTAACTTGCAATAAATGTACTATATAATAAAGTTAACTTACATGCGTACATTACAATGTTTATACACGTTACATGGTATATTTAATTTTAAATTAAGCATTCAATTTTATATGTCGCATCATTATTTTTTAAAGGGGAATTTATATTTATGAAAGATAATTGGATTAATGTCATAGACGACAGTTTAGTTAAAGACTTTTATAATCAACAATCTTCAGAGGAACAACAAGAAGGATTTGAAACAACGCTTGCTTTTGGTACAGCAGGTATCAGAGGTAAATTAGGTCTTGGTGAAGGACGTTTAAATCGATTCACAGTTTCTAAAGTTGCTCTTGGTTTAGCGCAATTTTTAAAATCAAAACATGACTCACCTGTAGCAGTGATTCACTATGATACAAGACATTTATCACCTGAGTTTGCTCAAATCATTGCGACGATTTTAGCAAGTCACGATATCAAAGTTTATTTATCAGATACGTATCGTACAACACCTGACTTATCATATGCTGTAAGATTTTTAGAAGCACATGCTGGTGTCATGATTACTGCAAGTCACAATCCTAAAGACTATAATGGTATCAAAGTTTATGGTGAAGATGGTGCACAACTATCTACAGAGCCTTCTAATGTATTAAGTGATTACATCAATGCTTTAGGTGATCCACTTACGATTGAATTACCTCAATTATCGAATGAACAACAATCATTGATTTTATCTGTACCAGATGAAGTAAGAGCATCTTATTTTAAGGAAATTCAATCATTAGTTGGTGACATACCACAATCTGATTTACAAGTGGTATTCACAAGTTTACATGGCACAAGTGTACCTGTAGTCCCTGAAATATTATCTCAATTAAACTTCAATCAATTTAATTTAGTCGAAGCACAATGTAAACCAGATCCTAATTTCAGTTCTGTCGCTAGTGCTAACCCAGAAGATCACAAAGCATTTGATCAATCTATCGCGCTTGCAAATCAAGTCAATGCAGATTTATTAATCAGTACGGACCCTGATGCAGACCGACTAGGTATAGCTGAACGCGATCAAGAAGGCAATATCTATTATTATAATGGTAACCAAATCGGCGCTCTTTTATTAAATTATCAAATCAAAGCAACTTCACATTTAAATAATAGATTGATGATTCAATCCATTGTAAGTAGTGAATTAGCTAAATCTGTGGCACGCCATCATGGTGTCGCATACAAAGAAGTTTTAACTGGGTTTAAATATATTGCTGAAGCAATCAGAAATATGCCTGAAGACCAAAATTATTTATTAGGCTATGAAGAAAGTTATGGTTTCTTAGCAGGACCTTTCGTTAGAGATAAAGATGCCATTCAAATCGTTCCACTTATCATCAAATATGCATCTGAACTTAAAAATGAAGGCAGAATGTTAAAAGATGATTTAGAAGACATTTATCAACAAGTTGGACGTCATAATGACCAATTATTCTCACATACATTTGAAGGCGCTAAAGGTAAAGCCATTATTGATGACATTATGAAATCTTATAGAAACAACCCACCACGTACAATCAATGGATTAGATGTTGTTGCTATTGAAGATTATGAAACTGGTGAAAAAGTTGATTTCCAAACTAATGAAACAACACCAATCACGCTTCCAAAAGCAAACGTTCTTAAAATATATTTCAAAGAAGGTTTTATTGCCCTAAGACCATCTGGTACTGAACCTAAAATTAAATTATATGTCTCATTAACGATTGATCATTTCGATGATGTAGCACAACAAATTAATGAAGAAATATTTAATTTAAAATAATGCTTTAAATATCAAAAGTATATTATTATTTATTAAACCCAAATTAATGTACACAATATTTATAATGCTTTATAATTGGGTAATATTTTAATCAATGCATTAATTTGGGAGGTCTTACCATTAATAAATTAATTTCAATTGTGGTATCAGTTTATAATAAAGAAAAATTTTTAGATAAGTGTATTCAATCTATTATTGATTTAAATATGGATAAATCACAGTTAGAAGCCATATTTGTAGACGATGTGTCGACTGATAATTCTTATAATATTTTAAAAAAATATGCAGATGAATATGATTTTATTCGTTGCATTCAGCTAGAAGAAAATTCTGGTGGTCCTGCCGATCCCAGAAATTTAGGTATACAAGAATCTAAGGGTAAATATATTACAATTGTTGATGCAGATGATTGGTTAGAACCTAATGGCTATCCAAATCTAATTAATCAAATGGAAGAACATGGCTCTGATATTGGATTTGGACAAGCTTTTAAAAACAGAAACAAGGATATTGTCAAGGTAGCCAACTTTGCTTCATATAAAAAAGCGAATGGTCTAGTCCCATATGAAATCTACAAAATCTTTAGAGGTATGGGACCATGGGGCAAGATATTCAAGCGTTCCACAACTATTGACCATAACATTAAATTTAGAAATTTAAAATTCGCTGAAGATAAATTATTCTATGCAGAATTAATAAGTAAATCAAAAAGTGCTTCTATGACAGATGAGCACGTATATCATGTAAATAGATATTCAGATAATATTTCTTTAGTAAAAGAAACAGATGATATTGAAAAAGCCAATTTTAATATTGAAGTACTTAAAGATTTAATTAAAATGGATTTACCTGAATATGCTAAGAAGCAAATCATTAGTCGAATTGTTGAAATGGATTTTATTTCTAGAGTGTTTATTAAAAAATCATTTCTCAAATCAAATAACAAAGATGTTTACTACAATATGTTCGAAGAAGTTCAAAATATCATTAAAGAACATGGATATGACATAGAAGACTTTTTAGAAAATGAAAGATATACAAATGCTTTCCATGCGTATCAGCATAGTAAAGAACATTTTGAAGAATATATCAAATTTATGCTTTATAATGCACATGCTCATAAATACATTAAAAACAATGTTGTGCATTTCAACTACCCGGATAAATTTAATTACTTACCAACATTAACTTCGAAATGTGTAGCAGTTCATGATGGTACGCATTATATGAATGAAACATTTTATGAAGTACTTCATGTATATAAAAAGCCAAACACTACTATTGAAGGAGTAGAATTAGTAAAAATCAATGATGAAAGCACTCGTAAGACATTAAAATATGAAATTCACGATAATCAAATTTATTTAAAAACAGATGATTTACATCTAGATAATTATGATTTTAATATTGTGATTAAATTTAATGACTTTGAACACTCAACTGTTTATGCTTCACACCCTATTGATAATAAAAATAGTAAATTCAAAAATAAAAGTGCTAAATTAGACCTTGAATCAATCAATAAAGCTAAAAAGGCGCCTAAAAAACCAAGTTATTTAACTACTCCACCTTCTTATATCGTTACAATTAAAAAAGCTAATTTATACCATGACGTTAACTTTACTAATCAAGTGAAATCTGTGGCTAAAGGAAATATAGTAGAAATAGTTTCAATTGAAGAAACAGTAAATAAGACACCAAGATTAATCACTAGAGATGGCTATTATATCTCAGCAAATACTGATATCGTTACACCTGTTAACCTTGAATCATTTATTAATGAACAGTCTAAACAAACTACTGCTGACAAGGTAAATGAGAATAGTAAAAGTAACAATAAATTTTCCAATATAAAAAACAGATTATTAAAACGTTAAATAAAAATGAACGTACAGAAATGAAGTGCATCCCAGAAGATAATCTTTCTTTAAAGGATGCACTTTTTTTGTGAAATATATTTGAAGTTTTCGGGTTTAAACAATGGTAATTCAGGAATATTTAAAATGTAATTACATATAGACATTTAATGTTCACCAATCATCTATAGTTGAAGTATATTTTGTTTTACAAAAAGCTAATAAAGTGACTTTTCTATTTATTATATATACTACTATACCCAAATGAAATGTGTTACTATTTGATTGTGTAATATAAATAAATGATTTTAAAAATAAAAATGGTAAATAATGTTGGCAATTAAAATACTTATAATTATAGATATCTATTGTTTAATTTTAGATTGCTATCATTTTACAAATTAAGGGGATAATAATGAAAATAATTACAGAAAACAAAAAGTCTAACAATGTCAAAGTTAGTATTTTAATAAGCACGTATAATAAAGGGAAATTTATTAAAAAAACATTAGATAGCATTTTAAATCAAACGTTCGATTTAAAAAAGCTAGAAGTCATTGTTGTAGATGATTGTTCTACTGATGATACTTTAGAAGTCGTTGCTTCAAATTTAACTAATTTCTACAACTATAAATTAGTCCAATTAGATCAAAATTCAGGGACACCTGCTCAGCCTCGTAACCTATCTATTGATCTAAGCAGAGGGAAATATCTGATGTTTATTGATGGTGATGATTGGTTACCTGAAAATGCTGTTGAAACCTTATATAATCTTTTGAAAAAGAACAAAACAGATTACGCTACCGGTCTAACAAATTATGTATTTAATGATAAAGTAGCTCGTGCTGGTGTCGCTTTATCTAAAATCGCACATTCAAAATTAGATTTGAATCAAAATAGTAAATCATTTTATCATTTAGCTCCTCATGGCAGAATGGTTAAAGCAAGTATCATTAAAAATAATAATATTCGCTTCCCTGAAATGATTTTCGCTGAAGATTTACAATTCTTTGCTGAAGTCTTTTTCCATGTAGACAAAATTAGCACTACAGAAGATGTTGTTTATTTCACAAATAGATATCAAGATAATGTATCTTTAGTAAAATCTAAAGAATCTACGATGCCAAATAGAATGAAACTTCAGATGGACGCATATAAATATCTATCTAAGAAATATAAAAATTTAAAAGTATTTAGAAATTTACTTATCCGTCTTATCAACAAAGATATATTAAATGGTAAATTTTATAAGAAAACATTCATTAGAGAAATAGACGTTATGTTACCACTATTACAAGATGCTATCAATACAATCGAAAAAGATTTTGACGTAAACAAGTATGTAGATGACGAACTAAACAAAAAAGCAATAGAATTAATTAAAAAAGGTGACAAAGCGGAAATCATTGCCTTTATTAAATGGTACTCAGATAAAGACGATGAACAATTACAGTTCAAAAGAAATAAAGCGTATTATTCATACAACAATGAACTTTTCCTAAAGCATATGCACGTGACTTTACAAAATATTATTCGAAAAAATAATAGTATTACATTAAAACTATATTCTAAAAATTCTCATATAGAATTTATGGAACTTAAAAGCAGAAAAAATCCTGAACAGTATCAAATTTTAAAGATTAAAAAGAACAATTTAAAACCAGGTGAATACTCTGTTAAGTTTGATACTAGTCACCTTCCAAAAGGAAAATTAGCAATTACTGTATTAGATGCAGACTTAAATTCTACTGTAGTTAAAACGAATGACCAATTTAATCTTTATGAAACGGTTAATGGTAACCTTGGATATAAAAGTTAAACAAACCTCATAACTTTATCGATATATATTTAAAACACTTTCTTATGGCTCAATTATGATGATCCTTGGGAAAGTGTTTTTCTATGCTTAAATCTCTAAATTCAGTAATTATGTAGGCAAGCAACCGAGTCAGTTACAGTCATTTCAAAACAACATTCACTTTAAACATAATGACTTTATGTCTGTCTTAACGTATAATGATGTTAAGTTATTTTGAAAGCGTTTCACTTATATAGAATAACTTACTACCACACTTATATTTTCATGAGATTTTTATTCTTATTAAAAACGGAGATGACTAGACAAACATGAAACAATATCTTACAGAAACACCTCAACATATTGTCGTATTAAAAAAGATTAAAAAGTATGAAGATGCCAATTTCACTAAAGACATAGCTGTCATCAATAAAGGACAATGCATAGAAGTAAGTAGTATGGAAAAGAGTGACAAAGGAACGCCTAGATTGGTAGCTAAAGAGGGTTACTATATTACCGCTAATGAAGATTTCGTTGCACCTATTAATCTTGATAGTATCCAAGGCTATATTACTCATGCACCTAAAGCGATTGAAATTGTTAAAAAGTGTAAGTTATATGAGGATGTCGGATTTAAGAAAGATCCTATTAAATCATTAGAATTAGGTACAAAATTAGATATTATAGATATTGAATTTACGAGTAAGTTAACACCTAGATTAAAAACATCGGATGGACTTTACGTCACTGCTAATCAGAGTTTCGTTAAAGTAGTAAAATAAAGCAAAAGCACCAACCATAAGATTGCTATGGTTGGTGCTTTTTGATTTTATAAGTCTAATTGCTTAATAAATGCTTTTAAGTCATCTTTCATATCTTCGTCTTTTAATGCGTATTCAATCGTTGTTTTAACGAAGCCTAGTTTTTCACCGACATCATAACGATCACCTTCGAAATCGTATGCGTATACTTGGCTTTCGGCGTTCATACGTTCAATTGCATCTGTTAATTGAATTTCGTTACCTGCACCTTCTTCTTGTGTTTCAAGATAATCAAAGATTTCAGGTGTTAGTACATAGCGTCCCATAATCGCTAAATTAGATGGTGCTGTACCTTGTTTTGGTTTTTCTACGAATTTCTTAACTTCATAACGTAAACCCGATTTTTCTAATGGATCGATAATACCGTAACGATGTGTGTCTTCTTCAGCTACTTCTTGAACACCAATTACGGATTTACCTGTTTCATCGTAAACATCCATCAATTGTTTAATTGCTGGTGTGTCTGATTCCACAATGTCATCACCTAATAATACAGCGAATGGTTCATTTCCAATGAATTGACGTGCTGTATGAATGGCATGGCCTAAACCTTTTTGCTCTTTTTGACGAACATAGAAGATATTAGCTAAATCTGTTGAGTATTGAACCTTTTCTAATAGGTCATTTTTCCCTTTTTCTTGTAATACCATTTCTAATTCTTTTTGGTTATCGAAATGATCTTCAATCGCACGTTTATGTTTACCTGTAACGATAATGATATCTTCGATCCCCGCTCTTGATGCTTCTTCAACAATATATTGAATTGTTGGTTTATCTAAGATAGGTAACATTTCTTTTGGCATTGCTTTCGTTGCTGGTAAAAATCTTGTCCCCAAACCAGCTGCTGGAATAATTGCTTTTTTTATTTGTTTCAAAGTCTCTACTACTCCTTTAAATTAAAGTATGAAGCTTAATTATATTTACCTTATCTTATCATTAAATAAACATTGTGCCTAGTTTTAGCCATATTATGAATAATCATCTATTTTAATATTTGATTTTAATTGTCTAAAACTTATCATTGGTTTTATTTCATTATCTGTTTATTGCAATCAAATCGATGGCTTAGTATAATTGAAGCATAAAAATACACCTAGCAACCATTCGACTAGTCACTAGTTGGAAAAACTAAGCAACATATTTTGAGCGTTAACTCAATTCATATGTTTTACACAAACAGCTTTTAAACTCGTCTTATTCACAGTAAGACGGGTTTATTTTTTCGCTCGAATGTGCTTGATAAACAACATAACAATACATGTAATAGTCATTACTAGTGGTATATACACAATAATGTGTAAAGAAAACTACCGACTGTTTCCAGCCGGTAGTTACATCCCCAATGTTATACAAATAAACTAATAAATAAGATAAAGATGATGCCTGAAACTGAAATGATTGTTTCGAGTAATGACCATGTTAAAAATGTTTCTTTAACTGTTAGTCCGAAATATTCTTTGAACATCCAGAATCCTGCATCGTTCACATGAGATAAAATCACACTTCCTGCACCAATTGCTAGCACAACAAGTGCGACATTGGCATCTGAAGCTTGTAATAATGGCATCACAATACCTGTCGTAGATATGGCGGCCACAGTTGCAGAACCTAGTGCAATTCTTAGTACTGCAGCAACAATCCATGCAAGTAGAATTGGTGACATGTGTGTACCTTCGAACATTTTGGCGATCGTATCACCTACGCCACCATCAATAAGTACTTGCTTGAATGTACCGCCACCACCAATGATTAATAACATCATGCCTATTGGATAAATTGCTTGAGTAACTGATTCCATGATATTTTCCATTTTTCTATGTCTTAATACACCCATTGTAAATATAGCGAAGATAACTGCAATTAACATGGCTGTACCAGCATTCCCAATTAAATAAATAATTGATTCGAATGCATTTTTAGGAGAATCATGTCCTGTGATAAGTTGTACTAATGTTGAAACAAGCATTAAGATGACTGGTAATATCGCTGTTAAAATACTAATTCCAAATCCTGGCATTTCTTCCTCAGTAAATTCCTTTTGAGCACCTAATGCTGAAATATCTCCCTCTCTACCATATGCAGATGGAATGATTTTTTGTGCGATTTTATTAAATAATGGACCTGCGATTAAAGTAACAGGAATTGAAATAATAATACCGTAAAGGAGTACATGACCAATATTCGCTTTTAATTCTTTAGCTATAACAACTGGTCCTGGATGTGGCGGTAAGAAACCATGTGTCACTGATAATGCTGTAACCATTGGTAATCCAAGTTTAAGTGTAGATACATTCGCACGTTTGGCTACTGTGAATACTAATGGAATTAATAACACTAATCCCACTTCAAAGAATAAAGCGATACCGACGATAAATGCAGCAACGAGCATCGCCCACTGTACATGTTTTTGGCCAAATTTGGCGATTAATGTATCGGCAATACGTGTTGCGCCACCTCCATCAGAAAGTAACTTCCCTAATATGGCGCCTAGTCCAAAGATAAGTGCAATATGGCCTAATGTACCACCCATACCTTTTTCTACAGTTTCCATAATTTTATCCAGTGGCATACCTAATAACAAAGCAGTAACAATTGATGTAATGATTAAAGAGATAAATGTATTCAGTTTTAAAAAGATAATTAAACTTAATAAGATCACAATTCCTAAAACAACGCTAATTAATGGCCAAATTTCTGCAAACATGGCATTCCCCTTCTTCCTATAATATGTCTGTTCTCATTTACAAAGTTGCTCGAATTCGAAAGTGGCAAAGTGACGTTGTGACTTAACTATGCAATACTACATTTGTCTGGCACTGCTTAAAATCAATTCATATGCTGTCGTTGAAATGCGGCAATCTCACTATACGTGTCGGTTAAAGAGCGACTAATATTGATAAAGATACTTACAAGTTGTTGATAAATATCGACTGTTTCTGAATCAGGTTGATGTTCATTTGTCGTACCTACCATTTGTTCAATTACTGAGAAGTCATCAATTTCACCAAGTGCTTTCATACCTAACACGCATGCACCTAAGCATGAACTTTCGTAACTTTCTGGCACACTTAAATGCGTGTCAAAGATATCTGCCATCATTTGGCGCCAAATTTCACTTTTAGCAAATCCACCTGTCGCTTTGATTGTACTTGGTGTTTCATTCATCACTTCTATTAAAGCTAGATAAACTGTGTATAGATTGTATAAAACGCCTTCTAAGGCAGCACGTATCATATGTTCTTTCTTATGAGATAGTGTTAAGCCGAAGAATGACCCACGTGCATCGGCATTCCATAATGGTGCACGTTCTCCAGCAAGATAAGGATGGAAGATTAAGCCATCTGCGCCTGGTTTAACACGACTGGCGATTTGAGTTAATACGTCATAAGGATCAACACCTAAGCGTTTGGCTGTTTCGACTTCACTTGCTAATATCTCATCTCGAAGCCATCTTAAGATGACGCCACCATTATTAACTGGTCCACCAATTACGTAATGTTCATCTGTTAGGACATAACAGAAAATTCGACCTTTATCATCCGTTCTTGGTTTATCAATGACGGTTCTAATAGCACCAGATGTCCCAATAGTAACGGCAACTTCACCTTTTCGGTAACTGTTCACGCCCAGATTAGATAACACACCATCACTCGCGCCAATTACTACAGGCGTATTCTCATCGACACCCATTAATGTGGCGTAGCGCTTTTTCATTCCTTTTAAAATATGTGTTGTGGGCACTAATTCTGGTAGCTGCTGACGTGTGATACCTAATAAATTTAATACGTCGTCATCCCAATCAAGTTGTTCCAGATTGAACATACCTGTAGCTGAAGCCATGGAGTGGTCGATAACATATGTCTCATATAGTTGATATAAAATATATGTCTTAATATCAGCAAACATGGCAGTATGATTGAAAATATCTGGTTGCTCATGTTTCATCCAAAATATCTTCGATAATGGTGACATTGGATGAATGGGTGTACCTGTTCTTCTATAAATATTAAAACCATCATGTTGTTGATTAATTTGGTCTGCATATTTACTTGCTCGATTATCAGCCCAAGTAATATTCTCTGTTAAGCGATGATGTTGTTCATCCATCGCAACTAAACTATGCATTTGGGCACTAAATGAGATTAATTTAATATCTTCTTTAGCGATATTGGCTTCTCTGATGACATATTTGACGGTCATCAATACTGCATCAAATAATTCATCTGGATTCTCTTCAGACACATCGACATTAGGTGTATGCAATTCGTACCCAATGTTATGCTTCATAATGAATTGTCCATTTTCATCATAAAGTACTGATTTGGTGCTTGTGGTACCAATATCGACACCAATCATATATTTCATATCTTATCCCTTCCTTTCTAAAAAATTAGCGTAACCAAAATCCTTCTATATCTTTACCTACATCATCAAAGTTTAAATGAAAGGCTTGTCTTAACGTTTCAGCATTTTTATTTTCAACTGCATCTACAAAGACATTGTGATTTCGATGTATACGTTCAAAATCATTAGGATCTTCTAACATTCTGCGTCTCATCGATAGGAGAATTAGTGACTCCATCACAGGTTTCAAATGATTCCAAAATGTTCTGAGGTATTGGTGGTCTGAAGCTAAAATCATGGCTTCATGAAATTCAAAATCATGTTTCGTAAACGATTCAGCATCTTCAAATTGTACTGCTACTTTCATCATTTCGAGTTGCTTTTTCATTTCTTTAGCTATCGGTTGTGTATCTTGTGATCTCAATCTAGAAAAGGCAAAAGACTCTAACATTAAGCGTAAGTCATAAAGTTCTCTTTTTTCTTGTTCACCAAAACGTAAGACTTGCGCCCCCATTCGTTCTAAATGAATAAGTTGATCTGTTTGTAATAGCTTGAATGCATCTCTAACAGGAGAGCGACTCACATTGAATTGTTTAGCAATTTGATTTTCAGTCAGTAGTGTTTCTGCTTGAATATCACCTTTAATAATGCCTAATCTAATTTCTGCAGCTATCGCCTCACCTGTAGTTAAATGTCGTTTCCATTGTTCTGGATAGCCATATGTCATAGCTCACACCGCACTTTCATTCGTCGTTCTATACTTGTATACAAGTATATTAAAACATGATTCACATTTTTGCAAACGCTTACTTTAACTAAAATAATAAAAAGCCTCGATTATTTTAGTCATCGAAGCTTTAAAATCCTTACGAAATTATGAAGATTGAGCAGGTGTTTCAATACAATAATTAATTTTGTGACAATTTGGAATACATTTTACAAATAACATACGTAATTATTCTTGAATCCATTGTTTGATATGATCTACAACACCTAATTCTTGTTCTGACTTTGTTTCTAATACACTTGGAAAATCAAGATGCCCTATTCCTTCATATACGATTTCTTTTGTTGTGCCACCATAAGCTTTGAATTGTTCTAACGTAGCTAATGAATCTGTATATGGAATAATTTGATCCTCTTTACCAGACATGAATAGTATCTTCGGAAATGTTTCTATTTCTTCAATATCTGGTAGGTAATCAGCATTAATCGTATACAAAATATCTGTGATAATTGTCTTGATTGGTGCGACGAATTGAAATAGTTCAATCGCATTTTCTTTTTGCGCAAAAATGGTTTTATCGAGTATGTATTGTGGTAAATTTTTCACTGCATTAATTTCATCCTTCAAAATATCTCGCTTACTATCTGACGTAAATAAGCGTGCTAACATACTACCATCTGGTGTGATTTTTGCAGCACTGTTTAGGTAAATCAAATGAGAAATGGGCAGTGTATTAAATTTCAATAAACGTGTAGCAATCATACCTCCCATAGAATAACCAACTACTTTTATTTCTGACAATTGTTGCTCGCTCACAATCTGACTTAATACATCATAAACACGTTCTGAATAGTCATCTAATGTGTGATTATCCCTTTCAATTTCAGAACTCTTACCTCTACTAGGACAGTTGATAAATATCAGTTTGTATTCTCTCATGTATGGTTCAAACATGGTCATAATCTTATACGTAAGTAATGCACCATGAATAAAGACAATGGCCTCTTTAGAATTAGGATTACCTGCATATATCACTTCACTTTGTTCATTTTCATAATTATTTAATTGGTATAGTTGTGTTTTAAAATTTTGCTTATTCATCTTAACCCTCTAATTCTCAAAAATCATATTATATATATTAAATATTTTATCATATTACTTTAATTAAAATCCTTTTTACATAAAAATAAGTAGTAAGTCGTCATGCTTTAGTAAATTGGCGACCTACTACCTTATTCATCTTTCTTTAAGGGTGACGTTAATCATCCTTAGATATTTCAGTATGAATCTGTTGCATCTTACTTTCTACATCGGTAATCTCTGTAGCACATTGTTCTAATAAACCTTTATATTTTTCAGTATCTGCATTATTTTTATAACGGATTTTATGTTCTAGACTCGCCCACATATCCATACCAATGGTTCTAATTTGAATTTCTACTGGAATAATTTCTACAGAATCTGCTAAGAATACTGGAATCGATACCACAATATGTAAGCTGCGATAACCATTTTCTTTAGGATGTTCAATATAATCTTTGCGTTTAATTAATTTGACGTCTTCCTGTTTTAATAACATCTCTTCAATAACATAAATATCATCCATATAATTACATATCACTCTAATACCAGCGATATCCATAATATGATCTCTAGCACTTTGTGCACTAATGTCTAAACCTTTCCGTTTAAGCTTCTTAACTAAACTCCCCATCTCTTTAACACGTCGTTCCATATGGTGTATGGGATTATGTTTATATCTATGATTGAAATTATCATCTAAAATGCTTAACTTAGTACTTATTTCTTTAAGTGCGGATGAATAAATATGATCGAGTTCAACAAATCCTACTAAAATATCAAATGCCTCATCACCATTTTGAATAGCACTTAAACTATTTTTAAATTCGTATCTCAAGTCTTCAAGGTATAATGATGGTTTTCTCTCTACATACATATGATTTCCTCCATCTCTTTTATCCCCTTCATTATATCGAAGTTCAATGAGAATAAGAAATAATTGCATTACCTACTTTAGTCGTAAACAATAAGAGGTCGGGACAAAAGCGTTTAGGATTTGAGCAGAACCGAACGATGAGCAAAATTGTTTTCCAAATTTTGTCGAATCGTGAGAGTTTCTGCCGATAATCCTGCTTTTAGGACGCCGTTAATCGGTTTCCCAGAGCACAAAAACGTTATGTCTCAACCTCTAGTCATTCTATTCATCTTTTTGATGTTCAACTACTTTAGTGTCTTTATTGTCTGCAATATGTTTGGCACGCTTTATAGCATCTTTTTTATATGTGAATGTATCAGATGCTTGTTTTGCATCTTCTGTTTTCACTTTCCATTCATTATCTTCGAAATATATATGAACTGGCTTTTCATTTAATTCTGGTTGCGCTGACTTATCTTGTAGATGCTGTGTGATGTGTTTATTTTTGAGTTCTTCTAGTTCTTCTTCAGATGCTTGTTTATACCATTTTTCAGCTTGTTGTGTTGCTATTGGAATCACATCTGACTCCTTATAACCATCTTTTAGCATAGCATTAGCAATATCAATTGCTTTTTTTCGTTCTAATTTGTCTAAATTCTTTAGGCTTTGAGGATAATCTTCCATAGTCCAAGGCATTGCATTTCATCTCCTAGTTAATGAGTGTGATACTTTTCTTTACCACTCTTTTCAACTATTCAATCACCATGACCGGACTCTGAAGTTAGACAACCCTCAGACTGCCTAATCATTCGCAAACTTAAGCAAATGCTAGTGTTTCACTTGCATCTTTACGTTCTTTTTGACTATTATTCTGAATCTTCATTAAACCTGACTTAATATAATTATATTGCGGTAAATCTGTTAAGTCTTTAACTTCTAAATGAGAGTGGAGTTCAAAGTGCTTAGCAATATTTTCAAAGATAGCTAAGTATTCACCCATTTGTTGATCGTCAATTCTAGTTCGATTTTTATCGTTTAAAGCTCTACTCAACATAAAACTAATTTCTTCTAAGGCAAATATACTTGGATAGTAATATTGAATAACTGACTTATTACTAAATAATTCACCATTTGCTGCGTTGTACATTTGCGTCATATTGTTTAATCTTACTGACAAGCTTAGACTTAAATGTTTTTCTTGTTCTTCATTTTTGTATTCATTGTTGGAGAATAAATAATGGAAAAATTTCGCTTCTTGTCTAACAACATCTGCAATAGTGTTAGGCAATAACGCAGACGCTGTACGTTGTCCTAGTATAAATAAACCGAGTAATGCAATGGCAACCCCCATGGCCACATCGACAATACGTGGGAAAGCAATTGAGATGGATAAATTCTGTGATGCCAATCCATTTAATAAGATAACTTGTATCGTAATAAAGATAACTGCAAAAGTATAGTTAACACCAACAAATGCTTCTGTCATCATCGCACCGAAGCCCATTAATACAACTGCTAATGGGGCTGGTACTGTAAATGCTAAAATTCCTGAAAGTACCACTACACCGAGTAACGTACCTAAGCTTCTGGCCATTCCTCGTTCTAATGTGTGAATCGTTGATGTACCTAATAATAATGTATGTGCGGAAAGTGGAATCCAATAAGCTTTATCAAATCCAAAGAATAAAGCAACAAAGATTGCTACTGCAATAATGACTGTATATCGTAATGTATTTCTAAATACGAGCGAATCTAATGTTAAGTTTTGTAAAATACGTTTACTGTATAATGGTTTTCGAATGTTTGCCTCATGTTCAAGATGTTCAGAGTTTGCATGAGCAATTTCGTCAATTTTTAATATATGACTAATTAAGTTTTCGAATTCTGGGCTCACATCTACTTCTTTTCTCCATGTTTTACCATTTGAAGATGGATGACTTATTTTATCAATGATAAAGTCTAGCATTTCAAGCAGTTCATTTGGTAATGGACGCACACCCTTTTCATTTAATTCAAGTAATTCTGAGTAAATACCTTGTGCTGACGTATGTATTAATAGTAATTTTTGGAATCTCGTACTTAATTTACCATTACTAGATGATGATGTGATCAATAATTTATCTGATGCTTTAAAAGAAGACACTGCAGATGTTGCCACTTTCTTAAATGATTCTGGATCATTATAATTTTTCATTAAATCTTGAATCACTTTGAAGTCAGAATTAATGGCACTATCCTCTGTTTTTTCTTTCTTCATATAGATAGTGATAAGTACAACTAGTGTCGCAAATGCACCACCAATAAGAATACCAAGTCCTCTCACTAATGCTTGATCAGGTGCAATTGGTAAGTTCATTGGTAAACAAAATGTCACTATAAAGAAAGTTGATGATGGACCCGCAATTTTTAAAGCTGTGAATATATAAAATGACACCACCGTTACAACTAGAAGTAAAATACCAAAGATGAGCGGTTGTGCAGCTGTCAATGTCCCTAACATCATACAAACTGCGAAAGCTAACGAACAAAGCACCACCGTTCTAATCATAGATTGTGGTGAACCTTTAAAAACATAAATATGTGCCAAAGTACCAGTGGCAATAAGTAAACCAAATGAGAAAAAGCCGAAGTAATAACCTAATAATGCAGGTATTATCATAAGCAAGCCTTGTCTGATACCTTTGAACATATCAATCTTAGATCGATTAAAATAAAATACTGTCTTTAAGAAACTCTTCAAAATATGCTCTCCTTTCTTTTTTATTTGAACATAAATAAGAGAACGGAATGGTTCTCATTTCACTTTTGAAATCAGCTTTATCCCGCTCTCTATAGCGTCAATTTATCGGATGTATTGCTTGCAATTCATCAAAACACAAAAACTATTATAACACTTTTCTTTTTGTTTGATGACTAATTCCCTTTATACCGATATAAATATTTATTTGACTTGTTGAGCCACTTCAATCACTGGTGCTTCTACGACAAAGTTACCAATTTCATTTTTGAACATTTGTAAATGTTCAGACTCATTATGTGATTTAATAGCCGCTTCATCTACGTAGTTCTCCACTACGATAAACGTATTTCTATCTTGCACATCTTCATAATGGCTATAGAATAGTACGCCCTCTTCTTTTCTTGATTCAGAAACTAAATGTTTCATAAGTTTTAAATATTCATCACGTTTTTCTTCTGATATTTTAATTTTAGCATTGATTATCATCATTCGAATCACACCTTTCTATAATATAATTATGCACCTAGTAAAATTAAAAAAGCAATAAATGAGTTTGAAGCATGATCTTAACGACCTGTCTATCCTCATTTATTGCTCGTATTTGATATTTACAAATTATTTAACTGATTGATGTTCATCTATCACTAATGGTTGATCAGGTTTAACAAAGAACCACATGATAATCGCTAATACTGCTGGAATAATTAATAATTGGAACGTCATACTCCAACCAAGTTGTTCAACAAAGGCACCAGCTAAGAATGGACTCGTTAAGGCACCAATATTCCCCCATAAGTTCATCCAACCAGATACTGTTCCAGAGAAGTTACGACCTAAGTCTGTCGCTGCGGCCCAACTCATACCCATAGACATACCAACGCCACCTAAGCCAAGAGATAACCAGAATATAGTGACATATAAGTTTTCAGTATGTACTGCAAAAAAGATTGATATTGAGAAGACGACAAATCCTAAAATCGCAATGACGCCACGTGCGACGAAACGAGATTTACCAGTATTTAAAATCTTATCTGAAATAGCACCACCAGATAAAATCAAGAAGAACATTAATAACCATGGTAATGAACTAATTGACATATCTTTGAAATCAACATGGTATTGTTCTGTTAAATATGTTGGTAACCAAATTAAGAATAATGTAATGACAAATTGTACTACAAAGTACTGAATCGCAATCGCATAAAAACTAAAGTGAGTTAAAAAACGTTTCCAAGGTGGTAGTGATTTATCAGTTTCAACAATGTCTCTATGCACAGTAATAAATTGCTTTTCAGCTTCATTGACCATTTTATGTTGTTCCGGCAAGTCTTTAGCGATAATTGCCCATAGAACTGCCATCACAATACCAACCGCACCAAAAATATAAAAGACTGCTTGCCAATTAAATGCGTTAACAATCGCGATGGTTACAATCGGTGCTAACACAGGGCCGAAATATGAACCTGCTAATAACGCACTTGATGCTCTTCCTTTTTCATTTTTAGCAAACCAAAATGAATTGAACACTGCATTAGATGGATACATAGGCGCCTCTCCCACACCAAATAAAAATCTAACAAAATATAATAAACCATGATGCTTAATCATACCTGTGAGAATTGTAAAAGCACTCCACCATACTAAAGCTATTGTAATCATTTTACGTGGTCCAAATTTCTCTGCTAACATCCCTGACGGTACTTGCATTAAAGCGTAACCTAATGAGAAAAATGACGCTAATAAACCAAATTGTGTTTTTGTTAAATGTAAGTCTTCCATCATTGGTACAGCAATATATGAAATATTAGATCTATCCATATAAGCTATAACACCAATAAGAAAGAATGCAATCGCAAAAAACCAACGAACGTTACTTCTTTTTTTATTCATTTCTTTTCCTACTTCCCATAATGATATGTTGTTTCTATGTGTTGTCGTTAAGTTTCAGAAATTCCTAATGATGACTGTTTAACTTCTAATCACACATCTTTTCATTTCTTGTAGCACTACAATTTTTATTATAATAGCACGAAATGGAAACGGTTACAATATAAAATTTAGAAAATATTCACAATTTATTCAATAAAAATTAACAATACTTACATTTAATTTTCAATATTTAAATAAGCTATTCATGTTCATTTGCGTTTTCGTCTAAATTGGTTGTTTCTTTCTTGCCTTTATTCCAAAAAAAGCTAAATAAAGATAGTTGTCATGTTTGATACCGTCAATAAAAAATAGTAAACTGTATGTAAATTGAAAGCGCTATTCCATTCATACAATTTAATAATAAACCCACTGGAAGTGCCTTTGTTTAAGGCTGAGAGTAAAGATGTGACTTTATAATTCCTAGAACCTGATCCAGTTTGTACTGGCGTAGGGAAGTGGCATAGCTATGAATTTAAAGTACTCATTAGCAATTTAACGCTATTTCCCTACTATGTGGAAATAGCGTTTTTTGTTGAGGTGATGTATATATTTATTGCGATAACTTTTTATAAAGAATTGTCACAGCAAGATTTAAGGCATTTTTTGACTATAGAGCCGGCCATTGATGGCTTACTCTTTAGAACACCTATGTCTGCTTTTGAGTTACAAGGTTTTATTGTACAGCTCATTGAAGCTGGATTTCCCAAAGATAAAATAATCATTCATAGTCATTTTAAATTACTTAAAGCTTTAAATTTACAATGTATTCATTTTAAAGAAAATGACGAAGAAGCATTTTTAATCAAACAACAACATCCTGAGTTAGTTGTCGGTATGTCAACGCATAATATTGAAATGGTTAAGCAATGTCATGAGTGGCAATTAGATTATGTCTTTTTCGGTCACATATTCCCTACATCGTCGCACCCAGATGAACATCCACGAACAATTCAAGAGATTCATGACGTACTCGAGATTGATATTCCTATTTATGCTATAGGCGGAATTTCCCCGTCCACCATTTCTCAATTACCTACAGCATTTGATGGTCTATGTTCAATTTCATTTTTCATGACCTCTACCGTTAGCGAAATTAACTCTTTAAAAAGGAAGTGGCACGCTCATGCATGATGTTCTTATTATCGGTTCTGGTGTGATAGGTATGTCGATAGCTCGACAACTTAATCAATCACATTTAGATATTGCTATTGTAGACCGAGATATACCAGGTATGCATGCCTCTTATAAAGCCGGTGGCATGTTAGGCGCTCAAAATGAGTTCACAACTGATAGTGAATTATTTCAATTAGCAGTAGCGTCTAGGTCATTATTCCCAGAATTAAGTGATGCCCTCTATCATGAAACTGGTATTGATATTGAATTTCAACAGTCTGGATTAATTAAAATGGCATCATCAACCAAAGACGTAAAGTGGTTAACTCAACAATATGCCTTTCTTAAATCAAAAGACCCAAGCGTTGAGTTACTCTCAGATGATGAACTATTTAACCTGTCAAATGGTCATGTCGAACCAACTGACTTAGCCATATATATTCCAAAGGACGGTCAAATCAATGCCAATCACTATACTAAAGCTTTATTACAATCAATAATTCAGTGCGATGTTCATCGTTATTATCAAACAGAAGTAAAACACATTCATCACAATAATGGTTTTTACACAGTTACAACAAATAATGCTAATATCTACGCTAAAAAAGTAATTGTGGCAGGTGGTGCTTGGTCTACTCAGCTATTAAAAGATTACGCTATACCAAGACAAGTGATTGGTGTTAAAGGTGAGGTATTATTAGTTGAACAACCTTCACTTAAATTAAATCATACTGTGTTCATGACGAATGGTTGCTATATCGTTCCAAAGGAAAAACATCGCTACTTAATTGGAGCGACAAGTGAATTCAATAATTACAGTGTCGGTAATAGTGACCTAGGTATTTCATGGCTACTCAATCATGCTCAACAACGTATACCTGGACTATCGAATGGCCATATTCTAAAACAATGGTCAGGCATAAGACCTTACACAGAACATGAATTACCTATCATGGATCAAATCGATGACGGCTTGTTTATCATCACTGGTCATTATCGTAACGGTATACTGTTATCGCCTAAGATCGGTCAAGATATTGCCAACTGGCTATTATCCGGAATTAAACCAGTAAGCTATTCAGCATTTAGTTTATCAAGGAGTGAGCAAAATGAAGTGCATCATTAACGGAGATTTATTTACCTTTGAACAAGAAGATTCGATTACAAGCATATTAGAATCATTAGAATTAGACCCACAACGTGTCGTAGTTGAGCATAACCAATCTTTAATTAAGCAAGATGATTTTGACAATCAAATAGTCAGAGAAGATGATCGTTTAGAATTATTAGAATTTGTAGGAGGCGGATAAAATGTTAAAAATAGGTCAATTAGAATTGAAATCTCGTTTATTATTAGGTACTGGTAAATTCGAGGATGAACAAACTCAATCCGAAGCAATTAAAGCAGCTGAAACAAACGTATTAACATTTGCAGTAAGACGTATGAATTTATATGATAAAAATCTTCCAAACCCACTAGCTAATGTGAACTTAAAAGATTTCATTACATTTCCTAACACTGCAGGTGCTAAAACTGCTGATGAAGCCATCCGTATCGCAGAAATTGCAAATCACGCTGGTGTATGCGACATGATTAAAGTTGAAGTCATTGGTGATGATGAAACCTTATTACCTGACCCGTTTGAAACGTATGAAGCTTGTAAAGTGCTATTAGAAAAAGGGTATATCGTCTGTCCTTATATCTCTAATGATCTTGTATTAGCTAAAAAGTTAGAAGCCCTAGGTGTCCATGCGGTAATGCCATTAGCATCACCTATTGGTACAGGTAGGGGTATTAATAATCCACTTAATTTAAGTTATATTATTCAAAATGCTAACGTCCCTGTCATTGTAGATGCCGGTATTGGTTCTCCTAAAGATGCCTGTCAAGCAATGGAATTGGGTGCTGATGCAATATTATTAAATACTGCTATCTCTGCAGCTAAAGATCCTGTCAAAATGGCCGAAGCAATGAAGTTAGGTATTCAAGCCGGAAGATTGTCATATGAAGCTGGTCGTATTCCCGTAAAATATACAGCACAAGCATCAAGTCCTACAGAAGGCTTAGGCTTCTTATAATGTCACGTTATGAAAGACAAACACGCTTTCAACCTTTTGGCGAAACAGGACAGGCTCAATTAGAACAAACAAAAATCATGGTACTTGGTGCTGGTGCATTAGGCAGTCATATAATAGACCAATTAGCACGCATGGGCGCCCATCATTTAGCCATCGTTGATATGGATATTGTAGAATTATCCAATTTACATCGACAAACTTTGTATGATGAGCAAGATGCACAACTTATGACATCTAAAGTTGAGGCACTTAAACAGAAAGTCCATACTATTAATCAACAAGTACATTTAAAGACCTATTATCAAGAGTTGTTATCTACAAATATCGAAGACATCATTAAAGACTTTCATCCAGACATTATTTTAGATGGTATGGACCATTTTAAAATACGTTATTTGATTAATGAAGTATGTCATAAATTAAATATTCCTTGGATTTATGGTGCAGCTTTCGGTAGCAAAGGCACCGTTTATGGTATTGATTTTACTGGACCATGCCTTAAATGTTTATTACAGCAAATTCCTCAAACTGGTGAAAGTTGTGCTATCAATGGCGTCTTGCCACCTATCGTTTCGATTGTAGCGAGTTACGAAGTGGCTGAAGCTATACGTTATATTAGTGGATATGGGTTTTCCCAACAATTAATCACATTAGATGCATTTAACATTCAACATCAATCATTAAATATACGTCAATTAAAGGATGATCAATGTCCAGTATGTCATTTTCAAAAATATGACGTATTAAATGATAAACAGAATCATACAATCGAACCATTGTGTGGAGATACAGTCAGATTTAGATTGCCTGCCCACAGTTTCGATTATGCATCAGATTTCCCAGGACATATGATTAAATCCACACCATTTGCTAAATTAATCCAACACAAGGATTTGGCATTCACACTATTCAAAGATGGCCGTATGAATGTACACGGTATTACAGAAGAGACAGATGTTCATGCACTTTATCATCAACTCTTAAAAGCAATAAAATGATAAACTGACCCCCCTTTTACAAGCATTTACTTATTATTTTTATTATAATGGTTTTACCAAACTATATTACTTAAGTAATATGCTTCAACGCATAAAGGAGTCTATTCATATAAATGGAACAAATTATTACGAATTTTATTAGTCAGTGGGGATACACGGCTATCTTCATTCTCATCTTGTTAGAGAATGTATTACCTGTAGTCCCTTCCGAAATTATTTTAACCTTTGCAGGTTTACTGTCAGTTAAATCTCATTTATCCATTTGGACATTATTAATCATTGCGACGATTGCGTCATTTATCGGATTATTAATTCTATATTATATTTGCCGTCTTATTTCAGAAGAAAAGCTATATCGTTTTGTCGATCGTCATGGTAAATGGATGAAATTAAAAAGTAGCGATTTAAAACGTGCTAATGACTGGTTTAAACGCTACGGTGCATGGGCAGTCTTACTTTGCCGCTTCATATCGGTATTACGTGTATTAATTACTATCCCTGCAGGTATTAACCGTATGAATATTGTGAAGTTCACATCACTTTCACTTCTTGGTACAACAATTTGGAACTTCGCATTAATTTTACTAGGTCGTCTTTTAAGTGATAGCTTTGGCGCCTTAATGAATGGTATCCATACGTATTCTAGAATTATGTATGTCATTATCATCATTGCCGTTATTTACTTCGTCATCAGATACTTTGTCAAACGTAAACGCGTAAAATAATGAATTAAAGCTATCCCAAGCCAACATTGTGCACTCACTTTGTTGGCTTTTTTGTGTTCTCCTCCTTCTAATTCACAAAGCTTATTTTTACAAGTTTAATCACATCTATTAGAAATGAGTGTTATTGCTATTTCTCATTGTTTGAAATGATAACGATATTTCTAAATTTAAAAATATCTTTTCAATTAATGCTTTGCTATTGAAAATTGTTAAATTTTTATTGATAATCAAATGTAAGCGCATTAATATTTGCAATAACTGGCTTTGAACGGAATTAAAAAATAGGAGTGACAAGACATGACACATATTACTGAAAATGAACTAAAGAAAAAATACTTAGACTTACTATCTCAACGATTTGATAGTGCTGAAAAGTTAGCAACTGAAATCATTAATTTAGAGTCAATCCTAGAACTTCCAAAAGGTACTGAACACTTTGTAAGTGATTTACACGGTGAATACGAATCATTCCAACACGTTTTAAGAAATGGCTCTGGTAATGTAAGAGCTAAAATTAATGATATATTTGGCGAAACACTTAGCGAAAAAGAAATTAATGATTTAGCCGCCCTTGTCTACTATCCAGAAGATAAACTAAAACTTGTTAAAAACCAATTCAATGCCAAAGGGCAACTTAACGTTTGGTATATTACAACCATCGAACGTTTAGTTGAATTAATCAAATATTGTTCTTCTAAATATACACGTTCTAAACTTCGCAAAGCTTTACCAGAACAATTCGTCTATATTATTGAAGAATTACTTTATAAAAATAATGAATATCAAAATAAAAAGACGTATTATGAAACATTAGTCAATCAAGTCATCGAGTTAGAACAATCAGACGATTTAATCATTGGTCTCTTTTACACAGTACAACGCCTCGTTGTCGATCATTTACATGTTGTTGGTGATATTTATGATCGTGGTCCTAAACCCGATAAAATCATGGATACATTAATCAATTATCACTCTGTAGATATTCAATGGGGAAACCATGATGTGCTATGGATTGGTGCTTATGCTGGCTCTAAAGTATGCCTTGCTAATTTACTTAGAATCTGTGCGCGTTACGACAACTTAGATATTATTGAAGATGCATATGGCATCAACTTAAGACCGTTACTCACTTTAGCTGAGAAATATTATAGTGGCGATAACCCTGCTTTCAAACCTAAGAAGCGTCCAGATAAAGAAGCAAGTTTGACACAACGTGAAGAACATCAAATTACTAAGATCCATCAAGCCATTGCGATGATCCAATTCAAACTTGAAATGCCAATCATTAAACGTCGCCCGTCATTTGAAATGGAAGAACGTTTGGTGCTAGAAAAAATCGATTTTGACAACAATGAAATCACTGTTTACGGTAAAACGTATCCATTGAAAGATACATGTTTCCAAACGATTGATCGCCAACATCCTGAAGTCTTACTGGAAGAAGAACAAGAAGTCATCGACAAATTACTATTATCATTCCAACAATCTGAGAAATTACGTCGTCACATGTCATTCTTAATGCGAGAAGGTAAATTATATTTACCATACAATGGCAATTTACTTATACATGGTTGTATCCCTGTAGATGAAAATGGTGAAATGGAATCATTTGAAATTGACGGGGAAATGCATAGTGGACGTGAGCTATTAGATGTCTTTGAATATCATGTAAGAAAAGCTTTCGATGACAAAGAAGTCACTGATGATTTATCAACAGATTTAGTGTGGTATCTATGGACGGGTAAATATTCTTCATTATTTGGTAAACGAGCTATGACAACATTTGAACGTTACTTTATTGAAGATAAAGCATCTCACAAAGAAGTAAAAAATCCATACTACTATCTTCGTGAAGATGTAGATATGATTCGTAAAATGTTAAGTGACTTTGGTTTGAATCCAGACGAAGGCCGTATCATTAATGGACATACGCCAGTAAAAGAAATTGATGGTGAAGACCCAATCAAGGCGGATGGTAAAATGTTAGTTATTGACGGTGGTTTTTCAAAAGCATATCAATCAACCACTGGCATAGCAGGCTATACATTATTATATAATTCCTTTGGTATGCAATTGGTAGCGCACCAAGAATTCAATACAAAAGAAAAAGTACTATCAGATGGTACTGATGAATTATCAGTCAAACGTGTTGTAGATGAAGAACTCACACGTAAAAAAATCAAAGATACGAATGTTGGTCAGGAGTTACAATCACAAATAGATATTCTCAAAATATTAATGCATGACCGCTATTTAAAATAAAAACAACACAAATGATTACACATAAACACCCCCCTTACTACGAGTTCTAGTGAGGGGGTGTTGTTGATATTCGAGATAATCCTAATCATAAATTAGCATTTTTATTTATCATATACATTTTTCAAGATACCATAAACACCGTGATCTTCTTTTGGTAATGTGCGTTGACTGCGTTTAAATGTCACTTTTTTACTATCACTAATATAATAAATCAACATATCTTTATGCGTAATTTCATCATATCTTTCTGCTGGCACTTCAATTATATTATGTTGTGTTATATATTGGTCAAACCATCTTGGTGTATGGTTCTCATCAAATAATATATGGTTTCGAATTGGACCATTCATATTATTGCGGGCTTGTTCATCATTGAATGACACAGGCATCATATCAACGTTATTCAAACCAAACTCTGGTACAAGCTCATTGAATGCTAAACTATTAAAAATAAAAGATTTAGTCATTAAGATACATTTGTTATATCTCAACAAATCTGAATAAATTCGATCATTACTGGATAATAAGTTGCCTTTAAAGACTTCAAATCCCTCTTGATGGGCTTTGTCAGATGTATTCTCAAATAAGTTAAATATCATAACTGGGATACCATGTTCTTTAAGCATACTACCTATGTGGAATGAAAATTCACTTTCTCCAACGATAATCACACCAGGTGGTTCATTACTGGCAACACCTAATAATTTACTTAATGGTGTAAAGCTAAATCCATAAATCACAACGGTAATAAATACGAGTCCAAATGTTACTGGCGTGATATATTGCGCCATTTTAACGCCATCATCCATGAATAAACTTGAGAAGAATTGTGCTACTGTTAAAACAACAATCCCTCTTGGTGCCATTAACGCTACACTTGCACGCTCCCGTTTTGATATTTCGGTTCTAAATGTAGAGACAATGACGGATATCGGTCTTACAAGTAAAATCATCACAATACTAAACACCACAAGTTGCCATGAAAGTACATTTAATAAAACATCTTTCGTTAAGGATGATGTAATAAGAATAAATACAGTTGATACTAGTATAGTTGATGCATTCTCAATGAAATGATCTGATTCTTTAAACATTAAGTCATGACGTTTATTTCGAGCCATCATCAGTCCAAAAATAGTGACTGAAAGTAATCCAGATTCCGCTAAGATTTCATCACAAATACTAAAAATTAATAAAATAAATACGAGTTGAATCGGTGGCATTAAACTTTGTGGAATTAAATCATGTTTTATTAACCAATTGAATAGGAAAGATGCGCCAAATCCAATAACAATGACACATACAATTTTCAAGAAGAATTGTACAATCACTAAAAAACTAATACCATCATCGATAATTTGGAACACATAAAAGACAGTTAATGCCAACATTGGCCCTATCGGATCTAAAATAATACTCTCCCACCGTAATATCGAATCAACATTCTTCTTCACTTTAGCTTGTTTTAATAGTGGTTGAATGACAGTTGGACCTGTAATTAAAAATAAACCACCCATTACTAAAGATACTGATAGTGGGAAGTCTAAGATGTAATGTAAGGCAACTGCACCTAGAACCCATGCAATTGCTGCTCCTACTGTAACCATTCTAATAACCGCTTTAGAGATGCCTCTAAGTTCCCTAAAGTCTAAGTTACTACTTCCTTCAAATAAAATAATCGCTACAGCGAGCGATACGATAGGACTAAAGACATCTGATCCCATCGCTTCTTTCGGATTTGCAATGCCTAGCACTGGACCTACTAATAGTCCTACTATAGCCATCACGACAATCGATGGCCATTTAATTTTATTGGCTAACCATTGACTAAAAATACCTAACGCTAAAAATACAACAATCATTAACATTAAAGGTAAATCAAAAATCATAACTACACCTTCTTCAATTATTACACTTACTTCACTTTCAAAAATTCAATATTTGATAATACTATCAAAGTATTTGTACGAATGCATTACCCTTATTTAAAATTCTATAGTTTATCATTTATCTTTGCTACCGCTTCGCTTTAGTTTTATAATCTTTGTCACAATATTAGTACACCATGTTCATACAATCGTCCATATAAGATGTACTGAGGTGTTTATTTTTTATGTTAATTCGTCTAAAATAAAAAGATACGCATTTTCATGATAAAAAAATTTAAAATTATAATAAAATCAATTTCGACATGAAGGGATAAGAACGACAATGAATATTTTTAAAGAATCCATCATCGTGGCGTTTGCATTTGTAGGCGTCGTCGTAGGTGCAGGATTTGCGACTGGTCAGGAAATCTTTCAATTCTTTACGAGTCATGGCATATATAGTCTTGGTGGTATTGCCATCACAGGCGCTATCATCACAGTTGGCGGTATTTTAGTCTTAAAAACAGGATATCGGTTACAATCAGGTAATCATTCTGAATCCGTCCATTACTACCTACATCCAACAATTGCTAAAGTATTTGACTTAATATTAACCGTTTTTTTATTTTCTTTAGCGATTATTATGACAGCAGGCGGTGCGTCCACGATACATGAAAGCTTTGGACTGCCCTATTGGCTAAGTTCACTGTTACTTGTCATATTAATACTATTAACATTATTTTTAAAATTTGATCGCTTAATTGCAGTCCTAGGTGGTGTCACACCATTTCTCGTTGCAGTCGTGACAATGATTGCAATTTATTACTTTGCATCAGGACACCTTAACTTTGAAGCAGCTAATCATTATGCACATCATCATCCATCCATGTCACCAGGTTGGTGGTTTGATGGTATCAATTATGCTAGCTTACAAATAGCTGCTGCATTTAGTTTCTTCTCAGTGATGGGGGGCAGATTAAAATATCGTCAATCTGCCACGTACGGTGGTTTAATAGGCGGTTTAATCATTACATTTTTACTATTAATGATTAATTTAGGTTTAGTTACAGAATTTGATCAAATTAAGGATGTCGCACTCCCTTCTTTATTATTAGCTAAAAATATTTCACCTTCGATTGGCCTTATCATGTCAGTTATCATGATTTTAGTGATATACAATACCGTTGTTGGTCTTATGTATGCTTTTGCTGCTCGATTTAGTACGCCTTTTTCAAAGAGATACTTTATATTGATTATTTCGATGGCTATCGTGACTTTCATATGTACCTTTGTAGGTTTCATTTCACTTATTGGTAAAGTCTTCCCTATCATGGGATTATTTGGTTTTATTCTATTGGTTCCTATATTTTATAAAGGATTTAAAAAACATTAAATTCAGAAATGACAGGTTGGCATATTTCCATGCCGACCTTTTTTATATTTAATCATCGTTAGTTTAGGGAATATAAATTATGGAGGTGTTTGAGATGACGAATCAATTATTTATTAATAACGAATTTATTGAAAGTAACTCGAATGAAACTATGGATGTGATTAATCCAGCTACTGGAGAAAAGATAGATACTATCACATTCGCGACAAAGGATGAAGTCAATCAAGCTATCGAAAAATCGAAACAAGCACAATTAGAATGGGAAAAAATCCCACAACCTACCCGTGCCGAACATGTTAAATTGCTTATTCCTCTATTTGAACAAAATAAAGATGAACTAGCTCAATTATACGTTAAAGAACAGGGTAAAACATTAGCTGAAGCTCAAGGCGAAATCGATAAATCCATACAATTTATTGATTATATGACTAGTTTAAGTATGAGTAATAAGGGAGAAGTATTACAAAATAGTGTAGAGAATGAAACAATTCAACTCACTAAAAAGCCTATTGGTGTCACAGCTGGCATTGTACCTTGGAATGCACCTATTTTAGTATTATTACGTAAGGTGATTCCTGCTATCGTAACAGGCTGTTCTGTAGTTATTAAACCAAGCGAAGAAACAACGTTACTCACATTACGTCTAGCTCAACTATTCAAGGCATCTACCATTCCTGCAGGACTCGTTCAAATTGTACCAGGCACAGGCGAAACAGTAGGTACGCAATTAGCACAACATAAAGATATCCAACTTATTTCATTAACTGGTAGTATGCGTGCTGGTAAAGCAGTATTCGAAAATGCAGCAAGTACAGTTAAAAAAGTCAATTTAGAACTTGGTGGCAATGCACCAGTGATTGTTACACCTAATGCTAATATAGATAAAGCCGTAGATTATATTGTCACTGCACGTATTAAAAATGCAGGTCAAGTATGTACATGCCCGGAACGCATTTTTGTGCATGAAGATATCCATGATACATTTGTAGATAAAGTCACAGAAAAAATGAAATCTCTTACAGTCGGAGATCCATTAGACGATAAAACTGACTTCGGTGCGATTATCAATAAAACCCAATTAAATAGTATTGATGATAAAGTACAAGCAGCAGTACAAAATGGTGCTGAACTTGTATTAGGTGGTCATATACTAGATCGTCCTGGTTACTTCTATGCACCAACAGTACTTGATCATGTTAAACAAACAGACGCTGTCTTTAAAGAAGAAATATTCGGACCTGTTTTAGCTATCACAACTTATCAAAACTTTGAGCAAGTCATTGATGATGCTAATGACACTAATGCAGGACTATCTTCATATATCTTTTCTAATGATTTGTCAGAAGTCATGACAGCTACGGAACGACTCAAATTTGGTGAAGTATATGCCAATTGTGAAGCAGAAGAAGTCGTGAATGGCTATCATGCCGGTTGGAGAGAATCTGGCCTTGGTGGTGCCGATGGTATTCATGGTTTCGAGGAATATTACAACACGACAGTGTCTTATATTAGATATCAATAATAGTTCATGAGCACATCAATATGTGCTCTTTTTTTATTGCTTAATATACATTTACATAACTTTATCCTTTGCAATTTGCATAGGTCTAATACCTGTAATAAGATTTAAAATAAAGGTATAATGAAATTATATTAATTATCACAACAAATAAATCAAACAAATGATCTATAAATCAATTACCTGTCTCTCTCAAATAATATATTGAGAGAGGCTTATTTAAAACGAATCTTAACATTTTCAATCCATCTAAAAGGAGGTCCTACATGGAGTTATTACATTTAAAATATTTTACTTATGTTGCCGAATATTTAAACTATACTGTAGCAGCACAAAAGTTATACATTAGCCAACCAGCACTTAGTATGACCATTAAAAAATTAGAAAATGAATTAAATACGCAATTATTTATTAAAAAAGGACGTAGCATTCAATTAACAGAAAGTGGTCAACTTCTACTTGAGTCGGCACATACTATTTTTAATGAATTAAGCCAAGTCACTGATGTCATTAATGAGAATGAATCAATGCGTCTACATACCGTTCGTTTTGCAACATCTAGTAGTCGTTTTATGATGACTATATTTGACCAATTTATCGATCAATATCCAGATAATAACTTTAACATTGATATTATTAGTAACAGTGAAATGATTCAAAAATTATTATTTCAACACATTCACTTTACATTAAATACTATGGCGCTGACACATCCTCAAATTCATTGTAAACAAATTATTACTGAAGATATTGTACTCACATATCCTAAATATTTAGATGGTCAATACATTGATTTACGAGATTCTAATTTGTATAAATCATTTTTATTTTCTTCTCAAAATACAGAATTTAATCGTATGTTTAAAGAAATCTTATCTTATAAACATATAACCGTTGATAATGAAAATTATGTAGATGACCACTTCATATCCTCAGTATTATCAAAACGAAATAACTTTTCCTTTCTACCTATTTCATCATGTAGAGACCTCAACTTGCCTTATATCGAAGATGAAGAGTTTATTTTCAATCAACCTATTTATCTTTCAACTTTAAAAGATACGACCCTCAATCCGGCAAACGAAGCCTTTTTCAAGTTTATTGAAAACTATTTAATCAAACATGAAAGCTACTTTAAAATATAATAAAAAGGGTGAATTCAAACAAACTGTTTCATGCCTGTTTCAATTCACCCTTTTATTATTTATCTTCTTTTACAGTGATATAACCTTCTATAATTATATTCGAGTGTCCCCCTATTTTTAATGGTTGTTCTTGTTTTACATTAATTTTTCCATTTCTAACGATACAACAACCTTGAGTATTGGTATATTCATCGTCTTTTACTAAATCATATCGTTCAACCATCACTGCGACACAACCATTCCCACTGCCACATACTGGATCTTCATTCACTCCTTCATTAGGTGCAAAAGAACGAACTTCAAATTGAACGTCGTCTTCAGAGTCATATGAACCAAAAACTGTAACACCTGTCGTACCAGGGTAAATAAACTTACTCATTAATTCAAAATTAGGCTGTAAATCCCTTACACTTTGTGCATCTTTCAACTGAAAAGTTAACCATTCAGCACCGATATTCACTTTTGCAGCTCTTTCAATATCTTGTTTTGTAAGGTCTAAACTTTTAATAATACCGTCTAATTGTTTCACTTCTATTTGGGAAACTTTTGGTTCAGGAAGACTAAAGAATGTTTTATCTTGATCTATATCTATTTTCACTAAACCAACGCCACTCTCTTGGATTAAATAATGCTCATTTTTAGGTATCGTACCATTTTGTAATACCGCAAATGATGCCCCTACTGTGGGATGTCCTGCAAATGGTAGTTCATTATTAGGCGTAAAAATACGCAAACGATAATCTGCCAATTCATTGTCTGGCTGACACACAAATGTCGTTTCAGATAAATTCGTCCATCGTGCAATATCTTTCATTTGTTGATCCGTTAAATGATCCGCTCCAAATACAACTGCTACAGGATTTCCTTTATAAAATTCATTCGCAAATACATCCACTTGCATATATTTTAACTGTGTCATAACATCCCCACCTTAGTCATTTAATTAAATTTAGATTAGCAATTTTATTTAATGATGTAAATGATCAACAATTGTGCTTTATGTCCTAAACCGTATTGTAATATGTTTATCTTTTCCATTTAGTGATAAATATATACTATATATTCAAAAAGGAGCGATGCCTCATGGCTGAAGAAATTAAACAAGGCAATCAACGATTTTATGTTGGTGAAGATGAAAACAATGCACAAGCAGTTATTACTTTTAAATCTGTAGATAATAACGAAATTGATATTGATCATACTGGTGTTGCCGATGAACTTGGTGGTCAAGGCTTAGGTAAAAAATTAGTATATAAAGTTGTAGATTACGCACGTGAAAATAATTTAAAAATCATTGCATCTTGCCCATTTGCTAAAGCAGTTCTTGAAAAAGATGAGCAAGTACAAGATGTATATTTAGGTTAATTTTAAAGAATACTCAAATAGATGTGGGATAATAGCACCATTTACATTATTCCACATCTTTTTTTGAAAGTTTTACTTGAATATACTTTTTATACCTGTTATAATAAATATATTACAAAAGAGAAAAGCGGGGATTTAAAATGGCATTTCATGACACTACTGCAACACAAATTACAAATATCAATTTAAACGTTAAAGACTTAGATACAATGATCACTTACTATACAAATATTCTTGGATTTACAGTATTATCACAAACAGAAGATAAAGCAATTCTAGGTATTGGCAACAGTGGCCATACACTTACGATGAATGTACTTAAAGATGGTAGACAACCTGCCGCTTCAGAAGCTGGTTTATTCCATATTGCTTATTTATTACCAACAGATACAGATTTAGCAAATTTCTTATACTTCGTAGCAAATAAAGGTATGCGCATCGGTGCTGGTGATCATCTAGTGAGCCAAGCCTTTTATTTCAATGACCCAGAAGGTAATGGTATTGAAGTATATAGCGACCGCCCAAGTGACGGTTGGACTTGGAATGATGGCTTCGTTAAAATGGATACACTTGAAGTTGACGGTCCTAAATTATTATTAGAAAGAACTGAAGATGGTTGGGACGGTGCGCCTGATAATGCTAAAATTGGTCATCTTCACTTAAAAACACATAATATTGAAGAAGCTAAAGATTTTTATATTAACCAAATTGGTTTCCAACATATATCTAAATTACCTCAAGCTTTGTTTATGTCTACAAATCAATATCATCATCATTTAGCAACTAACACTTGGCAATCAAGTAAAAAACGCGAAGATAATGAAAATAGTTACGGTTTAACTGGCTTTGATATTTATAAACCAAATCAAACTGAAGAGACTTTAACTTCACCAGAGGGCTTGACTGTACACTTGCACTCAGATCAAACTAAAGTACCTCAAGCATAATAAAAAGGTAGGACACTTTGTCCTACCTTTTTTGTTATGCTTTATTGATTTTGATTAAATTGTTGTTCTGTTACTTCTTCATTTGCCCCTTGATTAAAGTGCTGTTGTCCGTTTTGCGGTTGCGCTTGATTAAATTGACCTTGTTGTGCATATTGGTCTTGGTATGGATTATAGTTGTGATTTGAATTGTGATTCATCATTGATACTTCTTCTGTCGCATGTCGTCTAACCTTTTCCTTATTTTCCTCAATCATCCCCGGAATAAGACAAGCATCAATAATGAGCCAGATAATGGTTGGAATACCAAATGTAAACCATGCTGTCGTTAATGTTAAAATTAATAATCCTACTGCTGAGCCAGTCTTACCTAGATAAAAACGATGTCCCCCTAATCCACCTAAGAAAAACCATAAAATATACGCTACACTCATTTGCTTAGACCGATTGGTCACTTGATTCTCGATATAATTTTTTTCTTCTAAATTCATAAATGTAATCTCCCATTAATTAGTATATTGCCTTTTAATTACTTCTAAACGATTCACAAATTGATCGATTAATTGTTGTGGTCCTAACATTCTTGCTAGCGGAGCTAATTGATAGGATATGTAAAATGCATCTAAATCGGTACAATTCACTTCTACGATTAATGTATCTTCACGTTCTTCAATCATGTTTTGAATTGAAAATTGTTGCTTAAATTGTTCCCAAATTTGTTTATTAATTTCAAATGTAATAGGTGTCTTCGTATGAACATGATTAAAATGTGATTCTAATACATTGATATCGCTTATCGAACGTACAGAAATTGTTGATACTTCCTTCTTATATTCGTACGTTAACCAATAGTCATAATGCATGTACATTAGAGATAAAGGTTTGATTACAATTTTGTCGTTTTGACCCTCGATTTGAAATCTAACATTGCGTTGTTGTGTAATCGCCCTTTGTAAAGTCATTAATTGATATCCCGGCAATGATTCTTCCCTTAAATTAAAATGATTTAACACTGACTTCAACACTTTCTGATTTTCTACATTTTGGCTATTAATTTCCCTCTCGAATAAGTTAAAAATTTCCTTGTGTAGTGTTGGTGTTAAACTTTTAATCTTAATCAATAAACTTATGAGTCGTAAGCTTTTTTGATTATATGCGTCATTAATTAACTGATATCCATTAAGACGTCGATTATAAATCACTTTTGTTTGTTGAAATCTCCAAAAATCACTTTCATAAAAAAATAAATTGATCGTATTTATATCTCTTTGAATGGATTTTGAACTCACATCTGTTAAGTCTGTTAAATCTGAGGTAAGCACAACATTTTCATTTATTAATCGAGTAAATAAATTGAGTACTCGGGTCGCTTTATCCAAAACAATCAACTCCTAGTAAAATTATAAGAAATGCCATGGACACATATTGTCTGTTTGTTCTTTATTTCTAAAAAATGATATAAAAATGAGAGGAAAGTCGTGATACTTGATTCTTTAAGAACAAAGTATTGCGACCATTCCTCTACATCATTTCAAATATTTCAATGATTGAAGCGATAATACTTATGCTTGTTGCTTAAATTTGCGGCTAATCAATAACACGGCACTACCGATGACGCCTAAAATACTACTTAATATAACACCGCTATTTGAAGTTTGTTGTCCAGTTTCAGGTAATACAGTTGCTTGGCTTGATTGCTCCGGCTGTTGCTGAGCATTAGCTACAGTTTGTGGTGTTGATGATTGATGATTCATGTTTGTATTATTTTGATTAGGTTGTTGTATGTTGTTTTGTTCAGCGTCTTTAGGATACACATATTTAATTGGTAATCCAGAATGTTCGGCATTATATTGACCTTCTTTAACACGTTGTAAATACTGTTGGTACGTTTCATTACCCATTACCACGCCTACATCTGAACCTGGTCCCCCACCAAATCCTTCAGTTTCACCTGTTCTATGTTCATTAAATTGCTTTTCCGTAAATACATAAATCGGTTGTTTTTGTTCTGCAGCATGTGCTTGTCCAGTTAACACACCTGTCGCTAAAACTGTTCCTGCTAGTGTTGTTGCAATTAATCCTTTTTTCATCATCCATGACCTCCATTTGTTTAATACGCTTACAGTTTAATCAATGCAGTGGTCATGTAATGTCCTTTTGCTAAAATTTAATTACTATCTATTTTCTGTCTATATTCTCTCACTTTATCAAAGTCTTTATCATGTGCTTTTTCATAGCCTTCATGTCCATAAATTTCACTTATTACTTTTTTACCTTTATGGGTTTCACTAATATGCATAAACGCATTACTAATTTTGTCTTTCCAAGATGGGCTCATGTCACTTCTAGTAGAAATAGTATCATTAGGAATTTTATCACTACGATAAATGACTTTGGTATCTTGATATATTTGAGGATAATCTTTTTTCAAGTCTGCACGCGCATCTTGGTATGTAGCAACTGCATCCACATCATTATTTAATAAAGCAATTAAAGCTTGATCGTAACCTTTAATTTGTTTCGTGTGAATATCATTAAGTGAGATGCCTTTATCTTTTAAGCTTGCCAAAGGATAAATATAGCCCGATGTTGATTCAACATCCTGTAGACCTACCTTTTTATGTTTTAAATCTTTTAAATCCTTAATATCACTATATTTCTTTACTACAATTTGTGAGCGATAGTAGTCAACAAGCTTTTTCGTTTTATTACCTTCTTTGTCTACCAAGTAACCCTTTGATTTTAAAAGTACATCGGCAGCACCTTGATCATGTGCAATAGTATAAGACACAGGTGATATAAAGGCGACATCAACTTTTTTCGATTTTAATGCTTCAACCATGGTATTATAGTTCGTTGAAATATGTACTTTTACTGGAATACCTAATTCTTTAGAGAGTAATTTTTGTAATGGTTTCACTTTTGCATTGAGTGTCTCGCTATGTTGAGATGGAACAAATTCTACGTTTAACACTTCTGGTTTATAATCTTTCTTTTGCGTTTGTTGTTTAGAATGACTACAACCAATCAGTATTAGCATTAACGACATAAACATTAATACTAATATAATCATTTTTTTCATTTTCACTTTACTCCATAATTCATATTAATATATAAATATATTAATTGCATTATACATTATTATTAATTAAATATGTGCCTTTCTCAAAAATTTAATATTCGTTGTTATTATCATTTTAAAAATATAAATAACCCTTTCATCTACTTTGATGAAAGGGTTATCGCATGATTGATACTATGTCCTATTAATAAAGACCTTTTGTTTCGTTTGAAGTATCAATATAGATATTTTTAACTTGTTGATAGTTTTTAATGGCATCTTTGTACACTTCACGACCAATACCAGATTTTTTATATCCACCAAATGGCGCGCCTGCTGGAATTTGGTTGTACGTATTAATCCAGATACGTCCTGTTCGAATCGCTTTAGCAACATTTAATGCGCGGTTTAGATTCGTTGTAAAGATACCACCTGCTAATCCATATTCAGAATCATTGGCAATTTGAATAGCCTCTTGTTCGTCTTCAAATTTCTCAACAACAACAACTGGTCCAAAAATTTCTTCTTGTGCTAGCTGATGGCTATTGTCATTTAATTCAATAATCGTTGGCTCGAAGAAGAAGCCTTTATCTCGACCATTATCAGTAAGTCTGTGACCACCTGTAAGAATTGTTGCATTTGGATCATCTTCAGCTAATTTTACATAGCTTTGAATTTTTTCCATTTGTTCTCCACCAGTTTGACTTCCCATTTTAATATCATCTGCAAATGGATCGCCAACTTTAATGTTTTCAAAAGCTTCTTTTAATTTTGGGAGTAATTTGTCATAAACTGATGATTGAACGAGCAATCTAGAACCGGCACTACATACCTCACCTTGGTTGAATAAAATACCTAATTGCACACCTTCAATCACTTGATCAATATTTGCATCGTCAAAGATAATATTGGCACTCTTACCACCAAGTTCTAATGTTGTAGGAACAATGCGTTCCGCACCTGCTTTTGCTACACCATAACCTACATCTGTAGAACCAGTGAATGACAATTTATCGACACCTTCATGATTGAAAATCGCGTCTCCTGATTCAGAACCTTTACCAGTTAATACATTAACAACACCTTTTGGTAATACTTCTTGGAAGATTTTAGCTAATTCAATTAGTGTTAATGGTGTTGATGATGATGGTTGAATCACAACAGTATTACCTGCTGCAAGTGCAGGACCTAACTTCCAAGAAGCTAATAAAATTGGGAAGTTCCATGCCACAACAGCACCTACAACACCTACAGGTTCATGTACAACTAAACTCATCGTATTGTGATCAATTTCATTTACTGAACCTTCATCAGTTGTTAACACACTTGCAAAATATTTAAATTGATTTGCTGCCATTGGTACATCAATTGTAGATGTTTCTCTATATGGTTTACCATTTTGTAATGATTCAATTGTCGCGAATCGTTCTGCATTCTCATGAATTTTACGGCTAATTTCTAGTAAATAGTCTGCACGTTCTTCTTTTGAAATTTTACTCCAACTATCAAACGCGTTTGTAGCCGCTTCAACTGCTTTATCCACGTCTTTTTGACTTGCTTTTGCGACTTCCGCTAATTCTTCACCATTCGCTGGGTTAGTCACTGTCAGTGTTTCTCCAGTTTCACTTTGTTGGAATTCATTGTTAATAAATAATCCGTATCGTTCATCGATATAATCTCTTACTTTAATATTTGCCATAGTATCCCTTCCTTTTTAATTTTATTTGAAATACTTTCGGAAATGTAAACGTTTACTTTTTCTTATTAACATTGTAACGACTTCAATTATGAAAATAAAACAAGATACTCATTGTTTCAAAATTTGAATCAAAAAAGACTTCTTATACTATATAAATCATAGTTTAAGAAGCCATGTGTATTTTTAGTTAATCCATTTAACTACATCATCTTGTGTTTGACGAACTTTACCATGAGGCGGTTCACCTGCACGATAACCAAATGCTGCCATAACTGAAATGCCGAAGTTTTCAGTATCTAAAATACCTTCATCTGATAAGATTTGAGTCACTGTATCTACATCAAACCCTTCAATTGGACATGAATCTATACCTAATAAAGCTGCACTTGTCACCATATTACCCAAGGCAATATATGTTTGTTTACAAGCCCAGTCATATAATGTACGTTCGTTATCATTGATATGGAATTCTGTTTGGAAGTCATCATACTTTTTATACACTGCAGGGATTGTACTCTCTTCATATCCTTTAACATTTTTCACTAAATTTTGTACATATGGTGATTGGGATGTCACATTTTTACGTGCAAAAATAAGCATGAAATGACTAGCGGAATCTAATTGTTTTTGAGCACCCCAACTATATGGTTTTAACTTATCTCGAAGCGTTTTACTTTGAACTACTACAAATTTCCAAGGTTCTAAACCTAGTGAACTTGGAGATAATCTACCTGCTTCTAGTATTGTTTCAAAATCTTCGTTTGAAATAGTTTTAGATGCATCAAATTGTTTTGTTGCATGTCTAAAATGAAACGCATCAATCATTGTTTGATTCATATCGCTCATTTATATTGCCTCCTATTCATTTCTTTATACTATAAATTATAGCTTAGTTGACCTTTCTGAAAAAATATTTGAACTGAACCCATGTGTCTTAATAATTGATTAATTAAAAAAATGTAACATCTTAATCCTTAATTTATCTTATTTAAAAGAAAAATTAATATTTCTCTTGATTTGTGAAAAGTTTCACAATATAATGTGATTGTAAGTTTCAGTCTTACTTATATATTTTATATTATTAGTTATTTTTAGTTTTCTTATATTTGAGAAATGAGGTAAACAATGATGACAAGAATTATGTTTTTCGGTACAAGAGAATATGAAAAGGATATGGCGTTAAACTGGGGTAAAAAGAATAATATTGAAGTTACTACGTCACCTGAGTTATTAAGTAAAGAAACCGTTGATCAACTTAAAGATTATGACGGTGTTACTACAATGCAATTCGGTAAACTTGAAGAGGAAGTTTATCCTAAACTAGAGGAATATGGCATTAAACAAATTGCACAACGAACTGCTGGCTTTGATATGTACGATTTAGAATTGGCTAAAAAGCACAATATTATTATTTCAAACGTGCCTAGCTATTCACCTGAAACTATTGCGGAATATGCTGTATCTATCGCATTACAATTAGTACGTAAATTCCCTGCAATTGAAAAACGTGTACAAGATCATAATTTCACTTGGGCTGCGCCTATTATGTCACGTCCAGTTAAAAATATGACTGTAGCCATTATAGGGACTGGTAGAATCGGCGCTGCAACAGCTAAAATTTATGCTGGCTTTGGAGCTAAAGTTGTGGGTTATGATGCATATCCAAATGAATCATTAGATTTCATTGAATATCAATCATCTGTTGAAGAAGCTATTAATGGTGCTGATATCATTTCATTACATGTACCTGCTAATAAAGAAAGTTATCACTTGTTCGACAAAGCGATGTTTTCTAAAGTCAAAGAAGGTGCAGTACTAGTAAACGCCGCTCGTGGTGCTGTGATCAACACACCAGATTTGATTGATGCTGTTAATCACGGTCCATTATATGGTGCGGCTATTGATACTTATGAATTTGAAGCACCTTATTTCACATTTGATTGGACAAATAAAGAAATTGAAGATGACACATTATTAGAACTCATCGATAATGAAAATATTTTAGTTACACCGCATATTGCATTTTTCTCTGATGAAGCTGTACAAAACCTTGTTGAGGGCGGTTTAAATGCATCACTATCTGTAATTAACACAGGTACTTGTGAGACACGTTTAAACTAAAATCACATATCAAAGACGCGTTGTAGTGATCTAAACCGATGATCAACACAACGCGTCTTTGATTATTTAAGATTAAGTACTACATTTTCAATTGTAGTTAATACCCCTTGGTCATCATTACTTGGCGCGACGTCATAAGCTATATCAAACAACGTTTTATCCTGACTATTTTTCATCACATAACTATATTGAGCTAACTCTAACATATCCTTGTCATTATTCGCATCACCAAATGCCATCAATTCTGAAGGTTGCATTTCCCAAACGTCCAATAGTCTGGCCAATGCTTGTCCTTTCGTCATATTGGGCATAATGATATCGATACTATCATGCCCACTCGATACTAACTTAATTGTATTTGGAAAACGTACTTTTAGTTCTTCATCTAAATGTGGATGTGTCTGCCTATTAATATTTAACGCGATTTTTACAAATTCATCTTCAGGTAAATCTTCTAATTGCGTAATTTCATTTAATTGATGATAGTAGAATCGTGTATCTTCTTTAAATGCTTCCGGTGTATCTTCTAAAATATAAGCACTTTCTAATCCACATATTACCATTTGATCAATCTGTCTATCTTTATGTAGATAATCAATCACATCTTGGTAATCTTGATGATTAAAACTGCGATATTGATATAATGCATTGCCTTTATAAATAACAGCACCATTTTCTGAGATAAAGAACATATCCCTTTCACCAAATATTGACTTCAATTTAGCATATTGGTTTCCACTCGCTGCTATAAATTCAATGCCTTGTTCCTTCAACGCTTTAAATACACGTTCGAATCTTTCATGATCATATTGTTTATTTGAGTCTAAAAATGTCCCATCCATATCAACTGCAATTGCCTTAATCACGTGTAGTCCCCCTCATCCAATCTTTACGTTCATTATAGACAACAATTCAAAAGTGATGAAGATTCACGGTACATCCTGAAACTATATTCAGACTTTGAAATTTCTTTCAAGACAGAAAAAATATAAAAACTGAGACACCATTTGTTGATGTCCCAGTCTATACTAATTGGATTAATTAATCTGTTTAGCTACAAATATTTTACGTTTTTCCCAAACGCCTGTATTTTTGTTGTAATTATCACAAGTAATTAATGTTAATTGATTTTTCTCGCCTTTATGTTCGTCTAAGACTTTAACATCAGATGGATCAACATCACGGATACTTGTCATTTTATATTTTCGAGTCTCATTTCCTACTTTGAAATACACTTTGCTGCCTTTTTTAGCTGCTTTTAAATTTGTAAACTGATAATGTGGGCGATCGGTAAATGTATGTCCTGCAATAGAAATGTTTTGATCTGTTAATGATTCGTTACCTTCAGCAAAACTTACACCACGATTTAATTGTTCAGGTGTAGCAGGTCCTGGGTAAACAGGTTCCTCAATTTCTGCATCTGGCACTTTAATATAACCTGCCATCTTTGATTTATCTTTAGGGATTTCGGGTGCTTTATCCTTAGATTGACTACTATCGTTACTTTCTTTTTTATCATAATTTTCGATTTTATCGTTATTATCCTTTTCATGTAGATAATTATCGATATGAGGTTTAGCAAATAAGTAAATTGCTACTAATATTAATACAACACCAACTATAGTCAGTAATCGATTGGTCCATTTCTTCATATATGTTACTCCTTTAGTTAAATACAATGAAAATCATTTCAGATTTAGCTATTTCTATATTTTGATATCAGTATATCATTAAATATTCATATTACATAATCTTTGAATAAAGTATTCAATTCATTGAATGATGTAAAATCCATTAAATATTCTTATAAGGATGTCATTACGTATGTCTTGTTTTTAGTTTTAAATTAGTATCTAATAGTTATTGAGGTGACGAACATGATAAGACAAGCACAACAATCGGATTTAACTTCAATACTAGATATTTATAATGACGCTATTATCAATACGACTGCAGTATACACGTATCATCCAACTACTATAGAGGAAAGACAGGCATGGTTTAAACATAAACAACAAAACGGTGATCCTATTTTTGTATTTGAAAAAGAGGGTATCGTACAAGGTTTTGCAACTTATGGCCCTTTTAGAAATTGGCCTGCTTATTTATATACCATCGAACATTCTATTTACATTCATCCAGAATATAGACATCATGGTATTGCATCACAATTGTTATCAAAACTGATTGATGAAGCTAAAGACAATGATTACCGCATACTAGTAGCAGGTATTGATTCCTCTAATAAAGGTAGTATTAAATTGCATGATAAATTTGGCTTCATTCACTCTGGCACAATTAAACATGCTGGGTATAAATTTGACCAATGGCTCGACCTTGCATTTTACCAACTTGATTTGTACAACGTAAAAAGAGATTAAGTAGGAATTGACTTCCATGACTTAATCTCATTGATTACCTCTGTTTTCAATAACAAAACGAATATAGTAAAACATGAACACAATGATCATACTTAGCGATAATGATTTGAATAATAAATTCACCCAAGTTCCCTCTGTCGTCCACAAATACGTTATCGTTGTGTTAATGATGAATGCTATAAAAATTAATGTTAATCGTAGCATTGCATCAGCCCCTTTTAAATTATTTTAGTGATAGGGCTGAACTTTTGCAATGAATTTTTTTAATTTTTAGAAAAATAAATTTATTACTTTCCTGCTCATTAACTCTATTATATGAAAAAAGCACTCAAGAGCTTATGTACTCTTAAGTGCTTAATGATACAAAATATTATTTGTTTTTCACCATATCTTCAGCTTCGCCAAAGATTTTACGTTTAATTTCTTCACCAGTTGGCGTACCTGCTAGACCACCTAAACCAGTTTCACGTAATGATGCTGGTAAGTTTCTACCAATTTTATCCATAGCACTGATAACTTCATCAACTGGAATTCTACTTTCTACTCCTGCTAATGCAAGGTCTGCTGAAATCAATGCATTGCCTGAACCAATGGCATTACGCATCACACATGGGATTTCAACTAAACCTGCAACTGGGTCACATACTAGACCAAGTAAATTACTAATTGCTAAAGCCATAGCATGGCCTGAAGCTTCCGGTGAACCACCGAAAATTGATACTGCTGCAGCTGCGGCCATTGCAGATGCTGAACCAACTTCTGCTTGGCAACCACCTGTTGCTCCTGCCACACTTGCATTATTAGCTACGACTCTTCCGAATAATGCAGCTGTGAATAAGAAATCAATCATTTGATCTTCTGTAATATCATGTGTTTTTTCTAATTTAAATAATACACCTGGGATAGTACCCGAGGAACCAGCTGTAGGTGTCGCACAAATAATACCCATTGCTGCGTTAACTTCATTTGTAGCAACTGCACCTTTAACCGCTTCAATCATTTCATGTCCCGATAGTGCATGATTATTTTCATTATAGTCACGAAGTTTTGCTGCGTCATGTCCTGTGTAGCCAGTTACACTTTCTACACCTTCGCCCGTAGTACCTTTAACAACAGCATCTCTCATAACATCTAAGTTTTGTTTCATGTTGGCACGCACTTCATCACGAGTAAGACCTTTAAGTTCCATTTCTTCTTGGATCATGATATCTGCAAATGCCATATCTTTTTCTACTGCATAATCTATTGTTTCTCTAATTGAATCAAACATCTTGAATCCCCCTTAATTAATATAGGAAACGTTAAAATCACTGTATTTTTCTCTAATTGTGTCTAATGTTGATTCTTTGATTGATTTATTCAATGGCAGAACCACTAAACTTTTATCATCATTAACTTGTGTTAATTCATCTTTGTATTCAATTTCCATATCGTTTAAGTCATTAATCAAATGATTAATTTGTGCTTTATCAGCAGGACCATCAACTTCTAAAATAGGTAACCCGTGGTTCATTTCTACTTCTAGTCCATTCACATGGATACCTTTAAGCTTGATTGTTCCGCCACCAATTGAAATACCAATGACTTCGATATGACGTCCATTTGCATCATCAGCTTTAATGTAGGCACAGTTTGGATGTTGTCCAATACTTTCACCTTCATCTTCAATAATTTCAACAGCGATGCCTTCGTCTTTAGCGATGTCTAATGCTGATTTAATTCTGTTATCAAATGTACTGTAGCCCATTGCACCGCCAACTACAGCTACGTCTGTTCCGTGTCCTTGATGTGTTTTAGCAAAAGATTCATAATAACGAATTTCTAAGCTTTTAGGCACATCACCTAAAACAGCTCTTGCTGAGTTACCGATTTTTACTGCTCCGGCTGTATGAGAACTTGACGGTCCCATCATAACTGGACCAATAATATCGAATGCACTTTGATAATCATAGCTTTTAGCCATCATTAAACACTCTCCTTAACTTGGTTCTTTCTGCTCGGTACATTTAAACTTAAATTCATTAAGTTAAATTTCTTGATAATTGTACTCATGATTAATGCCAATATGATACTTACGATTGCAACAATGACAATTGTAATAATTGCTTTCATTGGTTCATTAAATCCAAATAAGACAATCGCGCCGGCAATTGGTGTGGCCATACCTTTTACGCCGATCACTACGCCCATAAATGTTACGATACAAGCATTTACCATTCCAATTAATGCATTCGTTCCATATAGTTGTACTGGATATTGAGCAATTAAATCAATTTGTGTTAATGGTTCGATACCTACTGCAAATGCTTTAGATTTACCACCAATGTGTAATCGACTAAATAAGACATAATTGACGAATGAACTTCCCATACATGTCATTGCACCGATTGCCATTGGTACTCCTGTTAAACCTAATAAGCTTGTTAATACCATTGAACTTAATGGTGTCATACCTGTAACCGGTATAACTAGTCCTAAAATGATTGCTAGTGCATAAGGGTTATTGTCGCCAACTGAAGTAACCGCACTACCAATTTGTTTAAGTGTTGCCATAACTCCTGGTGTGATCACGCTTGCTAAACCAAATGTAATTGCTGGAGCCAATAAAATAACAACAATTAAATCTAGTCCTTCTGGAACTTTTTTCTCTATTAACTTAATTCCAAAAGCTACAATATACGCTGCAATAAATGCTGGTAATAGTTTAAAATCATGTAACACTAAACCAACGATAACTGCGAACACTGGAGATACGCCTAAGTTTAAACAAGTAAGTATCCCTACTGCTATACCACTTAAACTTCCTGCTAAATCACCGATTTCTTGTAAAAATTTGATGTGGAATACGCCACCAATTGCATAACTTAAAAACGCTTGAGGTAAAAACGTTGCACATGCAGCCCCCGATAAAGCTTGCAATCCTTGTTTACCGTAAGGTGCAAATTTTAAGAATAGCGTCATGATGATAAGTACTAGTACAAGTGTACCCACTCCTAAGATAATATTCATTTCCCCAAAACCTCACTTTTTTATTTTTAGGCCATAGTTATCGTACACCCTTAAGAAAGCGATTTCAATAATTAAAAAGATTTAAATAAGACTAAATTGTGAAATGTTTCACGAATTAATTGTATAATTCATATTTAAAATGCAAATATACACTTTATCAGTAATTTCCCTTGTATGTTGCATTCTACATGAAAAATCCCGGCGATGTAAACTTACTCTTTTCAACTATATTCTCTCAATTATTTCGACGACCTTTCTATTCTAACGCTTATACACTTATTTTGTAACAAATCGCTCACAATTTTTTAGGGTTTCTTACCATAAATTTGTGTAAGAAACCCATAAATATGAATGTTATAAATTTGAGTGAGGTTTTACATCAATTACACTTGATGTTTTTGAGTTTATTCAATTACTGTAATCCCTTAACTATGTCAAGATTGTCATTAACTGGTGGCCCTCTTCCCCTTTTTATATCATACGTCATATTCGGATGCTCCTCTCTGGCAAATTAAGGATCCTTTTGTAGAAGATTAAGGATAGTGGTTGTTGGAATAGTATTTAAAAATTTCAAATTTAAATTTAAAGATGTGAATGTCTATTAGATAGCTTGAGTAGAAAGGATAAGTTTTTAAATGTGGATAGAAAATTGTTACTGTATTAAAAATGAGTGGTGTAAAGCAATTCTAATACTGAAGTTGTAAGTGATAAAAAGGAGTCTATTTAAGTTGATTGATACGATTTTCGAGGAATAATGTAGTTTTAAAATAAAACGAAGTATTTTTATATGTATATTAAACGATTTTAAATTAATTTTGTCAATATAAAATTTCAGATTTTTCTAATAATTACACAACACGCTTCTTTAGTATAAAAAAATAGTAGATTGGAAGCCGTCTATTTGTTCCAATCTACCTCGTATTATTTGATAAGTTTAGCCGTCATATCTTTAGTATGCTTGTACATATCTTTATAAATATTATGGTAATACTCGTATTGTTGATGCTTATCCGTATTAGGTTTAAATACATTCTCTACCTGAATGAAATCATTAACGCACTCTTCAAATGTTTGATACCAACCTAGACCATATGCCGCTATGATGGCTGCCCCCATGCTAGGCCCTTCTTCATGTTTTAGCTTCTTAACTGATGTATTAAACACATCTGCTTGTAATTGTAACCAAAAATCACTTTTCGCGCCGCCTCCAATAGAGATGACGGTATTAATTTCATTGCCTGCTTGTCGAATAAGTTGTATAGAGTCATATAATGAATACGTGATACCTTCAATCACTGCTCTAACGAAATCTGCCTTAGTATGTTGACCACTTATGCCTATGAAACTACCGCGAATCGTTGCATCACCATGAGGTGTACGTTCACCTGCTAAGTATGGTGCAAATAGTAAGCCGTTCGCGCCTATCGTAGATTGACTTGCCAACTGTATTAGTTGATCAAAACTTTCTTCTTCAAAAAAGGTATGTTTTAACCAATTAAAGCTATATCCAGCAGCTAAAGTTACACCCATTGCATAGTAAGTTTGCGGTATCGCATGATTAAAGAAATGTAGATTATTATCATATTCTGTTACGCTTTGATGTTCGACATTTAAAATCACACCGGATGTCCCAATACTACATAAGGTCTCTTTATCATGTATCACACCAGCACCTATGGCTCCACATGCATTATCACCACCACCTGCAAATGTAGCTACATCTTCATTTAAACCAAGCTCCTCAGCAATTGTAGGTAAAACGTTACCTGTAAATGCATGTGAATCAACAAGTGGAGGATATATATCACCAATTTCAAAAGTATCTCCTAAATCTTTAGTCCATTGATTCGTCTTTGGACTCAATAATAATGTACTTGCAGCATCACTATATTCCATGTGTATGTTACCTGTGAGACGAAAACGTAAATAATCTTTCGGTAACATAAAGTAATCTACATTTTTCCAAATTTCAGGCTCTTGTTGTTGTACCCAAAGCATTTTAGGTAAAGTAAATCCTTCTAAAACTGGATTTTCATTAACTCTATGACCGAATTTATCGATGATTTGTCGACATTGTTCAGAGTTTCTAGTGTCATTCCACAGAATTGCATTACGCAAGACGTGTCCCTCTTTATCAACAATGACTAAACCATGCATTTGACCTGAAAATGACATTCCTTTGACAACATAACCTTCCATTTTAGATGATGACATTAATGCTAAAATCGCTTTTTTAGTTGCTTGGAACCAAGCTTCAGGATCTTGCTCACTATATCCACTTTGCTCTTGGATTAATGATAATGGCGCATTCTCAGACTCAATGACGTCCCCTTGTTGATTAACAGCTATTACTTTGATTGAACTTGTTCCTAAATCGATACCTAATACAACTTCTTTCAAATGGCACACTTCCTTTATCTATAATCATTTGTCCATTATGATATTCATCAACATATGTCAGTCTTATAACTACCTTATTCCAGTACTCATCACTATCTTAATATACACCTTTCATACTGTCTATTTTAGCTTTTTTATGATTAATTCTTTATATAAAGGGGTAATTTTGTAATTATTAAATAATTAAAGGGATGAATTATAATGACCAATCAATATAAAGATAATCAATCACAACCATATAATCAATTACACCAAATTGCTCAAGGACTTTATGCAACGCCAACAACTCAATTACCTTTTGATCCTCGTTTTGAATTTAAATCATTTATTTTAGAACGTGAAGGTGACAATATAGTCATTTATCACTCTGGTCATTTAAAAGACGTTCAACCAGACATTCAACAATTGGGAGGCGCTGCTAAAGTTTTAATGAATCATGATCATGAATCTTTAGGCGGCCCTAATCAACTTGATATACCGTATATCATACACCAAGATGATGCCAAGGCACTCACGCGCTCAATAGCAATTCAAGATTATTTCAATGAACGCCAAATGTTATATGATGATTTAGAAGTGATTCCTACACCAGGACATACACCTGGTACGACGATGTTTCTATGGGATAACGGTGAGCATCGTTATTTATTTACTGGCGACTTCTTATGTTTCGAAGGTGACTCATGGCGTACTGTTATATTAGGCTCTAGTGATAGAGAACGCTCGATTCAAAGCCTTGAATTGATTAAAACGTTAGACTTTGATGTGCTCGTACCTTGGGTTTCTATTAAAGAAGGTCCATTTGCTTATTTTGTTGAAAATGAAGAGGAAAAGCAACAACAAATTCAAAATATTATTGACCGTGTCCGTAATGGAGAAAATAGTTAATATTGAAAAAAGACGTGGGCCTTTGCCTCACGTCTTTTTTAATAGTATTGCCTTATCTGTTACCAACGTCAGATCCGACATCTACCTTTTTGTTTTTCTTATCATACACAGCGCCTTGAACACTACCAAAGTTTGGATCGTTACGCTTTTCTTTCACAGCATATCCCATACTCTTGAAGATGTCTAAATCTTTATCATCAATCGCATTTTCATAGTAAATCGTGCCACCATCATTATAGAAACGTGGTTTATCTACTGCTTCTTGTAACGTACCGTCACCTCTTAAATAATCGACTATGACTTCATTTAACATCGTTGGAATCTTGTTACCACCTGGTGTACCGATACCCATATAGAAATCTGTACCAACGATGATAGATGGTGAAATAAATGAACGTGGTGCTTTATGCTTTTCACCATAGTTTGGACTTGATGGTGATTTAGAGAAGTCGCCTAATGAGTTATTCATATAGAAGCCTTCTTTCATAAAGTCACCAGAACCAAAGTAACTTGATAACGTGTTTGTTGTACTTGCAACTTTACCTTGTTTATCAATCACAACAAAGTGTGTTGTACTGGTGTTATCTGTTTGGATAGGATTGAAATCACTACCACCTTCGCCTGCTGTACCAACATTGACTTTATTAAGTTCACCTAATAAGTAGTCATCAGATAAATGTTCTTCACTACTTGGCTCTGCGCCATTAACAACATCACGGTTACTATACATGATATCTCGGGATTCCAAGATACCTTTAATATAGCTATTTCGATCAGCGGTATCTTGATTTTCCTTTTCATCAATTTTCAGACCTTGTAGTGTTAATGTCCCACCTAGTGGATTAGATGCTGAATAAACTTTGTTACCTAAATAATCTGTACTTACTGGTTCTTTCTTTTCAGTCTTAAATGTCGTAAAGTCTTTTTCAGTTAGTTTATTATCTAGTTGTTTAGAAACGCTTTTACCTACATCTTTGTAGAAGTAATCGGGACCTTTGTCACGTATTTTAGTTAACGTATCTGCTAGTTTTTCCTGTTTTACAACATCGCCTTCACGCACTGTTTGTTTACCTTTAAAGAATGGTGAATTTCGATCAATTTTAGAACCATATATTTTCAAGCTACGCTCTAACTCTGAATCGACTTCAAATCCATCTTTAGCAAGTGGAATAACGTAATCAAAGAGTTTCTTCTCATCCATCTTACCTTCTTTTTCATGCATATCATGCATCCCTCTTACAAACCCAGGGGTACCGATTTTATCACCTTGTTTAAAGTTATAAGAAGAATACGTTTTATATTCGTATAAGTTTGGTACTTGGCCATCTTTACCATCGTACGTTAGCGTTGCGCCACCGCCACCTAATCCAGATGAATGTGGCTCAGTCACTGCTAATGCATATGACACTGCAAATGCTGCGTCTGTTGCATTACCGCCATCTTCTATTACTTTTTCACCTATTTTTGTAGCAATTGCATTATTGGATGCAACACCATAATTTTTAGTTCCTGGCTTTTTATGATTAGCTATTTTATTTTCATATAGCTTATCTTTATCTACCTTTTCATCTGAGGTGAAGTAATAAAAGACAAACGAAATAATAATGGTAATAATTAAAATGACAGTCAAGGTTGCTTTATTATATATGTTCATTCCTAACTGGCCCCTTTTGAAAGATATTGCTGTTCTCCATTTTTCAGTTCTTGTTGTTCATAACTATCTAAACCTTCATTCGCTCTTGCAAATATGACGAGTAGGAAAATGATGACGACTATAATAACGACAGTAATGGGTAGCCAATGTTTTTTAATATTCAAATGTATAACCTCCATCGTCAGCTTTTTTAAGATTGATTGACTGATCTTTAATATTATTATGAAAACGTTTATGATCCATCTTATTCATATCATCTTGTGAGATTTTACCGTCTTTAGATTGTATTGGTGTAAGATGGAACTTATGTTTTTTACCTTTCCAATCATCTTGAACAACCATACCTTTTTGGTTTTTAGATAGGAAATCATCTGAAGTCGTATTTCCTAGGCTATAAAAAATAGGTGTGTTTTTATATTTTTCAACTTTTTGAATAACTGAATTATGACCGATAATGACATCAGCACCTGCTTTTGATAACGCATGTGCATATTCTCTTTGACGATCTGTAACATTTCTTTCATTAGGAATGCCCCAATCGACATTAACAACGACGTAATCATTATTTTCTTTTAACTTTTTGATTAATGGATAAAAAATATCAGGATCTAAACTAATAGACGTCGTATTTTTTAGCGGCTCTGCATAATTGGATTCAACATCTGTAAAAGATACATTCGCAATTTTCTTACCTTTAATATTTTGTTGAATTGTTTTACTGTTGATTGGGTTTGAACCATTACCCGTTAAGAAGTTGTATCCTGCTTGCGATTCTACTTTTTCCATTAAGTCTCTAGCTGTAACATTGTCGGCTGTTTGGTTAATTAAATTGACACTTTTAATATTTTGTTTCTTTAAGAACATGATATTTTCTAAATTCTTTTCAATTTCTTTCTTAGGATCATTTGAAAAGTCATTAACTAATAGCGATGCTGTTGAGAAATCACTATTTTTCAACGGATCTTGCAAACCAGAAAAGACGCTATTGAGATTATTTTGGCGAATATGTTTATTTAATGTAATGTTACCTAAATATGTCATTCGGATACTACTAGGATCTTTCGCATCACTCTTAACTGGTACTACTTTGACCGCGCGAATAGCGAAGACTATTAATACTAAAGCGATAAGTAGGACGATGGCTGTATACAACGTATTTCTACGCTTATGTCGTTTAGATTGTTTGAGCAACCATTCGCTTGGCGTTAATCGTTTTTTCTTTTTCATTGTTATTACGCGCTCCTTGTTCTTGATTAATTAATAAAACTGTATAAGAACAAGATGACATATGTAATACATGTTAATAACATAGTAGATGATAATGTTATTACAACACCTTGTTTTTGAATTGTGTTAGCGATGATACCAGGAATTACTACCCCAATACCGGACACTTCGACCATTTCAAATGGGGTCAATGGATAAATCAAATCAAATATAAACTTCAATACCATACCTGTTAGAATCATGGCTGCGAACTTTCTTCTACCATATAAAATAACCCATTTACTAATACCATTATTTACAATGAAGAATGTTAAACAACTAATAATAAGTACTGATAACAGCATGATGGGTTGATCAAAAATTAAAGCTAAATAACCTGGTACAACCAGTCCTGCAGGGTTAATACCAAATTTCTCAGCAAAAATAAGACTGAGAACGACACCTACAAATAAGGAGAAATATAATTCTGAACCTATCATTTTATTCTATCCCTTCTATGAATTCCGCTATTCTTCCACCTGGGCCGTGGATATTACCTACACAAAAGACAAGTGCATTGTCCGATTCTTTCATAATAGCTTTTTCAATTTCTGTAAAATCTTGTCCTTCAAAGTTCAAATATCTTTTGTCTGGTAAACGATGCATTAAATCTGATACCATCTGTGTACTTTTTCCGGTACAAATCAACGTATCGTAATCAATATCTTCTAAGAAATTATCAACAAATAGTTGTGTTCTATCGATTCTGTCAGATCGACAATTTAAAATGACCACTTTTTTCGTATAAGGATAATTGTATGATTCCACCTTATTTAAAATAGCTTTAGTGGATTGTGGTTCGTTGGCAGCAAACGCATTAACAAATACATTTTTAGTGTTATTGGCATGGAAGTATTTAATTCTTACAGCACCTGGATCTGCTGGCGCATTTAACATACCTTCTAAGGCTGTCTCACTGTCAATGCCAACTGCTTGAGCAATACCTAATACGATAGCTACATTATCTGGAAAAACTAAATAATCAAACTTTCTTAAGTAAGACTCTGGTATTTGTTCTTTGTCCACAACGATTAATTCTGTTTTACGCTTTTTGGCTTCTTTAGCGAAAAATTCTGTAAATTCATCTTTCATTACTACTAATTTACCTTTATATGGAATAGTTGCCGTGAATGATTGAGCAACATCTTGTAATGTTGGACCTAACACATCCATGTGGTCTTCCATAACATTGACAATAACGCCAATATTCGCTTTTACTAAATCCTTTTGGAAAGTAATTTGATAATCTGGATTAACAGCCATACATTCGTTAACAAGTGCATTCGCCTTTTGTTTAACAACTTTACGAATGATATCACGTTGCTCACCAATATTGGCGCCTTGAGGTTTTCTAATCACTGGGTACTCTTTTTGGGTAAACCAGTACATCATTCTTGCGTCAGTTCCTGTTGTCTTCCCTATGACTCTATAGTGGTCTTCTCTAAGCACACTATACGCCATTCGAGTTATTGTTGATTTACCTCGAATACCATTAATGTTGATACGTATAGGGATTTTCTTAAGTCGATTCGCATGGCGGTTTTTCTCCTTAATGCCTAGCCATAGAATCAACACGACACATACTATTATGAGAATCACGCTGTAATCCCTCTCTTTTCTATGTATATTGAATTATAAATGGAACAATACATGTAGATTTACATTTAAATAAAATAAGATAAATACAAATTATTCAAACGTTTCCATCACTATAAAGTCTATAAAAGTTATTAATTAAAAGTCAATATATTTTAAATATTAGCTTAAAATTCTTTGTCGAAAATGCTTAATCTACTACTTACTAGTAGTAGCCTATCATTTGGTTATTGACTCAGTTTTAATTCTATTAATCAAAGATTAAAAATATGTAAAGGAATGTAAAGGTATAGTTCGTGATTTAACAGATAAGCTTACATTATTAGCAATATCAATAGATGCACGTGTTTGTGCCAACATTTGCTTAAGTTATATATTTTTTACTAGGAATTTACACTATCTTAAAAATTAAGTGTTACATTAAGAGTGTAGTTACTCAGACCTTAGGAGGAGAAGAATGCAAAAGTCAGTTAAATTCGCTATCGGTATTTATTTGGCGATTATCTTAATTGTGACAACTTTATACTTATCATTCATTCTAATTGGGAGTTTACAAGGGAAAGACATGACTAATTCTGTATTAGATACAGATCATACGAAGATAAACAATAAAACTCGTAATAGCGATGAAGCCGTCAACACTTCTCTAAAAAATGAAGAAGCTTCATCAAAATCTCATTCATATACAGCAACAAATTATAAAAATGTAGATACAAATGACAATAGTAAGCATCAAAATGAACATATAGATAACAAAACAGCGAATTCAAATTATCAAACATACTGATAAATGAATTCGCTGTTATATTCCAAACAAACCCTAGCAAAAATAATTTGGCATAGGGTTATTTTTTTATGATTTCTTGAAGTTGCTTTAAGAAACGCTCGCGTTCTGGTAGCGGAAATATAGGATAAATATGAAACAGATTATAACCTTGTATAAAGTCATGTGCAATGCCTTTGTCGTTGAGCATATGAGAGAGTTTGAGTGCATCAGGATACAACGTTTCTTTTGTACCTATCACAATCGTAATATGACCGAGTCCTTCTATCTCCCCATTAATAGGCGAGATTCTATAATCCTCTAAAGGCGTATCGCCTGCCCATAATGTAGCTAAATATTTACTACCTTCTATACCTAACATAGGGTCTTCCTGTTCATACTTCTTGGCTTCTGGATTACTAAATGTAGCATCTAGTACTGGTGATAAAAGAACAATGTGTCCTGGTTGAGGTAATTGTTTTTCTTTTAAAGACTGTGCAAATGATAAAGCAATTTGACCGCCTGCAGAATCTCCCATTATCACTATTTGTTCAGCATCTTCAACTTTTTGAAGTAAGTTTTGGTATAAATGATGCAACAATACATCTGTTGTCACATAGTCTCTATGTGGCACTTTCGGATAGACAGGCATTACCACTTTGGCATTTAACGTTTCCGCAAGTAAATCGATAAATTCGAAGTGATATGGCAATGGATCTTGGAACCAAGCACCTCCGTGTATATACAATACCGTTTCTTGCTTACGGTCGCTTTGATCATTAACAATATAAACAAGTGAACCAAAATAATCTCTTATCTTCACATGATGTTTAAATTCATACGGTGTACCACCGTATTTACCAGCCGTTTCTTCTTTAGTTCGTTCAAGTGCTTTTTTCGCACCTTCAACATTATCGAATGACTTTTTCATACCATTCAATCGCATCATTTTCTCCTGCACAAAACTACGGTAACTTCTTTTTTCTTTAACTTTAGCAAATAATATACTTCCTAAAACAGTTGAGCTAATTACAGCAAGTGCTCTTTTAAACAATGACATGCACCTCCTATATTCTTTACTACTATCATATAACAATTTCTCGTGATTAGTCTTAATAACGCTCATCACGTCCTATTATTTGATATTCATAAAGCCATTACCTAAAACATCTCTAACATCATGGATAACTAAAAAGGCTTGGTCATCATAACGATTGACAATCTTTTTAACTGTCGCTATTTGTGTTTGAGATACTACCGCGTATAATATATCGGTATTATCAAGTTGATAAGCGCCTTTACCATCTAATAATGTTGAACCTCTGCCAGTCGCTTGGTATATTTCAGAACTAATCTCTTTATTGTGATCAGAAATAACGGTCACCGCTTTTTTAGGATTGAAACCTTCAACGACAAATGCCATTGCTTTCTCGACAATGAACAACATCACAATCGTATACAGCACATTAGTCACTGGTAATACGATTAAGAATGATAATACGACAAGTGCATCTAGAATAAATAACGCTTGCGATGTTTTTACTTCGGAATATTTACTAATAATTCGTGCAATAACCGATGTACCACCTAGCGTACTTCTAGAAGCGATGACTAGTCCTGAACCTACGCCAATAAATACACCTGCAAATACCGCATTAATAAAGTTTTCATCGATTCCTAAACTTAAAGACTTTGTTAAATCCAAGAAAATGGAACTTGCAGTAATAGTAATGACTGTATATATGGCTGTTGTTTTACTTAAATATTTCCAACCAATAACTATTAAAAAGGCATTGATGACGAAAGATGTAAGTGCCGGTGATAAACCAAGTGTATACTTCAGCACTAAAGACATACCGATAGCGCCACCTTCACCTAAATTCCCTGGAATAACAAAACAGTTAACTCCAAGTGCAATTAACAATGTACCTAATAAACAAAAAATAGTATTTTTAATATGATAACTACGAGAATGTTTTTCCATTTGAGCCTCCTTATTACACAAAAAATATTTAAAAGCATATTAATAGGTGCTGAAAAGTATACATAGGTGCCATAAACTGTTTAATCACGACTGTTTTTCTTTTATTAAATGTTAGCTTTAAACATGTTAAATAATGATTAATAACGCCATATCATAATACTATCTAAAATTTTCACACGTTTTTTATCATAACATTTATCATATCTATGCCCCAACAACTCGGGCTAAATTCATATTGGTTTTCCATAAAAAAGAGCCCCAAATTGAGTCATCAATTTGAGGCACCTTCATCATTTTCTTATTTAATCATCTATTTGTTCATACATTGTAGCTAATTGTCTTTCGAATGACTGCATATCAATAAATCTACCTTGTCTATGCATTTCTTTGCCATTCATAAATATTAAATCAACAGGTACTGTAAAAATAGTTAGCTCTCCTGCAATCTCGGGTACTTCACTTTGGTTTATAATTGCCAATGTCACTTTTGGATATGACGTGTCTAATATATCCTTCAATTGTGGTAAAACAGCATGACAAACACTACAATGTTCTCTCATTACATGTATCACTACTAAAGGTTTTGTATTAATTAATGTTTTAAATTGGGCTACATCACGAATTGATTCAACCATACCATACACCCTCTTACCTTAAAATTGGTATATATCATAAGGTATGCAGTTCACTCTCGTCAATCAACTTCCACTCTATTTTAAGATATCTTGGAAAACTTGTGGCAATTTTGTTATCTTTTGTTTTTCTAAATCATAAAAGCCACCCGTTTGATAGCCAATACAGTGAACTTTTTCGTTAGTTGCGATTTCAAATTTAAAAATCCATTTCATTTTACTCGCTTTGATCATCCAACAACGCGCTCTTGGACGATCATGTATCGTCACAGGTACTTTATAATCTACTTCTGTTTTCATTAATATAGGCGAGATGCCTTGTGTCATCATTTCAGAATAATTCATATATTGATTGATAAAAATCGTACGTAAGTCTTCAAACCATTTAATAAAAACGATATTGCTCACAATCCCCATTGCATCAATATCGTAGCCATTGACTTCTATTTCAGTATCTACCACTAATTTCCCTTCATTTGTATCCATTACTCATAACTCCTTTATATCTATGTTCAATTCTATTTTACGCTATTTAATCAATATTTTCATTGTTTAAAAACTTTGAAGTTTATAAATAATTGTACATTTATAGGTAAAGGGTTTTATAATTTTCCTTCTATATTTTTTGATATTAAATTATTATTCTTTATTTTGTGGTATAATATTTGTGAAATAATTCACAATATCATTGGAGGGATTTATATGAAAGCCTATAACTATGCAAAGCCTGGTGTGGCACAATTAATCGATAAGGAAAAACCTGTTATTACAGAAAGTACTGACGCCATTATTCGTATGGTTAAAACGACAATTTGCGGTACTGACTTACACATTATTAAAGGAGATACACCTGAAGTACCTGAAAATACTACACTTGGTCATGAAGGTATTGGTATTGTAGAATCAGTAGGATCTAATGTGAACAATTTTAAAGTTGGCGATAAGGTTATTGTTTCTGCCGTTTCTTCTTGTGGTAAATGCTACTATTGTAAAAAAGGCATTTATGCGCATTGTGAGAACGATGGTGGATGGATTTTAGGCCACTTAATTGATGGTACACAAGCTGAATATGTCAAAGTACCATTTGCTGATAACTCTTTATATCACGCGCCTCAATCATTACCTGATGAAGCACTTGTAATGCTTTCAGATATTTTACCTACTGGATACGAAATTGGTGTGTTAAAAGGAAAAGTAAAACCTGGTAGTACAGTGGCCATTGTGGGTGCTGGACCAGTCGGATTAGCGACATTATTAACTGCTCAATTCTATTCACCTTCTAAAATTATTATGATTGATTTAGATGACAACCGTTTAGAAACTGCTAAATCATTAGGTGCTACACATACGATTAATTCAAGTAACGTTGAACAAGCGATTCAAGAAGTATACAAACTTAATCATCGTGGTGTTGATGTAGCAATCGAAGCTGTTGGTATTCCACAAACATTTGATTTATGTCAAAAACTCATTGGCGTTGACGGTACAATCGCTAATGTAGGTGTTCATGGTTTACCTGTTCAATTTGATATCGACAAATTATGGATTAAAAACATCAACGTTTCAACTGGATTAGTTTCTGGTAATACTACAGAAGAACTTTTAGAAGCACTTAAAAGTAAAATCATCCAACCAGAACAATTAGTGACACATTATAGTAAATTAAGCGATATTGAAAATGCATATGATTTATTTAGAAATGCTACAGATCATAAAGCGATTAAATTATTAATCGAAAATGATATCACAGAAGCTTAATTATTCTTTTTATCTTAGATATTGAAAAATAAAGGGTCATATTATTGATTACACATTTAATCGATAATATGACCCTTTTAAATTAAAGTAAAATACTTTTTAATCTATTAGAAGAGATGATTTGCTATTATTTAAAGTAAATATATAAGTATGCTAAAAACAAAGGAATTGTCGTAATAGAATTGTTTAACATATGTACCATCATACTATCTTTAATATTTCGTCTTCTATCATAAGCAACATATAGAACACATCCCATTAAAAAATATAAACCAAATGAGAATATATTTGTTGATAAATGTAGCGAGCTAAACGTTACAGACGAGATAATTAAAGGTAACCAAAATCGGCTTTTCATAAATAATGTTTCTTTAAAAATCCCTCTAAAAACGAGTTCTTCAAGATAAGGACCTATGAAACATAGACATATTATTGTTACTAGTACAATAGAAAGATGAGGTAAATGACTTTTATCCATAAGTGAATCGAGACTTTCATCAATCACTTTTTCATTTTTGGTGTCTGAATCACCTATAAAAATGAACATTAAAGCATTACTAGTGATGCTACAGATAATAGCTAGAAAAAAGAATCCAATATTTTTAAAAACATCTTTCATACTCATTTTATGACATTGGTTTTCATATGTACGATATAAGTAATACGACCTTATAGCCCAAACAATAAATAATGCTAAACCAAGAATAAGCATACTTAATGCGATAGTATACCAATCGTTGATTTTCAATGAAAATGGCAGTGCAATAATAGACATAGCTGCAGGAATTTGTATCATGATTGTCAAAACAATGATAATAAGAATATTAATAATTTTATTCCCATTATGTCTTACATCATCTTTCTTTTTCATTTTGGAATCTATCATACTTTAGACCTCCAACAGTTTTAAACGTATTAATGTAATATACAATTTTATACTGCTAGTCATTATTACACATGTCAACCCTATTAAAAAGTGCACATTTTAGAAATTTAAAATGTGCACTTATATTTATTTAACTTTCATAATGCGTTGGCTTGGTTCAACACTGCTTGTCTTTTCAACTGTTAATGTTTGATCACCTAAATTAGTAATTACTAATGGTGTTACAACACTTGGTGCATGTTCTTTAAGATATGCTAAGTTCACTTTCATTAACGGTTGTCCTTGTGTTACTTTCTCATCTGCTTTAACTAAACTTTCGAAACCTTCTCCATCTAGTTTAACTGTATCAATACCGATATGAATCAATAATTCAATACCTGTATCTGATTCTAAACCAATTGCATGTTTTGTTGGGAAGATTGTTTTAACAGTACCATCGAATGGTGCTACAATTTCTCCTTTTTCAGGAATAAATCCAACACCGTCGCCCATCATTTTTTCTGAAAATACTTTATCAGGTACGTCAGATAATGGAACAATTTGACCAACACCTGGTGCGTAAATTTCTGTTTCTTTAATATCTTCTACATGAACTGGCTCTTCAGAGTCTTCCTCTGTCACAGTCGTTTCACTTGGTTTAGTGATTTCACCATTCATAATTTTCGCCATATCATGTTTAATTTGGTCTGATTTTGGACCAAAAATCGCTTGCATGTTATTACCAACTTCAAGTACACCAGAAGCACCTAAAGCTTTTAATCCTGGAACATCTACTTTAGCTTTATCATTTACTTCAACTCTTAAACGTGTAATACATGCGTCTAAATGTTTGATATTATCTTTACCACCCATTGCGTCTAACACATCAAATGGTAATTTAGCGACACTTGAATCTCTGACCTCTTGTTCTTTATCTTCTCTACCCGGTGTTTTTAAGTTAAATTTACGGATAGCAAAGTCGAATAAGAAGTAATACACGACCGCGTACACGATACCAACTGGAATCACAAGTAATGCATGCGTTCTGTCCCAGTTTAATAAACCGAATAATACATAGTCGATAAATCCACCTGAGAATGTCATACCGATTTTTACGTCTAATAAATGCATGATTAAGAATGAAGATCCTGCTAATACGACATGAATCGCATATAATAATGGTGCTACAAATAAGAATGAGAACTCAAGTGGTTCTGTAATCCCTGTTAAGAATGCTGTTAAACCTGCTGATAGCATTAAACCACCAACGATTTTTTTACGTTCTGGACGTGCATTTTTATAAATTGCAAATGCTGCAGCTGGTAGACCAAACATCATGAATGGATATTTACCAGTTGTAAATGTTCCTGCAGTAAATGGTACGCCATCTTTTAATTGCGCCATCCAAATACGTTGGTCACCACGTACAAGTTCTCCAGCATGGTTTGTATAATGGCCAAACTCGAACCAGAATGGTGCATAGAAAATATGATGCAAACCAAATGGAATTAATGAACGTTCTATAACTCCAAAAATAAATGTTGTTAATACTAAGTTCTTCGTTAGTAAGAAGTTAGATAAGTCATTTAATCCCGTTTGAATAGGTGGCCATATCCAACTTAATACAATACCTACAATAATTGCAGCTACTGATGTTGCGATTGGTACGAAACGTTTACCTGCAAAGAATCCTAAAAATGCTGGCAATGTAATATTATAATACTTGTTATAACACCATGCGGCTACTGCCCCCATGATAATACCGCCAAACACACCCGTTTGTAAGGTTGGAATACCTAACACAAGTGCATATTCAGGTTGTTTTGCTGCTTGACTTAATTCTTTAGCGCCTTTTGCATAAGAGAAGATATCATCAATTGTAATATTTAAATATTTACCCATTGTCGCGTTCATAATTAAATATCCAACTAGCGCTGCTAACGCTGCTACGCCATCTCCTCCAGCTAATCCAAGTGCTGTTCCGACTGCAAATAATAATGGTAAATTATCAAAGATAACTTGCCCTGCTGCTTCCATGATAGAAGAAATCATGACAAATACATGGTTTGTTAACCATGGTGCAATTTTGACTAACTGTTCATTATGCATTGCATTCCCAAATGCAAGTAAAATCCCAGCTGCCGGTAAAATTGCGACAGGTAGCATTAATGCTTTACCTATACGTTGCAATTGCCCAAAGAGCTTTTTAAACATGTAAAAACATTCCTCTCATATTGTAATCACTCGCATGCACATAAAAAATGGCATGAACAAACAAGACCATATTAAATGATCACCTGTTTGCTCATGCCTGCTTAACCAGTAACACGCAAATGTTTTATTAAATTTAAATATAGTATACACATTTGTTTAAGCGTTTACAATAGGAATTCCAAAAAAACTCAGCCAAGTTATTTTGGCTGAGTTTATGAACTTTGCTTCTATTTATATTATAAGAAACGTTTAGTTGCTACTGAGATTGGTGGGATTTGATCTAAGTCTAAGTGTTTATCTTCAGTGATAGATCTGTATGCCCATTTACCATAACCAAGTGCTTCTGCATTAACAATTTTACCTGGTAATGGTGCAGCGTTAGGGTCTACATGTACGTCAACGATAGTTGGTACGTCTTGTGACATAGCTTCTTCTACAATATCATCTAAACGACTAACGTCTCTAACTGTATAACCTTTACCGCCTGCAGCTTCAGCGAATTTAGCGTGATCCATATCAGAGAAATCAATGGCATATTCTAATTCACCAGCAGCTTGTTGTTCATATTTAATGAACGCTAATTGTTTATTGTTTAATACGAAAATTGTTAATGGTAAATCGTATTGAACTGCTGTTGCAAAGTCTTGCATAACCATTTGGAATGCACCGTCACCAGCAATAGCTACAGCTTGACGATTTGGGTATGCAATTTTAGATGCCATAGCACCTGGAAGTGCACAACCCATTGTACCTAACCAACTTGAGATGATGAATTTATTATTAACACCTAAGTTTAGGTAACGTGTTGACCATACAGTTGATGTACCAACATCTGCAGATACAATTGCATCTTCTTTTAAGTTATCATTGATTGCTTTCATTAAACGTTCTGGACGTAATGGTGAGTTATTGTTGTTTAAGTCTTGTTCCATCCATTTATCCCAAACAGCTTTACGATCTAATGCTTTGTCTAAGAATGGACGTTTAGCAACATGTTTAATATTTTCAGTTAATTGTTGTAACGCAATTTTACTGTCGCCTAAGATACCAACATTGATGTCGAAACGGTGACTGATGTTTTCTTCTTTAGTATCGATTTGGATCGCTTTAATATTTTTCTTAGGTAAATATTTAACGAATGGGAAGTTAGTACCAATCATGATTAATAAATCTGCATCTTGAATTGTTTGATAAGATGCTTTAGTACCAATTTGACCTAGGTTACCTAAGTTATATGGGTGATCATCAGCAATAATTGCTTTTGCTGGTAATGTGTGAATAACTGGGATTTTAGCCATTTCTACAAATTCACGTAATTCATCTTTCGCATGTTGTGCACCAACACCGAAAAGTACAACTGGTTTTTTACTTTTATTGATTAATTTAGCAGCTTTTTTGATGTTTTTGAATTTAGGTGCAATTGCTTTTGGTTTAGTTGTGTTAACTGGTTTATCAGTTGTATCTTTAATGTTTTGAGTTAAAAGATCGTTAGGGCAAATAACAACAGCTACACCTTTTTTCTCATAAGCAGTACGGATTGCTTCGTTAACAACCTCAAATACATTGTCGCCTTTTTGAATTTGGTGATTGTAAACCGCTACATCTTCACATAACTTAGATAAGTTAGTTTCTTGGAACGCACCTGTACCTAAAAGACTATCGTTTGTTTGACCAGAAATAATCAATTGAGGAACGCTATCCATTTTAGCGTCATACATACCATTTAATAAGTGAACTAAACCAGGACCACCAATACTTAATGCTACCCCAATTTTACCTGTGATTTTTGTATAACTACCAGCAGCTAAACTTGCTACTTCTTCGTGACGTACGTGATAGAATTTGAATTGATCTCTAACTGTACGTAAAGAGTCTACTACTGCGTCGATTGAATCTCCTGGGATTCCGTATAAGTGATCGATGTCCCATGCTTGTAATGCTTTAACTAATGCTTCATTTGCTTTGATTTTTGCCATTTTTTCAAATAGCCTCCCTTTCTATTTATATGAGTTTCTTCCCTTTAATAGAACAATAAAATAAGAATTGGTATTAAAATCGAACTGATTACTGCAGTTAATATCATACCAATAGAACTAAATGCGCCTGATTCTATATCTAATTCTAGTGCTTTTGCCGTACCGAAAGCATGAGAAGCGTTACCATATGTTAAGCCTCTCGCGATAGATGACTGAAAGCCTCCCATACGCAATAGCATTGAACCTAGAATGCTGCCTATTAACCCTGTAGCTATTATAAAGAGCACTGTAATCGTATCTGTACCACCAAGTTCATTGGATACTTCTATCCCTACGGCTGCCGTAATAGACCTTGGTAGCATTGTTACAATGGTTTCTTTGGAATAGCCAAAGATTTTCAACGTTACGTATACTAACATAAAATTAAGTACTACACCAGTTAACACGCTCGTGAAAATCACAAATAGATATTTCTTTATCTTCTGTCTATTTTGATAGAGGGGATAAGCCAAACAAACGACTGTTGCGTTTAAAATATGGTTTATCCATTCCCCACCTTTCATGTAACCTTTATAACTAACGCCAAACATAAGCAGAATCGCTATAATGAGTATCGATGAAATTAATGCAGGGTTCAGAAAAGGATTGTTGTATCGATCTTGTAGTCTTCTAGCTATGATATATACCACAATCGTCAGCAGAATCATGATAGTAGCTTGTAATATATTCGTCATAACTCATCCGTTCCTTTTCCAACATCATCTCTTTTCACTAGCGTTTCAGCAATATAGCCTGAAGATAATGCCACTAAACATGTTCCTAAAATAATAATTAAGAAGAACAATATGTAGTTTAGTGTAATATCTGATGCTACATTCATCACGCCAACTACAGACGGGATAAAGAAAAACACCATTGTTTTTAATAGGAAGTTTGCACCTTCGTCTACCCATGATACAGGAATGATTTTAAACTGTAACAATAGATAAAACATGAGTAGGCCAACAATACTACCTGCTAAAGGAATGTGTAATAAGCGCTGCACTTCGGTACCGATGTATGAAATAAGTAATATAAGAATGATTTGTACAAAAAGTTGTAGTAAATCTCTCACCTTATGCATGCGATCTATCCCTTCTAAAAAATTTGTCCAAATTGTTACAACAATTTTTTAGTGATACTTGTAATTATAGTCTCCATCTTTCTATTATTAAAATACATTTTTCGAATATTAAACATTCCTTAAATCTATGGAAGCGCTATCTTTATAGTAATGTAAAAAGTCCCCCCGCATTAACGGGAGAACTCTACGCTATCTTTGTATTTCAACTTTCATAAAATTGATATCATTGGAACTTTATTACGCTCTTACCCTAAGCGTTCTCTTAAATAATCAATCCACTTATTCGCTGCATAACTTAATCGTTTCCCTTTCTTCCAAACAATACCTAACTCCCAGTCTACATGCGCATCTTCAATATTAAGCACACGTACATTTTCATTCATGAGTTGCGTAATAGAATAAGGTAATATAGCGATGCCAAGTTGATTACTGATTAAATTTTCAATGACGTTCCATTGCGAAATTTGAGAGACCATATTGGGTATAAAACCTGCATTTTTAGCTATTTCCATAATTTTATCATTTAAATAGAAATCATCGTTAAATAATATGAAGTCCTCTTGAATTAATTCTTTCATTTTCACAGATTGGTGTTGTGCTAAAGGATGTTCATGATGGATAACTACACATAACGATTCTTTATTTAAAGCAATGGCTTCAAATCGTTGTTGATCAACAGGTAATGTTGTAATACCAAAATCCAATTCATCATTTAATAGTTGCTGTTCAATGTATTTTCCACCGTTCTCCACAAAGTTAAATGTTACATTGGGAAAATGTTGATGAAAATCACCAATCATATCAATTAAAGTCTGCATGTTCATGACTGCTGAAAGCCCTATATCCATATGACCTGTTTCCAATCCATATAAACTATTGATTTCAGATGGCAAGTTTTCATAAAGTGCAATGATTTCCTTACATTTATTAAAGAAGATCTGGCCTGCATCTGTTAATACAAGTTGCCTCTTCTCTCTATCAAACAACGGTACTGCCATCTCACCTTCAATATCTTTAATTGCCTTACTAATAGTAGGTTGAGCTATGAATAAAGACTTCGATGCATTAGTCATTCCGCCTTGCCTCACAACTTCAACAAAATATTTCATATGTTTAATATCCACGCAACTCACCCATTCAAAAACTGTTTCTTTTATTATACAATATCACTTATTTTTATATGTATGAAACATTAGTATACACATTACTGTATTTTTATTTAGCCATTTATCGCATGTCACTCTGTTAACTATGTTATAATTTAATCTGGCTCAAATTGATTATTCGAGGTGAGGAATTGAGCTTTTACGAATTTATGCAAAATTTTCTTGGTGATGACACACCATTAGGCGAATTGGTTGATTGGATTAATCAAGATAACAATTTTCCTAGACAAGTGAAGAGCCAAAGTGAAATATTGTCATATTTTCGAACTAATCCGTGTCCTGAAGACTTATCAATGACGATTGTTAAAAGAGCATTGTCAGTCTTCAACCAATTCACTAATGTATGATCTATGTTAATTGTTATTTAGCATTCATCTAACATAATGAATACATGGAGTCTATCATCTCGAAAACGTCTTAAATGACGTCGAACGCTGCTAATAAAGTTTCGTACTTTATTGGCAGTTTTTTATACTTATAAATCTAATGTAAAATGATGAAAATTGCATACAAATATAAATATTATTACAAATACCCTATTTTTATTTCAGTAGCGTTACAGTTACTTGTATAATTCGTTTCTAATGTTGTATTCTATCTTTTTTACATCTATTATGAATACGGTTACTAAATAAAAAAACGATTTTTGGGAGAAAACAATGAAACTAAAACAATTATTATCTCGTGTCATAATCGCTACTGGAATCTTGTTAACTGGAACTATTGCTTATCAAACAGCTGAACAGACACACGTGTCAGAAGCAGCTTCATATAAAAATTATTACAACAAAGGTCAATGTACATGGTGGGCTTATCAACGTCGTGCACAATTAGGTAAACCTGTTTCTAATCGATGGGGAAATGCGAAAAATTGGTATTACAACGCAAGACGTTCTGGGTATGCTACTGGTCATACACCAAGACGATATGCTGTTATGCAATCAACAGCAGGTTATTACGGACATGTTGCCGTAGTAGAAAGAATATATAATAACGGCAATATCAAAATATCAGAATACAATTATAATCGTCCGTATGGGTATGGGACACGAATTATAAGTAAAGCATCTGCTCGTAATTATAACTACATTTATTAAAGATATAAAAAGGACATTGGTACTGCAATTGAGTTTGCAAACAATGTCCTTTTATTTATATTTATTGATCTTGTCTTATTTGTTCTAAAATGGCTTTTGCTTTTGCTGAATTGGCTTTGTCTTCTTGTTTAAGTGCATCTGCTACTTGTGCAATTTCATCACCTTTTGCACCTACGATAATAGCTAATGATTTATACTGCAAACTCATATGACCTTGTTGTATCCCTTCTGATACAAGGGCTCTGCATGCTGAGAAGTTTTGTGCCAAACCAACTGCTGCCACAACATGACCTAATTCTTGTGCAGATTTAACATTCAATAAATCAAGTGATGCTTTAGCAATTGGTAATACTTTCGTACCGCCGCCCACTATTGCAAGTGTCATTGGTACTTCAATTGTACCTATAAGACGTTGACGTTCTTGATCATATTTCCAAGTCGCAATGCCTCTATATTGACCATCTCGACTTGCATATGCATGTGCACTGGCTTCTGCACCACGTGTATCATTACCTGTTGCTAAAACGACTGCATGTATACCATTCATTACACCTTTATTATGTGTTGCCGCTCTGTGGATATCTACTTGTGCTAATACTGAAGCGCGTTCCATTCTACGAGCGACCGCTTCACCATCACGTCCACCTTTATTAAGATCTTTGATGTCTATTTCACCTTGCACCTTAACTACTGACGCAGTAGCATGATTTGATAATATGCTCATTAATACATCTTTATCTGGGAATTCATTTTTTAGGTGTGCTGTAATCGCTTCTAAAATTGTATTTAACATATTAGCACCCATCGCATCTTTAGTATCAACATATACTTTAAGTGATAGCAATTGCTGTTTTGGGAATGAATCTATTTCAATCTTTTGATAACCGCCACCTCTAGCTTTAATAGATGGGTATGCTTCATCTGCTATTTGATGGATTTGTGCTTCTTTATCTTGAATGGCTTGTGATAGACTTTCCGTATCTGTCACGCCATCAAATACAATTTGTCCAATCATTAATCGTTGACTTGAAACAGTTTTAAATCCACCAGTATTGTTTACTAATTTAGCCCCGTAACTTGCAGCTGCTACTACGGATGGTTCTTCTACCATCATTGGTACCACATAAGGTTGATCATCAACTATAATTTCGGGTAATAATCCCACCGGTAAAGTACCTTGTCCAATTACATTTTCTATTAAACTATTTGCAATATCTTCATCTATCAGTGGATGATTTAAAAGAATGTCATGATTGTCACTAGATAACCAACCATATGACTCTAATTGTTCTAATTTATCTTCTCGTGAAAGATGTCGGAACCCTTTGTCTAACTTTTTCATTTGTGCTTCTCCTTTATTTAACATTTTTAGTTATCATCGCTACTCGCATTCAAACGTGTTTACATTCATCTAAAAACTTGAAATATATGATCCATAAAGGCGTCAGCGTTTTTAGATGATACTGTCTATATGTTTCCTCAATCTTATAAAACATTCTAAAATTTTTAAATTATAACAACATTGCTCACTATGTTTTTTAATTTCTACTTGATTCAATAAGCTATTTAAAGCAATTATTAAAACGCTTACATAACTGTTATACATTGAGATGAAAATCTGTTATATTCATTGTATATCACTAAATTATTTTGGTATGATACTAATGCTACTTTTAAAACTGAAAGGATGTACGCCTTATGAACATAGGTATAGATAAAATTAACTTTTATGTACCCAAATTTTATGTAGACATGGCAAAGCTTGCAGAAGCACGCCAAGTTGACCCAAATAAATTTTTAATTGGCATTGGCCAAACGGAAATGGCTGTAAGTCCAGTCAATCAAGACATCGTATCAATGGGAGCAAATGCTGCTAAAGATATTATAACAGACGAAGATAAAAAGAAAATCGGTATGGTTATTGTTGCAACTGAATCTGCAATTGATTCAGCTAAAGCTGCAGCCGTTCAAGTGCATCATTTACTAGGTATTCAACCTTTTGCACGTTGCTTTGAGATGAAAGAAGCTTGTTATGCTGCTACACCTGCCATTCAATTAGCTAAAGATTATCTTGCAAATCGTCCAGAAGAAAAGGTATTAGTTATTGCAAGTGATACTGCACTTTATGGCTTACAATCTGGTGGAGAGCCTACACAAGGCGCTGGTGCCGTAGCCATGATGATTTCACACAATCCTAGCATCTTACAACTTAATGACGATGCTGTCGCTTATACAGAAGACGTCTATGACTTCTGGAGACCAACAGGCCATGCTTATCCATTAGTTGATGGCGCATTATCTAAAGATGCTTATATACGCTCATTCCAACATAGTTGGAACGAATATGCTAAACGCGAAAATACATCATTAGCTGATTTCGAATCATTATGTTTCCATGTACCATTTACAAAAATGGGTAAAAAAGCATTAGAATCAATTATTGATGACGCTGATGAAACAACTCAAGAACGTTTAAGAGCAGGTTATGAAGATGCGGTTTATTACAATCGCTATGTAGGTAATATTTACACTGGTTCATTATATTTAAGTCTTATTTCATTATTAGAAAATCATAAGCTTTCAAGTGGACAAACGATTGGACTATTTAGTTACGGTTCAGGTTCAGTAGGTGAATTCTTTAGCGCTAATGTAGTAGATGGTTATCAAAATCACTTAGATATAGAAGGTCATCAATCTGCGTTAAAACAACGCAATGAAGTGTCAGTTGAAGACTACGAAACATTCTTTAAACGTTTTGATGAATTAGAATTTGATGAACAACAAGATAAAGTTGAAAATGATCAATCGATCTTCTATTTAAAAGCAATCAATGACAATATTCGTGAATATCACGTTCCAGAATAAACTTTATCAGAAATATCACATCATTTTTTAATATAAATAAGCCTAGATGTATCGGACCATCATCATTGATGTCCACATCTAGGCTTTTTATTATGGCTTTGTTGTGTGTTTCGGTGTAAATAAATGCGTCATGTCTATATTTTCTATTTCTAATAATTTGATTTTATTAGGCAACGTCCCACCATACCCTGTCAAGCTACCATTTTTTCCAACTACGCGATGACATGGGATAATAATTGATATCGGATTACTACCTACAGCACCACCTACTGCTTGTGCTGACATCTTATCTTTATTCATTTTCTTAGCAATACGTTGAGCTATATCACCATACGTCGTTAATTCACCATATTCTATTTGGTTTAATTCTTCCCACACATATTGTTGGAATGCTGTTCCTGATGGTTGAACAGGAACAGTTTCTTGTGGACGTTCTCCCTTAAAATACGTATCTAGCCAGGATCTTGCTTGTTTAAATATTGGTAACGATGCTTTGTTTACTCTTTCAGTTGGTTGTTGTTGATTACTAAATAATAATTGAGTTAAATTTTGACCATCACTGACCAATTCTAATTGGCCAACTGGGGATTGATAAAAGCAATTATATTCCATTATGATCACTCCAAATTTCGTCTATTTCTATTTCAAGTTGTTTGAAAATGACTACCATTATATAATCAATTGGGGGTGATGATTGTGAAAAAGCATCCTAATGATGTTGATTTACATTTCAATACAAATAACCAACTTAATAGCAAAGCCACTGAAGCACATGCGAATCAAATCACTAACTTTTATAAAGCAATTTATCAAGTTAATGATATCGTATTAGGACTTGTCTTTTTAGTTGGTAGTTTCTTATTCTTTAGCGATAAAACCGTAACAATTGGAACAGTTCTCTTTGTTATCGGTAGTATACAAATGACGATAAGACCTGTCATCTCTTTCGTCCATGATTTGAAACTCGCCAACTTTTATCATAAACAATATTTAAAAGACTTGAATCAAAATACTAACAATAAAGACTAAAGGTTCTGTCACCTTTAGTCTTTATTCATTCAATCGCTTGATATTCTGAATTCTACTAATTATTGAAAATTGTATAACTTCATATTTTCTTGTTTCGCATATTCTAAAGCTAAAATTTCTAAAATATTAATAAATGCTGGTTCATCTTTGACTTTAATATATTGGAAAGTTAATCCGTATTCTTCTGCAGTTACACCTTTTAAATCTGATGTATCTTTTTTCTTACTTTTCGCAAGTTCTCGTCTAAATTTGGTTGTGCCACTATCAGATTTAGAATTATATTGCGCTAATTTGCTATTTAAATCCTTTTGAATCGGTTTATATCCAGTTGAATAACCACCAGTTTGGCCTACAAAGACAGGTTTTTTGCCATCGAATATCACATATACACCAAACTGATCCTCGACTTTTTCTCTATCTTCTTTCGTGAATGACAATGCCTCTTTCTTATCATATTTAAATAATTTCTTTAACTTCTTCTCATTGTCTTCTAATAACTGATTTAATTTCTTACTACCTTTCATGATTAAAATCCCCCAATAGTTTTTTATTTTTCTGCTTATTGACTATATATCACTATTTAAAAGTTTTAATCATTTTTCTAGTAAATTAATATTTAATCAATCATTTCTTAATATATTAAAAATCAGATATTGAACTTTTTCATTTAAAAATTTTACTTTGGGTGCTTTTAATTTGATCATCACAATGACATTTAGAACTACATGAGCCGCATTGTCCAGACTTGGATTGTTTGAAGTGTTTAATTAATACATATGCTGTATAGCCGAATATTGCTAAAAATATCAAAATATTAATGATAATTGTCATTACGCCACTTCCTTAAACGATTAATCTAGCAATTTGATAAAATGCTAGTGCTAAAATATAAGCTGTTGCTAATGGATAAACCATTGAAAATAATGTCCATTTAATTGAATATGTTTCTTTACGAATCGTCGCTACTGTTGATAGGCATGGAATATATAATAATATAAAAATCATAAAGGCATACGCTGATAAAGGTGTGAATTGTTGTTGTAAAACATGTACGAGACCACCTTCACTTGATGAATAAATGATTGCCATTGAACTAACAATGACTTCTTTAGCTAAAAACCCTGGAACGAGTGTTGCACCTGCTTGCCAAGTACCAAATCCTAATGGATGTAGGACAGTTGCTACGATTGAACCCACAATGTGTAAGAAGCTTTGATCGATACTGACATTAAATCCACCTGGACCTGCATAACTTAGAAGCCAAATCACGACTGACCCACCAAAAATAAATGTACCTGCTTTTTTAACAAAGCCTTTTGCCTTTTCCCATGTACTTCTCCATAATGTTTTAATTGATGGAATTCGATACGTAGGTAACTCGATAATAAATAATGAATGCTTATTTTTAAGGACGGTCTTAGTTAAAATAGTACTTGCAATAAGAGCAATGACAATACCTAACACATATAGACTGAGTACCACTAAAGATTGATGTTCTTTAAAGAATACCCCTACAAACAAAGCATAGACGGGTAGTCTTGCTGAGCATGACATAAATGGCGCAATTAATATTGTCGATAATCTTTCTTTCTCATTTTCTATACTACGTGCAGCCATAATACTGGGCACATTACATCCAAAACCAATGATCATTGGTATAAATGCTTTACCACTTAAGCCAAAATGTTCCATTAATTTATCCATTAATACGGCGATTCTAGCCATATACCCTGAATCTTCAAGCAATGAAATAAAGAAGAACAATACGATAATTTGTGGTACAAATACAAGTACTGAACCTACGCCTGCAATGATTCCATCTGTAATTAAATCTTGCAAAAATGGTACGACGCCTATTTGATGCATTCCCGCTTTAACCCAATCGGTTAAAGTACCTCCGATAAAATCATCTAATTGATCAGATAGTGGTGTACCAATCCAGGTAAAAGTAATTTGAAATATCAACCACATAATACCTAGGAAAATAGGCATACCTATATATTTATTAATTAGTATTTTATCTAATTTTGATGAGAAGAATTGCTTTTCTTCATCTGGATATGTCACGACGTCTGTTAGTATTTGTTCTATATATTGATTACGTTTTTGTTCTATATCATCACGGATAGATAATGTGAGTTGTTGTGAAAGTGCTGATTTAATTGGTTCTAATTGTTGAATCAATGTCTGATTTAACGTTTGACAAATTTGCGCATTATCTAACAAATATTGAATTGCGATAAAACGCATTTGCTGCGACGTATAATGAGTACCGTCTTTTAAACATGCACAAATATCTTTGATAGCTTTTTCTATTTCTGTTCCATAGTTTAATTTGAAGTGTGGCACTTGAGCTTGATCTAAATATTGTAACTCTTCAAGCATATGCGCTGTACCCTTACCATTACGTGCAATGACTGGTAATACTGGTACTCTTAAACGACGCATCAGTTTATCATGATCAATCATAATACCTCGTTTGGCAGATACATCGATCATATTTAAACCAATCATCACTGGCACATTCAGTTCTAATAATTGAATTGTTAGCTGCAAATTCCGTTTGAGTTGGCTCGCATCAACAATATTAATCATTCCTGTATAATCATTTTGCAATAAATACTTTGTCACAACTGTTTCGTCTTTAGATATTGGAGATAAATCATACGTCCCTGGTAAATCAACGAGGGTTCCTAATTCTTGCTTTAATTTTCCAACTTTCTTTTCAACAGTGACACCGCTCCAGTTACCTACATACTCATAAGAACCTGTTAAATTATTAAAGAGGGAGGTCTTACCGACATTGGGATTACCTAAAATACAATAACTTTGACTCATGATCCTATTCCTCCAAAGCTATCTGACAAGCATCGCAATGTCTAATGCTCACTTGTTGTCCGCTAATCTCAATCACACATGGTCCATTGAACATACAACGTTGTTTCACTTTAATATCTGAACCTACTCGAATACCAAATGCATTCAATCTATAAATCATGTCCTTATTATTGATATCAATTAGTTTAATCTTATATTTTTTATTTTTTAGTGCTGATTTAATATTTAACATTTACCTCACGCTTCCCCAAATAATATTGATAATCATTATTAATTAAAGTAAGCGTATACTTATATCCTTTGATATTCAATATCATTTAATCCAATATTATTAACAATTTATGACAACTTAATTTCTCACTCAATTTTTACGAAAAACAAAAACGTTGTTTAAGTCATAAAGCGACTCAAACAACGTTTCTTATCTTTTAATTACTATATGAATTAGAACATTTCAGAAACGACTTTTTGTTCTAAGAAGTTTAATAAGTAATCTGGGCTACCTGTTTTGGCATCTGTACCTGACATTTTGAATCCACCGAATGGGTGATAACCAACGACTGCAGCTGTACAACCACGATTTAAATATAGGTTACCTACATCGTATTCATTAACAGCTTTAATCCAATGTTCACGGTTATTTGTAATCACTGCACCTGTTAGACCATATTCAGTATCATTAGCAACATCGATAGCTTCATCAAAGTCTTTCACTTTAACAAATCCAACAACTGGTCCGAAGATTTCTTCTTGCATGATACGATCTGAAGATTTTAATCCAGAGAAAATAGTAGGTTCAATGAAATATCCAGTAGAATCATCAGTGCCGCCACCTTGTTCTAATTTACCTTCTTCTTTACCAATTTCAATGTAATTTTTAATTTTATCAAATTGTTTTTGGTTAATCACTGGTCCCATGAACGTGTTGCCAGTTGTATCACCTAATGATAATGCTTTCGTTAATTTAACTGCTTTTTCTAAAACTTCATCGTACACATCTTTATGAACAATAGCTCTAGAACAAGCTGAACATTTCTGTCCTGAGAAACCAAATGCTGAGGTAACAATGGCTTCTGCTGCTAAATCCGTATCGATATTTTCATCGACAACAATCGCATCTTTACCACCCATTTCAGCAATAACACGTTTTAAGAATGTTTGTCCTTCTTGAACTACTGCACTTCTTTCATAGATTCGCGTACCTGTCGCTCTTGATCCAGTGAATGTCACAAAATGCGTATCTTTATGATCAACTAAGTAGTCACCAATTTCTTTTGGATCGCCCGGTACAAAGTTAACTACACCTTTAGGTAATCCTGCTTCTTCTAAAATTTCCATTAATTTATATGCTGTTAATGGTGTATCTTCTGCTGGTTTTAATAATACTGTATTCCCTGCTACTACTGGCGCTAATGTTGTACCAGCCATAATTGCGAATGGGAAGTTCCAAGGTGGAATTGTAACACCTGTACCAATTGATTTATAGAAGTATTTGTTATGTTCTCCTTCTCTATCTAATACTGGTTTACCATCAGCTAAATCCATCATTGAACGTGCATAATATTCAATAAAGTCAATACCTTCAGCTGCATCGCCAACTGCTTCATCCCAAGGTTTACCCGCTTCGTAAACCATTACTGCAGAAATCTCTTCTTTACGACGACGAATAATTGCAGCAACACGTAACATTAATTCAGCACGATCTTTATGAGACCATTTTTTCCATGTTTGGTATGCTTCGTTAGCAGATTGAAATGCTTTTTCTACATCTTCTTTTGTTGCTTTTGAGACTTTAGCAATAGTTTGAGATGTTTTGGCTGGATTGATAGATTCAAATTGATCTTTTTTGCTAATTTTTTTACCATCAATCACTAATGGAATATCTTGACCAAGTTGTCCTTCAACCTTTTTTAAAGTCTCTTTAAATTTATCTACATTCTCTTGAACCGTAAAATCAATACCTGGTTCATTTTTAAAATCTACTACCATTATTGCGTACCCCCTATGAAATATTAAAGTGAGTTCTTCAAACCCTTTGTTTAATGATATTGAGGTCTAGATAAATGCCTATTGATGTTACTGTCTTTCAGTGTCATTTTATCTCAACCTTTCTTACATTCTACTATGTACTGTTACACTTTTGCAATCGCTTTCATTTAAAAATCTTAATATTTCAAAAATTTAATATGCGGATTAATCAAACCTTAATATTTTTTGATTCTGACAGTTAAATCGCCAACCTCAACTCGAAATAAAATAAGTCCACAAGAAGCAAATGCATTGAACCACTTTTACTTCTTATGGACAACTATGTGATTAATTATCAATTTGACGTATGACTTTACATGGATTTCCTACTGCTAAACTATTAGGCGGGATATCTTTCGTTACAACACCCTGCACCTATCACACTACCTTCGCCGATAGTAACACCTGGTAATACCACTACATTACCACCAAACCACGTATTACTACCAACACTAATAGGCTCAGCTAATTCTAATCCCTTATTTCTATCTTCATACTTCAATGGATGTGTCGCTGTATAAAAGCCACAATTAGGACCTACAAATACATTATCACCAAATGTAATACCTCCACCATCCATTAAATAACAATTTGTATTAAGAAATACATTTTCACCAAAGGTCACATTCCATCCGTAATCAGTATCAAATGGTATGGCAATATCTATATTTTCAGGATTTGATTGGAACAGTGACTTTAATATTTCATTTCTTTCGTCTTCATGACTTGGTTTTGTATGATTATAGTCAAAGCATAAATCTTTAGCTTTTTTCCTATCATTGATTAATTCCGAATCGAAATTGGCATCATACCATTGATGCGCTAACATTTTTTCTTTTTCTGTCATTTATTACGTCATCCTATCATTTAATTCGTTTAACTATTTGTTAAGTGGTCATGAAGTCTCCACCATTAACATGAATCACCTGTCCAGTGATATATGAGCTATCTGCAGGTGTTGCTAAAAATACATATGATGGTGCTAGTTCAGCTGGTTGACCACGACGCCCCATTGGTGTACCACCGCCTTGATTTTCAACTTTCTCTTCATCAAATGTTGCAGGAATCAACGGTGTATAAATGGGGCCTGGTGCTACTGCATTCACACGAATATTTTTCTCCATTAATGTCGTAGCTAATGAACGTGTAAATGATACGATAGCACCTTTTGTCGCTGAATAATCAATCAAGTGACCTGAACCTCTATATGCTGTCACACTTGTCGTATTAATAATTGAATCTCCATCATTTAAATACGGTACTGCTGCTTGAGATAAAAATATCATTCCGAAAATATTTGTCTGGAATGTCTCTTTTACTTGTTCTGGTGTAATCTCTTCAAAATGATCTCGAGGAAATTGCACGCCACCATTATTAACTAGGATATTAAGTCCACCAAAATCATCGACAACATCTTTCACAAGTTGCTGCGATTGTGTCTCGTCTTTTAAATCATGTGCATATGCTTTAGCCTTAACACCTAATTCTTCTAAACGACGAACTGTCTCTTTAGCGTCTTGATGCTCATTATAGTAACCAATGGCTACATTGGCACCTTCTTTAGCAAATAATATCGCAACTGCACGTCCAATGCCTGAATCACCACCAGTTATTAGTGCAACTTTGTCTTTTAATTTTCCTGCAGCTTGATATGTGTTTAACTCAGCTATTGGCTTAGGTTTCATTTCCGCTTCAATACCTGGTTGATTACTTTGCGTATAACCTTTAATTTGTTGATGAAATTCTAATAAATTTATAACATGTCCCCTTTCCTAATCAATATTCAACTTCCCTATAAAGCTGCTTTCAAAACGATTTAAATACTTTTTCCATGCCTATTTTTAAACATCATACTGAAGTACGAGGTAACATCAATACCATAGCCCCATGTATTCAAGTACTTTATTTTCTATAATAAATAGTATCAAAACCAAAAGGAGCCGATAATAATGAAAAGGATATTAAAAACTGTTATTGCAGTCCTAATCCTCTTAGGTGTCGTTAAAACAGTTCAAACACATGATGTCATTAACGAAGCCGACCAATACTATCAACAAATGAAAAATGGACAACTTTTAGAGAACTTTTCCAATTATGATATTAACCAACTTAAAGATATTGATATCAAACAATTCTCTCCATCAGATTTCTTCTAGATACTTAATAAACCAATGACTCATATAAATGACAATACCAGCGAATCAGCTGTTAATATAGATGATTAAAGTACAATTCTCATGTCTTACGCATGGTTGAATTGTACTTTTTGTTATTCTTACCTATTTACTGACAATACCTCAGTTCATACGATTGACTTAAATACCTATAGGGGGTATATTAAAAGTGAATAGAAATGGAGGCTTTCGCATGGATAAAAACAAAAGAACAACTTTAGACATCACTGGCATGACATGCGCTGCGTGTTCCAATAGAATTGAAAAGAAATTAAACAAACTGGATGATGTTAAAGCTCAAGTTAACATTACAACTGAGCAAGCCACTATTGATGATTTTAAAGGACAATACCGAACTAATGACTATGTCAACGAAATCCAGCATTTGGGATACGATGTAGTAAAAGACAGTATTGACTTAACTATTTCTGGTATGACATGTGCAGCATGTTCAAATCGTATAGAGAAAGTCCTTAATAAAATGGATGGTGTCGTTCAAGCGACGGTTAACTTGACTACAGAACAAGCAACTGTGACATATTATCGTGGCGTCGTTAATAGTGATGATTTTATTTCTAAAATCCAGAATTTAGGTTATGACGCTGAAGTTAAAGAAGGACAACAACAATATTCAAATAAAGATAAACAACTGAAGAAACAGTTCCATAAATTAATCTTTTCTATCGTATTATCAGTACCACTACTGATGACAATGTTGGTTCATTTATTCCATTTACCTTTGCCCTCCCTATTGATGAATCCCTGGTTCCAATTCATATTGGCTACACCAGTACAATTTATAATTGGTTGGCAGTTTTATAAAGGTGCTTATAAAAATCTAAAAAATGGCTCTGCCAACATGGATGTATTAGTCGCTTTAGGTACAAGCGCAGCTTATTTTTATAGCATTTATGAAATGTTTAAATGGCTCAATCATTCAACGCATATGCCACACCTTTATTTTGAAACGAGTGCTGTATTAATTACGCTTATTTTATTTGGTAAATATTTGGAAGCAAAAGCTAAAACACAAACGACCAATGCCCTAGGTGAATTATTAAGTTTACAAGCTAAGGAAGCGCGCATTGTTAAAGATGGTATAGAAAAAATGGTTCCCATTAAAGATGTTCTAGTTGGCGACCATATTATTATTAAACCTGGTGAAAAAATCCCAGTTGATGGTGTCATTATTAAAGGTATAACGTCTATAGACGAATCTATGTTAACTGGGGAATCTATCCCAGTAGATAAAAATGCGGATGACAAAGTTATTGGCGCAACGATTAATCAAAATGGCTCAATCATTATGGAAGCAACACAAGTCGGTAATGATACAGCATTAGCTAATATCATTAAGGTTGTCGAACAAGCACAAGGTTCCAAAGCACCTATTCAACGATTAGCTGACCAAATATCTGGTTATTTTGTGCCAACCGTTGTCGGTATTGCATTACTTACGTTTATGATATGGATTACAGTGGTTCATGTCGGAGAATTCGAACCCGCGCTTATGGCAGCTATTTCAGTACTTGTAATCGCTTGTCCATGTTCATTAGGCTTAGCTACACCTACATCTATCATGGTGGGAACAGGACGCGCTGCTGAAAAAGGTATTTTATTTAAGGGTGGTCAGTACGTTGAAGAAACACAACACATTGATACTATTGTTTTGGATAAAACGGGTACCATTACTAATGGGAAGCCTGTAGTAACTGATTTTGACGGTGATACACGTTCACTACAATTACTCGCTAGTGCAGAGAACGCTTCCGAACATCCATTAGCAAAAGCCATTGTAGACTATGCTAAAGGAAAAAATCTCGAATTAGTGGATACGGGTGAATTTAATGCTATGCCAGGACATGGTATATCCGCAACTGTTGACCATTCAACGATTTTAGTTGGTAATCGTCAATTAATGACAAAACATCAAATTCCTTTGAATTCTCATATAGATGAAAAAATGACTCAGTGGGAACTCGATGGTAAAACGGTCATGCTAATTGCCATCGATGATATATATCAAGGTATGATCGCTGTGGCAGACACTATTAAAGATAATGCTATTGAATCAATACAGAAACTACACAAAATGAATATTGATGTCGTGATGTTGACCGGTGATAATAACAATACCGCCCGAGCGATAGCACAACAAGTCGGTATTGATCATGTCATTGCCAATGTACTTCCAGACGAAAAGTCCGACAACATCACACGTCTACAAAAAGAAGGTCGACAAGTAGCTATGGTTGGTGATGGTGTCAATGATGCCCCTGCACTTGTTACTGCAGATATCGGTATTGCCATGGGTACTGGTACCGAAGTTGCGATTGAAGCAGCCGATATTACAATATTAGGTGGTGATTTATCATTACTATCTCAAACAATCAATATCAGCCAACTAACAATGCGCAATATCCGTCAAAATCTCATTTGGGCTTTTGGCTATAATATCGCAGGTATACCTATCGCCGCTTTAGGTCTACTTGCACCATGGATTGCAGGCGCTGCGATGACATTAAGTTCTGTTAGCGTTGTAACCAATGCATTAAGATTGAAACGAATCATTAAATAAAACAATCCAATTAAGTTGTATCAATTACTTTTAAGTCATACAACTTAGTTATAAAATGAAGATAAGATATTAAATAAAATGAGGTGAATTAAAATGGGACAAGAAATTATTAATGTAGAAGGCATGAGTTGTGATCATTGTAAAAATGCTGTTGAATCTGCTTTAGCTAAAATAAACGGTGTTTCAGCTGCAGAAGTTGATTTAGAAAAAGGACAAGTACGTGTGGATTATAACGAAGATAAAGTTCAACTTTCTGACATGAAAGATGCGATTGAAGATCAAGGCTATGATGTTAAATAAAAATTAAAACGGGAGCGACCTTAATGGGTATCGCTCCCGTTTTTTAATTTACTCGCAAATGAGTTGTTCCTGTTTGAATAACCTCCATTGTTGCATCTAACGCATCAACGATTAAATTTTCCACTGCTGCTTCTGTATAAAATGCAATATGTGGTGTTATGATGATATCTTCTCTATCAATCAGTTGTTGAAGTAACGTATCATTCATCTTTTTATCTCGTTGATCACTAGGGAATAAGCCACGTTCAAATTCATAGGTGTCCAGAGCAGCACCTTTAATTTGACCACTATCTATACATGATAGTAACGCATGTGTATCGACTAAAGTGCCTCGTGCACAATTGACAAATACTGAACCTTTTTTAAAATGATTAAATGTATATTGATCAAATAAATGATGGTTATATTTAGTTGCTGGGACATGCAAAGTAACAATATCTGCACCTTCAATAGCTTCTTGTAAAGTGGTTTGATATGACACTATATCTTTAATATGCGCATCAGGAAAAGGATCGTATGCGACTACCTCGCATCCATAACCATTAGCAAAAATTTTAGCTACAATACTTCCTATTCTTCCAGTACCTATGACTGCCACTTTCAAATCACTGATTGATTGTGACAGTATTGATGGTTCCCATCTAAAATCATGTAATTTCATTTTAGTTTGAATAGCATTAAAATGTCTGACAACATTAATAGCTTGTGTTACTGCAAATTCTGCAATTGAACTTGGTGAGTACGAAGGCACATTAGAGACGATAATGTCATATTTTGATGCTAACTCTAAATCGTATGTATCAAATCCCGCACTTCTTTGAGCAATTTGTTTAATACCGAATGATTTTAATTTAGCAAACACCGCTTCTGAAATAGGTAGTTGTTGTGATAATGATAACCCATCAAATCCTTTAACCTCATCGACATTATCCTCTGTCAATGGTGACTTAGTTAACTCATATTCCACATTGTTTTCCTTAGCCCATGATTCAATATATACAATATCCTCGTCACGCACACTCATTATTTTAATTTTAGTCATAATAACTTCATCCCCTATGTACTATTTTCCATATAAATTTGCTAAAGTTGCTAATCGTTCTGCTGCTGTTTCAAGTTGTTCATCTGGTAGTGCTAAAGATAGCCTTACATAGTTTCTACCATTTTCACCGAACGGGATACCAGGTGCCACTAAAATGGAATATTCTTTTAATAAGAACTGTTCAAATGATTCACTCTCATATCCGGGTGGTGTCTTTAACCAACAATAAATACCACCTTTAGAATGTACAAATGGCAACCCTGCTTCACTTAATATACGCTCAAACATATCTCGTCTTCGCTTGAATGTATCATTTTGTTGTTCTAAAAATTCGTCATAATGATTTAACGCATAGGTTGCTGCGTCTTGTAAGGCACCAAACATACCTGCATTCGTATGTGTTTGATACTTTTTCAAGGCCTGAATCATGTCACGATTTCCTACTGCAAAGCCTACCCTAAATCCTGACATATTGTATCCCTTTGATAACGAGAATATTTCAACAGCTACATCTTTTCCATTCTCTGATGATAAAATACTTGGATTTTTAGCATCAAAACCGAATGCACTATAAGCGAAATCATGAATAATTTTAGTATTAGTATCTTTAAATCTTTGAATCGCTTCATCAAACACTGCTTTGGTAGCAATAGAGCCTGTTGGATTATTTGGATATGTTAAATAAACTAGCTTTGTATTATTTAATATATTTTTATCTACTTTATCCCAATCTGGCAGATAGTGCGGTGGTTCTAAATTTAATGAGACAGGGCGAGCATCCGCAAGCATGACCCCCGCTAAATAATCTGTATAACCTGGATCCGGTAATAGCACATTTTCCCCAGGATTAACGAGACAAGTTGGAAGTGCAACAAGTCCATTTTTCGTACCGTATAATATACAAACTTCATCTTCTGCATCTAATTCAACATCATAATGTCTCTGATAAAAATCAACGATGGCTTGTTTAAATGATGCTTTACCATGAAAAGCACCATATTTTTGATTCTCAGGTACGTTCAATCTTTTAGCAAAATGATTAATAATACCATGTGGTGTTTCACCATCCGGAATACCAACAGCCATATTAATTAAAGGAAGAGGCCCATATTCTATTTTTCTTCCCATAGTTTTGCCAAAATAACTTTCAGGAATTGCCGCCAATCTCTCTGACATTTTCACGTCTCATGCCTCCTTAATCTCCAATGTTCTATGTCATGTTTAGATATTATCATTCTATCAAGCGGATTAATATTGTCAATATTAACAATATTCTGATTTTTAATCTTAGTGTTTAGTATCTAATATAAATAAAACGTGAGAATTCGTATTGATATGAAAGTCATAGCAATTCTATCTCACGCTCTACGCTAACGAATTATATATGATTGTTAATATCTTTGATGATTTCATCAACGGTGATTTTAGCACTTGTTAAAACAATAGGTACACCTGCACCTGGATGTGTACTCGCACCAGCAAAGTATAAATCTTTGTAATCTCTAGATACGTTCGGAGGTCTATAATAATTACTTTGTGCTAGCGTGGGCATTAACCCAAATGCTGTACCAAACTTAGCATTAAACGTTTGTTCAAAATCTTTAGGTGTAAAAATCGTTTCGGAAATAACATAATCTTGAACATGTTCAAGTGCAGGTATAGTAGCTAATTTACGATAAATATGTTCTTTAACACTTTTTATAAACTGTGGATTTTCCCATTCTAAAGGGCCTGTTTTAAGCTCTGGTGTTGGCATTAAAACATATAATCCTGTCTGTCCCTCAGGCGCTAACGTGGCATCTCCTACTTTAGGTACATATAAATACAACGATGGATCTTCGGAAATATCCCCATTAAATATTTCATCTATATTTTGTCTGAAATGATTTGAAAATAAGACATTATGCAACAATACATCTTCCGTAATATCTTTATCAATCCCTATATACATCATAAAAGCTGAACATGAATAATCTAATTGGTCTATTTTTTGAGGAGGATATTTTTTAACGGGTGCATGTTGTGGCATTAATTGTTGCGCAGCATATGGAAAGTCTGCCGTACAAAGTACCTTATCAAATCGTTTAACTAGGCCATTCACTCTTACGCCGTCTGCTTGCTTATACTTAGGATCAATAATAATTTCTTCTATATTAGCATTACATTGTATATCCACACCTAGCTTAAGGTTTAGTTGTTCTAAACCTTTCACCATGCCATACATACCACCTTTAATAAAATGAACACCAAACATCATTTCAATCATTGGAATAATTGAGTATAATGAAGGGCCTTGTTTAGGATCAATGCCTATATACAACATTTGAAATGCTAACATTTTTTGAACTTTTTCATTTTGGACATATTGACCAATTAAGTTATCCGCATGATTTAGTGTTTTTAATTTATAACCTTGAATCAGTGATGTTAAATTATAAAAGTCTGATGGTTTTCTATATGTTCGTTCTAAAAAATATTTTCTAGCAATCTCATATCTTCCATATACATCTGCTAAAAATTTCATAAATCCATGTGTCGTTCCAGGTTCAATTTGTTCTAAAGCGTCATGTAACTCAGCTAAATCGGTAGGCACTCTCACTTTATCATCTTTATTAAAATAGACATCATAGATATATGGTAATTGTTTCATTTCTACGTAATCTTCAAAGCGTTCACCACATTCTTCAAACACGGCTTTATAAACTTCAGGCACCATAACTATTGTAGGTCCCATATCAAAGGTAAAGCCATCTTTCGTAAATTGGTTCATACGTCCACCAATCTGTTCATTCTTTTCATATAATGTTACTTGATGACCATGTGCAGCAAGCCTAGCTGCAGAAGCTAAACCTGTCACACCCGCACCTATTACAGCAATATTCAATTGACATTCCACCTATTTATTATATTTAGCTTTAACTTGTCTGTATATGTTTAACTTATCCAACCTTGAGACATATACTCTTCGATGTAATGGATAACCATGTACACGAACTTCATCTATAATACCTTTATAAATACGTGCCGCTAGTTCGATAATTAATCTTGCTTCAGGTTTAAAAACATTTAAATGATCTAATGCAAATTGATAATCCTTTTCTGCAATTTGAGCATAATGTTCCCATAAATTAATATAATTATCAGTTAACTGCTGTTGATAAACGTCTTCAATATTTACATCATATTGATTTAACATCTCTCGACTAAAATAAATACGACCTTTTTCAAAGTCTTCGCCTACATCGCGTAAGATATTAGTTAATTGCAATGCTTCTCCTAATTCTCGAGCCACTTCATATGTTTCATGACTTGGCTGTTCAGTCAAAATAGGTGATAGTACTTCTCCAACTGTCCCAGCTACACCATAACAATATCTCATTAATTCCTCGTCTTTAACGAACATTTCAAAATGTTCATCTTCAAATACAGATTCTATCAAATTATAGAAAGATTGATACTCCATTTTGTAATTTTGAGATGTATCGTAAAAAGCTAACATAATACGTTGATTACTCTTGAATTGAACCGTAGAATCAACTTGTTGTGACTCAATCAGTTGAATATCTTCTTTAATAGCTTGTAATTTTTGAGGATTTTGTTCTTCATCAATACTATCATCTATAATTCTACAAACCGCGTATACTGCCCAAACAGCACGCCTCTCACTTTCTGGTAATAAGTCAAACGCATAAGAAAAACTTTTAGAATGCTTTTTCATTATTTGATGACAATATTTATAACTCTCATTGACCGTTGTCATTCATGGACCTCCTGTTACACATAACCTTTTATACGTTAATATCAATTCTAGACGTATAGAATGATATTTATGTAATGAATATATAGAACTTTCTACCGTACTTAGCCTATATCTATATCATTTGAATTGAATGTTTCGTCACCCAATTCAATTGATTAAAAAACTGAATGATATGCTATATATAGTTTTTGTTAAATTCCCGTATTTAATGGTAATCAAACACTTTACACGAAATATAAATATATTCTAATCGTTCATTTTTACGCATAAAAAAAAGAGGATGACATTGTCATCCTCTTAATCATTTATAACTCGAAGGGCTTTCCAGTTATAAATTAAATCCTACCACCAACCGTGGCTTTGACGGAAAGCAATTGCATTGCTTAATGAACCGTAACGGCTATTAGCATAGTTAAGCATACCTTTAGTTTGGCTAGCTACTGAACCAGTTCCCCATGATTCCATAGTTTGTCCTAAACCTCTGTAACCAGCTGGGTTTACTGCGTTAGGGTTACCACCTGATTCTGGCATAACGATAGCGTTCCAAGCTTCTTCAGTACCACCATTAGCTAAGAATTGTGCTTTAGTTGATCCACCTGTTGAAGCACTTGAAGTTGATGGTGCTGAGTATGAAGTTGTTTTAGTGCTGTAGTTGTGGTTTGAACCATTGTTTGATGTAGTTGGAGCTGAAACAGCTTCTACATTAGTGTTGCTTGATTGTTGGTTAGAGCTTACTGATTGAGTACCAGCTTCTTGATTGTAAGAAGTTGTGTAGTCAGCTGATTGAACAGCAGTGTTTGATGTTTGAGCTGAAGTAGAACCAGCTTCTTGGTAGTTCCAAGAGAAGTTAGTACCATCTGAAGTAAAGTTATATTCGAATCCACCACTTACAAAGTGAATGTCATAAGCGCCTTCTTGAACTGGTGCAGCGTTTAATTGTTCTGGGTGGTTATGAGCTAAGTCTACTAAGTGTGCTTGATCTACGTTAGTAGTTTCTGAAGCGTGTGCTTCGTGTCCTGATACTGCGTAACCTGCTAAGCCTAATGTTAATGCTAAAGTTGATGCGATAAATGTCTTCTTCATAATTGAAAAATCCTCCAAAAAGTTTTTTGTTTTTTATATGTTTTAAAGTATTAAATTTCGTTGTGCAATATTGAAAATGTTTTTGTTTAACTTTCGACGGTATTCACTATACCACAAAAATCCGCTTTGTATATTACACGTTCCTTACAAAACATTACAAACAAAATCAAGTTTTGTAACTTTGAAATATTACTGACGTCCTTGTAACATTAATTTTTGCATGATTTGGTTTAATTTTTCATCATAAAGCCTTATATTACATTGAATTCCTTTAAGTTTTACTCAACTTTTACATCCATCGTAATATTACAGATTGCAATGTAGTTACATAATTGTAATAGTTCTAAAAATTTTAAAAAGATCTAAATACACAAAAAAAGATGGATATATTCAAATTTTTGACAATAATTTGATATATAACCACCTTTAATTTTTACTATTTAAGATATATTCAAGATGCTAATAATCTTTGACACCCCATAATACCTTCTCACACTGTCTAATGATATATTTTAAAACTTCAATCCTTGCTGTCTTTTTATGATCGGCTGGAACTATAAGCCAAGGTGCATGTATTGTATCTGTTTTTTCTATCATATCGTGACTTGCTTCTAAGTATAAGTCCCATTTTTCACGATTGCGCCAATCTTCATCTGTAATTTTCCATTGCTTATTTATATCTTGTTCTCTATCTTTAAATCGTTTAAGTTGTTCTTCTTTGTCTAAACATAAGAAGAATTTTAATAATATTGCTCCTTCATCTGTCCACATTTTTTCAAAATGATTGATTTCCTCATAAGCACGTTCCCACTCATCTTTATTTGCAAATCCTTCTACTCTTTCTACTAACACTCTGCCATACCAACTACGATCAAATATTTCAATGTGCCCGCTTTTTGGCATTTCTTTCGCAAAACGCCAAAGGTAGTGATGTGCCAGTTCAACGTCTGTCGGCGCACTTATACCATTCACTTCATAACCGGTTGGATCTAATTTCTCACGAATACGTTTGATATTACCACCTTTACCCGCTGCATCCATGCCTTCAAATGTTAAGATAAGCGGAATTTTTCGTTCATATAATGCAAATTGAATTTCCCTCATCCGTTTTTGTAAAGGTTCTATCAGTTCTTTATATTCTTTTTTAGATACTTCATCTAATGTTACATCAAATTTAGTAGTTGAAAAATCTTTAGTAAATGCCCCGTCTTTATTACCTTTTGATTGATTTGATTTTTGGATAGCTTGTTCTAATCTTTCTATAATATGTTTATACATCTTTTCAAATGCAACTTCTCGTTGTGTATAGTCAATAACTTCCCATTGTTTATCAGAATGCGTGAACTTTCTCATTTCTTTCAAATAGATATCTTTAGGTATGATTTGTTCATACTCTTGTACTTTCCAACTCATTAATGGATTATCTTTGGTTTGTTGAATATGCTCTTGTCGTTTTTCTTCACTGACTTCAATATAGAATTTAATTAGCTCATAACTATCATTCTGAAGCATCTCTTCAAAATGTTTGATTTGATTCACGAGTTTATCATCGTTTTTATAATAATCTTGCTTAATATTATTTTGTTTATAATCCAAAAAGTGAGAATACCAACTTCTAAAATAGATATTGATATTTCCTTTTTGAGGCAGTGTATTCCAATATTTTTGTAAAAATTGATATCTTAAGTCTTCGGCATCCGGTGTTTTTGTTGATATAAATTGTGTGTATTTCGCATCAAACGTAAGTAATAGTTCATTGGACAAGCGCGTCTTACCTGAGGCAGGTACACCTTCAAACACGATCATGACCGGTATACCTAAATCATGTGTTTGTCGTGTTAAACTTGCCGCTTTTAGTTTTAATTGTTCTATCTTTTTATTCATCTTACCCACCCTTTATAGATAGCGATTTTAATAAAGTATAGCATAATAAAATATAGACGCCTCACTTATATGTAAGACGTCTATATTCTATTTAGCTTTACGCTAAAAATTTAAAAATATCGTTCGTATATATTTTAAAGACCTTTCTTAGAAGAATATCTAAAATCCATGCAACGAAGAAAGGCACAATGAAGAATGCGATGATAATCAATAATAAACTCAACCAAGCTGAGTCAATACCCATAAATTTAAATGCATTAATTGGTCCTACCATTCCTATAAAACCAAATCCTGCAGATTCTTTTGTACCTGCGATACCGACAATGCCGGATGCAATGCCTGAAACTGCAGCTGTAATCAATATAGGCATCATGATAATAGGATAGCGAACCATATTAGGCATCATCATTTTAACTCCACCAAAGAAGATTGAGATTGGTACACCTGCTCTATTAACTTGGCTCGTACCAATTAACAACACCGCTTCTGTAGCTGCTATACCGATTGAAGCTGAACCAGCTGCAATACCGGAAATACCAATTGCAATCGCAATGGCAACAGTTGATAGTGGCGATATGATAATAAAGCTAAATACCATCGAAATAAGCATACTCATTAAAACAGGTTGTAACTCTGTAAAACTATTGATCATATTACCAATACCAGTAGTAATCATATGTACGTATGGAAGTATCAACACACCTATAGTCGCTGAAATACCACCTACAATAGTTGGATATACAATTAAAGCCATACTTCCTACGCGATGTTCTATTAATAAAATCAATAATACGGCAATCGATGCTGTAATCATTGTATTAATTAAATCCCCAATTCCAGCTATAACCCATGTGCCATTTTTAAATTGTGCAGCACCACTACCAACATACGAAGCACTTGCAACTACTGCCATCGCTAAAGGTGTCAGATTAAATTTCAATGCTATCAAAGCACCAACAAGTGCCGGAACCGTAAATTGAATTGCTTGAACAACACCTAGTAATGTTTTAAAAATGGGATGAAACTGCATTAAATATTTAAATATCTCCCCTAATATCGCATTGGGTACTAATCCTGCGACAATACCAACTGCTACACCAGATAGCACTCTAAAAATAAATTCTTTCGGTCCAATTTTACTCAATGTTGTCATTTCTAGCGCCTCCAATATCTAAATACGATAAATCAAACATAAATAAATAGCCTTAATTGAACTAACTATACACATGATGAAATCTAAGGTGTGTTGGTAATTCGTTGATGCAATCATTTGTTGTGTAAAGTTGGGCCAATTAAGACTATGGAGAATAGTATATCACATTATTAGAATTTTCAGATAAATATATTTGTAAAGTCATTAATTTTACAAATTTTCTTTTAACACGACTGCTATTTAAAAAGCACCGCCAACAAAGCTTTCTTGTTGGCGATGCACATTCATTTATTCATCTGGAATCTCTGCTTTTCTAGATTCTTTTTTATATCTTAAATACATTAATCCTAAAATCCCCATCCAGAATGGTGCAATGATTACTGCAAGTCTCGTACTTGGATTAATCAGTAATACCACAAAGATAAATATAAAGAATAGTACAATAGCATATGCCATCCATTTGCCACCTGGCATTTTATATTGACTCGCTTTATGAAGTTCTGGATTATGTTTTAAATATCCTAAATAAGCAATCATGATGATTGACCAAATCACTATATTTAAAACTGTTGATACTGTCGTAATATATACAAACACTTGAGTCGCATCTTTAAAGATGGCATTTAGTATCACAGAAATACTTAATAGTGCACATGTCACTAATATCGCATAATATGGAACGCCATTGCGATTAGTTTTACCAAGAATAGGTGGTGCTTGTTTACGTTGAGATAAACCAAACATCGTTCTACTATTCGCAAACACACCACTGTTACACGCAGATGCCGCAGCTGTTAATACTACAAAGTTGATTAAACCTGCTGCAAATGGAATACCAATTAAACCAAACAATTTCACATAAGGACTATCTGAAGGATTTAATTGATTCCATGGCACCGCCGCCATAATGACTGCAAGTGATCCAATGTAAAATATCAAAATGCGATATGGTACATTATTAATCGCTTGAGGTATCGTTTTATGAGGATTTTTAGTTTCTCCTGCAGTAATACCAATTAATTCAATTCCTATAAATGAAAAAATGGCCATTTGGAAGGACATGAAAAATCCTGAAGCACCATGCGGGAATATACCACCATGACTCCATATTTGAGATACGCTAGCAGTGCCATAAGGTGTCTTCATTGCAAAGACAATCATAATAATACCTACAATTATTAAAGCTAGTATTGTTAATACCTTTATAATCGCAAACCAAAATTCTAATTCTCCAAATAACTTTGCACTAAATAAATTGAGTGTCATTAATACTAACAATGTAAATAAAGCTGTTAACCAATTAGGCATTGCTGGATACCAATATTCTATGTATTTAGCAACTGCCGTAATTTCTGCCATTCCTGAAATAATCCACGTTAACCAATAAGTCCATCCAACCACAAAGCCTGCTAATGGCCCTATATGTTTATGAGCGATATCTGCAAATGATTTGAATCCAAGGTTAGATAACAACATTTCCCCCATTGCTCTCATAAACATAAATAATACAAAACCTACTATAATATAAGTCAACAATATCGATGGTCCTGCCAGATGAATTGATTCACCTGCGCCTAAAAACAATCCTGTACCAATAGCACCACCAATAGCAATTAATTGTATGTGTCTATTGCTTAATTCACGTTGCAGTTTATCTGCCATATCCGTCTCCCCGTTCTGTTTCTTTAACAGTTTCTCCCCTAAAAAGATTACAAACTTTGTTTGAAAGTAAATTCACTTTCTATAAAACTATATTTACCCATAATTTAAATTTACAATCACTATTAAATTAGTTCATAGACACTATTTTTGACATATATGACATTTAGCAAGATAATTTATATTAAGATAAACAACATTTGTTAGGTAGGTGCAAACATAATTGACTGACAAAATTGATCCCCGTGTCACACGAACAAAACAACTACTTGTTGACGCATTTCAAAAAGTATCAAAAGAAAAGAAGTTAAGCCAATTAACAGTCAAGAATATTACTGATGAAGCAACTGTTAATAGAGCTACGTTCTATGCACATTTCACAGATAAATACGACATACTCGATTATTCTTTAGATGTCACTATTCTTAAAGATTTAAATGACACACTCAACATTTCAAATATTATCAATGAAATCGTCTTAAAAAATATATTCATCACAATGACTCAATATATGGAACAAGTACAAGCATCTTGTGAAATGAACCAAGATGTATTTTGTGAACAAGCGCACAAGAGAATTAATAACGAATTAGAGGATATCTTTTCTATCATGTTAGAAAATAGTTATTCAGATATTGATAGAGACATCTTGGTAAGTAGTGCTAGTTTTCTTGCGGCAGGTATGAGTGGTCTGTGTAATCATTGGCTTTCTACAAGTCATGATATAGCTGAAAACTTTATAGACAAAAATCTTCCATTCTTAATTCATCACATCGCGCACCTATAAAGATTTCAACATTTTATTATCTAAAACAAATGATGACCCTATGTACATTAATAAAATAATGATGCATAGGGTCATATTTTTTATTTATACAACAAACTGATCAATATGTTGCATAGACAACATATGAATTGAGCATGTCTATTGCTATATCATGCATATGCGAGTATATTATGTTTATACAACAAGTGTTGCTTAGTAAATATTTGTTGGAAAAATGAATTGGAGGTTGCGATGATGCAAATTTTAGACAGAATTAACGAATTAGCAAATAAAGAAAAAGTACAAACATTGAGTGTAGAAGAAAAACAAGAACAACAAGCACTCAGACAAGACTATTTAAAAATGATACGAGGACAAGTACTTCATACATTTTCTACTATGAAAGTTGTTGATCCACTTGGCCAAGATGTTACACCAGAAAAAGTTTATGATTTGAGAAAAGAATATGGAAATATTTAAGTTGATCTTAAATCCAAATTAAAAGGCACTCAGCATCCAAACTTGGAAACTGAGTGCCTTATTGTATTTAACAAACTAAAAAGTTAAATTTATGTCCATCTGGATCAGCAAACATAGCACCATAATAGCCTTGTTTAACTGTCGGTTGTTCTAAAATATGACCGCCTGACGCTTCAACTTGTTTAACAAGTTGATCAACTTCTTCATTCGTCTTTACACCTAGAGAAATAATCGTTTCATTAGCATTTGCATGAACTTTATCCTGAGTGACCGCTTCAAAATGTTTATTTTCAATTAAGATGACAATGGTCGATCCTATTTTAATTCCTACCATTTTGTCAAGCCTGTCAGGATTATGATTAATTTCAAATCCTAAAGATTGGTAAAACTGCTCACTTCTTTTTAAATCTTTAACATGTAAATTAAACCACATCGACTGAATCATAACTATCTCTCCTTATTAACATAGACCATTACTAAAATTGTACTTTCTCAATCCATTGGGCTAATGATAGTTTATCTGGATTAATTTGATTCATTAAATCAAAATCGACAACATAACCTTTTTCTTCTAGCCAACTTCTTTCGGCTGTACCACTAACAAATTTACCTTTAATTTCTGTTGGCATGCCAGTAACAGTAGCAAACGTTTTAACGACTTCATTAAGTGTTAACTCATCTGAAGCAATTTCAATCGCTTGATGATTATATTGTTCAGGGTCTTTAAATAAATTTGCAGCAATTCTAGCAATATCAATTGAAGAAATCATCGCAAATTTAACATCTGGACTAATAAATTCAGGTATTACAATTTGTTGATTTTCTTTTTTAGCTATTCTAAGGAAGTTATCCATAAAGAATGAAGGTTTGATAATTGAAAAATTCAATGATGACGCTTTAAGTGTATTTTCAATATCTGCTAAGGCTTCAAAGTGTGGTCCTTTTCTATCTCTATTTACACCACCAGCTGTACTATAAACCACAAATTCAATGTTTTGCTTTTCAGCAAGTTGAATAATCATTTTTCCTTGTCTTAATTCTTCAGCAATATCATCTTTAACAATAGGTTGAACACTGTACAATCCGTATTGTCCTTGCATTGCTTGTTCTAAACTTTGTTGATCGCTTAAGTCACCTTCTACAATTTCAAGTTTGTCACTATCAATAGACGTTAACTTTTCATTATTCTTATTACGTGTTAGTGCACGTACATGCCATCCATCTGATAAAAGTTGCTTAACTACGGCATTACCTTGTTTACCTGTAGAACCGATTACTAAAATGCTTTTCATTGATATTCTCTCCTTCATTACTGTTGTAAAAACCAATAATCATCCTTTTCACCTTTTAAATATGTATATTCTTTTGGTGATTTACCCGTATGCCAGATATTTTCATTCATTAGGTCTCGAACGTCCCAAACTAAATGTATAAATTGTTGCAAATGATTTCCAAATAATTTATTTGGCGCTTTCATTTGTAATACATGTGACACATCATTGATTGAAATGTTCAATTCGTCTGCTATATTTTTTAAACTTAACGTTGTTTCGTCAAAATGCTCTTGTAGTTCTTTAGCTGTGATTTGTCTTTGCTCTTTATTTAATGACACTTATATCACTCATCCTTCTTATTTAAACATCTATATCACTCTATTTGTCTTTTTGTATGATAGGCTTTATAATAAACGGATAGTTGTCCGTTTGTCAACAAACTTATTTTAAGAAGGTGATGTATTTGCGACGAGACGCCCTCGAGAACCGGCAGCGCATTGAGAATAAAGCGATTGAACTCTTTAACCAATATGGTGTTCAACAAGTGAGTATGAATCGCATCGCAAAAGAATTAAATATTGGAATGGGAACTTTGTATCGTCATTTTAATGATAAGAGTGCCTTGTGTGCGACGATTATCGAACATGACTTTACTGACATTATCAACCAAATGTACGAAGTGAAAGAAAAACATCACGATACTAAAGTAGTCATGGCAAAGTCGCTTGATATCTTTTTAGATTTCAAAACCACCAACAGTGACTTACTTCACTGTATTGAAGAAACAACAGATAAAAATGACTTTTACCATAGTGATATTTATTTACAGTTATTTAAGTTTTATAGTGAAATTCTTGGCAATAATAAAAGTACAACATGGACAACTTTCAAAGTAGATATGTTCTTGAAATCATTATCTACTAAATCTTTCGAATTACAAAAAGACGAACGCGGACTATCAAATGAAACAATCAGAGATTATATAATCAAACTATATTTTGATAAAGAGGAGTAATATCATGACTAAAATTACATTAATTACAGGTGGCAATAAAGGCTTAGGCTTCGAAACTGCCAAAGCACTTATCAACGAAGGACATAAAGTCTACATTGGTTCTAGAAATGAATCACGTGGACAAGAAGCAGCTAAAGAAATTGGTGCACAAAGTGTACAATTAGACGTTACTGATGAGACATCTGTACAACATGCTTTCAACTACATTAAAGATCAAGAAGGTCGCTTAGATGTACTTGTTAACAATGCTGGTATCTCAGGACAATTTGCAAAACCTGCAGATATTACTGTTGAAGACATGGATAAAGTCTATCAAACAAACGTATACGGTATTGTAAGAATGATGAACACATTCATTCCATTACTAGAACAATCAGAACAACCTGTCGTTCTTAATGTAACAAGTGGTTTAGGTTCATTTGGTATGGTAACAAATCCTGAGTCAGAAGAATTTCATGTTAATTCATTAGCTTATTGTTCTTCTAAATCAGCTGTCACTATGCTAACAGTTCAATACGCTAAAGGTTTACCTCAAATGCAAATCAATGCTGCAGATCCAGGTTCTACAAATACAGACTTAGTTGGTGACTTTAGCAATAATTCTAAACCAGCAACTGAAGGCATCAAACCTATTGTAGAATTAGCAACAATTGATGCTGATGGACCAACAGGTACGTTCATTAATGGTGACGGCAAAATGCCTTGGTAATTTCCAATAATTAATGAGTAGTATTCCCACTATATAAATAAAAACGCACTATGATGGAGGATTTAAAATGAAAAGTATTACTTTCGAAGAACATTATGTGATAGATGACATTCAAAAAGAAACAATGAGTCAAGTTTCTGCTGACCCTAATGGCGTACCCATGAAAGTCATGTTAGAAGGATTAGAGAAAAAATCAGGTTTTACTGACGCTGATGAAATCTCTCATCATGATAAACGAATTAAATTCATGGATGAACAAAATGTACAAATGCAAGTATTATCATACGGTAATGGTGCACCCTCAAATCTTGAAGGTCAAAAAGCCATCGATTTATGTAAAAAAGCTAATGATCAATTAGCTGACTATATCAAACAAAATCCAGATCGTTTTGTAGGATTTGCTACATTACCAATTAACGAACTTGAAGCGGCTGTTGAAGAATTCAAACGTTGTGTCAACGAGTTAGGGTTTAAAGGCGCACTCATTATGGGTCGTACAAAAGATGGTTTCTTAGATCAAGATCAATTCGACGGTATTTTTGCAACTGCTGAAGAATTAAATGTACCTATTTATTTACATCCCGCACCCGTAAATAGTGATGTATACCAATCTTACTATAAAGGAAATTATCCAGAAATCACTGCTGCTACATTCGCTTGTTTCGGTTATGGCTGGCACATCGATGTTGGTATTCATGCAATCCATTTGGTACTATCAGGTATCTTTGATCGTTACCCTAATCTAAATATGATTATCGGACACTGGGGTGAATTCATTCCATTCTTCTTAGAACGTATGGATGAAACTTTATTTGCTGATCATTTAAAACACCCTGTTAGTTATTACTTTAAAAATAATTTCTATATGACACCAAGTGGTATGTTAACTAAACCACAATTTGATTTAGTTAAAAAAGAAATGGGAATTGACCGAATTTTATATGCGGCAGACTATCCTTATATCGAACCAGAACGTTTAGGCGTATTTTTAGATGAACTTGGTTTAACTGATGAAGAAAAAGAGAAAGTAAGTTATAGAAATGGCGCTAAATTACTTGGCTTAGAATAATATTATTTATAAATCATGCTTTAACTCAATGGAGGTATTTCATATGAATACAATAGAATTAAAAGGTGCTAAATTACGTTATCATCAAATTGGACAAGGTCCGGTATTAATATTCATCCCAGGTGCCAATGGGACTGGCGACATCTTTATGCCATTAGCACAACAGTTAAAAGATCACTTCACTGTAGTTGCAGTGGATCGTCGTGACTATGGTGAAAGTGAGTTAACAGAACCACTACCAGAATCAGCAGCAAATCCAGACGATGATTACCGTGTAAAACGTGACGCAAAAGATATTGCAGAATTAGCACAATCACTTAGTGATGAACCTGTCTATATTTTAGGTTCAAGTTCTGGTTCAATCGTTGCTATGCATGTACTCAAAGAACACCCTGAAGTGGTTAAACAAATTGCTTTCCACGAACCACCAATCAATACATTCTTACCAGATAGTAAATACTGGAAAGATAAAAATGATGAAATTGTAAACCAAATCCTTACAGAAGGTTTAGAAAAAGGTATGAAAACATTTGCTGAAACACTTAATATTGCACCGATAGATGCTAAAATGATGTCTCAGCCTGCAGAAACAGAAGAAGCTCAAAAAGAACAATATCAACGTGTAATGTTCTGGTCTGAATACGAAATTCGCCAATATACACATTCAGATATTACTTTAGAGGACTTTAAAAAGCATGAAGATCAAATCACATTACTAAATGGTACTGATTCTAAAGGATCATTTCCACAAGATGTTAACTTCTATATTAATGAACAAATCGGTTTACCAATCTTTGATATTCCTGGCGGTCATTTAGGTTATGTACAAAAACCTGAAGGCTTTGCCGAAGTATTATTAAAAATGTGGCATCAATAAGTTGATTAAAAAAGCACGCGTTGAAAAATAATTCAACGCGTGCTTTTCTTTACCCTAATATTGTTTCCATTGAACGATTAACACTACTCGCATACATTCCACCGAATTTTAATAAATGTATCATCAATAAATATAATCTATAAAATTCTAACCGTTCATACGCACCCTTAGCCAACGGGTAATGCTTTTCATATTCATCATAAAATTCTTGAGTAAAACCACCAAATACGGTTGTAATACCTAAATCAAATTCACGATCACCGTACAACGGTGCTGGATCAAATAAAGCTGGACGACCATCTGTTAAAAACATATAATTACCACCCCATAAGTCACCATGCAATAACGATGGCTTACTTTGGTGTTGGTCTAATGCATCTAGCATCACCGCTCTCACCTGTTCATATACTTTATTATCTTCTTCATTCCATAGTTGTTTACGTAATAATTCATCTCGAATATGATCCATACGGCGATAAATAAAAATGTCTTTCCAATTGTCCGTCCATGAATTATCAAATGAAATATAGCCACCTTCATGTGGCAATCTGAATCCAAATTGACCATCTTCTTGTTGTTGACTATGCATTTTAGCAACTAATTGTCCCAAGTCTTTTTGACTGCCAGTTGGTCCTTCCTCAAGATAGCTTAAAATTAAATAAGCATCACCATTTATCTCACCACTTGCAATGACTTTAGGAGCAGTAATACCTGCATTTTCGAATTCATTTAGTCCTGCTATTTCTGCAGCATAAAATGATTCATCTCGATTACGTTGTACTAATAAGAAGAACGTATCATCTTGCTGCGTGGTTACTTTAAATGCTTCATTCACATCTCCACCACTGACTGGCGTAATCTCTTTAATGTAATCTAGCGGTAAATGTTCTTTCCAATCTATAGCCATGATGTCACCTTCCCTATATTACTGAATACTATTTATATTACCTCATTTCCAATCGCTTAATCGTTAAAGACGGTATCAATATGTAGTCCTACTTTATAAAAGTTCGTCTATTTTTTTAATTTTTATAATTTAACTAGGAAATTGCAAATGAAAATGCTAGTCTATTAAAAGGAAAAGTTTCAAATATATTAAGTTGAGGATAGTAAGCCTCAAATATAATGAACTAGGAGCGTTAACATGTATAAATTAATTAAACCCCTTTTATTTAAAATTGAACCTGAAAAAGCACACGGATTAACTATCGACGCATTAAAAATTGCACAAAAGCAATCCTATGTATTACCGATTATGAAAAAATTATTCGATTACCAAAATCCAATGTTATCTCAAGATATTCACGGTATTACATTTGAAAATCCAATCGGCCTTGCAGCTGGTTATGATAAATCTTGTGAAGTACCTAAAGCTTTAGAAAATCTTGGTTTCGGCGCATTAGAACTTGGTGGTATCACACCAAAACCACAACCAGGTAATCCACAACCTCGTATGTATCGCTTATTAGAAGATGATGCCTTAATTAATCGCATGGGCTTTAATAATATCGGTATGAACAAAGCACTTAGTCATTTGCGCCGCTACGCTTACCATACACCTATAGGTCTAAACGTAGGTGTTAATAAAATGACTTCTTATGACGAGCGATATCAAGATTATATTAAAGTCATTGATACATTCAAAAATGATGTTAATTTCTTCACTGTCAATATAAGTTCACCTAATACTGAAAACTTACAAAATTTTCACGATAAAGATGAATTTTCAATGTTATGCAATGCGTTAGAAACGTTTAAAGCAAGCAATGAAATCAATGTACCTATTTTCTTAAAATTGACCTCTGATATGGATGAAGAAGGTTTGAAATCTCTATTACCAACTATTCAGACACACTTCGATGGTGTCATCCTTGCAAATACGACACGTAAACGTGATGGCTTAAAATCAGCTAACCGTGTTGAAGATGGGGGGTTAAGCGGACGTCCATTATTTGAACGTAATTTAAAACTTGTTAAATTAGCCTATCAAGAAACTAAGGGAGAACTCTTAATTATTGGTACAGGCGGCATCTTTAATGCTGAGGATGCTATCCAAATGTTACGTAATGGAGCCTCTTTATTACAAATATACTCTTCATTAGTTATGGAAGGTCCAGGATTAACTAAAAAAATAAATAAAGATATTGTTCAATATTTAAACCAAAACGGTTATCATCATATTAGCGATATCATCGGATTAGATGTAAAATAATTAAAAAGCAAGTTAACGATGAATCAATGACTTTACATCAAGTATAATCATTAAAAGTATGTGTCATGAATATAGGAGGCATTATACAATGCGAGAAGATATCAAAGATAAAGAAATGAATCAGTCCACACAACAAGACACAACAGAAAACAGTAAATCACATCCTTCAAATGATGAAGATGAAAGAAAAGGCCTAAATGGCTATCGAAAAACAGATCTCGATTTAGAAATCGAACGTGAATTACAAGAAATGATGCAAAATGAAGACAAAGAAATTAAAAAAGAAAATAAACGATTTAAATTCTTTTCTTTTGCAGCAATGCTCGTCATAGCTATTATGGCTATCGTACGTTTCATTCATAGAATGATTTAATTAATATGATGATCCAGAGTAAAAGATATAACATCTTCGCTCTGGGTCATTTTTAAAATTGCTTTAAAAATTCATTGGCTTCTTTATTAATTTCTTTAAAGTCAATCCCTTGTTTCATTGCGGCAAACACACACCCACAGTAACACTGTCTAAAAATATGATAATCTTTACACATTTCAATGGAACGCTCATATCCCCTATTTTTCTTGAAATCACTTGGTAAATATTTAATATTATAAATTTGTTGAACATCCATACCAAGTTGATTAATTAATTGCGCATTCTTCTTTGGCGATAACGTGATTGCACTACCAAAGTAATCATAACCATATTTAACAGCTGCTTCGGCAACCATCTCAAGCCTCATTTCAAAACAAGCTGTACATCGAAGACCACCTTCTTTTTCTTCAGTAAGTCCTCTTGATTTAGCCATTTTCATAAATTCATGTGGTTGATAAGCTGCTTCAATATATTTTACATTAGCTCCTGTCTGTTCATTAAAATCATTGACAAACATTTCTTGAACTTTAGCGCGTCTTAAATATTCACTCCTAGGGTGAATATTGGGATTGGCAAAATATATCGCGATATCAGCATATTGTGCTAAAAATTCTAAAGTATAGGTACTACAAGGTGCACAACAACTATGTAATAAAATTTTAGGTCGCTCCCCGTTTTGTTCCCATTGTTGAATCATTTTCCTTAAAACTTTGTCATAATTGATTTTTTGGTTCTTCATTTTCTTTAAAATTTCGCCCGCTTCAATCAAAAGAAACCCCTCCCTTTTAATGCATAATATAATTTATGAATATTATACAATAAACGATACATAAAAAGTATATTTCTAGTTTCCTAATATATCCATATAAACGATACAATTGAAAACTAAGTCTTATTTCCATTATTAATAAACTAATCATACATAATTCTATTCTTTTTACATAAAACATTGTATGATGTGGTTAGCAATAAAATAAAAATAACAAGGGGTATTTTATGACTCAATTATCACCATATTTAGCTTTTCCAAATACAAAAGAAGCACTTAAATATTATGAAGAGGTTTTTGGCGCTACAAATATTAAACGTTTAGAGGTTGGCGAAGATCAAGCTGAACATTTTGGTATGACTAAAGAGCAAGCCAAAGAGGCAACAATGCATTCTGAATTTGAAATTGTTGGGGTGAAAATCTTAGGCGCGGATTCATTCAGCCGAATCCAACCTATCAATAACGGCATTTCATTATTAATTGATTTTGATATTAATGATCAAGCTGATGTAGAAAGAGTCGAAGCTTTCTATGATAAAATTAAAGACCATGATTCTATCGACGTTGAATTACCATTATCAGAGCAATTCTGGGGCGGTAAAATGGGCGTATTTACAGATAAATACGGCGTAAGATGGATGTTACACGGTCAAGATTACAACGCAATGCCACAGTCATAATTTATATAATAAGGTTGAGACATAAAGTTTGTGTCCCAACCTTTTGCTTTTATTCTCCTCTTCTAATTATCGTAGCTGGTCCATTGTTAACTATATCGTAAAAATGCTGTATCAAATCATCTTTAGCAATGCGATTGGGATCCTCGACCCAATGTCGGATAAATGATAATCCAGCACCTGATACATAACTCATAAAATAAGAAAACGGTATATCATCTATTTTATTGTTTTCATTTTTAAAATGATTTAAATGACCTGTGATTAATTCATATAACTTTTCATGTAAATTCGAATCTTTCCCCATCGTAAACATTAATTGATAAAATTCCATATTCTTTTCTATATTTCCTATTAAAAATTCCATAATCGTGCGGATACTTTCAGCAGAGAATGTTTGATTTTTATATACATCTCCCTCTTCAATAAACGTTCTTATTATTTCTACTTGTTCATCTTCCATCTTTTCTAATAAATCATATTTATCTATGTAATGAGTATAAAAAGTACTACGATTCACATCTGCCAAATCTGATATTTGCTGAACCGTGATTTGTTCTAAGTCATATTTATGGAGTAAATCGATAAAAGCATGTCTAATTGCTGCTTGTGATTTTCTAACACGTCGGTCTTGTGGCATTATGTCACTTCCTTATAGCTTTCTTTCCAACAATTATAAGGTGTTTGTTGGTTAACATACAAATCATCTACATTGATGATTGGAATTAACCACATAACCCTTTACGATAAAAGTGTAAAGAAAATAAACCAAAAAGGGTGATTCAAATGACAAGAAATTTATTAGGTAATCCTCAATTAACTGTCACAGATGTTAACGATGTTAAAGAAGGTCTTAATCATATCGTTGTAGATAGTGTACAATTTGGTAATCAAGAAATGATTATGGAAAAAGATGTGGCTGTAGAAATGAAAGATGGCGAAAAATTATACGTCAATATTTTCCGTCCGAATAAAGAAGGTCAATTTCCTGTTGTCATGTCAGCCGACACTTATGGTAAAGATAATAAACCTAAAATCACTAACATGGGCGCACAATGGCCTACATTAGGTCCTATTCCAACTTCTAGTTTCACACCAGAAGAATCACCAGATCCAGGATTCTGGGTACCTCAAGATTATGTCGTAGTTAAACTTGCTTTAAGAGGTAGTTCTAAATCAAATGGTGTTCTATCACCTTGGTCAAAACGTGAAGCTGAAGACTACTATGAAGTCATCGAATGGGCTGCAAAACAAGAATGGAGTAATGGTAATGTGGGTACCAATGGTGTATCTTATCTAGCTGTTACTCAGTGGTGGGTTGCTTCATTAAATCCTCCTCATTTAAAAGCTATGATTCCTTGGGAAGGACTCAATGATATGTATCGTGAAGTAGCCTTCCATGGCGGTATTCCTGATACAGGTTTCTTCCGTTTCTGGGTTCAAGGTATTTTTGCAAGATGGACTGATAATCCAAATATTGAAGATTTAGTTCAAGCTCAAAAAGACCATCCATTATTCGATGATTATTGGAAACAACGTCAAGCACCGTTGCATCAAATTAAAACACCATTACTAGCTTGCGCAAGTTGGTCAACACAAGGTTTACACAATCGTGGTTCTTTTGAAGGCTTTAAACAAGCAAGTTCAGAAGACAAATGGTTATATATCCATGGTCGTAAAGAATGGGAAAGCTATTATGCTCGAGAAAACCTTGAACGCCAAAAAGCCTTCTTCGATTATTACCTTAAAGAAGAAGATAATGATTGGAAAGAAACACCAACTGTTACTTATGAAGTAAGGGATCAATTCTATAAAGGTGAATTCAAAACAGCAACAGCATTCCCATTACCAAATACAAACTACACACCTTTATATCTAAATGCTAAAGACTTAACTTTAAATCAAAATGCTGTCAATGAAGAAAGTTCAACTCAATACGATTCTGAAAATGAACAAGATGATGTGCGCTTTAGCTATACATTCGATCATGACACAGAATTAGTAGGAAATATGAACTTAAAACTTTGGGTAAGTACAGATGATGCAGACGATATGGACTTATTCGCAGGTATTAAGAAACTAGATCGTCGTGGTAACGAAGTGCACTTCCCAGACTTCAACCATATTGAACAAGGTCAAGTAGCTACAGGTTGGTTACGTGCATCTCATCGTGAGTTAGACCAAGACAAATCAACTATCGCTCAACCTTGGCATAAACATGAACAAGAGCTCAAACTTAATAAAGGAGACATTGTTCCTGTTGAAATCGAATTATTACCATCTGGCACACGTTTCAAACAAGGTGAAACATTAGTCGTTGTTGTCAAAGGTAGTGAAGTAGTTAAAGGTAATAGTACGCCTGGTATGAAAACACGCTATGAACATGAAGAACGCGTTAACAAAGGTCTTCATCATATTCATACAGGTGGACAATATGATTCTCAACTTATCGTTCCAGTTACAAAATAATGTTATATATATTTAAGAAAGGACCACTCATCAGAGTGGCCCTTTCTTTTGTTTAACTAGAATATTAAAATGATAACTTTAAAGCATGGTAATCTTAGTAACCTGAACCGACTTTTTCGCCGTCTTCATCATATTCTGTTACATAGCCATCATCTGTGTCAACTGTATATGACCCGGCTAAGTCTCCATCTTTATCTTCAAATGAGAAGCCCCATTTGCCGTCATCCGTTTTTTCAGGTTCTTTATACGTATACGTATCTGTATCTAATTTATGACCTTCATATGATTCTACTTTGTCGATAACATTACTTCTTGTCACTTCACCTGAGTCGCTACTGTCACTGTCATCGTCTTCATCCATTTTTTTATCATATGCGTCATCAATCGCGTCTTCATCAAATTTCAATGTAACTTCAGATACGCCATCATCTTCATTACTTGCACTTGAGACATTCACTGAACTTGATTTAAATGACTGACCATCTAATGTACCTTGTGCATAAACAATTACCTCTTCATCAGGATCATATGGACCATACGTTTTTGATTCATCTCCTGAATTTTTATCGTTCACATAGATTTTAATATCATCTAACATTGAGCCGCCTTCAGTTGTCACAGTGAAACGCTTTTGTTTAAATGATTCCTTGGCAGTAGCTTTATCTTCACTCATACTAATGTCAAGCGCACCATTAAACGTTTTGCCATCCATCTTCTTAGATGCTTTTAGATTATAGTCGCCTATTGGGAACGCGCCTAACGTTTTTTCTTCTTCTTTCTCAACAGAAATATGGTGTTTCTCTCCATTAAAAGTATAAGTAATGTCACCACTATCATTAGGATAAATGGATACCGTTTGTTGCGGAATATTAAAGTTATACTTATCGAAGAATAAATATTTTTTACCATTCTTCTCAATATTCAAGACATTATTATCATTCGCATTGACTGATAAACTTTTATACTTACCTTGCTTGATTTCTTTAGTATTATTTTTAATTTGATTGGCAACGTTAGTTAAATCGTCTTCAGCTTTAATGTAATTTAAATATGCTCTTGCTTCTTCTTCACTCAATTTATGATTATCTGACGTTACTTGTTTTGCTAGACCTTTAGCATCATCTTTTTTCACTGCATGTGCGATATTGTCCGCTTGACTTTCAGGTGAAAATTGATGTTTCAAGATTGCAAAAATGGCAATTAACATAGCCAATACCACTGCAATAATCAAAATAATTAAGATAACCTTTTTCTTACTTTTCTTAGGTTGTGGTTCATACTGTTGATGTGTATTCGCATTATTATAACCTTGTTGTCGTTGTGCATTTCCTTGACTTTGAGTTGATTGTGATGTACTTGATGATCCATTAACTGGTGCACCACAATTTGTACATATCTTTACGTCTGGGCGTAAAGGATTACCGCAATTACTACAATATTTCATTAAAACGTACTACCCCCACCAAATAAGCTGTCAAATAATGAATCTTTTGTTTCATTGAATGATTCTAAGATACTTGAGAATGTTACTTCACCAAATATTCTCATTAAAATGAAAATAACAATTAAATAAATAATAATACCGTAAAAGCTAGAAAATCTAGTGTGATTAATACCACTATATTTAGCAATAAGATAAACACCTGACGTAACAAGTATAACGAAAGATAAAATGAGAACGACTGTACCAAACGTATATGCTTCCATTATTAATAAAATAATTGATAGTAATAATGTCGCTACTGTTACACTGTTAATAAATACAAAATCTGAAAGTACTTTTTTAAATGGTATCGCTTGGACTACAACTAATCTAGTAATAGCAAACGTTGCACCTACAATTGCAGCTAATAAAATAATTAAGCTAAAAATGATAGAAAAAACAATTTTAGATTCTGAAGTAAATAAAGATACTTCTTCTGGAATAGCTAAGAATAAAATAATCGCTATTAAAATTAATCCAATTGCTAAAAGTGACCCTAATAATTTGAAACTAAATGTATGTATACTTTTAATTTCTCTGTCTGGATCTACAAAGGCACTTTTGAAAAACCCTTTACTTTCAGCTGTAACCTCTTTAGCTTGTTCACTAAATTGGTTAGGTTGCTTTTGATAACCATGTGGTTGTTGTTGATATTGCTGGTTTTGGAATTGTTGATGTTGTTGCTGATATTGCTGGTTTTGGAATTGCTGTTGATGAGTATTGTTTGACGCTTGTTGCTGTTGACTATGATTGAAGTTTGAGTTTGAACTACTTTCTGTAGATCCAGTATGTTGATTCATAGAATTAAATGAAGCATCTTGGTTCATAGATTGTGATTGTTCATGTGAGGCATTGCTAGTTGAATTGATCGTGTGGTGACTAGATGGTTGTGTTGAATGATGAGACTGTGTATTAGAGTCTGCTTTTTGAATATCATTTTCAGCGGCTGTGACTGCTTTAGATTGACGGTCTAATTTAGTACCACATTCTCCACAAAAAACGTCATCTTGTTCGACTTGATGACCACAATTTGGACATTTCATAATGTTACCCCCAATTTCTATTTTTAATCTTTGCAAAGTATAACATTATATTTATGTTGTTTTCTATGGATTTTTGAAATATTTATAAAAATCTTTATTAAAGTTAGTTATATTTTTAGATAGACCAAATACCTTTATAGATATTTTTACTAAAATTATTTTATTTTAATATCTATCAAAAACCTTCTATCGTTATCAAATCAATAAAAAAAGAGAAGTGCTTATCGCCTTCTCTTTTATATCAATATGATTTAATTTTTTGTCATACCATGGTTATCTTTATTTCGAGTCTGATTAAAGACTTCCGACTCATTAAATTTAAGTACAACATTAACTGGACTTTCATCGCTATTAATTGAAGGTACATTCACTTCATTGGATTTGAATGATTGATTCCCTATATAACCTAATCCATATACAAGTAAATCTTCTTCTCCACTATACGGTCCATATGTGATGTAATCTTTAACTCTACCCATTTGCTTATCGTTTAATACTAACTCTACTTTTTTAAACATATAACTATTTTTAGTTGTTACTTTAAATCGCTTTTCACTAAAATCTTCTTTAGCCATTGTGCCGTACTGCTTTAAATTTAATATGATTTCGCCATCATAGGTACGATTACCCACTTTTTTAGTTGCTTTTAATTTATATTCACCTAATGGTACTGCTTCAAGACTCACTATATGACCTTTCACTAAACGTATTTCATGCTTTTTGTCATTTAATTGATATGTCAATTTACCATTATCTTTAGCATCTAATATAAAACGAAATTGTGGTATTTCAAATTGAAATTCTTTGATATAACCATATAATTGCGTTTTCTTTTTAATTGTTAAAATTGTCACACCATCAATGTTGATATCTTGCGATGTAGCTTCACTCTGATCTAGATGGCGGATGGCAGATCTGATTTGTTTCATATATCTATCCGAGCCACCCATTGTTTGAATTAAAGAAAAATATGCTGACGCTTCATCATCTGTCAATGATTGATGATTTGAGGTAACTAATGTGGTTAATTGATCTTTATCCTTATATTTCATTGTATCTGAAAATGCTTGAATTCTTTTATCAGCTGAATTTTCATATCTAAAATAGTATACCCAACTTACTAATGCAACGACCATGATCATCACTAAAAAGACAATCAGGAACAATGGTTTTCGTGGCTTGCGAAAACGGTATCTATGCGATTTACGTGCATCATGTATTTGATGCAAATGATTATTATTATATTTTTTGTTCGACGCTTTTGAATGATACAATGAACAATTTTGAATTAGATTATAATTGATAGGCATATCGCATCTATTACAATAAACCACTAAAACCACTACCAAACAACTTCATCAGGTAATCATTAATGATTTGTTGTATAATCATATGCCCTAATAAATAAACCATTACCATCATGACAAATTGGTAAATGATAATGCCATATATACTCGCAATTTTTGTAGGATAGACACCGCTATATTTTACTAATATATACGTTGGGGAAATCATATATAATAGAACAAATGCTAATAGTATGATAATCAATGCTAATTTAAAGATAGATAAAATACCTAAGACTAGACCCATCAATAATGCTAATACTGAAAATGTATTAATTACGATATAATCTGAAAATACTTTATGAAATTCTATCGCTGTGGTTAAAGTATATTTCACAATACAATATAAAATACTCACTGATAAAGCCAAACTACCTAGAATGATAACTATCATGTAAAAAATAGCTTTGAATGGTGAACTTTCTGGAAATAATAAAAATATATCAGATGATAAAATAATAACTAATAACGTACTTAAAAATAATCCAGCGCACATTAACGTCACTAATAATCGATAACTATATATCACATCGTTTTGATCCGATAATTTAAATACATGGTTAAAAAACTGTTTACTTTCGTCTTTTAAATCCTTCATTTTATGTTCAAAAGATGCCGTTTTGTCTTTCATAATTTCTTCAAAATGCGCATCGTTTTCACCTAGCGTAGATAACTTTCTCTTTGTGCGATTTGATGTTGTGTCTTGTTTGAAGTTTTCTTTATCCCTTCTACTTCCCGTATTTTTACCGTTAGTTTTCGTAGAATAATGTTGAGTCTCTTTCATTGTAGATGCTGTTGTACTAGTTGTTGTATGGTCATTTTGACGTGTTAATTGGTAACCGCAATGACTACAACATTGATCTTCTTGTTGATAATTCTGACCACAATTTGGACATTTCATGTCTATTCAATTCCTCCGCTATACTTACTTAGCTAAATTATATCCCATTTGACCATCCTATTCTATATTATTTTTATTTTATTCATTAAAATTTAAAAGTCCTAATAAAACGCATCTTGCGATTTACTAGGACTTTATTTTCATATTGAGTTATACGACTTATAAAACAACCGTATTTTCTTTTTCATGTATCATCTCAATGATTTCATTATGTTCATTCATCACTGCAACTTTAGGTGCATGATACTTTAATTCTTCTTCATTTAATTGTGCATAGGTCATAATTATGACTATATCGTCTACTTCTACTAATCTTGCGGCGGCACCATTCAAACAAATTTTGCCACTACCTCTTTCGCCCGCGATGACGTATGTTTCAAAACGTGCACCATTATTGTTGTTAACGATTGCTACCTTCTCATTAGGTAGTATATCAACGGCTTCTAAAATATCAGAATCAATCGTGATGCTTCCAACATAATTCAAGTTGGATTCCGTCACTCTTGCTCTATGAATTTTAGAATTCATCATTGTTCTAATCAACTTATTCAGCTCCAATTATTATATTATCTATCAAACGTGCTTTAGAAAATTTAACCGCTAATGAAATAAAGATTTGGCCTTGAATTTTAGATTGCTCTTCTAATTCTGGGTAACTATAAATGGCTACTTCATCAACTTGACCACTTGTATAATCTAATAAATACTGTGTAATTTCATCTATTATAACAGAACTATTGCGTTCACCATTATTATATAAATCACGTGCTAATTTCAAACTTTTACTTAAATGAACGGCTTCCTGACGTTCCTCTTCTGTTAAATATACATTTCGTGAACTTTTAGCTAGTCCATCTTTTTCACGAACAATATCAACTCCAATGATTTCAATTGGATGATTGAAGTCTTTAACCATTTTTTCAACGATAGCCAATTGTTGTGCATCTTTTTTACCGAAGTAAGCATAGTCTGGACTAATAATATTAAACAATTTATTTACTACAGTTACGACACCTTCAAAATGTCCTGGTCGTTGAGCACCTTCTAATACATGGGCTAATTTACCCACCTTCAAAGTTACGCCTAATTCATCAGGGTACATTTCTTCTACACTTGGATAAAAGACATAATCCACATCAATTTCTTCCATCATTTCAACATCTTTATTAATTTGACGTGGATACGCATCGAAGTCTTCATTTGGACCGAATTGTAAAGGATTAACAAATATACTTACTACAGTTATATCGTTAAATTCTGACGATAATTCCATCATTTTTAAATGCCCTTCATGTAATGCACCCATAGTTGGTACAAAACCAATCGTTTGACCATGTCTCTTGTATTCTTTAGCAATACTTTGCATTTCACTTACCGTTGTAATCACTTTAGTCATTTTTATTTACCTCGCTCATAATTTTTTTCTTATACGTGTGTGCTTCGGATGGAAATGCGCCTGATTTTACTTCTTCATTATATTGTTTTAAACCATTAATACCTATTGAAAAATCACTATATTGCTTAACAAATTTGGCATGACGATCGACACCATAATTTAACATGTCATGATAAACCAATACTTGTCCGTCAGTATCTTTCCCTGCGCCAATACCTATCACTGGAATTGATAGCTGTTGACTAATCTCTTGCGCCAGATCACTAGGAATCGCTTCGAGTACAAGTGCAATTGCACCAGCTTCTTCTACATGATGCGCATCTTTAATTAACTGTAATGCAGCTTCTTTTGTACTACCCTGCAATTTATATCCCATAACGCCAACACTTTGTGGTGTTAACCCTAAGTGTGCAACAACAGGAATGCCTATTTGAGTGGCTTTACGAATAAATGAAGTTAAATGTGCACCTTCTGCTTTAATAGCGTTTGCTTCTGTTTGTTGATATAACGTTAATGCATTTTTCAAATCTAATTCATCACTGATGCCCACCGCACCGATAGGCATATCTACGACTACAAATGTATCGGGCGCACCACGTCGAACTGCTTTACCATGATGAATCATATCTTCTATTGTAACTTGAACTGTACTTTCATAACCTAACACAGTCATTCCTAAGGAATCTCCTACTAAAATCATATCTATATCTGCTTGTTGTGCTTGCTTTGCACTAGGAAAATCATAAGCAGTAACCATTGAAATTTTATTGCTTTGTTCTTTCATTTCTACTAACTGAGCTATAGTTTTCAATTCAATTCATCCTCAATTTCCTATATTATTAAGCAATAGTATAATGAATCTATCCCAGAAAGGAAAGAATAATATTATGACAATTGGTGTTATTGGTCCAGGTGCCGTTGGAACAACGATTGCTATTGAACTACAGCAAGCATATCCTGACACTTTACTTATTGGAAAACAAAAAAACACATTAAATTATTTCCCAGAAAATGGACATCAATCTAAAACAATCTCTGTAACGCCTTATCAAGATATAACACAACCCCTTGATATTGTATTTATTGCGGTTAAAACATATCAATTAGAATCAGTTATTACTCAATTATCGCCTATTATTCATGAAGAGACTATAATCATTCTCGCTCAAAATGGCTATGGACAATTAGAACATATACCTTATCCAAATTCATATCAAGCTGTTGTCTATATTAGTGGTCAGAAAAACAACAATGATGTCACTCATTTTAGAGACTATCGCCTTCACTTGAAAGATACACCAAGGACTCGAAAATTACAAAAGTTAACTGACCAAACGAATATTGAAATCATACTCGAAGAGAATATAGAAGAAATAATATGGTATAAACTATTAGTTAATTTAGGTATCAATTCAATTACTGCGTTGGGTCGAGATACTGCTAAATTATTACATTCATCACATATTCGGGACATTTGTCGTGGAATCATTTTAGAGGGAATTGCCGTAGCACGTGCTGAAGGACTCAATTTCGATGTGAATACACTCGACTCTATTATGACTATATATGAGGGGTACCCTGATCAAATGGGAACAAGTATGTACTATGATATCACATCTGGAAGACCTTTAGAAATGGAGACTATCCAAGGATACATTTATAGGAAGGCTCAAGAATATCATATAACGACACCTTACCTTAATACGGTTTATGCATTTTTATCAGCCTATCAATCTCAATTTTAATAACTTTTCTAATAATTTAACAAAGCCTGAGGCAAGACATGACTTACCTCAGGCTTCATTTATAATTATTCGGCTTCTCTTATTTCTTCCGCAATATCTTTATAATCAATAGTAGCATTATTAAATGTTTCATCATGAGCTGGAAAATGTTGTTCGAAAGTTTCAAAGTTCTGAATCTCAACTTTAACATCTTCAACTTCAAAATCTAATACATGGCCACCAAAGTTGCGATCATCATTAGCAAAGTGCACATGGAATCCTGCTGAACCTACACCATGGAATAGTTCGGGCGTGAAGAAACCAACAACAGTTCCTTTAATATACGTTTCAGTTTGTTCAGGTTGTCTGCGTGCCGAATCAATTAATCGTGTATATGGCGGCTCTTGTCCAGGCATCATGCGAACGTGCATTTTTTTGAATACTCCAGAAATTTTAACAGCTGAAAATAAGTTTTCACTCAACATGTTTTCTTTAACTTCGTCAAAAACGTCTTCAGATGATTTATCTTTAGTTTGGTATGTTGTATCTGCCTTGAATTTCGTCACTGTCGCATAAGGTGTTAATTCATCACCTTTGAGTTCAACGAATTCTTTATGTTCGTTGGCATGATAAGCCTTACCATCCACAAATATCACTTCTCCATTCGATCCCGTTAAAGTCGCAATACCTAAATCTCCATGTTTTAATATTTCATTAATTGAGGTAGTACCCTTTAATAGTCCTGCCATCAATGTTCCTAATGTACCGTGTTGATATAAGATATTAGTCATAAAAGCTTCACTCCTCAATTACTATTTGATTATTAATTAAATGCATCAGGCAACATATTGGTTGAAAGTTTTACATTATCTTTATAATTTACAGGTATATCAATGACTACAGGTCCTTGAATTTCATAACCTTTTTTAATCGCATTTTCTAATTCTTCTTGATTTGTGACACGCATACCTTTTGCTCCAAAAGCTTCTGCATATTTCACATAATCAACTGAACCAAAATCTACACCTGATGAACGTTCATATTTCATTTCTTCTTGGAACTCAACCATATTATACTTACCATCATTCCAAATTAATTGTATGATATTTAGATTTTTTCGAACAGCTGTTTCTAAATCCTGCGCTGAAAATAGGAATCCACCATCACCAGCCACTGAAACAACTTGTGTATTTGGACGTACAAGTGCTGCAGAAATCGCCCATGGTAATGCAACACCTAATGTTTGCATACCATTACTAAATAATAAATGTCTTGGATTATAACTTCTGAATTTACGCGCCATCCAAATATAATGACTTCCAACATCAACAGTAACTGTTGTGTCATCAGTTAACATCTTCTGCATAGATTCGATAATCTCTATTGGATGTAATACACCCTCTTCATGAGTTGCTTTAATACCTGTTTCTTCAATGATATGTGCTCTTAACTGCTCTAATTCATCTAAATGTTGTTGGTTAATAAATGGTTCATCTACTTTGTCAGATATCATTTCAATAGTTCCTGCAATATTACCAATTAATTCTTTAGTAGGTTGCATATAATTTGTAATTTCTGCTGGAACTTCGTCAATATTGATCACTTTCGTGTCTAATTCCTTATTCCAATTGCTTGCTTCATACTCAATTGGATCATAACCAATTGTAACAACTAAATCACTTTTACGAAGTAATTCGTCACCTACTTGGTTACGGAACAATCCTACACGGCCAAAGAAGTGATTTTCTAATTCGCGACTAATGACACCAGCACCTTGGAATGTTTCTACTACTGGTAAGTTTGTTCTTTCAACTAATTTACGGATAGCATTTGTTTCATTTGCACTTGAACTTCTCATACCAGCAAGTAAAACAGGGAATGCTGCATTTTTAATTGCATCAATCACATCATTAATATCTTGCTCACTAAGAACACCTAAATTAGGCTTTTGACATAGTGCTATTGCTTTTGATTCTACTGGTGCTGAAATCACATCTTGTGGAATACTTATAAAGCTTGCACCATTTTTACCTGATGTTGCTGTTCTCATAGCATTAGTCATTACTTCTGATAAAGATTCAGGATCTTGTACTTCTTCACTGTATTTTGTTGAGTACTTTAATAAAGCCGCGTTGTCTATACTTTGATGTGTTAAACGTAATAAATCATTACGCTTAACTTGTCCTCCTAAAGCTAATACGGGATCTCCTTCAGATGTTGCTGTTAATAGTCCAGTCGTTAAGTTACTTACACCTGGACCACTCGTTACAAGTGCGACACCAGGTTTACCAGTTAGTCGTCCTATACCTTGGGCCATCATTGCTGCGTTTTGCTCGTGACGCGTAACAATAAGTTCAGGTCCATCGTCTTCAAGTGCGTTAAATAAATAGTCAATTTTTGCACCTGGAATACCAAATACGTACTCTACACCATTATTTTTTAACGTGTCTATGACCATATCGGCTGCAGTATATTTTTTGTCTGCCATTATATTCATTTCCTTCCAATGCTCACATTTTATTTTATCTTGACGATAACATCAGTGTGAAAACAATTCCCCGTTGCTCATTTATACATTAAAGATTATTATTCATGTTCTATTGGTCTAAAAGATGTTTCACTGAATCATATGAAGCTTCTAATGCCTCAACAGATTGTTTAAACAATTCTTTTTCGTGATCGCTTAATGGTGTTTCATAAATTTTACTTGCACCATTTTCGTTAATTAATGTTGGTACACCAATGTATACATCTTTAAATCCATATTCTCCATTTAATTGTGAAGAAACTGTTAAAATTGTGTTTTCGTTGTTTAATAAAGCTTTTGAAATTCTTAATAAGGCTAATGCAATACCGTAGTATGTTGAACCTTTAGCTTGAATAATTTCATAAGCAGCGTCTCTAGTTTTTTCATAAATTTCTTGTGCTTTAGCTTCACTACCTGTTTGCTCTTTAAGCGTATCGAATACTGAAATACCAGCGATATTTGCTTTAGACCATACTGCTAATTCTGAGTCACCGTGTTCACCAATGATTGCAGCATGCACACTTGCAGGAGCTACATTTAACTCATTACTGATTAAATATCTAAGTCTTGCAGAGTCTAATACTGTACCTGAACCGATAACACGTTCAGCTGGTAAACCAGTTAATTCTTTAACATAACGAGTTAAGATATCTACTGGATTTGCCGCAATTAGGAAGTAACCATCAAAACCACTATCCATAATACTTGTCACAATGCTATGCATAATTTTTGTGTTTTTCTCTACTAATTGTAAACGTGTTTCACCTGGTTTTTGTGGTGCTCCAGCAGTAATAACTACTAAATCAGCATCTTTACAATCGCTATATTCTCCAGCTTTAACAACAACTGGTGAATCACTGTGAAGTGCACCGTGGTTTAAATCTTGAACGTCTGCATTCACTTTATCTTTAGCAATATCAATAATTACAAATTCATCTGCAATACCTTGTGTGACCATTGCAAAAGCATAACTAGAGCCTACAGAGCCATCCCCAACTAAAACAACTTTTTTACCAAATTTTTTCATATTGAAAAACTCCTTCACTTTGAAGAGATAAAGATTAAAGTTTACGTTTTTATCTCATTCATTTATAATAAATTACAATTAAATCCGACTTCATTTTAAATATACTTTATTAAATTTTATGTGTAAACATACAAGGGGGTGAATGATGTTAACGTCACCAATTTGTCGGTTTTATGTGCCTTACATCATTCATTATAGCCTCTCTCGAAGTATTAATAAAATACATATTTTCGATTAATTACATTCCTAAAAGGAATACATTATATATAGAAAAAAGTAATAAAAAATACTTTGATGCGCTTTGACATCAAAGTATTTTTAAATTTAAGCATTCCTTTTGATATTTAAGGATGACTACTTCTCTCTTAAATCCCTTATAAATTGTATCCATTCGCGCGTTACAAAGTTAAGGTATGCATCTCTTCTCCAGATTAAACCTAAATGCCATGATAACTCTGCATTTTCTAGTTTCAATGCTTTCACATTATCTCCCATTAAATGTACTAAACTTTCTGGTACGACACTAATACCAATGCCTTGACTAATCATATTCGCGATAAAACTAATCTGAGATATATTCGCTACAGTTTTTGGATAAAATCCTAATCGTTTACAGTTCTCGATAATTTGATCTTTTAAGTAATAATCATCATGAAATAGCACAAACTCTTCTTCTTTTAGTTCAGCTAAATCTACTTTTTCTTGTTGTGCCAAAGCATGGCCTTTACTCACAACAAGTAATAGCTCTTCATTATACAATGGTACCGAATGAAATAAAGTTGCATCAACAGGTAACGTCGTGATACCTATATCTACTTCATCTGTTTCTGTGAGGTTTTCTACTATTTTACCTCCACCCTCCATTACCTCATACGTGACTTTCGGATAGAGTTGATGAAATTGATTTAAACTGTCTGTAAATAATTGAACATTCATCATGGGCGATAGGGCTATTCTAATATGACCTTTTTGTACATTCATCACATCGTTCATTTCTAGTGATAGTTTCTCGAACAATGCTAAAAATTCTAAGCTGTTATCATAAAATGTCTGACCGATGTCTGTCAGTTTAATTTGCTTTTGTGAACGGTCAAATAATGTAATATCATATTCGTTTTCTATACTTTTGATTGCTTTACTGATGGTTGACTGTGCAATATATAAATGTTCTGATGCCTGCGTCATACCACCACGTCGAACAGTTTCAACAAAATATTTGATCTGTTTTATTTCCATAGCGCTAACCTCTTATTTTGAATTTTGAAAGTTATTCCACCGTATGCTCTCTTCTATAAATTAAAATACTATAAAAGATAAATATCACTATTAGAATCATTGCTGCAACTAATATGGCATAAGTGCCTATATATTTTTGAACTTCTGCTGAAATAATAGCTCCAATAATAAAACTTAATACTATTCTAATGTAAAGTTTAGCCTTTCTCAATTGGGCAGTATCGCCATTTAATATATATTCACTCAGTGCTATCACACCATTTTTAATGTTCCCCGTTGAAAAGGTATTGTTATAACCTTCCCCTTCTATTTTACTGAATGAGGTTGTAAGCATTGCCATACCAAATGCTAGCGGTGGTAAAATATACAAATTAGGTATACTCATTGGTAAAAATCCTACAACAAGACAACTTATTGTAATAGGCAATAATGAGACTAATCTCCAATACCGTGTTGCCATTTGATGATGAATTAAAGACACAAACATTACGCCAATCATAAAGGATACAACTGAAGCAATCTTCAATATACCACCAGTTAAATCTCTATGTGATACCTCTGAAGCAAGAAATATAATATTTCCTGTTTGACCTGCTGCTAGTGTGCCTCCTCGACTTAAAAAGGTATAAGCATCAATATATCCACCAACAAAGGTTAAGAGTATAGCCATTTCCTTACTCTGATATATATTTCTTCGCATAAATTTTTCTAAAGCCATCGTTATCGCCTCAACGTTTTTTTATTATAGTAATATGGAACATATAGTCCATTGGTATGTTTATATACCTTCATTGTATAGAATATGTTGTAAAAAGCTAAAATATCGTTCACATTTATAAAAAAATACTTCTTATCCCGATATTTTCTGTTATAATCAAGTTTATCCTTTTAAATTTGAGCGTGAAACAGAAATAACTGCTAACTTTATTTCTTAGAGTCACCTCGGCAAGGATAGCTCTAATTGTAATACTTTATTTCAAAGTATATACAATTTGGATAGCTACTGCCATTTTGTAGACATATTACATAATGCTAATTTATGTCACGTATAACAGAATTGAACAAGAAAGTTTTGATTTTTCAGAATTTTTAGACAAAACATGCGTTTTTTATGCTATGATATAAATTATTAAAATGACAGTTAAATATAACTCATTGATATACGGAGGTTTATTATGTCTAGTTTTTTTAAACGATTAACACAAAAAGAAGATCCATCCATCTATCAAAGTAAAGATGGTCATTTAAAAAGAACTTTACGTGTTCGAGATTTTCTTGCTTTAGGTGTAGGTACTATTGTTTCTACGTCTATATTTACTTTACCTGGTGTTGTAGCAGCTGAGCATGCTGGACCAGCGGTTGCATTATCATTCTTACTTGCAGCCATTGTAGCAGGATTAGTTGCCTTTACATATGCTGAAATGGCTTCCACTATGCCATTTGCAGGTTCTGCTTATTCTTGGATTAACGTACTATTTGGTGAATTTTTTGGTTGGGTTGCCGGTTGGGCGCTATTAGCTGAATACTTTATTGCCGTCGCCTTTGTGGCCTCTGGTTTTTCCGCTAACTTACGAGGATTAGTTAAACCCTTAGGCATTGAATTACCAAAAGCATTATCCAATCCATTTGGTAGTGATGGTGGCGTCATTGATATTGTAGCAGCCATTGTTATTATCTTAACTGCTTTACTATTATCACGTGGTATGAGTGAAGCTGCACGTATGGAAAATATTTTAGTTATTTTAAAAGTATTAGCAATTATCTTATTCGTCATTGTAGGACTAACAGCTATCAACTTTAGTAACTATGTACCATTTATTCCAGAACACAAGGTAACTGATGCAGGTGACTTTGGTGGCTGGCAAGGTATTTATGCTGGTGTTTCTATGATTTTCTTAGCATATATCGGATTTGACTCTATCGCTGCCAACTCTGCTGAAGCAATTAATCCTCAAAAAACAATGCCAAGAGGAATTTTAGGATCATTATTAGTCGCTATAGTATTATTTGTTGCAGTTGCTTTAGTATTAGTAGGTATGTTCCATTACAGTCAATATGCTGACAACGCTGAACCAGTAGGTTGGGCATTACGCGAAAGTGGTCACGGTATTGTTGCAGCAGTTGTGCAAGCTATCTCAGTTATCGGTATGTTTACTGCCTTAATTGGTATGATGCTTGCTGGATCAAGACTGTTATACTCATTTGGTCGTGACGGTTTATTACCATCATGGTTAGGTAAATTAAATAACAAACATTTACCTAATAGAGCATTAGTTATTTTAACAATAATTGGTGTCTTAATCGGATCAATGTTCCCATTTGCTTTCTTAGCTCAATTAATTTCAGCAGGAACATTAGTAGCATTTATGTTTGTTTCATTAGCAATGTATCAACTTAGAAAACGTGAAGGTAAAGACTTACCTATCCCATCTTTCAAACTGCCATTATACCCAGTATTACCCGCAGTCACTTTTATACTAGTTCTATTAGTATTCTGGGGTTTAAGTTTTGAAGCCAAATTATATACACTCATTTGGTTCATTGTAGGTATATTTATCTATTTACTTTACGGCATGAGACATTCTAAAAAAGATCGTGATGATGCCTACAAATCTCCAAAAAAACCTTAATAAAAATATAAATAGAGTCGTTCCACAATGATTATCGTTTGTGGAACGGCTCTTTTATTTATATTCTACAATCTATTTACCAGCCTTGACCTTCTATTTCATATTGATCTAATTCCCCTCGATTTAACGCTCGAATCGCATCCTCAAGCGTCGACAATGCATAATCTAACTGTTCATAGGAAATGACTAGTGGGGGTTGAAATCTTAACACATTCCCTGCTACTGCTATGATAACAACGCCTTTATCAAAGCAATAGTTACATATTTTTAATGCTGCTTCAGGATCACGAGTCTTTTGAATTGGATCAGATACTACATCGATACCAATTGATAATCCTTTACCACGGACATCACCAATACATTCATAATCAGTGACCCATCTATCCATCGTTTGACGTACATACTTACCTTTTTCTAGACTTGCTTCGAGTAACTGTTCTTCTTCGATCATCTCAAGTGTAGCTAAAGCCGCTTCACAACTAACTGGATTCGCACCAGTAGTAAATAGATGTGCTGGTGCTTCTAACGTCTCCATGATTTCTTTACGTCCGACGATAGCTGACATAGGCAATCCCCCGGCAAGCGACTTACCAAACGTAATTAAATCTGGTGTAAAGTTGAAGTGCTCTACTGAACTCCATTTTCCAGTACGTCCTAATCCTTGTTGAATATCATCAACCGCAATTAAAATGCCATGTTCTCTACAAATACCTTCTAAAGCTTCAAAGTATCCTGGTACAGGTTCTAATAGACCACCATCCCCTTGTATCGTTTCTAATACAATACATGCTACCTCGTCAGCCGGAACATATTTGTCAAACATTTCTTTAAGCGGTGCTAAATATTCATCTACCGTATTCGCATTAGGTTGTTCAAATAGACCTCTATAATTGTCAGGAAACGGTATATGATAAAAGCCGTTCAAAAGCGGACCGTATTTTTTCCTCATATTCAAACTTATTGCGGACATAGAAAGTGAACCAAATGTTGAACCATGATACGCATTTGTAAAACTGATGATATAAGGTCGTCCTGTATATGCACGAGCAAACTTAATAATACCATCATTGGCATCTGAACCACTCAACCCATATGTCACTCTTTTTTCATAGTCACCGGGTGAAATATCACATAACTTTTTAGATAAGCGAATTAATGGCTCGTGATACATATACGCTGGCGTATAGTGGACAAACTTGTCAACTTGCTTTTTAATCGCTTCGGTTACTTTTTTAGGCGCATGACCCACGTTTTGTGAACTTGCACTGGCTAATAAGTCGATGTACTCTTTTCCATCAACATCTACTAGCGTTGCACCGTAGCCATGATCAATGGCTAAAGGATAATATTTGATTCTTCCAGATTTAGCAAAATATTGCTCATCTTCTTTTATTAAGTCTTGTGCTTTACTCATGATCAAATCATCCTTTCTTAATTAAACTTCACTTCATTACTGACGATTAAAAAGATGATTCATATGCTTCAGTTATAAAATGATTTCGATTTGATGATAGTACTCAATATACTAATAATTTTCAGATTTGTAAATATTTTCCGAAAATTCTAACTAAATAAAATAGATATCTTTTTTGTATGTATATGTTATCCGTATTAGGGAATAAAATATACATCAAACGTGGACTAGGAGGGGTATTATTCTAAGACTGACTTACCACTTTTTAAGTGCTGTTGCTTCATCCTTTGTATTATTACTCAGTACTATGATTTTAGATGTTCTCATACAGCATACTCATCTAACACAGCTATTATTAAATATAGATTTTCTAGTTAACCCTAAACTTGTACCAACATGGATGGAAGTCATCATACATCTGTCTATAGGTTTGATGATTTATCTCATCTTCATGGTACTTTACAATATATCAAAACTACTCTATCACTTAGCCTATCTACCTTTACTAGTGATATTTATCGGTATGTATCCTTTCCTCATTGCCATCGCTCAAAGATCATTCTTTGTATTTAATGCGACAGAATGGATTTGGTGGCTCATTGCACATATGATCTTTGTAGTATTCATGTATTTCTGTATCTTTGCTATTTCAAAATTACATTTATAAAACAATGGAGTGGGACAAAAACAATAAAGAACCACTAATCATTGATTATGTAGTGGTTCTTACGCATTAGCCACAGCTAATGTGTACTTTAAATTTAGAAATACATGAGTGAAACTCATGCATAAGAAATACTACTTTCTAAAGAAAAAGAATGACTTTACAGTCAACTACGACCTAAATATGAATGTAACTTGAAATATATATTTATATCCTAGCCTATCGCTAATTGAATGATGATTATTCTTCGTCACCATTTTCATCGTATTTCGTTACATTTCCATCTTCATCAATAATATAAGAGCCTGCTAAGTTACCGTCTTTATCTGTGAATGAAAATCCCCATTCTCCATCGCTATTTTTCTCAGGTTCTTTATACGTATATGTTGATGTATCCAATTTATGACCTTCATAGTCTTCAACTATATCAATAACATTATCACGAGTCACTGTTGTATCACTAGAATCTGAAGACGTGTCATCATCTGAATCGTCAGATGAATCGTTTGATACATCATCATCAGTCGCGGGCACTGAATCTGATTCATTAAAGTAACCTTTAACTTTATCAATTTCATCTTGACTCGCATCATATAACTTAATCGTATTAGCATTATCTAAAATACGTTTTGTTTCAGATTTTGTATAATCATCTTCCATCCAACGACGGTCTTGGAAATGAGATGGCGTGCCATAAGTCGTTATTGTACCATCCCCATTATTTTTATATATAACATGGCCAGCAGCTGTTGGTGTACCACTTATAATTTGAACGCCATCTGGATATTTTTCTGATGCCTCTTTATTGTATGGGTTAATTGCTTCACCACTAACATCAGTATGAGACATAGCTGATATATGATTCTCTACTTCACCACTTCCACGGTAGTCTTTAAATACTGTAAGCCAAACTTTAGCATAATAATCTTGAGTATTGGTATTTTCTTGTTGTGCTTTTGAACTCTTTGAAGATGATTGACTTGAACTTTGATTCGATTGTGATGAGTGATTATCTTTATTATCACTGCTTTGATGACTCTTACTTGTTGAATCATCAGATACTTTAGAACTTCCTTTATCATTGTCATTATTCCCTAACCCACAACCTGCTAATACTATAGATGCTGTTAGTAATGTGCCAGCTAATTTTTTCATTAAAGAATCCCCTTTATTTATATTTTGTATATACATTACATTATAAATTTATTATAAACTATCTTATTTCAAAAACATATATCTAATTACACAATAATTGTAAATAAGTAATTTGTTTATCTTCTAATCTATTGGGTTTATCTATAACATTTAATATCCATTTCTAAATCATTTATTAAGTTCTTTAAATTAGCTTTAAGTTTGAGTATTGATTCATTTAAAAAGGCTTATTCAGAAAAAAATGGTGGTACACTATTAATGTAAAAGGAATTAAATCATTCTCTAATTGGAAATGGGGTTTTCATTGTGAAGAAACGCTCTATAATAGCAACAACTGTTTTAGCTAGCACTGTTTTATTTTCAGCATCTTTCGTAAGTGAGGCCAAAGCTGAAGAAGTCACTGCAGACAATGCCATCAATGTTGCACAACAAGCTATGAAAAATAGCGGCGGTAATCCCGACTTACAAAATTTCAACAACGTCAAAGATAAAGGATCTTATTTTATCATTAATATTAATAATAAGTCTGGTGCCGGCGTTGGTGCATATAAAGTTTACAAAAATGGAGAAGTTCAATATAAAAGTGGTAATTTCGGAGATTATAGTTCTTTAAATTCATCAGATAACTATACAGGCCAAGGTATCAGTGCCAAAAGCTATGAAGAAAATAATGAAAGCCAACAAGAGAATGCCTCAGTAGATAGCACTAAAGAGTTAAATGCGTATTATGTTGGTAAAGTGAAATCTAACGAATTACCAGAGTCAGGTAAGGATGACACAAGATCTACTGATGCATTAGCAGTGCTGTCCCTAGTAGCAGGCACAGCTTTCATTAGCCAAAGACCATTAAGAAAAATTTCATAATTCATATATTCAAAAAAGAGGTTGAGATATAAAGTTTTTGTGCTCTAGGAAACCGATTAACGGCATCCCGAAAGCAGGATTATCGGCAGAAGGGACCCAACATAGAGAAATTGGTATTCCAATTTCTGCAAACAATGCAAGTTGGGCAAACGCTCACGATTCGACAAAATTTGGAAAACAATTCAAATGAACAAACTCAACTATTGAGTTTGTAAGAACTACTAACCTATGAATAAGGAAGTAGTTCTTTATCATCGTTCGGTTCTGTTCAAATCCTAAACACTTTTGTCCTGACCTCTTTTTTATGTTTTCAAAACCGTTAATCATGACAAATTTTTGAACATTGCCTCTAATTGCCGATTATGTGAATAAAAAATAAATATAGTGGTAAACATAATTTGTAGACGAAATAAAATTATTTTCATGATTATAAACCATTCTAATAGGAGGTAATAGAATGAAATACATTATCGTTGGTACATCTCATGCTGGATATGAGGTCATCCAAACACTACTTAAAGAAGACAAAGACGCTGATATACACGTATATGAAAGTGGTGACAAACCTTCTTTCCTATCTTGTGGTATACAAAGTTACTTAGAAGATGTATCACCATCTCTAGATTCATTACACTATGCGAATGAACAATCATATAAAGATCAAGGTGTTAATATTCATGTTAATAGCACCGTTACTGATATAGATACTGAACAAAAAGTCATTACAGTTGATCAAAATGGTAATACTGAGCAAGTAAATTACGACAAACTCTTCTTAAGTCCAGGAGGAAAACCGGTCACACCTCCAGTTGAAGGTATCGATCAATACAATCATGTTTTATTCATGCGTGGCAGAGATTGGGCTAATCAAGTAAAATCACGTATGTCAAACGCCAAAAAAGCAGTTGTCGTTGGTGGTGGCTATATCGGTATCGAAGCAGCAGAAGCCTTCGCTAAAGCTGGTATTCAAACGAAAGTTATTGATGTCGCGGATCGTATTTTAAGTACGTATTTAGACCAAGAATTTACTGATATTCTTGAGGATAACGCTAAAGAACACGGATTAGAATTTATAGGTGGCGAAACAGTTCAATCCTTAAACGGTGATGAACAAGGAAATGTAACTAAAGTCATCACAGATAAAAACGAGTACGAAGCAGATACAGTACTATTTGCCGTAGGTGTTCAACCAGCAACAGATTGGTTAGAAGGTAAAATAGATTTAGGCAAAAAAGGCGTCATTAATATTAATCATCAACAACAAACATCTGCTAAAGATGTCTATGCTGGTGGCGATGCAACACTTGTTCCATTTGCACCAGTTGAAGAAGATCGATATATTGCTTTAGCAACCAATTCACGTCGACAAGGTGTAACAGCAGCTAAAAATATGTTAGGCCATGATATGACAATGCCACGCGTTTCTGGTACATCTGGTTTACAATTGTTTGATTATAAATTTGGTCAAACAGGTGTTCATGGTACAGAACAAGATCATTATGATGGAAACTTAGGACAAAAATATGTCAAAGAACTTATTCGTCCAAAATTCATGCAAGATGAAATCCCTGTACACATGAAAATTATCTATGATGAAGATAGTCATAAAATTTTAGGCGCACAACTTATGTCTAAAGATAATATTACTGAATCAATCAACACCATGTCCATTGCCATTTCAGCTGGTTATACTTTAGAACAACTCGCAGTACAAGACTTCTTCTTCCAACCTGACTACGACAGACCTTGGAATTACTTAAACGTACTTGCTCAGCAAGCATTAAATGACACATTTGGTAGTGATCAAATGCTATTTTAAATTACTTTGAAAGAAACACCTCTAGTGCATCGTATGCATTAGAGGTGTTTTTAATTAACTATTTATCTTTTTTCTCTTTTTGGTAATCTTTATCTTGATTCTTTCCTTTTTCAGGATTGAAGTTGGCACCTTTAGTATAGTCATTGCCAGCATTCCATAATAAGAATTCGTTAACGCCATTATCTTTTAAAGCCTGTACTTGATCAGATAATGCTTTTGCATCATATTCTTTATAGTTACCTTCTCCAAGATATGAAGCAGTAAAGTCTTGAATCCATGGACGAGAAATCGGTTTTTGTTTACCTAATGAATCTAATATATTATTTTCTTTTTGGATATATCTATTAACCGTTTTATATGGTTCAGTATCAGGTGCTTCTAATCCAAAATCTCCTGGACTCCAATGTGATGGATAAATCATAGAAGAAATAGCATCTACGTTTTTAGAGATTTTAGGGAAGCTTTGACCAATACCTGGTGCATTTTTCACTAATGCGGAATACCCAAAGACATCTGCTGATATTTTCACATTGTATGGTTTTAATTCTTTACGTGCATATTCTAAATAACTTGTAACAGCATCTACACGCTGATCGCCTTTACTTAATTTACTATTTTTATAATCACCTTTATCGTAATCTAATTGATCAGCTTCATTTTCAAATCCTTCTGGGAATCTAACATAGTCATACTGAATATCTTGGAAACCAGCTTTGGCTGCTTCTTTAGAAATACTTACATTATATTTCCAAACATCTTTAACAAATGGGTTTACAAAACTATCCCCTTTACCATTTTGCCAAACAGAACCATCTTTCTCTTTATATGACCATTCTGGATGTTCTTTAGCTAGTTTAGTATCTTTAAATGTAACGATTCTTGCGATAGGATAAATGTCATTATCTTTTAACTTTTTCAATAATGGTTTAGCATCTGCAATATCCATAGTATTTTTATCGATTAATTTATTTCCAGTATTAAATTTCATAGTGACATTACCTTCGTCATCTTTGACATCGATAACCATTGCATTTAATTTGGCATCTTTCACGTATTTAATTAATTGGTCAATTTTATCTCCTTGTGTTGAATTACTTGTAACGTAGATGCCTTTCACACCATCTTTAGGATAAGCGACTTTATTTCTTTGATTAGCCGTTTGTTCTGCTTTATTATCTTTTGATTTATCATTCTCATGACCGGAACTACAACCAGTAATTATTAATGCACTTGCTGCTAATGTAATCCAAATTTTCTTTTGCTTCATCCTTAATCCCCTTTTATGTATTGAAAATGATTTTTACAGACAATTTATGTAGTGGTACAAAATTTTAAAAATCATTAATCTTTTCTTATATTATATATTATCATATTTCATACATAGCATGTACATTACATATATTTAATCTCTTTATTTGATAATCCATAATTTCTCTGGGTACTTATGTTGTAACTTCTTTATTTGTTCATTATTAATCTTTGGAAAATCCCAAATAAATTTTAAAAACGCTAGACTCATTGTTTTAGGATTCTTTCCAATCGTTTGCTTACAAATGACATGTAGGAAATATCGTTTTAGTACTCTCCATATACAAGTCACTCTTTTTTCTTGTAACCAAATAACAACTTCAGCATGACTTACTCTCAGTTCTAATGTGTCTATATAATTACCATCAATAATCCAATATTGTTGTATCAAGATATCTTTGATTTCGTTAATCAATTCATCTTGTTCTATGGTCTGATTATCATCTTTCCAATTGATTTGATCCAAATGATAAAGAGGCAAGCTCATATATTTAGACAAATGAGTACTTAACGCAGATTTACCGCTCCCTGGACTACCTATAACTAGAACTTTGTTATACATTGTTATCCTCCTTCAAATCATCACATTATAAGGCGATTTTTTGACTTTATACTATTATAGTGTAATTTTCTAGGTAATTATAAGTTGAATCGCTTGAGAATAACAATATTTTTTATCATACTGTAGATGAAAGTTAAGTTAAGGAGTGGAAAGTATGAATAAAGAACAATTAGAAAAAATGAAGAATGGTAAAGGATTTATCGCTGCATTAGACCAAAGTGGCGGTAGTACCCCTAAAGCACTTAAAGAATATGGTGTTAACGAAGATGAATATAGCAATGACGATGAAATGTTCAAACTTGTGCATGACATGCGTACTCGCGTGGTAACTTCACCATCATTCTCAGCTGATAAAATCCTAGGTGCAATTCTTTTCGAACAAACAATGGACCGTGAAGTTGAAGGTAAATATACTGGAGACTATTTAGCTGATAAAGGTGTTGTTCCTTTCTTAAAAGTTGATAAAGGTTTAGCTGAAGAACAAAACGGTGTTCAATTAATGAAACCAATTGACGATTTAGACGAGACATTAGATCGTGCTAATGAACGTCATATTTTTGGTACTAAAATGCGTTCAAACATTTTAGAATTAAACGAACAAGGTATCAAAGATGTTGTTGAACAACAATTTGAATTCGCTAAAAAAATTATTGCAAAAGGTTTAGTACCAATTATTGAACCTGAAGTAAATATCAATGCTAAAGATAAAGCTGAAATTGAAAATGTCTTAAAAGATGAACTTAAAAAAGGTTTAGATAGTTTAGACAGTGATCAATTAGTAATGCTTAAATTAACTATCCCAACTCAACCTAACTTATATAAAGAATTAGCTCAACATCCAAATGTTGTACGTGTTGTAGTACTTTCTGGTGGTTACAGCAGAGATGAAGCTAACAAATTATTAAAAGATAACGATGAACTTATCGCAAGCTTCTCACGTGCATTAGCTAGTGACTTAAGAGCTAGCCAATCTCAAGAAGAATTCGATAAAGCATTAGGTGACGCTGTAGATTCAATCTACGATGCATCAGTTAATAAAAACTAATTTCCACATTAAAAAAAGGTCGTGCAGTTTTCCTGCACGACCTTTCTTTATGTCATTTTTATTTTTTATGCTTCATCAAAAGCTTGGTTGAAAAAATCACCAAATTTTTGTGCACTATTTTGACTAAACATTAATTCTAAGTTATCTTGTGACTCTTGTGCTCTTGGTGCCGAACTTTCATACATTGCTTCTTCATACTGTTTCAATGCCGTTTGTAAATCTTCATTGCGTTCTATAGATTTAGCTAGTAAATAAGCATCATATAGCGCCATATTAACACCTTCACCCGCAAATGGGCTCATGACATGCGCTGCATCACCAATTAAAGTAATATGTGGATGATTGTCCCATTTGAAACCAATAGGCAATTTATAAATTCTTCTACACATCACGTCATCGCTAGCATATTTGATATATTTTTTAAGATCTTCATCCCAATCAGAGAAATCTTCAAGTAATTGTTCTTTCAACTCACCTACTGATAACGCTTTGTAATCATCAAGCTTTTCACTTGGCATGCGGAATGCAACATATACTTTAATACGGCCATTACCAGTAAACTGGCCTAATATACCTTTATAATCTCCTAATGCGACTAAGCTACCATTACTATTGATTTGAGCTAAGTCTGGATGTTTATTGACAACATCGTCAATATTCAATTCAATCATTGAAATATCATTATAAGTTACATCTACATGTGCAACATCATTTCTAACTTTCGAGAACGCGCCGTCAGCACCGACAACCATGTCGAACTGTTGCACTTCATCTTCTAAAAATTGTAAAGTTACTTTACCATTATCTAATTCTGTTAAAGATTGATACGTATAGCCATATTGAATCGTATCTTCTTTAAGCTTTTCAATAATAATGTCACATAGTTTACCTCGATCAATTTCAGGACGATCGCCTGTTCCTTGACCAATTTCTTCAAAATAAACAGTGCCATCTTTACCTAGCACACGTGTATCTTCCCCTTCTACACGGGCTAATGCTTGGAATCGTTCGAATATATCCGCTTCTTTCAATGCTAATTGGCCACTTTCTTCATGTATATCAAGAGAGCCCCCTCTTTTTTGATTTGAATCTGGACTCGCTTTTTCATATATTGAAACGTCATGTCCTTGTTGTTGAAGTAGCAAACCTAACATTAATCCTCCTGGACCTGCACCTATAATTCCAATTCTTTGTTTTTTCATTGAAAAGACCTCCTACACGACAACTACATCTCTATTTAGATAATTGTTCTAATTTCTCTTTTGTTTCTTTTATAATCTTATCTAACTGTTCTTTTTTATCATTGTCTTGCATAGATTCTTTTGATGCTTTCATAAATAAATGGAATAAATCGTGTAACTTTTCGCGTGATTGTTTCATTTCTTCAAAGTCTACATTTTCAAATTGCGCCATGCGTTCTGAAAAATCACTATTTTCTTTGTTTTCATCAACAAATTGTTGACCTTCTTCTGTAATTGAATACACTTTTTTATTGCCATCTTTAGTGATTGTGACAAAGTCTCTATCTTCTAACATTTGTAAAATAGGATACACTGAACCTGGACTTGGAGAATAAAAACCTTTAAATTTTTCTTCTAAATCTTTAATAATTTGGTAACCATGTCTTGGTTCCTCTTTTAACATTTCTAAAATTACAAATTGTAAATTTCCTTTTTTGAAGAATCTATCTCTACCATTCATTTGTCTAAAGTCTCCAAACTGACCTGGCCCTCTACCTTGGCCTCTGTTCATATCAAATCCTTCAAAATGTCTCATACCTCTATTTATACGATTATTATTTCTATTAAACATGTTAATCACCTTTCTTTTTTCGATATATCGATATATTAAACGATATATCGAAACTTGTCAACGATATATCGTTAATTATTTTAAAATAAAAAAATGGCACTATGATTTTTCCTTTCATAGCACCATTTTTATTGATTAATCTTCTTCTATAGGACTAGTTATCTCGATATTTTCTGGCTTACCAAACATAGGTGTCCATTGTTCTATCGAATAATCCGCTACTAATCCTTCTTTCCAAAACGGATCAGCTTTGAGTAATGACATTAATTGGTCTTCATTATTTGCTTTAAGTACTAAATACGCCTCCAATTTACTTTTATCCTCATTTTCGACTGGGCCTGATACTAATAAGTCACCAGATTCAACGAGCTGATATAAATAAATAGCATGATCACGTATGTGCTGTTGCCAGCCTTTCATATCTGTATGAACAAATTTCACTAAATAATAAGACATAGTATACTCCTTTTTATTAATACATTTTTGATACTCTTATAACCGTTCTCCATTAGATTCAATCACATTTCTATACCATTCAAAAGAATCTTTTTTCGTGCGTTCGAGTGTACCTTGTCCTCTATTATCTCTATCAACATGGATTAAACCATATCGTTTTTTCATTTCTCCAGTAGTGAAAGATACAATATCTATAATACCCCAAGGTGTATAACCCATTAAGTCAACACCATCCTGGTCGACTGCATCAATTGCGGCTTCAATATGTTCTTTTAAATATTGAATACGGTAGTCATCATGTATATTTCCTTTTTCATCCATTTCATCAACTGCACCAAATCCATTTTCGACTATAAACAATGGAATTTGATAACGATTATATAATACATTCAATGTGAATCTTAAACCTACCGGATCAATTGCCCAACCCCAATCACTAGTTTGAATATAAGGATTTTCAACTGAATTAGGTAAGCCACCGTTCACAACGTTATCTTCTACACTACTATTACTATCATGTTTAACTACTGTAGACATATAATAGCTAAATCCAATGTAATCGACTGTACCTTCTTGTAAAATTTGGTCGTCTCCTTCAAGCCAACCTATGTTAATATTTTCTCTTTCAAACATTTTCGTAGCATAACCTGGGTAATACCCTCTAACCTGCACATCTGGGAAGAAGAAACGCATTCTACCTGCAATTTCCGCTTCCATCATATCTTTAGGATTACAACTATATGGATAAATAGGTACATGTGAAATCATTGCGCCTATTTCAAATTCAGGATTAATGTCTTTACCAATTTTAACAGCTTTGGCACTTGCGATGAGTTCATTATGTGCGACTTGATATAAAACCTCTTCTTTATTATCTTCTTCGGATAATAACACACCAGAGTTTGTCCATAAAAAGATAGGGTTATTCAAATCCATCTGGTTATTAATTTCATTGAATGTCATCCAATATTTCACTTTATCTTTATAACGTTGAAATACTGTTTCAGCAAAATGCGCAAAGAAATCTGCTACTTTTCTATTTTTAAACCCACCATATTCTCTAGCAAGATGTAATGGCATTTCAAAATGTGATAACGTAATGACCGGTTGAATACCATATTTTAATAATTCATCAAATAAGTCATCATAAAATTTTAGTCCTTCTTCATTAGGTTCTTCTTCATCTCCATTAGGGAAAATACGTGTCCAAGCAATAGAAGTACGGAGACATTTTAATCCCATTTCACTAAATAATTTCACATCTTCTTTATAACGATGATAGAAGTCAATACCTTCGTGATTAGGATAATACTTGTCTGCTTCTACTTCTTGAGTGATTTCACGTGCTTTCCCATGTTCACCTGCTGTCATCACATCAATCACACTTAGTCCTTTTCCACCTTGATCATAGCCACCTTCAAATTGGTTAGCCGCTAATGCGCCACCCCATAAAAAATCATTAGGTAATTTAGACATACTACAACCCCTCATTTCTTTATCTGTTACATTCATTATATCAATTAAAAGTTCAAACTTTATAACAAAACAAAAAAACTCAACCAAGGCTCATTTACGCTTTGGTTGAGTTAATTTTAATTATTTTTCTCCATAGAAACCTAATTTAAGGTCTTTTGAAGTTTGTTTACGGATTTTTCTCATTAATTGTTCATCTTCAATTAATGATTCTCCATATGATGGAATCATTTTCTTAATTAATGGTTTCCATTCATCAGCATATTCAGCGAAGTTTTTCTCAAGAACTTCTAATGCTACAGATACTGAAGTTGAAGCCCCTGGTGATTCGCCTAATAATGCAATCACTGAGTGGTCTTGTGAATTCACTACTTCAGTACCGAACTGAATATAACCTTTACCATGTTCTTCTGTATCTTTAATAACTTGTACACGTTTACCTGCTGTATAAACTTGCCAATCTTCATCACGTGCTTCTGGATAGAACGTACGTAAATGATTCATACAACCTTCTTTAGTCATAATCACTTGGTCAAATGAATATTTAATTAATGGTAAGTTTTTAACCGCAGATGCTAGTAAAGTTGTAATATTGTATGGTTTTACAGATTTGAATAAATCTAAGTTTGAACCATTCTTAAGGAATTTAGGACCTACGTTCGCAAATGGTCCGAATAATAATGTTCTTTCACCATCAATATAACGTGTATCTAAATGAGGTACAGTCATTGGTGGTGTGCCAGGTGGTTCTTTACCATACACTTTGGCATCGTGTTGTTTGATGACTTCTGGGTTTGTACATGCAATGAATTGTCCACTGATTGGGAATCCACCTAAATGTTTACTTTCAGGGATACCTGTTTTTTGTAATAGTGGAATTGCGCCACCACCAGCACCAATAAATACATAGTCCGTTTCTTGTTCAAACACGTCACCTGTGTTACGGTTTTTAATTTTTACTGACCATTTACCATTTGATAAACGTGTAAAATCAACCACTTCATGATTGTATTTTACTTCTACATTATCAGTTTCTTGAAGGTGTTGTGCCATCTTACGTGTTAATTCACCGTAGTTTACATCTGTACCTTCATCAATTTTACTTGCTGCCATGTAGCCACCATCATTTTGGCGACATTTCATCATTAATGGAATCCACTTTCTCATTACTTCGATATCTTCAGTGTATTCGATATTATCGAACATTGGGAAAGCTTTCATTTTTTCATAACGATCTTTTAAGAATTTAACGTTATTTTTACCTCTTACAAAACTAATATGAGGTAATGGATTAATAAATGCGCGTGGGTCTTCAATATTTCCTGATTTAACTAAATGACCCCAAAATTGTTTAGAAATCTCAAACTGTTCGTTGATTTCTTTCGCTTTTTCGATATCAATTGAACCATCAGGTTGTTGAACAGTATAGTTCAATTCACAAAGCGCAGCATGACCTGTACCTGCATTGTTACGTTCATTAGAACTTTCAATACCAGGACGGTCTAAGCGTTCATACAAATGAATATTCCAGTCTGGCGCAATTTCTTTTAACATTGATCCGAAAGTTGTACTAAGTACACCGGCACCAATTAAAATCACGTCTTTTTTGTCAGACTTTGCCATGTTGTTCACCTCTCCAAAATAAATACTTACACCAGTCCACTAAAATTGCATTTTATTGACTAAATCAGGATTTAATACAATTTTTCTAACATTTCATCTCGTAAACTAGTCTTCTATTCTTATGTTAAATCAACCATTGATAAAAGTAAATTATTATTCTTTATAATAATAGAAATTGATTTAGAAGGTGATTATATTTTATCCATAAATACATGAAATTGTATATATGTCACATTAAGTCACTATAAAATAACATTTAATATGATTATGTTTTAATCGTTTTGTTGTAAAAACTTTTCAATATAAAATGCTGATTCTTCTATAGATTTATATTCTGTGTTAATCACGGTTGCATTTAATTTATTGAATATTTCTTCGGCATAGGATAATTCTTTTTTAATTCTGTCTAAACTGTTGTATGTTGACGTTTTTGAAATACCTAACGCCTCAGCACGATTTTTTCTAATATTAGCGATATAATTGGGACTTGCTGTTAAACCGAATACCTTTAGTCCTTTATGTTGAAATACACTTTCAGGAATCGTCACTTCTGGCACTAATGGTATATTCGCTATTTTATAACCTTTATTGGCTAAATACATACTCAATGGTGTTTTAGACGTTCGAGATACGCCAACAATTAGGGCGTCCGCTTCTCCAATATCCGTGAAGTGTTTACCATCATCATATTTAACCGAATATTCTATAGCTTCAATACGTTTGAAATATTCTGTGTTCATTTTTCGTAATGCGCCACTTTCCATCAGTGGTGTAGATTGCGTATGTTGCTCAATCATCGTGATTAATTCCGACATATAATCTATATATGATATTTGGTGTTCCTGTGCATATTGATGACCAAGTGCATTGAAAGATTCACTAACCAGTGTTGTAACCACTATCGCGTTTTTTTCATGCGCTAATTCTAATACATTAAGAAATTCATTTTCATCCTTAATATATGGGAACTTCTTAATTTCTATTTGTGTTAAATCTGGAAATTGGGTCAGTGTCGCATGTATCATCCGTTGTGCCGTTTCCCCTATAGAGTCAGAAACGATGTAAATCGTTAATTGTTGTGCTTGTTGTTCTTTCACATTATCTCTCACTTTCTTCAGCTTGACTCTGAGCTGTAGCTAGGATTGCTCCAGGTACACGGAATGGTGAACATGAAACATAATCAATGTCCAATTGGTTAAATCTACGTATTGATTTTGCATCTCCACCTAATTCTCCACAAACACCTATTTTAATGGACGAATTAACGCGCTTAGCATTTGTGACCGCTATCTCTATCAGTTGACCTACGCCATCATGATCTAACGTTTGGAAAGGGTCAAGCTGTAATATATTACTTTCAGTATACACATTTATAAATTTACCTGCATCATCTCTTGAGAACCCATATGTTAATTGCGTCAAATCGTTCGTTCCAAAGCTAAAGAAGTCACATTGTTGTGCCAATTGGTCCGCAATCAAACATGCTCTTGGCGTTTCTATCATAGTGCCAATCAAGTAATGTACTTTATCTTTCATATCATTTTCTAAATCCTGAATCGTTGATACTAATTGTGATTTTAATGTTGTAAATTCTTCAACTGTAGATACAAGTGGAATCATGATTTCTGGTTGAGATGTAATACCTTCTTTTTTAAGGTTAAACACGCTAGTCATGATTGCCTCAACTTGCATTTCATAAAGTTCAGGGTAAGTAATAGCTAGGCGACATCCTCTATGTCCTAACATTGGGTTAACCTCATTCAAATCATTGATTCTTCGTTTTAGATGTGCTGTAGAAACATTTAATTGGTCTGCAACCATAGCAATATCTTCTTCTGTTGATGGTAAGAACTCATGTAACGGTGGATCTAATAATCGGACAATTGTTGGTCGCCCAGATGACAATTTAAATATGGCTTCAAAGTCTTCAATTTGATATGTCTTGATTTTATTTAATGCTTCTACACGTTCATCATAATTAGAAGCTAATATAAATCGACGCATTTCCACAAGGCGTTCCGCACCGAAAAACATATGCTCTGTACGCACTAAGCCAATACCTTTAGCATTAAACTGATAACCTGCTTGTATATCTTGTGGTGTTTCTGCGTTCATTCGTACCTGTAATCGTGCAATTTCTTCTGACCATTGCATAAATTGTTCGAACTCATCACTATGTTCAGCGCTAACTGTTTCAATTTCTCCAAGATATAAATCTCCAGCGCTACCATCGACAGAAATGATATCTCCTTCATGTAACATATCACCATTAGGGTAATGTACTGTTTTGTTTACTGTATCAATTTCGACATCAGAACAACCTGTCACACAACATTTCCCCATCCCTCTAGCGACAACTGCAGCATGTGATGTCATTCCTCCATGTGTAGTTACAATAGCTTCACTCGCCACCATACCTTCGATATCTTCCGGAGATGTTTCAGGTCTCATTAAAATAACACTGTCACCATTCTCTGCTTGAACTTTAGCTTCTTCAGCTGAAAATACAACTTTTCCTGTCGCTGCACCTGGACTTGCAGGTAGCCCCATTTTCGAAATAACCGTCGCTTGTTTTAATGCTTCTTCTTTAAAATTAGGATGTAATAATGTCTCGATTGATTTTACATCAACTTGTGTCACAGCTTCTTCTTTAGTAATGAGCCCTTCATTAACCAAATCAACAGCCACTTTAATAGCTGCTCGAGCCGTACGCTTACCATTACGCGTTTGTAATAAATACAATCTTCCATTTTCAATCGTAAATTCAATGTCTTGTAAATCTTTATAATGCGTTTCTAATTGTTTCGTCACATTGACAAATTGTTGATGCACATCTGGCATTTGTTCCTTCAATGTATCAATATCCTTGGGTGTACGAATACCTGCTACGACATCTTCACCTTGAGCATTTAATAGATATTCTCCAAATAATTGATTCTCTCCTGTCACAGGGTTTCTAGTAAATGCCACGCCTGTACCACTTCGTTCACCACTATTACCAAATACCATTTCCTGAATGTTCACAGCTGTACCAATATCATGTGGAATATCATTTAAATCTCTATAGACACGAGCACGATCATTATCCCAAGACTTAAATACAGCTTCAATGGATTCTTCTAATTGTTGAAGCGGATCTTGAGGGAAGGGTTTATGACCATGTTCTAAATAAATCCCTTTATATTGTTCACAAATTTCTTTTAATCCTTCAGCAGTAATATCAGCATCAGAGTTATATTGATGCGCTTTTTTATATTGTTCAAAATATGTATCAAAATGAGTCATTGGTACGCCATATACAACATCACCAAACATTTGTAATAAACGTCGATAGCAATCATATGCAAATCGAGCATCATCTGTTTTAGTGGCAAGTTTTTCTACATTCTCATCATTTAATCCTAAATTTAATATGGTATCCATCATACCTGGCATAGATATTTTCGCACCACTTCGTACTGATACAAGTAATAAATGATCCTGAGATGAAAAAGATTTGCCTGTTCTATTTGAAAAAGCAGTTAAGTGGTCATGTAATTGTGACTTTACTTCGTCTGATAAATGTTCACCTTGCTTTAAGTAATCTATACAAGCTTCTGTCGTAATCGTAAAACCGTCTGGAACAGGTAAACCCAATCGTTTCATTTCCGATAAATTAGCACCCTTTCCCCCCAATAAGTCTTTCATAGATTTTTGTCCTTCATCAAATGCATAAATCAATTTTGTCATAAGTAAGCACCTCTTTTTATTATGTCATACTAATTAATTTTGAGTATGTCATAATAAAAAGAAAAATACAAGCATGATATGAAAACGATTACGCAAAGTTTTTATTATTGTCACAATTCATCTAATATTTGTACTAAAAATCTATAGTTGTTTCAGCCATCTTTTTACAAACAATGTGTCATACTAATAAAAAACCTGAGCATGGATCCAATGCTCAGGTTTTTCTCACTTTATATTTTATTCATGTTCTTGGTTATATTTTTCTACTTCTGCATCTCTTAATTCTACACGTCTAATTTTACCTGAATTTGTTTTTGGTAATTCTTCTACAAATTCTATTGCACGTGGATATTTATATGGTGCAACTTCATTTTTTGTAAAGGTTTGAAGTTCTTTAATTAGCTCGTCATCACCTGTGTATCCATTTTGAAGAATTATAAACGCTTTAACAATATTACCTCTTAATTCATGTGGACTTGCTACGACAGCACATTCTTTAACAGCAGGATGATTTGTCAATGCATCTTCTACTTCAAATGGTCCAATCGTATAACCAGAACTAATAATGATGTCATCTTTACGACCTTCAAACCAGAAATAACCATCTTCGTCTTGATGAGCTAAATCTCCAGTCACATAATAATCGCCTAATCTTGCAGCTGCAGTTCGTTCTGGTTCTTTGAAATACCCTTTAAATAGCGCTGGTAAGTCTAACGGCACAGCAATATTACCTTTGACGTTAGGTTCCACTTCATTTCCATCGTCATCAATAATAGTTGTATAACTACCTGGAATAGATTTACCCATCGCACCTGGACGAGATGCTGTATCTTTTAAGAAACCAATTAATAATGTACTTTCTGTTTGACCATAGCCGTCTCTCACTGTGATATTAAAATACTTTTTAAATTGTTCAACGACTTCCCTATTTAATGGTTCACCCGCTGACACTGCACTATGCAGATGTTCTAAATGATAATCATCTAAATTTTGTAATTTAGCCATCATACGATATTCTGTCGGCGTACAACATAATACATTGATTTGATATTCTTGTAATAATTCTAAATATGTTTCTGGTTTAAAACGACCGTTATATACAAACGCTGTTGCCCCTGAACCTAAACTTGATAAAAATGGACTCCATACCCATTTTTGCCAACCTGGCGCTGCAGTCGCCCAAACAAGATCATCTTCTTTAATACATAACCAATGTTTAGGTGCCATTTGTAAATGCGCATAACCCCAACCATGTGTATGAGTAACAGCTTTTGGATTACCAGTAGTACCAGACGTGTATGATAAAATCGCAACATCTTCTCGAGAAGTATCAGTCACTTCTAGTTCATCACTTGCATTGGGTTTCTCTTCTTCAATTGAAATCCAATCTGGATGTGTATCACCAACAATAAATTTAGTAAGGTTTTGATATTCTTTTAACCCTTCAAATTCCTTAATAAATTTCCCAAATGAAATAACCGCATCAATTTCACCGTGGCTTACTCGATATTGTAAGTCTTTGGTACGTAACATTTCAGAACTTGGAATGATGGCAATCCCTAATTTTAATGCTGCAATATATAATTCATATGTAGCTATAGCTCTTGGCATCATAATTAATACTTTGTCTCCATGTTTCAAGCCATGCTTTTTGAAAATATTACCTACTTTATTCGCATTTTTTATCAATTCTTGATAAGTCACTTCAATATGATCATGTTCTGAATCTTTGTAAATAATTGCTTTTTTAGTTGCATCTGTAGCATATTGTTCTATTGCTGATGTAATATTATACTTTTCAGGTGCAAGTAAATCTGTTTTTTGCATATTTTTACTCCCTTTCCATGTCATTCTTTTCAATTTTATCAAATGTATTATCACATTGATATATTTTACTCTTTATTGACAGACGACCAAACTAATATGACTTTCATATTCATCAAAAAACGGTACAGAAATAATTTCTGTACCGTTTCTTTATATATTAGAATATATCTTCATAATTTAGAAACTGATTGGCCATATCTTCAAGTTCTATTCTAATATTATATGACAAATCACGATTGACAATTAGGTTATCAACGCCACGTTTTGTTCCACGTTTGCGATGTGTTTGTGCGTATGCTGATGACTTTTGCCAATCATAAAAGGCTTGTCTCGATTGCCATAAAGTCACTATAATATAATGTTTATGTTTAGTTTGAGGTCTAAGAAAACGTAACGCTTTAAATCCTGGTACATCTTGCAAATGCTTTTGACGTCCTAAAAATTTATCTTCAAATTGAGTTTCTTTATCTTCATTGACATATAAATGATTGAGCACACAAAATGTATCATTTGATAGCTCATTAATCGATTCTAAGATGTCATAATACTGAGCATCATTATTTTTCTCGATCATAAATGTATCGTCTGATTCATTCATCTTATATGTTTTATAGTAATCATTCAATAACATGTTATTCCTTCATCCTAATTCATTTTTACTTTTCTTTATACAGCTTGTTCGTATAATGAGAGTGATCTTTTAACTATTTCTAATATTTCATCGTCTAAATTAGTCACTTGCTTAAAATATAATAATATATTATCAGCTAGTTTTTCTTCTTTTGGAAATTGTATATCCTTATCTACCCATGCCGCAAGTTCGCCTAGAGGTGTCTGGTCCCCCGTAAAACTTTGTATAAATTCATAAAACGTCACGCTATCACCTCATCTTACTTATTGCTACTATACTATCACGAAACGCGCAATAAAACATCACTATCAATCAAATAGCATTAAACTTTTTTCATTTTCAAAATTATATCAACTCACATGTAAGTCGTTTTACATGATTGATATTATTTTGAGCGACGTGATAATTTAGGCAAAGCTACACAAACTACTAAAAATGAACTTAATGCCATTAAAGCATTAAACCAGAAGCTTATCATAGCACCAGTAGCAATAGAAGATGTACTTGCCATTACACTATAAATCGTACCGGCTAAAGTAATACCAAATGCACCACCTAAAGATGAGGCCATTTTATATATACCTGCTGCCACACCTACTTCTGATTCTGAACAATTGGAAATGGCAGTATCTGTGGATGGTGTTGCAAACAAACCTAATCCCAATCCAAATAACAAATAACCTAATACACAAACTACAATGTAACTTGTAACCGAGAGCATAGTCATCGACATGAATAACACGCCTAACATGGTTGAAAACGTACCAAGTAACATTGGTTGTCTGGGTCCCACTTTTCTTAAAAACATTTCGCCAACTCTTATCATAGAAAGCACAGCAACTAAATATGTGATTGATAACATACCTGCTTTAAAAGCAGAAAATCCTAAACCTTGTTGTACAAACGTATTCGCAACAATGAGTGTTCCTGCCACTGTATTTAGTAAAAAGTTAGCTAATGTTGCAACCGAATATAATCTATTATTAAAAAGATTAAAATCTATTAAGGGATACGATGATTTTCTTTCAAAGTAATAAAATATGATAGCCATCGTAATACAAAAACATATCAAACATATGATAAATATAGAAAGCCATCCCATCTTTGACCCTTGCGTAATAAAAATATTGATACTGAGCATAATTAAAACAAGCAACCCTACACCTATAACATCAAAGCGTTTCTTTTCTTTGCCTAGGTATGCAGTTGTTTCTGGTGTGCCCTTAATAAGCAACAACGCAATAAGCGACGCGATAATAGAAAATATAAATATATATTTCCATCCTAAAAATGTAGTCATTACACCACCAAATATAGATGCTAAACCTGAGCCACCCCAAGAGCCTATGGACCAAAAACTCAATGCACGTTGTCTATCTTTACCGTGATAGTATGTTTTCACTATTGCTAAAGTCGCCGGCATAATGGCTGCTGCGGATAAACCTTGAATTGCTCTTCCTATTAATAGTAATGGCACAAAAGATGTAGCAATAACAAGTAATGATCCTATGATATTAAGCCACAAACCGATATTCGTTAATTTGACACGCCCATATGTATCAGCAAGACCGCCAGCACCTACAACAAACATTCCACAAAAGAGTGCTGTTAGACTGACGGCTATACTGATTGTCTCTAAACGACTATGAAATGCTTGCGTCAATGTTGGAATCACGTTAACTAATGACGTCGCAAATAGCCAAAATGTTAACACCGATAAAACAATACCAATTAATAATCTATTATTACCTTTAAATTCTTGTTGTTGATTCATAGTTGTATTAATCTCCTTTAATTCAAGTAATCTAGCACAACAGTACCCACTGCTTCAGCTGCAACTAACATAGAAGATTCGCTAATATTAAATTTAGGGTGATGATGCGGATAAATCTCACCGTCTTCAGGTGCAGCACCTGAGTAAATAAATGTACTTGGTAATTCTACTGCATAAAACGCAAAGTCTTCAGACGGTGGTTGTGGTTCACATTCTTCAACACCTTTAATATCATTGTCTCCTGCATTTTTAATTGTGTCAGCAACGTAAGATGTAAATTCTGGGTTATTGTATAATGCAGGATAGTCTTTATTAAATTCAAAATCACATGTCACACCGAATGTACTTTCTAATCCTTCTACGAGACGCGTTAATTCTTTTTCAATTGTATCTCTAGTATCATCTGTTAATGCGCGCACGTCACCTTCAATTTCAATACTATCTTTAATAACATTAAATTGACCTTTACCGTCAAATGAACCAATAGTTACAACACCTGTTTCAAATGGACTTAAGCGTCTAGACACTACAGTTTGTGCTGTTGTCACAAAGTTAGCCCCCGCAACGATCGCATCGTTTGCCATGTGGGGTGATGACCCATGACCACCTTTACCATGAACAGTAAGTTTGAAATACGCACGTCCTGTTTGAACAAATCCTTCTTTATAAAAGACTTTACCAGCTTCCATCGTACTCATGACGTGTGCGCCTAGTACATGATCAACACCTTCTAAGACACCGTCTTTAATCATACCTTGCGCACCACCAGGAGGCATTTCTTCAGCTGGCTGATGAATAACAATAACTTTACCTTTAAATTGGTCTTTCATTTCGATAAGTGTTTCAGCCAAAATTAACATATAAGCAGTATGTGCATCGTGTCCACACGCATGCATAACACCTTCATTCTCAGAGGCGAATGGTAACCCAGTTTCTTCTTTAATTGGCAACGCATCAAAATCAGCACGAATTGCAAGTGTTTTACCAGGTTTACCACTATCAATCGTTACTTTTACACCATTTTGTCCTACATTCGTTTCTACTTTACAATCTTTATCTTTGTAAAAGTTAGCGATGTATTTAGGTGTTTCTACTTCTTTAAATGACAATTCAGGATGTTGGTGAAGATATCTTCTAATCTCAATCATTCTATCTTCTTTTTCACGTAGACGTTCAACTAAAGTATTACTCATAAAATCCTCTCCTTTTATCTATATTATAATACGTTATTCCCATTTATTGTTGTGTCACACTTTACATTGTTAAAGACATCGTTATGAAAATATAAAAAATCACTTCGATATGAATATGTCATACCGAAGTGATTAATTGAAAAGATTTAATGTTTATAAAATGGATCGTTTTCTTTAGCGCCAGCCATTTCATCATGAACACCATGTTTATAATAATCAACATATTGAGGTTCTAATGGCTTTCTACCACGAATAATATCAGCAGCTTTTTCTGCTAACATTAGAACTGGTGCATGAATATTTCCGTTTGTTGTTCTAGGCATTGCTGAGGCATCAACAACACGTAAATTTTCCATACCATGAACTTTCATTGTAAGTGGGTCTACAACTGCCATTGGATCTGATGCAGGTCCCATTTTCGCACTGCATGATGGATGTAACGCTGTTTCACCGTCTTTACGTACCCAATCTAAAATTTCTTCATCTGTTTGAACAGATGGTCCTGGTGAAATTTCTCCAGCATTAAATGGGTCCATTGCTTTTTGAGATAAAATGTTTCTTGCAACTCGAATAGCTTCTACCCATTCACGCTCATCTTCTTTGGTTGATAAATAGTTAAAGACGATACTTGGTTTTTCAAATGGATCTTTAGATTTAATTTTTAAGCTACCGCGTGAATTAGAATACATTGGTCCAACGTGAACTTGGTAACCATGTGCGACAGGTGCTTTTTGACCATCGTAACGTACTGCAATTGGTAAGAAGTGGAACATTAAGTTAGGATAATCTACTTCATTATTTGAACGTACGAAACCGCCACCCTCGAAGTGGTTAGAAGCTGCAGCACCTTTACGTGCGAAAATCCATTGTAAACCGATAAATGGCATGCGTTTAACATCTAAACTAGGTTGTAATGACACAGGCTCTTTACATTCATGTTGAATATACACTTCTAAGTGGTCTTCAAAGTTTTCACCAACACCAGGTAAATGAACACGAGGTTCGATACCTTTAGATTTCAAGAATTCTGAATCACCAATACCAGAAAGTTGTAATAATTGTGGTGTATTGAAAGCACCACCTGATAAAATAACTTCTTTGGCATTAATTGTTATTTCTTTACCATTTTTCTTGTAAGTAACACCCGTTGCTCTTCTACCATCGAAATTAATTTTAGTTACAAATGCTCTTGTTTCTACATCTAAATTTTTACGTTTCATAGCTGGTCTTAAATAAGCTCTTGATGCTGACATACGGCGTCCATGGTGTACTTGACTATCGAATGGGCCGAAACCTTCTTGACGGAAACCATTCACGTCAGGGGTTTTATGATATCCTGCTTCAACACCGGCATCAAAGAAAGATTTGAATAATGGATTGGTTGCTGGACCACGTTTTAGTTTGATTGGGCCATCATGTCCTCTATATTTATCATATGGCGCTGAACCATAAGTTGTTTCTAATTTTTTAAAGTATGGTAAACAATGTGCAAAGTCCCAAGTTTCCATACCTTCAGGTTCTGCCCAACCTTCATAGTCCATTGGGTTACCTCTTTGATAAATCATACCGTTAATTGAACTTGAACCACCTAATACTTTACCTCTTGCGTGGTCTACTTTACGTCCCATATGTGGTTCTTCTTCTGTTTGATAAATCCAATCATATAATGGATTACCAGATGGGAACATTAACGCAGCTGGCATTTGAATAAATAAATCCCAGAAATAGTCACTACGTCCTGCCTCTAATACTAATACATTTTTATCTTTATCTTCACTTAGTCTTGCACCTAATACTGATCCTGCGCTACCGCCACCAATAATGATGTAATCGTATGAATCATGTTTTCTACTCATCACGTATAACCTCCGAAATCAATTTTTATTTGTATGCATCTCTTTCATTGTTATCTTGAATCGTACTGAAATATGTAAGAGGTTGAGTAACTCATGTCACTTGCGTCACTCGAACCTCTGTTTCATTACTATGTTTTATTTACTGAAAAAGTTAACTGGTTCTGGATTAGTATTTGTTAAGATGTGTTTTGAAGTTAAATACTCTTCTAATCCTTCTTTACCGAGTTCTCTACCGATACCTGATTGTTTATATCCACCCCATGGTGCTTGTGCGAAATATGGATGGAAATCATTAATCCAAACAGTACCTAGTTTTAATTTGTTAGCAACACGTTGTGCTTTTCCGATATCTTTACTAAATACCGCACCTGCTAATCCATAAATAGAATCGTTAGCTAAGGGAATAGCTTCTGCTTCATCAGAAAATCCTTCTACTGTAACAACTGGTCCAAATACCTCTTCTTGTACAATACGCATTGATGTATCACAATTCGTAATAACAGTTGGTTCGAAGAATAAACCGGCTTGTAAATCTTCTCTTTCAGGACGTTTACCGCCAATAGCTATTGTAGCGCCTTCTTCTTTGGCAACTTCCATATATTTCTCAATTTTATCTCTATGTTCTTGTGAAATGACTGGACCCATTTCTGTATCATCATCAAATCCATTACCTAGTTTAATTTTGCTAACACGGTCGATAAGTGCCTTTTCAAAGTCTTCTTTAATATCGTTATGCACTAATATTCTTGAACCTGCTGAGCATACTTGTCCAGCGTGGAAGTAACCACCATTCAATGCTTGGTCAACTGCTAATTCAAAATCTGCGTCATCAAAAATGATGTTTGGATTCTTACCGCCAAGCTCTAAAGCCACATTAGTTACATGATCTGCTGCTTGTTTCATGATATGTTTACCAGTCTTGATACCACCTGTAAATGAAACAAGATCCACTTCTTCGTGACCTGACATAACATCACCAATTTCTGAACCGGCACCTAAAACTAAATTAATTGTACCTTTAGGGAAACCAACTTCTTCCATCAATTCGAATACTCGAATTGTTGTTAGTGGTGTAATTTCACTAGGCTTCATAACCAATGAACATCCAGTTGCTAATGCTGGTGCGATTTTCCAAGACGCTTGTAATAAAGGATAGTTCCAAGGTGTAATTTGTGTCACCACACCGACTGGTTCTTTAACGACTTTACTTTCTGAATTAGGAATTGGTGTATTAATTATTTCGCCACCGTCTTTATCAGCTAATCCTGCAAAATACATAAATACATTATGAATATCATCCATATCTGCATAAGATTCTTCTAATGTTTTACCTGTATCTAATGTTTCTAATTTTGCTAATTCTTCACGATGTTCTTTGATTTTATCTGCAATGGCTCTGACTTTTTGACCTCTGACTTCACTTGTTTCTGAGGACAACTCACCATCTTCAAATGATCGTCTTGCCGCTAAAATAGCACGTTCTACATCTTCTTTTGTACCTTCAGCTACCGTGAAAATAACTTCTTGATTATAAGGATTGATTATATCTCTCGTGTTTTTATTTGAGCTATCTACCCATTCACCATCAATGAATTGACGGTTTGACAAGCGCTTTACAAGTTCCATCAAAATACCTCCGTTAAGTTTGTTAAATTTTTATTTAACGAATTTTACAGAAATATGTTAGCATATAAAACGAAAACATGTCAAAAGGTCTGAAGAAAAGCGCTTAGGATTTGAGCTGATTCGAACGATAAATAAAATTGCTTTTCAAATTTTATGCATCGTGAGTATTTCAGCCGAAAATCCTGCTTTTCGGAAGCCGTCAAAAGGTCTGGAAAATAAAGAATCACTCTTAATTTTATTAAGCTAGTGATTCTTACGCACTAGCTTTAGCTAGTGTGTTCCTTTTGAGCTGATTCGAACGGCTCTAGTACAACGAGATAAAGCAAAATATTTTCACCTAATATTTTTCTAAAACCTTGCTTTTCATCTTTTTAAATAAAATTATATAATTGATTAGCATATAAAAGATGAAATCATGTTAACTTTATGTTGAGACGTGGTAAAATGAAATAATTCTTTTTGGAGGTACAGTCATGACACGTTCAGAAAACTACACATCTCAAGTCGAAGAAGCCAAAGACTTGGTAATTAATTCCATTGGCGAAACAATGGATTTGTATGGCATTAATCGTAGTGTTGGTAACTTATACGGCATCATGGTGTTTGAGGGAAGCATGACACTAGATGAAATGAGACAACAACTGCAAATGAGTAAACCTAGCATGAGTGCAGGTGTAAAGAAACTACAAGAATATGATATTGTTAAACAACAATTTACAAGAGGTAGCAGAAAACAACATTTCATTGCTGAAAAAGACTTCTTTACTTTCTTCCGCAATTTTTTCACTAAGAAATGGGAACGAGAAATCGATACAAATATGGAAGCAGTCAAAGATGCTGAAGCTATTATTAACCCTATCTTAAATAACAATGATTTAACTGATGAAGAACGACAAGATATTGATAAAGTGAAAGCTCAACTCGATCATTCAAAGGTGTATTACGAATGGTTAGCACAACTTAGCGAAGCTTTAGAAACAGGAGAAATCTTTAAGTACTTCCCTATTCCAGAACACGAAGATAAGTAAAAGGCTAAAGGATATCAATCCTTTAGCCTTTTTAATATGTTATAAATTATCATCTTGTTCTTCTTCTTTCACTTGAACAATTCGAAGTGAACGTCTTTCAACCTCTTTTAATTTCTCAGCACGTGTTTCCAATTTGATTCGATCTCGTCCTAAGGTAATCAAGAATGAGACCATCATAAATATGAATATGACGATTAATGGTACACTCGCAAGTATCGATGCAGTCTTAAGTACATCCAGTGCTCGTTCTCCACCTACTAACATGAGTGAGAATGGTAGTAAACATAACGCAAATGCCCAGAATAATCTGTTCGCTCTTAATGGCTCCCCAATCACTTTCTTTTGAGAAGCAGCCGCTAAAATATAAGAACCAGAATCAAATGTTGTCGCTAAGAATAAGAATGCTGAAATTAAGAATAGGACAATCGTTATAGTTGGGAATGGTAAATGATGCATTACCTCAATGATAGTAGCCTCTGTACTGTGATGATTTAAGAAATCAACCACATTAAATTGACCAGAAATTTGTAAATAAACGGCATAGTTACCGAATATACCAAAGAATAATGCACAACCTAACGTACCATATATCATCGTACCAAGAACGACTTCTTTTAAAGTTCTACCTTTTGAAATTCGAGCAATAAATAAACCGATAAATGGTGCATAAACTAGCCACCATGACCAATAGAATATCGTCCAATCTTGTGGGAAATGTGTCTCTTTACGGTGACCTATACCACCAAATGGCTCAACCCAAGTTGCCATATGGAAGAAATCTCGCATCATGTTCCCTAAACCAGTCACTGTAGTTTCCATAATAAATACAGTTGGTCCAATAATGAAGACAAAGGCTAATAAGATGAATGATAACCATACATTGACGTCACTCAACTTTTGAATACCTTTTTTCAATCCTGTATATGAACTAATGGCGAATATAACTGTGATAGTTAACAAAATGATTGAACGCATAACCATATTCTCACCATTTAAACCTGTAAGTCTTTCAATACCTGCTGATATTAAAGGTACACCTAAGGCAAGTGATGTTGCCGCACCACCTAATAATCCAAAGATAAATAAGATATCAACAAGTTTACCTACAAACTTATCTGTTTGTCCTTTTAATATAGGCCTACACGCTTGGCTAATTTTATATATAGGTTGTTTTTTAACGAACACTAAATAACCAATTGGTAATGCTGGCAATACATAAATCGCCCATGCAATCGGACCCCAGTGGAACATTCCGTATTGCGTCGCATACTGTAGTGCTTCATCGGACATACTTTTAGCGCCATTAGGTGGCACTTGATAATAGAATGCCCACTCAATTACACCCCAATATAGAATATCTGAACCAATACCTGCACAGAATAACATGGCTGCCCAAGTAAATGTGTTAAATTCCGGCTTGTCACTCGCTCTACCTAGAGTAACATTACCGTATTTACCAAATGCTATGTATAAAACGAAACAAAAAATAGCTAATCCTAAGAATAAATAAACAGAACCAATCGAGTTAGAAATTGCACTATTGATATCTGTAATAATTGTCTCACTTGCTTTCGGGAAAACCATCATAGGTATAACAGCTAAAAGTAACACTATGACTACACCTATAAAGGTCGTCCAGTCCATAACTTTTTCTTTTCTCAATCGTGATCCCCCTAATACTAAATGATTTATGAATCTTGATGTTCTTAAGTTCCACGTTCAAATATAATTGATTCACAAAATTGACAATAACGAACATTTAATAATAATGCAAATTACATACAAAGAAATACAAACCCATTATTGAATAATTATATAATTTCTGACGATTATTCTTTCACAATTGATTGTTGTGACAACAGTATTAAATTTAGATTTAACGAATTAAACAAACTTAACTTCATTAAATATATGAATTTTTATGCATTGAAACAGAATTTTTATTTATTTTACTTTTTTTCATTAATTTTGCTTAATTACAACAAAAAAACTATCTCCCACTTAATTCGTGAAAGATAGTTGATTTCATTACTTGTTAGTATCCTAATAATAATTTTAATGTAAAACCAATTACAACTGAGGTGATTATGACAAAGAATCCCGGAATAATAAAACTCGTAGGCCTTGTTCTGCCTGTTTCGTCCAATTCAACTGCAAATAATAAAGTAGGTTGTGCTGGAATCACAAAGTTAACGTTAAGCGTCTGAACCATGGCGACAAAATATATGGGCGGAATGCCTAGACTCATAACAATTGGCACCATAATTGATGCAGTCGCTGTTTGAGAAATCACAATCATCGCTACTACTGATACGAGAACGATCACTAGCCAAGGTACACTACTAATAGCTTGGCCAATATCATTCTTTAATATTTTCAAATTATTAGGTGCGTTAAAAATAGTAGCGCCTAACCAACCAGGACCTAATACTGCAAACAATGCGCCAAATGCTGATTGAGAAATATGTGACGTTAAAATATCTGACGTATTAATTTTTGATAATAATAGATTAATGGCAGCACTTAAATACATAAAGAATTGAACAATATCTGTCATTTCTACATTGACAGTTTTGCCATTTACATTAAATGATGGCATTAAATGAGGGAATATCCCAAATGTTAATATGCCTAATACACATATTAAGAATGCTAATACACCGAATTTTACATTTTTTGAAAATTCACTAGGTAATGTCTCTTCTGGTAGTTCGACTAACTTTTGTGATGGTATGGGATTATTTTTTCCAACAAATGTGCAGAATACACTTAATAAAAGCATACTCATCATCGCAGTTGGTAATACAATACTTAAATATTTTCCCATAGAAATATCGTAACCAGCTAACACCGATATGATATAAGCTGTCGCTGACGCAGCCGGACTACATAAAAGTGCTAAATTCGCAGTAAGTACTGATGCAGTAAGTGCTTTTTTAGGTTGTATGTTTGCTTTTTGAGCTGTCTTAGCAATAATAGGTTCTAATGATAAAGCAATATTAGCAGTACCAATGCCAAAGACAAATACAAACACAATCATTGGTGCAATAAAAATAATTGATTTTGGGAATCTCTCGATGATTTTAGATGCGATATATACAAGGTAGTCTATACCGCCAGTAGCTTGCAACGTACCACCTGCGATTCCTATTGATAGAATAATTAACACTGCTGTGACAGGTGCAGAACCCGGTGGTATTTGAAAACCAAAAATCATAATGAGTTGCGCTACAATAGCAAATATGCCGCAGCCAAGTGCACCGGCTGTTCTTAATCCTAATAACACAGCTAAAATCATAATCATAATTTCTATTATAAACAGTAGCAATTTAGGGACTCCTAACTCTCTTGTGATGTTAATTTTTAGTAACATTGATATTTTATCACTTAAACATGTGATAAGTATATATTTTCATATTTGATTACAAAATCAAATGTATTATTTTATCAATATAAATGAGCGTTTAAAGCTGATATATCTAGTATTTAGACATCGTCAACAAATGTTAACAATTACAAATTAGATTAATATTAAAAATAAATGAGCAACACTACACGTTGTAGTGATTGCTCATTCGATTCATTATCTTACTATTATTGTTGTGTTTTACGTGTTTGGCGTCGTTTTTTATAAATCGTTTCTTCAATAATGGATCCTACGATAAGACCAATGGCAATCATCCATTTACCTATTAATAACCACATATTGTCTCACCTTCTCTATATTGAATCTTTGCTCTTAGTATTACATTTCCCTTTTATAACGAGTTATAACATGATTAAAAGCTATTACTCGTTGATGGGCCACTGCAAATGTATTCACTCAATTGTTGTCGTTGTAAAGATGTGGATACATCAATCACTCTTTGATTTAATGACCCTTTGTAAGGTAGATTAGGACGATATAACTGCGTGATAAACATACCATCAACTAACACATCCACAGATTCTAATAATTCAAAACGTAATCCCTTATCTTGTGAAAGATATTCAAATTGGAATCCAGTCCACACCCATATTGTTTTGGTCTGTCCAAATCTTTGTCGAAATGCTTGTACAAGTTTCAATGTCACGTCTAAGTTACAAAAGGGCTCGCCTCCTAAAATACTTAAACCACTAATATAACTCTGTTCACAATATGAGATAATCTCTTGTAATATTTTCTCTGTAAATGGTTCACCATACTTAAAATGTTGCGCCGCTTTGTTATAGCAATCCAGACATTGGAATGGACATCCTGAAACATACACACTACATCGTACACCCTCACCATCTACAAAGCTATGTGTTTCAATCTTAGCTATATATCCCTGTCCATGTTCTATTTCTAATATAGGATTCATTGTCAAGATTCCTTCATATGCTTCACACGCGCACACATTTCTTTATGACGTCCTTCAATAACTGGACGTTGAACTGGATTACCTAAATAACCGCATGTCCGTTTAACAACATCAACCGTTTCAGGGTTATCATTACCACATTGTGGACATTGATAGCCGTGTGGTGTTGATTTAAAATCTCCATCAAATCCACATTCATAACAATGATCTATTGGAATATTGGTACCTAAATACCCTACCTTATCATAAGCATAATCCCATACCGCTTCTAGCGCTTTAATATTATGATTCAATTTAGGGTACTCACAATAGTGGATAAAACCACCACTCGCATAATATGGATAATCTTTTTCAAAATCTAATTTTTCAAACGGCGTAATATCTTTTCTTACATCATAATGAAATGAATTTTGGTAATAGCCTTTACTTGTAATATCTTGAATATCTCCAAATCGTTCTTGATCTAACCGACAAAAACGATCGGTCAATGATTCACTAGGCGTACTGTATATGCTAAACCAAATGTCATATTGATTTGTCCATTGTTTTTGTAGACGCTGCATTTCTTTTAATATTTCAATTGTAAATGCTTTGGCTTCGTCATTATGTTCCCAATTAGGTCCATAAAATACTGTAGCAGTTTCATATAATCCGATGTATCCCATGGAAATCGTAGCTCTTTTATTCTTAAATAGCGCCATTACATCTTCGTGATCATCGAGTTTATTTTTAAATGCACCGCTTTTATATAAGATTGGTGCATTATTTACTGTCGCTTCTTTTAATCGCTCTATTCTATATACTAAAGCATCGTGCATTAACGACATTTTGTTATAAAAAATTTTCCAAAACGTTGTCATGTCACCTTTTGATTCAAGCGCAATTCTTGGTAAATTTAAAGTTACAACACCTAAATTACAACGTCCATTATTCTCAAATTCACCTTGTTCATTACGCCAACTTGGTAAAAACGATCGACATCCCATCGGTGCTTTAAAATCGCCTAATAATTCTACAATTTTATCGTAATTTAATATATCAGGATACATGCGTTTTGTTGAACATTCTAATGCAAGTTGCTTGATATCATAATTCGGATCTTCTTTTTTCAAATTAATACCATCTTTAATAGAAAATACTAACTTAGGAAAAATGGCTGTGACACGATCTTTACCTAATCCTTTAATTCTCGTTTTCAATATCGCCTGCTGTATTTTACGACTTAATGTATCTGTTCCTAAGCCAAATCCTAATGTGACAAATGGTGTTTGACCATTAGAGGTATACAGTGTATTAATCTCATACTCCAAACTTTCAATGGCGTCATTAATATCTTTAGTCACTTGTTGCTCTACATATGTTTCAATCTGTTCATCTTTAACATAAACTTGTGCTATTTCACGATGATGTCGCTCATTATATTGTGCATACTCACTCAATAATTCATCTACACGATCCACTGTACATCCACCGTATTGACTACTAGAGACGTTCGCAATAATTTGTACAAGTTGTGCTGATGCTGTCTGAATTGATTTTGGAGATGTAACATTGGCATTACCTATTTCAAAGCCATTTTTCAGCATGCTTTTTGCATCAATTAAACAACAATTTGTTAATGGTTGAAATGGGTGATAATCTAAATCATGAAAGTGAATATCACCATTTTGATGCGCCTCAGCAATATGTTTAGGCAATAAATAATTTAAAGCATATGATTTTGAAACAATACCTGCCGTTAAATCACGCATAGTCGAAAAGGTATTGCTATCTTTATTAGCATTCTCATTTACGATAGTTGGATCCTTCTCAATCAAACCAGTTAATGATTGTTCTAGTTGATTCATCTTACCACTCTTTTCTATATATAGTGTTTATTTAAAATTTAAAACACAATATATAGTATTACAATGTATAATCGATGACTTAACTAAACTGTCATAAGTTTATTACTAATTCATGAACAACTATAAAAATAATCATTCAATTTTTGAAATCATTGTTTTGAAAATTGAATGATGTCAAATAATAATAAACTCCCATGGAGGCACGAATTTAATCACAACCCTGACAAATATGTCACACCCATTCAAAATTTAATCCAAAACAAAAAAAGAACTCAAAATAATATTTAATATTATTTCGAGTTCTTATTTGAATATAAATCATTATGAAATGTAGTTGTATGAACCAGCTTGGCTAGCTGAAATAGTACGTGTTGAAACGTTACCTGGTCCACCATTATAGTTCATTTCTGAAACTTTGATTGAACCATCACTATTTACATTTTCAACATATGCAACGTGACCAAATGCACCTTGTGATGTTTGCATAATTGCACCTTGTTTAGGTGAATTACTTACATTATAACCATCTTGTGCTGCAGCGTTTGCCCAGTTACTTGCGTTACCCCAATTAGAACCGATTTTGCCGCCAACTTTGTCATATACATAATAAGTACATTGACCAGCAGTATACGCATTTGAACCAGAGCTTGATTGTCCAGAAAATGCAGTTGAATTATTTGAAGATGGCGCGTTTTGTGTAGTCACTTTGATATTTTTATCTGATGTTGAATAATCAGCACCTAATCCGCCACCTTGATTATTTGTATTATCAGTAGTATAAGATTGTGTATTTTGATTATTGTTTGTAGCATTATTTGAATTGTAGTTTTGAGTAGTTTGGTTACCATATGAATAACTATTGTTATTACCTTGTTGTTGGTTAGGACTCCAATTACCTTTCCAATCATAGTGGTAGTTACCTTGTTGGTCAATTGTATATGTGTATTCATATGAATAAGGATCGTTAGGATTATATCCGTTATTGTTTTCTGCTGCATCTGCATCATGTTGCATTAAACCAAATGTTGCGAAACCTGCTGTTGCAATTGTAGCTGTAGCGATTTTTTTCATTTTAAATATCCTCCTAAGAATGATAAAGCTTTTTTGTTTACTATCTCGTGGCTACCTTCAATTTTCTATAAACATATAAGTTTCTTCTTCGTTAATTAACGACAAGACACACTCTAACAAACAAACAAGCTTTTGTGGGCGATGTTAAGATTTTGTAAATGAATCATAATAATCCAACATTTTTTGTAAAATTGTTGGATTACGGTTGTAATGGCTTTCAAAAGGATAGCTACGCAACTTAATCATTTTGTTAATAACAATTATTACTATGTATGTAATTTATCTGACAATTTTCTACATAAAAAAACTAAGATTATTGCATTATCCACGCAATAATCTTAGTCCATTTCATTTGGTTTTATTTGGTTTTGTTTAAATAATTCAACATTACTTGTTGATACATATCTGTATAGTCTAAATATCTTGATTTATAAACATATTCATCTGTTTTGTGTGCCATAGTCATATGACCTGGGCCAATAATAGCTAAATCAAAGTCTTCATCTTTATCTACTAATAATTCTGCTGCATCAGTCGCCCCAACTAAACCAGATACTTTAAATTCATTATTATAATCTAAAAAGCTTTGTACTAACGTGCTATCTTTTTGAGAATATACTGTTTGATGATCGACAGTTACTTCTAAAGAAAGTCTGTCACTATCAACTTCTTCTATCGTATCTTTAAATAATTTTTCAATCGCTCGATTATCATATTCTGGTACGGTTCTCACATTAAATTCAGCATACGCTTCTTCCGGAACAGTATTAAATTGTTCTCCACCTCGTATAATCGAATTCACAATAACAAGTCCTGCAGCTACGTCTTCAACTTTTTCTTCCGTCTTATCGTCAACTTGGTCGCCAAAGAATTCATCAATAAATGGGTGCACATCAAGTGCATATGTACCTTCGTTTTTCTTGATGTCATCATACTTTTCTTTAATTTTTTGAATAAATTCAATGAGGGTATTAATCGCATTATGTCCCAGTGATGGTAATGAGCTATGTGCGGGCACGCCTTTAGATGTTACTTTTAATCCCATGGAGCCTTTTGAGGCGTAAAATACAAAGCCATCTGACGGTTCGGCAATAATTAAACCATCTAAATCATCAACATAGCCTTGTTCTTTAAGTTTCTCTGCCCCTGACATTTCTCTTTCTTCTGCTGTAGTAGCCATTAATCTAATTGAACCTTGTTGTAGATGACCTGACGCTTTAATTTCAATCATAGCAATAACTAATGCTGCTAAACCGCCCTTCATATCAGTCGTACCTCGACCGTACAATTTACCATCTTCTTCTGTTAATTTAAATGGATCATGCTTCCATTCATTATGATCCCCAGCATCAACAACATCCATATGCCCTGAGATACCTAGTTTCGGTGACCCTTCACCAATTTCGGCAATTAAATTCGCTCGATTATCGTCAACTTCCTGAATCTTAGAGTCTATATCATATTTGCTCAATAATGATTTAAGATATTTACATACTTCAAGTTCATTATCATTTTCAGTATTTATCTCAACCATATCTGACAATATTTGAATTTTATCCTCTTTAGAAAAGACACTCATGTTATCACCTTCATTTTATGTGTATAATTACTTATTTCTTATTTATTATTTCACAATCAGTAGATGTTCAAACATTAATTTAATTTTTAATTCATATTGATAACTATCTTATTTCCAAAAAATAAAGCGTGTATGAAAATGAATCAGTTCCATTACACGCTTTACCTCGTATTTTTAAATATAACGATGTTCTTTTAAATAGCTTAATATTTGATTAACCGATGACTCAACACTATTATCTTCAGTATTAATGATGATTTCTGGTTCTTCTGGTGGTTCATATGGCGCACTAATACCTGTGAATTCAGGTATTTCACCTGTACGTGCCTTCTTATATAAGCCTTTAGGATCACGTTGCTCACAAGTCTCAATACTGCATTCTGTATAAACTTCGATAAATTCTTGTTCCTCAAATAATTGTCTAACATTATCCCTATCTTGTTTGTACGGTGATATAAAAGCTGTAACTGTAATTGCACCTGAATCTACCATTAGCTTACCTACTTCACCGATGCGTCGAATATTCTCTTGTCTATCTTCAGGAGAAAATCCCAAATTTTTATTTAAACCGTGTCTGACATTATCTCCATCTAAACGATACGTTTGTTTGCCATCTTCAAATAATGCCTTTTCTAAAGCAACCGATACCGTAGATTTACCTGATCCTGATAAACCAGTAAACCAAATTAATACACTTTGATGACCATTACGCGTTTGTCGTTGTGCTTTTGTGACTTCAGATTCGTGCCATGTAATATGTTTTGTTTCACTCATTTAACATCACCCTTTGTCATTTCTCTTTTAATCCTTTGATCAGCACATTTGCCACTTCTGGTCTTGAAAATTTTTCTGGTAATGATTCTCCGTTGCGTAATTTTTCTCTTACTTTTGTACCACTTAAATGTAAATGATTCGAAGCATCGTGTGGACAAGTTTTAGCTGTAGCCATATTGCCACATGCCTCACAGTAAAAGGCATGCTCAAATTTTAAAATTTGTATATCTAATTCATTTTCAAATTGAGAAATAAATTCCTGTGCTTCATAAGTGCCATAATAGTCACCAACACCTGCATGGTCTCTACCAACAATAAAGTGTGTGCAACCATAGTTTTGTCTTACTAGCGCATGTAAAATGGCTTCTCTTGGACCTGCATATCTCATCGCAGCCGGATAAATGACTAAACGTGCTCGATTTTCTGGGAAATAGTTTTTAAGTATGGCTTGATAACTTTCCATTCTTACCTCTGCTGGAATATCATCAGATTTAGTTTCACCTACTAATGGATTTAATAGTAATCCATCTACAATTTCTAATGCTGATTTCTGAATATATTCATGGGCACGATGAACTGGGTTTCTAGTTTGAAATCCTACAACAGTCTTCCAATTCACTTTATTAAATAGCTGTCTCGTTTCTAATGGGTCAAGATGGTAATCTACAAATGCATCATGTTGTGGACGATTAATCAATTGTATTGGCCCCGCTAAGTAATACTCACCTTTTTCGTAAACCTTTTTCACCCCTGGATGTGCATTATCTGTTGTACCATAAACATGTTGTGCTTCCTTTTCTTTATCATAAGTATATTTTTCTTCTAAATCTAACACACCATACAATGTACCATCTTCTCCATATAGTGCTACCTGTTCGCCAATCTCTAAATTGTTAGCCTCTGTTTGACTTACTGGCAATGTAATTGGCACACTCCAAACATGACCATTTTTTAGATGAACATGTTCTACGACACTTTCATAATCAGCTTGATTCATAAAACCAGTTAATGGACTGAACCCACCAATGCCTATTAATTCTAGATCCGATAAGCTCCATTGATTTAATATAATTGAATGTAAAGACTTCGCATTTTCAATCAGTTGTTCTCTTTCTGTACCTTCTACAATACGATTGACCAATGTTCCACCATGTGGGCGAATAGTATCATTTGTAAATGTTTTATGCTCTGACATATTTAAATCCCCTTTTCCAATTAATTATATTTGTTTACTCGGTTTTTCTTGTAAGAAAAACTTAGCATTCTATTTCTAATGACCTGGATAACAAGTAGACTTAAAACAACAACGATAATGATGACTCTCACAATGTTAGATAGCACCTCATCCTTAACAAAGTAACTAAGCAATGCATTACTATTAGTAAAAATAATTAATCCCCCAACACATATTGCTAAAATATTAATCGGTAAGATTTTAACTAGATATGCGGAAATAGGTGCTGCAATCAGTCCACCTGCACTAAGTGCTATTACAGCTAACCAATTGATATGTGTCATACCTAAGAAAATGATAAAACTTAACGACGCTGATAGTGTAACGAAAAACTCGCTTGCTGAGACTGTACCAATCACGTATCGTGGTTCCATCTTTTTACTAGATAAAAGTAACGGTGTATTAACAGGTCCCCATCCGCCACCGCCTATAGCATCTAAAAAACCTGCGATAGCACCTTGTGTCACCATTCTTATCCGGCCAAATTGACCTGAATAATGATGTTCATCGTTCATATGCTTAAATATAAATTGATATAATATATAAACGCCCATCGACAATAGAAATAAAGCAATCAGTGGCTTAATTGCATTAGCATTAATGCTTGTTAATACTGCTGCACCTAAAAATGCACTGATAGCACCTGGAATAGCTAATTTCAACATCGTTGGATAATGGACATTTTCAAACTTCCAATGTGAGGTCCCTGATGCTGCGGTAGTCGCTATTTCTGAAAAATGAACTGTAGCTGAGACAATAGCGGGTGCCACGCCAAAGGTTAATAGAATGGAGGATGATGACGCCCCAAACCCCATTCCAAGTGATCCATCTACTAATTGTGCTAAAAAGCCTGCTAGCGCAAAAATAAATAATTTCCGCATATTTCACCTTGCCCCCTATCTGGATGAATCCAGTGTTTTCAACCAGTTTATAAAAGACTGCTGTGCGTTGGGATGTTTATATTTTTCAGTTAAAATATCTTGAAGTAAGCTTTGCTTTTCAGATGATGTGAGTGCCTTTTCTTTAATAAGTTGTCTAGATTCATATAAAAAGTCAATGTAGTCTTCATAAGATTCATCATAAGTTTGTGCCAAATTTTGTATGATTTGCTTAGCTAGTTTAGGACTTGCTCCATCTGTTGATACACTTATTGTGAGTTTGCCTCTTCTAAGTTGATTAGGAAATGTGATATTACCCTCTTTTGCATTACCTACATGATTAAATAATGTATGTGGCCCTAGGTGATGTTTAATCTCATCATTCACTTGGTCATTATTTGTAGCAGCAATGACTAAGTCTGCATTTGCCACATCTGAGGGGTCAAATTCTTTTTGATGCCATGTTACCTGTTGTTGTTGGATAAGCCCATTTAAATATTCTGTTATATGAGGGCTTACTACGCGAATGTGGCTAGCATACTCAAGTAGCAATTCGACACGTCGTGTGGCTATTCGACCACCTCCGATAACCACAACATTCATTTGTGATAAATTAATCATGATTGGCATTTGCATGTGCCTCGTCACCTTTCCTATCCAAAATAATTATTTTAATATTCTAATAATTAAGTGTATCTTACTTAGCCAAGTTGACATTTTCTTTAAATGCTTGTTCTTCAAACCAACTGATTTTTTCTCTCATATTCACAACGTCTCCAACTATAATCATCGCCGGATTAGTAATTTCCTTTGCCTTATTTGTGATATCTTGCAATGTACCCGTTACTGTATGTTGTGATGTAGCTGTACCCATATGTACAAGTGCCACTGGTGTTTGAGGATTCTTACCAAATTTCACTAGTAATTCACAAATCTCCGGTAATCGTTTGACGCCCATATAAATACATAAGGTTTCAGGGCCTTGCGCTAAATGTTGCCAATACGCTTCCTTATCCATACCAGGTTTATTTACAGCAGTGATAAACGCTACAGATGAACTATAATCTCGATGTGTTACTGGGATACCTGCATATGCTGGTGCCGCTATCCCTGATGTAATTCCCGGAACAATTTCAAATGGAATATGATGTGTCGCCAATTGCTCCGCTTCTTCTCCGCCACGACCAAATACAAATGGATCTCCACCTTTTAACCGTGTGACTGTATGTCCTTTTTTAGCCAACTGTATCATCATACGATTTGTTTCTTCTTGAGGTAACGAATGTCTGTATGGGTCCTTGCCACAATAGAAAAACTTAGTGTTTGGCTCAGCATAGTCTAATATGTCTTTATTAATTAACCTGTCATACAAAATGACATCTGCTTCTTTAATTGCTCTAAGCCCTTTGATCGTTAATAATTCTGGATCTCCAGGTCCTGCACCTACTAAATAAACTTTGCCCATAGATACTCAACCCCTAACGCCATTTTTCTTTTAACTATGGAAATCTCTTCCATCATTCACTTTTGCTACCACCCCAGTGCGTATCATAAAATCACCAAAATGTTCATCCGGTAATTTTTCTTTTCCGTACTGTATGAGTAGCGGTCTTAACGTTTGTAAAATTTCGTTTTCATCAATATTTTCTTTATATAATTTATTGAGTCTTTCTCCTTTAAATCCACCACCTAAATACATATTGTATTTTCCTGGCGCTTTACCAATAAATGCGATTTCTGCTAAGGCTGGGCGAGCACACCCATTTGGGCATCCTGTCATTCGAATCGTAATGTCTTCTTCTTGAACCCCCGCTTCATCAAGTAAATTTTCAATTTTTGAAATGAGTGAAGGTAAATAACGTTCTGATTCTGCCATAGCAAGACCGCATGTTGGAAATGCTACACAAGCCATTGAATTACGTCTTAATCCAGTATAATAAGTACCATCTGTAAGTTGATATTTATCTATAATTTGTTGTATGTCGTTTTTCTTTTCTGGAGAAATGTTAGCAATGACCAAATTTTGATTAGGTGACAACCTGAAATCTCCAGTATGTGTCTCTGCAATTTCACGAAGTGCTGTTTTAAGTTGATAATCTTCAGTATCTTTTACACGTCCGTTTTGAATAAATAGCGTATAGTTCCAGTTATTCTCACCCTCTATCCATCCAAGACGATCGCCATTATGGTCAAACTCATAATCTTTTGCAGGTTCAATCTCCCAACCTAAGCGTCGATTTAGCTCTTCAGTCACCCAAGTTTCACCTAAACGATCAACTGTATATTTAAAACGTGCATTTTTACGATTTTCTCTATTACCATAATCTCGTTGAATCGTTAATAGTTTTTCACACACATCAACTGCTTTGTCTTTAGGAATGAAACCAATTAATCGACCTAACTGCGGGTATGTCTCTTTATTACCATGCGTCATACCCATACCACCACCAATAGTAATGTTAAAGCCAATTAATTCACCTTGCTCAATGATGGCAATCAAACCAATGTCTTGAGAATAAACGTCAATATCATTAGACGGTGGTACTGCAATACCAATTTTAAACTTACGAGGTAAATAGGTACTTCCATAAATGGGTTCTGATTCTTCACTTGAATCTAATACTTTTTCACCGTCTAACCATATTTCGTGATATGCTCCAGTACTAGGAAGTAAATGATTACTGATAGCTGTAGCATAATCATTTACTTCGGCATGTACTTTAGATTGATATGGATTGGGGTTACACATTGTATTTCGGTTAACGTCTCCACAGGCTGCTATCGAATCAAGTACAGATTGATTAATATCTTTCATAGATTGTTTTAAATTTCGTTTTAAAATACCATGAAATTGGAATGCTTGACGCGTTGTCAATTTGATGGTCTGGTTAGCATATTGATTCGAAATATCATCCATGGCTATCCATTGTTCTGGCGTAGCTTTGCCACCTGGTACACGTACACGAATCATAAAACTATAAGCAGGTTCTAATTTCTGTTTACGTCGTTCATCTCTTAAATCTCTATCATCTTGCATATAACTACCATGAAACTTTAATAACTTCGCATCATCTTGAGAAATCGCACCAGTGATAGGATTAGCTAATCCTTGTTCGATGGTACCTCTCAAATACTGGCTATCTGCCTTCAAATATTCCATTTGATCTAAATGATCATCTAATTCATCTGACAGTTTTTGATTTGATTTAACCATGTTTGACACCCTTTCCCGTTAATAGACGTCTCTTTGATATCTTTTCTCTCTCTTCATCTGCTTAAGATACGCTTCAGCATCTTCTTCGGATAAACTTTGTTCATTCATCAATACTTCCTTAATCGTTTGGTGTACATCTTTAGCCATTTGCTTTTCGTCCCCACATACGAAGATAGCTGCTCCATTTTGTATCCATTCATTAAACTGTTTACTATTTTCTAATATACGGTGTTGCACATACACTTTATGCTCAGTATCTCTAGAAAACGCAACATCTAGTTTCGATAAATAACCATTGTCTAACCATTCTTGCCAATCTGTTTGATAAAGAAAATCGGTTGTGAAATGTTGTTCACCGAAGAACAACCAAGTATTTCCTTTAAATCCTAATTCTTCTCTTTCCTGCATATAACTTCTGAAAGGTGCGACGCCTGTACCAGGTCCAATCATGATGACAGGTACTTCGCTTTCTTGTGGAAATTTAAAGTTTGGATTACGTTTTAAATAAATCGGTACCGTATCGCCGGGTTGCACACGTTCTGCAAATTGAACTGAGCAGACACCTGTTCGATCTCGACCATGAGAATGGTATCTTACCGCACCAACTGTAATATGTACTTCATCAGGCGTTGCTTTATAACTACTTGAAATAGAATATTCTCTAGGTGGTAACTTTCTCAATAGTTGATATAGGTTATCGGTTTGAAGTTCAGTCGTATTAAAATCGTTTAATAAATCGATAAGGTCTCGTCCTTCAATATAATTTTGAACCCATTCTTTATCTTGAACTTTTCCTTTTAATTCATCGTTATCAAATAGTGCTGATGCATTCTCTAATAATGGTTTCGTTAGTTTAGTAATTTCAAAATGCGATGTTAATGCCTCTTCAAGGTTTAATGTATCGCCATCTTCATTGATAAGCACTTGTTCTTCATAATCCCATCCTAATGTGCTGATTAATAATTCAACAATAGATGGATCATTTTGTGGTAATACCACAATACAATCGCCTGGTTCGTATTCCTCTCCAAAATTATCTAATAGTAATTCAACATGTCTTGTTTCTTTATTAGATCCTCTACCATTTAAATTAATGTTTTCTAATACTTCTGCTTCATATGGATTGGATTTAGAATATTTACGCTCCTTTGCTGATTTAATCGATTCGCTTACAACTTGCTCACTATCAGTATCTTTGGGTTTGGAGCCTATAGCATTAATGACGTTGGCCATCCATTTTTCGGCATCTTCTTCGTAATCGATATCACAATCTACACGGTCATATAATCGCTCAGCGCCTAATTCGGCTAATTTAAAGTCGAAATCTTTACCAGCTTGACAGAAATATTCGTATGATTGATCACCTAAAGCAAGTACTGAAAATCTCACACCTTCTAGTTTCGGTGCTTTACGCCCATGTAAGTATTCATGTAATTCAATAGCATTATCAGGTGGATCACCTTCGCCATGTGTCGATGTGATTATAAATAAATCTTCAACTTTTTTAATATCTTTAGGTTTAATGTCTTCCATAGATTTCAAGGTCACATTGTTACCCATATCTACAAGACGTTCTTCAAAGATTTCTGCTAAACTTTGGGCATTTCCTGTCTCTGAACCATATAAAATTGTAATGGCACGAGATTCTGGTGTAACTTCAGGTTCTTTATCAGCAAGCATTGTTTCAGTTTGTTGGTCTTGTTGTGCTATTTGATTCGACGTCACTGATTCATTGGTCTCAGCTTGTTGACTCGCTGTTAAATAACCACTTAACCAAAGCTTTTGTTCAGGTGTTAAAGTTGGTAGTAATTCATTAAGTTGTTTTGCTTGTTCCTCATTGAAAGGACTATTTGTGATGTTAATATTCACTAATTTCCACCTCTTGTCTTCAATCCTAGATTTTGAAAGTCTGGGTATCGTATGCTGTCATCTATCCTAGATTTTGACCTCATCATACTTGTTCAATCCAGTCATCATTTTAACGATGCGCTATTTATATTCTATTAGCTTCATTCATGACGCTTGCACCCAGATCCGATTACTTTAATTATGTACCAAACTGTTAAATGAGTAAACGAAATATGATGTCATTAGCCTCTGTTCAATCCTTATCGGAATACTAGGTTTTATACGTAAAAATTTTAACCCTATTTAAGGTTTGTCAGGAACATGTAATCCGCATTCAGTTTTGTCAAAATTTGACCAACGTCCTGCTCTGGAATCTTCAGAGTCTAATACTGGTGATGTACAAGGAATACAACCTATACTAGGATAATGATGATCATGTAACTCGTTATATGGTAATTGATGTTGTTTGATATATTGCCATACATCGTCTTCTGACCAGTATATTAGTGGGCAAACTTTGATTGAATGAAACCGTTCATCTTTATTAATAAAGTTAGTATGCGCTCTTGTTGGAGATTGTGCACGTCTCAGTCCTGATACCCAAGCTTTCGCCCCAGATAAGACCTCTTCTAGTGGTTTAATCTTTCTGATATAACAACATTGGTTAGGATTATTTTTCCATAACGCAGGATTATATTGATCAGCTTGTTCTTCCAATGTTAAATCAGGTTTCTTCATTTCGATACGTAATTCAGGATATGTTGTTTTTACTTCATCAATTAAGTTATATGTTTCTTGAAAATGCAAGTCAGTATCCAAAAAGACAATTTTGGCATTCGGTTTGATTTGATAAATTAAATCAATCAGCACCATACTTTCTGCACCAAAACTACATGAATAAACTAATTCATCTTCATATTGATCATATGCCCATTTTAATATTTGATATGCGCCCTTAGTGTCGTTATCAATGTTGAGGGAGTGTATAAAAGGGTCGCCCGTAAAATTATCGTATGTCATCGCTTTGACTGACATCTCTATCATCCCCCTATCAATTTTTATCCATTCTCTTTAAAACCTATCTGAATTGTCAGAATAATATGTTAATACATTAACTTTTTTTAATTTTAAAGTCAACCCATTTTATAAAAGTTGTCAGAAAATTAATATTTTAAATAAAAAAACGACCAGTATTAACTGATCGTTTCTTCTCTTTATAATTGGTCTATATTTTCAATTAAAGTAATCTTACCTTTTTTACTGTGAGCTATAACTGAGAAGTCATTATCTTTGTTGCTATCATAAATCAACTCATCACTTTTACGTTCGTCAGGTTCATAGTAGTGATCTAAAAATTCATCTTCAGTCACATTAGAAGGTGCTACACCTACACGATCTACTTTATCTCCAGAATAAAGTACCGCTAAATCACCATATTTTTCATAATATGTTTGACCACCATCAACCTTGCCTGAGGATTTACCAAATTTAGCTTCGACTTCTTTTCTTGTCATATCCTTATAAATGCCTTTATAGCCTTCAGTTGATGCAGATTTCATATACCCTTGATCAAAGTTACTACTAAACACATCAATCGTTGGTGCTTTCTCTGATGAGTTAGCCTCACTAGACGATGACTCTTTTGACTGACTATCATCTTTAGATTTCTTTTGTGTTTCAGTAGTTTGGTTATCACTATCATTGTCTTTAATTACATTATTGTAATAGTAGTAAGCACCATAAAGTAATGCACCAATTAATAAAATAAAGATAATTGAAAGTATTATAATCCAAATCGGTTTCTTATCTTTTTTATTTGGTTGAGGGGTATATCGATTACGATCTGGGTATGTTTGCTTTGATTGAGTTGCTTGAGTCTCTTGTTTTCCTTGTGATGACGGTTCCGCTTGTTTGATTTCTTTTTTTAATGTATTACCACACTTGTTACAAAATGCTTGTCCTGGTCTTACTTCATTGCCACAATTGGGACAATATTTCATTTCCCATCATTCCCTTCATAATGATTGTTTCATATTTTTCAGATTCTAAAAATATTGTTAACCAATATTTTAAATTACTTTTTATAAAAAGACTATCTTTTCTAAACAATTTCTAAAATTGATTTTTTTAATATTTAAGGAAATAAATAGGAACTGGCTCGGAATAATTGCTTATGAATTACTAGATTATTATTTTCAATACAAAAATAACCTAGGACGTACCAATTGTCCCAGGTTGATATATCATTAAAGATTATTGATTTTGATGTGTATCTTCATATCGAATTCGCTGTCGATATCCATACGTACTTTCTTTGATTAGTTCCTCATCAAGTAAACCTGCACCAATGGCACCTGCTACAGTTGAAATTGATGCTGCAAACCAAGGAATACTTAGATATAAATCAGGGCCGGCTGGTCCTTTAAGACTAATTTGTTGGCCTAAGAAATCGGCTGGTAAAAGCACTAATTCTGCAAATAAAAACATTAAGTACAGGATAATATAATAAATGATAACTGCAATAAATAACGTCATCACCGTGGTTAAATTATATAATAGTGTAATCCTTTTATTACTACTTTGCTTTGTGGACTCCCATAAATCATGTGACATCATAATCCATAGCAACATACCTAGTATCGCTATAATAGAGATGCCAAATAACCGCCACATCGAGAAATTATTAGCCATTTGCCACATGGTTGTAAATATTAAACCAAAGGCACCAGTAGTAAAAGCAATGGCAACAATGTTACTTAAACTCGCCATCATATTTAATGGATTGTTGGCAAATGTCATCCCACTGACTAATCTGAACATGCCTCTTGATCTAGAACTAGATAAATAGCGTATATGTTTTGACTCTGTGTCATCTAAATACACATGTGTCTTGTCTATTTTAGAAAGTGGGAACTGTTGTTTAACACTTTGTTCGATATGATCATTATTATCATAATTACGGTGGTCTTGCTCTGCATGATGAACTTCATTAATGATTGTCACAATCGCGTTTTTAAATCGTTTTTTAACCGGTCTCCAACCAAACGCAGGGTATGAAAAGATTGCTGCACCATTTCTCATATTGATATCCAGTGCCATCACACGTCTATGGTGAAATATCGGTAAATCTGTAATAGCTAATACATAATCCCATTTACGTTCATCATGATACTCTTGAACCTTTGTAAATATTTCTTCTACTCTCTCCGCATAGCCAGTTAGAGGGTCAACAACTAAATCAATTTGCCATTCGACTTGATTATCATGTTGTTCTGATAAAATGTCAGGTATATCTTCCATTAAATTCTCTGCTAACTTTTCAGTAACACCAGGTGCTACAACTAATCCTATGACTTTTCTTTCAGACATTAATAACCCTCCTCTCTATGATCTTGTTTTTTCTCTTCATATTCATCGTCATCACTATCATCACTAGTAGACTGTCTTTCAACCTCTTGTTGTGATGGCTCATGTTGTTCTTGTTCTTCTTTTTCTTCTTGTGCTTCCTTGTAACGATGGTATTGACGATATGAATACGTAATCTTTCTTATTTTCTCTTCATCTTCTACTGTAGATCCCATTGCTCCCGCTAATAAGCCTAGTGATGATACAAACCAAATTAATTTGACGTAATTCATAAACGTAAATTCTGCTTGTGCACTGGTCCAACTATTAAATAAACTTACTGGCACAAACAATGTAATACTCACAATTAATAATAGATACAATATGAAATAATTGATTAGCGTAATCACTATCAGTGTCAACATTGTTGTGGCATTGTATATCCATCTATACGTTCTTTGTGATTTGGCTGTTTTTCTTTCGATTAATTTATGTGCATATAATAACCAACATGCCATACCAACAATAGAAATAATCATTAATATAATAAATCTGATCGGTGAGTAAATGACACTAAGCTCCCACGGCATAGAAAAAATAGACACATATGTCCCTGTAGCAAAGGCAACAGAAATAATTTTTTTGAAGTTAAAAATATTTTTCCATGGTTTATTAGCACGCGTTAAACCACAAATTAACTGAATCCAACCTATAATCATAAATGGATTAATATATCGTCTTTTGGGGGATTCGTCTTCTTCAGGTTCTACCGATTTTAAATGGATGAATGGATGGGTGCTGGTCTTTGATAGTGGTTCGTTATAATATAGTTGTTCAATCATCGTAGTAATACTACTAATTAACTTTCTTTTTAAATCAATCGCACCCAAGGAAGGTAATGATAACATTGCAACTTGCTTTTCATTATTGAAATCACTAACGACAACCTTTTTGCCAGAAATACTAGGAAGGTCTGTGACACATATTGCGAAATCCCAATGTTTTTCATTTTTGATTTGTTCTGCTTTATCAACACTCTCATGTACATCTTCGGCAGAACCAATAATTAAATCCTCTTTAACTTCAAAGTTCCATTGACTATCATCATTAATCCTTTGTGTCAGCAATTGCTTGATTTTGGGAATAATCTTCGTCACATGTTCATGTGCAACGCCAGGTGATGGTACTAATCCTACTGTATACATCGGTGAAACCTCCTTTCTTTAATATAATTAAAATAGCAATACAATGTTCTAATTTTACAATGGATCACATCATGTCATCTATCTTCGATATATTCAAAATAATTTGCACGCAAATTATATTATAGACTCATAGAGAAATTTCAAACCTTTTCAATAAAAAAATCAATATCAATCCATAATAACGATATTGATTATATTTGACAAATAACATGTATCCATAATTACTTTTTATAAATAATTAATTGTGTATATAGGTTTATTCCTCAAATAAAAAACCTTGAAAGGAACGGATTATTGCTCCTTTCAAGGTAAAACACCAATTCTATTTTATATTATTATTTCTTATCATCATTCTTGAATCGACGTGTTACTTTATCGACAAAGTTATCTTTGTTATGTGTTTCATTTTCAAATTGGCTTTGAGAATGTTCTGTATCATGACGGTCTACATCATGATGATCTTCTCTGTGACGGTTGTCTTCTCTGCGATCTACATCGAATCCGTTACGTGCGTCTCTTCCTTCTACGTTACGATCATCATGTCTGCTTTCTGTATCTTCAAATCGACGATCTGTGTCTTGGCGATTAGCTTCATGACGGTCTACATCATGATGATCTTCTCTGTGGCGGTCGTCTTCTCTACGATCTGCATCGAATCCGTTACGTGCGTCTCTTCCTTCTACGTTACGATTATCATGTCTGCTTTCTGTATCTTCGAATCGACGGTCTGTATCTTGGTGATTGGCATCACGATGGTCTACATCATGATGGTCTGCTCTATGGCGGTCGTCTTCTCTGCGATCTGCATCGAATCCGTTACGTGCGTCTCTTCCTTCTACATCACGATCATGTCTATCTTCTACATCGTGATGATGTTTACGATTGTCATCATTTAAATGTTCTGCTTTATCATGATGCTTATCCTTTGAATGTTTGTTATGGACACCGTCTTTATCCTTGATATCATGCTTATCTTTATTTTTTCTAACTAATAACATAATACCTGCAATAATCCAGAATAAAGCAGCAATCCAGTTCATTACTAATGAAAGTACACCAGCAATGATGAGTAAAACACCTGCTAATTTAGCCTTTTTCTTAATTAATAATGTCGCAATTAGTGCAATTACTAAAATAACTAAACCATAAATAAGTCCAACTTTAAAAATAGATGGTAATAACTCAGACATATGTGATGATGAGTCTACGGCTGGATTTGAAGCAGCCTGTTCTTTAGCTTGTCTTTTAATTTCTTTTTGTACTTCACTCGTACCACCAAACATGGCACCAATGCCTAAACCTAATAATATAAATAATTGAGTAATGATCCCTAACCAAGCAAGAATCCGTTCAATTGTCCTTTTCATTAAATGACACCTCTTTCTTTGTTTCTTTATCATTACCCAATTGAAATACCATGTATGCTTAAATTATAAAATTAAATTGGTAATAATTTTATTTTTCCTATTATATCAGTGGTTTATTAGTTTTATTTTTTTAATTGATTTACATATTTTGAGTATAAATAGGACGTCATTTTATACGTCAAGAGGTAAAGAACACTTACCATTATTATCACACTTATAAAACTAGTTATAAATATACCTTTGCTAACTTCTCCAAATAATCCGAGTACATTATATATTATTTTAGAGGCAACCACTGTATGGAATATACTCACAATAAACGGAACGCTAAATAACCAAATTAACTGTTGATCTAATATATGTTTGATATCATCATTATCTAGTCCTAGATGTGCCATCGTAACATAATGATCAACATCTTCTTGCGCCTCTGATACTTGCTTATAGTAAATGATCAAGAATATTCCAATCACTAAAACGAAAGAAACTAAACTTCCCACAAATATTAAACCGCCATTGAAGTTATAAAACATCTTAATAAATGATTCATAGCTAGTAATATTGATATGATGTTTTTGTTCAAGTTTATGAATATCGGGCGTGTCTTTCCCTTTTAAATCGTACGCATTAAATTCAATCATCGTGTGTGTGACTTGATCGTCAGCTTTGGATGAATTTTTAGTATAATATTGGATGATTTGGTCACGTTCTTTGTCATTTTTAACAATTAAATTAATGTTTTCGCTGAATCTTATAGAATTCACATTGGTTTCTTCAACAGGTTTAATATTAAAGGATTTTCCTCTTAGTACTAAACTGTCATTCAAATCTAGCATTTGCATGCTCGTGTTCACACCGATTTCATTTGATTTTAAATGTAGCGGGCGATTAAATTGGTTATAATCATTCAATGTCATAATCGTAATAAATACATTTTTAGTACTCCAAGGATCAATATTGAACTCGTTTGGTGAATCACTTGGTTTGAGTAAACGTCGATAATCTGAACGATTGTCTAAAAGTACATTAAACATGGATTGGGTATATATTTTCGGTGTATCTGAATGTATATTTTGTTTAATATCTTCGGTTACTGCTTTAACCTTTTGAGCTACCTTTTTATCCTGATGAAAATCACCTTCAATACTGGTAAGATATTGATTTTTCCACATATTGCGAACATTCTCACCCATACTTCTGTATGTCGTGACGGTCATCCCTAAAGTAACAATCAAGAACGTACATAATATCGCGATACTTGCTAACCCTACTGCATTCGATTTCATACGTGCTCTTAATCCTGATATCAAAAAGAAACGTTTAGGTCGATAGTAAAACTTAGACAACTTTTGTAACCTTTCAATGAGTAAAACACTCAATGATATAAATAATAAATATGTACCTATAAATACAAAGAATATAGCAACAAATAATGCCAAAATCGACTCTGCTGGCGTATTATTTTGTAAAGCTATACGATAACCATTACCAACACATAACATCCCGATAATTAACAAACTATAATTGAATACCTTTTGAAATCGATAATTACGATACGCTTTCTTATTCATTAATTGCATAGGATTTTGCATAGTGATTTTAAATACATTAATCATTAATAATAATATCATGACGATTGATAATAATAGCAATGTTATCCACATGGCTTTAAAATCAAATGGATAGGCACTTAGGTAACCTTCCCGTCCTGTCGTTACTTTACGAATAAACATAAATAAGAGTGCACCGAATAAATATCCTCCAACGATACTCAATAATGCGATAATACAATATTTTACTATGGATTCTATTAATATTATGATGCTAAGATGACGTTTTTCCATACCTAAAATAATATAAAGTGAATAGGTCTTTTGTTGTTGTTTTAAGACAAATTGATTAGCATAAATGATAAAAATGATAGCTAATAATGACATGAATACATTTCCAATTATTGCAAAAACACCTAGTAATTGATGATGTTGTTGAATATATGTATTAGTGGTTAATGATAATAGTATGTATTCAATCGCAAATATCGTACTTGAAGACAAAATAAATGGTATGATGATATGCCGTTGCGTTACAAAATGGCGTTTAACAATTGTCCAAATCATTGTTAGGGGCACGTTAACTACTCCCTTCCATTTATAATTGCTAAACTATCAGCAATGCGCTTTTGATATGCTATCCGGCTTTCTTCTCCACGATATATCTCATGATATAAACGACCATCTTTAATAAAAACAACACGATTAGCATACGAAGCATCAATAGTAGAGTGCGTAACCATTAAAATCGTTTGTTGTTGTTGATTGAGGTGTTGAAATAATTGCATTAACTGTTTCGAACTTTTTGAATCAAGCGCCCCCGTTGGTTCGTCTGCTAATAATAGTTGAGGATGCGTAATAAGCGCACGTGCTATAGCAACGCGTTGTTTTTGTCCACCAGAAATTTGATTTGGAAATTGATTTAAGATGTCACTAATATTAAGTTGTCGACTCACTTTGTCTAGACGTTCTTGCATCGTATGAACAGATTGATTACTTAAGACAAGTGGCATTAAAATATTATCTTTATTTGTCATTGATTCTAAAATATTAAATTCTTGAAAGACAAATCCTAGTTGTTCTCGTCGAAACTGAGCAATATCTCTTTTTTTCAATGACGATAAGGATTGACCATTCAATTGAATGGTACCTTCCGTATATTGATCAAATGTAGCAATCAGTTGTAATAATGTAGATTTACCAGATCCTGATTCACCCATAATGGCTACAAACTCACCAGTATCAACTAATAAATTCATATCGCTTAAGGCTTCAGTTCTATTTAAACCCTTTCCAAATACCTTTTTGACATGTTTGACTTCTAGTAACATATGGACGCTCCTTTCTAATACCAACTCTATTTTATATTAAAAAAGGACCAACAACATTTATAATTTCTTACAAATCTTGTTGGCCATCTTACAATTTTGAAAGTTAGCTTTGCGTTGGAAAGCTAATTGTAAATTGTGTACCTTTATTCAATTCTGATGTTACTTCAACATTTAAATTCAGATGTTGCGCAATATGTTTAACGATAAACAATCCAATGCCGCTTGAGGATTCATTAAGGCTACCATTGTAACCAGAATATCCTTTGTCAAAGATTTTCGGCAAGTCTGCTTGACTAATACCAATCCCGTTATCTTTAATAGATAATTGTTGAGACGTTGAGTCAAAGTCAATCCAAATATCTTTTCCACGTGCATATTTTAATGCGTTATTCAGTATCTGTTCTATCAATATTGAAGTCCATTGTGCATCTGTTAAGATACTATCATCATTAGATTGATAATTAATTTTAGTATGTTGTTCAATAAAGTGAATTCGATATTTCATAATTAAAGGTTTAATTAAATCATCTATGTTCACCTCTGTGATTGTCATATCCGAGGCTTCATTAAGTAATTTTAAGTAACTTAGTGCTAAACGAGTATAGTTATCAATTTGTACAATTTCTTGTCTCACTTGATTGGCAACATTAGGTTCATTACGTTCTAGCAATAGTTGCGATGCAGTGATTGGCGTTTTGATTTGATGTACCCATGTTAAGAAATAACTTTCAACATCTTTACGATATTCAATTTGTTTGTTTTTCATTTCAAATAGTTCTTCTTCGAGTGATACTACTTTTTCTTTAAGTTCTTCTTGTTTTTGAAAACCTAAATAACTGATCCACCAATAAATGCACATAATAAATAAAATAATTGCTACACCAAGCATTAGCGCACTTTGGGGGAGTGAAAACACAAAGAAAATGAGTACAAACAGTAAGGATATAAACGTAACAATCGCTATTTCATTTTTAATTGATTTAATAAACGTTAGTAACATCTTATTTACACCCTATATCCCACATTTTTCTTCGTTTCAATAAAATCTGTTAAGCCAATTTGACTTAATTTTTTTCGCAATCGTGTCATATTTACAGCCAAAGTATTATCATCAATATAATTCTCTGATTCCCAACATTTTTCAATTAAAGCTGTTCGATTTACAAATTTACCTTCATTTTGAAACAACAGTTTAACGATTTGAAGTTCTGTTAAAGACAGTTGTGTCACATCATCTTGAAACATTAACTTAGCCTCATCAACAATCAGTTTACACCCTTTAACATTTAATTCGTTATTAGATACAGCTAAATCATAAGTTCGTCGTAATAAAGCTTGTACTTTAGCAACTGTTAACGATAAATTAAATGGTTTCTCAATAAAATCATCGCCACCCATTTGTATCGCCATTATTTGATCCATATTATCTGTCCTTGAACTAATAAATATAATAGGTACGTTTGAGATTTTTCTCATTTCTTGGCACCAATGGAAGCCATTTAAAGTTGGTAAATTAATATCTAGTAGTACTAAGTCAGGTAGATAGTCTTTGAAATCATCTAAAACATGTGAAAACTGTTTTGCCATCTTAACGTCATAGTTCCATTTCTTAAGTTCATTCGCTAAACTTTCTGCAATGACTAAGTCATCTTCTACTATCAAAATCTTCATTGAGATACACCTTTCGTTGCGTTACATTGATTTATCTTGATGTTCGACTTGATTTTCATCAGTTTGAGTGTCATTTGATGCCTTTTTAGCAGCTTCATTTTTCTTTCTTCTTTTTTCTTCATAAATACTTAATGCAATAAAACCTATGATGAATAATGGAGATAACATAACAAATATCATTTTTTTCACCTCGTTTATTTTAAGCATGAGTTTCCATGGTGGCAAAATGGCTTCCAATTTCTCTCTTGCTATACTCTATTTAATATCTATTTTACATGTTTATTATTGAAAGTACATTTGTTAAGAATCCTCCGTTCATAAAATCCCCTTTTATCCATGTTTACAATCTATTTACAAGAACCACACATCTAATCAAAATGCCTTGCTTATACTTAAATTGTAATGCATTTATACATATATTAGGGGGCCATTTTAAATGAAATTATTTAATCAATATACTAAATACTTATTGTCAGGTAGTATCATTGCTGCAACATTATTAAGTAGTACGAATGTATCTTTAGCTTCTGGGACAAATACAGAGGACAACAAAAAACCAAGTAATGATGAAGCTATTGCTTTCGGTAATACTAAAAACCCTAAAAATGTCATTTTCTTAGTTGGCGATGGAATGGGTCCTTCTTTCAATACTGCTTATCGTTATTATCAAAATGATCCTTCAGCTAAATCGATGAAACCCACTACATTTGATAAATATTTAAAGGGTACTAACCGTACTTATCCTAATGATCCTAAGGAAAATATTACAGATTCTGCGGCAGGCGCTACAGCATTTAGTTCAGGTCATAAAACGTATAATGGTGCCATTGGTGTCGATGCTAATAAGAAAAATGTTAAAACTGTGTTAGAAAGTGCAAAAGAAAAAGGTAAATCTACGGGTCTTGTATCTACAGCAGAAATCACTGATGCAACTCCAGCAGCCTATGCCTCACATGTCGATTCTCGTGATAAAAAAATGAAATTGCGAAACAGTTTTATAATGATAAAATTAACGGCAAACATAAAGTAGATGTCATTTTAGGTGGCGGTTCTAAATATTTTGGTAAAGATAATGGAAATTTAGATCAAAAATTCAAAAAAGATGGTTACGATGTGGTTTCTAATAAAAATGAACTGAATCAATCGACTAGCAATCAGGTATTAGGTTTATTCTCTGAGAAAGATATGCCACTTCAAATTGATGCGCCAGAAAGCAACCCATTATTAGTAGATATGGAAAACAGTGCTTTAAGTAAACTTGAAAAGAATGATAAAGGTTTCTTCTTAATGGTAGAAGGTGCGTCTATTGACAAAGCTGCACATCCAAATGATGTTACGGGTGTAATGTCTGAAATGCAAGGGTTTGATAAAGCTTTCTCAAATGCGATTAACTATGCTAAACAACATAAAGATACACTTGTTGTAGCAACAGCAGATCATTCTACAGGTGGTATGACCATTGGTAAAGGCAAAGATTACAAATGGAATCCTCAATCAATCCATCAAATGAAACATTCTGGCATGTATATGACAAAAGAAATTGCTGCTGGTAAAGACCCTGAAAAAGTAATCAACGATGGTTATGGTATTGACTTCCCTAAAGAACAACTTGATAAAGTTAAAAAAGAAGCTAAAAAGCTGAAGAAATTAACAAAATCAGGCAAAGATGAAAAAGATCCAAAAGTTGTCGAACAAACTACACGTCTTCAAGATGCAATTCAAAAACCAATCAATGATGCGTCACATACAGGTTGGACGACTTACGGTCATACTGGTGAAGATGTAAATACGTATGCATATGGTCCTGGATCTAATCAATTCAAAGGAAATAAAGAAAATACAGATAGTGCAAAAAATATCTTTGATTTCTTTGCTAATGACATAAAATAAACTTTGATATTAAATAATCCGAGATGAGCGTGACTCATCCCGGATTATTTTAATGTATTCATCTAATTACTTATGATACATATTAATATTCAATATTAGGCGCTTGGTTTACATGGTTTTGATATTTTTTAAATGCATAGTAACCTGCACCAACTAAAGTTAATAATATAGCGAATTTTTTCATCATAAAAACTCCTTCTTCGATTATTCATTTCAACTATCGCTTTGAAATTCTTATGACATAATTATACACTTTTTTTCAACAATTTTAAAAACCTTATTATCAATGTGTTGAAAAAACATAAATTAATTTTAATATACTTCATCGACATTCTTTTTTTCAATAACACACAACACGTCGATTTTAATGTGTTGATGTCTCCGTTGTTTGTGATATTGCTATATGCAATGCATCTACAAATTGATACATTAATGGAGACCAATTATTTTCATTTTTTCGTGATGTTGTACTCATATCTTGATTAATAAATAATGCTTTTCGTAATGCAGTTGTTAACTCTAATTGCACACCAGTGCTATTTTCATTTTTATTAATAAAATTATCCTCATTTAATCCGCCTAAATATTCAGGCGGCACTTGTACAGCAAAGCCTCTACTTTCCAATTGTGATTGAATCGCATCTCTTAGGTCAGACTTAGCGCCGCCTAAGAATACAATTTGGTCGTCTCCTTTAGCTCCATGAATAGAAATGGTAGCCGCACGTCCTTCAATCATTTGATGTAAAGTTGGATCATCATAATGTGTAGACGTCACATGCAATTGTGTATTGTTAGATGGTCTAGTGGCTTCAAATGAAAAATAATCATAACCGCCTTGTTGTGCAAGTAACTTTGTTAACTCAGACGTACCTTGTTCTATATTACCTCCATGAGGCGCAACGATCAGCACTTGGTTGCCTTGGTCACGAGTTTCCTTCTTCCAATCTATGCCTTCTTTAGTTTCTCGTTCAAGTTGGGTCATTGAAGTGTAATAATCTTTATGCGTACTTTCAACCGGTATGATTGGTTTAGCATCTGAATGAGCACCTGTTGATGGTAGGTTAGTGTCTTTCGAACTTGCGCTCGTTTGGGTTGTAGTTGAAGTTGTCGGTGTTACTGGTTTCGTTGAAGAAGCAGTCGTCGTTGATGGTTTAGTACTTGGCAGTGACGTTGATGACGAAGGTGCTTTGGCAGTACTAGTTGATGTCTTGGATACCGTCTTCGATGTCTGGCTCGGTGGACGCGTCGTTGTAGATGTTTTCGTCGATGTTGTTGATTTTGATGGTGTTGTAGTCGTATGTTGTGTCGCATTCGTTGGTTTAGTTGTTGATGTCTTAGATACCGTTGCTTTTGTTATAGGTGCTTTTGTTGTTGTGGTATGGTTTGTCGATGTCTTAGTCATTGTTGTACTGCTTTTATGGTGTGTAGATGTAGGTGCCTTAGCAGATGTTGGTTTTTGTGTATGACTCGTGCTTGTCTTAATTGTAGATGTTCGACTTGTTTTAGGAGCTGAAACAGATACCGTTTTCACTGTTTGAGTTGGTTGCTTAATAGTTGCTACTTTCGTCGTCGTTTTCACTGTAGTTGGAGCCTTAACTGTCGTTGTGACATGTTTCACAGGTGTCTTCGTTTGGGATATATGAGGTGCTATCGATGGTGTTCGTGTTTGATTATGAGTGCTCGTGTGGTTGTGAGTCGTTTGTACAGTAGAGGCATGGGCAGTGGCTTGTTGAGTCACGACACTTATCGTTCCTAAACTAATTGACGCAGTGATTAAACCTAACGTTATTTTAACAATTGGTTTAGTTTTTTTAGTTACATATCTTTTCATTCATAAACTCCTTAAAATAAAATACTTTTATCCTATGTTAACTTATCCATTGGAAATAGCAATATTTTTATTTAATATATCATCTATTTATTACATTATTAACAAAAATTTTAAAAATACTATGTAGGAGTTTAATATTTTTAACATCATTACTTAACATTCACCATTACTTCTTTAATATCATAAAAATCCCCTGTTACATCATATGCAACAAGGGCCTCTCAAAAGTATTAGTTACTCTTGTCCTTTTAAATGTTCAATATGTTTGAAGCCATCTCTTTGGTTGGCTAACGCTTCCATTATATCGTACCAATTGTTTCCTACTTTTTGTTGAATCGTTTGTAACAAGTGATCTTGTGCGTAATTGAGCTCATTAATTAACGCATTGCCTTTATCCGTAGCAAATAACTGCTTAACACGTCTATCTTTTTCTGATGTTTGCTCAATGATAAGTTCTTTTTCTTTTAGCGTTCTCAGTGTGGCATGAGAACCTTGCTTTGATATTTCCAATGTTTGAAGTAACTCTTTTATTGTAATTCCAGGTAATTTATTGATAAAAAATAAAAAACGGTGATGTTGGCGACTCATACCGTATTGCTCAATAATGTCATCCGCTGTCGTTACAAAGGTTTTATATGCAAAGTAAAATAGCATATGCTCATAATCGTTTTTATTTGTCGACATGTACTTTCTTTCCTTTTCTAATATTTAAGGTTCATTATAATAAAGTTTCCTTTTTTCGTCATGTTAAACTTTCTTTAAAAGGTCAAGTTAATTGACTTTCTTTTTACAAAAAGTTATCTTTTAATTGTAAAATGCAAATACATAAACAAAGGTGGAATGCATAATGAAACAACGTGTAGGACAATATTTAATGGATGCAGTTAATGCTGCTGGGGTAGATAAAATATTCGGTGTTCCTGGCGATTTCAATTTAGCCTTTTTAGACGATATTATTTCTCATGACCAAGTAGAGTGGATTGGTAATACTAACGAATTAAATGCTAGCTATGCCGCTGATGGCTATGCTCGAATTAATGGATTAGGTGCATTAGTTACTACGTTTGGTGTTGGAGAATTAAGTGCTGTTAACGGCATTGCCGGTTCTTATGCTGAACGTGTACCAGTCATTGCGATTACTGGTGCACCTACTCGTGCTGTTGAGTCAGCTGGAAAATATGTTCATCATTCTTTAGGTGAAGGTACATTTGATGATTATAGAAAAATGTTTGAACCTATAACAACCGCCCAAGGATATATTACGCCAGAGAATGCAACGACTGAAATTCCTAGACTTATACAAGCAGCGATCAACGAACGTCGTCCAGTTCATCTACATTTGCCAATCGATGTTGCAATGACTGAAATCGACGTATCTAAATCTTTCCAACCTGAAGCACGTGATGATCAAGATGTATCTCACTATATTCAAATGATTGAAGATAAATTAAATTCTGCTAAACAACCTGTGATTATTACTGGACATGAAATTAATAGTTTTGGTCTTCATTCTGAATTAGAACAATTTGTAAATCAAACGCATATACCTGTCGCTCAACTTTCTCTTGGTAAAGGAGCTTTTAATGAAGAAAACGAACATTATCTTGGTATCTTTGATGGTAGTATCGCTGAAGAAAATGTTAAAAACTATGTCAATCAAAGTGATGCTATTTTAAATATTGGTGCGAAGTTAACTGACTCAGCGACAGCTGGTTTCTCATTTGAATTTGATATCGATGATGTTGTTATGATTAATCATAACTATTTTAAAATGAATGAAACCATCTCTGAACAAGTTGCACTACCTCATCTTATAAAAGGTTTAATGTCAATTTCTTATAAAAATAAATCAGAATTTCCAATGTATCAACGACCAAAAGAACATGACTATCAAGTTGATCATGAACCATTAACTCAAGCAACGTATTTCAAGATGATGCAAGATTTCTTACAACTAGACGATATTTTAATCGCTGAACAAGGTTCTTCATTCTTTGGCGCTTATGATTTAGCTTTATATAAAGATAATACCTTTATTGGTCAGCCATTATGGGGGTCTATCGGTTACACTTTACCTGCAACATTAGGTACACAAATCGCTGCACCGCATAGACGTAATGTCTTACTTATCGGAGACGGTTCACTCCAACTGACAGTTCAATCGTTATCAACAATGATTAGACAACAATTGAAACCGATTATATTTGTAGTTAACAACGATGGTTATACAGTGGAACGTTTAATTCATGGTATGAAAGAACCGTATAATGATATTCATATGTGGGATTACAAAACGCTCCCTGCAGTATTTGGCGGAGATAATGTAGTCGTCCATGATGTTAATACATCACATGAACTTAAAGAAACATTTGAAAAGATCAATGCACATAGTGATTGCATGCACTTTGTTGAAGTAAAAATGGCAATTGAAGATGCACCAGCTAAATTAAGTGATATCGCTAAAGCATTTGCTTCACAAAATAAATAATAAATCATAAAAAGAGGTTAAGACATAAAGTTTTAGTACTCTGGGAAACCGATTAACAACGTCCCAAAACAGGATTATCTTCTTCTGGCCCCAGCAGAGAGGTTTTCATTTTGAAAACCTACCGGCAGTGCAAGCTGGGCATGGGACTCTCACGATTAGACTAAAATTGGAAAACAATTTTGTGTATCGTTCGGTTCTGCTCAAATCCTAAACTCTTTTGTCTCGACCTCTTCATTTATCTATGATTAATTATCTTTTCAGATTCTAACTTTGCTATAACATCATTAATCGTTTGGTTTTGAATCTCTGCCTTCATATCTTCGTGTATTTCATTTTCTATCATAGGATAGATATGATCAATAATTTGCTTACTCGCTATTTCGCCTATTTCTATTTCATAGTTTTCATAAAGAAATGACTTTAATGCTTTAGAGACTTCTATAATCATGCATAACACCTCATTTGTAATCTCTTATTTTATGCCACCTAAAGTTAATGCCATTATGGCTTTAATAGAATGTAAACGATTTTCTGCTTGTTTAAAAACAATAGAATAAGGACTATGAAAGACCTCATCTGTGATCTCCATTTCTGATAATCCATATTTTTCGTAGACATCTTTGCCTACTTGCGTTTGTGTATTATGGAAAGCTGGTAAACAATGCAGTACTTTCACATCAGGATTTTGTATCTTTTGAATTAATGACATATTGATTTGATAAGGTTGTAATGCCTTAACTCTTTCTTCTATAACATCTGTCGGTTCTCCCATTGAAAACCAAACATCTGTATAAATAGCATCCGTTTGATAAACAGTCTTTTCAATATCACTACTGATTTGAATCGTTGCGCCTGTTTGTTCCGCATAGTCTTTAGCCATCGCTACCACATGCGATTCCGGCAAGCGAGATTCTGGTGCCACAATATTCATATTGACGCCTAATAACGCCCCTGTAACTAATAAGTCATTCGCTACATTATTTCGAGCGTCTCCAATATATGTTAAAGTCTTACCTTTTAACGTCCCCCACTCTTCTTTGAGTGTCATAAAGTCCGCTAACATTTGTGTAGGGTGCCATTCATTAGTTAAACCATTCCAGACAGGTACATTAGCATGTTGTGCTAGTGTTTCAACATCGTTATGATCATGTCCTCTAAATTCGATACCATCATACATACTTCCTAGAACTTTCGCCGTGTCATAGATGCTCTCTTTTTTACCTAAATGAATTTCTCCCTGTCCAAAGTAATCTACTTGAACACCTAAATCATGTGCTGCAACACTAAATGCTGCTCGTGTACGTGTAGATGGTTTTTCAAATATAATAGCTATATTTTTATTTGTTAATAATTGATGTGATTGGTTATTTTTCTTTTCTGCTTTTAATTGTTGTGCCTTATCTATGATGTAATTCAATTCATCTTTAGAATAATCGGTCGACTTTAATAAACATTTACCTTCAAAGTTAAACTTGCTCATGTCATCAACTCCTTGATAACATCTTACAACATAGTAAATATAAATTCAATATATCGTTTATTTATGCATTATATAAAATAACTCTCCTGCATTTTTTACTTGTTTTATCGACATCATAGTGATACAAATCATTCAGTATTGTATACATTCTTAAAATGGTAAATATCATTTACGATGTTTCTCATGAAACATTTAATGATTATGTTGGGGAATACTAGTAGAACATATATAACTTCTAATCATTTTAGAAACTATCATCATCTAAAAACGTTTCGTTAATGACTTCTTTAGTTATTTGTTTTAATCGTAATTGACTCATATCAGAATTCGGGTCATAATATCGGCCATGTTTACGAATTAAGCGTTCATCCATATCCTTTAATGGATAAATTTTAAAGTTTTCTTTACTGTTTTTATTATATACATCACTTAATTCATAATAATTAACCATACTTCGCCATTTAACGTTTTCGATTTTTACTGCTTTAGGCGTTTTCATTATTTTAAATTCTATTCTACCGAGTAGGTCATTACTTTCATTTCCAGTTTCTTGTCCATTCAAGAAATTTCCTAGGGAATAAGCGACTAAGGTACGATGATGATCCTTACCTTTAATCCATTCAACTGGTTGTATAACATGAGGATGTGTACCTAATACTACATCCACCCCTTCATCAGCAAATAACTTTGCATATTTTCGTTGTATTGGATTAGGTTGATGAGATCCTTCATTTCCCCAGTGTGCCGATACAAATATGACATCTGCCACTTCTTTAGCTTGTTGAATATCCTTCTTAATTTGTTTGTCATCAAAATAGTTGATTTCGTATTGATGTTTAGGTTTAATTCCATTCGTACCAAATGTATAACTCAACATAGCTATATTGATACCATTTATCTTTTTGACTGCCACTTGATCATGAGACTTTTGCGAATCGTAAGTACCTGTAAACAACACTTTATTTTTATATTTATTCCATTGTTGAATATGATATTTAAGTCCTTCATCACCTTGATCTAATGCATGATTATTAGATCCATTAATAAAATTAAATCCGGTTTGCACTAAACTATCTGAAATATCACTAGGTGTGTTAAATCTTTTAAACCCATGATAAGGACGATGATCACCACCTATTGGAGATTCTTGATTGATGAATGCAATATCTGCAGATTGAATATCTTTTTTTATATTTTGGTACATAGGATTAAAATTGTATGTATCACCATCTGATTCAAGTGCATCCCTATATATGTTAGGGTGTATTAAATTATCGCCTACTGCTAAAACTTGTGCCTCTTGCTTTAAATCCATCCGATATGCCAACATGCTAACTATCAAAAATAAAATAAAAGACAAAATCGATATTAAATAATACTTTTTCAATGTTGTATCTCCTTATATACAATATACATACAACATTACTATATTCACACACAAAAACAATATATTTTATTTTAAAATTATGTAAATTATTGTTTTTCAAAATAAAATATGATGAGTCAATTTAAATCGTACACTCTTAACTTTTTTAAATTAGCCTGCTCGTTGTCTAACGTTAGACAACCCTAAGTGTTCCCACATAAAACAAGCCTTTCACTGTGCTTATCTCAGTGAAAGGCTAGATAGATTAAACGCCAACATCTTCCCATGATTGATTAACTTGATCTGCTGTAGATTTATCATATAAATCAAGCACAGCTTGGTGTAATGATTTTTTAGCATCTTCGAAATCTGAATTAGAAGATAGATAATGTGTTAACGTTCTATAATAAATTTGTTCAGCTTTATCTTTACCAATACGTTTGATTGTTAAATAGGCAGCTTTATTAGGGATACCAGAATTGGTATGTACACCACCATTATCCTCTTGTGTTTTAGAGTAATGTTTCATATGTGCAGGTTGATCATATTTTTCAGGATTAGACATACTTCTTAATGCATCACCTTTAACGTTGGGTGTATATATATCCTCACCAATTAAGAAATTATCACTATCAATAAAATAGGCAAAGACATCTGAGAAACTTTCATTCAATGCACCGGGTTGATTTTCGTATACTAAATTGGCTGTTTCCTGAGTTATACCATGTGTAATTTCATGTGCTACCACATCTTTAGCACCAGAGAATGGTAAATAATTGTCATTATCTCCATCTCCATAAATCATTTTGTCACCAATCCAAGCAGCATTGTTACGATTATCTTCATTTTCAAATTGATTCACATGAGTTAATGAATCGATAGGACTTCCCTTATCATCGTATGATTCTCGACCAAATTTATTTTTATAATAATCATACACATCTTTAGCATAATCGTTCGCATCAACAGCAGCATGTTGCGACTTGTCTACAAATTCTTTATCTTTATCTGTCATCAGTTTCGAACTGCCATCCTCATCATTATAGTCATAAGCTGAAATATTACCTTTATGCGTCACATCCTTCAACTCATATCCTTTATCCTTACTATTAATATTAATTTTTTTCGTTTTGTTTAATACGCTTTTTCCCGTACCTTCAGTATGCGCATGTTGGATATTATTTATCTTATCAATGACTTCCCCAGTTTCAGCATCAACTTGAATGTTCCAATGCGATATTTTAGGAGACGTCGTTACAATTTCTACCTGATAAACATATTTGTTATGTTGGCCGCTAATTTGAATTTGATTCTTTTTAATGACATCATTTTTAAAGTTTTTAGCTTTATCTGAAGACATTGAAATAGCTTCAAAAGCTTTATTGATGGCCTCTTTTTTATGGATTTGGACAGTATTACTAGGTTTTATTTCACTACCACCTGTGTCACCATTGATAAGAACAACCTTACCTTGAGGATTAGTATGTATTTTAACTTCTCTATCAGGAACATATACATTTTTAAACTTTGGTTGTAGTGTATAGTGCGTGTAGCCTAATTGATCTGTATTGACGTCGACTGTTTTATAGTGCTTAAATTGCTTTTTAGCATTTTTATCATTGGGTAATAATTTTAATGCCTGAAATGCTTTATTCTTATCCTTAACTTCTAATTTGTTTTGATTTGCTGAATGATCATTCTTCGCATCCACTTCTTCACTATAAAATGTACTACTTATAGTTATTACTGAAATACCGGAAATGATAGTTTTAGACAATCGATTCATGTTAATCCTCCGTATAAGTATAAATTTTAATCTCCCTTCATACTATTTATATTTTTATAGAAAGTAAATGAAAATTACATAAAATTCAATAAATATACGTTGTGTATTATAATATAATATATAAATTTTATTAAACTATTTTATCGACAAATCTTTTCACCTTTAACGGGCATCCTATTATTTTTAAAATTTATTTTGAGTGATTGTCCTTCTATTAAACTAGGTTGATTACTAACTTGAAAATGAACATGAGGCTTTGACGAATTACCTGAATTTCCACAAAGACCTATCATATCGTTATCTGTTATTTCATCTCCAATTAGACTATTCATAATTGAACCTATCAAAAAACAGACATCCTCTATACGGACGTCTGTTCATGTCGTTCTAACTTATTTAATTTTATTTAATGTTTTATCTTTTTGAATTGCTACTTTAGTTTTTTCATAACCAATGACAACGCGGTCGATTTTACCTTTTGATGCATCGAACCAAACCGCTTCACCATTTTTCTTAGGTTGGTAGTAATAAATTCCTGTTGTATTATTTTTACCATTATCTACTTTTTTCAAATCTTTACCATAAGATTTTTGTAAATCTGTTAGCTTCAATTGCTTTTTCAATGGAATATCGACTAATGAAGCTTTTTTAGATTTTTTATCATACTGACGGAATAATTGATCTGATTTGATTACTGTTTGAGTTGATTGAGTTGGCGCAATTTTAATACCATTAAATGTAACGTTGCCAGCTTTGATTGCATTTTTGAAATTTTTATCTAAAACAAACTTCGCATCATAACCTGCGTTACCTTTATAAGTATAATAAGCAGATTGATGTTCTTGGGTTGTTGCTGCATGTGCCGTATGATTGATTACTGGCGCTACACTCGCTGATGCACCTAATAATGTACCGAAAGCTAATGTAGACGCAATGATTGATTTTGTCTTTTTATTCATAACGTATCCTCTCTTTCTTTACCCATAGCTTCTTTGCTTAATAGGTCTTCTAAATTATACGTCATCAACTAAAGACATACAATTAAAAGTAATAGCCCTTACAGTTTTGTCATATCTAATTTATGCTTAAATTTAATATTTTATATTACACGTCTTATCATTTTTCATTTAAATATGTTAGCAATAATTCAATATAGTAATCGATAAATTTTAAGTAATGATTTTTATTAACACATTCATCAACTTGATGAGGTCCTTGACCTGGCCCTATCATTAAGAATGGAAAGTCTTCGCTTTTACCTTTTAATAAATTAGATGCATCCGTAACGGCCACTGTTGGTGTATCTATCAATGCCGAAGGATCAAAATATGTTTGAGCTAGTTGATGGCCTAATTTAAATAAGTGATTGTCACCCGTTGTGACAACTGGATCAAGATCTAAATATATGTCATGAGTCAAATGTGCTCCTCTTTGATTCGCTTCATCGATATATTTATTAAATAGTGCTTTAACTTTTGTATTATCATATTCTGGAATCGTGCGAACATTAAACGTTGCAGTTGCGTAATCAGGAACAGAATTGACTTGAGAACCACCATTAATCATACTATTGGTCATCACAAGTCCTTGAATTCTAGTTTGAACTTCATCTTTACTAACAAAACTAGGCAATTGATCAGCCATTTGATTGACCATATTGCCATAATCTAAAGCCTTTCCTTTTATTCTTTGCGTTATTTCTTCATATGCTTGATTGATATTTTGAACCAATTCAATAAGTGGTGTAATTGCATTTTCTCCCATAAAAGGTGTAGAACTGTGACTTGAACGCCCCTGAGATGTGATTTTAATATCCATTGATCCTTTGTGAGCATATACAATGCTTGGATAAGATGGTTCTGCGATGACTAGGGCGTCAACATCAGCCATATAACCTTTACGATATAATTGTTCTGATCCTGCTTGTTCCATTTCCTCTCCAGCGGTTGCTAATAATCTAATGGTACCGTGTTTTAACTGTCCGCTCGCTTTAATTTCAATCATTGCAATCACCAGTGCAGCTAATCCCGATTTCATATCAGCAGCACCTCTTCCATATAAATGACCATTTCGTTCAGTCAATTCAAATGGAGGAGATGTCCAATCATCATGGTTCCCTTCATTTACTACATCCATATGTCCTGAAACTGCAACGACTGGTTTACCAGACCCTATGGTAGCAATTAGATTTGCACGTTCTCCTGAAATGTAATCGATGTGTGTGTCAATATCATATCGATTAAGCCATTGCTCTAAATATTGTGCTACTGCTAATTCATTGTCATTGACTGAAGGTATAGCCACTATTTCTGATAAAATTTTTACCTTTTGTTCATTAGTTAATACACCCATATATTTCACTTACTTTCCTATTATTTTAAAATATCATTAAATATTGTGTTCTTATTCAAAAATTTGATTATAATATAGTTAATAATTATCGTAGTTAATGGAGGACACACTTTTGAAGAAATTATTAGCAAGTATTGTTATTTTTGCACTTGTATTAGCTTTAGGATTTTCTGTTTTTGCAGCTTTAACACACCAAAACAAAACATCTCATCACAAAACTGAAGAAAAAGATAAAAAGAAAACGTCAAAAGAGAAAGCGAAAAATAATACAACAGATCAAGAAACTGTTCAAGCTGAACCTACGAATTCACAACAAAATAATGTAAACAAATCCAATCATTCAGCTAATCAACAACCAACTCAAAAATCATCTCAAGCTACTCATCAGACATCACCAAGTCAATCAACTCAAGCTAAACCGTCCAACCAACCAGCACAAAAAAGTAATAATCAACCTGCGCGTTCACAACAATCGGAACCAGCCAATAAACCAAAGGCAAGTACTGAATCATCACAAGGTCAAGGCGGTCAAGGCGGTCAAGGTGGTCAAAGCTCTAATAACAATAATAATGCGAATCGTTCAACTCAGAACAATAGCACTTCAAATAAACAAAACAAATCAGAATAATAAAAAGACAGGATTAAGTCATTCTCATTGGCTCTCACTTGAGCTGAATGTCGTATCCTGTCTTTTTTATTTAACACTCAATGATTCATGAGTCTGATTTGAATCAATTTTTCAAATTTCTTCTAAAACTATTTCACTAATCTAATGGAATCTCATACCACCATCAACGATAATTGTTTGTCCTGTAATATAATCTGAATCACTACCAGCTAAGAAACTAACAACATTAGCAACGTCTTCTGGTTTAGATAAACGTTTTAATGTAATTTGATCTGTAAATTGTTTCCAACCCCATTCTTCAGGTTGATTATTTTCTTTAGCTAATTTAATAGCGATACCTTCCATCATTGGCGTTTCAACAATACCTGGTGCAAATGCATTTACTGTTATACCTTTATCAGCTAAATCACGTGCAGCTACTTGTGTTAAACCTCTAACTGCAAATTTTGAACTACAGTATAGTGATAATCCTTTATTACCTTCTACACCTGCTTGAGACGTTGCATTTATAATCTTTCCACCGTGACCTAACGCTTCAAATTGTTCGAGTGCTGCTTGAATACCCCAAAATACACCACCAACATTTACACCAATAACTTGATTGAATTGCTCAGTTGTTACAGTATCTATAGGTGTCATTGGGCCTAACCCAGCATTATTCACTACTACATTTAATTCTCCAAAGTGTTTAACTACTTGACTAAAAACGTGAAAGACTTCATCACGATTAGCGACATCAGCTTTAAATGCGATAGCTTCTTGGCCATTACCCTTTAATGTGGCAGCCGCTTCTTTCGCACCTTGTTCATTATAATCCACTAATGCAACATTAAAGCCATCATTAAATAATCGTTTGGCTATTTCAAAACCAATACCTTGTGCTGCTCCTTTTACTATAGCCACTTTATTTTGATGTGTCATTCTACACACGCTCCTTAAATATATTCACTTATTATAATATCACTCAAGAATATATTTTTTGTGTAGAACTCGTGTCTTAATGTATCTTACATAAAAAATTCTAGCACTTGAGGGATACATGTTATGCCCTAAGTGCTAGAAACTCATTCACTTTATTCAGTTACATTACTTTCATCAACTTTAGATGAAACTTTTCTCATCAATGGATCTGTGATTGGTTTCAAAATAACACCAACTATGATAAATCCTAATCCAAATAATGCTAAGATAATCACTTTCGTAATTAATATTTCCGGAACAATACCCCCTACCGTTTCACGTAAAGCATCAATCGCATACGTAAATGGTAAATACGGCGATATCGTTTGGAAAAACTTAGGCGTCGTTTGAATTGGGAAAGTACCGCCACCACCTGCGATTTGTAATACTAAGAAAATAATCGCAATGGCTTTACCAGGGTTTCCTAATAATGATACACAAGTATAAATAATTGAGTTAAATACTAGTGAGCAGAATACTGCTATCGTCACAAATAATACTGGCGACTCGACGGCTGCCTTTAATATAACTAAGTCTCCAATTGATACAATTAATGATTGTACTATACCTAATAGGAAGAAGAAGCCTGCTTTACCCAGGAAGATTTCTCTAGGACTAAGAATTGGTTTTAATGACTGATGTTTGTTATCTACGGATAATAAACTAACCATTAACAATCCGCCGACCCATATAGATAAGGCTGTATAAAACGGCGTCATTCCAGAACCATAATCTTTAACTGGGAACACATCGGTGGTCTTTTTATTTATTGGATGTGCGATGACATCAGCCTGCTTTTTCAAATCATTTTTCAATACATCGATTAAATTATCTACGGCATCGTCTTTATCTAATTGTTTAAATATTTTATTGGCTTTCTTCAGATCTTTCTCAACACCTGGTAATTTATTTTCTGAGAAATCCGCTAAATTAGACAGGGCTTCTTTAGCTCTTGGTTGGTTCTCATCTAATAAATTCACCGCATTATCATATTTACTAAATAACGATGGTAAATTATCATTGACTGCTTGAGTAGCATTTGCTAGGCGTTGTTCTAAGCCAGGTAAATCATTACGCACAAAATCTGTCGCTTTGGCTACATCTTTCTTCACAGTTGGGAAATAATCTTGTGCTGTTTTCATTGCATTCATATACGTTTGTTCTATACCTGGCAATGCTGTTTGAATACGATCAATACGCTTTTTACCACTATCTAATATACTTTGTCCTGACTGAATCACTTGATTAATTGAATTTAATTTAGATTGAACAGTTGATAATGCTTGTTGACCTGATGCCAATTGCGACGTAATATCATTCGAAATGTTTAATAAACTTTGATTTAATTCTTTCTTAACATACGTACGGAATTGACTTAACGTCTTATTCGTGTCATTGATTTTGTTCAATACGTTAATCGCTTCTGATTTACCAGAACTACCGTTTGATAAAGCATCAATTAATTGGTTGGTTGTTTTTAACTGACCATTGAGTTGATTATTAGCTGCTTTTATTTGCTTAATTTCTTTTGATAAATCAACATCTTCATTTTTTTCAAGCTCTGATAATATATCAATAAATTGTTGATTATATTTCGTAGCATTTTCTAAACGAGATGATACATTTTCTAACGGTTCTTTAAACTCAGTCGGTTTGTCTGATGCCAATATACCGTATGAGATATGTTTCAATGCATCCATATCTTTTTGAGATGCCTTGGCCTGAACATCACTTAAATTTGAAAGCGATAATAATGATTCAGTCAATGCTGTATTCATTGATTTAACATCATTTGAACTTACTAGCTCATTTGACTGGTTATTATCTTTATTACCTGAAGTACTTAAAGATTGCGTCTTAATCCCAGTTTGATAACTATGTCCTTCATCACGTTTCTTACTATGAGCACTTTGTTGGCTCGTACCTGATTGTTGACGTAAATCTTGGTTAACATCATTATTTACATTTTGGGCACGTCCTGCTGCATCTTGATAATCACCAACTCGATTTTGAACTTGTGTTAAAAATCCTTTAGCATCTGTGAGTTGGTCATTCGCAGCATCAATACCTTGCCCCGCTATAGAGACACCTCTATTGATTTTAGGAAATTGTGCCGGTACATCATTAGCTGCTACATTTAGTACTCTTTCAATATTAGGCATATAATTATTCAGCGCAATTATTAATTTAGCCTTTTCATTTAATGCAGGTATTGATGAATTAACTTGATTTAATCTTTCTTGTGCATCTAAAATATCACCTTTATAATTACCTAAATTTCTAAATTGATTCGCATAGCGATCAAGGTCATCTTGGTGTTCATTTAAATAGATGATTTTATTTTTAAACTTATTAATTTCTGGCAGAGAATTATTTGCTGCATAGACCGCATTTTTGATTTTATTAATTGTTGGCACTTCATCTTCAATTTTCAGACCTACTTTATTCGCCTCTGAAAGTAATGCTTTCGTCACGGTTTGATTAAATTGTTCGTTAGCTTTTTCTACCACTAATGAAGAACCTGTATCCGTTAATTTCGCAGCAACAGCATTAATTTTCTGATTGACTTTGAAATCGACATCCGCCTTTTCAGGGTGCTTCCTTAATGTTCCTGTAATTTGATGTGTAAACTTGCTCGGTATGTATATGCCTGCATAATATTTCCCCATTTTAATTTCATGATCTGCTTTTTCACGGCTAACAAATTGCCAATCAAAGCTATCATTTTTCTTTAGGGTTTGCACCATCTTATTACCTACATTAATCTCTTTCCCTCTAACTTTGTCACCTTTATCTTCATTGACAATCGCTACTTTAATATGGCCCGTATTTCCATATGGATCCCACATTGCCCATAAGTTAAACCATGCATAGAATGAGGGTAATATGGCTAATCCCGCTAATATGATCCAAACTGCTGGCGTTTTAGCAATTTTCTTTAAATCTGTTTTAAACAGCTTTAGTGCGTTTTTCATTGTCACACTCCTAAAAACGATTGATTAACTTTCCTATCTATATTTATATCGCCATCATATTTATACCTATTTTACCAAATGTTAGATTACATTTTTCAAAAACAATTTATTTTTCTGATAAAGGTTAGTATAATTAAATTTACTAGATTGATTCAATTCGTTGATATGTATCAACTATAAATGTCATAAGTTAAATTATAACAAATGTCCAATAAATATCTCAATCATTTTTCAAATTTTTAAGGGAGCTAATCATAGATGTCTAAAGAAAAATTCTTAACATATTTACTTACAACTACATTAATTGTGCCATCTTTCTCAACAGCACCCATAGCTAATGCTGCAGATGACCACTCAACAACACCATCTTCATCACAACAGCGTGATACGCAAAATAACAATGATTCAACAAACAGTGATGATAAAAGTACTAAAATCACGCAAGAAGATGATGAGATTAACACATCAGAACACAAACATGAAAAAACGAAGCAATCATCACACCAAAACACTAAAAAGGAAAAACAAGACAAAGCGCACCAACAAAACCATCATGGAACACAAACATCTGTAACAGATGATAATTATAAACAGTCACATCAATCAACTAATTTAATTAATCAATTTTATGATGGATTATCCACGCATCAATCTGACTTTAATCGATTATGGTCTCCAGACCAATATGATGATAGCTTTAGTTTAACGACGTTAATTCAAAACCTATTTCATTTTGACTCCGATATTTCAGACTATGAACAACCTTCTCATGAAGAAGATGATACAAATACAAACTCTAAAAATAACCAGTCTGATGATAATGATAAGATAACTGACAATGATCAAAATGCAGACAATAGTGGTCATTCTGAAAAGTATCCACAACAAGACGAGACTAATAAAGGTGATCAATCTATTAATCGTCACGATAAGGAAAATAGTGACCTATCAAACCAAGACAATCATTCACAAAGTGATGAAACTCAAGATCATCAACAAAGTGACAACAATCAACAAGATCATTCTTCAAATCAATCGAATGGTTCGAACAAGAATGGCAAATCATCATCTAATCAAAGCATTTCCGACTCAGCCATCGATTCCATTTTAGATGAGTATAGTGAGGATGCAACGAAGACGCAAAAGCAATATCAAACATCTAAAGATAAACACACTCAAGATGATAAACAACAAGATACAAAGCAAAACAATACAAAAAAGCAAGACGTCAATCCTCAACTTCCAACACCGGATGAATTAAAACATAAAACAAAGCCCGCACAATCATTTAAAGGTGATTTTAAACAATCGAATACACGTGCCACTGGATTGTTTCAACAATTACCTAAAATAGAAGATGGTGCTTTAACAGATGGCGATATCAATATCGTTGATAGTAAAAGCACGAGAGATTTTATTAAATCGATTGCCAAAGATGCACATCAAATAGGTCAAAAAGAAGACCTCTATGCCTCAGTAATGATGGCACAAGCTATTTTAGAATCTGATTCTGGTAATAGCGCTTTAGCACAAAAACCTAATTTTAATCTATTTGGCATTAAAGGAACTTATCAAGGACAGTCTGTTTCATTTAATACTTTAGAAGCTGATAGTACAAATAACATGTTTAATATTACAGCTGGTTTCCGTAAATATCCTGATACAAAAGCATCACTCGAAGATTACGCACGTTTAATTAAAAAAGGTATAGATGGTAACCCTAACATTTACCGTCCAACATGGAAGAGTGAAGCGTCTACTTACCAGTCAGCAACTTCTCATTTATCACGTACTTATGCGACTGATCCTAATTATGCTAAGAAATTAAATAGTATTATAAAACATTATCATTTAACTGATTTTGATAAGAAAGAAATGCCAAGTTTGGATAAATATAATCATACGATTCATAGCGATGATCAATCACAATCAAGTTTCAAACCATTCGAAGAAAACCAAGGAAGTTCAAGCTATCCACAAGGACAATGTACATGGTATGTGGATCAGCGTATGAAACAATTTGGTCAATATATTCATAGTAATTTAGGCGACGCACATCATTGGAATAATCGTGCAGCACGGGAAGGTTATCAAGTATCTTCAACACCTAAAAAACATACAGCAGTCGTTTTTGAAGCTGGTCAATTAGGTGCGGATACACAATATGGTCATGTTGCATTCGTAGAAAAAGTTAACGCTGATGGTTCAATTATCATTTCAGAATCAAATGTGAAAGGATTAGGCGTTATCTCATATAGAACGATTGATGCTGATGATGCATCACAATTGGATTATATAACGGGTAAATAAATCACTCGGATTACACCATTAAAAAGAGCGAGACAAAGTTAACTTTGTCTCGCTTGTTTTAATTTATTTTGATCTTTTACGTTGATTATACCAGATTATACTACCACCGATAATGGCTATAACTAATGCTATAGGCATCCAATGTTGCTTAACTGCCTGACCTGCATCAGGTAATGATAGATTACCATCATCATTAAACAATCCATCTAGGAATCCATCATTAGAACCAAGCGTTAGGCCTTTTTCAGGTGTTGGCGTTGGAATATCAGGAATACTATCCAATAGACTACCACCAGAATTAAGTTGATCTAATAAACGAGAGCCTTGATTGGATTGTTGATTAATTCTATCAAAAATGCTCGGTCTATTTTTGATCGGAGAAACAATATAGTCTAAATCTTTCTTAGCACTGTCCATCTTATGTTGCAATTGCAATAAATCATTAGCCTTACCGTTAATGGCAGACTTGATTAAATCTAAAGCACTTGCTTTATCACTTTGCATACGATTAATGATATCTGCTAGAACTTTTGCTTTTCCTTGTTCAATTCTCGTTGCTAATATAGTTTCAATCGCTTGTCGTTTATCTTTTGCATTATTTAATACATCATTTAAAATGTCATCCGCGCTCACATGTCCTTGTTTATCAATGTGTCGTTTGAGTTGCTCTACAATTTGTTGGTTTGATAATTGTCCATTAGCTAATTGTTTCGCAATACGTTGCGCTTCCTTATCCCCTAATCGTGTAGCAAGGAGTTGTTTAATTAATTGTTGCTTATCTGCAGATTGATCTAACATTGATTTTAAAATATTATCTGATGAAGTATGTGTAAGACCATCTAGCTGTTTATCGATTTGATTGGCAATTTGTTGATCTGTCTTTCCTTTCGTCTTTACGTGTTTCATTGCTTGTTTCGCTTCATGTTGACTCATCACTGTATCCAAAATGGATTGAGCCGCTTTATTTTTATCTTTGGATTGTTGCAACTGATTAAGTATTAAATCATGTTGTTGATTCATACGTTGTTCCGTTTGACGAATGTCTTGTTTTAAAGCTTGTTTACGTTGATTGTCAAAATCGCTTTGTTGATTGACATCCTGTTCTAATGCCTTAAGTGTATCTCTTTTATCATTAATGTAGTGATTGCCGTTCATGTTATTAGAAGATAATTGACTAGAAATCGCTTGATTTATTTTGTCACTACCCTCTAACTCTTTTGTAATCTTTCCAACGTGTCCATCTTGTTTTTGATCTGATTGTTTCACATCTGCTTCGTCAGCAATGTGTTTTAAATCATCTAATGTTTGTTGTTCTTTGGCGTTAGATTGTGGCAGTTCTCTAGTAGCAGCTTTTGATTGATTTTTAGAATCTTGTTGTGCGTCTTGACGTTGATTAGATGATGAATCGGAACGCTTTTGTTTTTGTGTCTTATCGGCATCTTCATCTAATGATGTATCTTGCTTTATTTTATCTAAATCATCCAACACTGACGTTTGTTTATGATTTAACGTTTGTTGCTTATCATGTGGCTGAGCTTGTTCCTGTGCCTGACTCGTTTCACCATCTTTTTGTTGATGGTTATCAACATTTTCTGAAGATAAATCCAAATCAGCTAAAATTTTGTCTAAGTCTTTAGTAACATCATCTTTATCTTTCACATTTTCAGCATTCTTTTCACTAGACGTTTCTTTAGCTGAATCTGTTGAATGCTGCGTTTCTTTGTCTAATGATTTCAATTTGCGATCTTCTTTTTTAGCATCTTCAATTATCTTATCCAATGTTGCATTATCAGATACATCATCTAGTTGTTTGTGGTAATCCTGTCTTGAATCTTCTTTTAAATGTGTAAGTTGATCAATATCATCTTTAGCGTCATCGATTTTATCTTGCAATGACTCATCTTTAGATTCAGATGTATGATGTGAAGTTGAAGTTTCTTTAGCTTGTACTGTCATATCACTAGCAGAACCATAACCTATCATTGATCCACTGATTAAAAGCGCTGAACAAGATAATTTCAAACACATGCTGACTTTGTCGAATTGTTTATCTTTCATGTTTTCAATCTCCTTTAATCAATTGCCGTTTTAAAATTCATCTCCATTATATAACAAAGCACTTTAAAATTACACTTTGCATTTTAAATAGAAGCTATTTAATCTATCAGTAAAATGAAATAAACAAATAATTTGTAACTATATGTATATACCTTTATAATTCAATCAAGTTAAATTAGTTAAATTCGAAATATGATTTAACTTAATTTTATATTAAAAGGAGTTTTTAAAATGGCAGAATCAATTTATTCAACTACAATGATTAGTAATGGTGGCCGTGATGGTCGCGTATTTAGTCCAGATAACACGTTTGTTCAAAATTTAGCAACACCAAAAGAAATGGGTGGTCAAGGTGGTAACGATACTAACCCTGAACAATTATTTGCAGCAGGTTATAGTGCATGCTTCAACAGTGCATTATCATTAATTTTATCTCGACATAAAGTTAATGACGCAAACCCTGAAGTTGAAATCACTATTGAGTTAGTGAAAGATACTACCGATAATGGTTTCAAATTAGCAGCAGACATTGACGTTACGTTAGAAAATGTATCTCAAGAAGAGGCTGAACAGTATGTAGAACAAGCGCATCAATTCTGTCCATATTCTAAAGCAACACGTGGTAATATTGACGTTAACTTAAAAGCCAACGCTCAATAATGAAATTCAATTATTGAACCCTCGCGTTTGATTAATGAACAACTCCTAAATACCTACTAAGTGGTGGTGAGTATCTAACTCTCCCCACTTTTTTTATAAATTTTTATGTATCGATACATCAATGGGGCTTCATGCCATAGTCATCCCTATTTTGATGTTTTTTATTAAACTTGCGCATCGGTTTCATATTTAACTGAATAAAGGGAATATAACTTATATAAAGCATTTTTTAATTATTTCTTTTCATCTTAGTTTAGCCGTACCACAACTGTAAGGAGGCATCCACATGGCTTTATCTATCATACTTATAATATTAGGCGCTATTTTAATCATTATTTCCAAAATCGTGATGTATGCTGATGAAAAACGCCATGAATTAAAAGAGAAATTTTATTTACCCGGTTTATGCTTAGTATTGATAGGTATTTTAATTCTCATTGGACATTTTGTCACAAGTTAACAGTTGCTATCACTGCTCATAAAGCACACTTCTGAGCTATCTTTTCAATAAAATGTCCAACAATTCTTACAATCTGTTTCATTTTTCAACGACTCAATAAAATTAATGGTGTTTCAAGCAGTTGAATCTTGTTAAATTAATAACTGTAACTTTAAAACACCATAGATTTTTCTCAATTAAATTGAGTCCAACTTCATAGTTCCGTCACAAGTTAACGAATAAAAAACAAATAGGAGGAAATGTCTTGGCAAAACTTTTATACAAATTAGGCAAATTCATTGCTGAGCACAAATGGGTCAGTATCATTGCGTGGCTTTTGATTCTAGGCGTTATCATTACACCATTATTAATTAGCGCACCTAAATTTGATAGCAATATTACAATGAATGGTCTTAAATCATTAGATACAAATGACAAGATGTCAAAAGAGTTCCATCAAGATAGTGAAAAGGCATCGATGAAAATTGTAATACATTCTGATAAAAAGGATGGTATTACAGATAAAGACACTAAGAAAGATATTGAAAAAGCACTTGATAATATTAAACAAGATGATGATTACGTACAAAACGTAAGTAATCCATATGAAACAAATCAAGTCAATGATGATAAAGATACTGCAATTGCGACAGTCAATTATGTAGTTAACCAAACATCATTAAAAGATTCTTCTAAGAAAATTATCGATCGTGAAATGAAAGATGTGAAAGATAACCACAATGTTCAAATCGAACAAGCACAAGGTGGTAGCGGTGGTTCTGAACCAGGAGGCAACTCAGAATTAGTAGGTATTGTCACTGCATTTATCATCTTATTAATTACATTTGGTTCATTAATTGCAGCAGGTATGCCAATTGTCAGTGCCCTCATGGGACTTGGTTCAAGTATTGGTATCATTGCATTATTAACAAACGTATTCGATATTCCAAACTTCACATTAACACTAGCCGTAATGATTGGATTAGCAGTTGGTATCGACTATTCTCTATTCATCTTATTTAGATATAAAGAAATTAGGAAAAAAGGTACCCCACCTGTTGAATCAATTGCCTTAGCTGTTGGTACAGCAGGAAGCGCAGTTATATTCGCCGGCTTAACAGTTATGATTGCTGTTTGCGGTCTTTCATTAGTAGGTATTGATTTCTTAGCCGTTATGGGATTCGCTTCTGCAATTAGTGTTTTATTCGCGGTACTTGCCGCTTTAACATTATTACCTGCATTGATCAGTGTTTTCCATAAACGTATTAAAATCAAAGACAAACCAGAAAAAAGTAAAGACCCTAAAAATCATCCATGGGCTAAATTTGTAGTTGGTAAGCCAGTACTAGCTATTATTATTAGTTTAATTATTTTAATCGCAGCTATCATACCCATTTCTGGAATGCGTTTAGGTATGCCAGATGATAGCTTAAAACCTAACGATTCATCCGCACATAAAGCGTATAATTTAGTTACTGACAACTTTGGTGCCGGATATAACGGTCAAATTGCGATGCTTGTAAATACTAAAGATGGTGGCAGTAAAAAAGACATTGAATCTGATTTAAATAGTATGAGAAAAGATCTTAAAGATATGGATAATGTCGATACTGTCGAAAAACCTCAATTAAATGATAATAATCATTATGCATTAATCTCTATCATTCCTGAAGATGGACCTAATGCGCAATCAACAAGCAATTTAGTTTATGATTTACGTGATTACAATAAACAAGCCAAAGAAAAATACGACTTTAATACAGAAGTAACAGGCCAAAGCGTAATCAACATCGATATGGCTGAAAAATTAAATAATGCTATTCCAGTATTTGCTGGTGTTATCGTATTATTAGCATTTGTATTATTAGTATTTGTATTCCGTTCAATCCTTGTTCCATTAAAAGCCGTTCTCGGTTTCGTATTATCATTAATGGCTACACTCGGATTCACAACCTTAGTCATGCAAGATGGCTTCCTTGGTGGTCTATTCGGTGTAGAAAACACTGGTCCACTATTAGCATTCTTACCAGTTATTACAATCGGTTTACTATTCGGTTTAGCTATTGACTATGAACTATTCTTAATGACGCGTGTACATGAAGAATATAGTAAAACTGGTGACAATGATCACTCTATTAGAGTAGGTATTAAAGAAAGTGGCCCTGTTATTGTAGCAGCTGCATTGATTATGTTCAGTGTGTTTATCGCCTTTGTATTCCAAGACGATATGCAAATCAAATCAATGGGTATCTCTCTAGCATTTGGTGTACTATTTGATGCCTTTGTCGTACGTATGACATTAATTCCAGCATTAACGAAATTATTTGGTAAAGGATCATGGTACTTACCTAAATGGTTAGGCAGTATCCTCCCAGAATTAGATATCGAAGGTAAAGCATTAGAACAAGATTCACATCAAACTGAATCTCATGCATCTACCAATGAAGATCGTCATGGTGCTTACGCTACTGATCGTCGTGAAAGAGATGACAGAGACTTTGAAAGTGAACACCCTTCACGTTTAGATCGTCAATATCATCGCGATGAAGATGAACGACGTTATCAAGATGATACACATCGTTCAACTTACACAAGCGAATCACACGTATCACGATTTGCATCCAATGAACCAAACGACGATGTAGATTATGAATCTTTATATAATAAACAAGGTAATGGTCACGACAATTATCCAAGACGTGACGACAGATTAGACGACCATTCTGAGCGTAGTCATTCATACGCACGTCGCTCTCAATCTCGTCCACAAAGTAACGAAGCACGTACAACTGATTTATTCAAACAGTTATCAAATCAAACGAATGATCAAGACATGCTATTTAATGCATTAATGTTATATGCAAGAGAAAATAGTAAAGATGTATACGATCAATATTCAAATCATACTGACAACAAACATCGTACCGATTTCAATCATGACGATGACAGATATTAATTTTAAAAAGGAGGATATGCTGAATGTTTAAAACAAGAGGTTTCAAACTGTTAGGCCTGTTTGCCACTATTGCCTTAGCCATCGTGCTAAGTGCATGTGGTAACGGTGGCGGAAGTTCATCAAAAGATGACAATACTTCCCTAGGCAATAAAGAAATCGAATTACCATATATTGCTAGTGATAACTCAGCGCCACGTACATTAGTCATAGCTGAAGTACTTAAAAAAGCTGGTTATGACGTTACAACTACACCTGTACAAGCAAGCGGTCCATTATATGCATCTGTAGCTGAAAATCCAGATTCATTCCATGCGTCAGGTATTTTCCCATCTACAGATAAAAGTTACTATAATAAATACAAAAGTAAATTATCCGTTTACGACAAAAAGAACCTTGTCGATGATGTTAAAGTAGGCTTAGCCGTACCAAAATATGAACAAAATATCGACTCAATTGCAGACTTAAAAGATAATAAGAAATTCGATAAAGAAATACAAGGTACAGACGCTAGAAATGGTGTCATGAAACAAACTAAAAGTGAACTTGATGAAGATAATCTAGACGGTTATAGCCTTAAAGAATCTTCTGACCAAGATCAATTTAAAGCAGTACAAAAAGCTTATAAACAACAACAACCAATCCTATTTACAGCAATGGATTCTAGTTGGTTCTCTAAAGAATTAGGCGTTAAAATGTTAAAAGATCCTGACAAAATTTATGGTAAAGAAGATCAACATATTAACTTAGTATTTAATAAAGAATTCAAAGCTAATCATCCAGCAGCATACACAATTGCAACACGTATGTCAGACGACTGGAGCAAAAAAGATGAAGATCAATTAGCTAAGAAAATCTTCAAAGACCAGAAAAATCCAGAACAAGTTGCCAAAGACTATGTTGATGACAACGATAATAAAGTAGATGAATGGTTAGAAGGTATTGATCATTAATTCTTCTAGTAAAATCTAATAACTCCGAGTAACAATCATGTATGCAGGACTTGAGAATATACAGCTCAAGTCCTGCTTTTTTGTGTTGTCTTCACAATCCAGTAATGTGTATTTCATGTAAAAAGCATTTATATTTGGTAAAATAACAACGTCTATGATAAATTATCAATCAATATTATCTTAATAAAATGACTATTCGGGGAGTCCTGCTTATGACGACATCTACACAAAAACGTATGATAAAACATATTAATCAAACAGTTTTTGAATTATTAAATGACTATCACTTTGATAAAATCACTGTACAGAAAATATGTGATGCTGCTGAAATTAATCGCAGTACATTTTATCGATATTTCCAAGATAAATATGACTTACTATACTCATTAACAGAATATATGAAGGAAGCACTCGATTTAGATTCTTTACATCAGCACGGCTCAACAGATGCATTAGAATCATTTATCTCATTCATCAATACACATAAACCTGTATTTAAACATTTACTTGTCGCATCAAGACAAGACGATGTCTTTCGTAGTTTGACTCAATTCTGTAGTGAGAAAATATTAGAAGGTGCTGAGTGTAATAACGATTTATTAGCACATAAAATTATGAACAGCGATCATCCACAATTAATTGCTGATTTTTATAGTAGTGGACTCATTGAAATTATAAGAAGATGGGTTGAGAATAATTACAGTTACTCAGAAGAAGAAATTTTATCAGCATTACACGATACACTTGATTTTTCTCGCCCTGTCGATCATATTTCTACCAACTAAATCTAGAAATGCGATAATCGACACCCATTGCCATCAATCGCAAATCAACACTTTGACAGCTAGTAGTAAAACTGTTAATTTTAACTAGAATGACTATTCTATTTTTAAATGAGTGATGATAATGTCCAAGAAAAAGCAAGATTTATTAGAAGTAGCAGAACGCTTATTTTACGAACATGGCTTTCGTGGTGTCGGATTAAAGCAAATTATTCAAGAAGCCAATGTAGCTACTATGACACTCTATAACCACTTTGACTCTAAAGAAAAACTAGTCGAAGCCGTGCTTCAACAACGAGAAATGCGTTACTGGCAATACTTAGAAGACGGTGTTCATCAATCCCCACAACAACCATTCATTGCTGCAGTAGATGCACACTGTAAGTGGTTGAAAGATTATTCGTACACTGGTGATATGTTTATTCGTGCGATTGAAGACTATAGCGATACCGATAATAATATCGAAGCTATCGCACGTGGACATAAAGAACGATTATTAACTTATCTTGAAAATTTAGCCAACCGTTCTAATTTTAAAAATGGACGCGATTTAGCTATTAGATATACCTTGCTAATGGAAGGTACAACCTCTATGACTACCCTTTTAGGTGTCGATGAAGCAACCAAACATGCACGCTACGTTGCCCACCTATTTATCGATGAAGCAACTAAATATAATTAATCCAACGATGAGATTGATAATTAAATCAATCTCTCTCATTTTTAAACTAAAATAGAATGAACGTTCTATATAAAAAAGGAGTTGTTACTATATGAATTTCTATAAATTAGTTTTTCCTGGCATTGCCATGATTGCCACCATTTATGGATTAGGTCGATTTAGCTTTGGGCTATTTCTTCCTGATATATCTAATGATTTAAAACTTAGTGCTTCTAGTGCAGGACTCATTTCATCTTTATTCTATTTGTCATATTGTTTTACTATCGTCTATGCAACATTGAGAACTGCTAAAACAGGGCCAAAATACATGATTATGTTAGCTAGTATGTTAGTCATATTAGGTTTATTTATGATAAGCATTTCACCTAATGCCTTAACACTGTCATTAGGTGTCTTACTCGCTGGCGCAAGTTCTGGATTAATCTCTCCACCTTATGGTTACGCCATTTCCTTATGGATTAAATGGGAACAACAAGGTAAGGCCAATACTTGGATTAATTCTGGTACGAGTTTAGGCTTAGTATTCACTGGTATCACTGCGATGTTAGTATTTATTGATTGGCGAACAACATATTTAATCTATGGTGTGATCGCCATACTCATTACTGTTTGGAATTTTTTCGTTATTCCATCTTTAAAACATAGTTTAAAAATCTATCCAGGTTCTTTAAATATTTTAGATATTAGTGCAAGTAAAAGAATCATTATGGCTTCCACAATATTAGGTTTTTCAACTGCACCATTTTGGACTTTCTCAAAATCATATGTTCAACAAACAGACCATTATTCTCCAATCGCCTTATCTATTTTTTGGATTCTAATCGGTGTAGCTGGTATTTTTGGTGGGATTTCTGGCCATATCATTGATCAATATGGTATTCAATTTGCCTACTTTTTTGGCGTTATCTTAATGTCAGTTGCTTCTATTCTCTTAGCCTTAACACCTATCGTGTGGATAGTGCCTTTCCTTTCATCATTAATCTTTGGTGTGAGTTATATTTTTATTACAGGTGTACTACTCGTTTGGGGTGTGAAGATATTTGTGAAGAACGCCTCATTAGGAATCGGAATACCATTTTTAATGTTAGCTGTTGGGCAAGTGCTAGGATCTATGGTAGCAGGACCATTTATAGAAGATTTAGGTTATACAATGACCTTTATTATATATGGTTTAATTGGTTTAGTCGCTTTAATACTATTTCCAAAAGTTGATGTACAACCTCCAAAAGTAAACATTGATGGCGACTATACAGAACTACAAAAAGTAAATAAAGATTTACTATAGATATAAGGATTTCAAAATCCGATATTAAATATCAAAATTAAAATAGCCAGTCAATGGGGTTCTAACACCGCTTTAACTGGCTATTATTCTACATTAAATGGTTGATGACTAAAGTGTTTTAAACCTTAGTCATCATTTTTATTATCGAAATTTCTACCTTCTAATCCTGCTAATTCTTCTTTAGAAGCATGAGGTGCTTTCATTTCGAATACTTGATCAACAACTGTATAATCATAATATCCTAAACGTGCAATTGGACGAATAGATGGAATATCTAATTTTCCATCTTCAGTGATGACTTTATCATCGATATGCACTTGGGCAACACGTCCAATCACAATATCAACTGTAGATACAGGATCACCAGTTGGTATACGAATTGTTTGAACATACTCACATTCGAAATGCACTGGAGACTCTTTCACTCTGTAGCCAGGTGCTTCAATACATGATTCTTTAGTAACCCCAGCGTAGTCAAATTCATCTTCGTCGGGTGCTAATGCTTTTGATGATAAATTAACCGCTTCTCTTAAATCATATGTCGCCATATTCCATACAAACCAACCCGTCTCTTCAGCATTTTTCACAGTATCTTTACGTTCGTGATCACCTAATACTGACTGATTCGCCGCAAACATAACCATAGGTGGGTCCCAAGTTAAATTTTGGTATTGGCTATAAGGTGCTAGATTATCTTTACCATCTTTCGAAACTGTAGATATCCAACCGATAGGTCTTGGTACTGTACTACTTTTAAATGGATCATGTGGCAATCCATGAGATTTAGTGCCTTGCTTTGGTGAATAATTCATCGTTTCTCACCCCTATTAAATATTTGTATTTCTTCAATCATATAATAGCTATTTGCATAATTCTAATACTAAAAAACGATTTACTTATAGCTATACACTATAAATAAATCGTTTAAATATATATCATATCTATTAACTAAATCATTCGTTTTGCTTTTTATTTAATATACACTTTCATCTTTAGGCATTAATAACGATACAATAAATGAAACAAAACCAATACATGCGATTGAAACAAACATTAAGAAATATTGCGGTAACTTAGCGATATAAATCATTAAAATGGGTGCAATTGCTGTTCCCATGAATAATATGACAGTATTGACTGATAAAAAGAATCCTTGATTATGTTTAACAGTCATACCTACCTTCGATATGACTGATGGAATCGCAAATGCAATACCAGCAACAAATGTAACACTAAATAATGTGATACAAATAATATTTGTCGTGATTCCCATCAATATAAGTGATAACGTACTTGTAAGTAAGGCAAGTGAGATCACACGCTTAATACCTATTCTGCCACTTAAACGGCCTCCTAACAACGATACTAGCATTCCTATCACACCAAATAATTTCACTAATGGTGCTGTAGACATATCTCCATTTACTTTATCTGATAAAATGTATAAATTTAAAATGGCATACATACTGATAAACATAATTAATAATGTAAATGAGATGAATAAACAATATAAAACTTTTAGATTATCGCGGAAATCTTTAAAGTTATCAAAGAATTTTACTAGTTGTACATCTGAATTTCGACGTGGGCTTTCTGGTACATAGCGGTAAATAACAAATATTAAGCACAAATATAATACAGTTAAAGTGAAATATACCCAATGCCAGTTAAGATGATGAACAATGAGTTCGCTTAAGTTCTGTCCTAATACCCCCGATAACATGAAACTAGTACTAATAAAACTAATTGCAGTAACTCTTTTTTTAGCTGGATATGTTTCCGTCGTATACGTGATTGCTACTGGAGAAAATGTTGCGGCGAATATACCTTGTAATGCCCGCATAATGAGTAATAGTGAAAATGATTGTACAAATCCGATAATAAAACAAATGATGGTCAATCCACTCAAACCTATTAAAATGGTTTTAATTCTTCCATATTTGTCGGAAATCGTTCCATAAAACAAACAACTTATTGAATACATAATTGAAAAAATGACACCATTTAATGTGGCTACCGATTGGGGTATATGAAAGGAATGTGCAAATGCTGCTGTAAGTGGAAGTGCAGTATATAAACTACCCATAACGATAATTCCTGAGAAAAATAGAATCGTAGTGATAAGATTATAATGACGTTGTTCCTCCAATGATACCGATGCTCCCTTCCTATTAATAATAACGTTAACTATTATTACACTTTCATCAACAAAACTAAAGAACCTATTTAATTTTCAAAAAGTTTTAAATTTACCGAAAATTAAATTGCTATCACAAATATGCTTTTTATCCCCGAAAATAGCCTCAATAATAAGACGAATAAATAGTATTGACTTTCAAAAACCAACGATATATAATATACCCAGTATAAAAAATATATTGGAGGTGGCAATAATGAAAATTGAATTAGGATTAACTTCATTTGCCGATAATAGTGCGATTCATATGCCGGAAGGATCAGAACTTCCTATCTCAAATGCACAACGAATTAGAAATATCGTAGAAGAAATAGAATTGGCTGATCAACTAGGCTTAGATATCTATGGCTTAGGCGAACATCATCGTAAAGATTACGCTGTGTCAGATCCAGTAACTGTGTTAGCTGCTGCAGCTGCACGTACTTCACATATCAAACTATCATCAGCTGTTACTGTTTTATCATCTGATGACCCAGTCAGAGTATATGAGCGCTTCTCTACATTAGATGCTGTATCTAATGGTCGAGCTGAAGTAATGATAGGTAGAGGATCATTTATTGAATCTTTCCCATTATTTGGTTACAACTTAAATGACTATGAAGATTTATTTAATGAAAAACTTCAAATGCTATTAAAAATTAATAAGCATGAAATCATCAATTGGGAAGGTAAATTACGTCCTAGCGTTGAAAACACAGGTGTTTATCCTAGAATAGAACATGGCGAATTACCGATTTCTATCGCTACAGGTGGTACACCTGAATCATCATTACGAGCAGGTGCATTTGGTTTACCAATCACTTATGCTATTATTGGTGGTAATCCTAAACGGTTCGCACGTAATATAGAAATTTACAAATCTGTTGCTGAATCATATGGACATGATCCATCTCAATTACCAATATCTGTACATTCTTGGGGATATATTGCTGACACTGATGAGCAAGCTAAACGCGAATTCTTCCCTTCATTAAAAGCCCATCAAGATGTACTTGGTAGAGAACGTGGTTGGCCACCTTTCGATGAACAAGCCTTTGAAAGAGAAATTGGAAGTGAAGGTGCGATATACTTAGGTAGCCCTGAAACGGTCGCACAAAAAATTATTGAAACTGTAGAAACTCTAGGTCTTAATCGTTTTATGATTCATACACCAGTTGGATCAATGCCTCATGAAAAAACAATGCATTCCATCCGTCTTTTCGGGGAAAAGGTTAAACCTATAGTAGATAAATATTTTGAAGATAAATAGGAGGAAATATTTTTATGATTTTACGTTATGCTACAAATTTAAAACTTGCTAAAGAACTTTACGATGCATCAAAACCAAAATTACAAGGTGACCAAGGTATGTCAGATACATTCACAAATGTCTTCGGTATGCCTGAAAAATCAGTTAAATTAGCTGGTACGATTGAAGCAGCTGCTGCAGGCTTATTCGCAGTAAGCTTCTTAAGTAAAACTGCTTCACGTTTAGGCTCATTAGCTACAATTTCAGTACTAAGTGTAGCAGCTTACAAACACTTCGAAGCTGGACATGGTAAAAAAGGTGCTCAACATGCATTAGACTTATTAGGCTTAGCAACATTAAGCTTATTCGATACTTTTGACGGTAAACGCAAATAATTAACACGGAGGTCACATTAAGTGACCTCTTTTATTTATATTTATTTAACATATGCATGGGTATATGACACAAATGATGATCTTCAGGATAATTTTCCAATCTATCTTGATGTTCGTGCGCACTTTTTACATAGTTAGACAGAGGTAAGACTTCCACTACAATATGATCACTATCTTCACGCTCATTAATAAAAGTTTGTGCTTCCTTCAAATGTTGCGTATTTTCACTATATAATCCTGTTCTATATTTCTTACCTATATCTTGACCTTGTTGATTTAAACTATAAGGATCAATCACTTCAAAAAGATATGCCATAATATTACGAATAGTTAAACTATCCGAATCAAATGTTAGCTTTACACATTCGGCATAACCATCGTATTCACCACTCAAATTTGATGTTGTTCCATTAGCCCTTCCAGCTTCAGTTGATACGATACCTGGTATAGTTTTAAAAAAAGCTTGAACGCCCCACAAACAACCGCCAGCTACATATACTACTTCCATCGTTCTCACCTCTTTATATGTATTCTACATAATATAAAGCCTTATCAAAAGTACTTACATTGTTAGATAATATTAAGTGTTATTACATGATTGATGATTAGAGTGACAAAACTGTTATTTCATTGACACCTGATTCATAGGGCTTTCAAATGATTTGATGCTATATTTAGATTGTACATAACGAAGTTTTGATAACTAAACATTTAACTTTATGAGTTAACTACAATAACTTAGATAAAATTTCTTTACTGTATAAATAAATATATTCAAGGGGAGATTTTTTGACTCATCATTCTATCAAATACTTAATCGGCGCAACTATCACTACTTCTGCTTTATTTCTTACATCACATCACGAGGCTTCAGCTGCAACTATAGAAAATAATCAAGTAGACCAAGGTTTTAACCATCAGTCGAATGGTAATGCCATCACTCAAGTTAATCAAACAGATTCAACTTATAATCACGACGAAAATGGTAACCCTATTACTGCGGAAAATAACATCGATAGCAGCTTCAATCACGACCAAGACGGCAACCCTATTACTGCGGAAAACAACATCGATAACAACTTTAATCACGACCAAGACGGCAACCCTATTGCTTCTGACAATAACATCAATAACAACTTCAATCATGACCAAGACGGCGATGCGATTGTTGCTAATAAAAATGCGGATGTTGACTTTAACCATGATGCAGTTGGACAACCTATTCATGCTAACAACCAAGCAATGATAAGTCGTTCAATGCAACAATCACATGATACTACAACACCGCAATCAGCTATAACAACTCATCACCAATCAAATTCATTACCTGCAACAGGTCAAGACAGAACACGTGCGCCATACATTGGCTTTGTAATCACACTCGTTTTAGGCGTAGCTTTTATTTTATTAAGAAAATCATCTGCTAAAAAATAGACTTATCATTAAAACACTATTAATTTCATTATAATTGATATAATACTAAGAAGCACCAGCTAATTACTATTTTTATAGTTTTAGTCGGTGCTTTTTATATAGTTAAAATCCATTTTTGTACAATTAAATAATATAAAATGATATTTAATTCAATATTATAGAAAACATTTCATAAAACACTATTTTCTAAAAAACTTTTTTAATTATTTTATATATTTGTATTGACTTAAAAATTTTTGGTGTTATATTTGTGTTGGAAATATAATTTTTAGGAGGTTTTAAAATGAAAGTTAAGTTTTTTACAGCAAGTTCTTTGTTAATTGCAACTTTGACATCAGCGACATTAATTAATCCGGCACATGCAGAAACGACATCATCAACCGATAATCACCAACAAACCACACAATCTCAACAACAAAAGACGCCGAAGATTGATAAAGGTAATAACGTCAAACCTGTTGAAAAGAAAGAACGCGCAAATGTCATACTACCTAACAATGATCGACATCAAATTAATGATACAACGTTAGGTCACTATGCTCCTGTTACTTTCGTTCAAGTTCAATCAAACGAAGGTACATTTATCGCATCAGGCGTTGTTGTAGGTAAAGACAAACTTTTAACTAACAAGCATGTTGTAGATGCGACTCACGGAAATCCACGCGCTTTAAAAGCCTTCCCTTCTGCAGTTAATCAAAATAATTATCCAAATGGTGGCTTTACTGGAGAACAAATCACTAAATATCCAGGCAATGCGGACTTAGCCATCGTTAAATTCTCACCTAATGACAAAAATCAAAATATTGGTGAAGTTGTTACACCAGCCACTTTAAGTGACAATGCGGACACAAGTCAAAATCAACCTATTACTGTAACTGGTTATCCAGGAGATAAACCACTTGCTACTATGTGGGAAAGTAGAGGTAAAATTACTCAAATTCAAGGTGAAGACATGCACTATGACTTAAGTACAACTGGTGGTAATTCAGGTTCACCTGTATTCAATAGCCGTAACGAAGTCATTGGTATTCATTGGGGTGGCGCAGCTAATAGCTATAATGGCGCTGTCTTTATCAACAACAATGTTCAAAACTTCTTAAAACAAAATATTGAAGATATTCATTTCTCAAATAGCGACAATAATGACGACAATGATAACAATAATGGCACAGACGATAATAACAATAATAACAACGATGATGATAATAACTACGATAATCCAGACGCAGCGTAACTTGCCAAACATATTAATATAAAAATTCAGAATAAACAGACAACGTATACTTATAAATCAATCATCAAACATTATCGGAGGTTGTTAAATGCATCATTCATATAAACATATATCGTTTAAATTAATAAGTATTCTCTTATTTGCCATACTCTTATTATCAACCATTGCTTTTACTGACCTTAACAAATCTTATGCTGCACAGAAGTCCAATCAACTAGAAATTAATGTTAAAAATGATAAAGTCCCTCAAAAAGTTCAGAATCTAGCACAACAACAATATAAAGGCTATGCTCAAGCACTAGATAAACAAAAAAATAGCCAAACTGGTGACTATCAATTAGGCGAAGCATTTAAAATCTATAAATTTAATGGTGAAGAAGATAATAGTTATTATTATCCAGTATTAAAAGATGGCGAAATTATTTATACATTAACGATTAGCCCTAAAAATGAAACTGATTTAAAACAATCTAAAGAAAATGCAAACTATAGTGTTAAAATCTCAAATTTCATCGCTAAAGATTTAGAAGAAATTAAAGACAAACACACAAATATAACGATTTTAACTGATGAAAAAGGCTTCTACTTCGAAGAAAATGGACAAGTTAGATTAGTTAAAGCCACACCGCTTCCTACAAACATCAAAAATAAAGAAAATAGCCAACATATGTCATCTCATCTTAAACAACAACTTAAAGCCACATCTGAGCCAACAAAAATAAATGAAAATCAAGCAGCTGAAGCCAACCAAGACAATCAAGTTCAATATGAAAACACGTTAAAAAACTTCAAAATAAGAGAACAACAATTTGATAATTCATGGTGTGCTGGTTTTAGTATGGCAGCCCTACTGAATGCCACTAAGAATACAGATAAATATAATGCACACGATATTATGAGAACACTATACCCAAATGTTAGCGAAGAAGAATTACCACAATTCTCAACTAACCCACATCAAATGATTAAATACGGTAATTCACAAGGTAGAGACATTCAACATCAAAGTGGCATGCCTTCTTATAATCAAATTGATCAATTAACTAAAGATAATAAAGGTGCTATGATATTAGCTCATAGTGTTGAGAATAATCCTAATGATCCTCATCTTGGTCACGCTATGGCAGTTGTCGGTAATGCTAAAATTAATAATGAAGACAAACTGATTTTCTGGAATCCATGGGATACTGATTTATCTATTCAAGATGCAGACTCTAATTTACTTCATTTATCATTCAACAGAGACTATACATGGGACGACACAATGATAGGTTATTAAACATAATATAGATATTGATTGAAGGCAGGCGACGCTATGTATCAACTCCACTTTATTCATATTAATGACGACGCACTTACACTCACAAAGTCAAAGCAAGACACCATTCACTTATTTATAGGCAATTGGATTAACCCATCAGCCCAAAAATCTATTAGCATTCGAACTGGCGTTGATACGAATCACAATCAATATCAAATTCTTCAAATTGATACCGAACATCAACGTATTAAACTGACTTCTGAAGAAGATCCTCAACTCATGTATATTTTAGACTACGAAGATACAAACCATATATTCATACAAACATCAGTTAAGAATTCGTATGGCACGTCAAGACCCATAAGATACGAAAAATTCTAATACTACATTTAAAGCGTCGTTCAAAGTCATTGAACGACGCTTCCCTTATGAGTAATTAATCAATTAATAATTGAATCCCTCTAACGATATTAATAATAAAAAGTGCTCCAGATCCTAAGATAAATGCGATACCCAAAATAAACAAAATTACCATTAACACTGTACTTTGATTGTATAATGCTGGCGCCATTGCAAAACAAATAATGGCTAAAACCATACAAACCCAAGACATGACATGGTTTAATAACGCTTTTTTAGAATACGTAGATGCAGGTGGCTCCGCAACGATCCAAACAATAATTGGAAAAAGTACAGGTGCAAAGAATATACTTAAATAACTTAATGCCCCCAACACATTATTTGTTCTGTCATTAACTACTTTTTGATTATCTTCCAACTTTATCACCTCTTCATTTTAAAGGTTAATTCATTTCCCAGGTTATTCATCCATACCTCTCTTCACTTGACCTTACACATTACTTTTACAACTATTGTCTAAATTATTTTCATTATTCATTCAAATTCATTTTAAAACCATCTTAGAAATCGTCTCATCATCTCCGGCTCACATGGTTTATCCGAATAAACAGCTTCATTGTTCACGATAGCTTTAGCATTTTCAATCATTTCTTCTATTTTATTTCTATAAGGCATTAACTTACGTTCATCAAATAATTGGTTTAATACAAAAGGTCTATGCTCTACAGAATGTGCATCGGATGCTATAAAGTGTGCTAAATGGCATTCAATAAAACGTAATGATAATTTTTGAGCACTTCTTCCGAAATCACCTAACAAAGAACTTGCTGTCAATTGACTCATTGCTCCGTTACTAATCAACTCATACAATAGATACGGATTTTTGGCAATTGCTTTATTACGTTCTGGATGCGCTATGATTGGTATATATCCTAGAGTTTGTAATTCATTACACAGTCGATTAGCATTGTCTGGTACATCACCAAATGGTAGTTCAATCAATAAATAACGTGATTTATTTAATCCTTGTATGCTGCCATATTCAATTTCCTTAATCATTGCTTCTGTTAGCCTTACTTCTTGACCTGGAAATAATTCGATACCTAAGTCTTTAATTTCTGGTACTTTTCTCATTTCTGCTAATGTCAAAGAAACATCTTGAAAGCTATTCTTAAATTTAGGATTTAGATGGTGTGGTGTAGCTATAATGCCTGTGATACCTTCTTTTTTAGCTTGAGTAAGCAACTGAATCATGGCTTGTTTCGTTTTTGGTCCATCATCCATATTAACCAATATATGGTTATGAATATCGATCATGATTTGTCATCTCCATCATTGAATCATATATAATAGTGTTTAAACATTTAGGATACTCGTACAATGCCAAACATATTATATAAAATATTTATTTAATATTATTATACCACGATGACTTGTGAATATATATTCGATTGCTAACTATATTTTCATCCTTAAAATGAGATTTTCTATTAAAAAATGCTTCCTAATAAAAAAAGAGTTTCCCATAATGAGAAACTCTAGCCTATCCGCTTAATTAAACGATGCGTTTACGTATTGCGCCAGAAATCAAATCAACGATTGCTACCATGACTACAAGTCCAATTAATATTATACCTACACGGTCCCAAGAACGAGTTTGAATTGCAAAGATAAGTGGTGTCCCAATACCACCAGCACCTATTAATCCAAGAATCGAAGCAGAACGTAAATTCAATTCAAATCGATAAAGGATTAATGATAAAAATGATGGTAAAATCTGTGGAATAACTGCAAACACTAATGTTTTCATTTTATTAGCACCACTGGCTTTTAATGATTCTACGGCGCTAAAATCCAAACTCTCGATATCTTCTGCCAATAATTTCCCTAACATACCAACTGAATGAATACCGAGTGCTAAAACACCTGAAAATGAACCAGGACCTACCGCTTTAATAAAAATTAATGCCATCACGATTTCTGGAAATACTCGAATAACACTTAATATAAATTTGCTTATACCTGAAACAGGTCGTAATTTCACCATATTTTGAGCACCTAAAAATGCAAGTGGAATACAAATAATAGCTGCTATAAAAGTACCAATGACTGCTATAGCAAATGTTTCTAATAGCCCTCTTAATAAGTCTTCACCTTCAGGAATATAAATATATTTTAAATCTGGGTGAAACAAACCGTTAAAAATAGCTTTTAAAATTTCAATAGATTTACTTTTAAGTTCTAAACTTGGCACACCTGAAAAAGCCCAAATAATTATACTCACTACTACAATTGCAATGAGCCATTGTTTAATCAACTTTTTGCGATGATTTTTAGTGTGTAATGGATATTGCGTTTCTTTAGTCGTCATGCGAGTTGTTCCCTCACTTTCGTACTAACGTAATCAATGATGACTACGATAACCAACGTGAATAAAATAATGGTAGCGGTTTTCGGATATTGAAATAGACCTAATGTTTGATCGTAAAACAATCCAATGCCACCCGCTCCTACTAAACCTAGCACGGCTGAAGCACGTATATTTACTTCGAATGCATAAAGTACATATGAGGCAAATGATGATATCGCTTGTGGCACTACACCATAAACTATCCATGTCACCTTATTTGCACCTACCGCCGTCATCGCTTCCATAGGTCCTGGATCTATCGTTTCTAACGATTCGTATAATAGCTTACCTATGATACAAATCGTTAAAATAAATAACGCTAAAATACCTGGAATTTGACCAATACCAAACACAGCAACAAATATCGCCGCAAGTAGTAGATCTGGAATCGTACGGACAATATTCAATACAAATCGTGCAGGTATATTAATCCATTTCTTCTGTACTATATTACTGGCGCATAATAATGCGACTGGAATAGACACGATGCTTCCTAATACAGTACTGACAATCGCCATTCTAATTGTGTCTAACATGGGTTGTGTAATTTGACTTAAGTAGCTCATATCAGGTGGAATCATTTGGGCAAACAAATCACCTATTTGAGGTAAGCCAACCATTAAGTCCCCAACATTAAAGCCTGTATAAATAAAACTCCAAACAATTAACGCGATGAGTAATACAAATGTAAAACTTGTCTTGAGCGACATTTTCCGCTTTAAATATGTATCATATTTTTGTTGTACTGGTGCGGTCATATTAATTCACTCCCAGCTTTTCGTCTTCGCTAATTGAGCGTCCATAAATGTCACTAAACACATCATCAGTCGCTTCAGAAGCAGGTCCATCATAGACTACTTCACCATCGCGTAATCCAATAATACGAGTACCATATTCTCTTGCTAAATCGACAAAGTGTAAGTTAATTAAAATCGTAATGCCTAATTCTTGATTGATGTTCTTTAAATCATCCATAACCTGTTTCGTTGTTAATGGGTCTAACGATGCTACAGGTTCATCTGCCAATATGATTTCAGACTCTTGGCATAATGCACGTGCAATTGAAATACGCTGTTGTTGTCCGCCTGAAAGTTCATCCGAACGTTGATCATACTTATCTAAAATATTTACGCGTTCTAGTGCATGCATTGCTTTAATTTTATCTTCTTTAGGAAATAACCCAAGCACCATTTTCCAAGTAGGATGATAGCCCACTCTCCCACTTAATACATTCCTCAAAACACTAGAACGTTTAACTAAATTAAAATGTTGGAAAATCATACCAATGTTACGGCGCATTTCGAGTAATTCTTTTCCTCGTGCTTTCGTTATCGATTGGCCTTGAATGAAAATCTCACCAGATGTAATATCATGGAGACGATTGACTGATCTTAGTAATGTTGATTTACCTGCCCCAGATAAGCCAACTATAACCGCAAATTCTCCCTTTTCTATTTCTAAATTAATATTTTTTAATCCTACATGTCCGTTAGGATAAACCTTACTGACATCTTTAAATTCTATTTGACTCATGTTTGACACCTTTCTTTTACAAAGAAATACTAAGGCGAATTGAATATCAAAATCTCCCAATATTTCATCCAATTCAACACTTAGCATTTCAAAGTCATGTACTTTGTTTAAGTCATTTGAACTTTATTTAAGTAGTTGTTTTTTGCATTACTTCATATCTTTAACTGCTTTTTCATTTTCTCTGACAACATCAAATTTAGAATCATCTGTATCAGTATAACCTTCATGTGAGTATACTTCTTTAATTATTTTATATCCCTCTTTGGTTTTTGAAATATCTTTAAATGCTTTTTTCAATTTATCTTGGAATTTTTTATCCATATCGGGTCTTACAGAAATCGTATCATTAGGAATCGCATCCGTAAGTTTTAAAATTTTAGTATCTTTGAATACATCTGGTTGATCTTTCTTAACAATATTACGTGCATCGTTAAATACGGCTGCTGCATCTACATCACCATTTAATAATGAAATGATTGCTTGGTCATGCCCTTTAACGTTGACGATTTTCATATCTTTAGTTGCATTAATACCCGCTTCTTCTTTTAATGTAGCTAATGGGAATGTGTAACCTGCTGTTGAAGTTACATCTTGTAAGGCAATTTTCTTACCTTTTAAATCTTTTAAGCTTTTAATATCTGAGTCTTTCTTCACTAAAATTTCTGATTTGTAGTCATCCACAAGTTGCTTATTAGGTGAACCATCTTTGTTCACACCATAACGTTGTGCTTGTAATAATAAATCTGCTGCTTTTTGATCATGTGCTAATGTGTAAGCTGTAGGAGGTAAGAAGCCGACATCTACTTTTTTAGATTTCATGGCTTCGACAATTGTATTGTAGTTGGTAGAAACGGATACTTTAACTGGCATATCCAATTCTTTAGACAGAAGTTTTTCAAGTGGCTTCGCTTTCGCTTCTAATTTATCTGCATTTTGTGATGGTACAAATTGTACCGTTAGTTCTTTTGGTTTATAATCTCCAGATTTAGAATCTGAACCTTTGTCAGAACTCTTTTGATTATCTAAAGAGCTTGAATTTCCACATGCTGCCGTAAACATAATGACTGATAAAACAAGAATCAATAAACACTTCAACTTTTTCATCTAATAACTGTCCCTTCTAATACGTATTTGGTGTAATATGTATATAATAAAATTACACTTATAGATTACCACATATTAAAGTTATTTTGTATTATATTAAAATGAATTTTAATAACTTATTTTTAAATACAGTTGAAGGTTTTGTAAATTTTATTTAATAATACACAATGTAACAATATTGTTCTATAATTCATGATGAGTAAAGAGGAGTGATATTTTATGGAACAACTTGCGTTTTACGTAGTGAGCGATATACATGGTTACATATTTCCAACAGATTTCTCCAAAAGAGACCAATACCTACCTATGGGCTTATTGTTGGCTAATCATTTGATTGAAAAAGACCAACAACATTACGCTTATCATATTAAAATAGATAATGGTGATTTTTTACAAGGCTCACCATTTTGTAATTATCTCGTCTCTCATATCAAGAATAGTCAGCCTCTAGTCAATTTCTATAATCGTATGTCCTTTGACTTTGGTACGCTAGGTAATCATGAATTCAATTACGGGTTACCTTATTTGAAAGATACATTGAATCGTCTAAACTATCCGGTGTTATGTGCCAATATCTTTGAGAATGGTGAATTACTCACGCATCAGGGCATTCACTATTTCGATGTTAATGGTAAAACAATTGGCGTGATTGGATTAACGACGCAGTATATCCCTCATTGGGAGCAACCTGAACACATCCAGTCACTCACCTTTGAAAGTGCCGTAACAACATTACAACGTTGGCTACCCGAAGTACGCCGCCAATCAGACTTTGTTGTTGTGAGCTATCACGGTGGCTTTGAAAAAGATTTAGAAACTGGAGACGCTACCGAAGCACAAACAGGTGAAAATGAAGGTTATGCAATTTTAGAACACTTCTGTGATGATATTGATATATTCATTACAGGTCATCAACATAGAGATATCGCAACGTTATTCAACCAAACGGCAGTCATACAACCTGGTACACGAGGTCGATCTATAGGCAAAGTTGTTCTGAATTTGAACGATGACACTCATGAACGCATTGCGTCATGTAGTTTATTACCGGTTAGCGATGATGATGACTTTGTTGTTAATGAAGATGATCGCTATTTAAGAAGTCAATTAGAAGACTGGCTCGATACTCAGATTGCTGAACTACCTAATGAAATGATTGTGGATGATGCATTTGAAGCTCGTATAGCACCACATCCATTTATCAATTTTTTAAATTACGTCTTATTAGCTAAGAGTGGTGCCGATATGGCATGTACAGCCTTATTTGATTCAGCAACTGGTTTTACAAAACACGTTACAATGCGTGATGTCATTAACAATTATCCTTTCCCAAATACATTTAAAGTATTACGTGTTAGCGGTGCAGATATTAAAGCTGCAATAGAACGCTCTGCTGAATATTTTGATGTTATTCAAGAAGAAATCACCATCAGTAAAGATTTTATGGAACCGAAACCTCAACATTTTAACTATGATATATTCGCCGGTGTAAGTTACACGATTCAAGCTAGTCAGCCTAGAGGACAACGTGTGTCACATATTCAATTCAATGGTGAACCATTAGACTTTGATCAAATGTATACAATTTGTGTGAATAACTATCGTTCAGTGGGTGGCGGTCAATATGATATGTACGCCAACGCACCAGTTGTTAAAGATATCCAAATTGACGGCGCACAATTAATTATCGATTACCTTCAAGCACATTCAAATTCTCATATTCCTCAGGTCGTCAATTTTAAAGTTAAAAAGTAATGATTAAATATGAGAAACCCTGCTCGATCACGTGTCGAACAGGGTTATTAATTAATTATGAAATTGTATGTGCTTTTTCTCGTAAACATTATTTACTGTATTGAGTATGATACCTAAAATAATAATACCACCAGATATGAATGTAATCGTCATATATGGTAATCCAATTGATAATAATATTGAACCCAGTATAGCACCAATAAAGTTAGCTACATTAAATATAGAAGCAGCTAGCGTACTTGCTAGTAATGGTGCTTCATGTGCACTTAATATAATTTTACTATTTAACAGCGGTGTTGTACCAAATGTTCCAAATCCAAATAAGAAACAAATGAGTAATGCTAATACTGCATAATGAACAAAAGTAACGAATAAGATAATAGTAATAAATAATAAGAAGAACGTATAGAATAAATATTTAGTTAGAGCGTGTTCTGGTACACTACCTGTCACTAAATTACCAATTACATCACCTAGCCCAAATAAGAATAAACATACGGTTAATCCAATTATTTTAAAAGGTGCATAGTCATGAATCATTGGTTCCATAAACGTATAAGTTGTAAACACACCTGAATAACCAAATACGATGATAGAAATCACAATTAAAATGTGTGGGTTCTTAAATACGGTTAATTCTTTAGAAATATTGGCTTCCGCGCTTAATGAAACGTGAGGTGTAAACTTCATCATACCTAACATCGTTATCACTGCTAAGATAATCATGATACCAAATACAACTCTCCAATTAGCCAAGCCACCTAAAAATGATCCGAACGGCACACCAATCATGACTGCTATCGTTAGACCCGCTTGAACTAAGGCAATTGCTTGCGGTTTCTTAGCTGGTGGTGCAACAGCCGCTGCTACACTCATACAAACGCCAAAGAACGGTGCATGCATAGCTGCAGACATTAATCTTGATAATAAGAGCACATTAAAATTAGGCGCTAACATTCCTACTAAGTTACTCACGATAAATATAGCTACAAGCACAGGTAACAAGCGATGCGCATGGACTTTCATCGTAAATATACGCATGAATGGACCAATCACTGCCACACTAATCGCATAGACACTCACAAGCAGTCCCGCACTTGAAATAGATACATGCATGTCATCAGATATTTGTGTAAGTAATCCTGTGACAACATACTCAGCCATACCAACAGTAAACGTACCTAACATAAAAATAAAAAACATCATTTTATTTTCTCTCATCACTGCTTCCCCCTTTTCGTTTCGTTCAAAAAATCAACATGAGTGATATACTACAAAAGATTTTGAACAACGTGAAGAGGTATATAGAAATTTTTCGAAATCTTCAATACGAGTTTTCATAAGCTTTCATTTCATTTTCATTATATTAAAATTAAGACAATTTTGGATTAGGCATTCTAGAGCACTATCATCTTAATATCATTTCATTGTAAATTGAATGTCTATACATCATCATGCATATGATTAATTTTTGACAATCATGTGACAAACTTGATATTGATTGGGCTAACCCACATAACCCTATTATATTATGATAGATACTAAATGAACGTTATAATGAAATGGAAGAGCAATACGATCATGAATATGGAGGTAACTACAATGACATCTCAACAAGACCAGCAAGACGAAAAAGTAATTGCTGAAGATGAAAAACAAACTAAAGACTCATTTTGGGCAGACGTATTTAACTTTTTACCTGAAATGGTAGGTGGTCTTATGCGTCTAATTCGTTCATTGTTTTAAAGTGTGCATTTAACTTTTATTATGATGATGCTTAACTGGAGGGATAGATTTTGGCAACAAAAAATAAAAATCGTAAAAGAAGTAAAATGGACATTCTAAAAGAGACAACCAATGAAATTTTATTTCAAAGTATACCTGAAATCATTTATGGCTTGATTCGTATAGTTAAAGGATTCATTTAACTATAAAATTAAATTGATTCTTTTAGAATATTGCACGTCTTTACAAATTTTTAATTTTTTAATCCATTTATCTTTACATTTACTATAGATAGTTATATACTGTTCTTTGTTAATTGATTTGGAGGGATACTCAAGTCTGGCTTAAGAGGCCAATCATTTATGATTGGTAGGAGCTTCGTGCTCGCGTTGGTTCAAATCCTTCTCCCTCCGCTACTGAATATTTATTATTGTAACCTGAGACATTTCTTTATGTCTTAGGTTCTTTTTATTCACCAATAAAGGCGTCCCGCATTGTGCGAGACGCCTTATTATTTATGAATTATTGATGTGGATGGAATGTTTTTTGCGGTGCATGAATAGTCACGTCATATTTATCAGCGATGCGTTGTGTTTCTTTATCCACTAATTGATTATATTCTTTAGTTGATACTTCACTTGCTTTTGGTAATCTCTTTTCTAATTCTGCATATTGTTTCTCTGACATACCCTTAGGTGCAATTCCACCATAAGGACGGTCACCTTGAGTTGTTTGATGTTGGTGTTTGGCAGTTTTATGTACTGAGCTTGCGTCCGCCACACCAGATACACCTGCAACTGCGAGTGTGCCTGCTAATACTGAACCTGCTAACATTGTCATTTTTTTCATTTTTAAAATCTCCTTCCAAAAGTGAATCATTGACACATCTATATCATAACAACTTTTTATAATTAAATCATTTATTTTTATATTTCTTTAAATATTTTTTACTTTTATAAATTTAGATATTTAAATTCAATTGTTTTTTTACATTAAAAAAGTACCTCACATGCTCATAAAGCATGTGAGGTACTTTACTTATATATTACTTAAATAATTCTTTTAATACTTTGAAGAATGATCCGATTAATTGGAAGAAATCCGCAGTCATAGTGCATGCTCCTTTCTTTATTAAAGATATAGTATCTTAATTATGCTTGTGCTTTTTGCTCTGATGTTAACTTTTCACTTTGTACTAAATCATCTGCTAGACCATGCCAGAATTGTTGTAATTCTTCTCTAGTTCTTACTGTATCAGAACTATCTTGTCCAACAAAGTCAACATGATCCCAATCATGTTTTGTAGGTGTTACTTGCCAAATACCTTTTTGGTTTTTATCTGTTGCTTGTGTATATTTTTGATTAAATGGATGTTGTGAAGAAATCACAGATACAAGTCCATCATTTTCTCTCCATTCTTTTTCGTTAGCTTTACCGATCACATTTCCAGTTAAAATAAATGGTAAGAACATGTTTAAATCTGCTTTTTGTCTACCAAATAGTGATGGATGTGTTGCCTCACCAGTATATGTTTTATATACAATATTTAGATTTAATGATGTTTTACGGTTTAAGTCTGTTGCACCATCTCGAGTTAAATCATAGAAACCATTGTCTTGTGATTTCCATAACTTAGAGTTTTTCACACGTTTAGCATAATCGATATATGATTCATTTGGTTTTTGTTTTAAGCCCCATTGAGATAAACCAAAGTCGACTCTTGAATCTTTATTACCAAAGGCTTTACCAATATCATAAACAACCTGTCTTACAACCGCTTCATTACCTAATACATCTGAAGCGTGTGTACCATTATGTGGTGTACCAAGTGTCGTAATTGAAGAAACCATATTATCATTATTGCCTTTGAATAATGGTGAAATTGTACCACCATGTTTCTTCTGATACTCAATTTCCTCTTGGTTACCATTTCTTAAAAGTTCTTCAAGTTGGCGAATCGTTTGTCCACCCATACTATGACCAACTAAGTGCACTTTTTGACCTGGTTTCCAGTCTTTATATACACCTTCATATGTTTTACCATATCGCTCATGACCATATTTCGCAGCATGTGCTGCACCGTAATCTACACGACCACCCTTGATATAGTAGTATAGTTCTACCGCTCTGTCATAGTTACTACCGAAGGCACTGATACTTGCTTCATATGATTTGTAGCCGTTTTCTTCTAAATCTTGGCGAATATTCATTTTATCGCCACCCCAATAATGTGATAAAACAGCTGGGTTAATATCATCAGTGAATCCATTAAATCCATGAACGAGAATGATAGGATCATGATTTTTATACTGTTGTTGTTTAGCTTTCTTATTTGTTTGGTCTTTATCTGCTACAGCTACTTTATTTTTAGACTGATTATTTAATGTGGCAACTGAATTCGATTTTAGCGCTTGTAAACCGTCTTTTTGTTCTTTATCTTTTTTACTTGGATTATCTTTTGATAATAATGGTGAATCTTTTTCTAATTGTTCAAGAGAGACAGGTTGCTTTTGTTTTGATTTTTGAGATGAATCAGTTTGCTTCGGAGCTGTAGCTTTTTGATCAACTGATTGTGCTGTCACTTTTTGTTGGTCTTTTTGATTAATTGTGGCATCTGCTTTTTCTTTATTCACAGTAGCATGAGTCGCTTTTTCTGTAGCATGACGTCGAGAGAAATCTGGATCGACCTGTTGCGCTTTATGATTTTTATTGAACTCTGAATCTACATCCGCTTTCTTTTGCGCTTGCTTATGACTAAATTCTGGATCCACTTGTGAAGCTTTATGTTTGCTATTAAATTCTGGATCTACATCATGTTGATGCGTTTGAGTTGATGATGCTTTATCTTGCGCCTTTGGACTAGGTGTTGGCGTTTCTTCTTTTGTTGCTTTGCCATCAGCTTTGTCCTTTTGATTTGGCGTTGTAGCATCAGATTTTTCAACAGACTTTGTTGCTTGATCTTCTGTTGTTTTTTCTTTAGTTGTTTTAACATCTTGTTGCACTTGATTAGCTGATTGCTCAGTTTCTACTGTTGCATCTTTTGTTTGTTTCTCTTCAGTATTGTCTTGTGACGTTTGTGTAGTATCTTTCTCAGATGTTTCTTTATGTAAGCTTGTTGGTGTTGCATCTTGTTGATTGTCATTTTGTGCTTCAACGCTATCGTTACGTTCTTTTAATTCACTAGATTGATTTGTTTGTTCATTTTTAACATCATTTCCCTGTTGTTCCCCAATAGATTGTGCTTGTTGTGCTTCTGAATCAACATTTCCCTTATCTTGATTTTCAGCTGCTTGAGCAGAACCTCCACCAATAAATAATAATGCTGCGATTAAAATGGAAGATGTTCCTACACTAAATTTACGAATACTATATTTATTTTCTCTATTTTTCATATTCGGCACCTCTATTTTATTTTATTTTTAAATCAATCCTAAATGACTAGATGAATAAATTGACAATTGCACGTGGTAAAAACTCAATTAATTTTGTAAACCAAGCTTTCATAAGAACCATCCTTTCTTTTGTTAGTAAGCGCTTACAATAATATTAAAATAAAAAATTTCGACATCATCACTTACACTTACTTTAACTAGTAATTGATTAAAATGTTACGAAAATTTGTCTGAAAAGTCAATAATCAAATCCAATTCTATACAATTTTTATTTTTTGTAATTATACACACTTCATCTTATGGCGAATAAGCGCTATTAAATGACTATTCATAACGAATTGAAAATACATATTAGGGTAATACCGTATTAAGAGGTGAAACACATGTCAGAAATCAAAATTATTGGTGCCAAGCAAAATAATTTAAAAAATATAGATGTAACCATTCCTAAACATCAATTAACTGTTTTTACAGGGCGCTCCGGTTCAGGTAAGTCTTCCCTAGTATTTAATACGCTAGCAGCCGAATCTGAACGTTTACTCAATGAAACTTACTCGAGTTATATCCAACATCAATTAAGTCAATATTCCAAACCAGAAGTCGATCAAATTCAACATCTACCTGTAGCGATGATTATTAATCAGAAACGTTTAGGTGGTAATTCGCGTTCTACAGTAGGCACGATTTCAGATATTTATGCTTCTGTACGTTTATTATGGTCGCGTATTGGCGAACCATTTGTCGGATACTCCGATGTCTTTTCATTTAATAATACACGAGGCATGTGCGAAACATGTTCAGGATTAGGCTATGTCGAAGATATCGATTTAAATGAACTGCTTGATTTTGATAAGTCCTTAAATGAAGATGCGATTAACTTTCCATCATTTCGTCCTGACAGTTGGAGAGGAAAACGTTATTTATATACAGGTTTATTTGATAATGATAAAAAATTAAAAAATTATACTAAAGAAGAATTAGACACGTTTTTATACACAGAACCAACAAAGCTTAAAAATCCACCAGCAAATTGGCCTAGAACCGCAAAGTTTGAAGGATTAATTCATAGATTTAGACGTTCCTTTTTATTAAATGATAACTTTGAGAAAAAACGCTTTGCGAAAGATATTGAACGTGTTGTAACTAAACATGCTTGTCCGTCATGCCATGGTAAACGACTTAATGACAAAGTATTAAGTTGTAAAATCAATGGGATGAATGTTGCTGATTTTACCGATTTACAAATCGATGATGCTTTAGCGTTTTTAGAAACAATTGAATCGACCAAAGCACAAGTTATTATCGAACCACTCAAACAACAACTTAAATCATTGAGCTATGTTGGTCTTAACTACCTAACTTTATCACGGGAAACGACATCTTTATCAGGTGGTGAATCACAGCGAATTAAGCTCATCAGACATTTGAATAGTCCACTCAGTGACCTTGTCTATATTATCGATGAACCGAGTGTGGGACTTCATCCTGAGGATATTCAACGGATTAATGACTTAATGCAATCTTTAAAAGATAAAGGCAATACAGTACTTGTTGTAGAACATGACCCTGACGTTATCAAGACTGCCGATCATGTTATAGATATTGGACCTTTAGCTGGTAAAGATGGTGGCGAAATTACATTTGAAGGCACTTATAGAGATTTACTCAAATCTCAAACGAGTACCGGCCAAGCACTTCATCGTACGCATACTTTAAAAGATGACATTAGATCAAACAATGATATGTTAGAGATTAATGATATTTCTAAAAATAATTTGCAACACATCACTACTCAATTGCCTAAACATGCAATGACTGTCGTAACTGGTGTAGCAGGTTCAGGTAAAAGTTCATTAATTACATCAGCATTTGAAAAAGATAGCCATGCGATTTTCATAGACCAAAAACCTGCCCACGCATCAAACCGTTCAAACTTGCTAACTTATTTAAATATCTTTGATGACGTGCGCGCGTTCTTCAGTCAACAAACTGGCCTTAAAAAAAGTATGTTCAGTTATAATTCTGAAGGTGCCTGCCCCGAATGTCACGGTAAGGGCATTATTAAAACGGAGTTGGCATTTATGCCTGACTTCTCTCAAACATGTGAAATGTGTGGCGGTACAAGGTATCGTCCCGAAGTACTTGAAGCCAAAGTTGATGGCTACTCAATTGCTGATATTTTATCATTAACTGTCCAAGAAGCCATCGAAAAATTCAAAAATGATAAGCACATTGTTCAACCATTACAAGCTTTAGCAAATACTGGCTTAAATTACATGACACTAGGACAATCTCTAGATACACTTTCTGGTGGGGAGATACAACGTGTTAAATTGAGTAAATATTTAACAGAAACCGTACATGATGCCATATTTATTTTTGATGAACCTACGACTGGTCTTCATGAAGACGACCTTCCCATACTCATCGAATGTTTCAATCATTTAATTGATCAAGGTAACACAGTAATCCTAATCGAGCATAACTTAACAATGATGACACAAGCAGATTGGTTTATTGATATCGGTCCCTATGCAGGTGATAAAGGCGGACAACTCCTTTATAGCGGCGAACCACAGGGCTTACTTGATGTTGAACAATCTGTAACCGCCAAACATCTAAGAAGATATATCGAACAATAGTATATTGATGGCAGACGAAACCAGTACGTGAAGACAAAAACGTACTGGTTATTTTTAGGCAACATGATTTAATTACAGCTTAGTCAGTGGGATTGAACTTCATTAATTCTCAATTATTTTTTCTTTGAAAATGTTAATTTTTCCTCATTATTTTTCATAATTAATGTTATGCTTAATTTGTTTGAAATTATATGTATATTTATTTATAATTATTCACTAACAAAGTATGTATAGGGAGGAGATTGAATGGAAACGGAACACACAATGAACGATGGTCATACATCTTCACCAAAAAGAAAGTTTAAGTTAAAAATGCCTGGTGCATTTGCAATTTTATTCATCTTAACGATTTTAGCTGTTTTAGCAACTTGGATGATTCCTGCAGGTTCTTACTCTAAATTATCTTATGATGATCATGTATTAAAGGTCGAAAGTCCGCAAGGTAAAGTTGAAACACACAAAGCTACACAACATGAACTAGATAAGATGGGTGTCAAAATTGATATTGATCAATTTACTTCAGGTGCTATTAATAAACCTGTATCCATTCCCAATACATATGAGCGCTTAGATCAACACCCTGCTCATTTGTCTGATATTACGAGTAGTATGGTAAATGGTACGATTGAAGCTGCTGATATTATGGTATTCATTTTAGTACTCGGTGGTTTAATTGGTGTCGTTCAAGCTAGTGGTGCCTTTGAATCTGGCTTACTGGCGCTAACTAAAAAGACCAAAGGCAGAGAATTTTTATTAATCTTCTTTGTATCTATATTAATGGTTCTTGGTGGTACCTTATGTGGTATTGAGGAAGAAGCTGTAGCTTTCTATCCTATACTTGTCCCTATCTTTTTAGCTATGGGATATGACTCTATTGTTTGTGTGGGGGCTATCTTTTTAGCAAGTTCGATGGGCTCAACATTCTCTACGATCAATCCATTTTCAGTAGTTATCGCATCTAATGCAGCCGGCACTACATTTACTGAAGGTTTGTATTGGCGTATCGCTGGTTGTATTATCGGCGCACTATTTGTTATTGGTTACCTCTATTGGTATAGTAAAAAAATTAAAAAAGACCCTACCGCGTCTTATAGTTACGAAGACAAAGACGAATTTGATCAACAATGGTCTGTGATGCAGCACGATACCACACAACAATCATTTACAATGCGTAAAAAGTTAATTTTACTACTCTTTGTGATACCTTTCCCAGTCATGGTATGGGGTGTGATGTCACAAGGTTGGTGGTTCCCAACAATGGCTTCTGCATTCCTTATCTTTACCATTATTATCATGCTACTCACTGCAACTGGTCCTAATGGTTTAGGTGAACAAGGTGTCGTAGATGAATTTGTCAAAGGTGCTTCCAGTTTAGTTGGGGTATCACTCATTATCGGATTAGCACGTGGCATTAACTTAGTATTAAATAATGGTCGCATTTCAGATACGATTTTACATTTTTCTTCTTCACTCGTAGAACATATTCAAGGTCCATTATTTATAATCGCTTTATTATTTATCTTCTTCTTCCTAGGATTCATTATTCCATCATCATCTGGATTAGCTGTGTTAGCGATGCCTATTTTCGCACCACTAGCTGATACAGTTGGTATTCCTAGATATACTATTGTATCTGCATATCAATTTGGACAATATGCAATGCTATTCTTAGCACCAACAGGTTTAGTCATGGCAACATTACAAATGCTTAATATGCGTTATTCTCACTGGTTCCGTTTTGTATGGCCTGTTGTCGTCTTTGTACTTGTATTTGGTGGTGGCATGTTAGTCACACAAGTTTTATTACATTAATCGTTTGATATAAAAATAACCGGGATAAGTGCATAGCTAGCACTATCCCGGTTATCATTTTATTGAGATACATTATGATTTAACCAGTCTACTATTTCCTGGAAAATACTTTGATTATATGAAGCCTCATTAAATATTTCATGTTTTAGTCCATCATAAATATGGATTGATTTATGTTCGGAACTAATGTCATTGAACAATTCAAGTGAATCTTGATAACTCACAAGACCATCTTCCTTACCATGTAATATTAATATAGGATCAGTAAACGATGCTGCTTGTGCTTTTAATAATTCTACGCCATCAAGCAATGTATAAATTAATCCAAAAGAGATATCTTTCGCTACTAAATCGTCTAATTCATACTTTCGAATCGTATCTTCATCTGAACATACACCGTCACCAAGTTCATTCGGTAAATATTTATCTTCTGGTTGACTACGGTCAGGTTCTCCAAATAATTTCAGGTTATACCGTGTCAATGCCCCAGAAGTGATCATACCATCGACAAGACCAGGATGTTTTGTTCCATATAATGTGACTGTGTATCCGCCCATGCTATGTCCAATAAGATAGACATTACCTTTGTAGGTTTCTTTCACAAATTGAATCATCGCATCTAAATCTTCAACAATTTCATCTTTATTACTATAAAATACAGGCTTTCCTTCTGAACGACCGTGTCCACGTTGATCGTATCTAATGACGTTAAATTGATTATCATTTAAAAATGTAGTGATATGATCATAACGTTCAAGGTGTTCAGCTAAACCGTGAACAACAATGATATTGGCCTTTGGTTCCGATACCTCGTTGACCTTCGCATATAGGTTAGTACCGTCTGCTGATTGAATGTATTTAATATAATTCATTGTCATCCCCCTTTAGTTCACTTATACCCACTTTCGAACAATAATGACATCATTCATCAACTTTATTCGGAATAAATACATCAGCTTCACTATCAGGAGGATAATAATAACCATTTGGTATCGTTTGTAACTCAATTAAGCTTCCCCACGGCGTCTTAACATAAACCGTTTGATTATCTTTCGTATCTTCATAACGTGTATTTAGATGTGGTTCAGATATGGGTTGCCCACCTGCACGTTTGATTTGTGCCAAAGCTTTCTCAAAATAATCTACATAGAATGAAAGATGCGTGAAACCTATATCTTGTAATGATACAGCTTGTTGTTGCGTAGCATCTTTAAATTCAAAAAGTTCAATATTTGGACCATTACCAAAAACCATCATTCGTTTTTTAATAATTTTGGCACCTTTCTCAAGGCCTAATACCTCTTCAACAAATTCGCCCTCTCTAGGACTATCTTTTTGTGTTTGACTTTCATAAGCCACTTTCCCGTCTAATCCTTGTTTGAAAAATTCTGTCGCTAGTTCAATGTCTGGAACAGTCAATCCAATATGATTGATACCTCTTGTGATGCTCATCTTTGATAACTCCTTTGATTAAAATATTTACCTGTCTTTTTATTTTCTATTCCCAATATGTTTTCATTTGACACATTTAGAAATTAAATCTACTTTTAGAGTAGAAAAGATATAAACTTTTGAAGATTTAATAATAAAAAGTTTGCTTTTCTAAAATGTACGTGGTATATTCTTTATATCAAATATAAATGATATATTTAAAAAGAGAAAACGGAGGAGTTAATTATGACTCAATTTACATTCGATAGCGTACACAGTGCATTAGATTTCCAAATCAAACATTTAATGGTTTCAAAAGTGAAAGGTGCATTCGAAAAATTCGACGTTAACGTTGAAGGCGATATTAACGATTTAAGTACTTTAAAAGCAACTGCAACAATTGATCCTGCTTCAATCAATACTGGTAACGAAGACCGTGACAACCACTTAAAAACAGGCGATTTCTTCGGTACTGATGAATTTGATAAAATCACTTTCGTATCTAAAGAAGTAAGTGAAAATAGTGTTGTTGGCGACTTAACAATCAAAGGCGAAACACACGAAGAAAAATTCGACGTTGAATATAATGGCGTAAGTAAAAATCCTATGAACGGTGAACAAGTAACTGGTTTCATCGTAACTGGTAAAATCGATAGAGAAAAATATGGCATTAGCTTTAACCAAGCATTAGAAACTGGTGGCGTAATGTTAGGTAGAGAAGTAAAATTCGAAGTTTCAGCAGAATTTTCAATCCAAGACTAATAAATATTAAAAAGCGGTTTTCTACATATACGTAGAAAACCGTTTTTTTCATACTTTTTTTAATGAAATTGGAAACTATGATGACCTTTAGCAAATCCATTTACCGTATATAACATCGATCCTCCACCCATTTCGATGTCATTTGAACAAATAATAAGTTGATTTGTATCAGGAATAAATTGTGGATGCGTAGAGCGTAGCATATGACCTTCATCTCGACCTGGAATTAAAATTTGCCCAATAGGATAGCCTTTTTTATTAAATACTAAGACTCTCCCTTGTCCATACATTGCAACATACAAATTATCATCACTATCAATACAGCAAGAATCTGGACCTTCATGACCAGTAAAATAATAAGGAATCGTCGCGCCGAATGGTGCAATTGTCACACCATCTTCTTCTAATTCAATACGATGTAATCGGTTCGTAGTCGTTTCAGTCACCCAAAGTACACGTTCATCTGTACTTAAGGCCACACCATTTGCGACACTAATATTTTGAATCACAGGTGTCACCTTTTGAAAATCTGGTGATACATAATACACACCGCCTAGAGGATGAGTTGAATAACCTCTAAAATCAGTAAAATAAAAGCCACCTTTACGATCAAATACCATATCGTCAATACAATATTCCGTATTTAATTCTGAAATAATCTCTTCAAATTGGTCCCCTTTGTCAGTTGTAGCAAATATGCCACCTGTCGATTTGAAATCACCTAAATAGCATATAAATAATCGACCGTCTTTATGAATTTTGATGGCTGCTGGATTTTCTTTTTTCGATTTAAATGGACGTGTCACTTCTTTAGTATCAGGATTAACTTTAAAGATATTACCTTCAAAGACATCGAGTAAGAATAATTGCCCATCACGATCAAAGTTTAAGCCCTCAAGTTGTAATCCTTTATCCGAGATTTCCACCCATGGTTCAGCTATTATCGTTTGCAATTCACTTTCCGAAACAATCGGCGCCACACTAGCCGATAGCCCTTCATACTTTAATGTTGGCAAACCATTATTTTCCATTTTCATACCCCTTCTTTCATATATAATGATATCATCACTATTTTATCTGAAATTAAATTTAAAGTCATTGAGGGATATAACCAATTTACTGATTCTGTGACATAAGCACATTTTCAAATCATTATTGCCTTATTTTGTCAGTTTTATATCTTAGTAAAATACATTTAAATACTCAGTCACTTGAATGATTTATAAGCTGAGATATTGAATCATTTGCTAATTTTGGTACAATATTATAATGGTGTAAAAATACGTAGACATTAACGAAACGCTTAACAATGCATAAATAATGATGTAAAACACATAGATTAATAGATTAGAGGAGAATAGAAAATGGATTATAGAGTACTTTTATATTACAAATATACAACGATTGAAGACCCCGAAACATTTGCTGCAGAACACTTAGCATTCTGTAAAGAGAATAACTTAAAAGGACGTATCTTAGTATCAACAGAAGGTATCAACGGTACACTATCAGGTACTAAAGAAGATACAGATAAATATATTGAACATATGCATGCAGACGAACGTTTTAAAGACATGACATTCAAAATTGATGAAGCTGAAGGTCACACATTCAAAAAAATGCACGTACGTCCAAGAAAAGAAATCGTTGCACTTGATTTAGAAGAAGATGTAGATCCACGTGAAACAACTGGTAAATACTACTCACCAAAAGAATTTAAAGAAGCACTTGAAGATGAAAATACAGTCATCTTAGATGCTAGAAATGATTACGAATTTGATTTAGGTCATTTCCGTGGTGCTGTGCGTCCAGACATTACACGTTTCAGAGACTTGCCAGATTGGATTCGCGACAACAAAGACAAATTAGACGGTAAAAACATTGTCACTTATTGTACAGGTGGTATTCGTTGTGAAAAATTCTCAGGCTGGTTAGTTAAAGAAGGCTTCGAAAACGTTGGTCAATTACACGGCGGTATCGCAACTTATGGTAAAGACCCAGAAACCAAAGGCCAATACTGGGATGGTAAAATGTATGTCTTCGATGAACGTATTAGCGTAGATGTTAACCAAGTTGAGAAAACAGTGGTCGGTAAAGAACATTTCGACGGCACACCTTGCGAACGTTATATCAATTGTGCCAACCCAGAATGTAACAAACAAATCCTTGTTTCAGAAGAAAATGAAGAAAAATATTTAGGCGCATGCTCATACGACTGCGCTAAACATGAACGCAACCGTTACGTTGCAACACATGATATTAGTGATGAAGAATGGGAACGTCGTTTAGAAAACTTCAAAGACGTTCCAGAACATGCACACGCATAATTAAAATATTTAAAACAGGCCGTAAAACGATACGTTTTACGACCTGTTTTTTTATTGAGTCATTGGGTTTAAATGATACTATATAAATAAATCATATTAAGAGGTGGGCGTATGAAGATTCTAGTTACTGGATTTGATCCATTTGAGGGCAATCAAGTTAATCCTTCTTGGGAGGCGGTTAAGCAGTTGCCTGACCATATCGGACAACATGATATTACAAAGTTAGAAGTGCCAACAGTCTTTCATAAAGTGATGAATGTCATACAACAAGCGTTAGATTCTGAACAATATGATGCTGTCGTTGCAGTAGGTCAAGCCGGTGGGCGTGCCGAAATCACCCCTGAACGTATCGGTATCAATATAGATGATGCCAGAATAGCTGATAATGACGGACAACAACCTATCGATATTCCTATACAACTTAAGGGTGCACCAGCTTATTTTTCAAATTTACCTGTTAAACGAATGACAGAAAATATCAAACAACAAGGCATCCCTGCAAAACTATCAAACAGTGCAGGTACGTTTGTATGTAATCATATTTTATATCAACTCGGTTACTTAAATGCTACACGCTTTCCAAACATGCTATTTGGATTCATTCATGTGCCTTATATTCCAGAACAAGTCGAATCATCAGAACAATCACCCTCATTATCACTGGACACAATTGTTAAAGGGTTAATTGCAGCAATCGAAGCAATTGACAGAAATGATGACATCAAAATTGCTTTAGGTGAGACACATTAATTCATATAAAAATAGCCAAGAATGACCTGCTCCTATCATTCTTGGCTATTTTTTATATCGTAGGCGGTCCTATCATTGACCATCCTTTATGGCGTGTATAGACATGATTCACTGCAAAGATATGAAGTATCGCAATGCACAAGATCTTATGATCTTCAAAAAAGCGATCTTCTCCACCACGTATTTCTGCGTAGTCCCCAACTTGTTTCCAATATGCAATGTCACGATCTAATTTAGCATCTTTAATGTGCGTCTGATTATTTTCATCGGCATATATATTTAAAATTCGATTATCTAATTTAATAATGCCATACGTATCCTTTGTTCCACTACTTTTCTTATCAAATAAAACCTTTTGTGTGCTGCCCTTGTCATGATAATACAATTCAAAATGTTTACCCTCTAACACAGACTTCGCACTAGCTTCGACAACGATTTCTCCTGCTGAATTCCTCAATTCATATCTTCTAAATCTTAAAGATAATGTGACAATACTTACGATTCTTTGAAATGGATTACGAAAAACTTTCTGTATATCAACAATATGTCGATTCCCTTCATCATAAACTGGAGATGATTGGGTAGAAAAAGGATTCCTCTTTTTATACTTATACATCCTACTGCCACCTCTTTTAATAGAATTATTCACGTTTATCTCTTTTTCTTAATTTCCAGAGCTTATAAATATAATAACCTATGAATCCCCAACTAATCACTAACAGTATTACCGAGGAAATAATAATAAATGTTTCACGATTACCACTCATACTTCCAGTGAAAAGGTGTGCAATTAAGTTAGGTGCAGACACTATTAAAATAATAAATGCGAAAATCTTCTGTTTAACTATAAAGCAACCAATCATTGTCAAAATGAGTAAAATGATTCCAATCGCTAAACTTTGTATATTAGATAATTTAATCATAGTATAGATTGGATAATACCTTAATAAATATTCGCCAGCTATCATCAATAAATAAACAACAATACCAAATCCTATGATCACAATGTAAGACTCTTTCTTATCTCCCCATCGAACTAACGCTTTCCTCATCACTACGAGTTGTACAACCACACCTAAAACGAATACACCTATAATATAAAGCAGGAGTGATACTGACACATCAAACGTACCTTGATCAAGCATTCTAGGTATCATAAAAATAGCCAATAAGAATACTATAAAGTACATCACATATTTATATAGTCCCTGTGTCAATGTCATTTCTTTAGCGAAACGATCTGCATATAATTTTACAGGCGTCTGGATAATTGGCCGTACATCTTCACCATTTTGTTCAGCAGTTAGTAAATGATCTCGCAATTCATCGTCTATCTCATTCACTTCATCTTCGTCTTTTCCTCTAAAAAGAAGTTCAACTCTTAATTTGTCCAAGAAATTTTCCGATTCTTTACTCAACATAACTATTCACTCCCGAATAAATTATTCATACCTGAGTTTAAATACTTCCACTTCTCTTGAAATGCTGCTAACTCTACTTTGCCGCTTTCTGTAATCGTATAATATTTTCTTTTAGGCCCACCATTATCAGATTTACGAACTGTTGTTTCTACGTATCCTTTTTTACTCAAACGTAAGAGTACAGGATAAATACTTCCATTACTAATTTCAGGAAATTGATGGGCATGCAATTTTTCTAATATTTCATAACCATATGTTTCACCTTTAGCTATTAGTCCTAATATTGCGCCATCTAGCAGTCCTTTCATCATTTGATTTGATACTGACATCATCAACGCCTCCGACTACTATCTTATAATATAAGATAGTCAATAAATCTATTCTTGTCAACTATCTTACAATAAAAGATAGTCATTTCATAATATTCACTATCAATCGCACTCATTTGATAATGTCTAAGATGCGATGATTCTGGGTAAACACAATTAGAACGATTAAGTATATTTTTTATACAGAGGAGAGATGGATGATGACGAATACGGTTTATGATGTTATTGATACGGGTGTTCATTATTTAGTAAATATGTATGATAGTTGGAAAGTTGAAGATATTTTAGATCAAGATAGTGATGTATTTCCTAATAATATACATTGGCAATTCGGTCATGTATTAACTGTTTTTGAAAATGCATTATCTAAAGGCAATCAACATGTGGTTGATTTAGAACGCTATAGACAACTATTTGCGCCTGGATCTAAACCAGCTGACTGGCCTCAACTTGAAGGTGGTGTGCCGAGTATCGATGAGATTTTAAAAGATATTCAAACTATTCCTGAACGTGCAAGACAATTAACAGATGAACAGTTAGCACAAACACTAGATCAACCCATTGCAGGATTCTCCACAGTGGAAGGATTATTAATGTTAAATGCTATTCATATACCGCTTCACGCTGGTAAAATTGAAGAAATGGCACGTGTCATAAAACAACAATAATTCAACAATGCTTTTTGATAGTCTGGTTGTTAAAACAGTATCTTAAGCTATCATCATTTAAAGGATTTCACTTGTAAAGTGAGGTCCTTTTTTATGTTCTAAATCATCGAAAATGATTCTCAATTAATTACTCAAACCCTCTGTACATTCACTATAAATAGGATTATCCTAGTGGTGTATTAATGAATCTCCTAATAGAAAGAAAGAAGGAAACTCATCTTGGAAAATAATGTAAAATACAAAAAGTTTATTCTTCCTATTGTAGTTGGTTTACTCATATGGGCATTAACCCCTTTCAAACCAGATGCACTAGATACTCAAGCGTGGTATATGTTTGCGATATTTGTCGCTACAATCATCGCCTGTATCACGCAACCTATGCCCATTGGTGCCGTATCTATTATTGGATTTACATTAACCGTTTTGGTTGGTGTTGTAGATATTAAGACCGCTGTCCAAGGATTCGGTAATAATAGTATATGGCTTATCGCTATGGCATTCTTCATTTCAAGAGGCTTTGTTAAAACGGGTTTAGGTCGTCGAATCGCACTGCAATTCGTCAAACTTTTTGGGAAAAAGACCTTGGGCTTAGCCTATTCATTAGTAGGCGTCGATTTAATATTAGCCCCTGCAACACCAAGTAATACTGCACGTGCTGGTGGTATTATGTTCCCTATTATTAAATCATTGTCTGAATCATTTGGTTCAAGCCCTAAAGATGGTACAGAACGTAAAATGGGTGCCTTTCTCATTTTCACTGAATTCCAAGGTAACCTCATTACAGCAGCAATGTTCTTAACTGCAATGGCAGGTAATCCACTAGCTCAAAACTTAGCGGAAAAAACTGCGCATGTACATATTACGTGGATGAATTGGTTTTTAGCTGCACTTGTACCTGGACTAGTATCCTTAATCGTCGTTCCATTTATTATTTATAAAATGTATCCACCTACTGTAAAGGAAACACCCAATGCCAAACAGTGGGCTGAAAATGAATTAGCCAATATGGGACCTATATCCATTGCTGAAAAATTCATGACAGGTATCTTTATCGTGGCATTAGCATTATGGGTAACAGGTAGCTTTATCCATGTTGATGCAACATTAACAGCGTTTATTGCGTTAGCATTACTGTTACTTACCGGTGTCTTAACATGGAAAGATATTTTAAATGAAACAGGTGCATGGAATACATTAGTTTGGTTCTCAGTACTTGTACTCATGGCAGATCAGTTAAACCAACTAGGATTTATTCCATGGTTGAGTCAATTGATTGCACATAGCTTACATGGTTTAAGTTGGCCAATTGTCATTGTGCTACTTATACTATTTTTCTTCTATTCACATTATTTATTCGCAAGTGCAACTGCACATGTCAGTGCGATGTATGCTGCATTATTAGGTGTGGCAGTCGCAGCCGGAGCACCTCCATTATTCAGTGCTTTAATTCTTGGGTTCTTCGGTAACTTATTAGCGTCAACAACACACTATAGTAGTGGTCCAGCGCCTATTCTTTATGGCTCAGGCTACATCACACAAAAACGTTGGTGGACAATGAATATCGTATTAGGATTCGTCTACTTTATCATCTGGATTGGCTTAGGCTCATTATGGATGAAATTAATCGGTATATTTTAATCAATTCAATATCAATAAAAAATCATCACCTATACCACTTATTCTTGGGTAAAGGTGATGATTTTTCTTATTCTGTAATTGGTCTTCTTTTCATTTTTAAATATTGAGATGTACTATATAACACGATACCTATCCAGATAAAGATAAACGTTATCAACTGATTGATATCAAACGGTTCGTTAAATAAGAAGATACCTAAAACAAACATAATGGTCGGTCCAACATATTGGATGAACCCTGTTAAAGATAGTGGAATACGTTTTGCGCCTGCTGAGAATAGTATTAAAGGAATCGCTGTAATCGCACCAGAGAATAATAACCAGAACGATGACATGTTCATACCAAAGCTAAGTTGGTGCTGTTGCCATAAGTAACCTACATAAATTAAACCTGCAGGAGCCGTGACAATACATTCTACTGTAATACTACTAATCGCATCGATATGGACAACCTTTTTCAATAATCCATAAATCCCAAATGAAAATGCCAACATGAGTGACACGATTGGGAATTCTCCTACTTTCAATGTCATGTAAAGTACGCCAATAAATGCAAATAGTATCGCTAACCATTCAAATTTATTAAATCTTTCTTTTAGGAAAATGAGTGCTAATAAGATACTCACTAACGGATTAATATAATAACCTAAGCTAGATTGTAATACATGTCCATTCGTCACCGCCCATATAAACGTCCCCCAATTAATCGTTATCACATAACCAGCAACGACGATGGCTACAAGTTGTATAGGATGTGTCACCAATTGATTCACATCTCGAATAAATGCTTGCCTCTGATTCTTGCCAATGATTAAAATAAAAATCATGAATATCGCTGAAAAGATAATTCTAAATGCTAAAATTTCAAATGCACCAATATGATGAATCAGTTCCCAATATATAGGTAAAATGCCCCATAAAACATATGCACCTAGTGCGAAAAATATGCCTTTTTTATATTCATTATTCATCAAAGTCCTCCCTTCACACGTCTCAATCGTTATAATAATATCAGTCTACTAATAAATGAATCAGAAAAACAATAGTTTGTTTATAAAAATACATCCCAACATATTGAACGCTTAATTCAACAATTGGGATGTTCATTCATATACTCATTATCAACGATTAAAGATAGTATATTTAAGGACTCATAGTCAGTCACTAGCCACCGAAAAAGAGATCAATGATATCTGATTTTCTATTCTTATCATCTTTATAAAATTCCGTATAACCACAATTTTTACAAGTAATGGTTATAAAATTATTATGTTGTAAATCAAAAACTTTTGAGAGCCCTGAACCAGTTGCAGAAAGTGTGCCCTCTTCGACTTCAGTATGTCCGCATTTAACACACCCTTGATGTTCAACCATTTGTCATCTCCCCCTTTATTTAAAAACTTGTCATTAATCTATACCTGACAATATAATCATTCAAACGTTTAATCTATTAACCTTATTTAATTGCAATATTAATTAAATAATAATTAAAACTAATTTATTTTCGGCATAACATTTTTGTTACACCAATAAAATTTTCTATGCGTTTATCATCAATCGGAGTATGATTAATTATTATGTTTATCAGAAAGAGGGTATTATTTTGAAATCAATGCAACGACAATCATTAAGTTGGTTACCATACATAAGCATTGTCATCTTACTACACATTATTGGATTTAGCTTTTTATGGTTTGCAGGTAAAGATCATCATATTTTATTTGGCATGGGTATATTGGCATATACGTTAGGTTTACGTCACGCTTTCGATGCCGATCATATCGCTGCTATCGATAATACAGTTAGAAAGTTATTACAACAACGTCGCGATCCTGTAGGTGTCGGCTTCTACTTTTCAATCGGTCACTCTACCGTCGTATTTTTAATGGCTGTATTACTAGGCATATCAGTCAAATGGGCTAAAAGTGAATTACCCCATTTCCAAGACATAGGTGGTACGATTGGCACGTTAGTTTCCGGATTTTTCTTAGTTTTAATTGGTATCTTAAATTTAATTATTCTAGTATCTCTAGTTCAATTATTTATGAAATTACGTAAACAAAAAGGCATTGATGATGAAGAAGTGAATGAACTTTTAGAATCTAGAGGCTTTATCACTCGATTTGTAGGACCTTACTTCAAAGTCATCAGTAGAAGTTGGCACGTATTACCATTAGGTTTCCTCTTTGGTTTAGGGTTTGATACAGCAAGCGAAATTGCATTGCTCGCGTTGTCATCTGGTGCTTCTCAACAAGCTATTTCATTTATAGGTATCTTATCATTACCTATTTTATTTGCAGCAGGTATGAGTTTATTAGATACCTTAGATGGTGTAGTGATGAAATCTGCCTACAACTGGGCATTCTTTAATCCTATTCGTAAAATCTATTACAACATTACAATTACAACCATTTCAGTTATCGCAGCTTTAATTATTGGCCTAATAGAGTTGTTACAAATTATGGCTGATAAATTGGCGTTATCTGGTGGCTTTTGGTCACTAATTCAATCCATTCAATTTGACTATTTAGGTTATATTTTGGTTGGTTTGTTCTTAATCACATGGTTGATTTCAACATTGATTTGGAAATTCGGAAAAGTTGAGCAACGTTAGTCTTAAATCTTTGCTATTCCATTGATAACCACGTAAACTTATCGCAACTAATGATTTAAATAATTATAATCGGGGTATTCGTTCATGAATAAAAAAATCGCATTAATTACTGGGTCTTCAACAGGCTTAGGCTTAGAAACTGCTTCACTACTTGCTAAAAATGGATATAAAGTATACGCAACGATGCGTCATTTAGAAAAGCAAGATGCACTCATACAATTAACACAGCAAGACGGTATAGACTTAGAAGTCAAACAACTAGATGTTACAAACTTAAATCATATCAATCAAGTCGTTACTGACATTATCAATACTGAAGGTCGTATTGATATCCTTATTAATAACGCAGGTGCTGGCTTTGTTAAAACAACGGAACTCGCAACAGATGATGAAATCATGTGGCAATTGAATTTAAACTTAATGGGCGTCATACGTATGACAAAAGCAGTCTTACCATATATGAGAAATCAAAGAGAAGGTCGTATCATTAATATATCTTCTGTTGGCGGTCTTGTAGGTCAACCATTTAACGAAATTTATTGTGCAACTAAATTCGGTGTAGAAGGTTATACGGAAGCGATGGCTAGTTACGTTCAACCGGAATTCAATATTAAATTTACTCTCATTGAACCAGGTGGCATTCAATCAGAATTCACAAACAATGTGATGGCACAACTACAGTCTACGGGTGGTCTTAAAGATGATGAGTACAAGCCAATCCTTGATTCATACTTAGGTGGTCTTAAAGAGAATTATGGCGCGGGGTCATCTCAAACTTCTGAAGAAGTCGCTACCGTCATACTTAATACGTTAGAAATGGAAGAACCACCTATTCGTACTCGTACATCAGACTGGTCTGAAGCATTTACTGAACTTAAAACACAAGCTGATCCAACGGGTAAAGAACAACAACGTCGCGTTGTTAAATTATTAGGAAAATAGATTTACAACATAAAAGCAGTAGTAAGTCATTTTAAACACTGACCTACTACTGCTTTTTTAATTTATTTAATCAAGTTATATTTAGCCATACTATCAAGCGCTTCTAGAATTGCCTCTTCTTGTGTTCCAATTGGGCGCCAACCAAGTATTGATTTAGCGTGTTCGTTACTTACATTTCTATTCATATCAAGTAACAATTTGCCTTCTTTAGCCTCTTTATTAAACTTCGCACCTAAACCTAATACAAAGTTAGGCAATTTCTTTGTAGATGTATGAGTAGCTAATTCAGGACGTTGATGTTTAATTAATTGGGCAATTTCTGGCATTGAAATTTGTCCGTCTGCCGTGGCGATAAATCGTTGGTTATTGGCCTCAGGTGTAGTCATCGCTAAAATGTGTAAACGCGCCACATCTCTGACATCAACTACATTTAATGGGATATTAGGCACACGTTTCAATGAACCATTCACGAGATTTTTAATAATATTAAAACTTCCCGATACGTGGCTATCTAATGATGGCCCTAACATTGCTACAGGATTAATCGTCGCAAATTCTAAATCATTATCCTTATTCTTAACGAAGTCCCATGCCGCCTTCTCTGCTAATAACTTAGATTTTTCATAAGTTGACAATCCCGGTTCATCTTGGTTTGTCCAGTTTTCTTCGGTAGTGACACTAGATTGATCTTTATTACTAAAACCAACAGCACCAAAGTTTGACGTCATCACTACACGTTTCACATTCGCTTTCTCCGCTGCTCTCAAAATTCGTTGAATACCTTCAATTGCTGGTCTAATGACTTCCTTTTCATCTTCCGGAATATCAAAAAATACTGGTGAAGCGACACTCAATACATATTTACAATCTTTCATCGCTTCATTCCAATGTTCATCCTTCGATAAATCCGCTTCTACAAATGATAATTTTTCAGTTTTTATGTGATGATCATTTAATGTTTTAATTACTTGTTTCTTTTTATCTAAAGAACGTAACGTCGTACGTACCTCATAGCCATCTTTTAATAATTCACTAATGATACGCATTCCTAAAAACCCGCTACCACCTGTGATCAAGACTTGTTCATTCATATTTAACCTCCTCAGGTTAACTTATTTGAGCTTTGATTATAACAGGTTATATGACATTCAACTAATTATATGAATATTACCAATGCTTTGTTATCATTTTAAATCAACCGAAATTTTATGAAATAAGCGTAAAAAATGGTATCTTAAAGTAATCTAATCACGATAAGTTATATAACGGTCTTATCTATTTTCAAAGGAGGATACAACCTAATGTTCTTAGCCTGGAATGAAATTAAAAGAAACAAACTTAAGTTCAGTTTAATTATTGGGATTTTGGTACTCATTAGCTATTTATTATTTTTATTATCTGGACTTGCAAATGGGTTAATCAAAATGAATACAGAAGGCATTGAAAAGTGGCATGCTGACGCTATTATTTTAAACAAAGATGCCAATCAAACCGTAGAACAATCTGTATTTGATCAATCCAAAGTGAAAGACAACTTCAAAAAAGCAACATCATTGAAACAACAAGGTGTCATCGTTTCTAATAAACAAAAAGAAGAAAATGCCCTACTCTTCGGTGTGACATCTCATTCATTTTTAGTGCCAAAATTAGTTGACGGGCATCAAGTAAAAAAGACCAATGATGTAGTAATCGACCAAACCCTCAAAGATAAAGGATTCAAAGTTGGCGATACATTATCATTGTCACAATCAGATGAGAAATTGAAGGTCGTTGGTATTACAGAAAGTGCGAAGTACAATGCATCACCAGTGATTTTTTCTAATAACAAAACGATTGAAAAGATCAATCCAGCGCTATCAAAAGATAAAACCAATGCCATTGTCGTGAAAGATAAAAATTGGAAGGATCATAAGCTCGATAGTGATTTAGAAGGCGTATCTATCAATGCATTTATTGAAAATTTACCGGGTTATAAAGCGCAAAATCTAACTTTAAACTTTATGATTTCTTTCTTATTTGTAATTTCAGCAACGGTTATCGGTGTGTTCTTATACGTCATGACGCTACAAAAGACTAATCTATTCGGCGTCTTAAAAGCACAAGGCTTCACTAATACCTATCTAGCTAAAATGGTATTAGCACAAACCTTTATATTGTCACTGATTGGTACGGCAATTGGACTGGGACTAACATTATTAACGAGCACTATCCTGCCTGACGCTGTTCCAATACAGTTTAATATCATCACACTACTTATATTTGGTATAGTACTCATCATTATTTCATTATTAGGAAGTCTATTTTCAGTCTTATCTATTAGAAAAATTGATCCATTGAAAGCAATTGGATAGAAAGGAGTATGCAAATGTTACAATTTAAAGCTGTCACGAAATCATTTAAAGATGGTAACCAAACCATAGAAGCTGTTAAATCAACTGATTTGTCGTTTAATCAAGGCGAACTCATCGCCATTGTAGGGCCATCTGGTTCTGGGAAAAGCACTTTTTTAACAATGGCAGGCGCATTACAAACACCTACTACGGGTGACATATGGATTAATCATCAAAATATTACCCAATTAAAACAAAAGGCCCTTGCCCGTATTAGAATTCAAGAAATTGGATTTATTCTACAATCCACTAATTTAGTGCCATTTTTAACGGTTAAACAACAATTTCAGTTACTTAAAAAGTATAAAAAAGATGTACTCAATAAAGATGAATATAAAGATTTACTAAATCAATTAGGCCTGACCGAAATAGAGAACCAACTTCCTAGCGAAATATCAGGTGGTCAAAAGCAACGTGTTGCCATTGCCAAAGCAATCTACACTAATCCATCTATTATATTAGCCGATGAACCCACTGCTTCGTTAGATACAGACAACGCGATGGCCGTTATGAAAATCTTAGAACATCAAACAAAGCAACGAAACAAAACATGCATCATCGTTACCCACGACGAACGATTAACCCAATTCTGCGACAAAGTCTATCACATGCAAGACGGTGTGTTGAAAGAGCAATAACAATAACAAACCTGTTCCCAACGACGCTGTTGAGAACAGGTTTTAATTTGTTTAATTTATACTACTAAATCTTTCGGTATTAAATCATAATCAAACAATACTTCAGAATTGTTTTTATATACTAACTCTTCTTTTATGACTTTATTCGTTTTCTTATCAATTGTTTCTTTATAAATATTAGACTTACGGTAAAATTTACCATCCACTTTAGTAAAATGATGATCTCTTTCAATCAAATTAAATTTGACTGGAAACGGCTTTTCACTTCTTAACTCTGCATAAGAGGTTTCATTTTCAACCCATAAATTAATCTGAACCGTTTGATCCGTTGTATTTTTAAAACGATAATCAATGTAGTTATACGTGATAGACGTGCCTGTTCCGAATGGTACTCGCTTGCCATGGTCTGGTGATAAAGCATCGGAATGCGTATGTAATTCAGTAACTACTAATGGACTATGTTGTATAAGTAAATTGATTGAATTGGCTAAATTACAAAGTCCACCCCCCATACCTGGTTGTACTTTGTTATTTATAATGACTCTGCCATCTTTATAACCATTTTTCTTATTAATCTTACCCACTAGCTTCCAAAATGAAAATTCTTCACCAGGTTTTATTATAATCCCATCCATTTTAGAAGAAGCTAGTTGAATATTATATGCTTTATTGTATTGTAATTCAGGATCAATATCTTTACCTTTTTTAATCAAGTGTGTCGAATAACTATGAACCACATTTGGCAATTGTTCTTTTTTAAATGTACGAGCAAACTTTGTTTTTTGTCTTAGATTATCAACGTGTCTTTTCAATATACCTTTGCGTACTGAAATCGCATAAAAAGCGGGATGAATTTCACAGAACAATTTTTTCTTTTTATCCATTTTTTTATAATCTCCTACTACTATATCTGATAGTCTATGCTTTCTCTTTTTATATAAAAGTGTATAAACTTGTAAAATAAGTTTTTCTACTTGGCGTTTTTTACCTATATTGATATCTTCTTTATGTTTTAAGAAATTAACCAATACATTGTCAATGCCACATAAATTTGCCCCTAAAACATCTGTAAAGATTTGATCGCCAACAAGTAAAACTTCTGAGCGATTAACACCTAACATATCGATAGCTTTAAAAAAATTAGGTTTGTGAGGTTTATTCGCCATAGGGATATACAAAGTTTGAATATTTCTGTTAAAAAGCGCAATTCGTTCATCGCTATTGTTAGATAATAACAATGTTTTTAATCCTACATCATGAATGTGTGCAAATAATTCATCTACTTGGTCAGATGTGTCATCACCATGAGGGACTAAAGTACTGTCTATATCAAAAATTATAGCTTTATAGCCTAATTCTTTAACTTTTTCATAATCTATCGCATAAACACTATCTAAATATACTGATGGAAATAAAATATTCAATATTTTCAACCTCACTAATAATCATTTTGTTTTTATATTGCAATACATTTTAATAATAACACAACAAATGATAATTGATACTCTTTTGTAAGTCAATCTAATATTATATGTAAATATTGTTATTTATTAAAAATAACACTTGTTATTTACTAGTATTAACATTAAAATAACAAATATTAATATAGTTAATAAATAAATGGTGGGAGAAATAAAATGAATAGAAGCGAACTTACAGTTATGTTGACTCACAATGATTTTACAGTAAAAAATGCATCAGATATTTTTGAATCATGTAAATATTCACAAGCTAAATTTTGGGGATTTAAAGAACAAGGCATACCTAAAGAAGAAATGAAACAACTTTATTCTTATATGAAATCATGTGGTAAGACTACATTTTTAGAAGTTGTAGAATACGATGAAGAAAAGGGATTACAAGGGGCACAGATTGCAGCTGAATGTGGTTGTGATATTTTAATGGGGACAACATATTTTGATTCTATTCATAATTTCTGTAAATTAAATAATTTAAAATATATGCCATTCGTTGGAAAAATTAGTGGCAGACCTTCCCTATTAGAGGGAGACATTGATGATATGGTACAAGAAGCCAATGATTATTTAAACAAAGGTGTATATGGCATAGATTTATTAGGTTATCGATATATTGGTGATGCTGATGAATTAATTACAACGTTTGTTAAAAATGTAAGCGGACCTGTATGCGTAGCTGGTAGTATTGATAATTACGATAAATTAGATCTTATTAAAAATGCGTCACCATGGTCCTTCACTATAGGCAGTGCTTTCTTCGATAACAAATTTGATGGCTCATTTTTAGAACAAATCAACAAAGTACATGAATACATGGATAAAGAAAAAATTATTTAAACAATAACAAACCTGTTCCCACCGACGCTGTTGAGAACAGGTTTTAATTTATTTTGACATCTTATCATTATTTTTGTCTATTTACTCTTGGCAATTCAATAGATATATTGAACTGATTATTTTGGTAAGCAGCTGTAATTCTACCATTCTGTACTTCTACTAATCGCTTAACCATGTATAAACCTAATCCCGTACTACCATTATGTCTACTGGCATCAAGTGTTTGAGATCTTTTGAATAAGTTAGTTTGATCACCATCACTTAATGGTTCATCAGTATCATTTTGTATTTCAATAAGCACCCTGTCTTTGTTATCGAAAACTTTAATTTTCGCATATGTCTTACCATATTTAAGAATATTCGATATTAAATTATTGATAATCCGTTCTAAACATACTCGATCAGCTTTGACTAAGTGTGTACCATCCTCATTAAATAATACATTAATAGACTTGTTATCAAATTGGTTGAAATACGATAAAAATTGTTCTTTTAAACATTCATCAATATTAATTTCTTGTATATTTAAAGCATAATCACCTGAATTTAATTTGGTCATTTCATGAAATAGATCCACCATATTGATAAGGTTATCTGTTTTACTATTAATCACCTTAGCATAACGATTGATTTCGTCTATTGTTTCAATCTCTTGCATTAAGTTAGCATATCCTTTAATAGCTGTTAAAGGTGTTCGAATATCATGAGATATATTGGTAATTTCTTGATTTAACAGTAATTCCTGTTGCTTATATTTCACAACTTCTTTTCTCTTTGCATTTAACACATCATTGATTTCATTAATCAGGTTAACTGAGTGTTTATGATGAGTATTAGTTCGAATAATTTGATTCGAAGTAATATGATGTTTTATATATTTTAATTGTTTCGTTAATTGAGTCATATCATATTTCAACAATAAATATTTATAAATTATAACAACAAGAATGAGTGCTAATATCATACTGATTATCATTTAATAACTTCCTTAAATTAGTCTATAAACTCTTTATTTCTATAAATTAAATAACCTACTATTAAAAACATCAATCCTAATAATACACCTATCAACCAATAATGAATCCCAAACTGACTTGACTCCTGCATAAATTCTTTGAAATTTTGATTAAATAGCTCTGTTGGAGAATTATCATAAATAACATCAAATTTATGACTGATCATCGTCAATACTTGTAATATCATTGCCGATTGATAGTAAAAAATACTAATAATAATGATAACTATTGCAAGATTAGCTTTAAAACTATTAATAGCATGGGCTAGAGCGAGACCACCAAATACAATAGGGGCCATATTAACTAAAGCTATTAAATAATTCGTGAGTGCTGTTTGATCAAAATCAAATAATGTGATACCTAATATAACTGTTATTGCAGTACTAATTAGAGATAAAACTAAGAAACTCAAGATATAAACTATAAATTTGCCCCAATAAATAGATGAAACTGCTGTATCAAAAGAAATTGAAATTTTGTTTAATGCTTTGTTTTGTTTACTATTCACTAACATATTCATGGATGCACCAATAACCAAGATGAGTAATCCAGCTGTAATTACATTTGTATAGAAAAACTTAGCATTACCATAAGGAAAATTATTTTCCGTTTTATCAAAATAAAATAATGTGAGTGCCGCAAGTATCATTAGAACATTACAAACAATTAAGTATATATATAATCCTTTACTATGAAATATTCTATAAAGTTCACTTTTCATATAATTAATCATGTTAATTTCCCACTCCCTTATTTAAGAAATAATCTTCCAAATTCGTTGTTTCAATCTTGAATTCTTCAACTTCGATATTATTATTAAGTAGTAACTTATTAATATCACTACTTTCTATATTGAGTGGTTCTATAACAATTTCTTTATTATGCAATACTTTATAGTTAATATTTTCAATATGTTCTTCTAATATTCTTACTGCGCTTTCAGGCTTATCAACTTTGATTATCAGTTGACGCTTTCCTTTACTAAGCATTTGTTCTTTGCTTATATCTTCAATAATTTCACCATTTTCAATGAATACAAATCGATAAGCAAGTTGTTGTAGTTCATTTAAAATATGGCTAGATATTAATATTGTAATTCCATTTTCTTCATTTAATTTTAAAATTAAATCTCGAAAACTTTTAATACCTTGAGCATCTAATCCATTAATCGGTTCATCTAGTACTAATATATCTGGCCCTGTCAATAAAGCCAACGCTATACCAAGCCTTTGCTTCATTCCTAATGAATATTGCTTTACCTTTTTAGTGATATTCTTCAAATCTACTAGAGTTAATACTTCTTCTATTTTTTCACTGTTCGTAACACCACGTTGAATACTAAAATAATATAGATTTTGATAAGCCGTAAAATTAGATATAAATTCTGGTGTTTCAATCATAAATCCTACTCTTTTTCGCCCCTGATTATTAATATTATAGCCATCTTCTCCAAACAATTTGATACTACCACTCGTAGGATGAATTTGATTCGCAATTAATTTAAATAACGTCGATTTACCTGCGCCATTTCGTCCGATAATCGCGCATATTTCTCCTTCATAAAGATTAAAATCGGTAGGTTGTAACCCATAGTCATGTTTAAACTTTTTAGATAATTGCTTTGTTTGTATGACTGGATTCATTTAATCATCTCCTTCGCTATTCTTACACTTAACATAACGAAATATTCCTTAAGTTCCTTTAAGTAAAATATAAAGAAATCATAAAGATTTCAGATCAACATAAACCCAATCCCCCACACTGTTTGTATATATGTTTCAGTTGTCTGCAGCGCTATCTTCTTTCTAATATTAGATATATGTACATTGATGGTATTGTCATCACCTAAATAAATACCTTGTATGGATTCATAAATCTTTTGCTTTGAAAATGCCTTCTCAGGATATTGCATTAACAACTTCATAATCTCGAACTCTGAATTAGTTAAATTAATTTCAGTATTTTTATAGAACATTTGATATTTACTAATATCCAAAGTAAGATCTTTCCATTTAAGTTGCTCCATTTGAGGTTTGCTATCTAAATTTCTCAGTTGAACTGAAACACGAGCTGTTACTTCTTTAGCATCGAAGGGTTTAGTCATATAATCATCTGCACCTAAATTTAATAATTTTACTTTTTCTTCTACATCAGTTTTAGCAGATATAACTATAACTTTGCTATATGTATTATCTTTTATAAAAGGAAGTATTTCTTCACCACTTAATTCTGGTAACATCAAATCTAAAATCACTAAATCAAATTGATTATTTTTTAATGTTTGAAGCGCTTCTTGACCGGAATAATTAATTGTTGTATGTACCGTCATCTTTGTAAGAGTTAAAGATAAAATATGTGCTATATCTATATCATCTTCAACGATTAATGCGTAATATGACATAATAAGACCTTCCTTTTCTTTATAACTTTTTAATAAGCAATCTTTCATATTAAATTATTTTAACAACATTATAAATTACTTTATAATTAAACTATTAGAATCATTATATATTTACAATACCATGTTTTAAATACATAGGAGGTTATACATCATGCTACGTACAATTGAAATGTTAGCGTGTGTGGTCGTTTGTTTATTAGCAATTGTCATGATTGTTTGGAATATCATCCATGGTTTTAGTTTATCTGTATTTATTCCATTTCTTATTATCGCATGTATTAGTATTTATTATTTTGTTAGAGCGTTTAAGGACAATCATAATTAAAACGAATCATTTTTCATATAAAAGTTGGACACATCATTAAAGTGTGTTCAACTTCTTTTTGTATATTAAATGTTTTTACATCAATTAAGTATTATTATTTTAATAAGTTGCTACAAAACTATTTATTTAATTTGTTTAATAGTATATATTAAAGTTATGAATAATAACGAGGTGACATAATGAATAATTATCAGTTTGAAAGACCAACAAACCGAGTTGCGGAAATGATTCTAGGCATTATGGGAAGTATTTTCGGTATGCTTGGTGGATTATTTGCGATTATGGTGGGTAGTATCGGTAATGAATTTGAGGCATCAGATAGTGGACAAGTTTTCGGACTAGGTGTCGCTGTCATCCTTACATGTATTATCACTTTAATCTTAAGTTGTATCATCAATAAGAAAAGAGTTTTAATGGGTGTTTTATTAGTTATTGGTGGCCTGTTAAACTTCATCTTTATCGGTTTCTTTGGTATCTTATCAGGTATTTTAATTTTAGTTGCTGGTATTCTGGCTTTAATTCGAAAATAGCAACGCACTGACCTTCATCATTCTATCGGATGAAGGTTTTATTTTTTATATTAAATTAATATCCCCTACAACATCAAATGTAATCAATAGCACAAATCACTTCAATAGCACTACTTTTTTATTTATACCAAATGATATTTGGTCACTTTTTATAATTTTGTGATATTATTTCATTAATAAGTGATATTTTAAGGGGAACATAGATGATCAGGGAACAATTAAGACCATTTCGTAATAAAAATGTCGTAGTCACTGGTAGAGTTGAATATGTAGGTTATAAAAATAAATTGAATCGCGATATTCCATATTTGCGCAATGTCAAAATCTTATTAAAAGATGTCCAAATTAATGGCGCTATGATTGACCATATATGGCTTTTTGAGAGGCAAAAATATTATGACATTAGTTTTTCACTGCTTTATAAAAAAGTAAAATTTAGAGCAACTGTAGTACCCTATTTAAAAGTAGGAGAGCACTGTTTTAAAGAAGATTACGGTATACAACGAAAAAGTAGATTGATGACTGAAGCAGAATATAATGACAACAAACCTTTTATTAAATAACATCTATCATACATTAATGCGCATGTTATCTAAGTACTTCACGTATTCCTAGATACATGCGCATCTCATTATTCTTTCATTTTTGATTTTCTAGCTTGTTGTGCACGTTGCCATTCTCCTAATAACATAAATAATCCCATAATTGTTAAGAAGATGATAGGCATTAATCCTAATTCAAAATAATTCATCATATAACCATATGTGACACCTACAACTAATACAACTGGCATAATTAAACCTAATATTTTACTACCTGTTCGAGATAAAAAATATTGCAACGCTAAAATGATGACATAAATAATAACAGGAAAGAAAATACTCAAAAATTTCAACGTGTTATTCCGACCTTTCGTTAAAATTTAAAAATACTTCATTCATCTCTTTATTCATCATTACATTTATATCATTTCACATGCAACCCTCTATAGCGATTCAACGTACCTATCAATTCTTGTTTACGTGGTAAAGCTAAATTACCTGGATGACCTTGATGATGTGACATCGCCTCTAAGCCTTGCTCGTCTATCAATTGATAAACTGCATCGACTATCTCTACAATCGTCTGCTCGTTTTTCACCTTATAACGTTGCATATAATCTAACATCATTGCCAAACAATTAGTCTGACTATCATCTACTAATTGTTCTAACCCAGATATATCAATCGCCTCTTTACCATACATCACTGCATGTTGGCCTTTTGCTTTTAATCGACCGTCTTTACCCTTTTTAGTAAAACTTGACGTAAGTGGGACTCTTGACGGGATGTTACCAAATGATTGTTGTGAAATCACATCACGTTCATATCCGGTGGAATGTGCTATTGCCTTAGCTTCTTCAGTGACATCTTTGAGTACATATTCATCCATCATCAGTACTTGATCAGCCACTTCAAAGTAATCGCCTGACCCACCTACAATTAAAATAGTCGATACATTATAGTCATCATATAATGGCTTCACTTTATTTGAAAATGGTGTAATCGGTTCTTTCTCGGGTGCTATTAACTTTTGCATACGGCCATCACGAATCATAAAATTCGTAGCCGAGGTATCTTCGTCAATTAACATTACTTTTGATTGTGCTTCAAGTGCTTCCATGACATTGGTGGCTTGTGATGTACTACCACTTGCATTATCTGTTGAAAATTGACTTGTGTCTTTTTTACCTGGTAGGTGATCAATAAATGGTTGTATATTCACTTTTTCAACGCTACGACCGTCTTCAGCGCGAATCTTCATTGCACTGTCGTTGGTAATAACATATTCTCGTCCATCACCTGCAATATGGTCATAGACACCTCTCTCTAATGCTCGTAATAATGTTGACTTACCATGATAGCCACCACCCACAATAAGAGTAATGCCTTTAGGTATTCCCATACCCTTCACCGCTTCACCAAACGGCACATGCATAGTCGTCTCAAATGACTTAGGACTTATAAATGATTTAGCCTTGGACATTGGTCCATCAGATATACCACTTTTCCTCGGTAATATGGCACCATTAGCTACAAATGCGATAAGTCCTTGTTGCTCGAGTTGCGCTCTAATATAAGTTTGATTTAATTTTAATTCAACCTGTTGTTTTAAAGATGCTTGATCAATTTGTTGATAGTTAAGTGCTTGAGATACAAGCTGAGGTAATAGTTCGGTCAGTGTTATTGCTGCAGCTTTGCCTAATATTTTGCGTCCTGCAGCTGGAAGACCTACCTCGAGACGCACCTCTATATTATTGTTGTTAATTACTACTGATGTTCTTTTCAACATTTCTTGACCACAACGATCGATCAATAGCTTGTGTTGTCCCTTTGATTTAGAAACTAACGATTTCAATACATGTGTGACATTTCTTGTTAAAAAGTCAGCAACAGCTACACGCTTTTCTTCAGTATCTAAATATTTATCTGGTATCTCTACAATATCTCTATCAATGATTAATCTTATTTTAGATGGCGGCGCATATGGATCCACTTGTATATGATCAATGGCTAATTGAAAGTCATTTAAATCATAGACATTTTTAATACGTTTATAAGCACCGTACTTTTGACCATCTAATTGAAATAATGTCTTTTTTAAGTCTTGTGCTTGTTTCATTAATCATTCTCCTTAGTATTTGAATCATCTATTCATTCATACTACCCGATAGCCATTTTCCACTAAACACATAAAAGCCATCTTTAGCTATAAAACTAAAAATGACTTTTGTTTTGACTCCATTATTCTATTTTAGACTGACGTTATTCTGACCAACCTGCGTTAATAATGTCGTCTGTTTTACGTACACGCCCCATGAACGGGAATATATAGTTTACTTCATACTCATATTCTTGTGCTGATAATGCGCCCATCGCATCTTCAGCAAAAATAATATGATACCCATGTTGATACGCTTCTCTAGCTGTTGTATCTACACCGAAACCTGTCGCAACACCACTTAAGACAATGGTATCTATACCACGACGTCTTAATTGTAAATCTAATTCCGTACCATAAAAGCTACCCCATTGATGTTTTGTAATACGGAGTGCATGCTTAATACAATCTAATTCAGGTGTTAACTGATCAAATTTTTGACGGTCACCCATATCAGCAGCTCCTTTAGCCACCATACTTCTATTGGCAATTGGATTTAACATATCCTTACCATCTGTAGTACCAACTTTGAAAAAGACATTCAATGCACCTGCTTGTTCAAATGCACGTGCTAATTTACCCGCATTTTCAGTGATTGTAGCGTATGGATAGGGATGATACGTCATCGGTAAATCTTTCTGTAAATCTACAGCTATAAATGCTACTTTTTTAGGATTAAGTGGTTCTAATTGATTATCCATTAATATCATACTCCTCTATAAATTAAATAATTGCTGTGCATTTTTGTATAAAATCTTATCTTTATCTTCCTCACTGATATCTAATTGATTAACAAAATCTAATGTATCCTTCATAGAAACATATGGATAGTCACTAGAATATAAAATATGATCAGCACCTATTTGTTCATACATTTGCATAAATGGTGGTGCATAAGTATAACCAGAAATTGAATAATAAATATTCTCTTTAAGATAATCACTGACTTTTTTCTTTAGATGAGACAATTGTGGTGGAATTAAAGTATCCAATCTTTGAAGTGCGTATAATACACCTTCCCCATTATGTCCTGTCACTATTTTTAAATCGGGATACTTATCAAATGTACCACTCAACACGATGCGAATTAAGTGAATAGCTGTTTCAATATGCCAACCCCATCCAGCAGAAGCAAATTGCATTGCCACATCACTTGAATAATTACCTTTGTAATACGTATCGATTACATTGTCAGGCGGAATGGCTGGATGTAAATAGATAGGTACATTTAATTGTTCAGCCTTTTCAAAGATTATTTCAAATTTAGGATGGTCTAAATATTCTCCTAACGTATGACCATTTATAATCGCACCTTTAAATCCAAATTCATTCACAGTACGCTCTAATTCTTGTGCGGCTAATTCTGGCTCAATGGTGGGTAGCGTTGCGAATCCAGCAAGTCTTTCAGGATGCTTTTGAACTGCTTCACCAAGTAAATTATTTGCCTTAGTAGACAGTTGGATTGCCTCATCTCTCTCTAATTGTTGTGTGCCAGGTGCAGTTAGAGACACAATTTGCTTTGCCACTCCCGCTTCATCCATTTCAGCAATACGATTGTCACCTAAGTTCTTCAAACGGTTCATGATAGGTGCTACCGCTTTCGCATGTGGACCATTAGGATCTTCATCTTTAAAAGAATCTAATTCCTCTATAACAAAATGTTCTTCAACAGCAATGACTGGTTTAGATTGAGTCATATAAAAAGCCTCCTTACAGCAAGAGATATAAAGCATCTCAAACTACATTTATATTTAAATCAAATGAATTATAACGCTTACCCAATGATAACGCGAATAATTGGGTTGATTTAATTTTCAATACTTTACTAAATGATAGTAATTCATATTATTGGTCAAATCATATTTATAACAATTGATATCATTTATAAAACAACCAAATATAAAATGATGCATTAATATAAATGTATATTTACACTCCTAGAATTTAATATAAATTTACAAAACATTAACTTAATAATTACTTCAAATCAATTTAATTATTTTATTCTATTAATGTAACAATTATATATAATATTGGGAGGAACGTTTATATGTTTTTAAATTCAAAATGGGGAAAGATGACTATCGCAGGTTCAATTTTAAAGACGACTTTATTTAGCACAAGTCATCCAACACTAGCTTCAGCAGGTGGTCAAGCACCCGATAGTCAAAATACTAACAATAGCGAAGCCATTGCCATGGGTAATACTAAAAATCCTAAGAATGTAATCTTCTTAATTGGGGATGGCATGGGACCATCATTTAATACAGCCTACCGTTACTACGCTGATAATCCTAAAACTAAAGAGATGGATAAAACAGCTTTCGACAACTATCTTAAAGGAACAATGCGCGTACATAACGATGATGATAAAGAAAATATTACCGACTCAGCAGCTGCTGGTACAGCACTTAGTACTGGTAAGAAAACATTTAATGGTGCTATCGGTGTAGATAATAACAAACAAGCTCAAAAAACAGTATTAGAACAAGCAAAAGAAAGCGGTAAGTCTACGGGATTAGTTTCGACTGCGGAAATTACTGACGCTACACCCGCTGCATATGCTGCACATGTTGACGACCGTGATAAAAAAGATGAAATTGCTAAACAATTTTACAATGATAAAATCAACGGCCAACATAAAGTAGATGTACTTCTTGGTGGTGGCTCTAAATACTTTGGTAAAGAAAATGGAAACCTAGATAAAAAATTCAAAAAAGACGGTTATGACGTCGTATCAAATAAAAATGAATTAGCTAATTCTAAGAGCGACCAAGTATTAGGTCTATTTGCGGAAGAAAATATGCCACTACAAATTGATGCACCTAAGAAAAATCCAATGTTAGCTGATATGCAACAAAGTGCATTAAATAAACTTGAGAAAAATAATAACGGCTTCTTCTTAATGGTAGAAGGTGCTTCAATCGATAAAACAGCCCACGCTAATGATGTCACAGGTGTCATGTCAGAAATGGACGGTTTCAACAAAGCATTTGAAAATGCGATGTCATACGCTGAAAATCGTGATGATACTTTAGTTATCGCAACGGCAGACCATTCAACTGGTGGTATGACAATTGGTAGTGGCGAGGAATATAAATGGAACCCAGATGCTATCCATAAAATGAAAAAATCAGGTGCACATATGACAGAACAAATTGCAAAGGGTGAAGATGTAGAAAAAGTCATTAAGAACGGATATGGCTTTGACGTGAAGTCTAAACAAATAGATAAAATCAAAGACGAAGCAGATAAATTAAAAGATGTAAAAGATAAAGCCAAAAATGAAGACGATCCTAAAATTGAAAAACAACAAGGCAAACTTCAAGACGCTATCCAAAAACCTATTAACGATAAATCAAGAACAGGTTGGACAACATACGGTCATACTGGCGAAGACGTTAACACATACGCATACGGACCAGGTTCAGACTTCTTAGAAGGCAATGTCGATAACACAGATCAACCTAAAAACCTATTCGACTTCTTTAGCAGCGACGTCACATCATCATAAATAATATAAAGCAACATGTCATCCCCATATGCCATCATATCATTGAGAAATCTGTCTTAATTACTATTGCTAAATATCAAAAAAGCCAACTACCATTGATTTATTGAGGTAGTTGGCGTTCTTATTGTATGAGGGTTAATGTATTAATTAAAAAACTCTATTTTTAACCTTTAAAGCTTTGAGAATTCAAAATTTAATAATTATAATACCTATAAATTTAATCCTTCTTCCTTAATATCATATTCTAACAGACCAAGATAAAAATATGTTCGTCCAATTAACAAATGACTACAAAAGAGCATTATCATCCCCATCCAAATCGTTCTATTTTCTTCAGAATCAACCGGAACAATTAATGATACATATAACAATAGTCCAAATGATAATAAGATAACTAGAATTCCAAACATTCTAATAAAACTACCGCTTTGGATACCAAACATTTCAAATTCTCCTAAACAAAAGAAGAATAGACCTATAGCAGAAACTATTATGAGTCCGCAAATTAATAACCAATAAGTAAAAGTGTCTTCTCGAGAATCTCCAAAATAAAAAGCATAAGCGGAACTAATTAAAAATGGAATGTTGTACCCTGAAAGAAGGTTGATGGTCATATATGTTACGACTCTGATTTTATAATTACTCCGGTTAAAATTTTTAAAAATATATTCTCGCTCTTGTAAATAAAGAATCAACCATAATAATAACGAACCTATTAAATATATTTTCATATATAAAGGTATATTCCCTTTTATACCTGGACCTGCATATATAAAATAATACAATGCAAAAATAATGAAATTCACTAATGATAATCCTATTAAATGTGAATGTTGAATTGATTCTATTGATCTTTTTTGTAAATTCATTTCCATCTCTCTCCATCCCTATGCTATGTAACGTCCTAATTCACATTCTATTCATTTTATTGTCTTAATCGTGATTGTTGTATTTTATATACAAACCATGTACCAATAGTAAATAAAACAATGCCAATGATAAATAATGGTAATCCTATTATATTAAATGTTTCTCCATATAATTTTAAACCTATTTCCATAAAATCAGTTTTCATTACAAAGTAAAATAGAATAGACATCAACGTTATGACAGCGTATGTTCCAATGATTGACAAATATATTGTTGGTTTTGAAACAGATTCAAGTGCTTTTGAATTTTTATGTGGTGTGTAGACAAATAACCACATGACATTCAGTGCTACCATTCCAAAGCTACCTACACATAGAATAAATCCATAAACACTTATTAAACTTAAAATTCCAGCAATTGTTAAAAGTATCCACCAAACATATTTCATTCTACGACACTTCTTTTCCTGTTTTATTATATCTTAAAATAGAAATACCACTGATTAACCAAGCAATAAATGTTAATAAATTAGCACTGATAACTGCCCCAATAATATGCAAAATACCACTCATTTTATTATTCACAAATAACTTTTTCATAGCGAAAATACCTAATAAATCTGAAACTAATGAAATTACAAAGAAAATGGCAAATACCGTAACGAATGTTGCTTGAGCTGTTTCTGGACTTTGTACTGTTACCTTTCCATTAACTGTTGTAGTTAAATCCGGTTGTATAATGCCTGTAGCTGATAAAATTAAAAATAATAAAAACAATAATGTTAAAAAGCTTTGAATGATAACGCCAATTAAAGACGTCACTTTAATTAATTTTTCCATTTTCTCTCTCCTATAATTCAGTTTACTTTGATATCTTTATAATCAGCTTTATGTTCTTTAACATATGTTTCTGCGTCGAAGTGCTCTTTATAGTATATTTTGTCATCTTTAAATACATAAGGTATAAAAAACAGATTACCACTATTTTTGAATGCTTTATAACTTATTATAATAAGTTTACCTTCATCAAATACGTATGTGTTTACTTTATCTTTATCAAATTCTGGTATGAATTCATCATCTTTTTTTACCATTTCTTTATGTGTTTCTTGTTGTATTTCCATTACTTTATCAATGTGACTTTGATATTTATTTTCTTTTTGGTCGTGACTACAACCACTATTGATGATACTCATCATGATAATTAACGCGCCTATACATAACTTTTTCATTAGTTTCTCCTTATTATCTGTTTTTAATAAATAAGTCTTTCAACTCAAATGGTTTTCTATCAGGTTTTATAAAGTATTCCCAAAAATGATAAGCAGGTTGTCCCGACTTTTTATTTTCTCTAAATGAGCGAACATGTAAAAATCTAAAATAAAATGGAATCGCATATAAACCTGGAATCATATATAAAATTGACAATACCTTTGTGACTTTAACTCTATTAGATAATTCAACATTTGTTTGATCATATTGATAATTTTTTAGTATTTTAAAATAAAAAATAATTTCTAACAATATGGTAATAACATATACACTCATAATTGAAATATAAGAATATAACGCAACTTTATCACTAAAATCTCTACCGTACTGCAAGCGATTATTTATTATACTTGCGAACATTGGTGCAAACATCAGTAAAACTGACATTATAAACGGAATGATTTCAAAAGATAAAAACATTTTATTTATTTTCTTTATGTTTTTCATTACTTCTCCTCTGCATTACTTTTTATTTTTTACTAACTCTTAATATTATTAGACAAAATTCAATTTAACTCTATTAGATAATTGTGCTTTTAAAACAATTTGGTATTACAACTATGCAAAAATTTAATTAATCATAATCCATGTAAATATACTGTTCATCTATATATTTTAAACTAAATATTTTCAAATAAAAGTATTACTATTATATCTAATAAATGCTATACTATTTACCATAAATATTCATTATTTTAATATACATTTAATATTAAAACTTGAATGTTTTATTACATACTTTTACTTTTATAAAATTTTGGAGGTTGTGAGATAAAGTCCGTATAATTGTGTAAAAGTAAAAAGGCCATATAACAGTCCTTTT